>OBJZ01000007.1_pt1 | contig 457706 bp, 407 predicted proteins | sample 1481641 | NCBI WGS metagenome assembly OBJZ01 (sample SAMN02364493, study PRJEB22542) | human gut metagenome | isolation source: fecal sample | host: premature infant | place: USA: Chicago, IL | collected 2012-01 | reverse complement strand
GGGTATTTGTTCCCTAGCGTTCTATCCACAACGTTATCAACCAAAAAGTTGCACAATGGCTTTTGGATTGTGAGGCTGAATGGTTGGAGTATTTTCTGCCTCTGCCCCTATCCAAACAACGCTTCAGCACGCGTAGTCTGATTGTCCAAACGTTCACCAAGCCCAGCCGGTACAAGCTCACCTTTCCACCGTATGCGTGACCTCTCCCTCAGCCGGTATTCCCCCAATGGGGGCGAACCGCCGTTCAAATGCGGGTGGCCGGCTTGAAGTCGGATAGTCCGACCTCAAAACCGGCAAATCGCCGGTTTTGGATCTCCTGCATTGCAGGCAAAGGCTCGCTGCGTTCAAGCGCAAATACGGGAATATCCCGCATTTGAAAACCCGGCTTCAAAAGTACGCAAAACGTCCTTTTGACTGCGGACGAAATTCGTCGTCAGTCGGTGTTTTGTGCGTCCGAATTTCGGACGCACAAAATCCCCCAGATTCGGGGTATTACGAGAGTCTCGTAAAACTCTCACTCCAGCCACCGGCTGAAGCCGCCACTACAAAATATTCGTAGTGAACATGCCCTGATTTTTCAGGAGATGATCGCGCGACCGTGGCCGCAATTTTGTGGAGACGGCGACCCCGCTGAGTTACGGCCTCGGGCATTAACGTTGGAGCAACGTTGGCTAACGGTGATCGCGTTACCGGGAAGGGGCGCATTTCAAGTGCGCCCCTTGGCGCGACCAGCGATGGCTCCGAACTGAGCCATGGGCTAACGCGGCGCTATCTCACAACCGCCAATGGGGGAAGTGAGGAAAATCCCACCTTGCCTGACCAATCGCCAGGGGATCGAACTTACCGGGAGCGACGCAGACCACCCGGTTGCCCTGCTGGAACTGACGACAGACATTTGAGCTGGCCGGCATAAAAAAGCCCCGCCTGAGCGATTCAGGACGGGGCTTTCCTTTAGGCTTACTGCACCCACCATGCACCCATGAGAGGTGGCTTGTGGCTAATGACTTTTGGTAAGTGCTTGATTTGTATGGCGCATCCGGCGGGATTCGAACCCACGACCCCTCCTTCGGAGGGCAATGCGGTACAGGAATCTCAGTTGCCATGCAGAGATCAAAAATGCCGCTAAGTGCCATCCTGCAAGGGTTTCGTCTTGTGCCGCTCCCTGCAGTTTAAGGCCTATAGCGACACATGAGGGCGGTTATCCGTGGCACAAAAAACGAAATCTGGGATGTCGGTTTTTGACTACTAGCCAAACCCAGGCTCGCCCTGCCGCCGTCTGACTGAACCTGAATTTCGACTATCGACCTACAGATGATCACCCTCACCCAGTACGCTCACTGGTAGGCCGTGGAAATTAACAGATCGATAAGACCTTGCGCTGCTCCGGTTACATAGGAACTTGGAATGACGACTGCAAGCGGCGCTGCGCCTGAGTTCAGCCAACTCCGTTTTGCTTCTCTGGGCTGTGTCGTTACAAACGTACAACCTAGGAATGCGCGGACCGAAAAGTTAGCGAAGCTTTTCTGGTGCCAGGCTCTGCCCTCGCAGGAGACCATGGCAGAGCGGCAAGCGCCGAGATTCGTGGGCAGGAGGCTGGGCAGTCAGCTCAGTCGTCCTTGGCGTTTACGTCGGCGGAGACCTTGTCAAACGACTCCCAGTGGCCAACCAGCTCATCTACGCGATCAGGGATGCGCGGAGATTTACTGAGCACCAGGCAACGGGTAGTGCCTACGTACTCTTCAAGCAGATAGAGCGTGTCCCCAACGTCGACGCCCATCTCCTGCAGAACGTCGTCGGGTAGGCGAATAGCGCCGTCGCCATCCCAGTCCTCAATCACTACATGATTCGGCATCGTACCCCCTGGAGGCGGTTGAATGGGTGTCCGCAGGGGGAAGCAACGGTGACCCGTTGCCAACGAGATCCCGCGGCGCAGGTCGACAGAATAGCAAAAAGCTCCTGGGCCCAGAGCGTTGTAACGACGACGCCCCTCATCTCTAGCCGCGGCTTCTGACATTTGAACTCGCCCCAGGCCTGCCAGCTACTACCGTCGTTGTTGAGCTGAAAATCCCGCAATCCCACCGGGTAAATTCACTATCCCCATGCCGTACTCAGCTAGGCCACCAGCAGTTCACTGATAGGTCATCGAGACTTCGCTCTGTAGTCACAGTGGCTGCATTCGATTACCGCAGAATGTCGGTGGCAGTCCGGCAAAAACCACTGAGCCGCCACAAGCGTTCACTGGGACACCTTCGCCGAACTAGCCAAATACACCCTCGTGAAGACAGAACCCTCCTCCAAATCGCCAATATTCAGCATGTGCTCCCGGAACAAATCGTTAAACCTCGACTGGCCCGGCCTTTCACTCACTCTACTCAAATGACGCAGCCCCTGCGGGCTATTAAACGGAGCCCACCCGCCAGGACAAATACGTATCATGAGGCAGCGGGTTAGCTTGGTAAGCTCGCCCCCAGACAACTTTTGTCAATGTGGCCGTCATGGAAGAAAGCGCGCAACAGCGTTCAGAACGCTATGTATCCGCCCGCAGCCAGCACCCTGCGTGGCTTTTGCTCGCCTCACGGCGTGCTCCGCTCGTATTGGGCTGCCTGCGCACGCTGTTCGAGCGGGCGCACGATGGGATTCCCATGGAGGATGCGCTGCAAGCGCTGTCCGAAATGCTGGCTGCTTATGCCAGCCAGGAGCTTTACGAGATCGACCCGGATGCAACGCATCTCCAAGCAGGTCGTGAACTTCGTGAATGGATCAAGCGACGTTTGGTCGTAGAACGAGAGGGTCGTATCTACGCAACCGACGCGTTGGAGTCCGCCATCCAGTTCGTCGATTCGCTGGATAGTCGGATCATGACCTCCACGGCATCTCGCCTTTCGGTGGTCCAGCGCGAGATCGAGAACCTGGAAACGGGTCTGAACCCCAGCCCAACTGGCCGTATTGCCAGCCTGCGCCGCCGAATCCAGGATTTGGAGCACGAGCTAGCGCAGGTAGAAGCTGGCCACGTCGTCGTGCTGGATGAAGCGCAGGCGATAGAGGGCATACGCGAGGTATATAACCTGGCCACCAGCCTGCGCGCGGACTTTCGACGAGTTGAAGACTCTTGGCGCGAGGCGGATCGCGCCCTGCGACACTCCATCATCAGCGAGCAGTCTCACCGTGGAGAGATCGTCGATCGGTTGTTGGATGGGCAAGATGCGCTACTCAACACACCGGAAGGGCGTGTCTTCGAAAGCTTCCAGCAGCAACTGAGGCAGTCCGCTGAGCTGGAAACCATGCGTGAGCGCTTGCGTACCATCCTTCGTCATCCAGCGGTTCCAAAGGCACTGAATCGTCCCCAGCAACGTGAGCTGCGTTGGCTGGCGTTACGCCTGGTTCGGGAGTCGCAGGCTGTGCTCCAAGCGCGCGCCCGAAGCGAGCGCGATGTTCGCGGCTTCATGAAGACGGGGCTAGCCGCCGAGCATCATCGCGTCGGACAGTTACTCAACGACTTCTTCAATCTAGCGCTCAGCGTCGACTGGCAACGTCAGTCAGAGCGCCGTAAGTCTGCATGTTTACCACCGGTTGGCGTAGCCATTACCGGTATCCCGGCAATCGAGCGTCTCCGCTTCAAGACCCTGGATGACGATGATACGGGCGAGCTGGATCTGAGTTTGAAGCCTGCGGGGTTGGAGCAGATTGATGATGACTTCTGGGATGCCTTCGACGGGCTGGATCGTGAAGCGCTGATTCATGACACCCTGGCTGTGCTGGTGGAGCAGGGTCGCCCTGTGAGTCTCGGGGAGCTTGCGTCTTTGCTTCCACCTGCTCACGACTTGGAAACCTTTGCGCTCTGGTTGGCGATGGCGCGCGAGGCAGGTATTGAGGTGCTGACAGAGGAGCGTCAGCTCGTGGAGCTAGTTGACGAGGATGAGAAACGCTGGCGCTTCAATCTGCCTTATGTCGGACTCGACCACGAGGCACTCAAGGACATCGATTGGGAGTTGTGAGCATGGCAGGAGTCTTCGATCGAATTGCAGGCGCCTCTGGCGCCGACGAAACGGAGCTGACGGTGGAGCCCATGGCGTTGGATGACGGCATGGATGATGAACAGCCTCTCATGAGCGCCGCTGTACAGGTCGATGAGCGCCGGACGCCGCAACGGGTACGTGAGGCCGTACAGGAAATGCTCAAGTACGGTCTGCTGGAAGAGAGTCACAAGCCCAACCTGTATCGTTCAGCGCTTGCCAATATCGAGGCGGTCGACAGAATCCTGGAGCCGCTCGACCTTGCCATGGGGGTCGACGAGGTTCGGGGGCTGGTGTTTGTTACCGTTCGCCAGGGCGAGGTGGCCGAGCAGGATGACTGGTCGCACCCCCTCGTGCGTCGGCAAAGGCTGAATCTGGAGCAGTCTCTGCTGATAGCCGTCCTGCGCCAGCAGTTCATCGCCTACGAACAGGAAAGTGGTACGGGCGCCAGTCAGGCATCGGTAGCGGTCGATGAGCTGATTCCCCAATTGCAGGTTTACCTAGGCGAGCTGGGCAGTGAGGCGAAGGAGCGCAATCGCATCATCACGCTGCTGGATCAGCTCAAGGGGCATGGCCTAGTGTCGGCTCTGGACGCCCATGATCGCGTCATCATCCGTCCCATCATTACCCACTTGGCTAACCCGGAGAACCTGCAGGCACTCGTGGCATGGCTGCGAGAGCAGGTGGAGGGCACGGCGACGCCGGCTGCCGATGGCGAGGAGGATATGGCATGAAGCAGGCACTCCTCTGGCGTGACAGCGAGACCTTCATTCTCACCAGCATTGAGCTCTATAACTGGGGCGGCTTTCAGGGCTATCACCGTGCCGAGATCGACCCCTCCGGTACCGCCGTGATCGGCCCGACGGGGAGCGGTAAAACGACGCTGGTGGACGCTCTGATGACCTTGCTGTGCGCCAATCCGCGCTACAACCTGGCATCCACGGGCGGGCACGAAAGCGACCGCGATCTGGTGTCCTATGTACGCGGCGTCACCGGCCCCGGGGACGGAGGTGTAGAGCAATCTCATATCGCGCGCCAGGGTAAGACGGTCACCGCCATTGCCGCCACGCTCGAGCGTGACGGTGCGCAGGTTCGACTGGGCGCCGTGCTCTGGTTCGAGGGCACCAGCTCCTCGGCGTCCGATCTGAAAAAACTTTGGCTGTTAAGCGAGTCCCCCGAGCAGACGCTGGAGCATTGGCTCAGCCAGCATCACGCAGGCGGCATGCGGGCTCTGCGTCAGATGGAGAAGGATGGGACTGGTATCTGGCCTTATCCGAGCAAGAAAGCTTTCTTGGCCAGGCTGAGGGATTACTTCGAGGTCGGTGAAAACGCTTTCACCTTGCTCAACCGTGCTGCCGGCCTGAAGCAGCTCAACAGTATTGATGAGATCTTTCGAGAGCTGGTACTGGATGACCGCTCCGCCTTCGAGCGGGCTGCCGAGGTCGCCAGCAGCTTCGATGATCTAACTGACATCCACCGAGAACTGGAAACCGCTAGAAAGCAGCAGCGCTCGTTGCAACCTATCGCCGATGGCTGGGAACGTTATAGGGCCTTGCAAGAACAGTTGCAGGATAAACAAGCGCTCGAAGGCATCCTCCCGGTCTGGTTCGCCGAGCAGGGGTATCGCCTGTGGTTGGCTGAAACCAACAGGCTTGAGAAGGAGCACAAACAGGCTGAACTGGATCAGGCGCAATGCAGGAGTCAGCTTGAGATCCAGAAGGGCGTGGTCGATCAACATCGTCAGCGCTACCTGCGAGTAGGGGGCGCAGGGATAGACCAATTACGCGGGCGCATCGCTGATTGGGTCAGGGAGTGCGATAGGCGGCGCCTGAAAGCCGAGCAATACCAACGCTTGGCCAAGGGGCTTGGACTCGCGGATGAGTTATCGGCCGCTGCGCTCGAAGAAAATCAGCAGCAGATCGCGGCACGCCTGGAAATACTGGCCCAGCAAACTACAGGCGCGCGCCAGAAAGCGTTCGACGCAGGTCTCGTCCAGCAAGAGCTCAATGGCTGCCTGCAGAGCTTACAGCAGGAGCGTGCTGAGGTTGAGAGGCGGCCAGGCTCGAACCTGCCCGGGAATTTTCATGCTTTTCGAAGCGATCTGGCACAGGCGCTTGGTGTCGATGAGTCGGCCCTGCCTTTCGTTGCCGAGCTGGTGCAGGTCAAGCCCGAGGAGCTGGCCTGGCGGGGTGCCATCGAACGGGCAATCGGTAGCCACCGGCTGCGTATCCTAGTGCCGCAGAGTTCATCCCAGGCCGCACTGCGTTGGGTGAACCAACGGCACAACCGCTTGCATGTGCGCTTGTTGGAGGTCAAGGAGCCGTCGTCGCGCCCTGTGTTCTTCGACGATGGTTTTACCCGCAAACTGACCTTCAAGGAGCATCCGTACCGAGAAGCTGTGAAGGCTCTACTGGCGGATAATGACCGCCACTGCGTCGAAAGCCCGGAGCAATTGCGTCATACCCCTTACGCCATGACAGCTCAGGGGCTGATGTCGGGCAAAGAACGCTTCTTCGACAAGCAGGATCAGAAGCGCCTGGATGAAGACTGGCTGACCGGCTTCGACAACCGCGATCGTCTGGCCTTCCTGACTGAGCAGATTCGCGAGGTCAATGAACAGCTCGTGCCCGCCAAACTGGCCCTGGATGCTGCCCAGGGCGATGTCGGTCAGTTGGAGAGTCAAGCTTCGCTGCTGCAACGCGTCGAAGAACTGCAGTTCGAGGAGATTGATCGGCCGGGCGCCGAGCGCCAGCTGGCGTCACTGCGTGCTCAGATGGACACCTTGACGCGCCCCGATTCTGACCTTGCCATGATCAAGGCCGAGCTGGATGAAGCTGAGGACCTGCAGGAGTCGCTGGATCAACAGCTGCAACAACGGATCAAGCAGTGCGTTCAGTTGAAAACTCAGTTTGATCAGGCCGCATCCGCTACCCGTAGGGCCTATCACGGTGCCGAGAAGGGGCTGAGCGACACGCAGCGTGAACTGGCGCAAATGCATTTCCCGACCCTGACGGCAGATGACCTCGACGATATTGTCGAGCTGGAACGCAAGCATACGCGTGAGCTTCAAGGGCAGCTCAAAACGCTCAGCGAGAAACTGGGCGACCAGAAAACAGAGCTTGCCAAACGTATGTCCGACGCCCTGAAGGTAGACACCGGGGCGCTTGCCGAGGTCGGGCGAGAACTGGTGGATGTACCCAGGTATCTGGAGCGTCTCCGTGTGCTGACCGAGGAAGCCCTGCCTGAGAAACTCAAGCGCTTCCTGGAATACCTCAATCGCTCCTCGGATGACGGCGTCACCCAGCTGCTCAGCTATATCGACCATGAGGTCTCGATGATCGAGGAGCGCCTGGATGACCTGAACAGTACGATGCAGCGTGTCGACTTTCAGCCCGGACGCTATCTGCGCCTGGTGGCGAAAAAGGTCATCCATGAAAGCCTGCGCACCTTGCAACAGGCTCAGCGCCAACTGAACTCGGCGCGCTTCATCGATGATGAAGGCGAGAGCCATTACAAGGCATTGCAGGAGCTCGTTGGGCTGCTTAAAGACGCCTGCGAACACAGCAGAAATCAGGGAGCCAAGGCACTTCTGGATCCGCGCTTCCGCCTGGAGTTCGCGGTATCGGTGATTGATCGCGAAAGCAGGAATGTCATCGAGACCCGAACAGGTTCTCAGGGCGGTAGTGGTGGCGAGAAGGAGATCATCGCCTCCTATGTGCTGACCGCGTCCCTCAGCTATGCGCTCTGTCCCGACGGCAGCAGCCGGCCGTTATTCGGCACCATCGTGCTCGACGAGGCGTTTTCGCGCAGCTCCCATGCGGTTGCCGGTCGGATCATAGCGGCGCTGAGGGAGTTCGGCCTGCACGCTGTCTTCATCACGCCCAACAAGGAAATGCGCCTGTTGCGCCATCATACGCGTTCGGCAGTCGTCGTTCATCGGCGCGGCGTGGAATCCAGTCTGGTTTCCCTGAGCTGGGAGGCGTTGGATGAGCATCATCAACAGCGCATCAAGGCCATGTATGAAGTCGCCCACTGAAATCGGCCGCAACCTGGCCAGGCAGTGGCAGCGCTCCAGCGTCCGCCTGGCGCGCTTGCTCAATCCCGATAGCTGGCCGCAAAGCCTCAACATCGGCAAGCCTTCGGCACGCCTGTTCGCTGACAACATTCAGGCAGTGCTCCGCCATGTGGAGAACTGGCGGAGCGTGAAGGTGGGTAAGGTCGACTGGGAACCTGTCAGCTACCGAGCTGGGCTGGACCCCATTCCCCTGCCGACGCGCTGGCATCTGCGCACCCCCTCCGAATGGATTGCCGCGACCAATGATCCGAGGATCTGCGAGGAATACGCTCAACTCGAGTATCTGGTCGAGCAGGTCGACAGTACCTTCCATGCGCTGCTGGTAGCGCAACGCAGTCTGTGGCTGGCGAAGCCGTCTGAAGAAGTCGTAGCCACGGCGCAACTCGCCACCCGGTTGTCGTCAGGCTGTGCCCGAGGCCGTCCACTGCGCCTGCTTGCAGAGCACGGCGTAGACACCAAGTTTTTTGAGCGCAACGCCAGCTTGCTGACCAAACTGCTCGATGAGCGCTTCGAAGGCGCGGCGTCCGAGCAAGGCCTGACAACTTTTCTGGACGCCTTTGAAGAAACCAGTCACTGGGTTCTGGTCGTTCCTCTTCAGCCTGAGCTGTTGCCCTTCAAGCGGCTTAGGCTCACTACTGCGGAACTGGCCGAGACCGCACTTCCCGGTTCACGATTGCTCGTGGTGGAAAATGAGCAATGCATTCACTTGCTGCCTGAAACCTTACCGGACACCTTGGCTGTACTGGGCTCAGGGCTCGATCTGCAGTGGTTGGCGTCTGCGCAACTGACCGGGAAACAGATCGCATACTGGGGCGACATGGATACCTGGGGCCTGCTGATGCTTGGGCGAGCGAGACTCCATCAACCAGCAGTCGAAGCACTATTGATGGAGCAAGAGCTGTTTGAACAGCACTCACCGGTGAGCGCAGTCGTCGAACCGACCAAAGCTCAGGAGTCGGCCCCACCTGGTTTGCTGGCTGACGAAGCGGACTTCTATCGGTATCTGCTGGTGCAAGAACGAGGACGACTTGAGCAGGAGTACCTGCCAAAGGAACAAGTTGAGCGCGCTATCGAGCAGTGGGCTCGAAAGATCCCTGTATAGAGCGGCTGGCGGTGGGCTCAATAGCCCTGTAATCCTGAGACCGCCTACCCTTAAACCACAGTCTTCAGATATGCCTTCTCTGACATTTCCAACGTTGATCGCTTTAGGCGGCCGGTTTTCAGCGTTAGTCTGCAACGAGTCTTTCCACCTCGTCGACGATCTCAGCTGCGGTGCAGCCCAGGGGGTTAGCTAGCTTGATCAGGGTGGTGATCGTTGGCTGGTTGATGCCCCGTTCCATCAGGCTGACGTAGTTACGCTGCAATTCCGCCTCATGGGCCAATTGCTCCTGGGTGAATCCTGCTTCGACACGCCGTCTGCGCAGGACCTTTCCGAACGCCAATCCGACTTCCACAGATGACTCCCCAAAAGGGAGGACTATCTGGGCGGCGTCATCTCTGGTCTTCACAGTATATTGTGAATTTGGTAAAACGTGACCTCATGGCATGACGTCACCCCAGCGAATTGCAGGGCTGCCTTCCTACATGCCGTCTTCGTAATCGGCTGTAACTCAGTGCAAACGATTAATTTCCGATAAATAAGCAGTTAAATAGAAGGATGTTAAAAGTATATGAGGATTATTGGCATAGCTGCTTATGTGTCATTTGCATTTTTTTTGCAATCAGTAGCCTTCGCTGGCGAAACTGGAGTTCAGCAACTTGTTAAAAGATGCGAGGCTGCTTCCAAGGCTCGTGGGTCCTCACCTGCGCTCTGTTCGTGCACGTTGGAAAGAATGCAGGAGTATGGGTTCACTGATTCGGAGATTGTTAATTTTTCTCGACGAGACTTTAAGCCAAAGGATCTACATGAAACTGAACGCCATATGGACTACAGCATTAAGATTCGATTAATAGCAGGGCAATGCGGCTGATTAGCTTTCCCACAGTCGTCAGTCTAGTCGTACGTCATTGATTATGTGATTTACCGTAAAGGATTTTATGCGGAACTTTTCTAGGTTTGTTTCATTAGCTCTTGCTAGCTCTATTCTTACTGGTTGCGGCAGTGAGGATTTCACAGGTGCGTATCGTTATAAGATACCCGGTAGCGAGAGGGTAATGGTTCTCAACGTTCACGGTGATGAGGCCGAGATATTTGGGGAGGATGTGAGTGACGGTCGCATCAAGCCGCTGGTTAAGATGAATGTTTCAGTAAAAGATAAAAAACTTCTCCTTGATGATGTTAATAGTTCCGAGCGCTTGGCCCTCACGCGAAATGTAGATGAGCAGAGTGTCGATTGTCTCAACTGCAAGGTGCTTGGCATCAATGACGCAGCGGTTTGGAAGTATGACCCTCAAGGGCCCTATGACGTAGAGCAGATGCTGAAAGACCAAGCCCTTAAGGATGAAGAGGCACTGAATGCCGAAATGCTCAAGATAAAGGAGCAAATTTATGAGCAGGCCAAGCGAGACGAAGAAGCAACCAAACTAGGTCCATATGAAGGGGATTGGGTTTATCAAAGGACATCGAAACAAGATCCCCTGATCATCATGACTATCTGGCGCAAAAGCCATATTAAACGCTGGTCGTTTCGATTTGAATCCATGGACCGTATCGGGCAAGAAGTACCAGGGTTTGAGGTCTCAGATGTTGGATTGAAGGTGAAAGTCGGCTCCGAGAGTCTCCTATACAGCCTCAGCCCAGATAAGCAGATACTGACCTGCACGAACTGCAATAGATCTGAGCGCTGGGTCAAAGCTGACCCCAAGAAAGACCTCAGCGATCGCCATTACGCTAGACAGATGGCTGGCAATCCATAGTCCCTCCTGGGGCTCCCCTGTACGTTGGTGACCCGTAGTGGCGATGAACATTGTGGGTGCTCATCGCTGTCCCCTCCACTACGAGCAGCGGAGCAAGGACGCGTCATTCAGCCATGCTCACGCTATTCCCAAGTGGCCAGGCCAGATTTTACGGCAGTAGGACGGCTGCGTCGGAAATCCATAAATTTTTCATCCTCATTTCCCAATCTGGGAGCTGACGAAATTTGCGGCATCTGCGTTAGCGCAGCGGAACATCGAGTTACCGTGTCTCTTAAGTAATCTGGAGCGCACGCTGATGAGATGGTTTTTCGTGGTGATGCTTTGCGGTGGTGCTGGCCTCTTGCTAAGCGCCCAATATCAAATTCCGCAATGGTTTCTTTGGCTCCTGCTGGCGCTGGGAACCACGATGTGGGGCCTGGCCAAGTGGATGGAACAACAGGAGGCCGAGACGGAGCGCGATCATGATCGCAGGTGCTGATCAGGATTGGGCCGTATGGGATCTCCCAATGGCCGCAGCGCTGAACTACGCGCTGTATGGTGGACGATGGTGAGCCAGCTATCCGGGACTTTGAGTTCATGACCAGGAGATAACGAGATTGACTCTTCCTTATGAAAGAACACGCGCCATCGTCAAAACAGAGGAGTTCCTGCGTGAGCTCTCCCATCATTCGGGGCTACCGCAGGATATCCGCAGCTATGCGAAAAGCCTGCTCAGGCACTATCCATCTGCCGACCAGATTTTCTCGCTGGGGCGCCTTGAGGAATGTCTGGTAAACGAAGCGCTTGAAGATGAATACCGACGGCGGGTGATCGCCTTCCACCAGCCGCTGCTCTGCTCGTCGCTGGAGTCGACTCGATAGCGATGTCCCTCCCAGATTTTGAACTGCCGGTGTCTCACCTCGTCGCGCAGCGGCTGAAGCATCTGCGCAAGGGGAGGCCTTTCAGCATCAGGTGTCTTGCAGAGCTTGGTTCGAGCTCGGCCATCTCCAAGGCAGTCGCCCAACTTGTTCGCCGTGGCGAGCTTGAGCGTGTGTATCGTGGCATCTACATGCGGCCGAAATACAGCCAGTACACCGGTCGGGTTCATCGTCCTGGGCCTTGGGACTTGGTGAATCTGATTGCCAGGCAGAACCGTTGGAAGCTACAGATCCACGGCGCTGATGCCGTGAGGCGATTCGGGCTGAGTACACAGATGCCAGTCATTCCGATCTATTACACGAGCGGCCCCAGCCGATCGCTATTTATGGGGAAGGCCGAGATCAGGCTCGTGCATGCTGCTCCGATGGTGATGCAGTGCGCAGGAACCAAAGTGGGGATGACCATCAGCGCTCTGTTTTATCTCGGCAAAGGTGGTACTACGCCGGAGTGTGTTGCTGTAATCAAAAAAGCTCTCAGCCCCGAAGACCTTAGCAAAATAGTGGCCTGCAGAATGCCGAAATGGATGCGCGCAGCGCTGGAGACAACATGAGCCGGTAAGACGCAGCCAGACACTCCATTTGGCTGCCTATCCCTCTATCAGAGTCGGACCTGCGTCTATTGCTGGCTGCCCTTCTCCATATTTATCCGCGCCCTGCGGATATAGCTCACCGACACGCTGAGCCGGCGGGCGATCTCTGCGTCGGAAAGGCCCCCGAATTCCGAGATAATTTCGGGTGTCATTTCGGGCAAAGGTCGCTTGTACGCTTGTATTCCAAGCTCCCTACGCATTTTTTTGACCGGAAAATTACTGATGCCTAAACGGTCAGCGACTTCTGTATCCGGCATCATCCCCAGTAGAGCTATGGCTTCGCTGGTCCAAATGTCCTCCAGTGGTTTGAAACGCTCACGACTGATCTTTGACTCTGGGATCTTCAGCTCCGCTCTCGCACGCTTGATTCGCTTGATGGAAACACCAAATCTTTTTGCCAGTCGGTAATTGGTTTCCTTTGCCAGTTGCACAATCAAATCAGGTGACAGCTCGGTGTCTTCGGGGCAGAACCCAAGAATGTTATTTGATTGGCGAAATCGTCGAACGGTGCTGGCGCCCAGCCCAAAGCGTCTGGCCACCTCCCGATCGCTCATTTTCCCAACGCATGCTTTCCAGTCATTCATCGTGCTCTCTCCTAATACATGAAACGACCAGGCAATTATTTGCGTGGCCTTGTATTCAGAGTGCGACTTTGAATACCCCCGGCTTACCAAGCTGCATAGCGAGGCATTGTTTGTAGCACCTGGGCCAGTGCGACCAATACCAAAATCCGCGCATGCGCGGGTTTTTGAATGCGCGTGCCGCATGACTCTGATCTCAGCCGTCCAGTCAAGATCAGCTAGTAGGTCAGCAGGTCTGTCTCGTAGCGCCGCTTTAGAGCGGCCTTGGGCATATTGGATCTATCGATGTGACGATTTTTCCGCGCATGCGCGGAGTTTTGAACAACTCAAAAATAAAATTGCCTAGCGCGTAGCTCTACCCCCCAAAACCAGTGGCCTTGGGAATTTCACTATCAGGTAGTAATCCAAAAAGTGAGAGCCCATAAATGCCAGATACATCCAATCATTCGGAGAGTGTGGACCAGCCACACATCAGCCCTGACTCACGGCATGCACAGCTGCTAGCGTTGGCTGCAGATGCTGGGCGTGATGTTGGTGTGATAGCGGAGATGCTGAGGTTTCTGGATGTTCATTCGCAGCTAATTGATTTCCCCCGAGTCATGCAGGGGTTTGTGAATGCGCTTGATGCCATGGACATAGCGCCAGAGCTCAGCCTAGGTGCGCGCGATCTCAGAGCCTGGCGGGACGAGTGCTGCTGGATTATTTCAATCCGAAACAATCCTGATTTTATTGCGGTTTTGGGCCCCATGTTTTACCAGGGAGATGAACGGCGTACGCGCAATCCGGTCATCGGTAAGGGCGTACAGGATCACGCCTTCCCCTACGCGACGCTGTGGCACGAGCCTGCGGATTCAGAAAGCCAGCTGGATTACTACCGTCTCATTGGCCAACTTCTTGTAGCTTATCAGCAACGGGCAGATGATCTGGGGCTGCGCGGGCAGAGATACAGCGCTTACCTTGAACTCCGAGCACTCTGCGCACTGCAGATACTGTCTATACCAGATGATCTTAATATATGGTCCAGCTCTGCTGTATTTGCGCAGGGTTGCCGCCAATTCGACGCCGGCAGTTCAATCGATTACCTAGCAGAGTACTACCCACCAATAGTTCGTCTGGTCCGCTACCTCGGTGGTGAGGAACCGCCAGAACGTCACGGTAGCGGTGGCCATCGTCAGCATGGCGGCTCAAATAACGCAGGCCTAGGTGTACTGATTAGCCAAGGGGCTACCGAGTTCCCGCTCGAGGATCCAGACGACCCAGATTTGCTCCCTGGATATATAAGTTTCGTGGCGTCTCAACCGCTAGACGATAATTTAGATGAAGCACTGCCGCTGGGCGAAAGAACTGCTGCACGTGAAATATGTTTGATCGATACAAGAGGTGAAGTCAGACCATATGTAGCTGAATTGCTCAGCCATGAGGGTATGCTCGCTCATATTGCTCGCAGTCGGCAGTTTTTACCGTTTGGTTACAACCTGCTCACGCAGTATGAACTAGCAAACCTACTGTTTGGTGTCACTGATGAATTTTTGCTCTGTCGGGAGCGAATTCGTAATGCTCCTGCCCAAGAGCAGATACAGAATCGGAGGCGCTTGGAGGGTCTGCTGGCACTTCATCTAATGCTCTGGTTCGGTCGTACACTTGAGGACTGCAGAAAACTACGGATAGCTGAGCGCAATGCTCGCCCGAGCTCGGTGCTGGAGTTGGTTCTTGCTGATGATACTGGGCCAGCGGAGTTCAGATTTTTTGCACCGACGCCAGACTATGCAGCGGAAGAGCTCCTGCCTCGAGATGCCGTTCGAGCATCTCAGCCAACAATCTCGGTACCGGACATGGTTGGGGCGGCTGCGCTTGTTATGGCAATCCGGGACTTGTCGCCGGTGAATGGCTCGGCCGTTATCACCTGCAAGATCAAAGATGTCGAGCGTGAAATCCGAATCTTATTGGGCGAGCTTGGAGGCGAAGATCCTCGCTACACGATGCACAAAGTGCGCTCCTATCTTCATCGCCAAATCATCGCAGACTCTCACGATGTGGTTGCAGCCACCATGCTATCGGGGATGCCCTGTCTTTCGGCAAACACAGCGCTGTATTACAGCCAGTACAGCATCAACTATCTGCGACGCCTGTATTGCCAATCAGTACAGCGGGTGCTGGCTGCGGTTTATGCCACCGTAGGATTGGAGGCTCCTAGTGCCCCGATTTCCGCTGTTCCGGAGGCGGCTGTTGGTGCCCGAAATTGCCTTCGACTGGATACGGTAAAGGCTAATCTCGAGGCGTTGCTGGTAGTGCTGCGTAAACGCCCTCGAAAAAATCTTCAGCAGCTTGTTCATTGGCATAACTGCTTTTCGCTGTGGACGGTTCAAATGTTCTTTATGGCGACCGGATGTCGAGCTATTCGCGACCCGTTGAAGCAGGAAGACGAATTTATATCGCCTGGGGGACACGGCGCGCTGGGGGACAAAGGCTCAGATGATGGGCATATGAGTCGCCTGGTAGTGTTGACTGACCTGCTAAAACGACAGTTAAAAGCCTATAAGGCTCACTGCAGAGCAATTACCGCACAACTCGAGTTACATGCACCGGCTCCTACCAACGGATTTTTCCTGCGCTTAACCGATGATGGTTGTCTTTGCTACGAGGAAATTCGGCCGCTCCATATCAAAGCTGTAATGCGCCAGATTGAGGGTTTCACACCTCATGCAGTAAATGGCTTCCGTAAGTTCTTGAGAACTGAGCTCGCCGAGCGCGGATGTCCGCCTGAGACACTGTCGGCTCTGATGGGCCATTGGCTGAGTGGCGAAGAACCACAAGATATTTACTCGAGCTTTTGTCCGCGTACCTATGTCCAGGGCCTTCATACCTACTTGTTGTCACTCATGCGGGAGCTCGGTTGGACGGTTCGCAACAGCCACCTGGTTGTGGAGGCTGATGCATGAATAGCTCACGACTTTCGGATGAAATGCTGTCTGTTGTCTGGAGCCCGGATAAACATGATCCAGAGTGGAAAAGCGGATATCTGATAACACTCCGGGAGCGCTGCCAAAACTCCGGCAACAGCATCGGTGAATGGCTCTGCGGACAACGTTTGCTGCGTAGCTTTCCCATCAAGGAGATGCAAAATCTCGAGAATCAGCTCGAAAGCTCGACATTGCGCAACACACTGCTAGATGTGACGCGTCGGGCACAGCGTTTTAATCCGAGCTTGCCGCTGGCTCGGATAGCGATCGAAACGCAGCGCCGCCCTAATCCGATTAACCCAGACCTATACAACTCAGAGAATCTGTCGGCCAGTCAAGACTTGGTTGATTCGATGGGGCGCGCCATCAGGCGTGATCTAGATCAACTCACACCCCATGCGCGGATTGGGCTGCTTCTACTGAGTGCTGCCTATTATGGCGCTCTGATGGACATTCCCCAACTGAACGCGCTGACTCAGCTTGATCCTGGGCAGGTCATTTGGATATCCGGAATACCAGAGTTCCGGTTGCAACTCTCAATCCGAGGTCAACCTGAGGCTGAGAACCGGCAGTGGTTTCCAGACCCAATAACGCTCTCGCTTCTGTCGCGCTGCGCTGCAGATCTAGCCGAGAACCGGTCTTACTTGGATCGAAAGGGCGGGAAGTTAAGGTGTATTCAAGCGGCGCTGGCCAAAGGAGAAATTTGCCCTGATAACCAGCCAGCCTCTCTAGAGCGAGTGTTTGAGTTGCTGCGTATTGAGCGTCAAACACAGTTTCCACAGCTGCTAATAAATTATGCTACAAGATCCAACTTTGTGTCGCATTCTGTTTTGTCGGACTCTTGGCAGCATTTGAACAGGAACGCACCGGTACCAAGTAGCGAAGAGAAGCAGAAACGGAAAAAGCACCGATTTCGCAGACCCCGAAAAAATGTTCCCGAATGGTTGACTGTATTGTGCCGAAAAGTCCGCAAGCGGCAAATTTCACCAGTCGAGAATATACCTCCACCTCAGACGCTTGAAGCTTTGATCAATGGCTGGGCGGCACTCCTGCTTCACGGCCGCTCGTTTTACGGCAACATGTTACAGCCTAAAACAGTTGCCAACTATGTTCGGGATGTCGGTGTAGGTTTGGACAATCTGCTCTGTGCCGACTCGATCTTGGAAGTTTCGCCGGATGCGCTTGAGGAGCTCTATGAGCTGATGCTAGAGGCTCAGCCCACCTCGTCTATGAGGAGGAATCTCGCCAGGGGATTATTGGAGTTTCATGGTCACCTGCAGAAAACTTTTGCGTATCCGCCAATCAGCCCCTACAGCACGCTGGGCATTGGGAAAACACCTCAGTTCGTCGATGCTCAGATCCTCAATGAGGACCAATATCGTCTGGTCCTCCGGGACTTAGCCACAGGCCCTTTGAGCCAGCGCTCACCACGTCTCGCCATCGTTGCTCAAGCCATGATGATCTTCGGATTTCGTCTGGGATTGCGCCGCAATGAGGCGCTGAAATTGCTGCGTCGAGACCTGCAATTGCCTTCGCTGTCTGATGCGCGAGCCGCTGCAGTAAGGCGTCGACATCAGAACCTCAAGCGGCTATCGCCTGAACGATTTACTGTTCTCGAGCGACCGATCAACTTGCTTATTCGACCACATGCTCAGCGCGCGTTAAAAACACGCAACTCGACACGGACGCTGCCACTTCACGTGTTGCTTGAGCCAGATGAGTTGCAGCTCATTGAGCGCCTGGCCCAGCTGCGCGATGACGAAGAGCTGAAGAGTCCATATTCGGAATTCTTGTTCTGTATCCCGGAATTCCAGACTCGATGGGTATCTGAGTCAACACTGATGCCAGCTATTCATGACGCACTACGCCGGGTGACTGGGTGCAGCGATATGCACTATCACCACCTGAGGCATTCGGCCGCGACTTGGCTGACGTTTAAGTTAGCCGCGTCAGCATTCGGTATTAGTCAGGAGGCTGGGTTGCTGTTCGGTGAGCATCCGCAAACCATGAAATGGCTGCTGGACACAGAACGGTTCAATCGAGCCTTTCTTCACTCCCCGGAGTCCGCCACTCGACGTGTGATCCATATCACCAGCGCTGTGCTCGGGCATGCGAGTCCCAAAACATCCTTGCTCTACTACATCCATTGCATGCCATGGTTATCGGCGCTGTGCTGGCAGTGGAATCCTGAATTTTGGCCGCCTGGCCATGTCATTGCGAAAATTGCCCAGGTCAGTTTGCCAAACAAGCCGGACGACCTACCTGCACCAGGCCTGCCTGCAGAGATTCGGCACATGCGGAGAATCATCGGTCGCATGCGGGTCTATAGGCGCAGCAACCAAGGAAAAATTAAGCGTCCGCTGATTTCCCATCAGAGGAGTGACGGTGGATGGGCACTGACGAGAATGAATGAAATCTCATCCATGCTCTCCTATGAGGCATACGCGGAGGCATCGGGGCAGTCGGTCAACATGGACTGGGTTGAGTTTACCGAGGCTGATCGATCAGCCATGTTGGAACGGGCGAGGTACATTAGCCACCTCGGCAAGCATCGCCTGCAGAGCCCAGCAATTTCTGACTCAGATAATAGAATTGAGCTTGTCCCAAGACCGCCTAAACACGGAGGTCTGGCCGGGGTGGTGGCCTATGCGGATCAGCTCTATCGCCTGCTAAGCAGCCGGCATAAAGCCAAAGCTGGTCGAGTACTGGACGATTTCGTGGAGCGCTGCTGGGCGAGCGAGACGACACTGCGCTTCTACCCCGGTAGGGATGATCAGAGTGCTCGTGAGTACCTGTGGCTGTTATCTGAGCTGGGCGTCCCTTGGGCTGATATTGAGTTCATCATTTACGATGAACGCACGCCCAGGCAAACCAAAAGTCGTTGGCGCACGGTTCTGGGAAAACCTCGTTTGAGGTTCATTGAACAAGTCCCGGAGAATCGAAGCAGCCAGAACAGTCACATAGGCATTCGAGTGATGCTGCGTTTGCCAGGCGCCAAGCCCACTGCTCAGGAGCAGAACCATCACTCCGGCGCTGCCTTGCGCTACCTGATGTTGATGGGTTCCATCGACTGGCATTTTCGTGCCTGACCATGTCCGGAGGGCATTCAGCCCTCCGGATCATCCTGCAATTCTAGCAAGTCTCCCACTTGGCAGTTCAGGTACTGGCAGATCGCTTCCAGGTCCTTGAGCTCTACCCTCTGCGCGGTCTCGTGATACAGCCGCGTGAGGGTTCCGCGGTTGATCCCGGTGTCCCTGACCACGTCACTGATCTTCAGTTTCCGCTCGCCCAGTAAGCGAGACAAATGACACTTGACCATCCCAATCTCCAAAAATGATCTGCAGAAGATCATTTTGTCCTTGCAAAGCTCAAAATGAGCGTTATATTGATCTACAGGAGATCATTATGAGTATTCAGGAGCTCATAAGAATCCGCTGTCGTTCAATTTAGCAGAGAGGGCATATCCATGTCTCACACATACCTGACTACCGAAGAGCTGGCCACGCGCATGAAGTACGACGCGCGCACCATCCGTAATCGCTTGAAAGATTCAGTCCTGCTCGAAGGGATTCACTACTTCCGTCCCTTTGGCGGCCGCAAGATCCTTTTCATCTGGGAAGCCGTCGAAGAAGACATGCAGAAATTCTCGCGGGCTTCTGGGCTGGTGCCGATGGCTGGTGGAGGTATCTGTCATGGGTAAGGTTCGCGCCCGTGCTGACAACGAGAAGTTGTTCTTCGACTTCACTTATCTGGACAAACGCTGCCGTGAGCAGACCACGCTGCCTGATACGCCGGCCAACCGAAAAAAGCTGGAGAAAATCCTTGAGCGCATTGAGGCAGAGATCACGCTGGGAAGCTTCGACTATGCCACTTATTTTCCGCAAAGCAGCAAGGTGCAGGAGTTCGCAAGACTGCAGGCTGGCTGCGCGATACTGAAGACTCCACCGTTCAGGGACTTTGCCGAACGCTGGTTCGACGAAAAGCGTGTGGAGTGGCGGGACACGCACACAACGACGGTACGTCGGACCCTCGATAAATACTTGCTACCAACATTCGGCAGGCAAGAGGTCAGCGCCATCACCAAGGCAGAAATCCTGTCATTCCGCTCGGCACTCGGCAAAGTTCCCGGGCTGAAGGGGCAGGCTCTGTCAGCGACGCGAATCAACCACATCATGACGCCATTGCGCATGATCCTTAGCGAGGCAGCTGATCGGTTCGAGTTTACTTCACCGTATCTCAACATCAAATCGCTGAAGGTTCCCAAGACCGATGTGGAGCCGTTCACTCTGGACGAAGTGCTGCAAATTCTCAGTGCTGTGCGCGAAGACTTCCGTAGTTATTACACGGTGCGTTTCTTCACCGGGATGCGCACGGGAGAAGTCGACGGCCTGCAGTGGAAATTCGTCGACTTTCAGAGGCGGCAAATCCTTATCCGCGAAACTTGGGTCGGTGGCCGGCTCGACTACACGAAGAATGACGGCTCGCAACGCGAGATCGACATGTCTGGCCCGGTGTACAAGGCCCTGCTTGATCAGCAGAAGAAGACGGGCAGCGGACAGTTTGTTTTCTGTTCTCGAGAGGGGACGCCCTATTCGTATCGCAACATCAATAACAGGGTCTGGTTCCCGCTCCTGCGCCATCTGGGACTGCGCCAGCGGCGCCCTTATCAGACCCGTCATACGGCAGCGACCCTCTGGCTGGCTGCGGGGGAGAACCCTGAATGGATCGCCCGGCAGATGGGGCACACGACTACCGAGATGCTGTTCCGCGTCTACTCGCGCTACGTGCCTAACTTGACCCGACGTGACGGAAGCGCCTTCGACAACCTGATCCAAGCCAATCTCAAGGCCTGAGGAGTACTTACATGAAACTGATCAAGCGCAACAACGTCACGCATCTGCATCCAGCAACGGAAGCTCGTGAACACCAGTACTTGAAGCATTTGGCCTCGGCCATGGGCCACTACCTTGAGAATCCTCGCGGAACCGAGTTGATCTGCATTCTTGGATCCGGTTTCGAGAAGGACAACCGTCAGGCACTCGATACCTGGGTTGCCTACCACCGCAACGAGGTCTTCGAAAAGCGCCTTGAAGGCCGCAGCCCGCTGGATTTCCTGATTGCGAAGCTGGAGGACCTGCTCAACAACTGAAGTGATGGCGGGGCCGCAAGGCCCCGCCATCACTTCAGGCGAAGAGGACTGCCCTTTCCTCCTCGATCTTCTGTCCCGCAAAAGTTTAGAATGCACCACACTAGGGGGATTTCTGACCATGATCGATGCCGTTGACCTTTTCTGTGGCGCTGGGGGCCTGACGGCTGGCATGCGTGCGGCTGGCATCGCCGTGCGCGCTGGCTACGACATTGAGCGCCAGTGCGAGTTCGCCTACACCAAGAACAACGGTGCTGCATTCGTCGCCAAGGACGTTACGAGCCTCGGCGCGGGTGAGCTACAGGCCTGGTATCGCCCGGGCCGCTACAGGTTGCTCGCCGGTTGCGCCCCTTGCCAGCCGTTCTCCACCTACAACCAGGGCAAGGACACCCGTAACGACCGCAAATGGCCGCTGCTTTATGCCTTCCGCCGGTTGATCGAAGAAACGCAGCCTCATCTGGTCACGATGGAGAACGTACCGGACGTGACCAAGCATGAGGTCTATCACGACTTCGTCACTGGCTTGCGAGCGCAAGGCTACGAGATCTGGGAGGGCCGTGTTCACTGCGTCGACTATGGTCTGCCGCAGCAGCGTCGTAGGCACGTCCTGCTGGCGTCGAAGCTGGGACCCATTGCGCTCATAGAGCCGACTCACAAAGGTCAGCCGGTCAGCGTGGAGGAGGCGATAGGTAAACTCCCTGCTATCGCCGCTGGTGAATGTCACCCGGATGATCCCCTACATAGAGCTGCAGCGCTGTCGTACCTTAACCTAAAGAGAATCGTTCACTCCAAGCCTGGTGGCACCTGGAAAGATTGGCCGGCGCACTTGGTTGCCGATTGCCACCGCAAGGCTAGCGGCAAAACCTACCCAAGCGTATATGGCCGTATGAAGGCCGAAGACCCCAGCCCGACAATGACTACTCTTTGCTACGGCTTCGGCAATGGCCGTTTCGGGCATCCGACTCAGAACAGGGCAATCTCCCTACGCGAGGCGGCGATTCTGCAATCGTTCCCGAAGGACTACGTCTTTCTCCCACCCGAGAAGATCAACTTCAAATCCGTTGGCAGGATGATCGGGAATGCCGTGCCGGTGCGCCTGGGCGAAGTGATCGGCGAAAGCCTAGTACGTCACATCAATGAGTTGGGTTTGGGTCAGCGACCGGATCAGGAAGGCCGAATTCGTGGCTGAGGCGAGTCATCAGCTCTCCGTGATCGCGTGTTTCGCACTCCCAAATGATCAACACCTTCCAGCCCAGCTCCCGCAGCTGGGATTCTTTTCTAGCGTCCCGTTCGACATTTGCCTTGAACTTGGGCAGCCAGTATTCCTGACGGGTCTTGGGCGTCGTCGCATAGCGGCAGCCAGGATGGCGGTGCCAGAAACAGCCATGGACGAAGATAGCGGTATGGAATCGTGGCATGACGATGTCCGGAGAGCCCGGTAGATCGCGGCGCTGGAGTCTGAACCTGAGCCCTAGTGCATGCAGCATCTGGCGTACGATGATTTCTGGTGCGGTATGCGCACGCTTCACCGCCCTCATGATGTCGCTGCGTGACATTCGTTTCCCCATCAGACCCCGGCTGGTGCGATCACTCCCGTGACTACAAGCGCCTCCAGGTGCCGATGCAATTGGTCAGGCAGCTGCTTTCCTGAAATGAGAACCCCCGCTTCCATATTCTGATCCATGGCATAGCCGGTTAGGTTGGCGCTGGTGATGAAGCAAAGCGCCCGATCAGCGACGGCGACCTTCGCATGCACGCTGCCATTCACGAAAGCCGCGGCTTTGTTCTTCCAGACGTAGAAGCTCGCATTGGGAACGATCTTGCGCAGGTTGGCGATTGGGTCCGTACTGACTTTCCCTCCTTGTGCGCTCGACATCTCCACCAGGAAATCGATTCGGACATCCCGCTCGGCCGCCGATCTCAGTGCTCTGGCGACGGATTCGATGTCGTAGGCGACGTAGCTGGTGATGAACAGCCGTTGCCGCGCCGCATCGATCACCTGGATCAGCGCCTGCTCGGTCCTTCTTGCAGGAACCAGCTCGGTGGTCGGACCTGTCCATACCAGCTCGACCTGCTGGTTGCTCTCGGCCAGACGATAGGCGTCGCTGGCAGCTAGGAGCATGGCCGCCAGCGTTCGACCATCGATGGTAGATACTTTCCAAGCTTCGATCAGCATCTTGAGCGAACCGCTCGCCTGCGCAGACTGGACGTTGGCACTCAGGCTTCCACCTTTCGAAGCGTCGAGGTTGCTAATCCGAGCCGCCAGCGCAGCGACCCGGTCAGAGGAGACGATCGATACCAGCGCAGAGATCGCCTTCAGCAGTTGCTGCATCTCAAGCGTCCTGGAAGAAGGCTGTCGCCGCGTTCTGTACCGTGGGTACGACCATCGCTCGATCGAGGTATCGGTTGCTGGACTCGCATGAGGTTTCCGCGACGAAAGAACAGGCATGGCAGGCTGCTGCGTGCAGGCTCTGATCCTTCTGTGGATCGTGCTCGGCGCAGAGTGGATCGGAGGAGCAGATTCGTGCCCGGCGCAGTGCCTGCGTGAACAGTCGCTCCAGATTCTCAGGTTTACCCAGCTCTACCAGCCCCCCCAAGGTGCCATCGGAGTCGGCTGCGGCGGTGTAGATGATGAAACCGGCCTGGTTGCCGTCCTCGCTCACGCTCGCATAGATCCGCTCGCGGATGCTCGCTGCGTTGTACCCGCACTCGAGGGCCAGCTCGCGGATCAGTAGGTGCGCCAAGGTGTGCAGCAGCACATAGCGAGCCCCTGGATAGCCAGCTTCGGCAGGGCTGAGATCACGCCGGTTCCGCCACCCTTTGTGCCCGCCTCGCAAGCGAGCGTCGGCCTGTTGCATGGCTGGGTTCTGCTCCCAGGCGGCGATCGCAGCCTCGTCGAACTGGATGAAGATGCCTTCGCCATGAACCTGATTGGCAGGCACCCAGTCCGGTCTCGACGACGACAGAGGGGCCGAAACCGGACCCGAGCCAGCAGCGCCGATCTCGTCGGGAGACTCCACGCGCGTGAAGCCCAGCAGTGCGTTCACTTCACGCAGGCGTTTCAGGAGCAGCACACGAGCGATGAAAGACTGAAAGGACGCGGGAGGGGGCGTTTCTTCGGAAAGAAAGTTGGGGTAGTCGCTCACCGGGGTCGGATCGGTCAGCACCCGCCACTCCGGCCCCTTGATATCCGGTTCGTCCTCGTCTTCAACGTCAGTCCCTGAGCGATGAGCTTCGATCGCCGCCCAGACGGCCTCTGGGGTGTGAGCGTCGAGGCCGGCGGCCTCGCCGCGCTTCGTGAGGGCCTTGATGGTCCCCTTCAGCTCACCGACATCCTCGACATCGGCGAAGTCATCCCAGTGGTCGATGATGATCTGCTGCAATGGTGATGCATTCGGTCGTGGTATGGCGAGAGCGGATATGGATACCGGGAACCAGCTGTTCGTCGCGCCCAGCAGAACGGCTCGTGCATCCTCGTCGCACTCATGGTCGAAGCGATCGAGATGCGGGTGTCTGCCCCGGCAACCAGGCAGATTTTCCTTACCCGCCTTGCCGAAGGCCTGTGCCAGGCTCTTTGCTGCTTCGCATTTGTCGCACCTGACCCACAGATTTTCCGTCTGGAGGGAAGCGCCGCTTTCGAAGAAGCGCAGGGTTCCCCGGCAAGTACTGGGACCGCTATGCACGAACCAGTGCCAGGGGAAGTCGTCCAGATGTCCGTTCCGGCAGGCCAGCAGCATACGAGCGGGGACGGCGTCAGCATCTTTGGGTGGGAGTTTACCGTCCGACCCCCGGCAACCAGCATGTACGAAACGAGTCGACTCTGGGCGATAGGGGTTCTCTTTCAGCTCGAACAGGCCATTGTCGTAAGGCGCCAGCAACCCGCACTTCACGCAGCGCAGCCAGCGCGGGAAGGGACGAACTGGTACGCCGACCCTGGCTTCGGCGGAGAGCCGGTCGGAGGTTTCGCTCTTGCTGAACGGTGCCATGCGTAGCGATTCGACCTGCGCCCCCAGCCGCTGCTGCACCGCAGCCAGCAGGCGGGCTTCGGTGATGACCGCACAACGCTCCTTTTGCCAGATATCGGTCCCCGAGGTGATCACCGATAGGTTCGGCAGATCGACGAGGGCGCCAGGCCCATAGGTCCACAACAACTGGCTGGGTCGTACCGAGCCGACGACGGTCTTTTCGTTCGCCATGTTCATTCGTCCTTATCGCTCACGGCGGGCCGAGCTTTCCACGCCGGTTCATCCTGGAATTTCGAAGAGTTCATCACCAGGTTGACGCCTGGCTCCACCTCTCGCATCGACATCGGCACCGTCCAATTGTCCCAAGGCTTCACGCCAGGGGTCTTGATCAACGGGGCCATGAGATCCATGCCCTGGCCTCGTTTCTCGTAAGCGAGCAGTCGATTGCCTTGCATCACGGCTTTCACCCACTCATCGGCACGTTGCTTCAGCATGCTTCCGATCAGCTGTTCCGATTTCGAATCCGCCACGTTGCCGCCACGCATTTTCAGTACCTGCTGAACCTGCTGCATTTCCAGCTGATCGGCCTTTTGCATGTTCTCGGCGCCAACGTTCGGAGCGAAATCGTCGAACTTGCCGCGCATCAATGACAGCATCGTTCCGGTGAGGCCTCTGTCCAACGCTCTGGGCGAGAACGGCGTGACCGACTGGGCTTCGACGTGCTTGTAGAAGGTCGCGTGGTAATGCTCGAACGTCTCGTAATGGGAGAGATCGCGCGGCTTGGCCCAGGTCAGCACGGTGCAGACCAGGCCTGGAGACTGGCGGCCGACACGACTGGTCGCCTGGATGTACTCCGCGGTGCCCTTCGGCTGGCCATTGACGGCCATGATACCGAGTCGATTCACGTCGACACCGACAGAGAGCATGTTGGTGGCCAACACGATGTCGATGGGGTGTGGCTTGCCCTTGTCTTTTTCGTCCCAGCGGCACAGGTATTTGCCCTGGCTCGCATCCCACTCGGGCTCGAACTTCACCTCGAGCTGATCGAGATACTTGGGAATATCCTGGTTGGAAACGCGTGAAGTCAGCTCACGGATGTTCATGATGCTGCGCTGCGCCAGCCCCGGCCGCTCGACCAGGCTCATCTGCACACGGTATGCACGAGTCTGCACGTCGTCCTCGGCCAGGCGCTTCATGCCGCCGAGCTCGCGCAACGAATTGAAGTAGCCGACCATCGTCATGTAAGGGTCGGCCAGACTGCCGAAGCGCTCGAACAGCGCCTGAGCGGCGGTCATCGCTGCGGTGTAGACGCGAATCAGCATGGCAGGGCGAGAGCTGCCGGGGGCGCATATCCCCAGATAGCGGCGACCCGAGTGCTTCTCGATCGGGCGCTGAACCGAGAAGAAGTTGTCCTCCACATCCAGGCCATGGGGTGGGAAGACCGCGACCTGGCGCATGAACACGTTACTCACCTGCTGGTGGGCTCTGCGCACGGTCGCCGTCGAAGCGACCACCTTCGGCCGGATGGGCTGCCCGTCCAGCGTCCAGCTGCACAGCTCATCGACCGCGCTTTCGTAAAGGCCGACCATGGTGCCGAGCGGGCCGCTGATCAGGTGGAACTCGTCCTGGATGATCAGATCCGGAGGCCGTACCGGCGAAACCATCTTGACCTTTGCGGCAGGATGCCCCTTCGCGGCCGTGTGGCCGGTATTGCATTCGGCACCAGGCCACAGCAGGCCGTGACGTGAACACTCCCTGGATACATGACCGAACAGGTTCCGCACCTCCTCACGCCAGGCCATCATCGCGAACTTGTCCACGGTTGCGATCATCATCGACGGTGGGCGATGGTACATCTCCTCATCGACCACCATGACTGGCAGACCTGGATGCGCCAGCTTGCTCGAGCGTCCACGCGAGAAGTCGCACTTGCCTTGCTTGTCTCCGCAGTAGATCGTCGTGCGCTTGACCACCCTGTCGACGTCGATATCACGGCCGGGCGCGATTTCGGAGCCGCACCATGGACAGCTCGTCAGTTGCGCCGGTGAAGTCATTCCGGCGGTGTATCTCTCGGCACGAATGGCTTCCACGAACGCATGGCTGTCATCGGTCTTACCTGGTGCCACCTTGTTGCCGACCCAGAGTCCGATGGTGAAAGGCACCTCGCCCAGAGACTTGTCGCCCTTGGTGAGCGCGGTTCGCCGGATGTGCTCCATTGCGCAGATCAGCGCAGTGGCACGCTGGAACTGCTGCAAGGTGAGCAGGCGCAGGGTGTAGCGCATGATCACCGCCAAACCGCGCGATGCGTCGTAACCGCCCAGATTCCCTTGCAGGCGACGGATCGCCATGGTGAAGGCCGCGACACCGAGATAGGCCTCGGTCTTGCCGCCACCGGTCGGGAACCACAGCAGGTCGGCGTGCGCCTGGAGTGGCTTGATCCGATCGGCATGCCGGGGATTGGCGAGTCCGGGGATGGAAAGGAGCAGGAAGGCCAGCTGGAACGGGCGCCACGAGTAGTTCCTGGCGTCCTTTGCGAGCTCCGTGACCTCGATGCGCTTGCCGCGCCGGCGCTCCAGAGCGTATCTGCTGTGGATGCGCTGGAGTCCCATGGCCTGGTTTGCGAACTGGAAGGCGGCCAGTGCTTCGGTGCTCTCGGCCAGCAGGCGAACACCCTCTCGCAGCCGCAGCATGATCGCTTCGCACCGATCCATCGCTTCTTCCGCCTGCGGGGCATACTCCGCGACTTCGGTTCCGATGCGTGCGCGCTGCTCTTCGATCCAGGCCGCATAGTCGTCGGTCAGTACGCTGAGCGTGGCGACCAGCTCCTCTTGGGACATCTTCGCCAGACGCAGCATGTCCAGCGAACCGTCGGTAAGCATCTTGCGCATCGCCGGGCGGTCCTCGGCTTCGCCGCCAGGCGTCTCGGTGAAGGGCACCTCGTATTGCGGCATCACCACGGTACGCAGTTCGGTCGCACGGGTAGCGTCATCTTCCGTGACGGCATGCACGGATACGCCATGCCCCACGGCGAACTCGACCCGCTCGCGGTAGATCATTTCCAGTGCGAGGCGTTCGCGTAGGTCCGGATCGTCCAGATCGCTGCCCTCCGCCTCGAATGCCGGGCGGCGGCAGAAGATCGCCTTGGATGGACTTCCTTCGCTCGCCCGAACGACGATCTCCGGCTGGAACACCCAGGCCGCATCGCGGTTCTCCTTCGGTTCCTTCTGGCCGTTGACGATGAACAGGGTGATCAGGCGTTCGCCTTTTTCGTTGAGCGGTCGCACCGCGCCCTGCAAGCGAATCTCGGGATGCGTGTCGTCCAGCTCGACCGGCGTGATGACGCCATCGGTCAGCGCCAGCGACACGCGCTTGAAGGAGGGAATCCGCTTCCAGACCTTGGCCTTGATCACCTTGCCGGTCTTCTTGTGAATGCGGGAGTGGGCCGGGTCGTCCGACTCGATCCGCTCGTAACACCCCCAGGCGACGGCGACATCCAGAGTCTCGGCCTGACCATCGACGCAGAAGGTGAAGCCCATGCTGGAGGGCACCAGCGACTGGTTGGAGGTGAGATCCAGCTCCTCGCCAGACTCGCTTTCGGCACCGTCGGAAACCTTTTCCGGCTCGAGGCCGGGCTTCAGCCCTTTCGGTACGAGGTCATCGGGCTGTTCTTCGTCCTTGCGCTCGGCCGGCGGGAGATCCTCGCCACGCTCGGCGTTCTCCATCGGTGCCAGCTTGCCCACCAGGTAACGGTCGCGGACGCTCATGTCGACGATGAGCTCCTCGGGGCCGCCGGCCGGGCCGAGCAGGTCGTCCATGATCGCCATCTGCAACAGCTCCCGGATGTAGGCCTCGTCCTCGATCGTGGGTACATCCGCCAGCGTGATGCCCAGGGCACGCGGAATGGCTTCGGCGAACTCGGTCCAAGGCGCACGCACGATGCTCCCGGTGCTCGGCGGCATCAGGCCTGTCGCACCGATGGATACCGGCTGCTCGATGGTCCGGGCCCTGTCGAAATAGACCGAGGTGCCGTCCGCGTCGATGCGGATGCGCAGCACCTGGCCGATGCGCTGGATACGTCCATCCGCCGCCAGCACCAATACCCAGGCGCCTTCGTGCAGCGCGGGATGTCGGCCCTTCAGGCGGATGCCTTTGTCTTTCAGCCGTGCATCACGCTCCAGTCCACGATCGACGATGATCCAAGCCTTTCGTTCCTCGCTGTGCTTCTTTTCTTCCATGCTCGACTCTCAGGTTCTTTCGATCGGTTTCGGTCCAGTCTTCTCTGCCCGCCTGACAAACTCAAGAGGCCTTGCCAAGCGCACGGTAGCGAGTGCCACGTTTTTCCCCCTGTCGTTCGACTTTGCCCTCGGCTATCAGGTTGGCGATCGCGGCGTTCCACAGCGTAGTCGGGATGCCAGTTGCCGCGAGGATATCGGACTTGGCGTGCCAGCCAGGGCGTGCTTTCAGGTGCTCAGCGATGGCTTGGGTTGGGCCTGCTCGATAACTCGCAGGAAGCTCGGCAGCCTTGGGCAAGTTTCCTGTGGTGGCAAGCATTGCATCGAAGTCGAATGAAGGCTGTGGTGCAGTTGCCTGACTAGAGCGGCGTCTGCGAGCGGGGGGGCGGCTCTCCTGCTCATTGGTCGCAGCCTCGAAGCGTGCACGGTTGAGCGCTACGAGCCTCTCCAACAATGTCGAAGTGGCGTCGGAGGACAACGCCCACCGCCAGCGGTCATTCACGGAACCGCCGTCGAACGCGCGGAACTCGTAGGAAACATCCACGTCGTCCCAGCCGTAGGCGGTAGTCACTTCCGTATCGATGATGGCCAACAATCGGCGCAGTTCGGCAATCGTCGAATCTGTCGCGCCGGGCGTATGGATCGCATTCATGACGTCAGTCAGGCCGCACTCATGAGCCGAACTGAACTCGACGGCAAGATGATTGAACTGTGCGGCAGCCTCAATGCCAGCAGGAGCCACTCGCTGTTCAGGAACTGGATATTTTGCGACGGACTCACTGATGGAAAGGGAAAGCGTTTCGCCGAGGTTGCCACCGCTGAATCGTTCTAGCCACGTGCGGAATCCTGTGCTGAGAGAGATAGCGTAGAGGTCGTCTCGCTCCATTCCGATCAACAGAACCTTATTGGTATATATCCATCCCGATGGCGCGAGCATTCCAACAGGATGCTTGGTGTTCTTGGAGTAGCCGATGAAGCTTTCGCGTTGCCGAATCCGGCGCATCAAGTCGGCTCGGTTATTCCAGAACTGCCACCAGCGGTCGATCAATCCCTTATAGCTCTTGAGTGATGCCACCGTGCGGGTCGACTGCACTTCCTCGACGAGGAAGCGATACGCTACCGGCCATCGGCGGGCGATCTCATCCAAGTTCAGGTCACCTATATCCAGGGCCCAGCGTCCGATACGATTCAGTGCCGAACTGGTGATGTCATCGCCGGTGATGTATGGCCGCAACAAGCTGCCTGGTTCGTTCTGGAGTCGATCGAACCACGGACTTTCTGGCGTTATGACGAAAGCCAGCCCTTTGCTGTTATTCACACCCTCAAAGGCAAATGTAGTGCCTGTTAATACCTGCGGCACCCAGACGTCCGCCGCTTCGGGCTCCAGTCTCGGCCCGATGCGCGGGCAACGTTGCCCATCGGCATCGCAGTCGGCCTTCCAATCGCCTTTGTAGAAGCCGACGATGGCGACCACGACCGCCGCCGAGCCCGGCCACGGCATGCCCTTCCTAGCGAAATGGATGCTGCCGCTCTGCACGATGACACCGAGACCGACCTCAATCGCACTGCCTTCGGCGATGTTGCTGGTCGCAAGCATCCCATAGCAGCCGTGGGGACGGAGTAAATTGACCGCCCGTCGGTGGAACACGATGCACAGGTCGATCTTGCCTGGCGATGTGCCGAGTACCATCTGGCACTGCCATTGCAGCCTCTCGCCCATCGCGCCTTTCCATAGTCGGTTACCGAGGAATGGGGGATTGCCGATCAGAGCATCGAATCCCGAAGAGCCACCGACGAAGACCTCCGGAAACTCCAAGGGCCAATGAAATGGAGTGCGGATGGACTTGCCTTCGGGCAGATCGGCGCTCAACGTTTCGCGCGCGCGCTTAATGATGGCGTCGAGGGCATCATGATCGCCTTCGACTACTCGACCGGCTTGGATGCTCAGCATCGTGGCGGCTCGTTCTATCGCGCTCATGTTGCCAACTGAGGCCAGAACCTCCCCGATGAACGCATCAGCGATGCACTCAGGCACTTCGAGTTTTCGCCGAGCATCAGCGTCCAGATGAGCCATGGCCTCCACATCGCGGATATCGCGGATGGGCATTTCACGCAGGCGCAAGCGCAGTTCGATGGCTTCACGCACGGCCCGTTCGATGTTCTGACCGAACAGCCGCAGTTGGTCCCGACCAGTGGGGGTCATAGACAGTTCTGTCAGTTGATCCAGGCGGTGGATGCCAAGCAAGCTATCCCCGCAGCGCAGGTTGTGGTCGAGGAAGCCGAAGGGACGTCCTTTGGCCAGCGTCACCAGCCAGATGGATAGCTTGGCCAGTTCGACCGCTAGAGGGTTCAGGTCGACGCCGTAGAGGCAGCGTTCGGCGATGAGACGGCGAGCTATGGTGGTGCGTGCCTCGATATCGCTTGGCAGCGGTTCCAGACAGGCAGCAGCGTCGGTCACTCGGCCATCGGCATCGATCGTCTCGCCTCGATCCTCGACCAGCGCCCATGCCTCAACGAGCCGTTCGGCCAGCCAGCGGCAGGCCTGCACGAGGAAGGCTCCCGAACCCATGGCCGGATCGCAGATCTTCAGGTCGAGCAGCTCGGCGGGCGATTTGAGCACCCACTCCGAATGCGGCAGTCCTTCGGCAGGGCCGACGTAGACGATCGGTGTGAGCGTCTCTGTGACGATGGCTTCGGTGAGCGATTTCGGTGTGTAGTGGGTCCCCGTTTCACGGCGGTCGCTGCCCGTGGTGACGATGAAAGCACCCTCCGGGTAGACCAGCGGATATCCCCAGGGATCGGTGCGCAACAGATGGAAGAACGGCAGCACACGCTCGCGGAGAGTTTCGTCCCCACCACAGGCGGTCAGCAGACGATTGGCCTCCTCTGCATCGACGGCACGCTCGAGATCCCGGCGAATGGCGCTGGCGCTCCGCTTGGTGGCATCGGGGCCGGAGAGTTCATCGGCCAGGGCATCGACACTGTGGCGGTGCAGCGCTTCGAGGTCGTCCAGGCCATACAGGGTCTTCTTCGCGCCCTTGCCAGCGCTCAGCTCCACGGTCACCCTCGTGGTACGGGCGACGGTACGCTCCAACAAGCCCTCGTAGACGTAGCCGATCTGCTCCACGTCCAGCGCACGGTAGGACAGAGTCCTGCCTTGGTACTGCTGGATGGCTTCCAGCAGCAGCAGCACGGTACGGTTGTCGATGGGCAGCGGGTGAGCGACATCGACCTTCCAGTCGGAGCCCTTGGCACGGCCTTCCAGGAAGGGGAACCGATCCGGGTCGAACAGCGAGCCACCCAGAGCAGGCAGACGTAGGGACTCATGCTCGATGCCACCGTAGACCGCACGGAAGTTGGCCAGCAGGCGAGCCCAGGCATCGTGCCGGTGTTCCAGCACCTCCTCGGCCTCCTGACGCAACTGCATGCGCAGGGTGGAGATGGCGTAGTCGCTCTCGTAGGTCTCGTCACCCATCAGCAGCAGGCCGCGCTCCTCGGCCGAGAGCAGGAACACCAGACGCATCATGATCGTCAGTCCTGCCTCGTAGAGCTCGGCTGGCTCGACGCCTTGCAGCAGGGTACGGGAGCGGTCGCGATCTTCCTTGTCCAGCGCCTGAATCAGCACTTCCACGGCCCGGCGCACCTGCTCGCCTAGGGCATCGGTCACCGCCTCCTGGTGTTGCAGCGATTCGTCGAGCAGCGCCGGCAGCGTTTCGTCCTCGGCGCCGAAGAAGCGGGCGATACCCAGCAATGCCACGAAGGCTTGCAGGGTCTGGCGTTCTTGGCTCCACAGGCGTGCGTACCAACTGGCATAGGTCACCACCGCACCCACGGGCGCATCGACCAGCATCCAACGCTCGCCATCGGTGACCAGTCCGAGGCGGCAGCCGCTTGCCCGGCACAGGCGTTCCATACGCTCGGCGGGGCTGGCGATCCAGCCATCGATCTTCATGGTCGCGGTGAGATCGGTTCCGGCCGGGTAGCTCTGCACCAGCAGCAGCGGCTTGTCGTTGGATACCAGCGCGTAGTCGGGCACCAGCGTGACGCCATGCTCGGACAGGGTGACGCGCACGGAGTCGGGCAGTCGTTCGCCTCGCCGCAGCAGTTCGCCGCTATCGTCCTCGTCGTATTCCAGGCCCCGTGCGAGCACTTCGTGGATCCAGGCTCGATGCAGCTCGGCGAAGCGCGGATCCTCGTTGTCGCGTGCCTCGCACCATTCGTCATGCGCTTGGCGCAGGTACTGGCGAATGCGCTGCTCGACCGCCGGTAGGCCGGTGGAGAACGCTCGCTCGAGCACGGGCGTGGCGAGGAAGGGGCCGGAGACCTCGATCAGCGACAGCCATTCGTCGTGGATATCACGGGGTTTCATGCACGGTCTCCCTGGGCGAACGATGCGGGTACGGTGAAGATGACGGCGACCGGGAAGGTGCGATCCTGCGGTTCGGCATAGCGCGTGGCGATGCCCCGGGTCTCCTGTTCGCGTTCGCTGGGAATGCGTTCCAGGCGGGCTTTCAGGGCGGAGCTGTCACGCCGCACCTGAGTGCGTTCGTCCTCGCTGAACAGGGAGAACTGCTCGGGTTGCTCGTCCTTGCCTAGCTCGTGACGGATCGCCTTCTCCAGCTCGTCGAGCACGGCATGGATATCCGCTTCTTCCTTCTGGCGGCGCGTTTCCAGGGTGTTGCCCAGATGCTCCAGGCGATTGCGCGAGCGTGCTTCGATGGCTTGGAGGATGGCCCCTTCGGCAGTGGCGAAACGCGATCGGAGGACCTCGAATGCCGGGTCATCGAGGCGACAGGGCTGGCCATCGTCCAGCCAGGCTTGCACCCGGCCGACCGCGTCCTCACGCTTGAAGCCGCGCTCGCGCAGGTAGCCTCCCGCCACGGTCAGCTCTTCGTGCAGCCGATGATGATTGCCGCCGGTGATGACCAGACGCGACACCACCGCGACGGTAGGCGCCTCCAGGCGATCGTCGGGCAGCACGCGCACCGTCACGCGGTGCAGTGGGCTCTTGCCTTCGCGCTCCCACACCTGGGCACGTAACAGACGCAAGCACATCTGCACCAGGCGGTGGTTGAGGTGGATGAGCACCAGATCGTCACGGCCCTTCGCGACCTCGTGATCGAAGGTCACAGGGCGGATCTTGCCGGTGAAGGGGTGCGCCAGGCCCTCGCGGCAGCGCTCCCAGGCTCCGCCCAGCGGCGGCAGCTCGAAGACCTTGCCCGCCTCGACGCCCTCCAGCTTCAGGGGTTTCAGTGCAGGCTTTTCCGCCAACACCAGTCCGGTCTCGACCGTCTTGAGGATATGCTCCGGCGAGAGATGGAAGTCCTCGCGCGTCTCGAGCAAACGCTCGTGCAGCTTGGCCACGCGCTTGTCGATGTCCTGTTCGCTGCGGACGAAGCGACGCGTGCGGGCGATCTTCGCTTCGGCCATACGGGTGTCCAGCTCACGCAGGGATCCTTCGATCAATCCGGACATCTGCGGAGCGATCACCGGGTTCACGCTGCCCATGTCTGCACGCATGGAGTCGAGCTTGCGCAGCGCGCGCAGGATGTCCTCCTTGTGGCCACCGACCGCTTCGGCGTCCTCGCGCGCGTCGACCGGATGCCAAATCAGCACCTCGCTCTCGCGCTGACCATGGCGATCGATACGACCGTTGCGCTGCTCCATGACGTTGGGGTTATAGGGGATCTCCAGATGGATGAGGTAGTTGCAGTGGTTCTGGAGGTCGATACCTTCCGACGCCGCATCGGTGGCCAGCAGGATGCGGACCGGCGAAACGTCCGGCGCAGCCTGGAAGGCGGCCTTCACTCGCTCCCGATCGTCGTGATCCATGCCGCCATGCAGGGTCATCAGGCGATCCCCACCCAGGTCATGGGAGGCAAGGATCTGGTGCAGCCAGTCGAGGGTGGTGCGGTACTCGGTGAACAGGATCACCCGTTTGCCGTTCCACTCGCCATCGGTCTTCAGTCGTTCGTCGATCCAGGCGAGCAGGGCATTGGCTTTGGAATCCGGGCGGTGCATCGCCTGTTGCGCCCAGTCGAGCAGGTCGTCGAACAGCAGGCGCTCTTCGGTACTCAGCGGACGCATCCGGCGACTGGCTTCTTCGACCGCCTCCCCCTGAGCACTCTCGACTTCGGCATCGTCGGCGTAGTCTTCTTCAGCACGCTGGATGGCCTTGAGCAGGATGCGCTCCGACAGGTCGTTGCGCTCCTTGCGGTTGCCGCCGCTGTCCAGAGTGGCCTCGTGCTTCGCTAGGGTGACGGCGAAGGCCGCCGGTGACGAGAACAGGCGCTTGCGCAGCAGCTGGTTGACGAAGCTGATGCCTGTCGCGCCGGCACCATCGTCGGCGGCCGCTTCACGGCTTGCGCAGAACGCTTGCAGCTTGCGATGGATCTCGCGCTCCTTGGCGGTGTAGTCGATGGCGAAGGCCTCTAGTCGCCGCTTGGCGTAGATCGGTCGACCATCCTTGTCGGTGATCTCGCTCTTGAGGCGTCGGATCATCACCTGAGCCAGCTGCTTCTCGAACGTTTCCGGCAGGATGTTCCGGGCGAAACGCTGGTCGTCGAGAAGCTCGAGCAGCGAGGTGAAAGACTCGGTGTAGCCGTTGTGTGGCGTCGCGGTCAGGAACAGATGGTGCTGGAAGTGCGGCGCGATCATGCGGATGAAGCGGGTCCGTTGGCTCTCGATCGCGTACTGGGCGCTGGCCGATGGCGCCACGTTGTGCGCCTCGTCGACCACCAGCATGTCGAACTTGCGCGGATAGCCGATGTGCGGCGGCAGGATGTCGCGGAAGGCGCGCAGGCCATCGCCCATCTTGGCCCAGTCCATGGAGGTGATTAGGCGGGGGAACGATACCCAGGGATTGGCATGGATACCACGTTCGCGGCGCAGCTCCCGAATGTACTCGCTATCGACGATGCGGAAGTCGAGACCGAACTTCTCCAGCATCTCGAGACGCCACTTCTCTTGTAGTGAGGCCGGACAGACGATCAGTACGCTACGTGCCCGATGGCGCAGCAGCATTTCCTGGATGACCAGGCCAGCCTCGATGGTTTTGCCAAGACCCACGTCGTCGGCAATCAGCAGATTCACCCTGGCCATGTCGATGGCGCGTACTAGAGGATCGAGCTGGAAGTCCTGGATGCTCACCCCGCTGCGGAACGGCGCCTGGAGGAAGCCGCGATCCGCATTGGTCGCCGCGCCCCAGCGCACGGCATCGAGGAAGGCCTCCAGCGTGTCGGAGTCGTCCTGCCCGGTGATCGCCGGCAGACCGGCACGCTCGATGACGTGCGCACCCGGCTCGATCTCCCAGATCACCCGGAGCTCCTCACCCAGGGCATCCTCATCAATGGAGGACAGAGTAACTGCGTGCTGACGCTCGGCTCCCTGAGTCGAAGCATCCACCTCGGCCACTACCCACTGCCGCCGCCGCACTTCGACGAGCTGGCCAGGTTCTGGGGGATTACGGTAGATGCCGGCTTCCGATGCTGCTGTCATTTAAAGCTCCTGGTACGGGCTGCCTGCGTGGTGGGCGGACAGTGAAAAACGTTCTGGCGTCAGCCAGCAATTATCGCGGCAGTTCTAATTAGTCGGGAGGGTAATAGTTTTTTCGAGTGGGAAAAAAGCAGGGGAATCCATCCCTCGTGGATCCGGCACAAATACCGCAATGCTGGGATTATCCTCCAACGTCGCACAAGTCGTCAGAGCGAATAGCTAATGATGCATGCGGTTCGCTCAAGCCCTGAGTACATCTGCTGCGCGCGGAACCATGCGTCAAAGAGATTTAACGAAACAGCCATCAGGGCTGTGCCAAGCGATGGCTAATACTCAAGAACAGGCTTTCCTCGCAGCCCGTCTCGGAGCAGGCGGCACGGTTTGGGCACAGAATTGGCACAGCCTGAAAAGTCGCCGCTAGATGACACTGAGGGCAGTGCTCGTCGCAGCCTGAAGGTTGGCATCAAGGGAATTTTGCTGGAGGGCGCCGATTCAGCAGCGGAAGCGGCGAAGCCTTAGAAAAAAGGCCATTGAATCAAGAGGATATGGCGCACCTGGCGGGATTCGAACCCACGACCCTTGCCTTCGGAGGGCAATACTCTATCCAGCTGAGCTACAGGTGCGTATGTGTTGCGGCGAACTATTTGACCACTAGCCTTCACCCTTCTCAACTCGATGATCACTGCCTTCGGAGGGCAGTACTCTATCCAGCTGAGCTACGGATGCAGCGCCGCGGCTCGCGCGGCAGGCCGCAATCATACGCATCTCGTCGGCGGGAGTCCATTCCATGTGCGTACGTTCGTGATTTCGAACGAAAATGACCGTCCGTCGAGGATGTGCTCAGAAAAGCAGCAGAATTTTCCGACTTTCGTTGATTTTATCGAACGGGGTATTGCCCTTTGTCAGTGGTGGCCCTAGGATTCGTTTGAGATTTCAAACGCCCCCAAAGCCACAACAACAGGAGACCGGGGAATTGGCATCAGTTCAGCCGGCCGCGTGCCCCTGGAATGACCTCTTTCTGACCTGCCCGTCGCTCGTCCGGCCTTTCGCGCTGCCGGGCCGCCGTGGTGCCGGCGTGGCGTTTCGTCCGCAATCCCTTTCCCGCACGAGTCTTTCGTATCCTCCCCGACGCCTGTCGGCGGTCGCGTTCGTCCGCGTCCGCCCGTTGCGCACGGTGGCCGGCCGGTAACGGCGACGCCGCTGGCACAGGGCGCAGGAAATGGAACACCGGGGCGCTGGCCCTTTCGAATAACCAGCAGGCAACACTTTCCGGTTACAACCGAACCAGACAACCAGGCACGCGGGGTAGTCGAGGTAGACCCGCTGCTCACGGCATTCCTCGAAGGAGACAGGTCATGCAACTCAAAGATGCCAAGCTGTTCCGTCAACAAGCCTACGTCGATGGCGCCTGGGTGGATGCCGACAACGGCCAGACCATCAAGGTGAACAACCCGGCCACCGGCGAGATCATCGGCAGCGTGCCGAAGATGGGCGCCGCCGAGACCCGCCGCGCCATCGAGGCTGCCGACAAGGCCCTGCCGGCCTGGCGCGCGCTGACCGCCAAGGAGCGCGCCAACAAGCTGCGCCGCTGGTTCGACCTGATGATCGAGAACCAGGACGACCTGGCCCGCCTGATGACCATCGAGCAGGGCAAGCCGCTGGCCGAGGCCAAGGGCGAGATCGCCTACGCCGCCTCCTTCCTCGAATGGTTCGGCGAAGAAGCCAAGCGCATCTACGGCGACACCATTCCCGGCCACCAGCCGGACAAGCGCATCATCGTGATCAAGCAGCCAATCGGCGTGACCGCGGCCATCACGCCGTGGAACTTCCCCTCGGCGATGATCACCCGCAAGGCCGGCCCGGCCCTGGCCGCCGGCTGCACCATGGTGCTCAAGCCTGCTTCGCAGACCCCGTATTCCGCCCTGGCCCTGGCCGAACTGGCAGAGCGCGCCGGCATTCCGAAGGGCGTGTTCAGCGTGGTCACCGGTAGCGCCGGCGAAGTCGGCGGCGAGCTGACCAGCAACCCGATCGTGCGCAAGCTGACCTTCACCGGTTCCACCGAAATCGGCCGCCAACTGATGGCCGAGTGCGCCCAGGACATCAAGAAGGTGTCCCTGGAGCTGGGCGGCAACGCGCCGTTCATCGTGTTCGACGACGCCGACCTGGACGCCGCCGTCGAGGGCGCGCTGATTTCCAAGTACCGCAACAACGGCCAGACCTGCGTCTGCGCCAACCGCCTGTACGTGCAGGACGGCGTGTACGACGCCTTCGTCGACAAGCTGAAGGCCGCCGTGGCCAAGCTGAACATCGGCAACGGCCTGGAAGCCGGCGTGACCACCGGTCCGCTGATCGACGCCAAGGCCGTGGCCAAGGTCGAGGAACACATCGCCGACGCGGTCTCCAAGGGCGCCAAGGTGGTTTCCGGCGGCAAGCCGCACGCCCTCGGCGGCACCTTCTTCGAGCCGACCATCCTGGTCGACGTGCCGAAGAACGCCCTGGTGTCCAAGGACGAGACCTTCGGCCCGCTGGCGCCGGTGTTCCGCTTCAAGGACGAGGCCGAGGTCATCGCCATGTCCAACGACACCGAGTTCGGCCTGGCGTCCTACTTCTACGCCCGCGACCTGGCCCGTGTGTTCCGCGTCGCCGAGCAACTGGAGTACGGCATGGTCGGCATCAACACCGGCCTGATCTCCAACGAAGTGGCGCCGTTCGGCGGCATCAAGGCCTCGGGCCTGGGCCGCGAAGGTTCCAAGTACGGGATCGAGGACTACCTCGAGATCAAGTACCTCTGCCTGGGCGGTATCTGAGCCCGGCGAGGAACGCATCCGGAGGGGCCGGACGGCAGGCAAGAGCTGCGCCGTCCGGTGTCGACGTTGCCGGTGGTGGCACCGGACGAACCGGGAGACGCGGTCGCCGATCGCGAAGCGGCTCCGAGCCCTGGCGGGCCTGCAAGTCCCGAGGCAGTCGATCATCGCATGCTGCCTTGGGGAGCTTCCTTCCCGCCTTCATCCTTTGACCCGGCCGACCCGATGAGCGGCCACTGAGGAAGCCATGAGCAAGACCAACGAATCCCTGCTGAAGCGTCGCCAGGCCGCGGTACCCCGCGGCGTGGGCCAGATCCACCCGGTCGTCGCCGAGCGCGCCGAGAACTCCACCGTCTGGGACGTGGAAGGCCGCGAGTACATCGACTTCGCCGGCGGCATCGCCGTGCTGAACACCGGCCACCTGCATCCGAAGGTGATCGCCGCGGTCCAGGAGCAACTGGGCAAGCTGTCCCACACCTGCTTCCAGGTGCTGGCCTACGAACCCTACATCGAGCTGGCCGAGGAAATCGCCAAGCGCGTGCCGGGCGACTTCCCGAAGAAGACCCTGCTGGTCACCTCCGGCTCCGAAGCCGTGGAGAACGCCGTCAAGATCGCCCGCGCCGCCACCGGCCGCGCTGGCGTGATCGCCTTCACCGGCGCGTACCACGGCCGCACCATGATGACCCTGGGCCTGACCGGCAAGGTGGTCCCGTACTCCGCCGGCATGGGCCTGATGCCGGGCGGCATCTTCCGCGCCCTGGCGCCCTGCGAGCTGCACGGCGTGAGCGAGGACGACTCCATCGCCAGCATCGAGCGCATCTTCAAGAACGATGCCCAGCCCCAGGACATCGCCGCGATCATCATCGAGCCGGTGCAGGGCGAGGGTGGCTTCTACATCAACTCCAAGTCCTTCATGCAGCGCCTGCGCGCCCTGTGCGACCAGCACGGCATCCTGCTGATCGCCGACGAAGTGCAGACCGGCGCCGGCCGTACCGGCACCTTCTTCGCTACCGAGCAACTGGGCATCGTTCCTGACCTGACCACCTTCGCCAAGTCGGTCGGCGGCGGCTTCCCGATCTCCGGCGTGGCCGGCAAGGCCGAGATCATGGACGCCATCGCGCCCGGCGGCCTGGGCGGCACCTATGCCGGCAGCCCGATCGCCTGCGCCGCGGCACTGGCCGTGCTGAAGGTGTTCGAGGAAGAGAAGCTGTTGGAACGTTCGCAAGCCGTCGGCGAGCGCCTCAAGGCCGGCCTGCGCGAGATCCAGGCCAAGCACAAGGTGATCGGCGACGTTCGTGGCCTGGGTTCGATGGTGGCCATCGAGCTGTTCGAGGGCGGCGATACCCACAAGCCGGCCGCCGAGCTGGTCAGCAAGATCGTCGTCCGTGCGCGCGAGAAGGGCCTGATCCTGCTCTCCTGCGGCACCTACTACAACGTCATCCGCTTCCTCATGCCCGTCACCATCCCCGACGCGCAACTGGAGAAGGGCCTGGCCATCCTGGCCGAGTGCTTCGACGAACTCGCTTAAGCTGCACCGGCAAAGCGATACCCCCGAGGCCCGCGCGTCCGCGCGGGCCTTTCTTTCAGAGGCTTCACGGAAACGGAAGCCTCTTTTTCTGCCAGGGTTTTCCGCGAAACGCCCGACGAACGGTTTTCGCCTGTTACCCTTGGGCGCCTGGCGCATACGAATCCTCCCGCATTCCTCCGGTCGTTCCGTTCGTGGCGATTAGGACAGGTCCTAGAGGCGCACCGTGTTCGTCCGTCATACCCTTGTGTGCCCGCGGGCCGTGTCGTGCCCGCCTGTCATGCCTGGTGCGTCCCGCTCGGTTCGCCAGGTTCGAAGAGGAACGCCATGAGTGCCGCGAAAAAGGCCCCCGTCATCCTGATTGCCGACCCGGACCCCTGGAGTCGCGACTTGCTTGGCCAACTGGTCCTCGGCGTGCGTTGCGATGCCCGGCTGGTCCTCTGCGGCGATGGCGGAGAAGCGCTGGCGCATTGCCGGCGCCGGCGCTTCGCGTTGATCCTGGCCGAGCTGAACCTGCCGCAGGTGGATGGCTTCGAGCTACTGCGCGAAGCGCGCCTGCGCCGCTCGGTCGCCGAGCAGCCGTTCATCCTGATCAGCGACCGCGCCGACCAGGCCAGCGTGCGCGCCGCCGTGGCACTGGCGCCGACCGCCTACCTGGTGAAGCCGTTCCAGGCCGAGAACCTGATGCAACGCCTGCGAGGGTTGTTGCTGAAGGGCGACGAAGTGGTCGCCTGTCCGCTGCCGGAGCGGGACGCGGGCGAGAACCTGGAGGCTTTCCTCGAACGCGCGCGCGACTCCGCGGAGGGGGCGCCGTTGCTGGCCGACGTGCGTGCCGCCAGCGATCGTTGCCTGAGCGCCGAGGAGCATCCGCTGCGCGTGCTGGAGGATGAGTTCGGCCGCGATCCGCAAATCACCGCTGGCCTGATCGCCGCCGCCAACAGCGCCGCCCGGCACGTCGGTCCGGCCTGCCAGACCCTGGGCCAGGCCCTGCGGCGGCTGGGACTCGGGCACAGCCTGAACCTGGTGCTCGGTTTCAGCCTGCAGCGGGCCATCCAGCTCGGCGAGCCGCTACTGGCCGAGCGCGCCATGCACTTCTGGGATCTTTCGCAACGTTGCGCGGACATCGCTTGGGAACTGGCCGACGCCCTCGGCGCGGACGTCGAGCGCTGCTATACCGCAGGGCTGCTGCATCGCCTGGGCGACCTGGCGCTGCTGCGGACATTGCAGGATTGGTGCGATGGCGGCGGCGCGCTGGACGAGGCGCGCCTCGACGAGCTGCTGGGGCGTTTCGGCGCCAGCTTCGGCTCGGCCCTGCGGGCGCGTTGGCGGCTGCCGCTGGAGCTGCGCCGGCTGATCGCTGCGGCGTACCAGTTCGGTGGCGTGCTTTCCCGCGAAGAGCTGATCCTCAGCCTGGCGACCCAGGCCGCCAGCCTGCCCGAGGACGACGCGGAGCAACTGGCCGAGAGCAAGGCTGCCCGCATGCTCGGGCTGGACGGCGAACGACTGGCGAAACTGCTGCAGCCCTGAGCCGTCCTCGCCGGGCCTTTGTCCCATAGGGCGGATAACGCGGCGCGTCATGCGCCGCTGGGCATGGGCGCGGTTGCAATCGAGCCTCTTGCCGGGGAGATCGGCTCCTACGCACGCCGCCGAGTTGCCGGCCGTGGATGGGCGGGAGCGAGCCTAGCGCCGCAGCTCGGCGCGCAACAGGTCCAGCGCCGGGTCGATGTCGTCCCGTTCGATGCAGCCGAAGCCGAAGAGGAAGCCGGCCTGTGCCGGGGTTTCCGCGTAGAAGGGCGGCAGGGTGCCGACCTCCAGGCCTTGCTGGCGCAAATGACGGGCGATGCGCAGCACATCCAGCGGTTCGCGACAGCGCGCCGCGAGGTGGATCCCGGCCACCGCCGGCAGCGCTTCGAGCCAGGGGCTCAGGTCGCCGTGCAGGCGTTCCAGCAGGCGTCCGCGACGCTGGGCGTATTCGCGTTGCAGGCGGCGCGTATGGCGGGCGAAGTCGCCGCGCTGGATGAACAGCGCGAGGGCGCGTTGCTGCAAGGTCTCGCTGTGCCGGTCGACCAGCTTGCGCGCCGCCAGCACCGCTTCGCGCAGGCTTGCCGGCGGCAGCAGGTAGCCGAGGCGCAGCTCGGGGAAGAGGGTCTTGGAAAAGGTCCCGAGGTAGGCCACCTGGCCGTTCCGGTCGAGGCTGCGCAGCGACTCCAGCGAACGCCCGTCGAAGCGGTACTCGCTGTCGTAGTCGTCCTCGATGATCAGCGCCCGGTGGCGCTGCGCCCAGTCCAGCAACTGCAGGCGCCGCTCCAGGCTCATCGGCATGCCCAGCGGGAACTGGTGCGACGGGGTGACGTAGACCAGCTTGGCGTTGTCCGGCAGCAGGTCGACGCGCAGCCCCTCGGCGTCCACCGGCACTCCGCGCACCTCGGCGCCGGTGGCCAGCAGGCTGGCGCGGGCCGGCGGATAACCGGGTTCCTCGACCACCGCCAGGTCGCCGGGGTCGAGCATCACCCGGGCCAGCAGGTCGAGTCCCTGCTGGGCGCCCTGGGTGACCATCAGGGCGTTCCAGTCGCACTGCACGGCGCGGCTGATCGCCAGGTAGCGGGAGATCGCCAGGCGCAGCTCGGGGTCGCCTTCGGTTTCCTTGTAGAACGCCGGCGAGCGCTGTTGCAGGCGTAGCGCCTGGAGCACGCAGGTACGCCAGGTATCGAAGGGAAAGCGGCGCTTGTCGGTCGTGCCGCCGGCGAAGCTGTAGCGGAGCGGTGCTCGCTGGTCCATCAGACCGGACTGCGGTTCGATGCGTGCCCAGCGCGCGGCCGGCCGCAACGGACCGTCGGCGCGCTGCGGCGGCGCTTCCCCGGCGGGCCCGCGGGCGACGAAGGTGCCGCTGCCGACCCGGCCTTCGAGGAAGCCCTCGCTGGCGAGGCGCTCGTAGGCTTCGCTGACGGTCTTGCGCGACACTTCCAGGCGTTCGGCGAGGTAGCGCGTGGCTGGCAGGCGATCGCCGGTGGCCAGGCGACCATGGAGGATCGCGTCGCGCAGCTGGCGATAGAGCTGGCCGACCAGGTCGTGGCGGCCGTCGAGGATCAGTTGCAGTTCCATGGCGAAATTGGCTACCTGGTATTTCTGGTAATTGGCTCTTCGTGGAAGCCAAAGGCAGGCTTAGTGTTACCCCATGCCGCGCCGCTTTCCACTCTCGCGGCTGCCAATCAGCCAAGGAGATTCGCCATGACCACCCGCCTCGAATGGGCCAAAGCCTCCCCCGACGCCTATGCCGCCATGCTCGGCCTGGAAAAGGCCCTGGCCAAGGCCGGCCTGGAGCGCCCGTTGATCGAACTGGTCTACCTGCGCACTTCGCAGATCAACGGTTGCGCCTACTGCGTGAACATGCATGCCAACGACGCGCGCAAGGCCGGCGAGACCGAGCAGCGTCTGCAAGCGCTCTGCGTCTGGCAGGAAACCCCCTACTTCACCCCGCGCGAGCGCGCTGCCCTGGCCTGGACCGAGCAACTCGCCCGCCTCAGCCAGGGGGCGTTGCCGCACGGCCTGCTCGACGAACTGCGCGAGCACTTCGACGACAAGGAGATCGCCGAACTGACCCTGGCGGTCTCGGCCATCAACGCCTGGAACCGCTTCGGCGTCGGCATGGGCATGCAACCGGAATGAGGTGGACGGCGATGAAGGCCAATCGATCGATCGCCTGCCTGCTGCTCGCCGCGCTGCCGACGCTGGCCAGCGCCCATGTTGCGGAGAAGGTGGAAACCCTGCACGACCAGGCCCTGGCCGAGTTTCCCGGCCATCGTGGGTTGATGCTGACGGTGTCGTTCAAGCCCGGCCAGGTCTCCGCGCCCCATGTGCATCCCGGCTCGGTGTTCGTCTACGTGCTCGAAGGCACCGTGCAGACGCAACTGGAAGGCGGCCCGGTGGAGACCTACACGGTGGGCCAGAGCTGGTACGAGCCGGCGAACGTGCCGCACCTGCTGGCACGCAATCCCGATCCGATGAAGCCGGCCAAGTTGCTGGTCTGGGAGTTGCTCAAGGAGGGCGACCCGATCCTCAAGCCACTGGAGCGCGGCGCCCACTGAGGCGTCGCTCGTTCGCCCGGAGGAGCGTCCGTCATGAGCGCCAGCCAGGTCATCCGTATTCGCGCGCGCAATGGTCAGTCGGAACGGCTTGGCCTGCGCCTGCAACAACTGGTCGAACCGGGGCTGGAGGCGCCGGGTTGCCTGGAGTACCAGGTGCGCAGGGACGCCCTCGAGCCGGATCTCTGGCTGGTGTGCAGCCAGTGGCGGGAAGCGCAGCAGATGTTCGACTACCTGGCCGGCGGCATCCAGCAGGTATTCGCCGAAGTGCTCTGGCGCTCCCTGGCGGCGAGCCTCGAAGTGCAGGATGACGCAGGCTAGAGCAAACCCAGCTCGGCGCAGACGATCAGTACCTGCTCGCGCAGCCAGAGGTTCGCCGGGTCCTGGTCGGCGGCGCGGCTCCATGACAGGTGCAGGGCGAACGGCGGCAGCCCGGGCGGTGCGAGGCAGGCGTGATGGCGGCCATCGTCGAGCAGTGCATGGATACGCCGTGGCAGCATCAGCACGAAGTCGCTGCCCGACAGCAGTTGCAGGGCGGCGACGTAGCTGTTGGCGCGCGCGGCGACCTCGCGGCTGCGGCCCTGGCGTCGCAGCCACGTGTCCACCAGGTTGGCGTTGCTGGCGTCGAGCGGGGTCGGGAAGACGAAGCGGCGCCTGCAGAACTCGTCCAGTTCCAGGCGCTCGTGGCGCGGCTGGGCACGATCCTGTACGCAGAGCAGCTCGTCGCTGAACAGGGCGAGCGCCTGTAGCTCCGGTGCCGGTCGGTGGTACTCGGGACCGAAGTCGAAGACCAGGTCGACCTGGCCGTCGAGCAATGCTTCGGTGGGCAGTTCGGGACCCAGGCGGCGGATGTCCAGGCCGATCCTCGGGCCGTTGGCGGCGAGCCGTCGCAGGAGTGCCGGAAGGATCAGCAGCTCGACGTATTCCGGCGCGCAGAGGGTAAAGGTCCGCGGCTCGCCACGCGGGTCGAAGCTACCCTGGGCGGCGTGACAGGCGTTGATGCGGGCGAGCATTTCCTCCACGTGGGGCAGCATGGCGCGACTCTTGTGGGTCGGCTGCATGCCGCCGCGGGTGGCGATGAACAGCTCGTCGTCGAAGGCCTGGCGCAGCTTCTTCAGGCAGTAGCTGACCGTCGACGGACTGAGGTTCAGGTGTTCGGCGACCTCGACGAGGTTCTGTCGTTGGTGGACCTGGAGGAAGACCAGCAGGTCCTGCATGTCGACCTTGCGCAAGCCGTTGGCGATCAGCATCGGGGCGTCCTGACGGCGTCGGGAGCGCCATCAGAACCCGTCCCTTTCCTCAGCGCAAGCTTTCGGCGCCGACGCCTCGCGCCTGCCGCTCGGCGAACAGTGCCGCATAGCGCCGCGGGTCGAAGCGCAGGCCCAGCCCCAGTAGCAGCGCCGCCACCGTGGCCAGCCCGAGCCAGGCGCCGGTGAAGCTGCCGAGGCTGTCGCGCAGCAGCCCGGCGATCCATGGCGAGACCCCGGCGATCAGGTAGCCGGCGCCTTGTACCAGGGCAGCCAGTTGACCGGCGCGTTGCGGCGCGTCGAAGTGGTCGAGGCAGACGATCAAGCCCATGGGGAACAGCCCGCCGATGCCCAGTCCGAGACACAGCGCCCAGAGCAGCGGCAGGCTGGCCGGCGCCCAGGCGAGGCCGAGGAAGCCGGCCAGCATCAGCGCCGTTAGCCCGACCAGCACCGGGCGGCGATCCCGCGAGCGGCTGGCCAGGGCCGGCGCGAGCAACCCGGAGAGCACCTCCATGGCCGTCAGGAAACCGAGCAGCAGCCCGGATTCCTGGGCGCTCCAGCCCTGCTCCAGGTAATAGGGCGCGAGCCAGGCCAGCACGCAGGTGTAGCAGGCCGTGCCGAGGCCGAAGAACAGGACCAGCAGCCAGGTCCGCGGATAGCGCAGGAGGCTCCTGCCCGGCTGCGCGTCAGGCAGGCGCAGGCGGGTGCCGGGTTGCAGCCACCAGGCCAGCAGCGCGAGCGCGGCGAGCGCCGCCCAGGCACCGAGGCCGAGCCGCCAGCCGGCGTGCTCCGCCAGGGTCGGCGCGGCGCTGGCGGACAGCGCCGCGCCAGCCATGATGGCGGTGACGTAGAGCCCCATGCAGAGCGGCGTGCGCGCGCCGAAACGGGCCTTGATCAGGGCCGGCATCAGCGCCTGGATCAGGGCGATGCCGAGACCGGCGAGCATGGCGCTGCCGAGCAGGTCGGGCAGGCCTCGGCTGCCCAGGCGCAGGGCGCTGGCGGCGCCGATCAGCAGCAGGGCGAGGGCCACCGAACGCCACTCGCCGACGCGGCGGGCGATGCCCAGGCCGAAGAACATGCCGAGGCCGAGGGTCAGCACCGGCAGGGCGGTCAGCAGCGAGACGTCGCCGAAGCTGAGCGCGATCTCGCCGCGCATGGCGTTCAGCAGTGGGCCGACGGCGGCCATGGAGGGCCGCAGGTTGAGGCCGACCAGGACGATGGCGGCCATCAGCCAGAGGGTGCGGCCGGGTGGGTTGGCAGTGGGCATGGCGATCTCCTTTCGGGAGCACCATTGCGCCTGCGCCAGGGCGTGGCGGCAAATCAAAATCCGCAGGGCGGATTCGAAAAAATGCGCTGGCCAGGGAGTCGGGGCGGACGCTGGCGCAACGTTGCGAGTCGCGAGGTTATCCGCCCCGTGCGGCGCGTGGCCTCACTCCGCACTCAGGCGCATCAGGCTTTCGCTCAGGGCCCGCGCGTGGCGGTCGACGATGATCGGCGCCCAGGGCCTGCCGGAAGCGCTGACCAGCGCGCTGCTCTTGCTGTTCAGGTCGCGCAGGGCCTGGCTCAGGTACTCCCAGCGGTTTTCCAGTTTCTTCAGTCCCGCCGGGTTGGCGCTTTGCGCCACCAGCAGGGCGATGCGCCGGTCGATCAGCGGGACCAGCACGCTCTCGTCCTGGCCGAGATAGTCCCGGGGCTGCTCGCGGGCAATCTCCAGCCCGCCCAGGTAGGCGCGCGCCAGGTATTGCAGGGACAGGTACTCGACCCGCACCGGCAACTGCCAGAGCGGCAGGGGTTGGTCTGGCGGGGGCGGCGGCACCTGGCGTTCCACCAGGTTGAGGAAGTCACGCAGGGCGCGGCTCAGTTGCTGCGGGTAGCGCCAGGGCAGGTCCTCTTCGCGGGGGCCGTAGGCCGCGCCTTCACGGATGCGCGCCACCAGCGTCTTTTCGCCTTGCCGCAGGAGCACCCCCTCGGGGGCGGCGGCGAGCGCGCGGTCGAGGCTGGCGAGGTCCTTCTCCAGTTGCGCCGCGTGCTGTTCCTGGAAGCCCTCGCCGCGCAGCAGCAATAGGCTGCCCACCGCGCGACAGGCCTGGACCTGCAGTTGTTGCAGGGCGCGTTGCTGGTCGTCGAGGGTAGCGCGCGCCGGCAGCGCCAGCAGCAGGCAGTAAAGACAGAGGACAGCGAAAAGGGCAGGACGGGGCATGGGGAGATCCTGTTGTTGTCGTTATGGATATCCGCACCGAGGGCAGGTGCCCTGCACACGGTAGCCGGCCATGGCGCGCCTGCAAGCGTTCGAAAGTGTGATTCGCGCTCAGCCGTGGGTGGCCGCGCGCAGGCCGGCGAGGTCGAGAATCTCGATGCCGCCGTAGCTGAGCTGGAGGATGCCCTGGGCTTCGAGGTCCTTGAGGATCTGGTTGGTGGTCTGCCGTGACAGCGACAGCATCAATGCCAACTGCTCCTGCGGCAGGTGCAGGACCTGCCGGCTGCGGCTGTTGTCGTAGCCCTCGGCGAGCATCAGCAGGCGCCGCGCCAGGCGTTGTGCGGCCGGCAGCAGGGCCATCTCTTCCAGGGCGATGAATGCCAGGCGCAGCTTGTGGCTCATCAGCAGGGCCACGTCGCGCCAGTAGTGCGGCTCGCGGCGAAGCAGTTCGAGCAGCGCCGCCTGCGGCACCTGGAGTAGCTGGGTGTGGCCTTCGGCGTAGGCGTCGTGGGTGCGCGCCTGGCCGTCGAACAGGGCGATCTCGCCGAACCAGTGCGGCGCTTCCACCAGGATCAGCAGCGCCTCCTTGCCGTTCTCACTGACCGCGCTGATACGGATCGCGCCCTCGACCACGCAGTACAGTCCGCAGGGCGCGTCGCCGCGGGCGAACAGGCGCTGGCCCGGCGGCAACTGGCGCGGTTGGGCGAGTGCCAGCAGGTGCGTCTGCAAGGCCTCCGGCAAACCCTGGAACCAGCGGCCGGCCTGGAGTTGCGAACGGTAGTCGGTACGCTCGTTCATGTTTGTCGTCTAGCTGACAGAGTGGAAAACCGGGGCGGCGCGATGATGCGAGAACCCTGGCGTGAGACCACAACAATGAAAACCCTAGTCGATCACCTTGCGCAATACGCCGCCTACCACCGCGACCGGCGCAACATCTTCAGCCATTTCATCGGCATTCCGATGATCGTCCTCTCCATCGCCGTGTTGCTGGCGCGGCCGGCGCTGGGGTTCGGCCTGTCTCCGGCGCTGCTGCTGGCGCTCGCCGCGGCGCTGTTCTACCTGCGCCTGGACCTGCGCTTCGGCGTGGCCATGACGGCGCTGCTGGCGCTGACGGTGTGGGGCGCTGCGCAATTGGCGGCGGGGACTACCGCTGCCTGGCTGGGCTGGGGCGTCGGCCTGTTCGTGGTTGGCTGGATCATCCAGTTCGTCGGTCATTACTACGAAGGGCGCAAGCCGGCCTTCGTCGATGATCTCAGCGGGTTGATCGTCGGTCCGCTCTTCGTGCTGGCGGAACTGGCCTTTCTGCTGGGGCTGCGCGGCGACGTGCAGCGCGAGGTCGAGGAGCGCGCCGGCCCGACCTGCATTCGCGAGCACAAGCGGGCGGCGTGAGGCGGTCTCCCGCGAGCGCGGGAGACCGGGGTGGGAGCGTTACTTGCGATCCGCAGCGATGCGCTGGCGGATGTGATCGGCGCGGGCCTGGGAGCCCGGGTGCGAATCGAACATGCTGCTGTCGCCGCCGCCCAGCTTGGCCAGCTTCTCGAAGGCGGTGACCAGGCCCTGGGTGTTCACTCCGCGCTTCTTCAGTAGCTCGTAGGAGAAATCGTCGGCGTCGGATTCCTGGGACTGGGAGAACTGCGTGTTGACCAGCGATTCGGTGAGTTCGCCCAGCTGGGAGCCGGACAGGGCGGCCAGCGCGCCGCTCTTCGAGGCGCCGGCGGCGCCGCGCACCGCGGCGGCCGCGTAGGCGGTCTGGGCGGCCTTGCGGGTGTGGCCGAGGGCGACGTGGCCCATCTCGTGGCCGAGCACGCCTTCGATCTCGTTGTCGCTCATCAGCTCCATCAGCCCGCTGTAGACGCGGATGCAGCCGTTGGCCATGGCCCAGGCGTTGACCTCCTCGGTGAGGTAGACCTTGTAGTTCACCGGCACGCCGTCGATCTGGTCGCCCAGGGCCTTGGCGATCTTGTCCAGGCGCTGGCCGTACTTGCTGTTGGCCGGGGCGATGCGGTTTTGCTGGTCGGACTCGGCGCAGGCCTGGTCGGCGACCTGGCGGACCTCGGCGTCGCTCAGGGTTGCAGCCTTCACCGCCATCATGCCGTGCTGCATGAGGTCCCCCTGGGGCAGGTTCTGGCAGCCGGCCAGGGTGGCGCAGGCGAGGGCCAGGGCGGAAAGGGAAAGACGGGTCTTCATCGTGTGCTCCTTGCGATAGGTGGCGTTCCGTGCCGGACGGGCGTGTTCCGCCCGGTGCCGCGCGCCCGGTGGGGGGCGCGCGGCGGCGGATGATAGCGACTTGTGCCGTTCGTCGGAAGTCCCGCGAAGGCCGCAGGCCCGCCCTGGCGGGTGCGCAATGCGTCCCTGGCGTCAGTGGAAACCGCGCCAGGCGAGGTCGGCGCCGAGCAGCAGGAGACCGACGAAGAAGCAGCGCCTGAACAGCGTCGCGCTGATCCGCTGGCGCAGCCACTGGCCGAGGAGCATCCCGCCCAGCGCCGGGACCAGGGTCAGCAGAGAGGCGCCGAGCATCTGCGGTTCGAGCAGGTCGCCATGCACGCCGAGAGTGACCGCCAGGGCCAGGGTCGAGGCGCTGAACGACAGGCCGAGGGCCTGGACCAGTTCGTCGCGCTGCAATCCTAGGGCTCCCAGGTAGGGCACCGCGGGAATCACGAAAACCCCAGTGACCGCGGTCAGCGCGCCGGTCGCCAGCCCGACCAGCGGGCCGGCCCAGGGCTCGTGGCGTGCCGGCAGGTGCAGCGGGATCGCGGCCAGGCCGAGCAGCGCGTAGGCCGCCAGGGCCAGGCCGAGCACGCCGGTGGCCTGCCTTGGTGCGTCGCCGCCGAGCCATGCGCCGACCAGCAGGGTGCCCACGATCACCCCGAGTAGCAGGCCGGCCAGGCGCTTCATCAAGCCGAGGAAGCGCGGGCCGCAGGCGAGCTGCCAGAGGTTGGTCACCATCGACGGTACGATCAGCAGCGCCGCCGCCTGCATCGGCGGCATGGCCAGGCCGAGCAGGCCCACCGAGACCGTCGGCAGGCCCAGGCCGACCACGCCCTTGACGAAGCCAGCGAGAAGGAAGGTGAGGGCGATCAGCGGGATCAGGGCGTGGAGGTCGACGGACATGCGGGTTCTTCCTTGTCTCGGGCTGGCGCGAACGGGCGATGGCGGCCAGTATCTCTCGTCGTCGACAGGCAATGTTTCATCCGGAGGTGAAGCATGCAATTCAATCCCGGCTTCAGTTCGCTGGCTGCGCTGCTCGCCGATCCCGGCCGCGCGCAGATGATCTGGGCACTGATGGATGGCAGCGCCCGCCCGGCCAGCGAGCTGGCGCTGCTGGCAGGCGTCTCGCCGTCCTCCGCCAGCGGCCACCTGGGACGGCTGGTCGAGGGCGGCGTGCTGAGCCTGGAGGCGCGCGGGCGCAATCGCTTCTATCGCCTGGCCGGGCCGGAAGTGGGGCAGGCGGTGGAAGCGCTGGTCAGCGCCTCCCTGGCCCTGCAGCCGCAGCGGCGCAGCCTGCCGCCGAGCCACGGCACGCCGTCGGCGTTGCGCGAGGCGCGGACCTGCTACGACCACCTGGCCGGCGAACTCGCGGTCGGTGTGTTCGCACGGATGCTGGATGCCGGCTGGATCGAGCAGGAGGGCAGGACGCTGCGCCTGAGCGCGACCGGCGAGGCCGGGCTGGCCAGGTTGGGAATCGACCTGGCGGAGGTCCGCCGCCGCCGTCGGCAGTTCGCCTGCGCCTGCCCCGACTGGAGCGAACGCAAGCCGCACCTCGGCGGCGCGCTGGGGGCGGCGTTGCTGGAGGCCTGTCTGCGCCAGGGCTGGTTGCGGCCGCAGGACGGCTCGCGGGCGTTGCAGGTGTCGTCGAAGGGCCGCGCGGGACTGCGCGGCCTGGCGGAGCGCACGGCGGGCTGAACCCGCCGCGGGATCAGAGATTGGCCACCGGCTGGAAGGCCTTCGGCTTGAAGTAGAGGGTCTCGCCGCGGGCCAGGCCGGCCAGGCTGTCGTGGTCCTTCACCACTTCGGCTTCGATCAGTTCGTCCTGGCCGTCGACCTTCAGCGTTACCCGGGTGATCGCCCCCAGCGGACGGATGTCGCGGACCTCGGCGGCGCGGTGCTCGGCCACCGCGGAACGCGACAGCGACACTTCGTGGGGGCGGAACAGCAGGTGCTGATCGTTGCCCAGTTGCAGGCGGTTGGAGTCGCCGAGGAAGTGGTAGACGAAATCGCTGGCCGGGTTCTCGTAGACCTCGCCGGGCGAGCCGATCTGCTCGATCACGCCCTTGTTCATCACCACGATGCGGTCGGCCACTTCCATCGCTTCTTCCTGGTCGTGGGTGACGAACACCGAGGTCAGGTTGATCTCCTCGTGCAGGCGCGCCAGCCAGCGGCGCAGCTCCTTGCGTACCTTGGCGTCGAGGGCGCCGAAGGGTTCGTCGAGGAGCAGGATCTTCGGCTCCACCGCCAGCGCGCGGGCCAGGGCGATACGCTGCCGCTGGCCACCGGAGAGTTGCTCGGGATAGCGGTCGGCGAGCCAGTCGAGCTGCACCATGTTGAGCAGCTCGTGGACCTTGGCCTTGATCGCGGATTCGCCCGGCCGCTCGCCCTTGGGCTTCATGCGCAGGCCGAAGGCGACGTTGTCGAACACCGTCATGTGGCGGAACAGCGCGTAGTGCTGGAAGACGAAGCCGACGTTGCGGTCGCGCACGTCGTGCTGCGAGACGTCCTCGCCATGGAACACGATGTTGCCGGCGTCCGGGGTTTCCAGCCCGGCGATGATCCGCAGCAGGGTGGTCTTGCCGCACCCGGAGGGGCCGAGCAGGGCCACCAGCTCGCCGCTCTGGATGTCCAGGTTGATGTTGTCCAGGGCCTTGAAGGCGTTGAAGTTCTTGCTGACGTTACGGATTTCGATACTCATGGTTCATTCCTCGTCAGCATTGCTTTTCAGTCGGGACATGCGGGATTCGCTCCACTGCTTGAGCAGAAGGATGACCAGCGCCATCAGCAGCAACAGGCTGGCGACGCTGAAGGCGGCGACATGGTTGTATTCGTTGTAGAGGATCTCGACGTGCAGCGGCAGGGTGTTGGTGACACCGCGGATATGCCCGGAAACCACCGACACCGCGCCGAACTCGCCCATCGCCCGCGCGGTGCAGAGCACCACGCCGTAGATCAGGCCCCACTTGATGTTCGGCAGGGTCACGTGCCAGAACATCTGCCAGCCGTTGGCGCCGAGCAGGCGGGCGGCTTCCTCCTCCTGGGTGCCCTGCTCCTGCATCAGCGGGATCAGTTCGCGGGCGACGAAGGGCACGGTGACGAAGAGGGTCGCCAGGACGATTCCGGGCACCGCGAAGACGATCTGGATGTCGTGGTCGCTCAGCCATTCGCCGAAGTAGCCCTGGGCGCCGAACAACAGCACGTAGATCAGGCCGGCGATCACCGGCGAGACCGAGAACGGCAGGTCGATCAGGGTCACCAGGATGCTCTTGCCGCGAAACTCGAACTTGCTCACGCACCAGGCGGCGGCGACACCGAACAGCAGGTTGAGCGGCACCGAGATGGCCACCGCGATCAGGGTCAGCTTCAGCGCGGCCAGCGCGTCGGGTTCGAGGATCGCCTCGAAGAAGGTGCCGAAACCCTGCTTCAGCGCCTCGCTCAGGACCACGTAGAGCGGCAGCAGGAGGAACAGGGCGAAGACCAGCCAGGCCAGGACGATCAGGGCCAGGCGGCCGCCGGCGTTGCCGCGGCGGGAGGCGCTGGCGGTGGCAGCGGAAATGCTTGCACTGGACATGGCGCCCTCCTTACGGGGTTTCGATGCGACGCTGCAGCAGGTTGATCAGCAGCAGCAGGATGAAGGACACCACCAGCATCAGCACGCCGATGGCGGTGGCGCCGGTGTAGTCGTACTGGTCCAGCTTGACCATGATCAGCAGCGGCAGGATCTCGGTCTTCATCGGCATGTTGCCGGCGATGAAGATCACCGAGCCGTATTCGCCGACGCCCCGGGCGAAGGCCAGGGCGAAACCGGTCAGCCAGGCCGGCAGCAGCGCTGGCACGAGGATATGGCGGAACACCTGCAGCGGCCTGGCGCCGAGGCAGGCGGCGGCTTCCTCGACTTCCTTGGGAATGTCGGCGAGCACCGGCTGCACCGTGCGGACCACGAACGGCAGGGTCACGAAAGTCAGCGCCAGGGTGATCCCCAGGGGGGTATAGGCGATCTTGAAGCCGAGGTCGCTGGCGAACTGGCCGACCAGGCCGGCCGGCGCATAGAGCGCGGTGAGGGCGATACCGGCGACGGCGGTGGGCAGGGCGAAGGGCAGGTCGATCATGGCATCGATGATCTTCCGTCCGGGGAATTCGTAGCGCACCAGGACCCAGGCCAGCAGCGTGCCGATCAAGCCGTTGAGCACGGCGGCGGCGAGCGCGGTGCCGAAGCTCAGCTTGAGCGCGGCGAGCACCCGCGGCGCGCTGATGATGGCCCAGAATTGCTCCCAGCTGAGCTGGGTGGTCTTGAGGAACATGGCCCCCAGCGGGATCAGGACCAGCAGGCTGAGGTACACCAGGGTGTATCCCAGGGTCAGCCCGAAGCCGGGTATGACCGGGGAAATGCGTCGTGACATGTTCTGTCCTTACTCTGCGTTGGAACGCTTGGTGGCTCTCCCGGTGCCGGTTCCTTCCGGCAGTGGGCCCGGTACGGGACCGGGCCTGCTAGCCCCCTCGCCCGTCCGGGAGAGGGTCTGGGAGAGGGGCCGTGGTTCGGGCGACGGGTCTGCCGTCGCGATCATTGCGCCTGGTAGATCTGGTCGAAGATGCCCCCGTCGTTGAAGAACTTCGGCTGGGCCGTCTTCCAGCCGCCGAAATCGGAGTCGACGGTGACCAGGTTCAGTTTCGGGAACTGCGTGGCGAACTCGGCGGCGACCTTCTGGTTGCGCGGCCGGTAGAAGTTCTGCGCGGCGATGCGCTGGCCTTCCTCGCTGTACAGGTATTGCAGGTAGGCCTCGGCGACCTTGCGGGTGCCTTTCTTCTCGACCACCTTGTCGACCACCGCGACCGGCGGTTCGGCAAGGATGGAGATGGAGGGTACGACGATCTCGAAGTTTTCCCCGCCCTGTTCCTTCTTCGCCAGGAACGCCTCGTTCTCCCAGGCCAGCAGCACGTCGCCGATCTGGTTGTTGACGAAGGTGATGGTCGAGCCGCGGGCGCCGGTGTCGAGTACCGGTACGTGCTTGTACAGCGCCTGCACGTAGTCCTTGGCCTTCTCGTCGCTGCCGTACTGCTTCTTCGCCCAGGCCCAGGCGGCGAGGAAGTTCCAGCGCGCGCCGCCGGAGGTCTTCGGGTTCGGCGTGATGACTTCCACGCCTTCCTTGGTCAGGTCGCCCCAGTCCTTGATTCCCTTGGGGTTGCCCTTGCGCACCAGGAACACGATGGTCGAGGTGTAGGGGGTGCTGTTGTCCGGCAGGCGTGCCTGCCAGTCGGCCGGCAGCAGCTTGCCGAGCTTGTGCAGTTCGTCGATGTCGCCGGCCAGGGCCAGGGTCACCACGTCGGCCTTGAGCCCGTCGATCACCGCGCGGGCCTGCTTGCCGGAGCCGCCGTGGGACTGCTGGACGGTCAGGTCCTCGCCGCCCTGGGCCTTCCAGTGCTTGATGAAGGCCGCGTTGTAGGCCTGGTACAGCTCGCGGGTCGGGTCGTAGGAAACGTTCAGCAGTTGCGTGGCTGCGGCAACCGGGCCGGAGACCAGGGCGCTGGCGAGTGCGGCCAGGGCGAAACGACGAAGGGACATGTGCAGCTCCTAGGTGTGTGCTGTTTCGATTGTTCTAATGGGGTGTTGGCGGAACGACGGGAACACGGGGCGTCAGGCGCGCATTCGCGGCCGACAGCTGCAGTACCGGTGCGGATGGGGTATCGAACGGATGTTCATGGCGAGACGCCTCCGGTGGTCCAGTCGGGTCGTGTGCTTCAGGCCTGCTTGACGGCCGGTTGCTGCAGACGGAATTTTTCCTTGCGCTCGATCTGCACCACCTGGCCGTTGTGCACGGTGATCTCGACGGCGCCGAAGCGCAGGCCGCGCAGGGCACTCTGGATTTCACGCAGGATGGTGGCTTCGTCCTGGCCATCCAGGCTTCTGAGGGTTGCGCTCATGGGTCTCTGCTCCTGTGGCTCGAGGTGCCGCGTTGCTCGACGAAGTGGAGGCGGCGTGAGGCGCATAGTAAGCAGTGGGCAATATTCTTAAAAATATTGTTTAAGAATCTTTATAGGTAAAGTGGTTATAAGACGGCGAAGCGGCCCGGCTTCGCCGCCAGGCTCAGTCTTCCGGCAGCGCCACGGGCGGCAGGTCGAAGCGCAGCGCTTCCGCCGGTTGCGGCCGTCCGTACCAGTAGCCTTGGCCGAAGTCGCAGCCATGTTCGCGCAGGAACAGCGCCTGGTCCTGATGCTCGATGCCCTCGGCAACCACCCGCAGCCCCATGCTTTGCGCCAGGGCAACGATCGCCCGGGCGATCGCGGCGTCGTCCACCGCGCCGGGCAGGCCGGCGACGAAGCCCTGGTCGATCTTCAGCTTGTGCACCGGCAGCCGCTTGAGGCGCATCAGCGAGGAATAGCCGGTGCCGAAGTCGTCGATGGCCAGGTTCACGCCGAGGATACGCAGGCGGCAGAGCAGGTTGAGGGACTGCTCGAAGTCCTCCATCACCGCGCTTTCGGTGACTTCCAGCTCCAGGTAGCGGGGCTCCAGCCCGGACTCTTCCAGGGCATTGGCGATCCTTTCCTCCAGGCCGCCGCGGTTGAACAGCCGGCTGGAGACGTTGACCGCGACGAACTCCAGCTCGACGCCGCGCTGTTGCCACTCGCGCATCTGCCGGCAGGCACGCTTGAGCACCCAGTTGTCCAGCGCGGCGATCAGCCCGCATTCCTCCGCCACCGGGACGAACTCGCCTGGCGGCACCAGGCCGCGCTCGGGATGCTGCCAGCGCACCAGCGACTCGACGCCGACGATCCGCCCGCTGGCCAGGTCGTGCACCGGCTGGTAGTGGACGCGCAGTTCGTCGTGATCCAGCGCATGGCGCAGGGCCGATTCCACCTGGACATGGGCGCGGGCCCGGGCGGTCAGCACGCGGGTGTAGAAGGCGTAGGCGTTACGCCCGCTGTCCTTGGCCTGGAACAGCGCGGCGTCGGCGTGTTGCATCAGGTGGTCGACGTCGCTGGCGTCTTCCGGGTAGAGGCTGACACCGAGGCTTGCGCTGATATAGATCGGCTGGCAGTGGATGTCGAACGGCGCGTTGAAACCGTCGAGGATGCGCTGCGAGAGTCGCGCGACGGCTTCCGGGTCGTCGTTCTCGACGAGGATGGCGAATTCGTCGCCGCCCAGTCGCGACAGCAGGCAGCGCTCGTCGAGCTGGTGTTGCAGGCGCTTGCTGACCTCCTTGAGGAGCATGTCGCCAGTTGTATGGCCGAGGCTGTCGTTGATGTGCTTGAAGTGGTCGAGGTCGATCAGCAGCAGGGCCCCGGCCACCGTCCGGTCCTTGCCGTTCTCCAGCGCCTGCTCGATGCGCTCGCGCAGCAGCACGCGGTTGGGCAGGCCGGTCAGCGAGTCGTGGTGGGCGAGGAAGTCCAGCTCGTTCTCCGAGCGCTTGATGCTGCTCAGGTCGGAGAACACCCCGACGTAGTGGGTCAGTTGGCCCTGGTCGTTGCGCACCACGCGGATGTGCAGCCACTGCGGGTAGATCTCGCCGCTCTTGCGCCGGTTCCAGATTTCTCCGCTCCAGACGTCCTGCTCGCGCAGGGCCAGCCACAGGCGCTGGTAGAACGCCTGGTCCTGGCGGCCGGAGCGGAGGATCGCCGGGGTCTTGCCGAGCACGTCTTCGGAGCGGTAGCCGGTGATGCGCTCGAAGGAAGGGTTGACGTGCACGATCACCGCCTGGGCATCGGTGACCAGAACGCCCTCGCGGGTGCTGTCGAATACCGCCGCGGCCTGGCGCAGGTGGTCTTCCTTGAGCCGCTGCAGGGTGATGTCGCGGGCCACGCCAGTGTAGTGCAGCGGCTTGCCCAGGGCGTCGCGGAGGACCCGGCCGCGCGAGTGGATCCAGCGGTAGTCGCCGTCCTTGTGGCGCAGGCGGTAGATGTGGTCGAGATTGTCGGTCAGGCCCTGCAGGTGGTTGCGGTGGGCCTCCAGCACGGTGGCGTACTCTTCGGGGTGCAGGCGCTTCTTCCAGGTCTCGATGGGGTCGCCGAGTTCCTCCGGAGCGAGGCCGATCAGCGCGGCGTAGCCCGGCGAGACGAACATCCGGTCGGTCACCAGGTTCCAGTCCCAGAGTCCGTCGCGCACCGCTTCCAGGGCGCGGTTCAGGCGCTGCTCGCTGCCGTGCAGTTCGTCGTAGGCCTGGGCCTTGCGGCGGAACTGGCGTACCAGGTAGAGGTACAGGAGCAGGCCGGTTGCGGCGAAGAAGAACAGCCGCTTGGCGGTCATCCAGAACACCAGTTGGTCGTGGTCCTGGACCTGGTTTTGTAACAAATGATCGCTCAGGAACGCCCAGGCGATGGCGATTGCGAGATAAGCCAGGCTCAGGCGAAGGGCACTCAGGCGGGGGCTCATGGGATTTTCAGTGGGCAATTATTGGCCGGGCAGTATAAATGATGGCCATCCGGCCCTGTTCATATCTAAAAGAACGGATGGTAATCCCCAGCCGCTTGGTGATAATGCCCCCAGGTTTTGTCAGACAAGGCCCTCATCACTCCCAAGTCCCCCCGAGGTTCAGTACCGCCTATGTGGTTCAACGGTTTTCTCGACCTGTCGCCGTGGCAACTGGTGGCAGTTACCCTGGTGCTGACGCATATCACCATCGTCAGCGTGACCGTCTACCTGCATCGCTATTCCGCCCACCGTGCACTCGACCTGCACCCCGCGCTGCAGCACTTCTTCCGTTTCTGGTTGTGGTTGACCACAGGGATGAACACGCGCGAATGGACCGCGATCCACCGTAAGCACCATGCCAAGTGCGAGACCGTCGAGGATCCGCACAGCCCGGTGCACAAGGGCCTGTTCACCGTCCTGCGCGCAGGCGCGGAGCTGTACAAGGCCGAGGCGAAGAACCAGGACACCCTGCGCATCTACGGCAAGAACTGCCCGGACGACTGGATCGAGCGCAATCTCTACTCGCGCTTCCCGATCGGCGGCGTGGTGCTGATGGCGCTCATCGACCTGGCCCTGTTCGGCGCCCTTGGCCTGACCGTCTGGGCCGTGCAGATGGTATGGATTCCGTTCTGGGCCGCCGGCGTGGTCAACGGCCTCGGCCACGCGGTCGGCTATCGCAACTTCGAATGCCGCGACGCCGCCACCAACCTGGTGCCCTGGGGCATCCTCATCGGCGGCGAAGAGCTGCACAACAACCACCACACCTACCCGAACTCGGCCAAGCTGTCGGTGAAGAAGTGGGAATTCGACCTGGGCTGGGCCTGGATCAAGCTGTTCAGCTTCCTGCGCCTGGCCAGGGTCGCCCGGGTCGCGCCGATCGCCCATCGGGTCGAGGGCAAGCACAGCCTGGACATGGACACCGCCATGGCGATCCTCAACAACCGCTTCCAGATCATGGCGCAGTACCGCAAGCTGGTGATCGCGCCGCTGGTCAAACAGGAAGTGGCCAAGGCCGACGAGTCGGTGCGCCACCTGTTCCGCCGCGCCAAGCGCCTGCTGTCGCGCGAGACCAGCCTGCTGCAGGACCGCCACCACGTGCGCATCGACTCGATGCTCGCCCACAGCCAGGCGCTGAAGGTGATCTACGAGAAGCGCCTGGCGTTGCAGCAGATCTGGGCCAAGACCAGCGCCAACGGCCACGACATGCTGGCGGCGATCAAGGACTGGGTGCATGAGGCGGAAGCCAGCGGTATCCAGTCGCTGAAGGAGTTCGCCGCGCAACTGAAGACCTACTCGCTGCGTCCCGCCTGACGCCTGGCGCGCCCTCGCGGGTGCGTCAGCCGCCTCTGCAACGCGCCGGCTCCTGCCGGCGCGTTGCGTTTCGGCGTCGCCAGTGCGACGCCCCGCCGATACTTTTCTTCCTCCGCAAGTCGACTTGCCCGATCCGGGATTCAGCCCGGGCGGCGCCCGGCCTATCTTCGGCGTGCCCAGGCGCCACGCCGGGCGTCACGCAGAACAACAAGAAAAGGAGCGCGGGCGATGTTGCTGGATTACCTGATCATGCTGGTCTACGCCCTGGCCATGCTGGGCCTGGGCTGGTACGGAATGCGCAAGGCGAAGAGCCAGAGCGATTTCCTCGTCGCCGGACGCCGCCTCGGCCCCGGCCTCTACCTGGGAACCATGGCCGCGGTGGTGCTCGGCGGCGCGTCGACCATCGGTACGGTCAAGCTCGGCTACCAGTTCGGCCTGTCCGGCTTGTGGCTGGTGTTCATGCTCGGCCTGGGGATCATCGTCCTCAGCCTGGTGTTCTCGCGGCAGATCGCGCGCCTGCGGGTGTTCACCGTGACCCAGGTGCTGGAGCAGCGCTACCAGGCCTCCTCGCGCCTGATCGGCGGGGTGGTCATGGTCGCCTACGACCTGATGGTGGCGGTCACCGCGACCATCGCCATCGGCTCGGTCACCGAGGTGGTATTCGGCATCCCGCGGATCCCGGCGATCCTCTGCGGTGGCGGGATCGTCATCGTCTATTCGGTGATCGGCGGCATGTGGTCCCTTACGCTGACCGACATCATCCAGTTCGTGATCAAGACCGTCGGTATCTTCCTGGTCTTGCTGCCGTTGTCGATCGACGGCGCCGGTGGCCTGGCGCGCATGCAGGAGGTGCTGCCGGCGGGCTTCTTCGACCTCGGCCACATCGGCCTGGATACCATCCTCACCTACTTCCTCCTGTACTTCTTCGGCGCGCTGATCGGCCAGGACATCTGGCAGCGGGTGTTCACCGCGCGCAGCGAGACGGTGGTGCGCTACGCCGGGCTTGGCGCCGGCGTCTACTGCATGCTCTACGGCGCCGCCTGCGCGCTGATCGGCGCGGCGGCGCGGGTCCTCCTGCCGGACCTGGCGGTGCCGGAGAACGCCTACGCCGAGATCACCCGCGAGGTACTGGCGCCGGGCCTGCGCGGCCTGGTGGTGGCGGCCGCGCTGTCGGCGATCATGTCCACCGCCAGCGGGTGCCTGTTGGCGGCGGCCACCGTGCTGCAGGAAGACATCTACGCGCGCTTCCTCCGCCCCGGTACCACCAGCGACATCCGTCTGAGCCGTTGCATCACCCTGCTGATGGGCGTGGCGATGCTGGTCCTGGCGTGCCTGGTCAACGATGTCATCGCGGCCCTGAGCATCGCCTACAACCTGCTGGTCGGCGGCCTGCTGGTGCCGATCGTCGGCGCGCTGCTGTGGCGCCGGGCCAGTCCGCAGGGGGCGATCGCCAGCATCGTCGCCGGTTGCCTGGCGGTGATCGCCTGCATGGCCCGCGACGGCCTGCTCGCCAACTCGCCAATCGTCTACGGCCTGCTGGCCAGCCTGGCGACCTTCGTCGCGGTCAGCCTGGCTACCCGTCCTGCCGCCAGCCTGCGAGCCCAGCCGGAATGAACCCACTGCGCCGGGCGGCGCCCGGTGCTTTCTTCCCGCCACACGGAGATGCTCCATGTCGAACGACCATCCGCAGCCCCTCGACGCCGCCGAGATTCCACGCTTCGCCGGTATCCCGACCTTCATGCGCCTGCCGGCGTTCACCGACCCGGCGGCGCTGCAGGTCGGCCTGATCGGCGTGCCCTGGGACGGCGGCACCACCAACCGCGCCGGTGCCCGCCATGGCCCGCGCGAGGTGCGTAACCTGTCCAGCCTGATGCGCAAGGTGCATCACGTCAGCCGCATTGCGCCCTACGACCTGGTGCGGGTCGGCGACCTCGGTGATGCGCCGGTTAATCCCATCGACCTGCTCGATTCGCTGCGCCGCATCGAAGGCTTCTATCGCCAGGTCCATGCCGCCGGTACCCTGCCGCTGTCGGTCGGTGGCGACCACCTGGTGACCCTGCCGATCTTTCGCGCCCTGGGTCGCGAGCGGCCGCTGGGCATGGTGCATTTCGATGCGCATTCCGATACCAACGACCGCTACTTCGGCGACAACCCCTACACCCACGGCACGCCATTCCGCAGGGCCATCGAGGAAGGTCTGCTCGACCCGCTGCGCACGGTGCAGATCGGCATTCGCGGCTCGGTGTATTCGCCGGACGACGACGCTTTCGCCCGCGAGTGCGGCATCCGCGTGATCCACATGGAAGAGTTCGTCGAACTGGGCGTCGAGGCGACCCTGGCCGAAGCCCGGCGGGTGGTGGGCGACGGGCCGACCTATGTGAGTTTCGACGTCGACGTGCTCGACCCGGCCTTCGCGCCTGGCACCGGCACCCCGGAGATCGGCGGCATGACCAGCCTCCAGGCCCAGCAACTGGTCCGCGGCCTGCGCGGGCTGGACCTGGTCGGCGCCGACGTGGTGGAAGTCTCGCCGCCGTTCGATGTCGGCGGCGCCACGGCGCTGGTGGGGGCGACCATGATGTTCGAGCTGCTCTGCCTGCTTGCCGAGTCGGCCGCGCGAAGCGCCTGACGGCGTTCCGCCGGCCTGGCTTTGGCGCTATAACGAAGGCGGACCGAACGCCATGGGGGCGGGAATGCTGGGCAACCTCAACGACATCGACCTGCGCATGCTGCGCACCTTCTGCGCCATCGTCGAGGCCGGCGGCTTCACTGCCGCCCAGGCGCGCCTGAACACCAGCCTGTCGCGCCTGAGCGTGCTGGTGCGCGACTTGGAGGTGCGCCTGGGCTATTCCCTGTGCCGGCGCGGCAACGGCGGTTTCCAGTTGACCGAGGAGGGGCAGGAGCTCTACGACGCCGCGCTCGGCCTGTTCAGCGACATCGCCCGTTTCCGCGAGCAGGTCCGCGGCCTCGGCGGGCGCGATCGCGAGGCGTTGCACCTGGGCTGCGTCGATGGCGTCATCGGCCAGCATTGCCTGCCGTTGCCGCTGGCCATCCGGCTGTTTCGCCAGCGCGCCCCGGAGGTGCTGCTCAAGCTGCACACGCGGCGTCCCGACGAACTCGAACACGCGGTGCTGGAAGAGCGCCTGCAACTGGCGGTGGGGGCCTTCCACCACCGGTTGTCCGGGCTCTACTACCAACCCCTGTTCCGCGAGGAGCAGAACCTCTATTGCGGCAGCGCGCACCCCTTCTTCGCCCGGGCGGACGACGAACCGGCGCTGGACGAGATCTGCGCCGCCGACTATGTCGGCCGCGGCTACATGGCGGAAAACCACCGCCCGCACGACCTGCGCTTCAACCAGGGAACCGACGCCTACACCATGGAGGCCATCGCTACCCTGGTCTTCAGCGGCACCTACATCGGCTACCTGCCGACGCACTATGCCGCCACCTGGGTCGCCGAAGGGCGCATGCGGGCGATCCGGCCACGGCAACTGGCCTACGACTCGGAATTCCATTGCATTACCCGCCAGGGACACGAAGAACGACCGACCCTGACCCTGTTCCTGCGCTCGCTGTTCGAGGCGCAGAAACAATTGGGCGTGCAGGCTCCGGCGAATACGAACGGCATCGCTCGGCAATTGTGATCGAGCGCACTGGCTGGAGCCTTTCCCTGCCGTTCGGCGGGCATTTCTGTATCGCCGCGACCCCTGCGCTAAGTTGGCGGTCGAACCCGTTCCGCGAGCAGAGCGACGATCCATGGACGACCTAACCGGCATTCCCGAAGACCCGCAGGAGGCCGCGCTGGCCTTGCTGCACAGCCGTGCCGAAGTGGCCCGGCTGAAGGAGCGCGAGCAACTCTTCAGCGCCTTGCTGGCCAGCGTCAACTCGGTGCTCTGGGCCTACGACTGGCAGAACCGGCGGATGGTCTACGTCAGCCCCGCCTACGAGAAAATCTTCGGCCGTTCCGCGGCGCTGCTGCTGGCGGACTACGAGGAGTGGCGCAACAGCATCTACCCGGACGACCTCGACTACGCCGACAGCAGCCTGCTGCAGGTGCTCGAACGTGGCGCCGTGGAACAACGCGAATACCGCATCGTGCGCGGCGACGGCGAGGTCCGCTGGCTCAACGACAAGTGCTTCGTCAGTCGCCAGGGTGAGGCGGGACTGCCGCTGATGGTGGTGGGCATCGCCGAGGACATCACCGACAAGAAGCACATGGAGAGCGAGCTGCAACGGCTGGCCACCACCGACGTGCTGACCCAGAGCAGCAACCGTCGCTATTTCTTCGACAGTGCCGAGGCGGCCTTCAAGGAGTGTCGCCGCGAGGGGATACCGTTGGCGTTCCTGCTGCTGGACGTCGATGATTTCAAGAAGATCAACGACCGCTTCGGCCACCAGGTCGGCGACCAGGTCCTCCAGCGTATCGCCCAGAGCGGCAGTGCCGCGCTGCGCCGTGGCGACCTGTTCGGGCGGATCGGCGGCGAGGAGTTCGCCGTGCTGCTGCCCGGCTGCGACGAGCAGACCGCGCGACAGATCGGCGAACGCCTGCAGCGCGAGGTGCAACGCCTGCGCTTCCAGGAGGGCGAGCACAGCTTCGGGATCACCGTCAGCCAGGGCCTGACGGTCCTCCAGGCCGATGACGAGGGACTCGGTGCCCTCTACAGCCGGGCCGACGCCGCGATGTACTCGGCCAAGCGCCAGGGCAAGGACTGCATCGTCGTGGGCTGACCGCTGGGCAAACGTTTCCGTTTTGTCGACGGCGCCACGGAATACCTCTTTGGGGAGGCGACCGGCAGGTCGCGGCTGCGGTACAATATTCCTTAAAGCTATTAAATATGAATAATTAATTCTTTTTAGGTTTATTGCGGATATTTTACTGTTTATTACCCACGCGCTATAAAGCGCGGGAAATAACGAATTCTGAAACGTGGCGGTAACTCGCCAGAAAGGAAGCTGTAATAGGCGGTTTTCTGCCGACACCCTTCGGCCCGTCAGCCGGGAGAAGGGCAGGAAGCCCGAGAGGACGCGAAGGCGGAGCCCGATGGAAAGATTGGCTTACAAATTGCCTTCACTGGCGGTGGGTCGAGACACCCGCCGCACAATAACAAGACACGAGTACGCCCATGCACACGCTTCCGTTCGCTGCCTCCCTGCCTGCTTGCCTGCCCCGTCGTTCCATCGTCGCGGGTTGCGCCGTTTCCTGATCCATCGAATGCCGAGTTTCGCGCGCGCCATCTTCCGGGATGGTACGGCGCTCAGTGTTTCAACGACCGGTCGGGCCCACGCGTTCCACTTCCCCCGACCGGAAGACAATTAGCAATACCAATGGGGAAAAGACCAATGAAGAGTCGCAAGATCAACAAGTCACGACTGGCCCTGGCCATCACTGCCGGTACCCTCGGTGCCCTGGCGCAACAGGCGGTCGCCGCCGGTTTCATCGAGGACAGCAAGGCATCGCTGACCCTGCGCAACTTCTACATCAATACCGACAACCGCAATGGCACCGCCTCGCCGAGCAAGCAGGAAGAGTGGGGCCAGGGCTTCATCCTGAATTACCAGTCGGGCTTCACCCAGGGCACCGTCGGCTTCGGCGTCGACGCGCTGGGCCTGCTCGGCGTGCGCCTGGACGGCGGCGGCCGTGCCGGCAAGAGCGGCCTGGACCGCCAGCCGGGCACCGTGTTCCCGCTGGAAAGCAACGGCGAGCCGGTGCACGACTTCGCCAGCCTGGGCCTGACCGCCAAGGCCAAGGTGTCCAACACCGAGTTCCGCTACGGCACCCTGCAGCCGAAGCTGCCGGTGGTCACCTACAACGACGGCCGCCTGCTGCCGGTCACCTTCGAGGGCGGCCAGGTCACCTCGACCGACCTCAAGGACTTCACCCTGGTTGCCGGCCAACTGGAGCACTCCAAGGGCCGTAACTCCACCGACAACCGCAGCCTGAGCATCGCCGGCGCCAACGGCAGCAGCGCCAGTTCGCGCGACAGCAACAAGTTCTACTACGCGGGTGGCGACTACAAGGTCAACAAGGACCTGACCCTGCAGTACTACTACGGCAACCTGGACGACTTCTACAAGCAGCACTTCCTCGGCCTGATCCACAACTGGCAGATTGGCCCGGGCGTCCTGAAGACCGACCTGCGCGCCTTCGACAGCAGCTCCGACGGCAAGAACGGCAGCCGTTCCGGCCGTGCCGACGGCTACGTCAGCAGCGGCTACTACGGCAGCGGCGTGACCAAGGGCGAAGTCGACAACCGCGCCTTCAGCGGCCTCTTCACCTATACCGTCAGCGGCCACAGCATCGGCGCCGGCTACCAGATCCTCAACGGCGACAGTGACTTCCCGTTCCTGAACCGTGGCGATGGCGAAGGTTCTACCGCGTACCTGATCACCGACGTGCAGATCGGCAAGTTCCAGCGTGCCGGCGAGCGCACCTGGCAGGTCCGCTACGGCTACGACTTCGCCACCGTCGGCGTGCCGGGCCTGACCTTCAACACCATTTACCTGAGCGGCGACAAGATCAAGACCGCCCGCGGCGACCAGAGCGAGTGGGAACGCGATATCTCCCTGGCCTACGTGATCCCGGACGGCACCTTCAAGGGCCTGGGCTTCACCTGGAAGAACGCCTCCTTCCGCAGCGGCCTGCCGGCTGCCGGTTCGAGCAACAACCAGCGCGACCAGGACGAGAACCGCCTGATCGTCAGCTACACCCTGCCGCTGCTGTAAGCTCCGGCCGGACAGGAAAAAGCCCGCGTCCTCCTGGAGGACGCGGGCTTTTTTCATTCATGGCGCCACTCGGCGTGCCGGGCCGGCCAGGGCGAACAGCGCCGCGGCTGGCCATCCGCCCTGCGGGATGCCCGTCAGGCCTTGCGCGGCGCCGGTTGCTGCTGGGTGATGCAATGGATGTTGCCGCCGCCGAGGAGGATCTCGCGCCCCGGGACCATCACCACCTCGTGCTCGGGGAACACGCGCTGGAGGATCGCCCTGGCCTCGGCGTCCTTGGGATCGTCGAAGCTCGGCGCGATGATGCCGCCGTTGACGATCAGGAAGTTCACGTAGGAGCCGGCCAGGCGAATGGAGGGATCGCGCGGCTGGCTGCCCTCGACGATATCCACGCCGTCGCACTCTTCCTGGGTCGCGTACAGCGGGCCGGGGATCGGCATCTTGTGTACCACCAGCTTGCGTCCCTTGGCGTCGCGGCTTTCTTCCAGCACGCGGAGGGCGGCCTGGCAGCGCAGGTAGTTCGGGTCGTCCTGGTCGTCGGTCCAGGCCAGCAGCACCTCGCCGGGACGCACGTAGCAGCAGAAGTTGTCGACGTGGCCGTCGGTCTCGTCGTTGTAGAGGCCGTTCGGCAGCCAGATGATGCTCTCCACCGCAAGGTAGTCGCGCAGGGTCCGCTCGATCTCCGCCTGGCTCAGGTGCGGGTTGCGGTTGTGGTTGAGCAGGCATTCCTCGGTGGTGATCAGCGTGCCTTCGCCGTCGACGTGGATCGAGCCGCCCTCGAGGACGAAGTCGTCGGTGCGGTAGCGGGCGCGCCGTTCGATCTCGAGGATCTTGCGTGCCACCTGGTCGTCGCGCTGCCAGGGGAAGTACAGGCCGCCTTCGAAGCCGCCCCAGGCGTTGAAGCCCCAGTCGACGCCGCGTACATCGCCCTTGTCGTCGATGACGAAGGTCGGGCCGGTGTCGCGGACCCAGGCATCGTCGCTGCTGATTTCCACGACGCGGATGTTGCCGTCGTCGAGGCGTGCGCGCGCGTTCTCGTACTGCCCGGCGCTGGCGCAGACGGTGACCGGCTCGAAGCGCGCGATGGCCTTGGCCACCGCGGCGAAGGCCGCCTGGGCCGGCTTGCCGCCGTTGCGCCAGTTGTCCGGGCGTTCCGGCCAGACCATCCAGGTCTGCTCGTGGGGTTCCCATTCGGCGGGCATGCGGAAGCCGTCGGCGCGTGGGGTGCTGGTCGGGTTGCTCATCGCTGCTCCTGAAATCGTTGCTATGCGCGGCGGACGCCGGCGCGGAATGCGCGGGGCGTCCCCGCGCGGATCGTTTCCCGAGGCCTCACGACTCCAGCGAACCGTCCAGGGTCTTCAGCGGACCGTAGAGGTTCGGCCGGCGGTCGCGGAACACGCCCCAGGCGCTGCGGGTGCGCTCCAGCGCATCGAGGTCGAAGGTGTGGACAAGGATACCTTCCTCGGTGCGGTTCAGCTCCTCGACTTTCTCGCCGAACGGGTCGGCGATGAACGAAGAACCATAGAAGGTGATGTCGTAGCCATCCTGCTCCTCGCGGCCGATGCGATTGGAAGCCACCAGCGGCATCAGGTTGGCTCCGGCATGGCCTTGCTGCACGCGCTGCCAGTGATCGCGCGAGCTGATGCTGGCGTCGTGCGGTTCGCTACCGATGGCGGTCGGGTAGAACAGGAGTTCCGCGCCGAGCAAGGCCATGCTGCGCGCCGATTCGGGGAACCACTGGTCCCAGCAGATACCGACGCCGATCCGTGCGTAGCGGGTCTGCCAGACCTTGAAGCCGGTGTCGCCCGGATTGAAGTAGTACTTCTCGTGGTAGCCCGGGCCGTCCGGGATGTGGCTCTTGCGGTAGACCCCGAGGTTGCCGCCATCGGCGTCGATGACCGCGATGCTGTTGAAGCGGGCGCGCCCGGCGCGTTCGAAGAAGCTGATCGGCAATACCACCTGCAACTCCCGGGCGAGGGCCTGGAAGTGGGCGATGGCGGCGTTCTCCTCGACCGTGGTGGCCAGCTGCAGGTAGTCCGGGTTCGGCTTCTGGCAGAAGTAGGGGGTCTCGAACAGTTCCTGGATCAGGATGATCTGCGCACCCCTGGCGGCGGCCTGGCGCACCAGTTTCTCGGCGCGGGCGATGTTCGCCGGACGATCCCAGGAGCAGGCCATCTGGGTGGCGGCGACGGTGACGTTGCGGGTCATGGAGCACCTCGTGTGCTGGCTCGGATGGCTGCCGGGCTTGGCGGCGGCCGGTTGTGGGTCGGGCGGGCGGGAACGGGGTGTCGCGCCCGATCGAGTGATGGGCGGATTTATATCCGATAAAAATCGGACTGTGAAGCGGTTTAAGAGGGTGTTATGGATTTTCTATCGATTTAAATCGGATATAAATCCGGATAATGGTTCGCTACGCTTTTCCAGGATCGGCGGCAGGTAGAGCCCCAGGTAGGCGTCGAACACCCGCATGCCTTCTTCCGCCAGGCGTGCGTCGATGATCCCGTGACGCTGGACCGACAATGCGTAGACGCGATCGCCTAGCTCCATGGCCAGGCTGAAGATCTCGATATCGGTCGGCAGCGGTGGCAGCAGGAAATGCCGCTCGAACAGGGCGCGCATGGCCTGGCCGAGTTGCACGTCATGCTGGCGATCGGCCTGGGTGACTTCGGCCAGGCCGTGGCTGGCGAGAATCAGTTGGCGGGCCGCCGCGTCGCGGGCGTAGACCGCCAGCATGCGCTCCTCGACGATCCGCGACAGGTCGCGCCAGCAGCGCAGGCCTGCATGGTCCACCGGCTGTTCGAGGCACGCGCGGAAGGCGGCGTGGACCTCGCCGGTCAGCCCCTGGAGCAGGGCCGGCACGCTGGGGAAGAAGTGGTAGACCGACGATGGCGGCATTTCCGCGCGTTCGGCCACGCTATAGATGGTCAGGCCGCCGATGCCTTCGTCGGCGAGCAGGCCGCGGGCGGCGTCGAGGATCGCGGCGATCCGGGCCTGGCTGCTGGCGCGGGGCTTGCGGGTGGACGAGGTGGGCTGCATGGCGGGTCTCCGGGCGTGAGCGGCTATTGGACGCCAGCTCACGCGACCGGGGCAAGCCGCTCACTGGCTGGCGCCGCGGAAGGCCTTCCAGATCTCGTCGACCACCGGCCGGAGCTTTTCCGGCGGCGTTTCCAGGGCGAACAGGCGGCGGCTGGTGTCGCGGTCCGGATACAGGCCCGGTTGCTGGCGCAGGGCGGGATCGAGGAAGCCGGCGGCGTCGGCGTTGCCGCTGGGGTAGAGGGTGGCGGCGGTGATCTGTGCGGCGATCTTCGGTTGCATCAGGTAGTCGATGAAACGGTGCGCCTCGCGTGGATGCTGGGCGCCGGCCGGGATCACCAGGTTGTCGATGAACAGCACCGAGCCTTCCTGCGGTACCTCGAAACTTACCGGCTGGCCCGCCTTGGCCGCGCGCAGGGCGTCGCCGACCCAGGCCATGGCCAGGCAGAGGCGACCGCCTTCGAGGTCGGCGATGTAGCGCTCGCTGTCGACGTAGCGCAGGTTCGGTCGCAGTCCGTGCAGCGCCTCGGCGGCGCGGCGTACCTGGCTCGGCGCAGTACGACCGAGGTTGCGGCCCTGGTAGTTGAGGAGGATCGCCAGGGTTTCGTCCGGCGCGTCCAGCAGGCTGATGCCGCAGCTTTTCAGGCGCTGGCTCTGGCTGGCGTCGAACAGCAGGCTCCAGCTGTTGGGCAGCGGCCCGCCATAGGCGGCTTCGGCCTGCGGGGTATTGATGGCCAGGCCTACGGCACCCCATAGATAGGGGACGGCGTGGCGATTGTCAGGATCGACCGCGGCCAGTTTGCTCAGCAATTGACGGTCGAGATGGCTGCGGTTGGGCAGTTGGGTGAAGTCCAGCGGCCGCAGCAGGTTGTCCTTCAGCAGGGCCGGCAGGGTGTCGTGGGAGGGGACGGCGACGTCGATCGCCTCGCCACTGCGCAGCGCCTTGTCCAGTTCCTCGGCGGTTGCGAAGGTGTGGTACTCGACGCGGATGCCGGTGTCCTTCTGGAAGGACTCGAGCACCTGCGGGTCGATGTAGTCGTTCCAGTTGTAGACGCGCAGGGTCTCCTCGGCCTGGGCCAGCCAGGGTGCGAGGGCGAGGAACAGCAGGGCGGAAAGGCGGGGCATGGAATCTTCTCGCTGGACGGAACGGAGCGGACGATGGTGCCGGAGCCAGGCGGCAGAGGCATTGATGCAGGCCAGCATCGAGTCTGGCGGGAGGCGTGGCGGCAGGCTGTGCCGTGGCGCACATTTCCCGGTTCCGAGAAAAGGACCGGGGCGGTTTCCCAGACACAGACGCCCCCGCGTTGAGTGTCTGCGAAACCGCCCCGGATTTCGCTGCGTACGGCGCCGGCCCAGGACCGGCGCGCCGATACCGCTACCTCAGACGGTATGCAGGTACCAGTTGTACTCGAGGTCGGAGATCGAGTGCTCGAACTCCTCCAGCTCGCTTTCCTTGCAGGCGACGAAGATGTCGATGTACTTCGGGTCGATGTACTTCGCCATGATCTCGCTTTCGTCCAGCTCGCGCAGGGCGTCGCGCAGGTTGTTCGGCAGGCTCGGCTCCATCTGCTCGTAGGAGTTGCCTTCGATCGGCGCGCCCGGCTCGACCTTGTTGGTCAGCCCGTGATGAACGCCTGCCAGCACCGCTGCCAGTAGCAGGTAGGGGTTGGCGTCGGCACCGGCCACCCGATGTTCCAGGCGTACCGCGTCCGGGCTGCCGGTGGGCACGCGCAGGGCCACGGTGCGGTTGTCCAGGCCCCAGCTCGGCGCGTTCGGCACGTAGAACTGCGAACCGAAGCGGCGGTAGGAGTTGACGTTCGGGCAGAGGAAGGCCATGGAGGCCGGCAGGGTCTCGAGCACACCGCCGATCGCATGGCGCAATGCGGCGTTCTGCTCGGGATCCTCGCTGGTGAAGATGTTGTTGCCATGCTTGTCGAGCAGCGAGATATGCACGTGCAGTCCGTTCCCGGCCTGGCCCGGATAGGGCTTGGCCATGAAGGTGGTGTCCATCTCGTGGTCGTAGGCGATGTTCTTGACCAGGCGCTTGAGCAGCACCGCGTGGTCGCAGGCCTTGAGGGCGTCGTTGACGTGGTTGAGGTTGACCTCGAACTGCGCCGGTGCGGATTCGGCGACGATGGCGTCGGCCGGGATGCCCTGGGCGCGGGCGCCGTCGATGATGTCCTGGAGGCACTCGACGTATTCGTCGAGGTCGTCGATGGAGTACACCTGCACCGACTGCGGACGCTTGCCGGAGATCGGCGAGCGAGGCGGCTGCGGCCGGCCGTTCACGTTCTCCTGGTCGATCAGGTAGAACTCCAGCTCGAAGGCGGCGACGATGGTCAGTTCCATCTCGGTGAACCTGGCCACCACCTGGCGCAGGACTTCGCGGGGGTCGGCGAAGAACGGCTCGCCTTCCAGTTCGTGCATGGTCATCAGCAGTTGCGCGGTCGGGCGCTTCTGCCAGGGTTCCATGGAGAGGGTGCCGGGGATCGGGTAGCAGATCCGGTCGGCGTCGCCGATGTCGAGACCCAGGCCGGTACTCTCTACGGTGGAGCCGGTGATATCGAGGGCGAACAGGGAAGCGGGAAGGTTGATACCTTTTTCGAAGACTTTGTTCAGACTGTTGCGTTCGATCCGCTTGCCGCGAACCACGCCATTCATGTCTGCAATAAGGAGGTCGACGAACTGGACCTCGGGATGTTCCTTGAGGAACTCGCTCGGTTCAGTGAGCTGAACGGCACGCTGGGGTACCGACATGATGCAACACCTTTTTTGTTAAAAATTTCAATCATGCGGGGGGTAGGCTATGAGTCAATCCGAAAGCCTGTGGGATGTCAATAGCCGCCAAAAACGCCCTCTTGTGGGGCGTTAAGGCCGTTTTCAGGGCATTTTCGCCGGACGAAAAGCCGAAAAAAACCTCGCGTCGAAGGGTGTTCAGGAGTGCGTGTTCAATTTTTTACAGGCCTATTGTGTAAAAAAATGAACAACGCTAAGCTCGGCCAAACCCCATAACATCTACAAACAACGGGTGTCTCATGTCTCGCCTGCCGTTAATCGGCGTCACCGCCTGCACCAAGCAGATCGGTCTTCATCCCTACCACATTGCCGGCGACAAATATCTGCGTGCCGTCGTCAACGGCGCTGGCGGTCTCCCGCTGATCATTCCTGCGCTGGGCGAGTCGATCGACCAGGCAGCCCTGCTGGACAGCGTCGACGGCTTGCTCTTCACTGGCTCGCCTTCGAACGTCGAGCCCCGTCATTATAGTGGACCGGCGAGCGAGCCCGGCACCCTCCACGACTCCGACCGCGACGCCACCACGTTGCCGCTGGTCCGCGCCGCCATCGACGCCGGCATTCCGGTCCTCGGCATCTGCCGCGGTTTCCAGGAAATGAACGTGGCTTTCGGCGGCAGCCTGCACCAGAAGGTGCACGAGGTCGGAACCTTCATGGACCACCGCGAGCCGGCCGACCAGCCGCTCGAGGTTCAGTACGCGCCGCGCCATGCCATGCATGTGCAGCCGGGCGGAGTGCTCGCCGGTATCGGCTTGCCGAGCGAGTTCCAGGTCAATTCCATCCATGGCCAGGGCGTTGATCGTCTGGCGCCGGGCCTTCGAGTAGAAGCACTGGCGCCTGACGGGTTGGTCGAAGCCATCTCCGTAGAAGGTGCAAAAGCCTTCGCTCTTGGTGTGCAATGGCACCCGGAGTGGCAGGTTCTGACGAACCCCAACTATCTCGCTATCTTCCAGGCTTTCGGTAAGGCCTGCAGCAAGAGGGCGGGGCAACGTTGAGTCCGGCTGTTGGGGCCGGACTCTCAACCCTGAGGTCTTTATGACTACCAAGTTAGACCAGCTGACCAGCTGGCTGAAGGAACGCAAGATCACCGAAGTGGAATGCCTGATTTCCGATCTGACAGGCATCGCCCGCGGCAAGATCTCGCCGACCAACAAATTCATCGCGGAAAAGGGCATGCGCCTGCCGGAGAGCGTTCTGCTGCAGACCGTCACCGGCGACTACGTGGAAGACGACATTTACTACGACCTGCTCGACCCGGCCGACATCGATATGGTCTGCCGCCCGGACGAGAATGCCGTGTTCCTCGTCCCCTGGGCCATCGAGCCCACCGCGATGGTGATCCACGACACCTTCGACAAGCTCGGCAATCCCATCGAGCTGTCGCCGCGCAACATCCTCAAGCGCGTGTTGAAGATGTATGCCGACAAGGGCTGGCGGCCGATCGTGGCGCCAGAGATGGAGTTCTACCTGACCAAGCGCAGCGACGACCCCGACTATCCGTTGCAGGCCCCGGTGGGCCGCTCCGGACGCCAGGAAACCGGGCGTCAGTCGTTCTCCATCGACGCCGCCAACGAGTTCGACCCGCTGTTCGAGGACATGTACGACTGGTGCGAGGCCCAGGGCCTTGACCTGGATACGCTGATCCACGAGGAAGGCACCGCGCAGATGGAGATCAACTTCCGTCATGGCGACGCCCTCGACCTGGCCGACCAGATCCTGGTGTTCAAGCGCACCATGCGCGAGGCCGCGCTCAAGCACAACGTCGCCGCGACCTTCATGGCCAAGCCGATGACCGGCGAGCCGGGCAGCGCGATGCACCTGCACCAGAGCATCGTCGACGTGAAGACCGGCAAGAACATCTTCTCCAATGCCGACGGCACCATGAGCGAGCTGTTCCTGCACCATATCGGCGGCCTGCAGAAGTTCATCCCGGAAGTGCTGCCGCTGTTCGCGCCCAACGTGAACTCGTTCCGCCGCTTCCTGCCCGATACCTCGGCGCCGGTGAACGTCGAGTGGGGCGAAGAGAACCGTACCGTCGGCCTGCGCGTGCCGGACTCCAGCCCGGAGAACCGCCGGGTCGAGAACCGTCTCGCCGGCGCCGACGCCAACCCTTACCTGGCGCTGGCTGCCAGCCTGCTGTGCGGCTACATCGGCATGGTCGAAGGCATCAAGCCGAGCGCCCAGGTCAAAGGTCGCGGCTATGAACGCCGCAACCTGCGCCTGCCGCTGACGATCGAAGCGGCGCTAGAGCGCATGGAGAACTGCAAGCCCCTCGAGCAGTATCTCGGCAGCAAGTTCATCAGCGGCTACGTCGCGGTGAAGCGTGCGGAGCACGAGAATTTCAAGCGGGTAATCAGCTCCTGGGAGCGGGAATTCCTCCTGCTTTCCGTTTGATCCTGACCGGGGGCGGCCGGCGTGGTCCGCCGCTCCCGGACAGTCTTGAATAGAAGAGGTGTGACATGAACAGCCAAATCACCAACGCCAAGACCCGTGAGTGGCAGGCGTTGAGCCGCGACCACCATCTGCCGCCGTTCACCGACTACAAGCAGTTGAACGAGAAGGGCGCGCGGATCATCACCAAGGCCGAAGGCGTCTATATCTGGGACAGCGAGGGCAACAAGATCCTCGATGCGATGGCCGGCCTCTGGTGCGTCAACGTCGGCTACGGCCGCGAGGAGCTGGTCCAGGCCGCCACCCGGCAGATGCGCGAGTTGCCGTTCTACAACCTGTTCTTCCAGACCGCCCACCCGCCGGTGGTCGAGCTGGCCAAGGCGATCGCCGACGTCGCTCCGGAAGGCATGAACCACGTGTTCTTCACCGGCTCCGGCTCCGAGGCCAACGACACCGTGCTGCGTATGGTCCGCCACTATTGGGCGACCAAGGGCCAGCCGCAGAAGAAAGTGGTGATCGGCCGCTGGAACGGCTACCACGGCTCCACCGTCGCCGGCGTCAGCCTGGGCGGCATGAAGGCGTTGCATGAGCAGGGTGATTTCCCCATCCCGGGCATCGTCCACATCGCCCAGCCCTACTGGTACGGCGAGGGCGGCGACATGTCGCCGGACGAGTTCGGCGTCTGGGCCGCCGAGCAGCTGGAGAAGAAGATTCTCGAAGTGGGCGAGGAAAACGTCGCCGCCTTCATCGCCGAGCCGATCCAGGGCGCCGGCGGCGTGATCGTCCCGCCGGACACCTACTGGCCGAAGATCCGCGAGATCCTCGCCAAGTACGACATCCTGTTCATCGCCGACGAAGTGATCTGCGGCTTCGGCCGTACCGGCGAGTGGTTCGGCAGCCAGTACTACGGCAACGCCCCGGACCTGATGCCGATCGCCAAGGGCCTCACCTCCGGCTACATCCCCATGGGCGGGGTGGTGGTGCGCGACGAGATCGTCGAAGTGCTCAACCAGGGCGGCGAGTTCTACCACGGCTTCACCTATTCCGGTCACCCGGTGGCGGCCGCCGTGGCCCTGGAGAACATCCGCATCCTGCGCGAAGAGAAGATCATCGAGAAGGTGAAGGCGGAAACGGCACCGTATTTGCAGAAACGCTGGCAGGAGCTGGCCGACCACCCGTTGGTGGGCGAAGCGCGCGGGGTCGGCATGGTCGCCGCCCTGGAGCTGGTCAAGAACAAGAAGACCCGCGAGCGTTTCACCGACAAGGGCGTCGGGATGCTGTGCCGGGAACATTGTTTCCGCAACGGTTTGATCATGCGCGCGGTGGGCGACACTATGATTATCTCGCCGCCGCTGGTGATCGATCCGTCGCAGATCGATGAGTTGATCACCCTGGCGCGCAAGTGCCTCGATCAGACCGCCGCCGCCGTCCTGGCTTGAGTCCCTGAGCGGACTTTTGCCAGACTGCGCCAGTGCGTTGGCCAGGCTCACCGGGTGGTGACGCGATCGGTTGCGCCACCGCCCGGATACTTCAACAAAAATGGAGCTACCCCGCATGATGAAACGTTTCGGTAAGACCCTGCTCGCCCTGACCTTGGCGGGCTCTGTGGCCGGTATGGCGCAGGCTGCGGACAACAAGGTGCTGCACGTGTACAACTGGTCCGACTACATCGCGCCGGACACCCTGGAGAAGTTCACCAAGGAAACTGGGATCAAGGTCGTCTACGACGTCTACGACAGCAACGAAGTGCTGGAAGCCAAGTTGCTGGCGGGCAAGTCCGGGTACGACGTGGTGGTGCCGTCCAACTCCTTCCTCGCCAAGCAGATCAAGGCCGGGGTCTACCAGAAACTCGACAAGTCCAAGCTGCCGAACTGGAAGAACCTGAACAAGGACCTGATGCACACCCTGGAAGTCAGCGACCCGGGCAACGAGCATGCGATTCCCTACATGTGGGGCACCATCGGCATCGGCTACAACCCGGACAAGGTCAAGGCGGCCTTCGGCGACAACGCGCCGGTGGATTCCTGGGACCTGGTATTCAAGCCGGAGAACATCCAGAAGCTGAAGCAGTGCGGCGTCAGCTTCCTCGACTCGCCGACCGAGATCCTCCCGGCGGCCCTGCATTATCTCGGCTACAAGCCGGACACCGACAATCCCAAGGAACTCAAGGCGGCCGAAGAGCTGTTCCTGAAGATCCGTCCCTACGTCACCTACTTCCACTCGTCGAAGTACATTTCCGACCTGGCCAACGGCAACATCTGCGTCGCCATCGGCTACTCCGGCGACATCTACCAGGCCAAGTCCCGCGCCGAAGAGGCGAAGAACAAGGTCACCGTCAAGTACAACATTCCCAAGGAAGGCGCCGGCAGCTTCTTCGACATGGTCGCCATTCCGAAGGACGCCGAGAACACCGAGGGCGCCCTGGCCTTCGTCAACTTCCTGATGAAGCCGGAAATCATGGCCGAGATCACCGACGTGGTTCAGTTCCCCAACGGCAACGCGGCAGCCACCCCGCTGGTGTCCGAGGCGATCCGCAACGACCCGGGCATCTACCCGAGCGAAGAGGTCATGAAGAAGCTGTATACCTTCCCCGACCTGCCGGCCAAGACCCAGCGGGCGATGACCCGCAGCTGGACCAAGATCAAGTCCGGCAAGTGATCCGCGAGGAGCCCGGCGGCGCCTGAAGCCGCCGGCGCTCCGGCACGAGAGAACCGGAACGCGGCCGGGTTTCCTCCGGCCACGCTCCCCTGCGAAGAGGTTCGACTCTTTTGCCCGTTCGTCCAGACGCTTCCTCCTGGGGGCCCGACGACCGGACGCAGTATCGACGACGAAGACGCTGCCATGGGCGCTGCGCCAATCTGCCGCGCCGGGGCCGGTCGTGTCGCTCGCACCGGGGCCGAGGGCCCGGAAAACCTGAAACCAACACGCCGGTAGGGAACCCAGCTCACTCATGTTTCCCGGCGGAATCGTCGGGTTGTCATGAAACCCGAGTGATCTGGGCTTACATCGGCACTTGAAGAACACGGGTCGAACAGGCAGGGTGCTGCCGTGAAAAGGCCCGGAACAGGAGTCGGACATGCAACATTCCATTGGCAAGACACTGCTGGTAGCCGCTCTGGCTACGGCGATCGCGGGCCCCGTGCAGGCGGAGAAGAAGAGCCTGCACATCTATAACTGGACCGATTACATTGCTCCCACCACCCTCAAGGACTTCACCAAGGAGAGCGGGATCGACGTCAGCTACGACGTCTTCGACTCCAACGAGACCCTCGAGGGCAAGCTGGTCTCCGGCCACTCCGGCTATGACATCGTGGTGCCGTCGAACAACTTCCTCGGCAAGCAGATCCAGGCCGGTGCCTTCCAGAAGCTGGACAAGAGCAAGCTGCCGAACTGGAAGAACCTCGATCCGGCGCTGCTCAAGCAACTGGAGGTCAGCGACCCGGGCAACCAGTACGCGGTTCCCTACCTGTGGGGCACCAACGGCATCGGTTACAACGTGGCCAAGGTCAAGGAAGTCCTCGGTGACCAGCCGATCGACTCCTGGGCCATCCTCTTCGAGCCGGAGAACATGAAGAAGCTCGCCAAGTGCGGCGTGGCCTTCATGGACAGCGGTGACGAGATGCTGCCCGCCGCCCTCAACTACCTGGGGCTGGATCCCAACACCCACGACCCGAAGGACTACAAGAAGGCCGAGGAAGTCCTGACCAAGGTTCGCCCCTACGTCAGCTACTTCCACTCCTCCAAGTACATCTCCGACCTGGCCAACGGCAACATCTGCGTCGCCTTCGGCTATTCCGGGGACGTCTTCCAGGCCGCTGCCCGCGCCGAAGAGGCCGGCAAGGGCATCGACATCCAGTACGTGATTCCCAAGGAAGGCGCCAACCTGTGGTTCGACCTGATGGCGATTCCCGCCGATGCCAAGGCCGCCGATAACGCCTACGCGTTCATCGACTACCTGCTGCGTCCGGAGGTGATCGCCAAGGTCAGCGACTACGTCGGCTACGCCAACGCGATACCGGGGGCCCGCCCGCTGATGGACAAGAGCGTCAGCGACAGCGAGGAGGTGTATCCGCCGCAGGCCGTGCTCGACAAGCTCTACGTTTCCGCCGTGTTGCCGGCCAAGGTGCTGCGCCTGCAGACCCGTACCTGGACCCGGATCAAGACCGGCAAATAAGTTCAAATTCCGCCCGGTAGCGTGACCGGGCTCAACGACTTGGGAGTTGTGGTAATGGCGATAGCCTCCGGTGCCTACAAGAAAGCCCTAGAGGGCAACCAGCAGCCGAAAGAGGTGCTGGTAAAGATCGACCGGGTAACCAAGCAGTTCGACGAGACGCTGGCGGTGGACACCGTGTCCCTGACCATCAACAAGGGCGAGATCTTCGCCCTGCTCGGCGGCTCCGGTTCGGGTAAATCCACCCTGTTGCGCATGCTCGCCGGTTTCGAGCGGCCCACCGAGGGGCGGATCTTCCTCGATGGCCAGGACATCACCGACCTGCCGCCCTACGAGCGGCCGATCAATATGATGTTCCAGTCCTATGCGCTGTTCCCGCACATGAGCGTGGCGCAGAACATCGCCTTCGGCCTCAAGCAGGACGGCCTGCCCAAGGCCGAGATCGACGAGCGCGTGGCCGAGATGCTCAAGCTGGTGCACATGACCCAGTACGCCAAGCGCAAGCCGCACCAGCTCTCCGGCGGCCAGCGCCAGCGGGTGGCCCTGGCCCGTTCGCTGGCCAAGCGGCCGAAGCTGCTGCTGCTCGACGAGCCGATGGGCGCGCTGGACAAGAAGCTGCGCTCGCAGATGCAACTGGAACTGGTGGAGATCATCGAGCGCGTCGGCGTGACCTGCGTGATGGTGACCCACGACCAGGAAGAGGCCATGACCATGGCCCAGCGCATCGCCATCATGCACCTGGGCTGCATCGAGCAGATCGGCAGCCCGATGGACATCTACGAGACCCCGGCGAGCCGCCTGGTCTGCGAGTTCATCGGCAACGTCAACCTGTTCGACGGCGTGCTGGTGGAGGACGTGCAGGACCATGCGGTGATCGCTTGCCCGCAGCTGGAGAACCCGATCTACATCGGCCACGGCATCAGCACCCGCGCCGAGGACAAGCGCATCACCTACGCGCTGCGGCCGGAGAAAGTGATGATCAGCGCGCAGAAGCCGGACAACCTGGAACACGCCGGGCACAACTGGGCCCAGGGCACCGTCTACGACATCGCCTACCTTGGCGGCCACTCGGTGTACTACATCAAGCTGGCCTCCGGGATGATCGTCCAGGCCTTCATGGCCAACGCCGAGCGCCACGTCGCCCGGCCGACCTGGGACCAGTCGGTGTACATCAGCTGGTACGACGACAGCGGCGTGGTACTGCAGTCATGAAATTCGCCAACAGCCTGAAAAAGCGCATGCCCACCGGGCGGCATGCGGTCATCGGGGTGCCGTTCCTGTGGCTCTTCCTGTTCTTCCTGCTGCCCTTCGCCATCGTGCTGAAGATCAGCCTGGCGGAAGCGGACGTGGCCATCCCGCCCTACACCGAGATCTTCGCCTACGCGGACCAGCAGTTGCAGGTGCTCCTCAACCTCGGCAACTACCTGATGCTGACCGATGACCCGCTCTACATCGATGCCTACCTCGGCTCGCTGAAGATGGCCTTCATCAGTACCCTGATCTGCCTGCTGGTGGGCTACCCGATGGCCTACGCCATCGCCCGCTCCAGCCAGTCCTCGCAGACCGTCCTGCTGCTGCTGATCATGATGCCGACCTGGACGGCGATCCTGATCCGGGTCTATGCCTGGATGGGCATCCTTTCCAACAACGGCCTGCTCAACAGCGTACTGATGGGGCTGGGGCTCATCAGCGAGCCGCTGACCATCCTCAATACCAACATCGCGGTGTACATCGGCATCGTCTATTCCTACCTGCCGTTCATGATCCTGCCGCTCTACGCCAACCTGGTGAAGCACGACCCGAGCCTGCTGGAGGCCGCTTCCGACCTGGGCGCGCGTAACTTCACCAGCTTCTGGAAGATCACCGTGCCGCTGTCGAAGAACGGCATCATCGCCGGCTGCATGCTGGTGTTCATCCCGGCGGTGGGCGAGTTCGTCATCCCGGAACTGCTCGGCGGCCCCGAGACCCTGATGATCGGCAAGGTGCTCTGGCAGGAGTTCTTCAACAACCGCGACTGGCCGGTGGCGTCCGCCCTGGCGGTGGTGATGCTGGCGATCCTGATCATCCCGATCATCCTGTTCAACAAGAACCAGGCCAAAGAACTGGAGGGCAAGGTATGAGCCAGCACAGCGTATCCCGCTCCGTATCCCGTTCAACAGGCTCTCCATCCAGAAGCGTGGCCAAAGAACTGGAGGGCAAGGTATGAAGCGCTGGAATTTCTCCAACGTCATGCTGATCGTCGGCCTGCTCTTCATCTACCTGCCGATGCTGATCCTGGTGATCTATTCGTTCAACGCCTCCAAGCTGGTGACGGTGTGGGGCGGCTGGTCGGTGAAGTGGTACGTCGGCCTGCTGGACAACACCCAACTGGTCAGTTCGGTCGGACGCTCCCTGGAGATCGCCTTCTATACGGCGTTCTCCTCGGTGCTCCTCGGCACCCTGGCGGCCTTCGTCCTCACCCGCATCCCGCGCTTCCGCGGTCGTACGCTGTTCGGCGGCATGGTCACCGCGCCGCTGGTGATGCCGGAAGTGATCACCGGCCTGTCGCTGCTGCTGTTGTTCGTGGCCATGGCGCAACTGATCGGCTGGCCGCAGGAACGGGGTATCGTGACCATCTGGATCGCCCACACCAGCTTCTGCTCGTCCTACGTGGCGGTGGTGGTGTCGGCGCGCCTGCGTGAACTCGACCTGTCGATCGAGGAAGCGGCGATGGACCTGGGCGCCAAGCCCTGGAAGGTGTTCCTGCTGATCACCATCCCGATGATCGCGCCCTCGCTGGCGGCGGGCGGCATGATGTCCTTCGCCCTGTCGCTGGACGACCTGGTACTGGCCAGCTTCGTCTCCGGACCCGGCTCGACCACCTTGCCGATGGAAGTGTTCTCGGCGGTACGCCTGGGCGTGAAGCCGGAGATCAACGCGGTGGCCAGCCTGATCCTGCTGAGCGTTTCGCTGTTCACCTTCTTCGCCTGGTACTTCACCCGCCAGGCCGAGGAGCGGCGTCGCCGGGCGATCCAGCAGGCGATGGAAGAGACCGCGACCGACTGGCAGAAAGGCTCGCCGACCCCGGCCTGAGCCCTCCGCCGAAAAGAAAAGGCCACCTGCGGGTGGCCTTTTTCATTGGCGCGTCGGTGGCGGGAAATGCCTGGCTACGCTCCGTAGGGCGACGCCCGAGGCGTTATCCGCCGATAGCCCGTTGTATCCGGCGGACAACCACCATGCGGCTACTCGCCCGACCCCACGCCGGCCGGCTCAGCGCTTCGGCTCCAGCACCAGCACGCCCTTGCTGTTCGCCTTCACCTCGTTTTCCTCGTAGTGCTGCGGCAGGTAGTGGCCCTCGATGTAGGCCTCGGCCTGGTCGTCGTAGTGGCCGTCGAAGGGCACGCCGCTCTGCCCGACCGGGTTGATGCCGAGGCTGTGGGTCGGGTCGGCGAAGTCCACCAGGCGCCGGGTCGATGGACCGTAGGTGACCGCCCAGGGGGCCGGGCCGATCTTCGCCGACAGATTGTTCGGTACCTCGTGGGTGCCGGGGGCGGCGAACGGACCGACGTTGAGAAGGCGCCTGAGCAGCGCTTGCTGGCCCAGGGCGTGCTCGTGGGTCAGGGTATGCGCCTTGCCCCACAGCCAGCCGGACGGGTCGTTGCCGAGGGTGCTGCGCAGATGCGCGAGGGAGGCGTTCCAGGCGGTCCTGACGATATCCGCGCGGGTTTCCCGGCGTTCTGTGCGGCGGTCGTCCCACCAGGGCGAGTCGGCGTCGCCAGCCAGCCGAGGCAGCGCGCTGTCGATGGCGCGGGTGGCGATCAGGCTGTCGAAGAAGGCATCGCCCAGTTCGTCGTGCAAGGCGCCCTCGGCAATCTGGAACAGCAACTGGTTGAACAGCGTGGCGGCGGTCGAGTCGACCGGGTAGTCGCCGTTCCAGGCCGCCAGTTGCTCGACCAGGCGCTTGCCTTCGGCGTCGTCGACCACCTCGCGCAGGACCGGCAGCAAGGGTGCGAGCAGGCGTGGCGCGTAGCCGGTGCGATTGCCGAGTTGCAGCGCGCGGCTGTTGTCCAGGTTCCATTTGGTGCCGCGGTCGGCCAGTTGGGTATCCAGCCACTGGCCGCGGTCCGCCAGGTTGTAGTAGCCGGGAATCGGCCGGCCATTGGCCGGGACCGGCTGGAAGTTGGCGGAGACGATGTAGCCGCGCGCCGGGTTTTCCTCCTGTGGGTTGTCGGCGAACGGATAGAAGCCGGACTTGTCCGCCTCGCCCTTGCTGCCGTCGAGGATGAAGCTCGGGTTCACCCCCTCCGGCCGCTTCGGCAGGGCCGCCGAGGCCCACCAGCCGATATCGCCGGCGGCGTTGGCCCAGACCAGGTTGAGTCCCGGCGAATGGATCTTCGAGGCCGCCGCGCGGGCCTTGGCCAGGGTATCGGCGCGATTCAGCTGGTAGAAGGCGTCGAGCACCGGGTTCTCGGTCTCGAGGAAAGCCCACCACATGGCGATCGGGGTCTTGCCGGAGCTGGCGCCGAGCGCGTCGTTGACGATCGGACCGTGGGGCGAGCGGCGCAGGGTGAGCTTCACCGGCGCAGCGCCCTTGACCGCGATTTCCTGCTCCTCGCTCTGCAGGTCGACCCATTCGCCCTGGTACCAGACCTGGTTGGGGTTGTCCGGGTTGACCTTCTCGGCGACCAGGTCGAGGTCGTCGTTCTGGAACATCGTCAGGCTCCAGCCGAACGCACGGTTGTGGCCCAGCGAGGCGAAGGGGTTGAGCGCCTGGTGGTGGCCATAGAGTTCGAAGCCGGGCGCGCTCAGCTGGGCCTCGTACCATACCGCCGGCGCGGCGAAGCGGATATGCGGGTCGCCGGCCAGCAGGGGCTTGCCGCTGGCGGTGCGGCTGCCGGCGACGACCCAGGCGTTGCTGCCCTCGAACTGCGGCAGTCCGGCGTCCTCCAGGGCCTGCTGGCTGAGACGGGCGAGGGCGCCGAGGTCCTTCCAGTCGCCGGCGCCCAGTGCGCCGGAGGGCGTCAGCACGCCCTGCGGATGCCAGTCGAGATCGAAGATGCGCAGGTAGTCGCTGCCCAGTTCGTCGCGGATGTAGGTCAGCACCGGCTCGGTGCGGAAGGCGGCAGCGAAGCTGTAGGCCATGTAGCCGGCGATGCTCAGGGTATCTTCGGGGGTGAAGGGACGCCTGGGTATGCCCAGCAGATCGAATTCGAGCGGCGCCGGGTTGTTCTCCTGGAACTGGTTGACCCCGTCCAGGTAGGCCTCCAGCACTTTCCAGGGCTGCGACTGCTTGTCCTGGCGGGCGCTGTATTCGGCGGCGTGGTCGCGGATGCGCAGGGTGCGGAACAGACGGTCGGTATCCACCAGCTTGGGTCCGAGCACTTCGGCCAGCTCGCCGCGCGCCAGGCGCCGCAGCATTTCCATCTGGAACAGGCGGTCCTGGGCGTGCACGTAGCCGAGGGCGCGGTAGAGGTCGGTCTGGTTCTGCGCATACAGGTGCGGAACCCCGCGCTCGTCGTAGCGCACGTCGACCGGCGCCTGCAGGTGGGCCAGGGCGAGCGAGCCGTTGCGGAGCGGCTGCTTGGCATGGAGGTACCAGGCGCCGCCGGCAGCCGCGGCGGCGACCGCCACGGCGATCACGGTCAGGGTGCGTTTCATCGATCCTTTCTCCTTGTTGTAGTGCCGAGCATTCTGCGGATGCCGCCGGCCCGCGGCATTGACCGAATGCTCGGACCCTGGAAGTCTTTGGTCAATCGCGAGGAGCCGCCATGCAGGACGACCCGTCTACCAGCCCCCTGACCCATTCCGCCACGTTGCGGCGTCTGTTGTATGAAGCCCTGGACGCCCTCGGGCTCGACCCCACCCGCGTCTACCGCAGCGTCTACCGGCGTATCCCGCTGCCGCCGCCGACCCTGGGCGGCCGCCTGGTGCATGACAACGCCCCGTTGTTCTGGACCGAACTGGCGGCGGTGACCGGCGATGCCGACATCGGCCTGCACCTGGGCGAGGCAATGAAGCCGCGCCTGCTCGATGTGGTCGGCTACCTGCTGCTGTCCGCGCGCGACCTGGAGGAGGCGCTGCGCAGCTTCGTGCGTTTCCAGCACATTCTCTCCGGCGGTTTCGCCGCGCGCCTCGAGGTCGAAGGGGAAACGGCAAGGCTGATCCTCGACATCAACTACCTGGGCTATGCCTCGCTGCGCCAGCAGATCGAATGCCTGATGCTGCTGTTCCTCAAGCTGCTGGCGCTGATCAGCGACGACGAGTTCGTCGCCGAGCGCATCGAGTTCCGCCACCGAGCCCCGCCGCGGCTGGGCGAACACCGCCGGTTGTTCGGCAGGCTGCCGCTGTTCTCGCGGCCGCACGATGCCCTGGTGTTTTCCGCCGCCTTGCTGCGGCGTCCTTCGCGCAACGCCAATCCGGACATGCATGACGTGCTGACCCGCCACGCGGAAGAACAGTCCCGCGAACTCAGCGAGAACCGCTTGCTCAATCGCGTGCGCTACCTGATCGAGCTGCGCCTCGGGGAGGGCTATGGCTTGCGCCAGTGCGCGGCGGAGCTGGGCCTTGGCAGCGGTGCCTTGCAGCGTGCGCTGGCCGCTGGGGGAGCGAGTTTCCGGCAGGTTCGCGATGAGGTTCGCCGGCAGCGGGCGAGCGAGATGCTGTTGGCCGGTCGCGCCATCCGCGAGGTGGCCAAGGCTTGCGGGTTCGCCGAGCTGTCGCCGTTCTACCGGGCCTTTCGCCGCTGGCACGCCGCGCCCCCGGAGCAATACAGGGCGCGGCTGGCGAAGCGGGAAGAGGGTTACTCGACCAGCGGTACCTGACGGCCGATCTCCAGGGTGGCGATGGCGTCGAGCTGGATCTCGATCTGCAGGAAGCGCATGGCGCGCTTGGGCGAGACGTTCTTGGCGATGCGCTTGACGTACTTGTCGCGCAGTTCCAGACGGTCCTCCTGGAGGTCGTCGACACGCTCGATCAGCTTGCTCGCCTGGTCGTCGCTGACGTTGCCGCTGTTGTAGGCCTGGGCGTAGTCGAGCAGGAGCTTGAGGGTTTCCTTGCTGAGCTTGTCCGACTCGGTGCGGTAGGTGTTGTAGATCGGCCAGAACTTCTCGCCTTCCTGGTCGGTGAGGTTCATGTTGGCCTCGACGATGCGCTTGCGCTTGTAGTCGACGTCGGCCAGGTCGTTCTGGATCTGCGCCTGGTGCTCCTTCATCAGTTCCTTGCTGCTGGGCTGAGGGTCGTTCTGGGCGGCCATCAGTGGCAGGCTGACGAGGGCGAGCAGGGCGAGGGTGGGACGTAGGGACATGCAGCGACTCCTTGGTTCGGCAACGGCCCCTCGTGGGCCGACCCGGGCAGTGTAGCCGCTACGCCTTCCGGCGCCCCCTCCGGAAGGCCCGGTGTTGAGCCAGGTCAGCCTTTTCCCGGGGTCCAGGGGCAGTAGCAACCCACGGCGAGGGTATGGGTGGCATCCACCGGACGTCCCTGCAGCAGCGCTTCGAGGATCGGTTCGATGAAGCTGTTGCTGGAGGTGCATACCGCGCCCTCGCTATAGGGGCCGAAGTAGGCCAGGCGGCCGTCGCGGTCCCAGATCGCCACGGCCGGGCTGGCCGGCAACTGCTCGGAACCGGGCAGACCGGCGAGGGGGCGCAGGGCGGCCAGGTTGTCCGGCAGGCGGCCCTGGCTGCCAGGCTTCTGCAGGACATGGAACTCCACGCCCTTGCCGGCGAAGCGTTCGATCAGCTCGCCGAGGTGCTGCTGGTTGCCGACGTTGCAGGGGCAGGCCGGGTCCCAGAAATGCACCAGGCGGATCGCCCCCGGCCCGGCCAGCTCGGCCGGCAGGCGCAGGCTGTCGCCGGAGAACAGGGTGGTCTGCTCGCTGAACGGGCGGATGTAGCGGATCTCGAACCACCAGTAGGCGGCGAGCAGGCCGCCGGCCCAGAGCAGGCCGACCAGGCTGACGAGGAGCGTCTTGCGGCGGGGAGTCATGGCATTCACACGGAAAACGGGTGCCAAGCTTGCCATGTGTTCGCGCGCAGCTGAATATCCCTGGGTTTCGCCCGTGGCCCGGCCACGAATCGATTGCAGCCCGGAACCGCCGATGTCAGAAGCCTTCAACCCCGATTACCTGCGCCAGCACCTGCGACCCTTGGCCGCGGCCGAGGCGGACGCCGCCGTCCTCGCCTACCAGGCCTACTACGGCCTGGACCTGCGCTCCCGCCATCCGCGCCTGCAAGCGCGGCTCGGCAGCATGGCGGTCGACGGGCGCCGCCTGGCGGTGCAGGCCTGGCTGCTGCCGGAAGCGCGCGGCAGCCTGTTGCTGATGCATGGCTATTACGACCACATGGGACTGTATCGGCACGTGGTCGACTGGGCGCTGGGCATGGGCTTCTCGGTGCTCGCCTGCGACCTGCCGGGGCATGGCCTGTCCGAAGGCGAGCGGGCCAGCATCCGCGACTTCGCCGAATACCAGGCGGTGTTCAAGGGCCTGCTGGGCCAGGCTGCCGAACTCGACCTGGCGGCGCCCTGGCACCTCTGCGGACAAAGCACCGGGGGGGCGATCCTGCTGGACTACCTGCTGCACGGCGGCGAACGTCCCGAGCTGGGCGAGACGATTCTCCTGGCGCCGCTGGTGCGCCCGCGCGCCTGGGGCTGGTCGAAGCTCAGCTACCGCCTGCTGAGCCCCTTCGTCGACTCGATCCCGCGGCGCTTCTCGGAGAACTCCAGCGATCCGCAGTTCCTCGACTTCCTCCGCGAGCACGATCCGTTGCAGCCACGCACCCTGCCGACCGCCTGGGTCGGCGCGCTGACCCGCTGGGTGCCGCGCATCGAGCGGGCACCTCGGCGTGCCCTGAGCCCCCTGGTGGTGCAGGGCGAGTCCGACGAGACGGTGGACTGGCGCCATGGCCTGAAGGTGCTGCGGGAGAAATTCGACGAGCCGCGGATACTGTTGCTGGAAGAGGCGCGCCATCACCTGGCGAACGAAAGCGAGGGGCTGCGGCGGCGCTATTTCGATTTCCTGAGCGACGCGCTGGGGGCCTGAGTTCCAGGCCCCGCGTCGATCAGGGGGCGACCGCCTGGTCCACCGCCAGGCCGGCTTTCAGCGCGGCCAGGGCCGCCTGGTAGTAGCTGCGGCCGGCCGGCGACTCGGCGAAGTTCACGTACTGGGTGAGTTCCGCATCGGAGAGATCGCGGTAGACATACAGCAGGGTGTTCTCCAGGTCCGCGCCGATCTGCTGCACCAGGCGCTGGCGCTGGCCTTCCAGCAACTGGCCGGTCTGTCCGCCGCCAAGCAGGCCGGGGAGGCCCGGAAGCATCTGGCTGAGGCTGTCGGCGGCGACCCCGGCCAGGGCCAGGCTGACTTCCGCGCCGGCCTCTCGGGCCGGAAGGACCTGGGCCAGGCGCTTCACCAGGGCCCGGCGTGGCTCGCTGGCGGTCTGCCGCGGCAAGCCGTTGCTGTGCTGGAGCAACTGGTCGCGGCGGGTGGCGAGCACCTCGGCGGCGACCACCTTGCGCCCCAGCGGCGACTCGAAGAAATTCAGCGGGCTGGCGCTGTCCGGCAGGTTCTCGCGCAGGCCGTTGAGGGCGCGCTGGTCGACTTCGGCCGGGGCGAAGCGGCGATTGCTGTTGTCCACCAGGGTCTGGTAGAGCGCGGGCGGCAGCTTGTCCTGGTAGCGCTTCTGCGCCGCGTCCAGGGCATCGCTGAAATGCGCGCGCTGGTCGGGCCAGCCAGCGGCCTGGTACAGGCGTTGATAAGGGTCGGCCAGGGCGGGCAGACCAACCAGCAGTAAAGCGAAGGCGAGCAAAGCGCGCATTGATACTCCTTTGGCGGCGAAAGCCTCGTCGTTCGGGTGGTACCGTCCATGGGGCGCTATTGTCGACATGCGGCGGACCGCTTGTCGAGACACCGGGGCGGCACGCTACAATGGACAATGCACATCAACGTCAATCATCCCCTCCTGCATCGCATCGTCGATGAACTGGTCGACCAGGGCTGGTCGCACCAGAGCATCTTCATGCCTGAGCGTCTGACCACCAGATTGGCCGAAGAGTGCCGCACCCGTGCGGTCGCGGGCGACCTGACCCCGGCGGGGATCGGCCGCGGCGACGGCCAGGTGATCCGCGAAGGCATCCGCGGCGACCTCACGCAATGGCTGGAGCCCGGAGAATCCGAGGCCTGCGACGAATACCTGAGGGTGATGGACAGCTTGCGCCAGGCGCTCAACGCCTCGCTGTTCCTCGGCCTCGAGGATTTCGAGTGCCACTTCGCGCTGTACCCGCCGGGCGCCTATTACCAGAAGCATGTCGATCGTTTCCGCGACGACGACGCACGCACCGTCTCCGCGGTTCTCTACCTCAACGATGCCTGGTTGCCCGAGCATGGCGGCGCGCTGCGCCTGCACCTGCCGCAGCGGCAGGTGGACATCCAGCCGACGGGCGGTAGCCTGGTGGTGTTCATGTCCGCCGGCACCGAGCACGAAGTCCTGCCCGCCAGCCGCGACCGGCTGTCGCTGACCGGCTGGTTCCGCCGGCGCAACGAATCCCTCCTGCAACTCTCCTGAACCCTCGGCGGCGTCGCCGCCTCAGTGACCCCAGACCTTGATCGTGCCGCGCAGGTCGGTGATGTCGCGCAGTTCGATGCGGCCGATCGAGTTGTCGCCGATGTACAGGTCGCTGGCCACCCGCAGGCGGATGCGCTGCGCCGGCAGGCCGCTGGCGATCAACTGGTCGTTGATGGTGGCGAGGTCCGGCAGGCTGATCGCCAGTTGCTGCCCGCCGCCGCTGCCGGTGGTCACGTCCAGTGCCAGGGTCGGCTGCTCGACGCCGAAGATCGGCAAGCTCAGGCCGAGCTGGGCGGCGCCCAGGGGGATGTTGCCGCCGCGCCCGTCCGGGCAGTCGCCGGCCTTCACGCAGCCGTTGTCGATCACCAGGTTGCGCAGCGAGAGGCTGCCGCCGTCGTCCACCCAGGCGACCCTGGCCGCGCCGGCGCGCAGGTCCAGGCGCAGGCTGATGCCGGCCTGGCCGGTGACCTGGCTGAGACTGTCGTTGTCCAGGGCCTCCATGGCCGCCTGGCTGGCAGCGCTGGCGAGCAACGCGGGGGCCAGGAAAAACGGTAGAAGCGAGCGGGTCGGGAGCATGACGGGCGGGTCCTTCGCGGTTGCGCGGGAAGCCAGTCTGCTCGGGGCGGCGGAGGTTCGCCATGGGCCGCCCGCAGTTCTATCCTAAGGATCGGCAAGAAATAGCCCTGGTCCCCGCCATACGGGCGCTGGAGCGCTACCGCGAGGCCTAACTCCGGTTGGGTCGAGGGCGGGTTTCCCCGGTGTTTCCCGGCTACTGTTACCGGGCGTGACCATCGGCGAGCGGCGGGCTACTCTGTGTGCCTGTCAAAGGGGTGGAGCATCCATGCAGAAGGTTCTGGTCAGCCGTTGCCTGCTGGGCCACCTGGTGCGCTACGACGGTGGCAGCCATGGCCCGTTCGACCTGCTCTCGCGCTGGCATGCGCAGGGGCGGATCGTCGCCCTTTGCCCGGAGGTCGCCGGAGGCCTGCCGACGCCCCGCCCGCCAGCGGAGATCCCCGGCGGCCAGGGCGGCGAAGTGCTGGACCGGCTGAACCGGGTCTTCACCGTCGACGGCGAGGATGTCAGCGAAGCATTCCTGCTGGGTGCGGAGGCGGCAGTGGAACTGGTCCGCCGCCATGACATCCGGATGGCCGTGCTCAAGGCGCGCAGTCCTTCCTGCGGCAACCTGGAGAACTACGACGGGCGCTTCAACGGCAACCGGGTCGCCGGCGAGGGCGTTACCGCCGCCGCCCTCAAGCGCATGGGCGTGCTGGTATTCAACGAGGATGAACTGGACCGCGCCGCGGTCTGCCTGGCCGGCCTCGACGCCGGCGGCTGAACTCAGCGCCGCAGCGGCGCGGTCAGGCGGTTCTCCAGGGCTTTCTGCACACGCTCGAAGAGTGCCGAAAGCAGCCAGTAGATCCCGGCGGCGGCGAGATAGAGCGGCAGCGGCTGGAAGGTCTCGGCGATGACCTCCTTGGTCGCCAGCATCAGTTCGGTCACGGTGATCACGGAGATCAGCGAGGTGTCCTTGATCAGGCTGATCAGGCTGTTCGACAGGCTCGGCACCGCCAGGCGCAGGGCCTGCGGGGTGATGATGTTCCACAGGGTCTGGCCCCAGGTCAGGCCGACCGAGAGCCCGGCTTCCCATTGTCCCTTGTCGATGCCGAGGATCGCCCCGCGCATGGACTCCGAGAGATAGGCCGCGACATTCAGGGTCAGCGCCAGGATGCCCGCGGTGACCGGGGTGAACTCGATGCCTACGCTCGGCAGCCCGTAGTACAGGACGAAGATCTGCACCAGCAGTGGCGTCCCGCGGAAGGCGCTGACGTAGACCGCGGCGATCTGCGAGACCACCGGCACCTTGGTCACCCGGACCACCGCGACGCTGAAGCCGAGGATCAGGCCCAGGACCATCGATACCGCGGCGAACAGCACGGTATACATCGCGCCCTGGAGCAGGAAGGGCCAGGCCATCCCGAGCAGCTCGACCAGGTTGGCGAGCCATTCGAGCAATTTCTGCAGCGAATTCATTCAACACTCCATCGACAAACACGACGGCCGCGTCTCTCGGGCGCGGCCGCTTCCCCCGTTCGGGCGGGAGCTCACTTCGGCGGCTGGCTGACGTCCAGGCCGAACCACTTTTCCGAGAGCTTGGCGAAGCGGCCGTCGGCCTTGATCTTCTCCAGCGCCGCATTCAGCGCCTCGCCGAACTTCGGATTGTTCTTCCGGTAGGGAATCGCCATGTTCGCCACCGGTCCCACCGCCGCGCCGGGCTTGACCGGCAGCTTGGCCTCGCGGATGGCGAAGGGGATCAGCAGGCGGTCGTTGAGCGCCGCGTCGATGCGTTTGCTGGCCAGGTCCTGCAGGTATTCCGGGGCGCCCGGATAGGTGCGCACGTTGACGCCGGCCACCGACTTCGCCAGGTCGGCGTAGTTGGTGCCCTGGCCGACGCCGAGCTTGAGGCCCTTGAGGTCTTCCAGCGACTTGAACTGGCGGGTTTCGTCGGCGCGCACGATCAACTGGGCGCTGGAGATGGTGTATGGCTCGCTGAAGTCGAAGACCTTGCGCCGCTGCTCGTTCACCGAGACCTGGTTCAGCGCGATGTCGTACTTGCCGCTCTGCAGGCCGGCGAGGATGCCGCTCCATTCGGTGGTGACGAATTCCGGCTTGACCGCCAGTTCGGCGGCCAGCAGTTCGCCCAGTTCGGTCTCGAAGCCGGTGAGCTTGCCGCCCTGCTTGAAGTTGAACGGCGGATAGGTGCCCTCCAGGGCGATGCGCAGGGCGCCGCGCTGGTGGACGTCGTCGAGCAGCTCGGCATGGGCCAGCGGAGCGGCCAGGGATACCAGCATCAGCAGGCGGGGCAGAAATCGCATGTAGTACTCCTCGGGTGGGAATGAACGTCGGTCGGGCCTATGCTGTTCGTTCAGCTTAGCCGGGCCCGCGTCCTGGACAATCGCGAACCTACTGGGTTGCATGCGGTCTTTCCAGGGGTTGCGGGCATTGACCCGGATTATGTGCGCGAGCGCCGCTCTAACACGGGCTTCGCAGTGGAAATCGCTGTGCCAGCGATGCCTTTCCCTGATTCGGAAGGCACGAAGAGTGCCGGGGAAATTCCGTCCAGTGGTGTTTCCCGGGTGCTAACGGAAGTGAAAACAGGAGACTCCCATGAGAGTGACATTGCCTTGCCTCGGTCTAGCCGCCCTGATGTTCGGCGCATCCGCCAGCCTGATGGCTGCCGACCTGCCCCGGACGAAGGCGCCCGAAGGGGCGAAAGTGTATTTCATCACGCCGGCCGATGGTGCAACCGTCGACAAGACCTTCACCGTGAAATTCGGCCTGAAAGGCATGGGCGTGGCGCCGGCCGGCGTCGACATGCCGGATACCGGCCACCATCACCTGTTGGTGGACCTGAAGGAGCAGCCGGCGATGAACCTGCCGCTGCCGATGACCGACAACATCCGCCACTTCGGCAAGGGCCAGACCGAAACCGAGATCACCCTGCCGCCGGGCAAGCACACCCTGCAACTGCTGGTGGGCGACAAGAACCACGTGCCGCTGGAGCCGACCGTGGAGTCGGAGAAGATCACCGTTACCGTCAAGTGACGGAAACGAAAAAAGGAGGCCGCTGGGCCTCCTTTTTCCTTTCCGCCGGACGCTGCCTTAGAACAGCACGCGGCTACGGATGGTACCGTTGACCTGCTGGAGTTTCTCCAGGGCCAGGTCCGAGTACTCGGCATCGACGTCGATCACTACGTAGCCGACCTTCTCGTTGGTTTGCAGGTACTGGCCGGAAACGTTGATGCCGTTGTCGGCGAAGACCTTGTTGATCTCGCTCATCACGCCGGGGATGTTGGCGTGGATGTGCAGCAGGCGGTGCTTGCCTGGGTGCGACGGCAGGGCCACTTCGGGGAAGTTGACCGAGGACACCGAGGTGCCGTTGTCGCTGTACTTGACCAGCTTCTCCGCCACTTCCAGGCCGATGTTGGCCTGTGCCTCGGCGGTGGAGCCGCCGATGTGCGGGGTCAGGATCACCCGGTCCAGGCCACGCAGCGGGCTGGCGAATTCCTCGTCGTTGGATTTCGGCTCGACCGGGAACACGTCGATGGCGGCGCCGATCAGGTGCTCGTCCTTGATCGCGGCGGCCAGGTGGTCCAGCTCGACCACTGTGCCGCGCGCGGCGTTGATCAGGATGCCGCCCTTCTTCATCGCGCGGATTTCCTTCTCGCCGATCATCCACTGGGTGGAGGGCAGTTCGGGAACGTGCAGCGAGACGATGTCGGACATGCCCAGCAGCTCGTGCAGGCTGCCGATCTGCACCGCGTTGCCCAGCGGCAGCTTGGTCACGGTGTCGTAGAAGAACACCTGCATGCCCAGGGCCTCGGCGAGTACCGAGAGCTGGGTGCCGATCGAGCCGTAGCCGACGATGCCGAGCTTCTTGCCACGGATCTCGAAGGAATTCGCCGCGCTCTTGATCCAGCCGCCGCGATGGCAGGAGGCGTTCTTTTCCGGGATGCCGCGCAGCAGCAGGATCGCCTCGGCCAGTACCAGCTCAGCCACAGAGCGGGTGTTCGAGTAGGGCGCGTTGAACACGGCGATACCGCGTTCGCGGGCGGCGTTGAGGTCGACCTGGTTGGTGCCGATGCAGAAGCAGCCGACCGCGATCAGTTTCTTCGCGCAGTCGAAGACCTCTTCGGTCAGCTGGGTGCGGGAGCGAATGCCGATGAAGTGCGCATCGGCGATCCTTTCCTTCAGCTCGTCGCCGGAAAGCGCGGTCTTGAGGTACTCGATGTTGGTGTAGCCGGCGGCCTTCAGCGTGTCCACGGCGTTCTGGTGGACACCTTCGAGAAGAAGGAACTTGATCTTGCTCTTGTCGAGAGAGGTCTTGCTCATCTGCGTAAACCTGTTGTCCCGGAGGAAGTGGCTGGAAAGCGAACTGCGCGAAGCGGGTCCGGCCGGCGCTGGCCGGCACCCGCAACTCGGCGCCCAGAGGCACTAAGCGCGGGGGGCGTATGCTAGCATGTTCTCCCTTTTCCTTGCCCGGTTGCGACCTGAGTTGTTCTCAGGACGACCATGAATCATTTGAGAGTTCCCGAATGACCCGCGAAGCCCTGATCGAATCGCTCAAGCCCCTGGTCGAGCCTGGCAAGCTGCTCGACGACGCCGCCTCCCTGGACGCCTACGGCAAGGACTGGACCAAGCATTTCGCCCCTGCGCCGCTGGCCATCGTGTTCCCCAAGAGCGTCGAGCAGGTCCAGGCGATCGTCCGCTGGGCCAACCAGCACAAGGTCGGTCTGGTCCCGTCGGGCGGTCGTACCGGGCTCTCCGCCGCGGCCGTGGCGGCCAACGGCGAAGTCGTGGTGGCCTTCGACTACATGAACCGGATACTCGACTTCAATGCCTTCGACCGCACCGTAGTCTGCCAGCCGGGCGTGGTTACCAAGCAACTGCAGACCTTCGCCGAGGAAAACGGCCTGTACTACCCGGTTGACTTCGCTTCTTCCGGTTCCAGCCAGATCGGCGGCAATATCGGCACCAATGCCGGCGGGATCAAGGTCATTCGCTACGGCATGACCCGTAACTGGGTGGCCGGGATGAAGGTCGTCACCGGCAAGGGCGACCTGCTCGAGCTGAACAAGGACCTGATCAAGAACGCCACCGGCTACGATATGCGCCAGCTGTTCATCGGCGCCGAAGGCACCCTGGGCTTCGTGGTCGAGGCGACCATGCGCCTGGAGCGCACGCCGAAGAACCTCACCGCTATGGTCCTCGGCACGCCCGACTTCGACTCGATCATGCCGGTGCTGCATGCCTTCCAGAGCAAGCTCGACCTGACCGCCTTCGAGTTCTTCTCCGACAAGGCCCTGGCCAAGGTCCTGGCCCGTGGCGACGTACCGCGGGCGTTCGAGACCGACTGCCCGTTCTACGCCCTGCTGGAGTTCGAGGCGACCACCGAGGAAGTCGCCAACGAGGCGCTGGCCACCTTCGAGCACTGCGTCGAGCAGGGCTGGGTGCTGGACGGGGTGATGAGCCAGAGCGAGCAGCAGTTGCAGAACCTGTGGAAGCTGCGCGAGTACATCTCCGAGACCATCTCCCACTGGACGCCGTACAAGAACGACATCTCGGTCACGGTTTCCCGGGTGCCCGCCTTCCTCAAGGACATCGACGCCATCGTCGAGGCCAACTACCCGGACTTTGAGGTGGTGTGGTTCGGCCACATCGGCGACGGCAACCTGCACCTGAACATCCTCAAGCCGGAAAACCTCGGCAAGGACGAGTTCTTCGCCAAGTGCGCGACCGTCAACAAGTGGGTGTTCGAGACCGTCGAGAAGTACAACGGCTCGATTTCCGCCGAGCATGGCGTGGGCATGACCAAGCGCGACTACTTGACCTACACCCGCTCGGAAACCGAAATTGCCTATATGAAGGCACTGAAGGCGGTGTTCGACCCCAACGGGATCATGAATCCCGGCAAGATCTTCGCCGAGTAGCAGGTGTCGCAACGCAGAGGGCCGGTCATCCGGCCCTTCTCGTCTGTGGCGGGCGCCACGGATGCCTTTCCACCCGTTCAGGAGTCGGTAAATGAGTTACCAGCATCAATATATCGACGGCACCCCGATCCACTTCCCCCTGGGCAAGCTGGTCTGCGTCGGGCGCAACTACGCCGAACACGCCAAGGAACTGAACAACCCGGTTCCCACCGAGCCGCTGCTGTTCATCAAGCCCGGCTCCTGCGTGGTGCCGGTGAGCGGCGGGCTGAGCCTGCCGCAGGAGCGCGGCTCGGTACACTACGAGGCGGAAATCGCCGTGCTGATCGGCAAGCCGCTGTCGCGCAAGCCGAACCGCGAGGAGGTCCTCGACGCGATCTCCGGCTATGCGCCGGCGCTGGACCTGACCTTGCGCGAGGTCCAGGCGAAACTGAAGGAAAAGGGCCTGCCCTGGGAGCTGGCAAAGAGCTTCGATGGCGCCGGCGTGCTGTCGCCGTTCGTGAACGCCGACCAGTTTCCCGACCCGACCGACATCGGCATCCGCCTGACCATCAACGGCGAGGTGCGCCAGGACGGCAACAGCCGCGACATGCTCAATCCGATCGTGCCGCTGATCCAGCACATCGCCGGGCATTTCTCGCTACAGGCCGGCGATGTGGTGCTGACCGGCACGCCGTCCGGGGTCGGGCCGCTGAACAGCGGCGACGAGTTGCTGCTCGAATTGCCGGGCGCCAGCCGTTTCGAGACCCGCGTGCTCTGAACCGCTGCGGCCGCCGGGGGCGGCCGACTTCCCTAGCGCCGGCAGCGGAAGCGACTGTCGGTCGGCTGGCCGACGCTTCGATTGACAGGCCGGGGGCAATGCCCTTTCATGGCGACGCCCAAGAAAACACCTGGCCAAACAGTCGAGCCTCGCCCATGTCCCTTGCCTCCAAGCTTCCCCGTTTCCGCTGGCTGCTGCCGGCGTTCGTCGTGCTCGTCGGCGTGGTGCTGACCATCGTCATGCATTGGGACGATCGCGCCGGCCTTTGGTGGAAGGAAAGCCAGGCCAGCCAGCAGCAGCGCGACGAAAGCATCTGGCTGCCGGGCTATCGGGTGGTGATCGACGCCAAGCCGTTGCAGGGCCTGGAGGAGGAAGAAACCTCGGACCTGGCCTACAACCCGGCAACCAGGACCCTGTTCACCGTTACCGGCAAGCGGCCGCTGCTGGTGGAGCTGTCGCTCACCGGCGACGTGCTGCGTACCATCCCGCTGCTCGGCCTGAGCAATCCCGAAGGCGTGGCGGTGCTGGAGAACGGCAACGTCGCGGTGACCGACGAGCGCCGCAATACCCTGACCATCTTCCATGTCGACCCGCAGACCGCCGAGCTGAGCACCAAGAGCCTGGCCGAATTCCCGCTGGGCAATATCGGCAAGAAGAACAAGGGCTTCGAGGGCATCGCCTGGGATCCGCGCCAGCAGCGTCTGTTGCTGAGCAAGGAGCGCGATCCGATGACCCTGTTCAGCTGGAAGAGCGACGGCGGGCCGAGCCTGAGCGGGGCGATGACCGCGCTACCGAGCGACGACCTGTACATGCGCAACGTCTCGGCCCTCAGCGTCGACCCGCGTACCGGCCATACCCTGGTGCTGTCGGCCGAATCGCATCTGCTGCTGGAGCTGGACGAGAAGGGCGAGCCGGTCAGCTTCATCAGCCTGCTCGGCGGCTTCAACGGCCTGGACAGCAAGATCCCGCGCGCCGAAGGGGTGGCCATCGACGACGAGGGCACCATCTACATGGTCAGCGAGCCGAACCTGTTCTACGTGTTCCGCAAGAAGAGCGGCGAGCGCCTGGCCACCAGCGACGCCGATTAAGCTTCGCTTAAGCGCCGATTAAGCCTGGTTTCAGCAAGGCTTCGTAGCCTGGACCCATCGAAACCAACTACGAGGCGTTACCCATGAAACTTCGTCACCTGCCCCTCATCGCTGCCATCGGCCTGTTCTCCACCGTCACCCTGGCCGCCGGCTATACCGGCCCGGGCGCTACCCCGACCACCACCACGGTGAAGGCCGCGCTGGAAGCCGCCGACGACACCCCGGTGGTCCTCCAGGGCACCATCGTCAAGCGCATCAAGGGCGACATCTACGAGTTCCGCGATGCCACCGGCAGCATGAAGGTGGAGATCGACGACGAAGACTTCCCGCCGATGGAAATCAACGACAAGACCCGGGTCAAGCTGACCGGCGAAGTCGACCGCGACCTGGTCGGCCGCGAGATCGACGTCGAGTTCGTCGAAGTGATCAAGTAAGGCCCTGAATCGAAACGGCCCGCCTCCCGGAAGAGAGGCGGGCCGTTTCGCGTTCCGACCGGGCGAAGTTGCGGGCGGGCTTACCGGTGAACCCCTTCGAAACCCTGTAGCACGTTCACCGCGTTGATCCCGATTTCCTCCACCGCGTAGCCTCCCTCCATCACGAACAGCGTGGCCAGGCCGAGCTTGCCGATGGCTTCGCCCATGCGCAGGTAGTCGGGGCTGTCCAGGCGGAACTGGGAAATCGGGTCCTCCTTGAAGGTATCCACCCCCAGGGAAACGATCAGGACGTCCGCCGCATAGGCCTGGATCTGCCGGATCGCCGCCTGCAGCGCCTGGCTCCAGGTCGCCCAGTCGCTGCCGGCCGCCAGTGGGTAGTTGAAGTTGTAGCCGGTGCCGACGCCGTTGCCCTTCTCGTCGGCGTAGCCGAGGAAATAGGGGTATTCGAAGCGCGGATCGCCGTGGATCGAGGTGAACAGCACATCGGCGCGGTCGTAGAAGATGTCCTGGGTGCCGTTGCCATGGTGGTAGTCGACGTCGAGGATCGCCACCCGCCCGGCGCCCCGGTCGAGGAAGGCCTGGGCGGCGATGGCGGCATTGTTGAAGAAGCAATAGCCGCCCATGTAGTCGGCCGCGGCGTGGTGGCCCGGCGGGCGACAGAGCGAAAATACCGAGCGCGCGCCGTTGGCGAGTTCGGACTGGCCGCTGAGGGCGACGTTGGCCGAACTGGTGATCGCCTGCCAGGTCCCGGCGGTGATCGGCGCGCCGGCGTCGAAGGAGTAGTAGCCGAGGCGACCGTCGATGTTGTCCGGCTCCGTCTGCCGCAGGCGCCGGGTCGGCCAGGCGATCGGCAGCATGTCGTGGCTGCGGCCGGTGGCCAGCCAGTCCTGCCAGGCGTTCTGCAGGAAACGCACGAAACCCTCGCTGTGCACCCGGCGGATCGGTTCCAGGCCGAAGTCGCGCGGTGCGCGGACTTCGCCGAGGCCGACGGCCTTCACGCGGTCGAGGACCATATCGGCGCGGCTGGGTTTTTCGAAGCAGGGGGTGAACTGGCCGCCGATCAGTTCGTGCCGGCCGTGGTGCAGGCGATGGTCGTCGCTGTAGATGGTCAGCATGTCGGGCTCCCGGGCTCAGTTCTGTTCGGAGAAGGTCACGGTCGGCGCCTTGCGGCGGAAACCGCCGGTATGCAACGCCAGGTAGGCGAGGCCGGCGGCGAACCAGGTCAGGCCGATCACCAGGGTCAGCGCCGAGAGGCTGGTCCACAGCCACAGGGTCAGGCCCAGGCCGATGGCCGGCACCAGCCCGTAGCGCAGCAGGTCGCGCGGGGCGCGGCGGCCGTCGAGCAGCAGGTAGCTGCGGATCACCGCCAGGTTCACCGCGGAGAACGCCACCAGCGCGCCGAAGCTGATCATCGAGGCCAGGGTGGTGAGGTCGATGACCACCGCCAGCAGGGAAATCACCGAGACCACCAGGATCGCGATCACTGGCGTCTTGAAGCGCTCCGAGAGGCTGCCGAACACGCGCCGCGGCAGGATGCCGTCGCGGCCCATGCTGTAGAGGATGCGCGACACCGAGGCCTGCGAGGCCAGCGCCGAGCCGGCGGCGCCGGCGACGTAGGCGGCGGTGAAGAAGCTGGCGAGGAACTTGCCGCCGGCCGCCAGCATCACTTCGTTGGCCGCCGACTCGGCGTCCTGGAATACGCTGCCGGGGAACACCAGTTGGCTGAAGACCGCCAGCACGGTGAACAGCAGGCCGGCGCCGACCGTGGTGATGACGATGGCGCGCGGGATGTCGCGTTGCGGGTCGCGGGTTTCCTCGGCCAGGGTCGAGACCGCGTCGAAGCCGAGGAACGACAGGCACAGCACCGCCGCGCCGGCCATCAACGGGGCGAAGCCCGGCTGGCTGCCGTCGCCGACGAAGGGCAGGCTCAGGTCCAGCGAGGGGATGCCGGCCAGGTGCTTGACCGCCATGGCGACGAACACCACGGCGAAGACGAACTGGGCGCCGACGATCACGTTGCTCATGCCGGCCACCGAGCTGATGCCGATCACGTTGAGCACGGTGACCAGGCAGATCGCCGCGAGCACGAAGACCCAGGCCGGCACCATCGGGAAGGCGATGTTGAGGAACAGGCCGATGAGCAGGTAGTTGATCATCGGCAGGAACAGGTAGTCGAGCAGCAGCGACCAGCCGGCGAGGAAGCCGACGCAGGGGCCGAAGCTGAGGCTGGTATAGGAATAGGCCGAGCCGGCGATGGGATATTTCTTCACCATGAAGCTGTAGGAAAAGGCGGTGAAGAGCATCGCCGCCAGGGTGATCAGGTAGGCGCTGGCGGTACGACCGCCGGTGATCTCGGTGACTACCCCGTAGGTGGTGAACATGGTCAGCGGAACCATGTAGACCAGCCCGAAGAAGACCAGGGCGGGAAGCCCGAGGATGCGCCGCAGGCCGGTGCCCTGGGCGCTGTGGACGTACTCGGGGCGCTTGCCGCCGATGAGGATGCCGTTGTTGCGTTCGCTGGCCATGTTCCGCTCCTCGCGAAATGCCGTATCGATCCCGCAGGCGGCCGCTTGGGCGGACCTTTCCTGCGCCGGGTGAATGGACGGGCTAGTGGAAAACCGCTGGGGTTTCCGCCGGGTCGGTGGAAATGGCAGTGACGAGAGGGCGCGCGGCGTGTGCGGGCACGGGCGTTGGGGCGTCGATAGTGTTCATGGCGTTCTCAGGAAGCGTTCTTGTTGGATTTCTAGCTCGCGGTCGCGAGGTTCCCTTGGGCTCTGCCGGCGCCGTTTCCGCGGCTCCGGGCGACCCCTCGAGGAGGGCGCGGTTCGACTCTAGCAATCCGGTTTCGCCGGGGAGAACCCTGTAGACGGTCAAAAAGGGATCGAAATGGCCAAGCTGGCTGGCCGGCCAGCGCTGGCGCGAGCTGGCCGCCAGCGCCGCGTCGATCATTTCTTAAGCTTGGTCCAGACCTTGCTGCGCAACGCCAGGGCTTTCGGCGAGCAGAGCTTGAACGGCTTCAGGCGGTCGAGCTTGTCCTGCGGGGTGTTGATCGCCGGGTCGTCGAACAGTGCTTTCTCCATGAATTTCTCCGAGCCGACGATGGCGTTGTTGTACTTGGCGAAGTTGGAGGCGGCGGCGATGTTCTCCGGGCGCATCATCCAGTCGATGAAGACGTGGGCTTCCTTGACGTTGCTGGCGTCGCGCGGAATTGCGAAGTTGTCGATGAACAGCCGGATGCCTTCCTTCGGATAGACGTATTCGAGGCTGGCGCGTTGGGCGTGGGCGCGGTGGAAGGCGCCGTTCCACTGCTGGTGCATGGCGACCTCGCCGGCGGCCATGCGCTCGATGGTGCCGTCGCTGTTGTACATGGCCAGCGCCGGCTTTTGCCTGAGCAGCAGGTCGAGGACCTTCTGCGCTTCCCTGGCGTCCTCGGTGCATTCGTCGATGCCGAGGTAGTAGGTGGCGGGAATGAACAGTTCCTCGATGGAGTTCAGAGCCACCACCTTGCCTTTCAGCTCGGCTGGTGGTTCGAAGAACGGCTTCCAGCTTTCTTCCAGCCTGCCGCCCGGCACCTTCGCCGTATCGTAGCTGTAGCCGGTGGTGCCCCAGAGATAGGGAATGCTGTAGTCGTGGCCGGGATCGAAGCCAAGGGTCCGGAAGTTTTCCTTCAGATTGCCCAGGCTCGGCAACTGGCTCTTGTCGAGCTTTTGCAGCAGCCCCTCCTTGACGAATATTTCTATGAAACTGTCCGACGGCACCACCACGTCGTAGGCGCCGCCACCGGCCTTGAGCTTGGCCAGCAGCGTCTCGTTGCTGTCGTAGGCGTCGAGGGTGGCCTTGATCCCGGTGTCCTTCTCGAACTTCTTCAGCAACTCCGGCGGGTAGTAGTCCGACCAGTTGGCGAAGTGCAGGGTGCCTTCGGCGCGAGCCTGGCCGCCCAGGGCTAGACCGGCGGCGAAGAGCAGGGTGAGCGGTGTGCGGTAGGTCATGATGGACTCCTGGCGATCTTCTGTTTTTTCTTCGTGGAGGCAGGTTCTCAGCGGCGGCGTTGGCCGAGGTAGTACGACAGGGCGACGAAGGCGATGGAAATCATGAGGATGATCGAGGAAATCGCATTGATCTTCGGGGATATGCCCATGCGAATGGAACTGAAGATGTACACCGGCAGGGTGGTTGCGCCGGCGCCGGCGACGAAATAGGTGATGACGAAATCGTCCATCGAGATGATGAACGCGAGCATCGCCCCGGACAGCACGCCGGGCATCAGCAGCGGCAGGGTGATTTTCCAGAAGGCCTTCCACGGCGAGGCGTAGAGGTCGGCGGCGGCCTCCGCCAGGCGCGGGTCCAGGCCCTCCAGGCGGGCGCGGATCGGCAGGTAGGCGAAGGGGATGCAGAACACGATGTGGGCGATGAGGATGGTGAACAACGACAGCTTCAGGCCGATGAAGGAGAAGAACATCAGGGTCGCCACCGCAGTGACGATCTCCGGCACCAGCAGCGGCAGGCCGAGAACGCCGTTCATCAGGGTCTGCCCGCGGAAGGCGCGACCGCGCATGCCCAGCGCGGCGAGGGTGGCCAGGACGGTCGAGGCCAGGGTGGCGAGGGTGGCGACGAGCAGCGAGTTCTTCGCCGCGCGGAGGATTTCCGGATCGTTGGCCACCACCGCATACCATTTCAGGCTGAAGCTCTCCCAGAGCGTCGCCGACTGGCCGCTGTTGAAGCTGAGCACTACCAGCACCAGGATCGGGATGTAGAGGAAGGCGAAGAACAGCCAGGCGGCCTGGCGCACGCCGCTGAAGGTCCAGAGTGGATTGCGGCCGTTCATGGCTGGCCTCCGCCGGCGTTGGCCCGGAAGCGCAGGTTGTAGATCAGCATCGCCAGCAGGACGAAGGCCAGCAGGGCGAACGAAAGGGCGGCGCCGAACGGCCAGTTGTGCGCGGTACCGAATTGCAGCTGGATCAGGTTGCCGATCATCAGCGCCTTACCGCCGCCGAGCAATTCCGGAATGATGTAGCTGCCCAGGGCCGGGATGAATACCAGGATGCAGCCGGCGACTATCCCCGGCATCGCCAGCGGCACGATCACCCGGCGCAGCGCTTTCCAGCGGTTGGCGCCGAGGTCGAATGCCGCCTCCACCAGGCGCCAGTCCATCTTTTCCAGGCTGCTGTAGATCGGCAGCACCATGAACGGCAGGTAGGTATAAAGGAGGCCGATGATCACCGCGTTGTCGGTATAGAGCAGCCCCATCCCGGTGTCGGTCAGGCCGATGCCTTGCAGGCCGGCGTCCACCAGCCCGCCGTTGCGCAGCAGCAGGATCCAGGCGTAGACCCGCACCAGCAGGTTGGTCCAGAACGGCACGGTGACCAGGAACAGCAGCAGGTTGCGCCGGCGTTCCGGCTGCAACGCCAGGTACAGCGCGGTGGGGAAGCCGAGCGCCAGGCAGCCGAGGGTGGTCAGCAGCGACAGCCAGAACGAGCGCTGGAAGATGCCCAGGTAGTCGGCGTTGAACACCAGGCTGTCGTCCAGGTCGCGTTCCCAGAGGAAATTGAGGTAGGCCTCCAGGCTGTGCTGGCCCCATTTCACTCCGCCGTAGTCGCCGGATTGCTGGATCGACACGGCGAACATGATGCCCAGCGGGATCACCAGGAACAGCACCAGCATCAGCATCGCCGGGCTGCTCAGCAGCAGGCGCCGACGCAGCTGCCGGCGTTCGGCCGACTGTTGCGCGGTAGGTCGGCCGGCGGTGCTCATTCGGCGAGCACCCGGATGGCGGCGGCGGGAATCCGCACCCGCACCTTCGCCCCCGGACTGTGCGGGCAGCGTGCGCCGTCGCGGTTCTGCTGGCGCACGCGGAAGCCCGGCTGTCCGGCCACGTTCAGGTGGTAGACGGTATCGGTGCCGACATAGACGATGTTTTCCAGCACGCCTTCCAACTGGCCGTCGGCGGCCAGTTCGGTGCGCTCCGGGCGGATCGCCAGGGTCACAGCGCCGCTGCCCGGGGTCGTCGCGGCCAGCCGCTGGCCGTCCGCCAGGCGCACGCCGTCGGCGTCGGCCTGGCCCTCGAGGAAGTTGGTTTCGCCGATGAAGTCGGCGACCGCCCGGTTCAGCGGCGCCTCGTAGATGTCGCTGGGCGTGCCGACCTGCAACACCTTGCCCTTGCTCATCACCGCGATGCGGTCGGACATGGTCAGCGCTTCCTCCTGGTCGTGGGTGACGAAGATGAAGGTGATCCCGGTCTCGTGCTGCAGGCGCTTCAGCTCGATCTGCATTTCCTTGCGCAGCTTCAGGTCCAGCGCCGACAGCGACTCGTCGAGCAGCAGCACCTTGGGCCGGCTGGCCAGCGCGCGGGCCAGGGCGATGCGTTGCTGCTGGCCACCGGACAACTGGTCGGCGCGGCGCTTGCCGACCTCCGGCAGCTTCACCAGGTCGAGCATGCGGCTCACGGTGGCGTCGATCTCGCTGCGCGGGCGGCCCTGCATCTCCAGGCCGAAGCCGATGTTGTCGGCGACGCTCATGTGCGGGAACAGCGCATAACTCTGGAACACCGTGTTGACCGGGCGGCGGAACGGCGGCAGGCCTTCCATGTGTTCGCCATAGAGGCGGATGCTGCCGGAACTGGGCTGTTCGAAGCCGGCGATGAGGCGGAGGAGGGTGGTCTTGCCGCAGCCGGAAGGGCCGAGGAGGGTGAAGAATTCGTTGGCGTGGATATCCAGGGACACATCGTCAAGGGCCTTCAGGCCTTGGCCGGGGGTACCGAATTCCATGCAGATCCGCTCGATGGCTATCGCGCTGGTCATGCTGAATTCCATGCAGTCAAGCAGTTGTTATTGTTGAGGTTTTGCGGTTTCTGGGGCCCGCTTCACCTGCTGCGGTTCGATAATGACCGGGGCGCCGCGGGCGCAGAACGATAGATGCGGCCAATAAGGGATCGAACAGGCCAATCTGGTGGCGCTGGAAGAAGACTGCGGATGCTCTCTTGTCGTCTCTTTCGGACAGGAAACTCGGACCTGTCCGAGTCGCCCGGGCGGCTGGCTGACTTTAAGCTTGGCTTCAGCCTGGAGCCGTAGCTTGCGTAGGAAAGGTCGGGCGCAGCCCGTTTCCATACAGCGTACAGGCTCTATGCTATGACTATCCACGCCCAAACTCCCGAGCCGTTTTCCATGTCCCGAGCTTTCACGCCTCGCCGTCTGCTGCTGGCCGTCCTGCTGGTCGCGCTGGCCGCGCTGGTCCTTCTCGGCCAGAGCTTCCGGGTCTTCGACCGGGCCTGGTTCGCCGTCCAGGAGTGGCGTCACGCCGATGCCTGGAAAGAGCGCTCGATATGGCTGCCGGACTACCGCGTGCGGATCGAGGCGCAGCCCATCGAGGGGTTGAACGACGACGTTTCCGCGCTGACCTTCGATCCCGACCGGCGCACCCTGTTCACCGTGACCAACCAGCCGGCGCAGATCATCGAGCTGTCCTTGCAGGGCAAGGTACTGCGGACCATCCCGCTGACCGGCTTCGGCGACGCCGAGGCCATCGAGTACATCAGCCGCGGCGTCTACGTGATCACCGACGAGCGCCAGCAACGCCTGGTCAAGGTGCGCCTGGAGGACGACACGCGCTTCATCGACGCTGCCGATGCCCAGCAGCTTTCGCTGGGTATCGGCCTCAACGGCAACAAGGGTTTCGAAGGGCTAGCTTATGACGCCGAGGGCAAGCGCCTGTTCGTCGCCAAGGAGCGTGACCCGGTGCGCATCTACGAGATCCACGGTTTCCCCCACACCCAGGCGGACAAACCGTTCGCCGTGCACGTGGTGGACGACCCCGGGCGCGACAAGCGCCTGTTCGTCCGCGACCTGTCCAGCCTGCAGTTCGACGAGGGCACCGGGCACCTGCTGGCGTTGTCCGACGAGTCGCGTCTGGTAGTCGAGCTGGACACCGACGGCGAGCCGGTCAGCACCCTGTCGCTGCTGCGCGGCATGCACGGCCTGAAGCGCAGCGTGCCGCAGGCCGAGGGCGTGGCGATGGACGACCGTGGCGTGCTCTACCTGGTCAGCGAGCCGAACCTGTTCTACGTCTTCAGCAAGGACGAGCCGGCGCAGCCCTGACGCGGCCTACGGGGACGGCAGGAGCGTCCCCTGGCCCGCTCAGAACTGCCAGTTCACCCCGAGCGAATAGCCCGCCTGGTTGCCTTCGCTGTGGGCGAAGCGGCTGTTGGCTTCGGCGAAGACCCCGAGCTGCTCGGTGATCGCCAGTTGCGCGCCAAGCTGGGCGCGGCCGAAATCCTTGTCCACGCCGCCCATGTCGGCGACCCGGACACGCCCGTCGCCGCGGCTGGTCAGGTCCATGTCGTCCAGGCGTCCGTCCGCCAGCTCGCGGACCCAGCGCAGGCTGGCGTAGGGTTGCAGGCGCATTCTCGCGCCCAGCGCCAGCTCGCCGCGCAGGCGCCAGCCGAGACTCGCCTCCAGCGAGTCGTAGTCCTGCTTCTCGTAGCCGAGTGCGGTACGCAGGGCCTCGTCCTCGCGGAAGTCGTCGATGCGGTAGTGCATGTAGTCGAGGCCGGCCAGCGGCCCGCTCCGCAGTTCGCCGAAGCTGAAGTCATAGCCGCCTTCCAGCCGGGCGCCCCAGGACCAGGCCGAGGTGTCGCCCGACAGACGCTGGTCGAGCAGCACCGGCCCGCCGGCGGCCTGGAGGTAGACCGAACGCTTGCTGTCGTAGCGGGTATGCCCGAGGTTCAGCTCGCCGGCCAGCCATTCCGGACCGCCGTCGTTGTACAGGCCGAACAGGCCGAGCTGCCAGGTGTCGCCCTCGATGCGCCCACCATGGTCCAGCTTGTCGCGGCTGCGCTGGAAGGCCAGGCTGCCACCAAGGGTCAGGGCCTCGCTGTAGCGGTAGTCGCCGAGCAGATGCACGCCGGCGCGCCTGGACTCCGGATTGCCAGGCATGTCGAAACCGCTGTCCGGCGAGACCTCGCCCTCCGCGCCCACCTCGCCGTCGAAGCTGCCTACCGGCCGGTTGCTGCCGAGCAGGGTCAGCCAGCGGCGGTCGTGCAGGCGGGTCAGTGCCTGATGCTGGCGCTGCAACTGGTCTTCCATCTGCCGCGCCAGGGCGCCGCCGGAGGCGGTGGAGGCCAGCAGGTCGGCGTTGGTCAGCTCCAGCACCAGGCGCGTCAGCAGGCGGGAAAAGTCGCGCATGCGTTGCTCGATGCGCTCCTGGCCGAGGGCGTTGGTCAGTACTTCCTTGTTGTCCTCGGCCGGGTCGTGCCAGGTTGAGCCGCCGGGAATCGCCGGGTTGTCGGTCTGCTCGTAGCCGTCCAGGTCGCCCAGTTCCCAGTTGGTCGCCTCGATGAACAACACCGGGATGTCCATCCCGTTGAAGCTTTCGCCGTCGCTGCAGCAGCCGGTACCCGCCGGGTATTCGGCGTTCAGGCCGGGGTTGGTGAACAACGGGATGTCCAGCTCGCGGGCGATGCGCAGGATCTGTTCGCGGTAGGCGCCGAGGGCCGGGCTGGACACGCTGTTGGAGCCGGCATGGGCGTACATCTTGTCGCCGGTGACCAGGCTGTCGAGGTTGATCATTCCCAGCAGGTTGGCGCGCTGGCTGGCGTCGAGGGACTCGACGTAGGCACGCGAACCGCGCAGGCCTTCCTCCTCGGCGCCGAAACCGACCACCTCGAGGCCGTTCTCCAGGGCGATGCCGCCGAGGTTGCGGGCGATCTCGGTGAGCACCGCCGCGCCCGAGGCGTTATCGTCCAGGCCCTGCAGGGTCGGGCGACCGTAGTAGGTGTCGTAGTGCGCGCCGAGTACCAGGAACTTCCCGCTGCTACCGGGCGCCGAGGCGATGACGTTCTGCGAACTGCGGTTGCCGGCCCAGGTGAAGTCCTGGCGACTGGTCTGGTAGCCGAAGCCCAGGCGCGACTGCATCAGTTCGCTGGCGCCGGCGAAGCTGGCGGTGCCGCGATAGCGGCCCGGGTAGTCGGTGATCAGGCGCTCCAGGGTCTCCCCGGCGTATTCCCCGTATTGGTAGGCGTTGGCGCCCAACGACAGCGCGGCACATCCCAGGCCTACAGCGACAGCTAATGGTTTGAACACGGCACTTTCCTCTGTGTCGGTACGATGGTGCATCGAATGATGCTCGCGCCGCGGAAAGCAGGATGCGGACCGTTTCATGTCCCTGGAGCACGAATTGACGCCTGGGCGACCTGCGGTGTCGCTACGTTGTAACTGGCAGCGGCTTGGACGGCGAAGCAGAGAGAGGCAGCGGCCGGGAGTGTTACTTGCGAGCCTGAAAATGGGGCGCTGCGTTCAACTCCTGGGACGGGAAGTAACCGCGGAAGGGAATGCAGAGGTGGATGGGCGGCGCTTGTGCCTCGGCACAGGCGCCGCCAGGGGCCTCAGCTTTCGTCGCTGAGGCCGGCTTCCGGCGCTGCGCGCTTCACCGACTGCACGCCGGCTTCGGCGTTGGCCTGGCTGGCATAGAGCTGGCTCTGGCCGACGACCTGGCCATTGGTGGCCTTGAGCACGAAGTGGAACTTGCCGTTGTTGGCCGGCTTGACCTCGAAGGCACCGTCGCGCTGGGAGTTCTTGCGCACCGACTCGATGCCGCCGAGCGCCGAGTCCTTGGCCTTGTACAGTTCGCTGGTGAGAATGATCTCGCCGTTGGCGGCATGCAGGTTGAAGTGGAACTGGCCGTCTTTCGCTTTCTTCAGATGGAATTTGGCTGCCATGTCTAGCTCCTTGTTCACGGGGTGCGGCGGATCGCAACGGACCAGCCGTCTGCTGAGACACAGCGTAGCCGCTTTTGTTGCAGTGTCGCCCCGCACCGGTCATCGGCCTGGGGCGAGCGGGCTCAGGCCTTGAGGGTCTTGACGCCGTCGGCGGTGCCGAGCAGCAGCAGGTCGGCCGGGCGGGCGGCGAACAGGCCGTTGGTGACCACGCCGACGATGGCGTTGATCTTCTCTTCCAGTTCCACCGGGCTGTCGATGCGCAGGTTGTGCACGTCGAGGATGATATTGCCGTTGTCGGTCAGCACGCCTTCGCGGTAGACCGGATCGCCGCCGAGCTTCACCAGTTGGCGGGCGACGTGGCTGCGAGCCATCGGGATGACCTCCACCGGCAGCGGGAACTGGCCGAGGATGGGTACCAGCTTGCTGGCATCGGCGATGCAAATGAAGGTCTTGGCCACCGCGGCGACGATCTTCTCGCGGGTCAGCGCGGCACCGCCGCCCTTGATCAGCTCCAGGCGCTCGTTGCTTTCGTCGGCGCCGTCGACGTAGAACTCCAGCTCGCTGACCGTGTTCAGCTCGTAGACCGGGATGCCATGTTCCTTCAGGCGCTTGGCGGTGGCCTCCGAACTGGCCACTGCGCCGTCGAACTCGGCCTTGTGGCGGGCCAGGGCATCGATGAAGAAGTTGGCGGTGGAGCCTGTGCCGACGCCGACGATGCTCTTGCTGTCGAGGTGCGGAAGAATGTGGTCGACGGCGGCCTGTGCCACTGCCTGCTTGAGCTGATCCTGGTTCATCCCGGGTGCCTGTCTGGTTGCCTGGCCGGCCGTCCCGGCGGCGCAGGCGGAGGGTGCGCGCGGCCGGGGCGGCCCGGCGGGTTTCCGGCACGTCCTGTGCCGCTGCGATACGAAGGGACGAATTATAGCGGCCTGGCGTGCTCCGGTCTTGCCCCGGATGACCGGCAGTCGCGGTGTTTTCCTGCGGCACGCCGGTAGTCCGCCCGGCGGGCCTGGAGTAGACTCCGGGCTTCCGTGAAGTCCGCCGAACCGCCTCCGATGCTCGAACAATACGTCAAGAAGATCCTCACCTCGCGCGTCTACGACGTCGCGGTGGAAACGCCCCTGCAACCCGCCCGCCAGTTGTCCGAACGCCTCGGCAACCAGGTCCTGCTCAAGCGCGAGGACCTGCAGCCGGTGTTTTCCTTCAAGATCCGCGGCGCCTACAACAAGGTCGCGCAGCTCACCGAGGAGGAGAAGGCCCGCGGGGTGATCGCCGCCTCGGCCGGCAACCACGCCCAGGGCCTGGCCCTGGCGGCCAAGCGGCAGGGGATCAGGGCGGTCATCGTGATGCCCAAGACCACCCCCGAGATCAAGGTCCAGGCGGTGCGCGCCCACGGCGCCAAGGCGGTGCTGCACGGCGACGCCTTCCCCGAGGCGCTGGCCCACGCGCTGAAGCTGGTCGACGAGAAGGGCTACACCTTCGTCCATCCCTACGACGATCCGGACACCATCGCCGGCCAGGGCACCGTGGCCATGGAGATCCTCCGCCAGCAGCCCGGCCGCCTCGATGCGATCTTCGTCCCGGTGGGCGGTGGCGGACTGGTCGCCGGCATCGCCGCCTACGTCAAGTACCTGCGTCCGGAGATCAAGGTGATCGGCGTCGAGCCGGACGAGTCGAACTGCCTGCAGGCGGCCATGGCCGCCGGCGAGCGGGTGGTGCTGGGCCAGGTCGGGCTGTTCGCCGACGGCGTGGCGGTGGCGCAGATCGGCCAGCACACCTTCGACATCTGCAAGGACCACGTCGACGAAGTGATCACCGTCAGCACCGACGAGATCTGTGCGGCGATCAAGGACATCTACGACGACACCCGCTCGATCACCGAGCCGGCCGGCGCGCTGGCGGTGGCCGGGATCAAGAAGTACGTCGAGCGCGAGCGCGCCGAGGGGCAGACCCTGGTGGCGATCGACTCCGGCGCCAACGTCAACTTCGATCGCCTGCGGCATGTCGCCGAACGCGCCGAACTGGGCGAGCGCCGCGAAGCGATCATCGCGGTGACCATTCCCGAGCGGCCGGGCAGCTTCAAGGCCTTCTGCGAGGCGGTCGGCAAGCGCCAGATCACCGAGTTCAACTATCGCTACCACAGCGGCAGCGAGGCGCACATCTTCGTCGGCGTGCAGACCCACCCGGAGAACGACCCGCGCGAGGCGCTGGTGGCCTATCTGCGCGAGAAGGGCTTCCCGGTCCTCGACCTGACCGACAACGAACTGGCCAAGCTGCACATCCGCCACATGGTTGGCGGCCATGCGGTGAAAGTCAGCGACGAGATGGTGTTCCGCTTCGAATTCCCCGAGCGGCCCGGCGCGCTGTTCAACTTCCTCACCAAGCTCGGCGGGCGCTGGAACATCTCGATGTTCCACTACCGCAACCATGGCGCGGCCGACGGCCGGGTGGTGGCCGGGTTGCAGGTGCCGGAAGACGAGCGCCACCTGATCCCGCAGACCCTGGAGGCGATCGGCTATCCGTACTGGGACGAGACCGCCAACCCGGCCTACCAGCTGTTCCTCGGCTGACCCGCGGCGGCTCGCCGACACGGGCTGCTAAGCTTCACGGGCAGGTGATCTCCTTCCTCGGGAACTGAGCCCGCCCCCGGCCCCTCAAACGGGCCGGGAACACGGACAAGGATGCGTTGATGGAACATTTTATCCAGATCAAGATTCTCCACGGAGTCGCCACCGTGCTGCTGTTCGGCGGCCTGCTCGGCCTGGCGTTCTACGCCTGGCGCAGCTGGCGGACGGGCGACGCGGCTCGGGTCGCGCGCGGTTTCAAGCGGGTCCGCCTGATCGGCTGGCCGCTGCTGGGGCTCAGCCTGCTGGCCCTGCCGGTCAGCGGCTGGTGGCTGGCGCACCTGGCCGGCTGGCCGTTGGGCCAGAGCTGGCTGCTGTTCGGCGCCTGCCTCTATCTGCTCGGCTGCATCTTCTGGCTGGTCCTCGCCGGCCGCCTGGCGCGGGTCCAGCACCAGGCCGGCGCCGCCGAGACGGCGGGGGCCGCGCTGGGCGAGCAGGCCCTGCGCGAGATCAAGGTGGGCCTGGTCATGGCCCTGCTCGGTGCGGCCAGCTTCATCGCGGTGGCGGTACTGATGGTCAGCAAGCCGCTCTGAAACGCCAACGAAATGGACTTCACCGGCCTTCGCCGGTTCTGTAGGAACGCATGCGTATTCTGCTGGTAGGCGCGGGAGGTTTCGTCGGGCGGCACCTGCTCCCGGCGCTGCTCGCCGCCGGACACGAACTGCTCCTCACCGCGCGCCGCCCGCCGGTCGATGCGCCTGCCGGCGTACGCTGGCTGGCGCTCGACCTGGAGCGGCTTGCGGAAAGGCCGGACAGCTTCGCCTGGCCCGCCGGGGTCGACCTGCTGATCAATGCCGCCGGCACCATGAGCCTCGACGAGGCGAGCATGGCTCGCGTCCAGGACAGCGGCGCGCGAACACTCTTCGACCTCGCTGCAGCCCATGGGGCGAAGGTCCTGCAGATTTCCGCGCTGGGCGCCGGTGCGCACCCGGACGTGGCCTTCCTCGCCAGCAAGGCGGCGGCCGACCGCCACCTGCTGGAACTGGGCATCCCGGCGCTGGTGCTGCGCCCGTCCCTGCTGCTGGGGCCGGGCGGCGCCAGCAGCGCCTGGCTGGAACGCCTGTCGCCGCTACCGCTGATTCCCTTGCTGGACAATCGCGCGCGCCTGCAACCGCTGCATGTCGAGGACCTGGTCGGCGCGGTGCTGGCCTTGCTGCGCCGCTGGCCGGAGCGGGCGCAGGTGATTCCGCTGGTGGGTCCGCAGGCGCTGACCCAGGGCGAGCTGCTGGACGAGCTGCGCCGCGCCCAGGGTTGGCCGCGCGGCCGCTATGTGGTGCCGCCCGCGGCGCTTCTCGATGCGTTGGGCGGGCTTGGCCGGCGTGCTGGCTGGCGGACACTGAGTCCATCGATGCTGAAGCTGGTGCGCCACGACAACCTGGCCGACCCGGCACTCCTCGATGCGGCCTGCGGCTATCGTTGCGCGCCGCTGGCCAGTCGCCTGCTCGGCTGGCCGCAGGCGGCACGCAGCCTGGCGGCGCTGATGCGGCCGCTGATGCTGGCGGCCCTGGTGCTGATCTGGCTGGGTACCCTGGTCGCCTGCCTGGGGCCGGGTTACGGTTGGGGCCTGCGGATCCTCGGCGAGGCCGGCATCCACGGCTGGCCGGCGAGCCTGGCGGTGATCGCCGGGGCCCTGCTCGACGGTGCGCTCGGCGTCGGCCTGCTGCTCCGCCGCTGGCGCCGGCGCGCGCTGCTGGCGCAGTTCTGGCTGATGCTTGGCTACAGCCTGGCGATCAGCCTGATCCTGCCGCACTACTGGTACGACCCCTACATGGCGGTCGGCAAGAACATCGTGCTGATGGTGGCCACGCTCTGGCTGCTGGGCGACGAACCTCGAGCCAGGGAGGCCCGTGGATGAACCTTTACCTGCTGCTGAAAACCCTGCATATCCTTTCCTCGACCATTCTCTTCGGCACCGGCCTGGGGTCGGCCTACTACGCCCTGCGCGCCTGGCGCAGCGGGCAGTTGCCGGTGATCGCGGTGACCTTCCGCCACCTGGTCGCCGCCGACTGGCTGTTCATCGCCACCACAGCGGTGTTCCAGCCGCTCAGCGGCCTGGCCATGGTGCATGTCGCCGGCTGGTCGCTGGCCCAGGGCTGGTTGCTGTGGAGCCTGGGCCTCTACGTGTTCGCCGGGCTCTGCTGGCTACCGGTGGTGTGGTTGCAGATCCGCGTACGCGACATGGCCGAGGCGGCCTTGCGCGAGGCGCGGCCCATCGAACCGCTGGCGTACCGCTACATGAACGCCTGGTTCATCCTCGGCTGGCCGGCCTTCATCGCCTTCATGGTCATCTTCTACCTGATGGTCAACAAGCCGGTCTGAGAGTCCCCTCGGCGCAACCAGAGCAACGCCAGGACCAGGAACGCCAGGGAGCCGCCCCAGTACAACCAGGCGAAGCCGCCGGGCCGCTCCAGCAGGAGGAAGGCCAGGGCCGGGCCCAGCGCGGCGCCGAGGTCCTGGACGATGGAATAGCGGGTCATGAAGCCGACCACGTCGCCGGCGCGGGCGACGTCGGCGGCGAGGGCGTCGGTCAGGGTGGTGAGGGCGGTGGCGACCAGCATCACCAGCAGGGCGATGGCCAGCCAGGCGAGAATGGGCAGCCTGCTGGAAAGCAGGCCGAAGCCCATTGCGCCGACCAGTAGCGCAGCCACGTAGAAGCGCCGACGCCCGCGCGGGCCATCCGACCAGGCACCGAAGCGCCCGGCCAGCCAGGGCTCCCAGGACCAGCGCAGGGCCTGGATGATCCCGGAGAGGCCGGCGGCGCTGAGCGCCAGGCCGAGCAGGCTGACCTCGGTGCCGAAGCTGCGGGCGATCAGCGCGCTCAGGGTGGCGGCGAGTACGCCCTGGATCAGGAGCGCGGTGGCGAAGCCGCTGAGGATCACCAGGCCGCGCGGCGGCGGGCGCCTGGCGACGCTGGTGGCTGCCGTTGCGGCGGAGGTCCGCGCATGTCCGGCGGGACTCTCCGGCAGGTCGAAACCCTTCGCCAGCAGCGGCAGGCCGAGCAGTGCCAGGAGCGCGAAGGACAGCGCCAGCGCCGGCAGGCCGAGGACCGGCACCAGCAGCCCGCCGAGCAGCATGCCGACCAGGCTGCCCAGGCGGTAGAGGCCGTTGTACAGGCCCATGGCGCGGCCGCGCTGGTGGTCGGCGGCGCAGTAGACCACCGCCGAGAGCCCGCCGATGCGGAAGAACGACCAGCCGATCCCCCACAGTCCGCGCAGCAGCCCCCAGGCCAGGAAACCGCTGGCCAGGCCGTAGCCGGCGGTGCTCAGCACGCCGATGACGACCGCCAGGAGCAGGCCGGTCTTCAGTGCCAGGTGCTTGTACAGGCGGCCGATCAGCGGATTGAAGGGCAGGCGGATCAGGCGGTTGATCGACAGCAGCACGCCGACCTGCCAGAGCGCCTCCAGGCCGACCTCGTGCCAGTAGATCGGCAAGGCGATATAAAGCATCGAATCGCCGGCCAGGCATAGCGCGGTGACCAGGGCGACGATCACGACCGGCCGCAGCGAGCCGGGAGCGGGGGCTGTGTGGGGCATCCTGGGGCCGCCGTGGCGCCGCCCGTCGGACGGCGCGCTTGTCAGTGGGTCAACGCAGGGAAATGATCGGCCAGCCGCGTTTTTCCGCCTCGGCGCGTAGGCGCGGATCGGGGTCGACGGCCACCGGCCGGCTGACCTTTTCCAGCAGCGGCAGGTCGTTCAGCGAGTCGCTGTAGAAGCTGGCGCCTTCCAGGTCCAGGCCGTTCTCGTCGAGCCAGCGTTGCAGGCGCACCACCTTGCCGCCCTGGAAGCAGGGCACGTCGAAGGTCTGCCCGGTGTAGCGGCCGTCGCGCATCTCGCACTCGGTGGCGATCAGGGTCTCCACCCCGAGCCGTTCGGCGATCGGGCCGGTGACGAAGCGGTTGGTGGCGGTGATGATCACCAGCCGGTCGCCGGCGGCGCGGTGCTCGGCGAGCAGCGCCTCGCCCTTGGCCAGCACGATCGGCTCGATCACTTCCTGCATGAACTGGCGGTGCCAGGTTTCCAGCTGGGCCATCTCGGTGCGACCGAGGATCGCCTGGGTGAAGGCCTGGTAGGCAAGGACGTCGAGCTTGCCGGCGACGTAGTCGGCATAGAAGGCGTCGTTGCGCGCCTGGTATTCGGCGGCGTCGACCAGGCCGCGCTGGCACAGCCATTCGCCCCAGCTATGGTCGCTGTCGCCGGCGAGCAGGGTGTTATCGAGATCGAAAAGGGCCAGACGCACGGGGTGACTCCATCGGTTGGCGGGTGGCGGAAGGGCCGCGAGAGCCTTTTGCGAAGGCTCCCACCGGGCCTTGGGAAAGCCCCTAGCCTACCGGCTTTTGCCGGCCCTGTATCCTCCCCACACGAGTCGCAAAGCCGCGCGTTGCCGCTATCACAAGCTTTATGGAACAATGCGGGCACATGCGATTTCGAGGATGTCCCAGCGTGATCGATTCCGATGGTTTTCGCCCGAATGTCGGCATCATTCTCGCCAACGAGGCGGGGCAGGTGCTGTGGGCGCGGCGTATCAATCAGGAAGCCTGGCAGTTCCCGCAGGGAGGCATCAATGATCGCGAAACGCCGGAAGAGGCGCTGTATCGCGAATTGAACGAAGAAGTCGGGCTGGAGGCCGGGGACGTGCGCATCCTGGCCTGTACCCGCGGCTGGCTGCGCTACCGTTTGCCGCAGCGCCTGGTGCGGACCCACAGCCAGCCGCTGTGCATCGGCCAGAAGCAGAAATGGTTCCTGCTGCGGCTGATGTCCGACGAGGCGCGCGTGCGCATGGATATCACCAGCAAGCCCGAGTTCGACGGCTGGCGCTGGGTGAGTTACTGGTACCCCCTGGGACAGGTGGTGACCTTCAAGCGCGAGGTCTACCGCCGCGCCCTGAAGGAACTGGCCCCGCGCCTTCTGGCGCGGGACTGAACACGGAGACAAGGCCCCGAGCATGCTCAACACGCTGCGCAAGATCGTCCAGGAAGTGAACTCCGCCAAGGATCTGAAGGCGGCGCTGGGCATCATCGTGCAGCGGGTCAAGGAAGCCATGGGTACCCAGGTCTGCTCGGTGTACCTGCTCGACACCGAGACCCAGCGTTTCGTCCTGATGGCCACCGAAGGCCTCAACAAGCGTTCCATCGGCAAGGTCAGCATGGCCCCCAGCGAAGGCCTGGTCGGCCTGGTCGGCACCCGCGAGGAGCCGCTCAACCTGGAGAACGCCGCCGCCCACCCGCGCTACCGCTATTTCGCCGAGACCGGCGAGGAGCGCTACGCGTCGTTCCTCGGCGCGCCGATCATCCACCATAGGCGGGTGATGGGGGTGCTGGTGGTGCAGCAGAAGGAGCGCCGCCAGTTCGACGAAGGCGAGGAAGCCTTCCTCGTCACCATGAGCGCCCAGCTCGCCGGGGTCATCGCGCATGCCGAGGCGACCGGTTCGATCCGCGGCCTGGGCAAGCTCGGCAAGGGCATCCAGGAAGCCAAGTTCGTCGGCGTGCCCGGCGCCCCCGGGGTCGGGGTGGGCAAGGCGGTGGTGGTGTTGCCGCCGGCCGACCTGGAAGTGGTGCCGGACAAGCAGGTCGACGACATCGACGCCGAGATCGCCCTGTTCAAGCAGGCCCTGGAGGGCGTTCGCGCCGACATGCGCGCGCTGTCGAGCAAGCTCGCCAGCCAGTTGCGCAAGGAAGAACGCGCGCTGTTCGACGTCTACCTGATGATGCTCGACGATGCCTCCATCGGCAACGAGGTCAAGCGCATCATCCGTACCGGCCAGTGGGCCCAGGGCGCCCTGCGCCAGGTGGTGATGGAGCACGTGCAGCGCTTCGAGCTGATGGACGACGCCTATCTCCGCGAGCGCGCCTCCGACGTCAAGGACATCGGTCGCCGCCTGCTCGCCTACCTGCAGGAAGAACGCAAGCAGAACCTGACCTACCCGGAGCAGACCATCATCGTCAGCGAGGAGCTGTCGCCGGCGATGCTCGGCGAGGTGCCGGAAGGGCGCCTGGTCGGCCTGGTCTCGGTGCTCGGCTCGGGCAACTCGCACGTGGCGATCCTCGCCCGTGCCATGGGCATCCCCACGGTGATGGGGGCGGTCGACCTGCCGTACTCCAAGGTCGACGGCATCGACCTGATCGTCGATGGCTACCACGGCGAGGTCTACACCAACCCCTCCGCCGAGCTGGTGCGCCAGTACAGCGACGTGGTCGCCGAGGAGCGCGAGCTGAGCAAGGGCCTGGCGGCCCTGCGCGAGCTGCCCTGCGAGACCCTCGACGGCCACCGCATGCCGCTCTGGGTCAACACCGGCCTGCTCGCCGATGTCGCCCGCGCCCAGGAGCGTGGCGCCGAGGGAGTGGGCCTGTACCGCACCGAAGTGCCGTTCATGATCAACGACCGCTTCCCCAGCGAGAAGGAACAGTTGGCGATCTACCGCGAGCAGCTCAGTGCCTTCCACCCGCTGCCGGTGACCATGCGCACCCTGGATATCGGCGGCGACAAGGCGCTGTCCTACTTCCCGATCAAGGAAGACAACCCGTTCCTCGGCTGGCGCGGCATCCGCGTCACCCTCGACCACCCGGAGATCTTCCTGGTCCAGACCCGCGCCATGCTCAAGGCCAGCGAAGGACTGGACAACCTGCGCATCCTGCTGCCGATGATCTCCGGCACCCACGAGCTGGAAGAGGCCCTGCACCTGATCCACCGCGCCTGGGGCGAGGTGCGCGACGAGGGCGTGGACATCGCCATGCCGCCCATCGGCATGATGGTCGAGATTCCCGCCGCCGTGTACCAGACCCGCGAGCTGGCCCGCCAGGTCGACTTCCTTTCGGTCGGTTCGAACGACCTGACCCAGTACCTGCTGGCGGTCGACCGCAACAATCCGCGGGTCGCCGACCTCTACGACTACCTGCATCCGGCCGTTCTGCATGCGTTGAAGAAGGTGGTCGACGATGCCCACCTGGAAGGCAAGCCGGTGAGCATCTGCGGCGAGATGGCCGGCGATCCCGCGGCTGCCGTGCTGCTGATGGCGATGGGCTTCGACAGCCTGTCGATGAACGCCACCAACCTGCCCAAGGTGAAGTGGCTGCTGCGCCAGATCACCCTGGACAAGGCCCGGGACCTGCTCGGCCAGTTGCTCACCTTCGACAACCCGCAGGTCATCCACAGCTCGCTGCACCTGGCGTTGCGCAACCTCGGCCTGGGTCGCGTGATCAACCCGGCGGCTACCGTCCAGCCCTGATTTCCCGCGCGCCGGACGCTTCGTCGTGCGGCGCTTACGCTTTCCCCGCAAGCGTATAGACTGCCTGCCATTCGGTAGAGGCCACTGGCCAGTCGAACGTGCGAGGGATTGCCGCAAAATGGACGAACGGGCGTCGAAGCCGCCAGGTCTTCTTCCGCTGTCACGCGAAGACCTTGAGAAAACCCTGCGATATGCCCTGGAGATCGTCAGCGACGGGATCTGGGACTGGAACATCGCGACCAACCAGGTCAGCCGCAGCGCCGGCTGGTACCTGATGCTCGGCTATCCGCCGCATAGCCTGCCGGAGAGCGTGGAGACCTGGAAGAACATCATCCATCCCGAGGACTATCCGCGGGTGATGGCCAGCTTCCAGGCCTACCTCGACGGCGAAAGCCCGGAATACTGCGAGGAATACCGCTGCCGCACCTACAGCGGGGATTACCTGTGGATCAGCGATCGCGGGCGTTTCGTCGAGTTCGACGAGCGCGGCGAGCCGCGGCGGATGATCGGTGCGCACCACGAGATCCATCAGCGCAAGCTGGTCGAGCTGGAGTTGCAGCAGCGCAACGAGGAACTGTTCGACTGGAACCTGCGTCTCGAGGAACTGGTGGCCGAGCGCACCGAGGCGCTGCACCGGGTCAACCAGGCGCTGGCCTCGAAGATGGCCGAGGCCCAGCGCCTGAGCGAAATCGATCCGCTCACCGAGCTGTACAACCGACGCAAGTTCGAGCAGTGCCTGCACCATGAATGGATGCGCCGGCAGCGCCATGGACGCGCCACGGCACTGGTGATGATCGATGTCGATCACTTCAAGCGGATCAACGACCTGTTCGGCCACTCCACCGGTGATCGCGTGCTGGTCGCCTTCGGCCGCCTGGTTGCCAGCGAGCTGCGCGAGGTCGACGTGCTGGCGCGCTGGGGTGGCGAGGAGTTCATCCTGCTGCTCCCGGAAACCGGCCTGGAGGCCGCGGCGGCCTTGGCCGAACGCCTGCGCCAGCGGGTTCGCTCGCAGTCCTTCGAGATGGGCGAGCGGTTGACCGCCAGCTTTGGCGTCGGCGTGCTGAATGATGGCGAGACCCTCGACCTGCTGCTGTGCCGGGTGGACGACGCCCTCTATCGGGCCAAGCAGCGTCGCGATTGCGTGGCCTGTTGCTGAAGGTCAGCCTGGCGGCAGCACCAGGCTGACCTCGCCGAGCCGGGCGCCGGACGGCCCGAAGCTGCGCTCGATCATCTCCCGCGTGCCGTCGGCGTGTACCCGTACGACGCTGCTGGCGCGAGTGCCGTAGCTCGGGCTGGCGATGAACACGCTGGAGAGCAGGCGTTCCGTGGCCAGACCCACGCCGGTATCCGGCAACTGGCCGTCGGCGGCCGGCGCTGCGTCGGCCAGCAGCTCCAGCAGGGCCTGCGGATGCGGCTCGGCAAGCCGCTCGGCGAGGGCGGCGCGAGCCTTGAGCAGCTTCGGCCAGGGCGTATCGAGGGCCGCGTTGGACAGCCCGTAGATCCCCGCCGGCAGCAGGCGCGGTGGCCCTACGCGGGGGTTGTAGTGCCAGAGCTGATGGCGATCGCCAATGAGCAGGTTGAAGCCGGAATAGTCCGCGGCGCGCCCGGCGACCTGCGCCAGGTAGTCGGCCGGGTTGCCGCCGCCGCGCAGGAAGTCCGCCACCAGTTCGCCACGGGAGCGCTTGCCGAGAGCCTGCGACGGATCGCGGACGTTGGTCAGGGCGGCGAAACGGCCGGCCGGGCCGAGCCCCAGCCAGGTGCCGCCGGCCTCCAGGTCGCGTCCGGCGAATACCCCCTCGGCGTCCTCCCAGGCCGCCAGCGGCAGGCTCGGGCGGGCATAGAATTCGTCACGGTTGGCGGCGACCAGCAGCGGCAGGGCGTGCCCCGGTTGCCAGGCGAAGACGATCAGGCACATGCGCGATCCTTGGGATGGGCTGGCCGTCAGGCTAAAGGCATCCGCCATCGCCGTTCAAGCACGACGCCTGCCGCACGGCGCGCAATTCCGTTACCATGCCGGCTTTCCAACGGGGGCGTGCATGGAGTTTCTCCTCTATATCGTGCTGGGCGCCTGTGCCGGCGTGCTGGCCGGACTGTTCGGCGTCGGCGGCGGCCTGATCATCGTCCCGGCGCTGGTCTTCAGCTTCACCGCGCACGGTTTCGGCGGCGACGTCCTGACCCAGATGGCGGTCGGCACCTCCCTGGCGACCATCGTCTTCACTTCGATCAATTCCATTCTCGAACACCATCGGCGCGGCGCGGTGCGCTGGCCGGTGTTCGCCTGGATGACCCTCGGCATCCTCATCGGCAGTGCCCTCGGCGCGCTGACCGCGGCGCAGATCAAGGGGCCGCTGTTGCAGAAGATAATCGGGGTGTTCGCCATCCTGGTCGCTTTGCAGATGGTTCTCGACCTCAAGCCCAAGGGTAGCCGCGAGGTGCCCGGCAAGGGCGGCCTGACCCTGGCCGGCGCGGTGATCGGCTGGGCCTCGGCGATCTTCGGCATCGGCGGCGGTTCGCTGACCGTGCCTTTCCTCAGTTGGCGCAGCGTGCCGATGCAGCAGGCGGTGGCGACTTCCTCGGCCTGCGGCCTTCCTATCGCCATTTCCGGCGCTCTGTCGTTCATCGCGGTCGGCTGGCACAACCCGCAGTTGCCGGAGTGGAGCCTGGGCTACGTCTATCTGCCGGCGTTGGTCGGCATCGCCGCCACCAGTATGCTGTTCGCCCGCTTCGGCGCGCGCCTGGCGCATCGTTTGTCGCCGCGCGTACTCAAGCGACTGTTCGCCCTGCTGCTGTTCAGCGTGGGCATAAGTTTCCTGACCCCCGATCTCGCTTTTCTGTCGTAGGAGTTATCGATGCTGACGTATCCCCAGATCGATCCGGTTGCGCTGGCCATCGGCCCGCTGAAGATCCACTGGTACGGGCTGATGTACCTGATCGGGATCGGCGGCGCCTGGCTGCTGGCGTCGCGCCGGATGAAGCGCTTCGACCCGACCTGGACCAAGGAGCGCCTTTCCGACCTGGTCTTCTGGGTCGCCTGCGGCGTGATCCTCGGTGGCCGCCTGGGCTACGTGCTGTTCTACAACCTGGACGAGTACATCGCCAACCCGACGCTGATCTTCGAGGTCTGGAAAGGCGGCATGTCCTTCCATGGCGGCCTGCTCGGCGTGATGCTGGCGGTCTGGTGGTTCGGCAAGCGCCATGGCAAGAGCTTCTTCCAGCTGATGGACTTCATCGCCCCGCTGGTGCCCATCGGCCTGGGCGCCGGGCGCATCGGCAACTTCATCAACTCGGAACTGTGGGGCAAGGTCAGCGATGTGCCCTGGGCCATGGTCTTCCCCAACGGCGGCCCGCTGCCGCGGCATCCCTCGCAGCTGTACCAGTTCGCCCTGGAAGGCGTGGCGCTGTTCGTCATCCTCTGGCTGTTCACCCGCAAGCCACGGCCGACCGCCTCGGTCTCCGGCCTGTTCGTGCTGTGCTACGGGATCTTCCGCTTCGTTGTCGAATTCGTCCGCGTGCCGGATGCCCAGCTCGGCTACCTCGCCTGGGGTTGGCTGACCATGGGCCAGGTGCTCTGCGTACCGATGGTGCTGGCCGGCATTGCCCTGATGGTCTGGGCCTACCGCCGCGACGCGGCGCAGCCGAAGGCGGCCTGAGCCGCTTTTCGTGCCCGGGGCGGATAACGTCGCAGGCGTCATCCGCTCCGGGCAGCCGGCTTTCCGCTCCAGGGCGTGCATGGCTTGCGCCGGTCGCGCCGAACTGGCGATGCAGGCTCCGTCGCCGTAGACTTGGCCATCCTTCTGTCATCCCTCGGTGGGAGCCGCCACGTCGGCGCCGCACCGATATCGATCCGAGCCTCCGATGAAACAGTACCTCGACCTGATGCGCCACGTGCGCGAGCACGGCACCTTCAAGAGCGACCGCACCGGCACCGGCACCTATAGCGTGTTCGGCCACCAGATGCGCTTCGACCTGGCCGCGGGCTTCCCCCTGGTGACCACCAAGAAGTGCCACCTCAAGTCGATCGTCCACGAGCTGCTGTGGTTCCTCAAGGGCTCCACCAATATCGCCTACCTCAAGGAGCACGGCGTCTCGATCTGGGACGAATGGGCCGACGAGAACGGCGACCTCGGCCCGGTGTATGGCTACCAGTGGCGCTCCTGGCCGGCGCCGGACGGCCGCCACATCGACCAGATCGCCAACCTGATGGCGATGCTGAAGAAGAATCCGGACTCGCGCCGGCTGATCGTCTCCGCCTGGAACCCGGCGCTGATCGACGAGATGGCCCTGCCGCCCTGCCACGCGCTGTTCCAGTTCTACGTCGCCGACGGCAAGCTCAGCTGCCAGCTCTACCAACGTTCGGCGGACATCTTCCTCGGCGTACCCTTCAATATCGCCAGCTATGCCCTGCTGACCCTGATGGTGGCGCAGGTCGCCGGCCTGCAGCCGGGCGAGTTCATCTGGACCGGCGGCGATTGCCACCTGTACGCCAACCACCTGGAGCAGGCCGACCTGCAGCTGACCCGCGAGCCGCTGCCGTTGCCGAGCATGAAGCTGAATCCCGAGGTGAAGGATCTGTTCGACTTTCGCTTCGAGGACTTCGAGCTGGTCGGCTACGAGGCCCATCCGCACATCAAGGCACCGGTCGCGGTCTGACCCTTCGGCGGAGCCGTCGGCTCCGCTCAACCGAACAGGCGACGGTACCAGGGAAGCGCGCGCCAGTCCCGCAAAGCCCGCTCCGCATCTTCTGCGCGTTGCAGCGCCTGTTCCAGGGCCTGCTCCAGCGGAGCGACCGGATGGCTCATGGCATGGCCATGGCAGAGCTGGAAGTCGTCCAGCAGGTTCGGCGGTAGCGCGAAGGCGCCTTCCAGGCGTGCCTGTTCCTCCGCCAGGTAATAGCCGTTGAGGCCGTCGAAGTGGACGAAACGGTAGCCCGCGGCGAGCAGCGGCGCTTTCCACTCGGGGTCGTGGTCGAATGGAGTTTCCGCGAGGATCAGCCACGGGCGCCAGCGGTTCAGGTCGAGGCCGCGGAGCACCGCGCCTTCCAGCCCTTCGACGTCGATCTTGAGGAAGTGGATCGGCCCTTCGACATGGGCCGCGCAGATCGCGTCCAGGGTGCTGACCTTCACTTCGCGCGGGGTGGCCGTGCAGCCCTCGGCCTGGCGCTGGCGGGCTAGCTCGGGGTCCAGGGTGGAGAGACCCGAGGCGGCCATCTCGTAGAGCGTGGCGCGGCCTTCGCGCTCGCCAATGGCGAGGTTCAGGTTGAGGTCTTCCGGCCGTTCCCGCTCCAGCTCGCGGTGCAGGTGGGGCAGCGGTTCGATGTTGATGCCGCGCCAGCCGCGCTCGTAGAACGCCAGGGTGACCGAGTCGATCCGCGGGTGGTTGGCGCCGACGTCGATGTAGAACCCCCTGGGGAAGAGTTTCAGGGCCCGCCAGAGTCGGACGTCTTCCAGGTTCTGCGCGTAGGAAACGAAGGGCATGGGCCTACCTCTTGGGCGATCGTCGCCCAGTCTGTCATTCCCCGCGCCCGCTCTCCAGCAATTCGGCCAGCGCGTCGATCTGTTCCTGGCGGTCGCTGCCGCCCACCCGCCTGCCGTTCAGCGACGACCACTCCGGATGCGCGCGCGCCTTGCGCAGCGCTTCCGGCAGCTTGCCTTCGCGCCACTGCTTGTCCTCCGGGGTTTCCAGGCGGATCGCCTCGACCGCCGCGTGGCCGCGCGTTTGCAGGGCTGCCAGGAGCTGCCGTTGGCGCAGCGCGAGCAAGCGCAGCACGGCGTCGTTGACGGTCAGCTCGCGGGCGCCCTTGAGCTTGCCGAGCAGGCGCGAGCCATAGTGGCCGACGGTCTGCCAGGCGCCGCCGGCGAGGGCACCGAGGGCGGCGGCGGCGCCAAGGGTGACGCCGCCCACCAGCAGGTCGATGCCGGCGCCGGCCGCGGCACCGGCCGCAACCCCGCCGCCGAGGCGGATACCGAGTTGGCGCAGGGTCTCCGGATTGAACAGATCGTCGCCCCAGCGGCCGTCGAGCAGCGGCAGGTCGGCGGCGCGGGCGTCGTCCCTGGCGAAGGCGTAGAGCCGCAGCAACGCTTCCACGCAGGCCTGCTCGCGCTTGCGCACCTGCTGGTGCAGGTCGCGGGTGGCTTCCTGCACGGCGCTTTCGCCGCCGGGCACCAGGCGCCGGCAGGCGGCGACGTCGACCAGCAATTCGGCGATCAGCCGTTGCCCGGCGCGCAGGCGCGCGGCGGCCTGGGTCTCATGGTCGGCGATCAGCCGGTCGAGTTGCGGCCGGGCGCGCTCCAGCAGCAGCGCCAGGCTCTCGTAGAGGCGCCGTTCGCCGTCCAGCGGCGGCGCCACGCTGTCGAAACGCACCAGGGCGTGCAGGCCCAGGCGAGCGAGGGCGGCGCGCCACTCCTCCTCGCGATGCTGCGGGCTGGCGACGAAGTTCAGCACCGGCAGCAGCGGCCGGCCGCAGCCGGCAAGCACCGCCAGTTCGTCGCGATACTTGGCCAGCACCGGTTCGCGGGCGTCGATCACGTAGAGCCCGGCGTCGGAGGCGAGCAACTGGCGGACCACCTTGGCTTCCTGTTCGAAACGCCCGCGCGCTTCGTTGCTGTCCAGCAACCGCGCCATGCGTTCCGGGCCATCGAGACGCTCGCCGGGGCGCTCCAGGGCGTCCAGGTAGTCGAGCAGGGCGATGGCGTCTTCCAGGCCGGGCGTGTCGTAGAGTTCCAGCAGCGCTTCGCCGTCCACCGACAGCCTGGCGCCCTCGACGTGGCGGGTGGTGCTGGGGCGATGGGAGACTTCGCCGAATCCGCGGTCGCGGGTCAGGGTGCGCAGCAGCGAGGTCTTGCCGGTATTGGTGTGGCCGACCACGGCCAGGATCAGCGGCTCAGTCATGGCCGGTCTCCAGCCAGGCCAGCGGCGAGGTCTCGCCGTGCGGCAGTTGCAGGCGTTCCAGGGCGGCGTGCCAGTCACCCAGGCGGTCGCTGTCGAGCGCTTCGCCGGGCGGAGCCTGGAGCAGCCAGATGCGGGTGCTGGCGGCGCAGCGGGCGAGTTCGCCGAGCAGTGCCAGGGTGCCGCGGTCCGGCGAGCGACGCGGGTCGCAGGCGATGGCCAGGCGCGCCGGCGGGTAGCGGGTCAGTTGTTCGAGCAGGCGACGGCGCTGCTGGCCGTCGTCGAGGATGCCGGCGTCGGCGACGCCTTCGGCGAGCTTCGGCGGCCAGGGCCGGCGATCGTCCAGCTCCACCGCCACCAGCACCGCTCCGGCGGCTTCCTGGCCGGACTGGCCGCCCTGCGGCTCCGGCAGCCAGTCCGGTGCCGCGTCGCTGACGCCGAGGCGTTCGCTGGCCGGCATCAAGCGTTCGCGCAGCAGGCTGTAGCCTGGGTCGTCGAGGTCCAGGTCGAGGTCGGCCAGGCCGCGTTTCCAGCGCCACAGGCAGAACAGACCGAGCAGCGCGCGCGGCAGGACCCCATAGACCAGCAGTACGCCTACCAGCCAGCCGGCCCAGGCGTGCCGTGCGGCTTCGCTGGCCAGGGCGGCGTCGCCGCTGGCGCGGATCAGTTCGGCGTCCGGCAACGGGAAGCCAAGCAACGCCGGCAGGGCGCCGAGCGCCTGGGTGAGGGCGATGAAGGTATCGCTGCCGAGAATGGTGGTTTCCCAGACGAAACCGTAGCGGCGGGTCGCCAGCAGGCCGAGGAGCATGGCCAGCGCGGTCAGCAGGCCGAGCAGCCAGAGCCCGTGGACCAGCGCGCCGAGGCCCCAGCGCGCCAGCCGGCGCCGGCCGAGCAGGACCAATAGCGCCGGCGCCAGGTGCGCGGCGCGGGCATCGCGCGCCAGCTTGCCGCTGAGCCACAGCCAGAGCCGGCCGAGCGCGCCCGCGGCCTCGCCGCCGGCGAGCAGGCCGAGGGCCCAGCCGAGCAGGGTCAGCAGGTGCAGGCCGAGGAGGCTGGCCAGCGCCCAGAACACGTTGACCGGGCGCTGGCCGTCGCCAAGCGCGGCGAAGGCCAGTCCGGCGCCGCTGGCCAGGGCCAGCACCAGCAGCAGGGCCAGCGCCAGCCGCGAACCCTGGCGCCAGGTCCGCTGGGCGTCCAGCAGGCCCTCGCGGCGGCCCAGCCAGTGGGCGCGGGTGAGAATACGGCGCGGCAGGGAACCGCCCTGGGCCAGCGCCTGGCGAAGCGCCTCGCTGTCTTCCAGCGGACCGGCCTGCTCCTCGCGCAGGCGAACGGCCTCGGTCAGCCAGAGGGCGTCGAGGCCGGGATGCGTCGTGTGACTCAAGTCACCTCCTGTGTCGATTTCCCTGCCGAGCGTGAATCGTGCCCGGCCAACGGCGTCTGATCAGCGCCAAACATAGCAAAAAGCGCCCCGGCGGCTCATGCTGGCTTGCCAGCCGGCTGGCGGCGGGGTGTGGGATTTTGACTGGCGCCGTGGCGAAAGCGTTCGGCGCCGGTAGCGAGAGGAACACTGAGATGAAGGTAGTACGCCGATACCCCCTGGCGCTGTTGCTGGGGATGGCGGGCGCGCTGGCCGACGAGTTGCCCGATGGCTCCTTGCTGCAACGCTATGGCGTGCAGGCCGACCAGTTGCCGACCCTGGCGGCGGATCCGCCGTCGCGCAAGGAGGAGAAGGAAACGCCGTCGCGCTTCCGGGTGGAGCCGGAGCAGCCCTTGGTGACCTTTGGCGTCAAGGACCACAAGGGCGTGGAACCCACCGGCAACCCGTCGATCGACGCCATGCACGAGCGCGATCGGCGGATCTGCCGGAACATCAGGCGGCAGGCGCTGGAGAAGGGCAAGGCACAGCCCTTCGACGGCTACATCGAGTGTCCATGAGGCCGGCGCCCGCGTACGAGCGCCGGTCGGGCCGCGTCAGCGCTGCTCGCGCAGGCGCACGGCGACGTCCGGCTGGTCGCTGAACAGGCCGTCGATGCCGGCGTCGAGGTAGGCCCTGATCTCGCCGGCCAGGTCGCCGCGCGACTGTGGGTTGCCGTCGGCGCTGCGGAACTCCGCCGGAAGGAAGCTGTTTTCCGCGCGGAAGGTGTAGGGATGCACCTTCAGCCCGGCGGCGTGGGCGTCGCCGACGAAGCGGGTCGGCTGGCCGAGGTTGCCGTTGGCATCGCGAGGAATCACGTAGCTCTTGTCCGGACCGACCCCGTAGGCGTAGCGCGCCACCTGGCGCAGGCCCTTGGCGGTGGCCATCTCGGCGTAGGTCAGGCTGCCGCCGCTGGCCTGCTGGTCGTAGGGCTGGCCGCTGCCGTAGAGCTGGACCAGGCGGATGCCGGTGAGGCGCTTGAGTTCCTTCAGGTTGTTCACCTCGAAGGACTGGATGAATACCGGCGCGCGCGGACCGAGGTAGCCGTTGCGGTGCAGGGTCTTCACCAGCGGGCGTTCCATGGCCAGGCCGAGGCGCTGGAAGTGGGTGCCGTGCTTGATCTCGGGGTACAGGCCGATGGTGCGTTGCTGGCTAATTTGCAGGCTTTTCACCAGGTCGATGATCTCCTGCAGGGTGGGGATCTCGAAGGTGCCGTCCAGGCGCGCATTGCCCGGGCGGATCGTGGGGATGCGCTCGATGGCGCGCAGGGTCTTCAGTTCGGCGAGGGTGAAGTCTTCGCTGAACCAGCCGGTGAGTTCCACTCCGTCGACTTTCTGCGTGCGCTTGCGGTCGGCGAATTCCGGGTGCTGGGCGACATCGGTGGTCAGGCCCAGTTCGTTGTCGTGGCGGGCGACCAGCTTGCCGTCGCGGGTCATCACCAGGTCCGGCTCGACGTAGTCGGCGCCCATCATCACCGCCAGGGCGTAGGCGCCCAGGGTGTGTTCCGGTACGTAACCGCTGGCGCCACGGTGGGCGATGACCAGCGGCGAGCGTTCGTCGCTGGCCGGGTGGCGAACGGAGGCCTGGCCCTGGGCCCAGTCGATGGCGCGTTGTACGTTGCCGGTGTCGGCGTGGGCAGCGCTGGCCAGGCCAGCGGCGAGCATCAGGCAGGCGGCGCCGAGGTGGCGGCGCAGGAAGGCTGGTTGCATGACGGGTCCTCGTCGGCGGTTCGGGAGTGTTCCAGTCCAGCAGAGTGACGCAGCCAGGTGATACTTCTTTGCCCGTTTCGCGACATTCCCGTGACAATCGCCGCCAGCGTGACGACGTCGGCGTTTTCCCGGCCAATCCAACGAAAGGGGCGGACGGCCGGGGCAGGGTATAGGGTGACGGCGCTCGCATAACAATAAGAGGATCGGTGATGGCTTCCGCGCAACCTGCCTCCGCGTTTCCCTGCCTGTCGTTGCAACTGGCCTGCCTGTTGCTGGGCGCCTGGCTGGCCTTCGATGCCCACGGCGGCGGCCCGGCCGTGGCGCCGCCGGCCCGTGTCGAAGCGCGTGTGCCGACGGCCGCTACCGATGACTGGGGACGCCAGCCGGACAGCCTGATGAGCGCCGTGCCGCCGCGCACGCTGGAGGCGAGCGTCGGCGCCCGCGGCTCGGGATCGGCGAGTTCGCGACTGTGGATCGCCGATACCGACTTCCGCCTGCACGACGACATCGGTTTCTTCATCCAGCGCATGCTGATCCGCATGGAGCCGACTCGTCCCGGCGCGCCCTTGTCGCTCGACGATCCGACGGCGATGGTGGCGCGGATCCAGGCCGGCGAGATATTCGTCAGCGACGCCACCCTGGCGACCCTGCTCAACCAGGACCTCGCCGCGTCCCGCGCGGCCGTGCGCAACCTCAGTATGAACACCCGCAAGGACGGCCAGGAAGTGCGTGGCGAGTTGTTGCGCAAGGGGCGCTGGCGGCCGCTGCGGATGCTCACCGAGATCGAGCTGAGCGGTCCGCTGGAGGTGACCCTGGTACCCCGGCGGATCTTCGTCGACGGGGTCGAGGTCACTTCGTCGCTGGCGGCGGCCTCGATCGAGATGTCCGAGGTGCTGAAGCTGAAGACCCGGCACATGGAACTGGTCGGCAACCGCATCCGCGTCGACCTCGACGGATTGTTCCCGCCGCCGCGCCTGGACTTCCGCGTCAGTCGCCTGGCCCTGGCCGACGGCGGCATGCAACTCGCCCTCGGCGACTCCCTGGCCGACCTGCAATGGCCGGCATTACGGGCGCCGGACAGCTACATGTTCATCGAGGGCGGCGATATCAAGATGGCGCGCACCGTGCTGGTCAAGGCCTATGCCCTGTTCACCAGCCTCAGCCCGGGGCAGCCGCTGCTGTTCAATCTCTACGACTACCGGCGGCAACTGCAGAACGGCGTGATCCGCCTGCGCGAGGACGGCATGGTGCAGATCGCCGTGTCGCCGGTGAAGGCGCCGGCGCCGCTGGAGGCACGGCTGTGAGCCGGCGTCCGTGGGGCGTACTGCTTGGCTGTTGCCTGTTGGCGGCCAGCGCGGCCCAGGCCGAAAGCGCCATCGACCGGCAGCAGCGCGAACTGGCCCTGCTGCGCGAGGGCTGGTACCGGCAGGTCCCGCCGGCGCCGGTGCCGCTGCCCATGCGTACGGCCGGGCCGGCGGATTCCGGCCAGGATGGCGTCGGCATACTGCTGCGCAACGTGGACATGTACCTGCGCGGCAACATCGGTTTCCACGTGCCCGAGGTGAAGGGCTGGCTGGTGCCGAACCGGGCCGGCCAGCCGGTGGACTTCGACCGTCCGCAGGACATGCATTTCCAGGTGATGGAGGGCGAGGTGCTGCTCAGCCCGCGGCAACTGGCCAACCTGTTCAACGAGCACATCCTCGCCTACGACGGGACCATGTTGAAGGACTTCCGCATGAGCAGTGCGGCGGGACGCCTGGAGGTGGAGGGGCGGGTGCGTCCGCTCGGCGTAGGGCCCTGGCTGCCGCTGCGGCTGGGCGGCGGCGTGGAGGTGGACGCGGCCAGCGGCGCGCTGGTCTATCGGCCCGACCAGTTGAGGGTGATCGGTCTGCCGCTGTACGGGGCGATGAGCCTGGTCGGCCTGCCGATGTCGGCGCTGGTCAGCCTCGATCGGCCGGGGGCGAGCCTGGTGGGCAGCGCCATGCGCCTGGACTACCGCAAGGTCTTCCCGCTGCTGGGCATCGACGGCCACGTACAGGAGGCCTGGCTCGACGACCAGGGGCTGCACCTGCGTTTCTCCCAGGCGCCCGGCCAGCCGTCGCCGGTGTTCAGCCCGCCGGCCGCGGCGGGCCCATCCTTCCTCTGGCTACAGTCGGGCGACCTGAAGATCTTCGAAATCCTCATCACCTACGCCCAGGTGCTGCTGAAGACCGAGACCCCGGACCAGGTGCTGACCTTCAACCTGCAGGACTACCGCAAGGTGCTGGCGACCGGCACCACCCAGGTCAACGAGGATGGCACCTTCTTCATGCAGGTGCCGCCGTATGCCAATCCCTTGTAGGCCGGCCCGCACAGTTGGCCTGGAGTCCGCCGGCGCGAGTGTTTATCCTCGCGCCTTTGTCCTTCCACGATGAGGTAACCCCATGGCACGACCGCTGGCGATGATCGCCGCCCTTGGCGAGAACCGCGCGATCGGCATCGACAACCGCCTGCCCTGGCGCCTGCCGGCCGACCTCAAGCATTTCAAGGCGATGACCCTCGGCAAGCCGGTGATCATGGGGCGCAAGACCTGGGACTCGCTGGGTCGGCCGCTGCCGGGCCGGCTCAACCTGGTGGTCAGCCGCCAGGCCGCCCTGGCACTGGAGGGGGCGGAAGTGTTCGCCAGCCTGGACGCCGCGCTGGCGCGCGCCGAGGCGTGGGCGCAGGCGGAGGACGCCGACGAACTGATGCTGATCGGCGGCGCCCAGCTCTATGCCGAGGCCTTGCCGCGCGCCGCGCGTCTCTACCTGACCCGGGTTGGCCTGGCGCCGGAGGGCGACGCCTTTTTCCCCGAGATCGATGGTGCGGCCTGGCGCCTGGCGTCGAGCATCGAACACGCCGCGGCTGACGATGCGCCTGCCTACGCCTTCGAGGTATGGGAGCGCCGCTGACGGTTCCAGGCGGGGTCAGAGGGTGATCAGCTCCGCCTCGATCTTCTTCCCCGCCACTTCCAGCACGCCGATCCCGATCGGCAAGCTGAAGCGCCGCGGCCCGGCGCTGCCCGGGTTGAGGTAGAGCACGCCGTCGCGCTCTTCCTTCAGCGGCTTGTGCGAATGTCCGGCGACCACCACGTCGATGCCTTCGGCGGCCGGGTCGAGGTCGAGTCGCTTGAGGTCGTGCAGCACATAGAGGGTCAGCCGGCCGATCTTCAGCAGCAGGCGCTCGGGGATGTCCGCCGCCCAGTCCTGGGTGTCGTTGTTGCCGCGCACCACCGAGAGCGGCGCCAGGCGTTCCAGCTCGGCGAGGATTTCCGGCTTGCCGATGTCGCCGGCATGGATCAACTGGTCGCAGCCGCGCAACCGTTCCAGCGCCTCGGGCCGGAGCAGGCCATGGGTGTCGGCGATCAGGCCGATGCGCAACGGGCGGCGGGACTGGGGCATGGGCGCGGGTCCGGGTTGCGGGACGGAAGAGGGTGGCCGACGGGCATGGCCATGCCGTCGATCATACCCAACCATTGGCCGGGTACGAAAACCCTTCGGCGAAAACCGCGACGCCACCCGGAGGTGGCGCCGCGCCTATCAGTGTCCGGCCTTCTGGACCGGGCTTTCCGGCAGGAACCAGTTCAGCAGCAGGGCGCAGATGCCGCCGGTGGCGACCCCGGACTCCAGCACGTTGCGCAGCGCCGCGGGCATGTGCGCGAGGAACTCCGGCACCTGCGAAACGCCCAGGCCGAGGGCCAGGGATACGGCGATGATCAGCAGGGCACGGCGGTCCAGCTGGATGCCGGCGAGGATGTTGATGCCCGAAGCGGCCACCGCGCCGAACATCACCATCGCCGCGCCGCCCAGTACCGGTTCCGGCACCGCCTGGATGACCCCGGCGACGCTCGGGAACAGGCCGAGCAGGACCAGCATGGCGGCGATCCAGAGGCCGACGTAGCGGCTGGCCACGCCGGTGAGCTGGATCACCCCGTTGTTCTGGGCGAACACCGAGCTGGGGAAGGTATTGAAGATACCGGCGAGGAACGAGTTGGCGCCGTTGACCAGCACGCCGCCCTTGATCCGCTGCATCCACAGCGGGCCTTCCACCGGTTGCTTAGACACCTTGCTGGTGGCGGTGACGTCGCCGATGGCTTCCAGGGAGGTGACCAGGTAGATCACCAGCATCGGGATGAACAGCGGCCAGGAGAAGTCCAGGCCGAAGTGCAGCGGGGTCGGTACCTGGAACAGCTCGGCCTGGTGCATGCCGGTGAAGTCCAGGCGACCGAGGTAGCCGGCCAGCGCGTAGCCGACGGCCAGGGCGATGACGATGGCGCAACTGCGCATCCATACCACCGGGATGCGGTTGAGCACCACGATGATGCCCAGCACCACACCGGACAGCAGCAGGTTCTCGCCGTTGGCGAAGGTGCCGTTGGACATCGCCGAGAAGCCGCCGCCCATGCTGATCAGGCCGACCTTGATCAGGGTCAGGCCGATCATCAGCACGACGATGCCGGTCACCAGCGGGGTGATCAGCCGCTTGACGAACGGCAGTATGCGCGAGATGCCCATCTCGACGAAGGAGCCGGCGATGACCACGCCGAAGATCGCCGCCATCACGCTTTCCACCGGCGTGCCCTGCTTGACCATCAGCGCCCCGCCGGCGATCAGCGGGCCGACGAAGTTGAAGCTGGTGCCCTGGACGATCAACAGTCCGGCGCCGAACGGGCCGAAGCGCTTGCACTGGACGAAGGTGGCGATGCCGGAGATCACCAGCGACATCGACACGATCAGATTGGTGTCGCGCGGCGATACGCCCAGCGCCTGGCAGATCAGCAGGCCAGGGGTAACGATCGGCACGATGATCGCCAGCAGGTGCTGGAGGGCGGCGAGCAGGGCGATGGGAGCGCTGGGTCGGTCGTCCAGGCCATAGACCAGGTCGTTGCGGGCGCTGGCGTCCGACGGGCTTTGCAGGGAACTCATGGTGGCGGTCCGGGGAAAAAGAGCGCGATTTTACTGGGCGAACGCGGTCTCGCCCAGGCCTGGCTGCGTCGCATGTCGGCGGATAACGCCGGTGGCGTATGCGCCCTGCGGTTGGAGCGTGGGTGAGCGGTAGGGCGAATGACCGCTTGCGGTTATCCGCCATTCGGCGCGCGTACGCGTGAATGAAAAAGCCCGGCGCGGGACCGGGCTTTTTTCGTCGCTGGACGATTCAGCCGTCCAGCAGCGCCTTGTTGCGTACCGCGCCCTTGTCGGCGCTGGTGGCGAGCAGGGCGTAGGCCTTGAGCGCGGTGCTGACGCGGCGGGCACGCGGCGCGGCCGGCTTCCAGCCCTTCTTGTCCTGTTCGGCGCGGCGTGCGGCGAGTTCTTCGTCGCTGACCAGCAGGTTGATCGAGCGATTGGGAATGTCGATCAGCACCTTGTCGCCGTCCTGCACCAGGCCGATGGCGCCGCCGGCGGCGGCTTCCGGGGAGGCGTGACCGATGGACAGGCCCGAGGTGCCGCCGGAGAAGCGTCCGTCGGTGAGCAGGGCGCACTGCTTGCCCAGGCCCTTGGACTTCAGGTAGCTGGTCGGATAGAGCATTTCCTGCATGCCCGGCCCGCCCTTCGGTCCTTCGTAGCGGATGATCACGATGTCGCCGGCCTTCACCTCGTCGCCGAGGATGCCTTTCACCGCGGCGTCCTGGCTTTCGAAGATCTTCGCGCTGCCTTCGAACACGTGGATCGACTCGTCGACCCCGGCGGTCTTCACCACGCAGCCGTCGAGAGCGATGTTGCCGTAGAGCACGGCCAGCCCGCCTTCCTTGGAATAGGCATGCTCGACGCTGCGGATGCAGCCCTCGGCGCGGTCGTCGTCCAGGCTCGGCCAGCGGGTGTTCTGGCTGAACGCGGTCTGGGTCGGGATGCCCGCCGGACCGGCCTTGAAGAAGGTGTGCACGGCTTCGTCGCGGGTCTGGGTGATGTCCCACTGGGCGATGGCGTCGGCCATGCTCGGGCTGTGCACGGTGGGGACGTCGGTGTGCAGCAGGCCACCGCGGGCCAGTTCGCCGAGGATGGAGAAGATGCCGCCGGCGCGATGCACGTCTTCCATGTGGTACTTCTGGATGTTCGGCGCCACCTTGCACAGTTGCGGCACCTTGCGCGACAGGCGGTCGATGTCGCGCAGGTCGAACGGCACCTCGGCCTCCTGGGCGGCGGCCAGCAGGTGCAGGATGGTATTGGTCGAGCCGCCCATGGCGATGTCCAGGGTCATGGCGTTCTCGAAGGCCTTGAAGTTGGCGATGTTGCGCGGCAGCACGCTGTCGTCGCCTTCGCCGTAATAGCGCTGGCAGAGTTCCACGGCCAGGCGCCCGGCGCGCAGGAACAGTTGCTCGCGGTCGGCGTGGGTGGCCAGGGTCGAGCCGTTGCCCGGCAGCGACAGGCCGAGCGCCTCGGTCAGGCAGTTCATCGAGTTGGCGGTGAACATGCCGGAGCAGGAGCCGCAGGTCGGGCAGGCGCTGCGCTCGTACTCGGCGACCTTCTCGTCGGAGCAGGAGTCGTCGGCGGCCACCACCATGGCATCGACCAGGTCCAGGCCGTGGCTGGCCAGCTTGGTCTTGCCGGCTTCCATCGGCCCGCCGGAGACGAACACTACCGGGATGTTCAGGCGCAGCGCGGCCATCAGCATGCCGGGGGTGATCTTGTCGCAGTTGGAGATGCAGACGATGGCGTCGGCGCAGTGGGCGTTGACCATGTATTCCACGGAGTCGGCGATGATCTCCCGGCTCGGCAGCGAATAGAGCATGCCGTCGTGGCCCATGGCGATGCCGTCGTCGACGGCGATGGTGTTGAATTCCTTGGCCACGCCGCCGGCCTTCTCGATCTCGCGGGCGACCAGTTGGCCGAGGTCCTTCAGGTGCACGTGGCCGGGCACGAACTGGGTGAAGGAGTTGGCGATGGCGATGATCGGCTTCTTGAAGTCTTCGTCCTTCATCCCGGTGGCGCGCCAGAGGGCGCGGGCGCCGGCCATGTTGCGGCCGTGGGTGGAGGTTTTCGAGCGGTAATCGGGCATGACGATTTCCTGCGGCTAATCAGGTTCGGGTTATGACTGTATCGTGAGCGTCGAAGGAACCGGATGCAAACGGGGAATAGCCGAGTGTACGGAGTTGGCCGGGGTCTGAATGGGGTCACCATTGGCGACGGCCTGGGCTCACTGCCCGCCGGGGGATGATTGGCGAGGAATGCCCGGATTCTAAGCCCAGAGCGGGCGAATGGGGAAGGCTGGCGGTCGGCGGAGCGGCGCGTCGCGACCCGGCTGGCGTCTTGCGCCGCCCGTCGCGCCATGAGCGGCGGTGGCCGTAGGGCGGATGAACGCAGGCGCTCATCCGCCGGGACGGGCTCAGCCGTTGGGCAGCAGCCGGCAGGTCAGGCTCTTGATGTAGCGGGTTTCCGCGATCGCCAGGTGCACCGGATGGTCGGGGCCCTGGCCGCCGCGCTCGAGCAGCTGGATGTTGCGGTCGAGATGGCGGGCGCTGCCGATCAGGATGTTCTGCAGGTCGTCCTCGGGCAGGTGCATCGAGCAGGAGGCGCTGACCAGGATGCCGTCCTTGCTCAGCAGGCGCATGGCCTGTTCGTTGAGACGGCGGTAGGCGGCCTCGCCGTTCTTCAGGTCCTTCTTGCGCTTGATGAAGGCCGGCGGGTCGGCGATCACTACGTCGAAGCGTTCGTCGGCGGCCTTCAGCTCGCGCAGGGCATCGAACACGTCGCCCTCGACGCAGGCGACCTTCTCCGCCACGCCGTTCAGCGCCGCGTTGCGCTCGACGCCGTCGAGGGCGAAGGCGGACGCGTCCACGCACATCACTTCGCTGGCGCCGAAGGCGGCGGCCTGGATGCCCCAGCCACCGATATAGCTGAACAGGTCGAGGACCCGCTTGCCCTGCACGTAGGGCGCCAGGCGCGCGCGGTTCATGCGGTGGTCGTAGAACCAGCCGGTCTTCTGCCCGGCCAGCACCGGCGCCTCGAACTTCACGCCGTTCTCTTCCAGGGCGACCCACTCCGGCACTTCGCCGTAGGCATTGGCCACGTAGCGCTCCAGGCCCTCGGCGTCGCGCGCGCTGGAGTCGTTCTTCCAGAGCACGGCGGCGGGCTTGAGCACCTGCAGCAGGGCGGCGAGCACCTCGTCCTTGCGCAGTTCCATGGCTGCGGACGCCAGTTGCACCACCAGCACGTCGCCAAAGCGATCGACCACCAGGCCGGGCAGCAGGTCGGAATCGCCGTAGACCAGCCGGTAGAACGGCTTGTCGAAAAGCCGCTCGCGCAGGCTGAGGGCGATGTTGATGCGATGAACCAGCAGCGATTTGTCGAGAACGTGCTTGGTATCACGGGAAATGAGGCGGCCGCAGATGAGATTGTTCGGGCTCAGCGCGACGATGCCCAGCGGCTTGCCGTTGGCCATTTCCAGCACCGCCTGGTCGCCGGCGGCGAAGGCATTCAGCGGCGTCGCGGCGACATCCACCTCGTTGCTGTAGACCCACAGGTGGCCGGCGCGCAGGCGGCGCTCGGCGTTGGCTTTGAGACGCAAGCTGGGCAGGGTCATGGGAAAGGCTCCGGCAAAAGAGCGCGATTATAGCGCAGCGACGGGATTCGCCGCTGCGCGAACGCGGGCCGTTCAGCCGGCGAGGATTTCGATGAATCGACGGTTGAAGGCCGGGATGTCTTCGGGTTTGCGGCTGCTCACCAGCTTGCCGTCCACCGCTACCTCCTGGTCCACCCAGTGGCCGCCGGCGTTGTTGATGTCGTCCTTGAGCGACGGCCAACTGGTCAGGGTACGACCCTGCACCAGTCCGGCGGAGATCAGCAGCCAGGCGCCGTGGCAGATCACCGCCACCGGCTTGCTCGCCTGTTCGGCGCGGATCGCCAGTTCCTGGGCCTTGGCCAGGCTGCGGATCTGGTCGGAATTGATCACCCCGCCGGGCAGCAGAAGGGCGTCGTAGTCGTCCAGGCTGGCGTCTTCGAAGGTGCCGTCGACGCGGAAGGCCTCGGCTGGCTGGTGATGGTTCCAGCCGCGCACCTCGCCGGCCTTGTCGGAAAGAATCCTTACCGTGGCGCCGGCGTCTTCCAGGGCTTTTTTCGGACCGGTCAGTTCGACCTGTTCGAAACCGTCGGTCACCAGGGCGGCGACGACCTTGCCGTGCAGGGATTGGGTCATGGCATGTCTCCCGATATCAGAAGGGGTATTCATTCCGACCCTGGCGGCTGCGGGAAAAGTTCCATGTCCGTTGCCTGGCGCCGCTTTTCCGGCAGAAGCCCGCCCCATGGCGGGGTTCTCCGGGTAAACTGCGCGCACCGTCAACTTTCGCCTCCGTCCTCATGGTCCAAGAACTCACCGCCGAGCAGATCCGCCAGGCCCTGCAAGGCATCAGCGTGCCGCCGCAACCCCAGATCATGGTCGACCTGCAGATGGAGCAGGTCATGCCCAATCCGGACCTGAAGAACATTGCCAGGCTGATCAGCCAGGACCCGGGCCTTTCCGGGGCTCTCCTGAAACTGGTGAACTCGCCGTTCTTCGGCCTGGCCAATCGCATCACTTCGATCCAGCGCGCGGTGAACCTGCTGGGCAGTCGTTCGGTGATCAACCTGATCAACGCCCAGTCGATCAAGGGTGAGATGAGCGACGACACCATCGTCACCCTCAACCGTTTCTGGGACACCGCCCAGGACGTGGCCATGAGCTGCCTGAGCCTGGCCAAGCGGATCGGCTACGAATCGGTGGACGAAGCCTACGCTCTCGGCCTGTTCCACAATTGCGGCATCCCGCTGATGCTCAAGCGCTTCCCGCACTACATGGCGGTGCTGGAAGAGGCCTACGCCGCCGCCAGCGACGAACGCCGGGTGGTGGACACCGAGAACCGCGTGCTGAACACCAACCATGCGGTGGTCGGCTACTACACCGCGCGCTCCTGGCGCCTGCCGGAGCACGTCTGCGAGGCGATCGCCAACCACCACAACGCGTTGTCGATCTTCGGCGACGAATCGGCACGCGATACCCAACTGAAGAACCTGCTGGCGATCCTGAAGATGGCCGAACACATCTGCGGTTCGCACCGGGTCCTCGGCAACCAGCCGGAAGACCACGAATGGAACAGCATCGGTGCGCTGGTGCTGGACTACGTCGGGCTCACCGACTACGACTTCGAGAACCTCAAGGGCTCGATCCTCGAGCTGGGCGTCGGCCAGGGCAGCTACTGACTGGCCGCGCCGCGGCGCTTCCTGCTAAGGTGCCGCGGTCAACCGGATTGCTGCCGCCATGCCCGAACTACCCGAAGTCGAAACTACCCGCCGGGGCATCGCCCCCTACCTCGAAGGCCAGCGCGTCGAGCGCGTGATCGTGCGCGAGCGGCGCCTGCGCTGGCCGATTCCCGAAGACCTGGACGTGCGCCTGTCCGGACAACGCATCGTCAGCGTCGAGCGCCGCGCCAAGTACCTGCTGCTGGGCGCCGAGGCCGGTACGCTGATCAGCCACCTGGGCATGTCCGGCAGCCTGAGGCTGGTGGAGAGCGGCACCCCGGCCAGTCGCCACGAGCACGTCGACATCGAGCTGGCCTCGGGCATGGCCCTGCGCTACACCGATCCGCGGCGCTTCGGCGCCATGCTCTGGAGCCTGGCGCCACTGGAACACGAGTTGCTGCGCAACCTCGGCCCGGAACCGCTGACCGACGCTTTCGCCGGCCAGCGTCTGTTCGAGCTGTCGCGCGGGCGGAGCATGGCGGTCAAGCCGTTCATCATGGACAACGCGGTGGTGGTCGGGGTCGGCAACATCTACGCCAGCGAAGCGCTGTTCGCCGCCGGCATCGATCCGCGCAAGCCCGCCGGGAGCATCTCCAAGGCGCGCTACCTGCGCCTGGCGGAGGAGATCAAGCGGATCCTGGCGATCGCCATCGAGCGCGGCGGCACCACCCTGCGCGATTTCGTCGGCGGCGACGGCCAGCCCGGTTACTTCCAGCAGGAATTGTTCGTCTATGGCCGTGGCGGGGAGTTCTGCAAGGTCTGCGGCAGCACCCTGCGCGAGATCCGCCTAGGCCAGCGCGCCAGCGTGTACTGCCCGCGCTGCCAACGCTGAAGCGCCGCGCCGCGCATACTCTACCGCCACAAGAAGGGCCGCCACGGTGAGCGGCCTGCCATAAGAAAGGTGCACGATGTCCGGCAATTACCTGCCTCGCAACACCCTGGTCGAGTCGCTCGGCCATGCCATGCTGAAACTCTCCGGCTGGAAGATCGAGGGCCAATTGCCCGCGCTCGACAAGTTCGTGGTGATCGGCGCCCACCACACCTCGAACTGGGACTTCGTGGCCTTCCTTGCCGCCAAGTTCGTCCTGCGCCTGAACGCCCGCTGGTTCGGCAAGCACACCCTGTTCAACGGCCCGCTGGGCGGCCTGATGCGGCGCTGGGGTGGCATCCCGATCCAGCGCCACCTGAAGCTGAATACCGTGGACCAGGCGATCCAGGCCTTCCGCGAGCACCGCGAGTTCATGCTGATCATCGCTCCGGAAGGCACGCGCAAGAAGGTCGACCGCTGGCGCATGGGCTTCTACCACATCGCCCGTGGCGCCGGCGTACCGGTGGTGCCGGCGGCGCTGGACTACGAAAACCGGCGGATCGTCATCGGCGAACCCTTCTGGCCGACCGGCAACGAGGACGCCGACCTGTGCAGCCTGATCGGCTTCTACCGGCCGTTCATCCCGAAAAAGCCGCACTACGCATTCCTCGGCGATTGAAGGCGGTCACGCTGGCACTACCCGCAGCGCTGTTATAGTTAGGCGATATCTGCCCAACCAAAAACCAGAAAGGACCGCCTCCATGAACCTGTTTCGCACCACCGCGCTCGTGCTGGCGCTGACCACCGGGCTCTCGTCCATGCCCGCGCTGGCGGATGCCGTGCAGGAAAACGCCAGCGGCGACCCGATGTACACCGTCGAAGCGCCCCCCGCGTACGCCATGATCGGCGATCTGCTCATCGCCCGTCCCTTCCTGATCGCCGCCACGGCCGTCGGGGCGGTGGCCTTCGTGGTCAGCCTGCCGTTCACCGCGGCCAGCGGCAGCGTCGGCAAGGCCGGCCAGGCGCTGGTGGTCGATCCGGGCAAGGAAGCCTTCGTCCGTTGCCTGGGCTGCACCACCAGCGGCTATAACCACGACGAAAGCTGAGTTTCCAACGGAATGAAAAAAAGCCGGTCATCGACCGGCTTTTTGTTTTCTCGATGCATTGCAGGGGGCACGGAGATTGGGCTAAGTCTTTTCTTCCGCCACGGCAGGCGGCAGCTATAGCGCCGCATCGGCCGATGACAGATGTTCCGCACGGACCGTTCGCGGCACTTGATCGGACTCTCCGATGGTGACAGTGTCCTGCTGACCAGCAAGGTCACAAGGTCGACCAGGGGTGGCCGACCGGCTCAACCAAGATAAGGATTTCGCGTATGTTCAGTCAGTGGGTGTTCCTGTCCGTCCTTGCTCTTGCCGTACCCTCGTTCGCCTGGGCGGAGGATGCGGTGTCCGACCTCGCCAAGGAGCAGTCCAAGGCCGAGCAGGGCGACAAGCGCGGCGATGAACTGTTCGCCGAATTCACCCGCCTCCGCCAGGCCGCCGAGACGGGGGAGCCGCAGGCTCTGTTCGATTTCGGCGCCTACTTCTACCAGCAACAGAACTACGCCAGCGCGCGCGAATGGTGGGGCAAGGCGGCCGCTGCGGGGATGGTCCGCGCGCAGATCCAACTGGCCATGCTCTATCGCGATGGTGACGGCGGGCCACAGGACAAGACCGAGGCGGCACGCTGGTTCCGGAAGGCCGCGGAGCAGGGGGATGCCGCCGCCCAGAATGAAATGGGCGTTCTCTACTGGAGAGGCGAAGGGGTCGACCAGGACCGGGTGAAGGCCGGGACCTGGTTCGAACGCGCGGCGGCCAGCGGTAGCGAAGACGCCGAAACCAATCTGGGATGGTTCTACCTGGACGACTCGCAAGGCGTCTATTCCGCCACTTCAGACGAGGAAGCCGCCCTGCTGGACCGTTATGCCGGCAGCCGGGAAAAGGCCTTCCAGTGGTTCTGCAAGGCTGCGACCCAGGGAGATGCCCGTGCCCAGTTCAAGGTGGGCGAGGCCTACTGGAACGGTTCAGGTGCCGGGATGAACAAGCTGCAAGCACGGCTCTGGCTGGAAAAGGCCGCACAGCAGCAGGATGCGGATGCCATTGCCTGGCTGGAGAGCGCCGCGAACGCAGCCTGGTACACCCGCCTGGAAAACTGGATTCATGCTGCGCTGGATGGAGAGCTGTCCGGTGTCGCCGACTGCTCCGGTGCCGCCGATCGCCGGCACTCCGGCCGAGGCATGGAGGGCGCCCCGTCTGACCCGGAGGCGGTGGAAGCCAGTGCGGAGGATGCGCAGCAGGCGGTTGAAGCGGCGAGCCAGTGAGGCACGCCGCCTGGATTGCCAGCTGGACTCGTCGGCGAAATCCCTACGCGGCGCCTATCTGGGTGAGATCGTCGAACATTTTTTGAGCGCTGTCTCTCGTTTGTTCAGTGCGGCCGAGGCTGCGCTTGCGCCTCCAGGGACAGAGACGAGTAGCCGATCCCGCGCGGGTCGCTGGCGGCGTCGACGCGGCCGCTGCGCTTGTCCCAGTAGAGCACCTGCTGGTTGCCGTAGCTGCGCTCCAGGCGTTTGAGCTGATAGCCGCGCCGGCGCAGTTCGGCGGCCTCGGCATCGCTGAAGGCGCGCGGTTCGTACTCGACGACGTCCGGCTTGTACTGGTGGTGGTAGCGCGGCGCGGCGACCCATTGGCCGACCGGGCGGCCGTCGAAGTACTGCAGCATGGAGATCAGCACCATGCTCGGGATGCGGCTGCCGCCAGGGGTGCCGAAGGCGGCGAAGTCGGTCGGGCTTTCCAGGAAGCTCGGGCTCATGCTCGACAGCGGGCGCTTGCCGGCCGCCACCGCGTTCGCCTGGCTGCCGGCCAGGCCGTAGCTGTTGGCGCCCTGGGTGTCGGCGGCGAAATCGTCCATCTCGTTGTTCAGCACCACGCCGGTATCGGGAACGGTGAAGGCGGCGCCGAACGGCAGGTTCACCGAGAGGGTGGCGGCCACCGCGTTGCCCTGGGCATCGATCACCGCGAAGTGGGTGGTGTGGTCGCCTTCGCGCCAGGCCGGCGCCTCCGGCAGCGCCGAGCTGGGCGTGGCGCGGCGCGGGTCGATGCCGGCGGCAAGGCGCTTCAGGTAGTCCGGCGCCAGCAAACTGGGCAGCGGGTTGGCGACGAAGTCCGGGTCGCCGAGCAGGCCTCGATCGCGGTAGGCACGGCGCAGGACCTCCAGCACGTAATGGGCGCGCTGTACCGGCTCGGCCTTCTGCCACGGCAGCTGTTCCAGCATCTGCAGGCTCTGCGCCAGGGCGACGCCGCCGGCCGAGGGCGGCGGTGCGCTGATCAGTTCGCGGCCGTTGGCCAGCTTCACCTCCAGCGGGCGGCGTTCGATCACCCGGTAGTCGCGCAGGTCGGCCGCGCTCCAGATGCCGCCGCCGGCGCGGACCCCGGTGAGCAGCTTGTCCGCTGTCTCGCCTTCGTAGAAACCGATCCGCCCGTAGCGCCCGAGGCGTTCCAGGGTACGTGCCAACTGCGGTTGGCGGAGCAGGTTCCATTCGTCGGGGATTCCGCCCTTGTCGAGGAAGATCCGCGCGGTTTCCGGGTCCTTGCGCATCGCTTCCAGGCGCATGGCGGCGCGGTCACGGTAGATCCGGTCGACGGATACGCCATCCACCGCCAGGCGGATCGCCGGCACCAGATTGTCGGCCAGGGGCTTGCGTCCGTAGCGGCTGCTCAATTCGACCAGCGCCGCCGGCAGGCCGGGGATCGCCGCCGCCAGCGGGCCGTCGACGGACAGCCTGGGGTCGACCTTGCCATTGCGCCGGTACATGTCGGCGTAGGCGGCCTTCGGCGCGCGCTCGCGGGCGTCGAGGAAGCGATAGGTCGGTTGCGCACCGGCCTGGCGCAGAAGGAAGAATCCACCGCCGCCGAGTCCCGAGCCGTAAGGCTCGGCTACCGCCAGGGCAGCGGCGATGGCCGCCGCGGCGTCGAAGGCGTTGCCGCCATTGGCCAGGGTTTCCAGGCCGGCGACGGTCGCGGCCGGATGTGGCGTGGCGACGGCGGCCTGCTGCGGTGCGTGGGCGTCGCCGCGAAAGCTGTCGGCATGCGCCGCGAGGCTGAGCAGGGACAGGCCGCAGGCGGCGACCAGGGTACGGACGGGCAGGTTCAGGAAGGACATGGCGGCTCACTGTTCAGCGGCGTTCGCGGGACGGGACCGCGAACGCCTCAGACTGGATTGCCAAGGATAGCCAAAAGCGCGTCGGACGGGGCGCGAACCGTCCCTGAAGGACAGGCGCCGGCGGGGATCAGGCCTTGCCGGTGATCTTCCGGTATTTCTCCATCAACTGGTCCTTGCTCTCGACATTGGCGTCGTCAAGGGGAATGCAGTCCACCGGACAGACCTGCTGGCACTGCGGCTCGTCGTAGTGGCCGACGCACTCGGTGCAGAGATTGGGATCGATCACATAGATTTCTTCGCCTTGCGAGATCGCGCCGTTCGGGCATTCGGGTTCGCAGACGTCGCAATTGATGCAATCGTCAGTGATTTTCAGGGACATCTAACAACTCCAACCGCGACGGACAGCCACGGCATCGGTAACGGGAATAGCGGAATTGTGCCGCATCGGCGCCCGCAGTGCACGCGGGACGCCGACGGGAGGCCGGCGGAGAGACGCGGATCAGCGCTTGAAACGTTCCGCCAGGGCGTCTGCCACGGCCGGATGCACGAACTTGCTGATATCCCCGCCGAGAGCGGCGATTTCCCGGACCAGCGTCGAGGAAATGAAGGAATACTTCTCCGACGGGGTGAGGAACATGCTTTCCACGTCGGGGGCGAGCTGGCGGTTCATGTTGGCCAGCTGGAACTCGTACTCGAAGTCGGAAACCGCGCGCAGGCCGCGGAGGAAGACATTCGCCTTCTGCTCCTTGACGAAGTGCGCCAGCAGGGTGGAGAAGCCCACCACCTCGACGTTCGGCAGGTGCTTGGTGACCTCCTGGGCCAGCGCAACCCGCTGTTCCAGGCTGAACAGGGGGTTCTTCTTGGGGCTGGCGGCGACCGCGATGATCACATGGTCGAAAAGCCGTGAAGCACGTTCGATCAGATCGCCGTGACCCTTGGTGATGGGATCGAAGGTGCCTGGGTACAGCACTCGGTTCATCGCTACGTCCTGGCAGGGTTTCGTAAGGGAATCGGATGGTAGCGCAGGGATGCCCGTGCGGCCAAGACGCACGGGCCATCGGCCTTTAGCCCATAGGTCTGATGGCGCCGGGCCGGCTGCCGCGGCGCGCGGCCGGCCCGGCGGCGGCGGTTCAGGCCCTGGCCAGGCGTTCGGCCAGCGCGCTGGCCAGTTGCGCGGTAAGACCGTAGACCGAGAGCTGCGGGTTGGCGCCGATGCTGGTGGGGAACAGCGAGCCGTCGTGGATCGACAGGTTCCGCAGGTGGTGATGGCGGCCGAGGCTGTCGGCCACCGCCACGGCCGGGTCTTCGCCCATGGCGCAGCCGCCCATGACGTGGGCGCTGCCCAGGCGCGTGCGGTAGATCTCCAGGCGCAGGCCGTCGATGATCCCGCGCGCCTCCTGCAGGTTCTTCGCGCTACGCGCGTCGCTGTGCACCGGCCGCACTTCCCGGGCGCCGGCGGCGAACTGGATCTCCGCCATGGTATGGAAGGCACGGCGGATACCGTCCCAGGTGTAGTCGGTCATCCGGTAGTCGAGCACTGGGGTGTCGTCGCCGCGCAGGCCGACCGAGCCCTCCGCGCTGTCCGGGTGGAAGCCGTCGCGGAGCAGGGCGAGCATCATGTTGGTATGCGGTAGCTGTTCCATGCGCAGGGCGTTGTCGCTGCCGAAGCCGCCGAGCAGCACCGAGGCCAGCGACGGTTGCAGCGGCGGCACCTCCAGTTTGTAGGACATGCGTCCGGTGACACCGTCGTCCCATTGGAAATGGTCGGAGTAGATCGACTGCGGTGCGCCGTAGAAGGGGTTGATCACCCGGTCGAACAGCCCCGCGCTGAAATTCACCGTGTGCAGGAAGGTGCGCTTGCCGACCCGCTGGCTCGGATCAGGCGCCTTCGAGCGGAGAAGAATCGCCGGGGTGTTGATGCCGCCGCCGGAGAGCACGTAGTGCCTGGCCCGGACCCTGATCCGGCGGCCGTTGGGCGCCACGCAGCGCTCATCCATGCCCAGGCATTCGAGGCCCGTCACCTTGTCGCCATCCAGCAGCAGGCGGTTGGCGCGCGCCAGGTAGAGCAGCTCGCCACCCTTGTCGAGGGTCGCCGGGATGGTGGTGACCAGCATCGACTGCTTGGCGTTGACCGGGCAGCCCATGCCGCAGTAGCCGAGGTTCCAGCAACCGAGGACGTTGCGCGGGATGACCTTCCAGTGATAGCCGAGCTTCTCGCAGCCCAGGCGGATCACGTCGTTGTTGGCATTCGGCGGCAGCGCCCAGGGCGCCACGTGCAGGCGCTGCTCCATTTTCTCGAACCAGGGCGCCATGTCCTCCGCGCTGTGGCCCTTGACCCCGTAGACCTGGGCCCAGTGCTGCAGGGTCGGTTCCGGGGTGCGGAAGCTGCTGGTCCAGTTGATCAGGGTGGTGCCGCCCACGGCGCGACCCTGGAGGATGGTGATGGCGCCGTCCTTGCTCATCCGGCCGATGCCTTCCTGGTACAGCTCGGGGTAGGCGTCGGCCTCCTGCATCTTGAAATCGCTGCTGGTCTTCAGCGGGCCCTCTTCCACCAGCAGCACCTTCAGGCCGGCGGCGCTGAGGATTTCCGCGGTGGTGCCGCCGCCGGCGCCGGTGCCGACCACGACCACGTCGGCCTCCAGCTCCAGGTCGTCGTCCAGGCGCGAGCCGTTGTAGGTTTTCCAGCCGCGGGCGAGGCCCTCGGCGAACAGATCGGGTACAGGCATGAATGCACTCTCAGGCTAGGCGGCTTCGGGCTCTTCGTATTGTTCCGGGGGCGGCTCAAGCGATCTTCGGCGGTCCGGGGTAGCCACAATGGGCCCACGCCTCGGGGCGGGCGTACCAGGCCATCATCGCCAGTTGCATCAGCGAACTGTGGCCCATCCGCAACAGGCCGATGAAGCTGTTTTCCCAGCGCGAAAGGAATGCCCGCACGTCGTCGCCGCTGGCGTTCTCCCAACTGCCCCAGATACCGGTCAGCGGGCCACGGGTTAGCGGCAGGGCGAGCACGTCGAAGAGTTGCTGGGTGAGCTTGAACATTTCCGGGGAGAGCCGCGCCAGGTTATGGTCGAGGCTCTGGATCGCGCCCTCCACGGCTTTCGGCATCTGCTCGGCGGAAACCGCGCCGAGCAGCATCACCGGCAGCAGCGCACGGAGGAACGGCAGGTCGGATTCGCGGACCTTTTCCAGGCCGCTCGCCGGTTTCTCCGCCGAACAGCCGGTGAGGCTGGCGGTGACGCCCGCGGTGGCGAGGAACGCGCCGCCGATCAGGCCGACTTTCATCAGGCTGCGTCGGGACAGGCCGGCGCTTTCGAGAGTGGTGTCGCTCATTGTTGTTATGTCACCTGCAGCGTAGGAATGAGGGGGCGCCGCACGCGCCCCGGTTCAGCGCACGAACAGCTTGTAGACGAGCTTCTGGATCGACTTGCCGTAGGGCGGGTAGATCATTCGCGCGGCGTTGAAGCGCGGCTTGCTGAACACGCCCTTGGCCTTGCTGAAGGTGAGGAAGCCTTCGTGGCCATGGTAGTGGCCCATGCCGGAGGGGCCGACGCCACCGAACGGGATGTCGTCCTGGGCGACGTGCAGCAGGGTGTCGTTCAGGCACACGCCGCCCGAGTGGGTCTCGTGCAGCACGCGCTGCTGTTGCGCCTTGTCGTAGCCGAAGTAGTACAGGGCCAGCGGTCGCGGGCGCTGGTTGACATAGGCCAGGGCGTCTTCCAGGCGCTCGTAGGGGATCACCGGCAGCAGCGGGCCGAAGATTTCCTCCTGCATCACTTTCATGTCGTCGCTGACGTTCAGCAGCAGCGTCTGCGGCAGGCGCCGCTGCTGGCCTTCGGCGAACAGCGGGACGAGGGTCGCGCCCTTCTCGCGGGCGTCGTCGAGATAGCCCCGGAGGCGGCCGAGCTGGCGCTCGTTGATGATCGCGGTGTAGTCGGGGTTGTCCGAAAGACGCGGGAAGAAGCCCTGGACCACCTCCTTGTACTGACTGACGAATTCCTCGACGCGCCGGCTCGGTACCAGCACGTAGTCGGGCGCGACGCAGGTCTGCCCGGCGTTGAGGCTCTTGCCGAAGGCGATCCGCTCGGCGGCGTCCTTCATCGGCACGCTGTCGGAGACGATCGCCGGCGACTTGCCGCCCAGCTCCAGGGTGACCGGGGTCAGGTTCTCGGCGGCGGCGCGCATCACGTGCTTGCCGACGCTGGTGGCGCCGGTGAACAGCAGGTGGTCGAACGGCAGCTTGGAAAAGGCCACGCCGACGTCCACCTCGCCGAGCACCACGGCGACCTGGTCCTCGGGGAAGATCCGCGCCAGCAGGTCCTTGAGCAGGCGCCCGGTGGCCGGGGTCGACTCGCTCATCTTGATCATCACCCGGTTGCCGGCGGCGAGGGCCCCGGTCAGCGGGCCGATGGAGAGGAACAGCGGATAGTTCCAAGGCACGATCACCCCGACCACGCCCAGCGGCTGGTACACCACCTGGGCCGAGGCCGGCTGGAATTGCAGGCCGACCGCGCGGCGCGCGGGCTTCATCCATTTCTTCACGCGCTTGGCGGCGTAGTGGATGCCGTGCAGGCTGGGCATGATCTCGGCGAGCAGGGTCTCGTCGGCGGAGCGCGCGCTGAAGTCCCGGTCGATGGCCTCGATCAGTGCCTGCTGTTCCTTGAACAGCAGGTCGCGCAGGGCCTTCAGCCACTGCACGCGCTGCGTGGCGTCGGGCATCGGCTGCGCCAGGTAGGCGGCGCGCTGGCGGGCGAAGAGGGCTTCGAGCTGGTTGATTTCCTGCTGGCTCTGCTGCAGGTAGGCGATATCGGCGACCATGGGCTGGCTCCTCGGCGAAGCGTGGGCGGCTGCGTGGCCGCGCGTCTGTCGTTATGGCGGACCTGGTTCGGTCCGATGAATTTCGCTGCGTCGCTGGATTTCTAGAGTAAATACTCTAAAGTGTCAAACAGCATGCCTGCCAGCCCGGCGCTTGCGTACCCAACGAAAGGCGGGCCGGTCTCGGGCCGCCACCCCGGGGGCTGACCCGGGCGGCCAGCTTTGTGTACCTTCTACGCTGTCACGGCGGGGCGCGCCCCGCACTGTTACCCGAACGAGCCCGTCGTCCCCATGGCACCACGCATCAAGACCCGCGATCGCATCGCCCAGGCCAGCCTGGAACTGTTCAACGCCCAGGGCGAGCGCAGCGTCACCACCAACCATATCGCCACCCACCTGGGTATATCGCCTGGGAACCTCTACTACCACTACCCGAACAAGCAGGCGATCATCGCCGAGCTGTTCGCCGAGTACGAAAGCCACGTCGAGAGCTTCTTGCGCCTGCCCGAAGGGCGGGGTCTGACGGTGGACGACAAGACCTTCTACCTGGAAGCGCTACTGGCCGCGATGTGGCGCTACCGCTTCCTCCACCGCGACCTCGAGCACCTGCTGGAAAGCGACCCGGAGCTGGCGGCGCGCTACCGCGCCTTCGCCCAGCGTTGCCTGGTCAACGCCAAGGCGATCTACCGGGGCTTCACCGAGGCCGGCATCCTGCGGATGAACGAGACCCAGCTGGAGGCCCTGACCCTCAACGCCTGGATCATCCTCACCTCCTGGGTGCGCTTCCTCTGCACCACCCTCGATCTCGACGGCGACCTCAGCGAGGCGCAACTGCGTCGCGGCATCTACCAGGTGCTGGCGCTGGAGAGCGGGCACATCGAGGCGCAGGCCCAGGATGCGGTGGACGGGATTTCCGAGCGGCTCTACGTGCCGCTCTGATCGCGCAGGGTTTTCTCCAGCACCTGCTGGATGTGGATGCCGTGGCGGCGGAAGAAGGCTTCGGTACCGAGGGTGGCGTCGGTGAACAGGTAGGCGCCGCGGTGATCCTCGGCGAAGCGCCGCAGCAGGGCTGCGCCGACGCCGCTGCTCTGTGCGCCGGGCAGCACGGCGATTTCCGCCAGCCAGACGCGAATCGGTGTTTCTTCCTCGGCGCGCAGCAGGCCGACCAGGCGGCCGTCGCGTTCGGCCAGCAGGGAATACCCGGAATGCTGGTACAGCGTGCGTAGCTCGGCAGGCGGCATGCGCCGGTCCCAGCCGACCGCCGCGTGGATCGCCAGGATCGCCTCGCAGTCGGCGTCGTCGAGCATCGGGTTGTGCCGCAGCGTCAGTTCCATTCGCCCCCCTTTTTCCTTCAGCCTGTTCCTATTCTGCCGCCCGTCGCCGGACGCCGGCCAGCTCAGTGCTGCCGCAGGCGGGCCTCCAGCCAGTCGGGGATGTGTCGTTCCAGGTAGTAGGTGGGCTGGCGCGGAGAGCCGTCGACGAAGCCGACGTGACCGCCGCGGGCGTGCAGCTCCAGCTCGGTGCAGGGTGCCAGTTCGCTGCGATCGGGCAGGCTGCGGGCGAACACGAAGGGGTCGTCGCTGGAATGGATGATCAGGCTCGGCGTGCGGATGTCCGGCAGGTAGTAGCGGCTGGACGCGCGCCGATAGTAATCCCTGGCGTCGGCGAAGCCGTGCAGCGGCGCGGTGACCCGGCCGTCGAAGTCCCAGAAGGTGCGCATGCCCTCCAGCGGACCGAGGCGTTGCAGGGCGGCCAGGCCTTCCGCCTGGCCCTGCTCGCCGAACAGCCGCTGCTTGTCCTGCACGTAGGCCAGCATGGCCTTCATGAAGTGCGCCTGGTAGACCCGGGAAAAGCCCAGGCCGATGCGGTCGGCGCACTCGTCCAGGCGGAACGGCACCGACACCGCGACGCCGCCGAGCAGCGGGCAGTCCCCAGCGGTTTCGCCCAGGTACTTGAGCAGCACGTTGCCGCCCAGCGAATAGCCGACCGCGTACAGCGGCGCTTGCGAGCGCCTGGCGCGCAGGTGCGCGACCACCTCGGCGAGGTCGTCGCTGACCCCGGAATGGTAGCCGCGCGGCAGGCGGTTCGGCTCCCCCGAGCAACCGCGCCAGTTCAGCGCCACGCTGGCCCAGCCGCGCTCCAGCAGGGCGCGCTGCAGACCGAGGATGTAGTGCGACGAGGATGACCCGGTGAGGCCGTGCAGCGCCAGCACCAGCGGGGTCTCGGCATCGTGCGGGCCGGCCCAGTCGAGGTCGATGAAGTCGCCATCGGCCAGCCACAGGCGTTCGCGCTGCCGTTCCAGGGTCGGCCCGCGGCGGAAGAACGGGCTCCACAGGGTCTGCAGGTGCGGATTGGGCAGCCACCAGGCGGGCTGGAAGGTCGGGGACGCGGTCATGCGCAGGTCATGGGCGGTGGTGGTGTGGCCACCAGCTTACCAGCCGAACTCGTCGGCGAGGTCCTCCGCCCGCTGGCGCGAACCGAGGATCGGTTGCAGTTCGTCGACGAGCTGCTGCCGATAGCGGGGCGCGACGCTGCAGTCGTCCAGCAGGATGTCCTCGCCGGCGCCGCTCCAGACCTCGCCGAAGCAGGCCAGGCTGGCCGCCATCTGCCACAGGTCGTCGAAGCACGGCGCCGGGTCCCAGCCCCTGCCGCCATGCAGGTCGAAGAGTATGCGCCCGCTGCCGGTCTCGAGGATGAACGGGTCGGCGCCCTGGTCGGCCACCACCAGCCAGTCGTCCTGCCAGCCCGACAGGCGCTCGCCGCTGATGCCGTGCCAGCGATAGCCGGCCTGGCGCTGCCAGAGGCGGGCCAGGGACGGCAGGAAAAATGGGTTGCCGGCACTCTCCAGGGTGCAGTCGAGTGGGCCGACCTCGCGGTAGAAACGCTCCAGCTCGGCGGGCAGGGCGATATCGCCCTGCCAGTCGGCGGCGGGTTGCGCCGCGCAAGGCTCGCCAAGCGCCAGCAGGCGTTGGCGAATGCTCGCGGAAGCCGGGCTCATCCTCAGGCTCCCCGCTGCCAGAGCGCGTAATGTACGTTGCCGGCTTTCTTTTCCCGGTGCAGCCGCCAGTTTCCGGGCAGGCCGAGGGACGAGGGGACGCTCTCGCTCTCGGTATAGATCCAGGCGTCGGGGTTCAGCCAGCCGCGGGTTTCGAGCAGGCGGCAGGCGTCCTGCAGCAGGTTCTGATGGAACGGCGGGTCGAGGAACACCAGGTCGAAGGCGCTCGGAGCCTGGTTTCCCAGGTAGCGCACGGCATCGCCGAGGACCAGTTGGGCGGTGCCGCACTTGAGCGCGTCGAGGTGGTTGCGCAGGGCCGCCGCCGCTTCGCCGTTGGTATCCAGGGCCAGCCCTTCGCGGGCGCCGCGCGACAACGCCTCGAGGAACAGCGCGCCGCTGCCGGCGAAGGGATCGAGCACCCGTGCGCCTTCGACATAGGGTGCCAGCCAGTTGAACAGGGTCTCGCGGACCCGGTCCGGGGTCGGTCGCAGGCCGGGCCCGTCGGGAAAGACGAAACGCCGGCTGCGCCATTCGCCACCGATGATCCGCAGCTGTCCCTGGCCGCCGTGGCGGCCGGGGGCTTTCGCAGTAGGTTTGCTCATCAATGCTCCGGAACGCCGCTGGGTTGCTGGGCCGGCTTGGCGGTGGGTGGCGGCAGGGGTTTCTGCGGCACGCTCGGGCCGGCGCTGACGATGACGAAGGCGTCGGCGTCCAGGTGCTTGGCCATGGCGCTCCTGACCTGTTCGACGCTGAGTCCCTCGACCTGCTTGAGGAAGCTTTCCAGGTAGTCCAGCGGCAGGCCGTAGAAACCGATGGCGCCGAGCTGGCCGACGATGTCGGCGTTGCTCGCGGTGGACAGCGGGAAGCTGCCGGCCAGTTCGCGCTTGGCGTCGTCCAGTTCCTTCTGGGTCGGGCCGTTGGCCAGGTAGTCGCGGACGATGTCCTGGACCAGCTTCAGCGCCCCCTCGCTGAGTTCGGCGCGGGTCTGGAAGTTGATCATGAACGGACCGCGTGCCTGCATGGCGGTGAAGCCGGAATAGATGCCGTAGGTCAGGCCGCGCTTTTCTCGCACCTGGTCCATCAGGCGGGTGCCGAAGCCGCCGCCGCCGAGGATCTGGTTGCCCAGGTAGAGCGCCGCGTAGTCGGGATCCTGGCGGTCGATGCCAAGCTGGGCGAGCATCAGGTGGGTCTGCTCGGAGGGGAAGTCGATGTGCGTCAGGCCGGGCTTGGGCGTTTCCGGCTGGACGGTCTTGGCCAGCGCCGGGCCCTGGGGCAGCGCCTTGGAGACTTCCGCGGCGATCGCTTCGGCCTCCTGCCGCGAGAGGTCGCCGACCAGCGCGATGACCACGTTGCCGGCGGCGTAGGCCTTCTTGTGGAACGCCTGCAATTGTTCGCGGCTGATCGTTGGAACGGACTTTTCGTCGCCGTCGCTGGAGTGCGCGTAGGGATGCTCGCCATAGAGGCGCTTGAACAGCTCCAGGCCGGCCAGCTTGCCGGGGTTCTGCTTCTGGTACTCGAAACCGGCCAGGACCTGGTTCTTGATGCGTGCCAGAGCGTCCTCGGGGAAGGTCGGCTGGCCGATCACCTGTTCGAACAGCTTCAGCGCCTGGGTCCGCTTGTCGGCATCGGACAGGCTGCGCAGGCCGGCCACCGCCATGTCGCGGTAGGAGCCGTTGCTGAACGAGGCGCCGAGGTCCTCGAAGCCGGCGGCGATGGCAGTGGTGTCCTTGCCCGGCACGCCTTCGTTGAGCATGGCGTTGGTCAGCATCGACAGGCCGGGGGTGCCGGCGTCCTGGCTGCTGCCGGCGGCGAAGGTCAGGCGCAGGTCGAACATCGGCAGTTCATGGGCTTCGACGAACAGTACCTTGGCACCTTCGGCGGTCTTCCATTCCTGGATGTCCAGCTTGCGATGGACCGGCGCCTGCTTGGCGACGTCCTTCAGCGACTGCAACTGGTTTTCCTCGACCGCCGCGGCATGGGCCGCCGCCGGGGTCTGGGGGGGACGCGCGACGAAATAGGCCAGCGCGGCCAGCAACGCGATGACGATCAGGCCGAGCAGGCCATAACGCAGCCCTGTGCGCTCACTCATGACGGGCCTCCTTTTCCTCGGCCTTCACAGGCAGCACTTGCGCCAGGGTCAGGCGCGACGGGGTGAAATAGGTGCGGGCGGCTTTCTGGATATCGTCCGGAGTCACTGCCTTGAGGGCCTCCAGGTCCTGGTCGATCAGCTTCCAGGACAGGCCGACGCTTTCCAGCTGGCCGATGCTGCTGGCCTGGGCGGCGATGGAGTCCTTCTCGTAGACCATCCCGGCGATCATCTGCGCGCGCACGCGCTCGATCTCCGCGGCGCTGGGCGGGTTCTGCTTGAGGTCATCGAGCTGCTTCCACAGACCGGCTTCGACCTGCTCGAGGGTCTTGCCCTTCTGCACGTTCGGCGTGGCCGAGAGGACGAACAGGCTGTCGCCGCGGTTGAACGCGTCATAGTAGGTGGAGGCGCCGGCGACCAGCTCCTCGCCGCGCTCCAGGCGCGAGGCCAGGCGGGCGCTGTAGCCGCCATCGAGCAGCGCGCCGATCAGGCGCAGGGCGTTGACTTCGCGAGGGTTCTCGCTGCTGCCCAGGCTGGGCACGTTGAAGCCCATGATCAGGTTCGGCAGCTGGGTGCGTACGTACAGCTTGAGCCGGCGCTCGCCGGGCTCGGCCAGTTCCAGCGGCTTGCGCGCCGGCGGCAGCTGGCGCCAGGGGATCTCGCCGAAGTAGCGCTTGGCGAGGGTCTTGACCTCGTCGGCGGTGACGTCGCCGACCACTACCAGGGTGGCGTTGTTCGGCGCGTACCAGGATTCGTACCAGTGGCGCAGGTCGTCGATGGTCATGCGCTGCAGGTCGGCCATCCAGCCGATGGTCGGGGTGTGGTAGCCGCTGGCCGGGTAGGCGGCGGCCTTGAAGCGCTCGAAGGCGAGGGCGTTGGGATTGTCGTCGGTGCGCAGGCGGCGCTCCTCCTTGATCACCTCGATCTCGCTCTTGAACTGGTCGGCCGGCAGGCTCAAGTGGGCCATGCGGTCGGCTTCCATCTCCAGCGCCACCGGCAGGCGGTCGCGGGCCAGGACCTGGTAATAGGCGGTGTAGTCGTCGGTGGTGAAGGCGTTCTCTTCCGCACCCAGGTCGCGCAGCACCCGCGAGGCTTCGCCCGGGCCGAGCTTGCGGCTGCCCTTGAACATCATGTGTTCGAGGGCGTGGGACAGGCCGGTGAGCCCGGGTGTCTCGTAGCTGGAGCCGATCCTGTACCAGAGCTGGGAAACCACCACCGGGGCGCGGTGGTCTTCACGCACTATGACCTTCAGGCCGTTGTCGAGGCTGAACTCGTGGGTGGGCTGGGTTTCCGCCGCCTGGGCGAAAAGCGGGAGACAAAGGCTGGCTAGGAGCAGGCCGACGCGGCGGCGAGCTGGGGTTTTCATGGTGATCTGGACCTTTCGTGCCGCCACCGGGGTCTCAGGTCACTGCGGGGCAGGACCCTTAGCCCCGTCGGGCGAGGAGATGCTAGGATACCCATCCGTTTTCCGGGCGGCCACGTCCCGTGCCGCTCCCTTGAGATACAAGCATTCATGTTTGGTTCCAACGACGACAAGAAGGCCCCGCAGGGCGGGGAAAAGAAAGGTCTGTTCGGCTGGTGGCGGAAAAAGCCGCAAGCCGGCGAGCAGCCTGCCGATCAGCCTGTCGAGCCGGTCTCCGAGACAGCGGCCGCCGAGCAGCGCGCGCCTGCCGATGACGTGGCGCAATCCCTGACAGAACAGCCAGGTCGGCAGCAGCCCTCCGCTGCCGAGCCGGCCGAGCCGGCGCCGGTTGCCGAAGCACCGCTCGCCAGTGACGAGCCAGCGTCGGCCGAGGAGCATTCGCCCCGGCCCGAGGCGCCCGTCGCGCAACCCGAGCCTATCCTGGCTGCCGAGCCCGAGCCCGAGCCCGAGCCCGAGCCCGAGCCCGTTGCGCCTCTGGCCGCCGCTCCGGCAGTCAGCGAGCCGGCGACCAGGCCGGGCTTCTTCGCCCGCCTCCGGCAGGGACTGTCCAAGACCAGCGCCAGCATCGGCGAAGGCATGGCCAGCCTGTTCCTCGGTCGCAAGGAAATCGACGACGACCTGCTCGACGACATCGAGACGCGCCTGCTGACCGCCGACGTCGGCGTCGAGGCCACCACCCTGATCGTGCAGAACCTGACCAAGCGCGTGGCGCGCAAGGAGCTGGCCGACAGCGGCGCGCTGTACAAGGCGCTGCAGGAAGAGCTGGCCAGCCTGCTGCGCCCGGTGGAGCAGCCGTTGCAGGTCGACGTCGCGCGCGAGCCCTATGTGATCCTGGTGGTCGGGGTGAACGGCGTGGGCAAGACCACCACCATCGGCAAGCTGGCGAAGAAGCTGCAACTCGAGGGCAAGAAGGTCATGCTGGCCGCCGGCGACACCTTCCGCGCCGCCGCCGTGGAGCAGTTGCAGGTCTGGGGCGAGCGCAACCGCATCCCGGTGATCGCCCAGCACACCGGCGCCGACTCCGCCTCGGTGATCTTCGACGCGGTGCAGGCCGCCAAGGCCCGCGGCATCGACGTGCTGATCGCCGATACCGCCGGACGCCTGCATACCAAGGACAACCTGATGGAGGAGCTGAAGAAGGTGCGCCGGGTGATCGGCAAGCTGGACGAGACGGCGCCCCATGAGGTCCTGCTGGTGCTCGACGCCGGCACCGGGCAGAACGCCATCAACCAGGCCAAGCAGTTCAACCTCGCGGTGGAGCTGACCGGCCTGGCCCTGACCAAACTGGACGGCACCGCCAAGGGCGGGGTGATCTTCGCCCTGGCCAAGCAGTTCGGCCTGCCGATCCGCTATATCGGTGTCGGCGAGGGGATCGACGATCTCCGTACCTTCGAGGCCGACGCCTTCGTCCAGGCACTCTTCGCAGAGCGGGAGAACGCATGATCCGCTTCGAGCAGGTCGGCAAACGCTATCCCAATGGCCACGTAGGCCTGCACGAGGTGTCCTTCCGCGTGCACCGTGGCGAGATCCTCTTCGTCACCGGCCACTCCGGCGCCGGCAAGAGCACCCTGCTGCGCCTCATCCTGGCGATGGAGCGACCGACCAGCGGCAAGCTGTTGCTCGGCGGCCAGGACCTGGGGCGCATCACCACCGCGCAGATCCCTTTCCTGCGCCGGCAGATCGGCGTGGTGTTCCAGAACCACCAACTGCTCACCGATCGTACGGTGGCGGACAACATCGCCCTGCCGCTGCAGATCCTCGGCATGCCCAAGCCGGAGATCGCCAAGCGCGTGGCCTCGGCCCTGGAGCGGGTGAACCTGAAGGAAAAGGGCGAGGCGTTGCCTTCCGACCTTTCCACCGGCCAGCAGCAGCGGGTCGGCATTGCCCGCGCCATCGTCCACCAGCCGGCCCTGCTGCTGGCGGACGAACCCACCGGCAACCTCGACCCGCGACTCGCCTCGGAAATCATGGGCGTGTTCGAGGATATCAATCGCCTGGGCACCACCGTACTGATCGCCAGCCACGACCTGGCCCTGATCGCCCGTATGCGCCATCGCATGCTGACCCTGCAGCGTGGCCGGATCATCGCTGACCGTGAGGATGAGGCCTGATGAGCGCCAACGATCTTCCCCGTGGCCCCGAAGAGGGCGCACCGGAACGCAAGACCCGCGAGAAACCGAGCCAGGAGCAGACCGACTGGAGCGGCTCGTTCAGCGCCTACCTGGAAAGCCATCGCGCCAGCCTGGTGGACAGCCTGCGCCGGTTGTTCGGCCACCCGTTCGGCAGCTTCTTCACCTGCCTGGTGATGGGTATCACCCTGAGCCTGCCGATGGGCCTCTCGCTGCTGCTGAACAATGTCGAACGGCTCGGCGGCTCCTGGCAGCGGGCGGCGCAGATCTCCCTGTTCCTCGACCTGAAGACCAGCGAAAACCAGGGCCAGGACCTGCGCGAGCAGATCGAGCGCCTGCCGGACGTGATCGAGGCCCAATTGATCAGCCGCGAGCAGGCGCTCAGCGAATTGCAGGAACAGTCCGGCCTGGGCGAAGCGCTCAAGGAGCTGCCGGAGAACCCACTGCCGCCGGTGATCTCGGTCACGCCCAAGCAGATCGACCGGGCCGGCTTGGAGGCACTGCGCCAGCAGCTCGCGGAGCTGCCTCATGTGCAGCAGGCGCAGCTCGACCTGGTATGGGTCGAGCGCCTGAGCGCGATCCTCAAGCTCGGCGAACGCTTCGTCTTCGGCCTGACCATCCTGCTGGTGCTGACCCTCTTGCTGGTGGTGGGCAACACCATCCGCCTGCACATCGAAAATCGCCGTAACGAAATCGAGGTGATCAAGCTGGTCGGCGGGACGGACGGTTACGTGCGCCGGCCATTCCTGTACATGGGCGCGTTGTACGGCCTGGGCGCGGGCATCCTGTCCTGGGCGCTGCTGGCCTATTCGCTGAACTGGCTGAACGGTTCGGTGGTCAACCTTTCAGGGCTGTACGGCAGCGACTTCGGCCTGCAGGGCGTGCCGCTGGACGACGGCCTGTCGCTCACCGTCGGCGCGGTGCTGCTTGGCTGGGTCGGCGCCTGGCTGGCCGTGGCCCGCCACCTGCGCGAGCTGGCGCCGCGCTGAGGACAGGCGGATCACGACCGGCCAGCGGGTCGCTGTAAAGGAACTTATACACCCGCTTGCAGTCAGATATCCGAGTGCTACACTGCGCGAGTTTCGTGAATCGGAGGATTCGCATGACCACTTCTTTGCAACCTGTACATGCCTTGGTTCCAGGCGCAAACCTGGAAGCCTACGTGCACTCGGTGAACAGCATTCCGCTGTTGTCGCCGGAACAGGAGCGTGAACTGGCCGAACGCCTCTTCTATCAGCAAGACCTGGAAGCGGCGCGGCAGATGGTGTTGGCGCACCTGCGCTTCGTTGTTCATATCGCCAAGAGTTATTCGGGGTACGGCCTGGCCCAGGCCGACCTGATCCAGGAAGGCAACGTCGGCCTGATGAAGGCCGTGAAGCGTTTCAACCCGGAAATGGGCGTTCGCCTGGTGTCCTTCGCCGTGCACTGGATCAAGGCGGAGATCCACGAGTTCATCCTGCGCAACTGGCGGATCGTCAAGGTCGCCACCACCAAGGCGCAGCGCAAGCTGTTCTTCAACCTGCGCAGCCAGAAGAAGCGCCTGGCCTGGTTGAACAACGAGGAAGTCCATCGCGTCGCCGAGAGCCTGGGGGTCGAGCCCCGCGAAGTGCGCGAGATGGAAAGCCGCCTGACCGGCCAGGACATGGCGTTCGACCCGGCCGCCGACGCGGACGACGAGAGCGCCTACCAGTCGCCGGCGCATTACCTCGAAGACCACCGCTACGACCCGGCGCGCCAGTTGGAAGACGCCGACTGGAGCGACAGCTCCAGCGCCAACCTGCACGAGGCGCTGGAAGGCCTCGACGAGCGCAGCCGCGACATTCTCCAGCAGCGCTGGCTGTCCGAGGAGAAGGCCACGCTGCACGACCTGGCGGAAAAGTACAACGTTTCCGCCGAGCGTATCCGGCAGCTGGAAAAGAACGCCATGAGCAAGCTGAAAGGGCGGATTCTCGCCTGATCGCCGCGCCTCGCGAAAACCGCACCCCGCAAGGGTGCGGTTTTTTTCTGCCCGGAGGAATCCCATGCCGCGCAATACCCGCTGGCTGTTCTACCTGTCGCTGGCGGTCCTGACCATCGTCGTCGGCGCCTGGCTGGTCCGTACGCCGGAACCGGCGCGACCGTTGCCGTGGCTGGCCGACTGGCAGGAGCAGGTGCTGGCGCCGTTGGCGGACAACGCCTTGACCCTGCGCCAGCTGCACGACGCGGTGGATGGCGAGTTGTGGGTGGACCCGCGCCTGGATGGCGTGCGCCTGGCCTTCCGTGGCCGCCTGCTGGGCGACGGCGGCCCCTGGCAGGTGGAAGGCGAGCTGGGCCTGAGCGCCGAGGAGCAACTGAGCCTGCAGCGGGCATCTGCGTTGCAGCCTGGCAGCGCGCCGCAGCCATTGAGCGCCGGATTGGAAGGACAGTTGGGCGACAAGCCGATCGTGGCGCTGAGCATGATTCCCGAAGGCAGGGTCGGTGCCGAGCGGCTGCTGGCCAGTCTCGGCCAGCCGCGCCTGCGCCTGCAACTGGCCCAGGGCGAGGCCTGGGTCTATCCGCAACTGGGCCTGACCGCGCACCTGCCGGACGACGACTTGCGACTGATGCTCGCGGTGCCGCGCCAGGCCCTGGAAAAACCGCCGCGTTGAGCTTTCAGCGCTCCAGGCGCAGCAGGTAGTCGTCGCCGCCCAACTGCCACATCTGCTGGCGAATCCAGGCCGCGCGCTGGCGCACGTAGGGGCCCGGCCTGGCCGCGCTCCATTTCAGCGGGCTGGGCAGCACCGCGGCGAGCTGGCTGGCCTGGGTGCGGCTCAGGCGCTCGGCGTCGAGGCCGAAGTGATAGCGTGCCGCAGCCTGCGCGCCGAAGACGCCCGGGCCCCATTCGGCGCTGTTCAGGTAGACCTCGAGAATCCGTTGCTTGGTCCAGAGCGTCTCGATCAGCAGGGTGAACCAGGCCTCCAGGCCCTTGCGCAGCCAACTGCGCCCGGACCAGAGGAAGACGTTCTTCGCCACCTGCTGGCTGAGCGTACTGGCGCCGCGGATACTGCCGCCGCGCTCGTTGTGCGCGAGGGCCTGCTGGATGGCCGGCAGGTCGAAGCCGTGGTGCTCGGCGAAGTGCTGGTCCTCGCCGGCGATCACCGCGACCTTCAGGCTGTCCGGCAACTGCTCCCAGGAGCGCCAGTCGCGCTGCAGGTCGATGGGCTGGCCGTCGACCCAGGAGCCGACCTTGCGTTCGACCATGACCATGGTCCCCGGTGGCGGCACCCAGCGCAGGACCGCGACCAGCACGACGCTGGCGGCCATGAACCAGAGCAGGTACTTGAACAGGCGGCGGAACAGGGATCGCAACATGCGCGGCTTGGCTTGGAAGAAGGGGGCGGCCATTATAGCGGGCTGGATGCTATCACCGGAGTCTTGTCCATGCTTCGTCCCTTCCTGTTGTTGGCGGCATTTTTCGGTTTCACCGGCGTGGCCCTCGGGGCGTTCGCCGCCCACGGCCTGAAGAAGCAGCTCAGCGCCGAGTACCTGGCGGTATTCCAGACCGGCGTGCACTACCAGTTGATCCACGCCCTGGCGCTGTTCGGCGTGGCGCTGCTCGCCACCCGCCTGGACGGCCGCCTGGTGAGCGCGGCGGGTGGCCTGTTCACGCTGGGCATCCTGCTGTTCTCCGGCAGCCTCTACCTGCTGACCCTCAGTGGCATCGGCAAGCTCGGCATCGTCACCCCGTTCGGCGGCGTCTCCTTCCTCGCCGGCTGGCTGTGCCTGGGGCTGGCCGCCTGGCGCCTGGGCAACGCCTGAGACCGGTTGCCTCAGGCGGCGCACTTGTCGACAAGGCGCCTTGGTCATCGGGGTGGATCGGGCTAGAATGCCGCTCCCTTTCACTTTCGTGACCGTCCAGCCATGCAGATTCAACTGAACGGCGAGCCCTTCGAGCTGCCCGACGCGCAGAGCGTCGCGGACCTGCTGGCCCGCCTGGAGCTTGGCGGCCGCCGCGTGGCCGTCGAGCTGAACCTGGATATCGTGCCGCGCAGCCAGCACGCCAGCACCGCGCTCAAGGATGGCGACCGCGTGGAGATCGTCCACGCCATCGGCGGCGGCTAGGCCTGGCCCCCGAACCCTTCCATCGGCCCCGCAAGCCTTTCCATCCAGGAGTCATCCGATGAGCCAAGCATCCAGTACCGATACCCCCTTCGTCATCGCCGGCCGTACCTATGGCTCGCGCCTGCTGGTGGGGACCGGCAAGTACAAGGACCTCGACGAGACCCGCCGGGCCATCGAGGCCTCCGGAGCGGAGATCGTCACGGTGGCGGTGCGGCGCACCAACATCGGGCAGAATCCCGACGAGCCGAACCTGCTGGATGTGATCCCGCCGGATCGCTACACCATCCTGCCGAACACCGCCGGCTGCTATGACGCGGTCGAGGCCGTGCGCACCTGCCGCCTGGCCCGCGAGCTGCTGGACGGGCACAACCTGGTCAAGCTGGAAGTCCTCGCCGACCAGAAGACCCTGTTCCCCAACGTCGTCGAGACCCTCAAGGCCGCCGAGCAACTGGTGAAGGACGGCTTCGACGTGATGGTGTACACCAGCGACGACCCGATCATCGCCCGCCAACTGGCCGAGATCGGCTGCATCGCGGTGATGCCGCTGGCCGGCCTGATCGGCTCCGGCCTGGGCATCTGCAACCCCTACAACCTGCGCATCATCCTCGAGGAAGCCAAGGTCCCGGTGCTGGTCGACGCCGGCGTGGGCACCGCTTCCGATGCAGCGATCGCCATGGAGCTGGGTTGCGAGGCGGTGCTGATGAACACCGCCATCGCCCATGCCAAGGACCCGGTGATGATGGCCGAGGCCATGAAGCACGCGATCGTCGCCGGTCGTCTCGCCTACCTGGCCGGACGCATGCCGCGCAAGCTGTATGCCAGCGCCTCGTCGCCGCTGGACGGCCTGATCGACTGATACCGACTACCTGGGGCGGGCTGTCCGCCGGATGCGGGAAGCGTCCGGCAGGCAGCCCGCCCTTCTGTCTCTAGCAAGGTTTTCTTTTCCATGAGCGATACCCCGCAATCCCCGGCCCAGGACTCCCTGGCGGAACACGACGAAGCACGGCCGATGCGCACCGTGAAGAGCTTCGTGATGCGCGCCGGGCGCATGACCGAAGGCCAGCAGCGTGGCCTCGACCTGGGCTGGCCGAAGTTCGGCCTGGAACTGAGCGATGAGGTCCAGGACTTCGACGCGATCTTCGGTCGCCAGGCGCCGCGGACTTTCGAGATCGGCTTCGGCATGGGCCATTCCACCCTGGAAATGGCCGCCGCTGCGCCTGACATCGACTTCATCGGCGTCGAGGTGCACAAGCCGGGCGTCGGCGCGCTGCTCAACGGCCTGCTGACCCAGGGCCTGGGCAACGTGCGGGTGTATAGCTGCGACGCGCTGGAAGTGCTGCGCCACTGCGTGGCCGACGCCAGCCTCGATCGGCTGCTGCTGTTCTTCCCCGATCCCTGGCACAAGAAGCGCCACCACAAGCGGCGGATCGTCCAGCCGGAATTCGCCGAACTGGTGCGGCGCAAGCTGAAGGTCGGCGGCGTGCTGCACATGGCCACCGACTGGGAGCCCTATGCCGAGCACATGCTGGACGTCATGAGCGCGGCGCCGGGCTACCGCAACCAGGCCGAAGACGGCCGCTTCGTGCCGCGCCCGCAAGAGCGTCCGGTGACCAAGTTCGAGCGGCGCGGGGAGCGCCTGGGACATGGCGTCTGGGACCTCAAGTTCGAGCGCGTCGACTGATCCACCGCACCAGCGACGTACCCCTGGCGCCGAACCGGCGCCGGGACTCCAAGCAGACCGGGAACACCCGGCGGACCTCACCTTCAAGCTGCACGTTTCCCGGCTTCGGCCGGATCCAATAATAAGAGCGGCACGGCTCGGCCGGCTGCAAAGGAGACTGCTGTGTTGAAGAAACTGGGCATCCTGTTGCTCGGGGCCGGTTGCGCCTGGGCGGCGCAGGCCAAGGTAGACGAAGTCCAGGCCGCACGCCTGGACCAGGACCTGACCCCGCTGGGGGCGGAGCGGGCCGGCAACGCCGATGGCAGCATCCCGCCCTGGACCGGCGGCATCACCCAGGCGCCGGCCGGCTACCGGCCCGGCATGCATCACCTCGACCCGTTCGCCGCCGATCGTCCGCGCCTGGTCCTCGACAGCCGCAACATGGCCGCCTACCAGGCGCTGCTGACGCCGGGCACCCAGGCCTTGCTGCAGGCCAACCCGGACTACCACCTGCGGGTCTTCCCCACCCGCCGCAGCGCATCCCTGCCGCAGCGCCTGTACGACGCTACCCGCGCCAACGCCAGCCGCGCCGAGCTGATCGCCGACGGCAACGGCGTGCAGGGCGCTGCCGCCGGCGTGCCCTTCCCCCTGCCGCAGAGCGGCCAGGAAGCGATCTGGAACCACATCATGCGCTACCGCGGCGAGCAACTGCACCTGCAGACCAACCAGGCGGCGGTGCTGGCCAACGGCAGCTACAACCTGCTCAAGCTCGACCGCTACCTGTACTTCGTCTATGGCCGCGAGGGGATGATCCCGGAGAACCTCGACAACACGTTGTTCTACTACAAGTACAAGGTGGTCGCGCCGGCGCGCCTGGCCGGTTCGGCGCTGGTGGTGCAGGAAACCCTCGACCAGGTGCTGTCGATCCGCAAGGCCTGGCGCTTCAACCGTGGCGAGCGGCGCGTGCGGCGCTTGCCGACCCTGGCCTACGACAGCCTGCAGCCGGATACCAACGGCATGGCCACGGCGGACACCGTGGATGTCTACAACGGCGCACCGGACCACTACGAGTGGGCGTTGCTCGGCAAGCGCGAGATGCTGGTGCCTTACAACAGCTACGCGGTGCACCAGAAGGGCCTCGCCTATGGCGACATCCTCAAGAGCCGCTTCATCAATCCCGACCTGCTGCGCTACGAGCTGCATCGCGTCTGGGTGGTCGAGGCGACCCTGCGCAAGGGCTTCAGCCATCCCTACGCCAAGCGCCGCTTCTACCTCGACGAAGACAGCTGGCAGATCCTCGCCGCCGACATCTACGACAAGGATGGCGTGCTGACCCGGGCCCAGGAGGTCCATCCGATCAACTACTACGATGTGCCGCTGGTCTCCAGCACCCTGGAAGCGATCTACGACTTCAAGGGCGGCCGCTACTTCGTCGATGGGCTGGACAACAACGAGCCGATGTACGACTTCGGCGTGCAGGTCGGGCCGCGCGACTTCACCCCGCAGGCGCTGCGCCGGGAGGGGAACTGAGGCGGACGGCCCTCAGACGATCAGCTCGGCGCCGCGTAGCGTGCCGTCGTCGTCCAGGCGCGCCGGCGCCGGGCTGATCTGCAGGTACTTGATGCTGTCCCGCGGAATCAGCAGCAGGTCGCCGTCGACCTCGACGCTGAGATAGGGCGTGTCCAGTTGCTGGCGGATGCTGCGGGCAACCTCGGCCGGGTCGTCCTGCTGGCGCGGGAAGCGCAGCGACAGGCGCTGGCCGTCGGTGAAATGCAGGTAGAGGTGCTTGATCGGTTTCATGCGGGCTCCCGGAGGCCATGACGCTCTTGGGGACGGCGCTGGCCGCCGGGAGACCGGGGGCTCAGCTGCGATCGGCGATCATGCCGATCACGAAGAACACTAGCAGGAGCACGGGCGCCAGGGTGTAGTTGTTGAAGTAGCCGAGGCCCTTGGCCAGCCAGGGGGTGACGAAGACCATCGCCAGGCCGTAGCCGACCGCGCAGATCAACACGAACAGCAGGGTGCGGAAGACGAAGTTGAGGCTGCCGATGCGCTGCTGTACCCAGGCGTTGATCGCCGGGCCGAACAGCACCAGCAGGGTGGCCATGATGGCCAGGGAAATGTCCGACAGGTGGCTGCGGCTCCAGCGCGACAGGGTGGCGATCAGGTCCAGCGCGTAATCCATCGAGGGTTCCTTGTAACGAATCGGCGTGTCGGTCGGCGGAGTTTACCTGCCTGCCGGCACGGATGGGCGTGCATCCGTCGTCACGGCAGGAAATGTTGCAGCAGGTCGTTGAGGAACAGCTGGCCGCGTTCGCTGGGGCGCAGGCGCTGCGGGTCGTCGGCGAGCAGCCCGGCGTCGCGCGCGGCGGCGCAGGCATCGGCGATCGCCGCCAGTGGCTGGCCGGTGCGCTGTGGGTAGAGCGCGGCGGGGACGCCGTCGACCAGGCGCAGCACGTTCATCATGAACTCGAATGGCAGGTCGGCCGCTTCCAGCGGGCGCTCGCCGGCCTGGAAGGCCTTTTGCGGGTTGAGGTAGTCCTTCGGCAGGCGGGTCTTCCAGGTCCGCACGATGCGTCCGTCCGGCGCGCTCAGCTTGGCGTGGGCGCCGGCGCCGATGCCGAGGAAGTCGCCGAAGCTCCAGTAGTTCAGGTTGTGCCGGGCGCGCAGGCCGTCGCGGGCGTAGGCGGAGGTCTCGTACTGGCGGTAGCCGTGCTCGTCGAGCAGGGCCTGGCCGGCTTCCTGGATGTCCCAGAGGATGTCGTCCTCGGGCAGCTCCGGCGGCTGGCTCCAGAACACCGTGTTCGGCTCCATGGTCAGTTGGTACCAGGAGAGGTGCGTGGGGGCCAGGGCGAGGGCCTGGCGCAGGTCGGCCAGGGCGTCGTCGAGGCTCTGCCCGGGCAGGCCGTGCATCAGGTCGAGGTTGAAGTTGTCGAAGCCGGCCTGGCGCGCCATGTCGGCGGCGCGCACTGCCTCGGCGCCGTCGTGGATGCGCCCCAGGGCCTGCAGCTTGTCGGCCTGGAAGCTCTGCACGCCGATGGACAGGCGATTGATGCCGAGGCGCCGGTAGTCGGCGAACTTGACCTGTTCGAAGGTGCCGGGATTGGCTTCCAGGGTGATCTCGATGCCGTCGGCGAAGCCGACCCTGCGCTCGACGCCTTCCAGTAGCCGGCCCAGGGCCTTGGCCGAGAACAGGCTGGGCGTGCCGCCGCCGAAGAAGATCGAACCCAGGCGCCGGCCGTGGACATGGCGCAGGTCTTGCTCCAGGTCGGCGAGCAGGGCGTCGACATAGGCCTCTTCGGGCAGCTCCGGGCCAGCGGCGTGGGAGTTGAAGTCGCAATACGGGCACTTGCGCACGCACCACGGGATGTGCACGTACAGGGCCAGGGGCGGGAGCTGGAACGGGGTGGCTTGGGTCACGGCGGGGCGGGGTGGAGGCGGTTTCGGGGCGCTATCGTGGCATGAGTTCGGCCAACCTCCAAGGCGGCCGGACGAAACGCCGTGCCGACGCCGCCCGGGGGCGGCGCCGGCGGTTGCGGCTCAGAGACCCAGGCGCTGCTTGAGCAGGGCCATGGCGCGGGCTCGGTGGCTGAGGCGGTTCTTCTCCTCGGGCGCCAGCTCGGCGCTGGAGCAGTCGCGTTCCGGCACCCAGAACAGCGGGTCGTAGCCGAAGCCGTGGGCGCCGCGGGCTTCGCGGAGGATGCGGCCTTCCCAGATGCCCTCGCAGAGGATCGGCAGCGGGTCGTCGGCGTGGCGCACCAGCGCCAGCACGCTGACGAACTGTGCGCCGCGCTCGGCGTCCGGGACATCCTTCATGGCCTCCAGCAGCTTGGCGTTGTTCGCCGCGTCGCCCCGGCCGTCGGCATAGCGCGCCGAGTAGATGCCCGGCGCGCCGCCGAGGAAGTCCACCGCCAGCCCGGAGTCGTCGGCCAGCGCCGGCAGGCCGGAGAGGCGTGCGGCGTTGCGTGCCTTGAGGATGGCGTTCTCGACGAAGGAAAGACCGGTTTCCTCCGGTTCCACCTGGCTGAACTCGCCGATCGAGCGCACCTTCACGCTGGCGCCGAGCATGGCCTGGAGTTCCTTGAGTTTGCCGGCATTGTGGCTGGCCAGCACCAGCTGTTCGAGCTTGATCATTCGTCCGGGAAGATTTCCTTGTTGAAACTGAAGGTTTGCGCAGGTTCGCCCTTGGCCTCGACCTTGATGGTGAAGACCAGGGTCTCGCGCTGGCTGATCGGGAATTGCGCCAGGTTGTAGATGGCGCCTTCCTCGCTGACTCGGCGGAACTCCAGGGGGATGACCTTGCCGGTCAGGTCCTTGGCCGAGCCGGTCACGGCGGCCTCTACCGGCTTGCCTTTCTCCATCGGCACCACGTTGATCACGCCCTGCGCCTTGCTGCGTACCAGGCCGACCGCGCTGGCCACGTTGGGCTGGAGGAAGCTGGAGTTGAACACGTTGTAGTGGACGTCCAGGTCGCCGAAGCGCTGCACCTGCTCGGCGAGGACCGGCAGGCTCAGGCAGAGGCCGAGGACGAAAGCGGTGAAGCGGCGCATGGTGGTTTCTCCTGAAAGGTGGCATGGACGTTGTCCATGGTCTGCTGCCGGCGGCCTTGGCCGGCTTCGGCAGCGCTCTCCCGAGGACGAGCGGAGGGGCGCCCGGCCCTGGCCCGCAGCCTGGCGCGTTCCTAGACGGCGAGGTTGCGGGTCTGCACTCCGGGTCCGGTGACCCGGTAGATTCCAATCTCACCCAATAGATTAGGCCACAGCCGGCTGGCCCAGCCATGCCGGTGGTCACGGTCCACGGCCAGGCGGTCGAGCACGCGCATGCGCAACTGGCGGCACAGGCGCTCGAAGTCCTGGAAGGTGCAGAAATGGATGTTCGGCGTGTTGTACCAGGTATACGGCAGGAACTCGGAGACCGGCATCCGGCCGTTGCGCGCCAGGTACCAGCGGCAGCGCCAGTGGCCGAAGTTGGGGAAAGTGATGATGCAGGTCTTGCCGACCCGCAGCATCTCTTCGAGGATCTTGTCCGGATAGTGCACGGCCTGTAGCGCCTGGGTCATCACCACCACGTCGAAGCTGTCGCTGGCGAAGTTGCCCAGGCCCTTGTCGAGGTCCTGCTCGATCACGTTCACCCCGTTTTCGATGCAACGGGCGATGTTATCGGGATCGATCTCCAGGCCGTAGCCGCTGACCTGCTTGTGGTCGCGCAGCCAGGCCAGGAGTTCGCCGTCGCCGCAGCCGAGGTCGAGGACGCGGCTGCCGGCGGGAATCCATTCCTGGATGATTTCGAGATCGGCGCGCATCGGATCCTCACACGCTGATGCGGTTCATGTAACCGCTGAAGGCTTGCAGGTACCGGGGGATCGGCATGAGGAAGGCGTCGTGGCCTTGCGGGGCGTCGATCTCCAGGTAGCTGACGTTCTTTTTCGCCGCGATCAGGGCGTCGACGATTTCCCGCGAGCGGGCCGGCGAGAAACGCCAGTCGGTGGTGAAGGACATCAGGCAGAAGTCCGCCTCGACGCCCTCCAGGGTGCGCACCAGGTCGTCACCATGGGCGGCGGCGGGGTCGAAATAGTCCAGCGCCTTGGTCATCAGCAGGTAGGTATTGGCGTCGAAGCGGGTGGAGAACTCCTCGCCCTGGTAGCGCAGGTAGCTCTCGACCTGGAACTCGACGCTGTGCAGGTCGTAGTTGAGCTTCTCGGTCTTCAGTACGCGGCCGAACTTGGCGCCCATGGCGTCGTCGGACAGGTAGGTGATATGGCCGACCATCCGCGCCAGCTTGAGGCCGCGCTTGGGAATCACGCCCTGTTCCTGGAAGTAGCCGCCGAGGAACTCAGGGTCGGAAAGAATCGCCTGCCGGGCGACTTCGTTGAAGGCGATGTTCTGCGCCGACAGCTTCGGCGCGCTGGCGATGCACAGGCAGTGACGGACGCGTTCGGGGTAGCTGATGGTCCATTGCAGCGCCTGCATGCCGCCGAGGCTGCCGCCGACCACCGCGGCCCACTGGCGGATGCCGAGGCGGTCTGCCAGGCGCGCCTGGCTATGCACCCAGTCTTCCACCGTGACCATCGGGAAGTCCGCGCCGTAGACCTTGCCGGTCGCCGGATTGATGCTGGCGGGGCCGCTGGAACCGTTGCAACCGCCGAGGTTGTTGAGGGCAACGACGAAGAACTTGCGGGTGTCGATCGGCTTGCCCGGACCGATGCAGCTGTCCCACCAGCCCGGCTTGCGCTCGTCGACGCTGTGGTAGCCGGCGGCGTGGTGGTGGCCGGAGAGGGCGTGGCAGATCAGCACCGCGTTGCTCTGCGTGGCATTCAGCTCGCCGTAGGTTTCGATCACCAGGTCGTACTCGGCCAGGGACTTGCCGCTGGTCAGCTCGAGCGGTTCGTTGAAGTGCAGCGTCTGGGGGGAGACCAGACCGACGGAGTCGTCGGGGAAGACTGTGGGCATCGACCCTGCTCTCGAACAAAGGAGGGCGCCAGTCTAAAGAGCGTCGCCCCCAGCGGCAAGCGCGCTGGCGCGCGCCGTGGGAGCGGGGTCAGGCGCGCTGCGAGCCGGGCAGGTTGACCACCTTGGCCTGGCGCTGCAGGGGCGAGGGGCGGCGCAACTGGCGGAGGATGTCGCCGGCTTCGCGCAACTGTTCCTGCAATTCCCCGGCGAACCCGGCGAAGGCCTGGCTGCGCTGGCGTACCTGCTGGGTCTCCTGGGCCAGGCCCTTGAGGCGGAGCATGTGGCTTTCGAGCAACTGTTTGTTTTCCAGGGTGTGCTGCATCAGCGGCATCAGCGCGTCGTTGGCCCAGCGCTCGGTTTCCTCGCGCAGGCGCTGGTGCAGGCCGACCACCTCCTGCACCAGGGTGGCGAAGAAGCGCCGGGTCAGCAGGCGTTGCTCGGTAAGCACGGTCTTCAGCTGCAGGCGGAACTGGTCGCCCTTCTTCTTCAGTTGCAACAGTTCGCGCTGGTAGCGCTGGACCCGTAGCTGCGGCGCGTCGAGGGCGTAGAGCGGGTTCTCCTCGTTGTGCCGGCGGTAGATGGCGGCGACCATGCGGTTGGCCATGCCGGCCTCGTGCTCGAGGTTGTCGAGGTCGTGCTCCACCGCGCGGAAGAACGCCAGGATCGCCTGGTTGATGCCGACCGTGGTCAGGCTGCCGTTGAGGTTGCGCCGCACCTTCTGCAGGTGCTGTTCCATGCGTTCGCTGCGGATCGTCTCGCGCAGCGTCGCGCCCTGGTGCTGCAGCAGGCGCTGGTTGGTCTTCAGGTTGAGCAGGCGGCGGTGATGGCGGCCGTGGTCGTCCTTGGTCTTCGCGGTCAGTTCGAACAGCAGTTGGCCGCTGTCGCGCTGCTTGTCGTCGAGCAGCGCGCGCTGTTCCTCGACCTTCTCCAGGCGCAGGCGCAGCAGATGCTGGCTGTTGTGCAGCAGGCCAAGGACCTGGCCGAGCACGGCGTTCTCCAGCAGCGCTTCCTTCTGCGCGACGATGCGCTCGCAGAGCAGCGCTTCCAGCCGATCCAGGCGACTGCGTTCGAGCAGCGCCGGTTCGCCGCGGACCTTGGCCAGCAGCGCCTGCTTCGCCGACAGCGGCAGCACGTCGCCGCGCTGCAGGCCAAGCTGGCGGGCCGTGCCGTCCTGGATCAGGCGGATGGCGTTCTGTACGAAGCGCTCGCCGGAAAGGTCGTCCCAGAGCACGTCGATCTTGTTCAGCACGGCGAACAGGCTGCTGTGGCCGTCCTCGCGCAGTGGCTGGATGTACTTCTGCCAGATTTCCATGTCCGAGGCGGTGACACCGGCGTCGGCGGACAGCAGGAACAGGATCGCCTGGGCGTTGGGCAGCATCGACAGGGTCAGCTCCGGCTCGCTGCCGAGGGCGTTCAGGCCGGGTGTGTCGAGGATCCGCAGGCCCTGGCGCAGCAGCGGGTGGTCGAAGTTGACCAGGGCGTGGCGCCAGGCCGGGACGCGCACCTGGTCGGGCTCGTCGGCGGCTTCCAGGGCATCCGGGTGGAAGCCGAGCTGGATCGCCTGTTCCACCGGCAGCGCCTTGGTCTTGGCGACCTGGGCGAAGGCCTGGGCCATGCCCTCCGGGTCGCCGGTGTCCAGCGGAATGTTCACCCAGTGGCGCGGCACGCGCTTGAACTGGGCGACGCTGGCGTCGGCCAGGCGCGTCTCGATCGGCAGCAGGCGGATGTAGCTGCGCTCGGCGCGCGGATCGTGGAACAGCTCGGTGGGGCACATGGTGGTGCGCCCGGCGTGGGACGGCAGCATGCGCTGGCCGTAGCCGGCGAAGAACAGGCTGTTGATCAGCTCGGTCTTGCCACGCGAGAACTCGCCGACGAAGGCCAGGGTGATGTGGTCCGCGCGCAGTTGGCGCAGGGCGCGTTCGAGCTTGGCCTCGACCGCCGGGCTGTTCAGCCGGCTGCGCTCCAGCCAGCCGCGATAGCGGGTGATTTCCCGCATCAGCTCGCGCTTCCAGGCGACGTAGGCGTCGATTTGATGGCTGAGTCTTTCCATGCTCATCCAGGGGCTCCAGGGCGCGGGACCGGCGGGGGAAGGATGGCGTGGATTATGCGGGGGAGCGGGGGAGCGTCAATTGGCCTGCTTCACATTCCTGCACGTAAGGTCGGTCAAGCGGGTCGAGCGGCGATCCCCAGTTCCTCCGGCAATCGGGTCGGACGGCGGATGCGCACCCGTTTCTGCCGGTTCAGCTCGCCGCTTTCGAGACTCACCAGGCTCTTGGCCACGCCGAAGGCCTTGCCGAGGAAGGCCAGCAGATGGGCGTTGGCCTTGCCCTCCACCGGCGGTGCGGTGAGGCGGATCTTCAGGCGCTCGCCGTGCAGCCCGGCGAACTCGTCGCGGCTCGCCTTGGGCTGCAGGTGGCAATCGAGGAGCAGGTCCTCGCCGTCCCAGCGGTAGAAGCTCAGAGGAAAATGCTCAACTGCTGGGGCATGCCGGTCATGGCCGCCAGGTTGTTGATCACCAGCATGTCGATCAGCTTCAGCGCGAGGAACGCGAAGATCGGCGAGAGATCCAGTCCGCCGAGGTTCGGCAGGAGCTTGCGGAACGGCATCAGCAGCGGTTCGCAGATCTGGTTCACCAGTTGCGCGCCGGGGTTGTAGCTGCCCGGGGCGACCCAGGAAAGGATCACGCTGATGATCAGGGCGAAGAAGAACACCTTCAGGAACAGCGAGGTGACGGCGATGATCGACCAGATCAGCAGTTGCATGATGAAGCCGCCGACGCCGTAGCCCATCAGCATCAGGATCAGGATCATCAGCACCAGCTGGATCAGGATCGCCAGCACCAGCGAGGCCAGGTCGATCCCGCCGAAGCCGGGGATGATCCGCCGCAGCGGGTTCAGCAGCGGCTTGGTGGCGCGCACGATGAACTGGCTGAGGGGGTTGTAGAAGTCCGCGCGGACCAGCTGCAGGATGAAGCGCAGCAGCACGATCAGCAGGTAGAGGCTGCCGAGGGTCTGGAGGATATAGATAGCAGCGGTGTTGAGGCCGATCATCGACTACTCCTTATTGGCCAAGCTGTTCGGCCAGCTCGGCGGAGCGCTGGCTGGCGGCGTTCAGGGCCTGCTCCACCAGTGCTTCGAAGCCGTTGGCCTGGAAGGATTTGATCGCCGCCTCGGTGGTGCCGTTGGGCGAAGTCACCCGGCGCCGCAGTTCGGCCGGCTCGACCTCGCTGGACAGCGCCATCTGCGCCGCACCGAGGGCGGTCTGCAGGGTCAGGCGCGAGGCTGTCTCGCGGGACAGGCCGAGCTTCTCGCCGGCGTCGGTCATGGCCTGCATCAGCAGGAAGAAATACGCCGGGCCGCTGCCCGACACCGCGGTCACCGCGTCGATCTGCGCTTCGTCGTCCAGCCACAGGGCGATGCCTACCGCAGACAGCAACTGCCCGGCCTGCTCGCGTTGCGCGGCGCTGACCTGCGCGTTGGCGTACAGCCCGCTGGCGCCCTGGCGCAGCAGCGCCGGGGTGTTGGGCATGCAGCGGACCACCGGGCGCGGCTGGCCGAGCCAGGCTTCGAGGCTGGCGCAGGGGATGCCGGCGGCGATGGAGACGATCAGTTGCTCCGGCTTCAGCGCCGGCGCCAAGGCCTGGCACACGGCTTTCATGGCCTGCGGCTTGACCGACAGGACCACGACGTCGGCGTCAGCCACGGCCTCGGCGTTGGACTCGACCACGTCGATGGCGAACTCGCCGGCGATCTTCGCGCGTTGCTCGGCGCCCGGGTCGCTGGCGCGGATCTGCGCCGCCGGCACGCCTTGGGCGCGCAGGCCGCCGATCAGGCTGGCGGCCATGTTGCCGGCGCCGATGAACGCTATGCGGGGTGTGCTCATAGGGGATTCCTTCAAGAAGCCGGCGCGCCGTAGTCGCGGGCGCCGAACAGGGCGGTACCGATGCGGACCCAGGTCGCACCTTCGCCGATGGCTGCCTCGAGGTCGTCGCTCATGCCCATGGACAGGGTGTCCAGGCCAAGGTTCAGGTCCAGCAGCAGTTCGCGCAGGCGGGCGAACGCGGCGTGTTGCGCGGCGCGTTCGGCGGTGGGTTCGGGGATGGCCATCAGGCCACGCAATCGGAGGTTGGGCAGTTGCTTCACGGCCTCGGCCAGGGCCGGCAGGTCCTCGGGGGCGCAGCCGGACTTGCTGGCTTCGCCGCTGATGTTGACCTGCAGGCAGACATTCAGGGGCGGCAGCCCGGCCGGGCGTTGCTCCGACAGGCGCTGCGCGATCTTCAACCGGTCCACCGAGTGCACCCACTGGAAATGCTCGGCGATGGGCCGCGTCTTGTTCGACTGGATGGGGCCGATGAAGTGCCAGTTCAAGGGCAGGTCGGCCAGTTCGGCCTGCTTGCCGAGGGCCTCCTGCAGGTAGTTTTCGCCGAAGTCGCGAAGGCCGGCGGCGTGCGCCTCGCGCACCGCGGCGGCGGGCTTGGTCTTGCTCACGGCGAGCAGGCCGACCGTGGCCGGATCGCGCCCCGCAGCTTGCGCTGCCTCACGGATGCGCGCGGCAACCTTTGCAATATTCTCTGCTATCGTGGACATTACCTGCGCCCTATGGAAGTGCGGTCGGCGTCGGCTCGACGCCCTCGAAACCGCCGGCCTCGATGGCCATCTTCCTGTTCCAGTGTCGAGGTTCCGCGTCTGGCGCAGGACACCACGCGTGTCCTGGAAGCACCCTGGCTCATCCGGTGTTTTCCTTGTCCGAGACGGCGGCTTTGGCGGCATTCTACCTGCTTGCTTGTAATTGGGGAGTCCCATGGATATTACCGAGCTGCTCGCCTTCAGTGCCAAACAGGGCGCTTCGGACCTGCACCTCTCCGCCGGCCTGCCACCCATGATCCGGGTGGATGGCGATGTACGCCGGATCAACCTGCCACCGCTGGAACACAAGCAGGTGCATGCGCTGATCTACGACATCATGAACGACAAGCAGCGCAAGGACTTCGAGGAATTCCTCGAGACCGACTTCTCCTTCGAGGTGCCGGGCGTCGCGCGTTTCCGGGTCAACGCCTTCAACCAGAACCGTGGCGCCGGCGCGGTATTCCGGACCATTCCCTCCAAGGTACTGACCATGGAGGAGCTTGGCATGGGAGAAGTGTTCAAACGTGTTTCAGACGTCCCGCGCGGGTTGGTACTGGTCACCGGGCCGACCGGTTCGGGCAAGTCCACCACCCTGGCGGCGATGCTCGATTACCTGAACAACACCAAGTACCACCACATCCTCACCATCGAGGACCCGATCGAATTCGTCCACGAATCGAAGAAGTGCCTGGTCAACCAGCGCGAGGTGCATCGCGACACCCTCGGCTTCAGCGAAGCGCTGCGCTCGGCGCTGCGGGAGGACCCGGACATCATCCTGGTCGGCGAGATGCGCGACCTGGAAACCATCCGCCTGGCCCTGACCGCGGCGGAGACCGGCCACCTGGTATTCGGCACCCTGCACACCACCTCGGCGGCGAAGACCATCGACCGGGTGGTCGACGTGTTCCCGGCCGAGGAAAAGGCCATGGTTCGCTCGATGCTCTCCGAGTCGCTGCAATCGGTGATCTCGCAGACCCTGATCAAGAAGATCGGCGGCGGCCGGGTGGCGGCCCACGAGATCATGATCGGCACCCCGGCGATCCGCAACCTGATCCGCGAGGACAAGGTCGCGCAGATGTATTCGGCGATCCAGACCGGCGGCTCGCTGGGCATGCAGACCCTCGACATGTGCCTCAAGGGCCTGGTCGCCAAGGGCCTGATCAGCCGCGAGAACGCCCGCGAGAAGGCGAAGATCCCGGAAAACTTCTGATCCTGGCGCCGATCCGCCGCGCTTCGCCCGAATCCCGGAACTGCGTCTAGGATTCAAGAGCGGGAGAGCGGTACCGTAGGCGCATTCCTACCTATCCTTGCCGGCGAGCGCGTCCAGCGCCCGCTCGCCCGCATCCGGCTCGCCGTCGCGGCGCGCCCCTGAGTGAGCGAGAACATCATGGAATTCGAAAAGCTGCTGCGCCTGATGGTGGAAAAGGGCGGCTCCGACCTGTTCATCACCGCCGGCGTACCGCCGTCGATGAAGGTCAACGGCCGGGTGATGCCGGTGACCAAGACGCCGCTGTCGCCGGAGCAGACCCGCGAGACCGTGCTAGGCGTGATGAACGAGCAGCAGCGCCGCGATTTCGCCGAGAACCATGAGTGCAACTTCGCCATCAGCGCCCGCGGCATCGGCCGCTTCCGGGTCAGTGCCTTCTACCAGCGCAACCTGGTGGGCATGGTATTGCGCCGGATCGAGACCAACATCCCGACCCTGGAAGAGCTGAAGCTCCCGGAAATCCTCAAGAAGCTGGCGCTGACCAAGCGCGGCCTGGTGATCTTCGTCGGCGCCACCGGCACCGGCAAGTCCACCTCGCTGGCGGCGATGATCGGCTACCGCAACAAGAACTCCACCGGGCACATCATCTCCATCGAGGACCCGATCGAGTACATCCACCAGCACCAGGGCTGCATCGTCACCCAGCGCGAGGTGGGGCTGGACACCGACTCCTTCGAGGTGGCGCTGAAGAACACCCTGCGCCAGGCGCCGGACGTGATCATGATCGGCGAGGTGCGCTCGCGGGAGACCATGGACCACGCCGTGGCCTTCGCCGAGACCGGCCACCTGTGCCTGGCGACCCTGCACGCGAACAACGCCAACCAGGCGCTGGAGCGGATCATCCACTTCTTCCCGGCCGACCGTCATGGCCAGGTGTGGATGGACCTGTCGCTGAACCTCAAGGCCATCGTCGCCCAGCAACTGGTGCCGACCCCCGACGGCAAGGGGCGGCGGGCGGTGATCGAGGTGCTGCTGAACACCCCGCTGGCCGCCGACCTGATCCGCAAGGGCGAGGTGCACGAGCTGAAGCCGCTGATGAAGCGCTCCACCGAGCAGGGCATGCAGACCTTCGACCAGGCGCTGTACCAGCTCTACACCCAGGGCGAGATCACCTACGAGGACGCCCTGGCCCACGCCGACTCGGCCAACGACCTGCGTCTGATGATCAAGCTCGGTTCGGAAAGCGACGCCGACCACCTGTCGAGCCTGACCCAGGGCCTGAGCCTGGAAATCACCGACGACGACCCTGCCGGCCGGCGCTTCCGCTGAACCGTCTTCAGTAGGCCAGCGGCTCCTCGGCCTGGGCGCAGGCCGAGGTTTCCAGTTGCAGGGTGCTGTGTTCGATCTCGTAGCGGTCGTGCAGCAGCGCCTTCACCGTTCCCAGCAGCGCCTCGGCATCGACCAGGGCCGGGTCGTACACCAGATGGCTGGTCAGGCTGATCTTGCCGCTGGTGATCGACCACACATGCAGGTCGTGCAGCCCGGTCACGCCGGGAATCCCCAGCAGCGCTTCGCGCAGCTCGGCCAACTGGATTTCCTTCGGCACCCCTTCGAGCAACACATGCAGGCTCTCGCGCAGCAGGATCCAGGTGCGCGGCAGGACCCAGAAACCGATCAGCACCGCCACCAGCGAGTCGACCCAGGCCCAGCCGGTGAAACGGATCACGATCGCGGCGACGATCACCCCCAGCGAGCCGAGCATGTCGCTCCAGACCTCCAGGTAGGCGCCCTTGACGTTCAGGCTGTTGCCCTGGGCCGGCGCCAGCAGGCGCATGCTGGCCAGGTTCACCAGCAGGCCGAGCACGGCGATCACCAGCATGCCCACGGACTGGATCTCCGCCGGCTGGTTGAGCCGCTCGTAGGCCGCGTAGAGGATATAGAAGGCCACGCCGAACAGGAGGAAGGCGTTGAACGCCGCGGCGAGGATCTCGAAGCGGTGGTAGCCGTAGGTCAGGCGATCGTTGGTCGGGCGCCTGGCGATGTTGATCGCGGCCAGGGCGATGGCCAGGGCCACGGCGTCGGTGAGCATGTGCGCGGCATCGGAGATCAGCGCCAGGCTGCCGGTGAGGATGCCGCCGACGACCTCGGCGACGAGGAAGCTTCCGGTCAGCAGCAACGCCCATTTCAGGCGGGTCGAGTTGGTCTGGGCGAAGCTGTGCTCGTGTCCGGCGCTCATGGCGGCTCCTGTGGGGCGGTGGCGGCAGCACCAGCCTACAGGATAGGCAATTGCAAAACTGTCATGCGCCGGGCCGCTCTGGCGCGGCGTCCGCCGCTCCGCTAACCTGCGGCTCAGGCGCGGCCGCAGCCGCGCACGGAACGAGGGGGACGCATGACTCAACAGCACGACACCCATAGCAAGGCCATCGGCTACCTGCTGTGGATCTTCGGTTTCACCGGTTCGCACCGCTTCTATTACGGCAAGCCGATCACCGGGACGATCTGGTTCTTCACCTTCGGCCTGTTCTTCATCGGCTGGATCATCGACCTGTTCCTCATCCCGTCGATGGACCGCGAGGCCGACCGGCGCTTCCAGGGCGGCAACCTGGACTACAACGTGGCCTGGATCCTGCTGACCTTCCTCGGCGTGCTCGGCGTGCACAGGATGTACATGGGCAAGTGGATCACCGGGATCATCTACCTGTTCACCGGCGGCCTGTTCTTCCTCGGCGTGCTCTACGACTTCTGGACCCTCAACGGACAGGTGTCCGAGCGCAACGGGCCGCAGCGCATCTGATGCTCGTCGCCAGGTGCGAGAAGCCCGCCATCCGGCGGGCTTTTTCATGGGTGTCGCCACGGTCGGCAGGGAATTCCTCCGGCGGGACTTAAGGAACCAAAGGTTCTAACGTTCTACCTGTAGGTTATTGGCGCCCGCGCGCGCCAGCCCCTATGGTCTGCAAGCCCCAGAACGGATAGGTGCAATGGCTCACGAGGCCGCGCACCGTATCGCTCCGTGCGGAAACACCGAAAGGAGAAAAGATGACTTCCGACTCACGTCCCGCCGTGCTCGACCTGATCGGCAACACCCCGCTGGTTCGCGTGACGCGCTTCGATACCGGCCCCTGCACCCTGTACCTCAAGCTCGAATCGCAGAACCCCGGCGGCTCCATCAAGGATCGCATCGGTGTCGCCATGATCGAGGCCGCCGAGCGTGACGGCCGCCTGCGGCCCGGTGGCACCATCGTCGAGGCCACCGCCGGCAACACCGGTCTTGGCCTGGCCCTGGTCGGCCGCGCCAAGGGCTACCGGGTGGTGCTGGTGGTGCCGGACAAGATGTCCACCGAGAAGGTCCTGCACCTGCGCGCCATGGGCGCCGAGGTGCACATCACCCGCTCGGACGTCGGCAAGGGCCATCCGGAGTACTACCAGGACGTTGCCGCGCGCCTGGCGCAGGATATTCCCGGCGCCTTCTTCGCCGACCAGTTCAACAACCCGGCCAACCCGCTGGCCCACGAGTGCGGCACCGGCCCGGAGCTCTGGGCGCAGACCGGCCACGATCTCGACGCCATCGTCGTCGGCGTCGGCTCCTCCGGTACCCTGACCGGCCTTACCCGGTTCTTCCAGAAGGTCCAGCCGGAGCTGGAGATGGTGCTCGCCGATCCCGAGGGCTCGATCATGGCCGAGTACTCCCGCTCCGGCACCCTGGGTACGCCGGGTTCCTGGGCGGTGGAGGGCATCGGCGAGGACTTCGTACCGGCCATCGCCGACCTCTCCAGCGTGCGCCATGCCTATTCCATCAGCGACGAGGAAAGCTTCGCCATGGCCCGCGAACTGTTGCGCGTCGAGGGCATTCCCGGCGGCTCCTCCACCGGCACCCTGCTGGCCGCGGCGCTGCGCTTCTGTCGCGAGCAGAAGGAGCCGAAGCGGGTGGTCAGCTTCGTCTGCGACACCGGCACCCGCTACCTGTCGAAGATCTACAACGACCAGTGGATGACCGACCAGGGCCTGCTGCAACGCAAGCACTACGGCGACCTGCGCGACATCATCGCGCGGCGCTTCGAGGAGGGCCGGGTGATCAGCGTCGGTCCGGACGACACCCTGCTCACCGCCTTCCAGCGCATGCGCCTGGCCGACGTTTCGCAATTGCCGGTGCTGGACGATGGAAAACTGGTCGGTGTGATCGACGAGTCGGATATCCTGCTCGGTGTCCACGCCGACGCGCCACGCTTCCGCGATGCGGTGAGCAGCGCGATGAACGCCGCGCCGGAGACCCTCGCGCCCGGCGCCAGCCTGGCCCAGTTGCAGGCGGTCCTGGACCGCGGCCTGGTGGCGATCGTTGCCGATGCCAGCGGCTTCCACGGCCTGATCACCCGTTTCGACCTGTTGAACCATTTGCGGAGAAAGCTCGCATGAGCCAGCACGACCAGCATCCCGACGCCCCGGCCCAGGCCTTTGCGACCCGGGTCATCCACGCCGGGCAGGCCCCCGATCCCTCGACCGGCGCGATCATGCCGCCGATCTACGCCAACTCCACCTATATCCAGGAAAGCCCCGGGGTACACAAGGGGCTCGACTACGGCCGCTCGCACAACCCGACCCGCTGGGCCCTGGAGCGCTGCGTGGCCGACCTCGAGGGCGGCGCCCAGGCCTTCGCCTTCGCCTCCGGCCTGGCGGCGATCTCCTCGGTGCTGGAGCTGCTCGACGCCGGTTCCCACATCGTTTCCGGCAATGACCTCTACGGCGGTACCTTCCGCCTGTTCGAGCGGGTCCGCCGGCGCAGCGCCGGGCATCGCTTCAGCTTCGTCGACCCGACCGACCTGCAGGCCTTCGAGGCCGCGCTGACCCCGGAAACCCGCATGGTCTGGGTGGAAACCCCGAGCAACCCGCTGCTGCGCCTCACCGACCTGCGCGCCATCGCCCAGCTCTGCCGCGCCCGCGGCATCATCAGCGTGGCCGACAACACCTTCGCCAGCCCCTACATCCAGCGCCCCCTGGAACTGGGCTTCGACGTGGTGGTGCACTCCACCACCAAGTACCTGAACGGCCATTCCGACGTGATCGGCGGCATCGCCATCGTCGGCGACAACCCGGACCTGCGCGAGCGCCTGGGCTTCCTGCAGAACTCGGTGGGCGCCATCTCCGGGCCGTTCGACGCCTTCCTCACCCTGCGCGGGGTGAAGACCCTGGCGCTGCGCATGGAGCGCCATTGCAGCAACGCCCTGGCCCTGGCCCAGTGGCTGGAGCGCCAGCCGCAGGTGGCGCGGGTCTACTACCCCGGCCTGGCTTCGCACCCGCAGCATGAGCTGGCGAAACGGCAGATGCGTGGCTTCGGCGGGATGATCTCCCTCGACCTGCGTTGCGACCTGGCCGGCGCCCGGCGCTTCCTGGAGAACGTGCGGATCTTCTCCCTGGCGGAGAGCCTGGGCGGGGTGGAAAGCCTGATCGAGCATCCGGCGATCATGACCCACGCCAGCATCCCGGCGGAAACCCGCGCCGACCTGGGCATTGGTGACTCGCTGATCCGCCTGTCGGTGGGCGTCGAGGCGCTGGAGGACCTGCAGGCCGACCTGGCGCAGGCGCTGGCGAAGATCTGAGGCTCCGCAGGGAGCGGCGCCGACCGGCGCGGCTGCTGGCCATCGGGTGTTCCCGGCGAGCATGCCTCGGCGGATAACGCTCTGCGTTATTCGCCCTGCCGTTAAGGCGGGTTGGTGGCAGAGGCTGGGATAGGGCGCCCGCCCCGGCAACGGATACGCCCCCCGGAATCGCGAACGCGAAGATGAAAAAGCCCGCCGGATGGCGGGCTTTTTCGTGGTGGCAGGGATCAGCCCTCGTGGGTCAGGTGTCCGTCCACCAGGGTGTAACGCACTCGTCCCGGCAGGCAGTGACCGACGAACGGGCTGTTCTGCCCCTTCGAGTACCAGCTCTCACCGGCCAGGGTCGAACCCTGCGGGTCGAACAGCACCAGGTCGGCGGCCTGGCCGACCGCCAGGCGCCCGGCAGGCAGGCGCAGGGCCTGGGCCGGGCCGTGGGAGAGGCGGGCGAGCAGGGTCGGCAGGTCGAGCAGGCCGTCCTGCACCAGCGTCATCGCCAGCGGCAGCAGCAGCTCGGCGCCGCTGATGCCCGGCTCGGTGGCGGCGAACGGCGCGTTCTTGGCGTCCGCCTCGTGGGGTTGGTGGTGGCTGGCGATGGCTTGTACCACGCCGCTCTTTACCGCCTCGCGCAGGGTTTCGCGGTCGGCCCTGGTGCGCAGCGGCGGTTGCACGTGGTAGAGGCTGGAGAAGCCCACCAGCGCTTCGTCGGTGAGGATCAACTGGTACAGCGCCACGTCGCAGGTCACCGGCAGGCCACGGGCCTGGGCCTGGGCGACGAGTTCGATGCCGCGGGCGCTGGTCAACTGGCTGAAGTGCGCGCGCACGCCGCTCTGTTCCACCAGCAGCAGGTTGCGGGCCAGGGCCACGGTCTCGGCGGTCTCCGGGATCCCCGCGAGGCCGAGGAAGCTGGCGGTCGGGCCTTCGTGGGCGAGGCCGCCTTCGGCGAGATCGGTGTCCTGCGAGGTGAAGATCACCGTCAGGTCGAAGGTCGCCGCGTACTCCAGGGCGCGCCGCAGGATGCGGTTGCTGGCGAAGCCATGCAGGCCATTGGTGAAGGCCACGCAACCGGTGTCGCGCAGGGCCACCAGTTCCGACAGTTGCTCGCCGCCGAAGCCGCGGGTCAGCGCGCCGATGGGGTAGACCTTGGCGTTGCCGGCCTCGCGGGCGCGGTCGAGGATCAGCTCGGCCACCGCCGGGGTGTCCAGCACCGGCCGGGTGTAGGGCGGGCAGCACAGGCTGGTGGTGCCGCCGGCCGCGGCGGCGCGGGTCTCGCTTTCGACGTTGCCCTTGCGTCCATAGCCCGGCTCGCGCAGGGCGACGCTCAGATCGACCAGTCCCGGCGCGGCCACCAGGCCGGCGCCGTCGAGGGTCTTCTGGGCGCTGAAGCCGGCCGGCGCGGCGCCGATGGCGACGATCTTGCCAGCCTCGATGTGGAGGTCGCCGACCTGGTCCAGGCCACTGGCCGGGTCGATGACACGGGCGCCTCGGATACTGATGGTCATTCGGCGTCCTCCTGTTCCAGCTGGCGTTGGGTGTTCTGGCCGCTCATGGCCATGGACAGCACCGCCATGCGGATGGCGATGCCGTAGGTGACCTGGTTGAGGATCACCGACTGGGCCCCGTCGGCCACCGCCGACTCGATCTCCACGCCACGGTTGATCGGGCCAGGGTGCATGACGATGGCATCCGGCTTGGCCAGCTTCAGGCGCTTCTCGGTCAGGCCGTAGAGCTTGAAGAACTCGCCCTCGCTGGGTAGCAGGCCACCCTGCATGCGCTCGCGTTGCAGGCGCAGCATGATCACCACGTCGACGTCCTTCAGGCCTTCGTCGGCGTTGGTGAACACGCGCACGCCGTACTGCTCTTCCAGGCCGATCGGCAAGAGGGTGCGCGGGGCGATCACGCGGATGTCCGGGCAACCCAGGGTCTTGAGCGCCAGCATGTTCGAACGGGCTACTCGCGAATGCAGGATATCGCCGACGATCGCCACCGATAGCTGCTCGAAGTTCCCTTTGTGTCGGCGGATGGTCAGCATGTCGAGCATCCCCTGGGTGGGGTGCGCGTGGCGTCCGTCGCCGCCGTTGATCACCGCCACGTTGGGGCTGACGTGCTCGGCGATGAAGTGCGCCGCGCCCGAGTCGCTGTGGCGCACCACGAACATGTCGGCGGCCATCGCCTCCAGGTTGCGCAGGGTGTCGGTGAGCGTCTCGCCCTTGCTGGTGGAAGAGGTGGATACGTTCAGGCTGATCACGTCGGCCGACAGCCGCTGGGCAGCCAGCTCGAAGGTGGTGCGGGTGCGCGTGGAGTTCTCGAAGAACACGTTGCAGACGGTCTTGCCGCGCAGCAGCGGGACCTTTTTCACCGCGCGGGCGCCGACCTCCAGGAAGGAATCGGCGGTATCGAGGATTTCGGTGAGCAGCTCGCGGGGCAATCCGTCGAGCGAGATGAAGTGGCGCAGCTGGCCCTGGTCGTTGAGCTGCAGCGGGCGCTTGGCGTCTGTCGGCATGGGGCAGGCCCTAGTGAAGAGGATCAGGAAGCGGAGGAAAGGACCTTGCGCTCGAGGGCGAGCGGTGCGGGACCGACCAATTTTACCCGTTCATCGCGACCCAGGGACAGGGTCTGGCCGACCACGTCGGGGCGGATAGGCAACTCCCGGGCGTTCAGGTCGAGCAGGCAGACCAGGGTCACGCTGGCCGGACGGCCGTAGTCGAACAGTTCGTTGAGTGCGGCGCGGATGGTGCGGCCGCTCATCAGCACGTCGTCCACCAGGACCAGGTGCTGGCCGTCGATCTCGAACGGCAGCGCCGACGGGCGGACCTGCGGATGCAGGCCGTTCTGGGTGAAGTCGTCGCGGTAGAAGGAGACGTCGAGGGTGCCCAGCGGCTCTTGGTTGCCCAGTTCCCTCAGCAGCGCCTCGGCGACCCAGATGCCGCCGGTGTGGATGCCGACGAAGCGCGGCCGCTCGATGCCGCGCTCGGCGAGATGGGCGCGCAGGTCGCTGGCCATGCGCGGCAGGAGTTCGGCGGGATTGGGTAGGCTCATGGTGGCTCCTCGCTGACATCGATGGGATGGCCGCCGGGAGAGCCCGCTGTAGGGAGGCGCCCGCGGTGGCGAAAGCATAATGGCAAACGGCGGCGTGCCGGCTGCCATGGGTCAATCCGGGTGTTCGGCCAGCCAGCCTTCCAGCAGCAGGGCGGCGGCCAGGGCGTCCACCGGTCGCTCGCGGTAGCCGTCGCGCTGGCCCTGGGCCAGGCGCTCGCCCTTGGCGGCGTAGGTCGTGAGGCGTTCGTCGTGGGTAAAGACCGGCAGGTTGAAACGGCCGTTGAGGCGGCGGCCGAACTTTTCCGCGCGCTCGCTCATCTCGCTTGGGCTGCCGTCCATGTTCAGCGGCAGGCCGACGACGATGGCGTCCGGCTGCCATTCCTTGATCAGCGCTTCCACCCGGTTCCAGTCCGGCACGCCGTTCTGCGCCTTCAATACGCACAGCTCGCGGGCCTGGCCGGTCACCGCCTGGCCGACGGCGACGCCGATCTGCCGGGTGCCGTAGTCGAAGCCCAGCAGCAGGCGCAGCGGCTTGTCGCTGGCCATCAGGCGTGACCGGCCTGGGCGGTGAGCAGGCTGAGGTTGACGCCCAGGCGCGCGGCGGCGGCGCTGAGGCGCTCCTCGGCCGGCAGGTCGAAGAGGATCGCCGGGTCCGCCGGGCAGGTCAGCCAGGCGTTGTCGCTCAGTTCGGCCTCCAGCTGGCCGGCTTCCCAGCCGGCATAGCCAAGGCTGATCAGGCTCTTTTCCGGGCCGGTGCCGGCGGCGATGGCGAACAGCACGTCCTGCGAGGTGGACATCGCCAGCTCGCCCAGTTCCAGGGTCGACTGGTAGCTCAGGCCGCTGGGGTGGAGGACGAAGCCACGGTCGGTCTGCACCGGGCCGCCGTTGTAGATGTCGATGTGCTGGCAGCGCGCCGGCGGCAGGGCGTCCGGCTTTAGCTGTTCGAGGACTTCCGCCAGGTTGAGGCCGCTGGGACGGTTGATCACCAGGCCCATGGCGCCCTGCTCGTTGTGTTCGACCAGGTAGGTCACGGTCTGGGCGAAATTGGGGTCGGCCATGTGCGGCATGGCGATCAGGAAATGATGCTTGAGGTAGGTTGGGCTGCTCTGTTTCATGGCCGCTAGTGTCCTGCTTCGGACGCGAGAAAGCCAGCCTTGCCGGCGCTACTTGCTGGACAGCCGGTCGCCGCGTTCGAAGCGCCAGGTACGGATGATCTCCAGCCGGTCGATGTCGGCCAGGTCGCCGCTGAACGGCGCATAGGGCGCGGCCAGGCGGACGATGCGCTGGGCGGCCTGGTCGAGGATCGGCTCGCCGGAAGACTCCAGCACCTGCACCTCGTAGATGGTGCCGTCGCGGTTGATCGACACCAGCAGCCGCAGGCTGCCGTAGAGCTTCTGCCGGCGGGCCTCGTCGGGGTAGTTGAGGTTGCCGATGCGTTCGATCTTCTTGCGCCAGTCTTCCTTGTACCAGGCGCCCTTGTCGCGCATGGTCGAGGCGGCGCTCAGGCGGTGGATGCGCGGGCGCTTGGCGTAGGCCTGCTGCTCCTTGGCCAGGTCGGCCTCGAGGCTGGCGATTTCCGCCGACAGCTGGGTTGAGTCGAAATGCGGCGCCGGCTTGGCGACCTGCTCGGCCTTCTGTGCCTGGGTCTTGCTCGGTGCCTTCTGCTGGCGCTGGCGGGTGGTGGTCACCGCGGCCTTGGGCGCCTCTTCGCTCCTGGCCTGCTTCGGCGTAGCCGGCGGCGCGACTTTCTTCACCTGGTTGTCCTGGAACGGCGCGACCTCGGTGGTCTTCGGCGCGGCCTTGTGCTCCAGGGTTCCGCTGCCCTGCTGGTTCATCTGCGCGAGGTAGTCGGCCTTCTCCGGCGCCTTGTCGCTCTTGAAGGTGGCCAGGGTGATTTCCAGGGTCTTGCTGATCTGGCTCGGCGCGGGCATGGAGAAACCCACCCCGAGGATGAGGGCGACGTGCAGGATGGCTGCGATGAACAGGGTGAAGCCCAAACGGTCCGCCGGGCGGACGCCGGCAGCGGCGGAGGGGGACTTGAGGACGGCGGCGTTCATTGCGGATCGTGGTGGCTGGCGTGGGGCGAAGTCTGCCGATGGGGGGCGGAAAAGTCTATGACGCACTCCGCGCCTTGGACACGCGGTCGCTCGCCGTGGCGCATCGGCCGGGCCGAGGCGGGCGGACCGAGGCCCGCCCGCGCGATTCAGCGGGCAGCCAACTGGGCGGCGATGGCGTCCATCAGCTTGTCGCCGATGCGGGTGTCGAAGGCCTGGTCGATCTCGCGGATGCAGGTCGGGCTGGTGACGTTGATTTCCGTCAGATAATCGCCGATCACGTCGAGGCCGACGAACAGCAGGCCGCGCTCGCGCAGGTGCGGGCCGACCTCGGCGGCGATCCAGCGGTCGCGCTCGCTCAGCGGCTGGGCCACGCCGCGGCCGCCGGCGGCGAGGTTGCCGCGAGTCTCGCCCTGGGCGGGGATGCGCGCCAGGCAGTAGGGCACCGGTTCGCCGTCGATCATCAGGATGCGCTTGTCGCCGTCCTTGATTTCCGGCAGATAGCGCTGTGCCATGATCTGCTGGCTGCCATGCTGGGTGAGGGTCTCGAGGATCACCGAGAGGTTCGGGTCGCCTTCGCGGTGACGAAATATCGACGAACCGCCCATTCCGTCCAGGGGTTTGAGAATGATGTCACGATGCTCGGCGGCAAACTCGCGCAGAATATCGGATCGCCGGCTGACCATCGTCGGCGGAGTGCACTGGGTGAACTGCGTGGCGAAGAACTTCTCGTTGCAGTCGCGCAGGCTCTGCGGCCGGTTCACCACCAGGGCGCCGGCACGCTCGGCCTGTTCCAGCAGGTAGGTCGAATAGACGAATTCGTTATCGAAGGGCGGGTCCTTGCGCATCAGGATCACGTCCAGTTCGTGCAGCGGTTGGTCGCTTTCCGCTTCCAGTTCGAACCAGCGGGAGGCATCGTTGAAGACCTTCAGCGGGCGCATGCGTCCACGCGCGACGCCGGCCTTCTGGTAGAGGTCCTGCTGTTCCATGTAGAACAGCGACCAGCCGCGGGCCTGGGCAGCCAGCAGCATGGCGAGCGAGCTGTCCTTCTTGAAGTTGATGCGCGCGATGGGGTCCATGACGATCCCGAGGCGTACGCTCATGGGAATTCCTCCGAAAGGGGGTGGGTTGTCCGGTCGCGGCGGGGAGGCCGCGTGGCAAGCGGGTTTGACGCTCAGGTTGGCGCCCCGTTTGCGCTTGGTCAAGGAAAAAGCCGGCCTGTTCCGGGCATTATGGATAGAGTTGCGTCGAGTGTGCTAAAAAGGCCCGCGATTGGGTCGCAGCCCGTCGGTGACAGGGCGTTAGCGCACTGAAGAAAACACAGAAGAATGATTCACCGAGTCGATATAGGGCGAACATGGAACAGCAATCCGACGGTTTGAAAGTGATGGTGATCGACGATTCGAAAACGATTCGTCGCACCGCCGAAACACTGCTGAAAAAGGTCGGTTGCGACGTGATCACGGCAATCGACGGCTTCGATGCCCTGGCGAAGATCGCCGATACCCATCCGAACATCATTTTCGTCGACATCATGATGCCGCGCCTGGATGGCTATCAGACCTGCGCCCTGATCAAGAACAACAGCGCGTTCAAGTCCACCCCGGTGATCATGCTGTCCTCCAAGGACGGCCTGTTCGACAAGGCCAAGGGGCGCATCGTCGGCTCCGACCAGTACCTCACCAAGCCGTTCAGCAAGGAAGAGCTGCTGGGCGCGATCAAGGCACACGTACCCAGCTTCACCCCGGTGGACGCCGTTTCCTGATATCCGGCCGCATGGCCGTTGATGCTTATTTCGTGATGGGGATCCCATGGCTCGTATTTTGATTGTTGATGACTCTCCGACCGAGATGTACAAGCTGACCGCCATGCTGGAAAAGCATGGTCACCAGGTACTCAAGGCCGAGAACGGCGGCGACGGCGTCGCCCTGGCCCGCCAGGAAAAGCCCGACGTGGTCCTAATGGACATCGTCATGCCCGGCCTCAACGGCTTCCAGGCGACCCGTCAATTGACCAAGGACGCCGAGACCAGCGCCATCCCGGTGATCATCGTCACCACCAAGGACCAGGAGACCGACAAGGTCTGGGGCAAGCGCCAGGGCGCTCGCGACTACCTGACCAAGCCGGTGGACGAAGAGACCCTGCTGAAAACCATCAATGCGGTGCTGGCGGGCTGAGCCCGTCGCAGCGCATCGCTCACCCTGACCCCGGAAAGACCAGGCCCCGCATGTCGGACGTTCAGACCCCCTTCCAGCTCCTCGTCGACATCGATCAGCGCTGCCGACGCCTGGCCGCCGGCCTGCCGGCCCAGCAGGAGGCGGTGCAGAGCTGGAGCGGGATCGGCTTCCGCATGGGCGGGCGGTTCTTCGTCGCCCCCATGGGGGAGGTCGGCGAAGTCCTGCACGAACCGCGTTACACCCAGCTGCCGGGCGTGAAGACCTGGGTCAAGGGGGTGGCCAACGTACGTGGCCGCCTGCTGCCGATCATGGACCTCTGCGGTTTCCTCGGCACCGAACTGTCGCCCTTGCGCAAGCAGCGGCGGGTGCTGGTGGTGGAGCACCTGGACGTGTTCGCCGGCCTCATCGTCGATGAGGTGTTCGGCATGCAGCACTTCCCGGTGGACACCTTCAGCGAACAGCTGCCGCCACTAGAAGCGGCACTGCAACCCTTCATTCATGGCGTCTTCCATCGAGAGCAGCCGTGGCTGGTGTTCAGCCCGCATGCGCTGGCGCAACACCAGGGCTTCCTCGACGTCGCCGTATAAACAGCTTCACCGGTTGGGCCGGTCTGCCGGCCCGTGTCGTGACATGGAAATCGTAATCGTGGTCGGTCCGGGCGGGGGCCAAATATGAAGAAAATCAACGCAGGCAATCTTTTCGCGGGCATGCGCAGCAGCTCGGTGATCGCGGGGCTGTTCATCGTCCTCATCGTCTCGATCGTGTTGCTGTTCGCCAACTTTGCCTACCTCAACACCCAGTCGAACCATGACAAGCAGTACATCGGCCATGCCGGCGAACTGCGCGTCCTGTCGCAGCGGATCGCGAAGAACGCCACCGAAGCGGCGGCGGGCAAGGGCGAGGCGTTCAAGCTCCTGAAGGATGCGCGCAACGACTTCGAGAAACGCTGGAACATCCTGGTCAACGGCGACGAGAGCACATCCCTGCCGCCCAGTCCCGAAGCGGTGAAGCCGCAGATGGACGTGGTGCAGCAGGACTGGGACGGCCTGCGCAAGAACGCCGACTCCATCCTCGCCAGCGAACAGACCGTACTGTCCCTGCACCAGGTGGCCTCGACCCTCGCCGAAACCATCCCGCAGCTGCAGGTGGAATACGAAGAGGTGGTCGACATCCTGCTGGAGAACGGTGCTCCGGCCGACCAGGTCGCGGTCGCCCAGCGCCAGTCGCTGCTCGCCGAACGTATCCTCGGCTCGGTGAACAAGGTGCTGGCCGGCGACGAGAACTCGGTGCAGGCCGCCGACAGCTTCGGCCGCGACGCCAGCCTGTTCGGCCGCGTACTGAAGGGCATGCAGGAAGGCAACGCGGCGATGAGCATCTCCAAGGTGACCAACGCCGAGGCGGTGGATCGCCTGAACGAGATCGCCGAACTCTTCGAGTTCGTCTCCGGTTCGGTGGACGAGATCCTCGAGACCTCGCCCGACCTGTTCCAGGTCCGGGAAGCGGCGAACAACATCTTCAGCGTTTCGCAGACCCTGCTGGACAAGGCCTCGCAACTGGCCGACGGCTTCGAGAACCTGGCCGGCGGGCGTAGCATCAACCTGTTCGCCGGTTACGTCCTCGGCGCCCTGGCCCTGGCCTCGATCATCCTGATCGGCCTGGTGATGGTGCGCGAGACCAACCGCCGGCTGGCCGAGACCGCCGAGAAGAACGACCGCAACCAGGCCGCGATCCTGCGTCTGCTCGACGAGATCGCCGACCTCGCGGACGGCGACCTGACCGTGGCCGCGACCGTGACCGAGGACTTCACCGGCGCCATCGCCGACTCGATCAATTACTCCATCGACCAGCTCCGCGAACTGGTGGAGACCATCAACCAGACCGCCGTGCAGGTGGCCGCAGCGGCCCAGGAAACCCAGTCCACCGCGATGCACCTGGCCGAAGCCTCCGAGCACCAGGCGCAGGAAATCGCCGGCGCCTCGGCGGCGATCAACGAAATGGCGGTGTCGATCGACCAGGTATCGGCGAACGCCTCGGAATCCTCGGCGGTAGCGGAACGTTCGGTAGCCATCGCCAACAAGGGCAACGAGGTGGTGCACAACACCATCACCGGCATGGACAACATCCGCGAGCAGATCCAGGACACCTCGAAGCGAATCAAGCGCCTCGGCGAATCGTCCCAGGAGATCGGCGACATCGTCAGCCTGATCAACGACATCGCCGACCAGACCAACATCCTCGCCCTGAACGCCGCGATCCAGGCGTCGATGGCCGGGGACGCGGGCCGCGGCTTCGCCGTGGTAGCGGACGAGGTACAGCGACTGGCGGAACGTTCCTCGGCGGCGACCAAGCAGATCGAGGCGCTGGTGAAGACCATCCAGACCGACACCAACGAAGCGGTGATCTCGATGGAGCAGACCACCTCCGAGGTGGTCCGCGGCGCGCGCCTGGCCCAGGACGCCGGTGTGGCCCTGGAGGAGATCGAGAAGGTATCCAAGACCCTCGCGGCACTGATCCAGAACATCTCCAACGCCGCCCGTCAGCAGGCATCGTCGGCCGGCCACATTTCCAACACCATGAACGTCATTCAGGAGATCACCTCGCAGACCTCCGCCGGTACCACCGCCACCGCGCGGAGCATCGGCAACCTGGCGAAGATGGCGAGCGAGATGCGCAACTCGGTATCCGGCTTCAAACTGCCGGAGGGCGTGGAGCAGGCCTGAGCATAGGCGCGGCGGCCGCCTGGCGGGCGCCGCGTCGACACCTTGGACGAGGGGCACGGCATGCAGGCGAACGGCGTCTGGTCACTGCAGCCGCTGGCCGATATGTCGGCAGCGGAGTTCCGCGACTGGCAGGTCCTGTTGGAGAACCGCACCGGCGTGGTGCTCAACGAGCAGCGCCGGACGTTCCTGCAGGCCAGCCTGACCGCGCGCATGCGTGAACTGGGCATCGGCGACTACCACAGCTACTACCGCCAGGTGACCGACGGTCCGCGTGGCGCAGTGGAGTGGGCGACCCTGCTGGACCGCCTGACCGTCCAGGAAACCCGTTTTTTCCGTCATCCCCCGTCTTTCGAGCTGCTCGAGCGCTACCTGGGCGAGCGCCTGCGCCGCGAAGGCATGTCGCGGCCCTGGGCCCTGTGGAGCGTCGGCTGCTCCAGCGGCGAGGAACCCTACTCGCTGGCGATGTGCGCCGCGCAGGCGTTGCGCGGGCAGGAACGGGAAGATTTTTTCGGCGTCACCGGGACGGATATCAGCCTTCACGCCCTGCAGCGGGCGCGGCAGGCGAACTATCCGGCCCGCAAGCTGGAGCAACTGGAGGCCGGACTGGTCGAACGCTATTGCGAACGCCAGGCCGACGGCAGCTTCAGCGTGAAAACGATACTGACCGAGCGCGTCTGCTGCGCCCGGCTGAATGTGCTGGACCTGGCGAAGGCGCCCTGGTCCGGCATGGACGTGATTTTTTGTCAGAACCTGCTGATCTACTTCCGTCGCTGGCGACGGCGCGAGATCCTCAACCGGTTGGCCGAACGGCTGGCGCCGGGAGGCTTGCTGGTGATCGGGGTCGGCGAAGTGGTCGACTGGAGCCATCCGGAGCTCGAGCCGGTCGCCGACGAGCGGGTCCTGGCCTTTACCCGTAAGGGGTACTCAGGCACATGAATGGAGTGGCTATGGGTGACCGGCACGACTACGTCGCTCTGGAATGGGTGAAAGGCGAGATCGCCGAAACCCTGAAACAGGCGCGCCAGGCGCTGGAAGCGTTCGTCGAGAACCCGCAGGACCCGACCCGCATGCGGTTCTGCCTGACCTACGTGCACCAGGTGCAGGGCACCCTGCAGATGGTCGAGTTCTACGGCGCGGCCCTGCTCGCCGAGGAAATGGAGCAGTTGGTCCAGGCCTTGCTGGACGGTCGCGTGCCGAACCAGGGCGAGGCCCTGGAAGTGCTGATGCAGGCGATCCTGCAACTGCCGGTCTACCTCGACCGGATCCAGACCGCCCGGCGCGACCTGCCGATGGTGGTCCTGCCGCTGCTCAACGACCTGCGCGCCGCGCGCGGCGAGAAGCTGCTCTCGGAAACCAGCCTGTTCGCGCCCGACCTGTCGCAGCGCCAGCCGCAACTGGACGGCGAGGCCATCGCGCAACTGCGCACCGACGAACTCGGCGGCTTGCTGCGCAAGCTGCGCCAGACCCAGCAGATGGCCCTGGTCGGCCTGCTGCGCAACCAGGACGTGGCGACCAGCCTCGGCTACCTGGCGCGTGTCTATGCGCGCCTGGAGGGCCTGTGCCGCGAGGCACCGCTGGGGCCGCTGTGGAGCATCGCTTCCGGCCTGGTCGAGGGCCTGGCCAACGGTAGCGTGGTCAACAGCGCCTCGGTGCGCACCCTGCTGCGCCAGCTCGACCGCGAACTCAAGCGCCTGGTCGAGCAGGGCGCCGACGGCCTGAACCAGGCCGCGCCGGACGAGCTGGTGAAGAACCTGCTGTTCTACGTGGCCAAGGCGCCTTCGCAGTCGCCGCGGATCCGCGCTCTGAAGGAACAGTACCGCCTCGACGAGGCGCTGCCCGACCACGAGACGGTGGACGCCGAGCGCGCCCGCCTCGCCGGACCCGACCGCGACGCGATGCGTTCGGTGGTCGGTGCCTTGTGCGAGGAACTGGTGCGGATCAAGGACAGCCTCGACCTGTTCGTGCGCAGCGACCGTGGCCACCCCTCGGAACTGGACGCCCTCCTGGCGCCGCTCAAGCAGATCGCCGATACCCTGGCGGTACTCGGCTTCGGCCAACCGCGCAAGGTCATCCTCGACCAGTTGGACGTCATCCACGCCCTGGCCCAGGGCCGCCGCGAGCCGAGCGACGCGATCCTGATGGACGTCGCCGGCGCGTTGCTCTACGTCGAGGCCACCCTGGCCGGCATGGCCGGTCCCGGCGACGAGCGCAACAGCGAGGAAAGCCGCCTGCCCACCACCGATGTGGCGCAGATCCACCAGTTGGTGATCAAGGAAGCGCGCAACGGTCTGGAGCAGGCCAAGGACGCGATCATCGAGTTCATCGCCTCGCAGTGGAACCACGAGCACCTGGCCCGCGTGCCGGAGCTGCTGACCCAGGTCCGCGGCGGCCTGGCGATGATCCCGCTGGAGCGCGCCGCGACCCTGCTGGAAACCTGCAACCGCTATATCCAGGAACAGCTGCTGGCGCGCAAGGCGGTGCCGGACTGGCAGAGCCTGGATACCCTGGCCGATGCCATCACCAGCGTCGAGTATTACCTGGAGCGCCTGAGCGAGGACCATGCCAGCCAGAGCGACCTGATCCTCGACGTCGCCGAGGACAGCCTGGCGAACCTCGGCTATACGCTGAAACCGAATTCGTCGGCCCCGGCCGAGCCTGGCCTGTCCGGGCCCGCTGCCATCGAGTCCCCGGCTGCCGAGCCGGAGAGGCCGGAGGCGGTCGTCGAGGTCGCCGAGACAGCGGAGCAACCGCCCGCCGACACGGCTCCTGCCGAGGCCGCGAGGGAAGATGCCCCGCAGCTGGCCAGCGACGACAACTGGACCCTTGGCGAAGTCGCGCCCGACGCCGGCGAGCCGTCCCTCGACCTGGCCCTGGACCTGCCGCTGGACGATTCCGCCGAAGTGCCGCCGGCGTTGCCGGAGGTGGTCGAGGAGAGCGGCCAGCCGCAGTCGACCCCGGCGCCTGCCCGCAGCCTGGACGATTTCAGCCTCGACGAGATCGATCTCTCCGGCCTCGACCTGCCCGCCGATGCGGCCCCGGCCTCCGGGCCGGCGGCCCTGGCGGACTGGTCGCTGCCGGAGCAGTGGGGGCTCGGCGATGACCTGGCGCAGCCGGCGCAGGCCGGCGAGACGTTGGATCTGAGCCTGGAGGAGCCGGCGTTGTCCTTCGACGCGCCGCTGGAAAGCCTCGAGCCGTTGCCGGCGCTGGAGCCTTTCGACGGCTCCGCTGAACAGGAGCTGGTTCTCGATGCGCTCGATCCGCTGCCGCTGGATGTAGCCTTGCCGGAGGCGGAGGGCGAGGTGTCCGCCTGGGAGGGCTCGAGCCTGGAGGAACTGGATCTTTCCGACCTCGATCTCCCCGAGGTGCAATTGCCCGAGGCTGAGGCCGAGGCGCCGCCTGCCGCCGAGGCGCTCGCCAGCGAAGCGCCGGCCCTGTCTCTGGCCGAGGTGATGGCTGCGCCGGTGCAGCCGATCAACCCGCCGGCGCAGAACGTTCCGGTCAGCCTGCTGCCACCGCCGGCCGACGAGGAACCGGTGGACGAGGAACTGCGCGAGGTCTTCATCGAGGAGGCCGGCGAGGTCCTGGAGACCATCGGCCGCTACCTGCCGGCCTGGAAAGCCGACCACGACGACCGCGAAGCGCTGACCGAGGTACGCCGTGCCTTCCATACCCTCAAGGGTAGCGGGCGGATGGTCCGTGCCCTGGTGATCGGCGAACTGGCCTGGTCGATAGAGAACCTGTTCAACCGCGTGCTCGATCGCAGCATCGCCGCCAGCGAGCCGGTGCAGCGAGTGGTGGACCAGGTCGTGGCCCTGTTGCCGGAGCTGGTCGAGGAGTTCGCCGCCAATGCCCAGCGCCAGCGCGACGATGTCGACCTGCTGGCGGCCACCGCGCATGCCCTGGCCAAGGGCGAGCCGCTGCCGGAACCGCCGGCGCCGGACGACGGCGGAGTACCGCCGGAAGCCGGGGCGGAGCAGCCGTCGAGCCTGGACAACGGCGTCCAGGCGCCGCCATTGGCCGACGCGCCGCAGGCCGCTGCCGAGGCGCAGAGCGACGTCGAACTGCTCGATCCGCAACTGCTGGAGATCTTCACCAACGAGGCGGAAACCCATCTCGAGGCCCTGGTCGGCTTCCTCGCCGACTGCGCCCGCGAACTGCCGCAGCCGGTCACCGATGCCTTGCAGCGTGCCCTGCATACCCTCAAGGGCAGCGCACACATGGCCGGCATCCTGCCGATCGCGGAGATCGCCACGCCGCTGGAAAAACTGGTCAAGGAATACAAGTCCAACCTGCTCGCCTTCGACCTGCGCGAAGCCGAGTTGCTGCACGACGCCGAGCAACTGTTCCGCATCGGCCTGGAGCAGGTCGGCGCGCAACGGCCATTGAACCCGATCCCCGGCAGCGACGCGTTGCTGGAGCGTATCGAGGCACTGCACCAGGAACGCATCGCCTCGCTCGAGGCCGAGCGCTACAGCGATGCCGGCGAGCGCCGCGATCCGTTGCTGATCGAGGCGTTCCTCGTCGAAGGCATGGACATCCTGCTGGACGCCGAGGACCTGCTCGAGCGCTGGCACGAGCATCCGCAGGAGCGCCAGGAACTGAGTGCGCTGCGCGAGGAGCTCAGCACTCTGGACCGGGGCGCCCGGCATGCCGAGCTGCCACAGGTGGAAGAACTCTGCCAGGCCTTGCTGGCGCTCTACGATGCCGTCGAGGAAGGCCGCCTGGCGGTCAGCCCGGCGTTCTTCGAGGAAGCCCGCCAGGCCCACGAGGCGCTGATCGGGATGATGGACCAGGTCGCCGCCGGCCTGCAGGTCACGCCGCGTCCGGAGCGGGTCGCGGCCCTGCAGGAGCTGTTGGAAGCGCCCGCCGCCGAGGCCGTTCCGTTCATCGACCCGGAGAGCCTCGGCGCCGACGATTTCCCCCCGGAAGACGAAGAACCGGCCCTCCCCGAGGCGGTCTTCGAAGAGGCCGGGACGCCTGCCGAGGAGACCGTACCGGCAGCGCCTGCACCGGCTCCCGGCCGCGAGCTGGACGAGGAAATGGTGTCGATCTTCCTCGAAGAGGCGGTGGACATCCTCGAAAGCGCCGGCCAGGCACTGGCCCAATGGCAGGCCGAGCCGGGCGCGCTGTCTTCGCTCAGCGCCCTGCAGCGCGACCTGCATACCCTCAAGGGCGGCGCACGGATGGCCGAGATCGCCGAGATCGGCGACCTGGCCCACGAGCTGGAGGCCCTCTACGAAGGACTGGTCGACCGCCGTTACCAGCACTCCCCGCAACTGGCCGGATTGCTGCAAGCCTGTCACGACCGCCTGGCCGAACAGCTCGACCAGTTGAGCGCCGGCCAGCCCCTGGCCGACCCGCACGACCTTATCCAGTCGATCCGCCGGTTCCGCCAGGGCCCGGTGGCCGAGGCCGCGACACCGGGCGAGGCGGAAAGCCCTGTCGAGGAACTCGTTGCACCTGCCGTCGAGGAGCCCGCCGCGCCTGCTGCGGAGGCGTTCGAAGAGCGCGATCCCGAACTGGTGGAGATCTTCCTCGAGGAAGGCTTCGATATCCTCGACAGCGCTGCCGCCGCGTTGCAGCGCTGGATGGACGACGTCGACAACACCATCGAACTGGAAGCCTTGCAGCGCGACCTGCATACCCTCAAGGGCGGTGCGCGGATGGCCGAGATCGGCGAGATCGGCGACCTCGCCCATGAGCTTGAATTCCTCTACGAAGGCCTCTGCGGTGGACGCCTGCGCGCCAGCCCGGCCTTGTTCGGCCTGCTGCAGCGCTGCCACGACGAGCTGGCCGAGATGCTCGAGGCGGTGCGTGGCCACCGCACGCTGCCCGACGGGCAGGCGCTGATCGCGGAGATCAGGCGCCTGCGCAGCGATCCCGACGAGCAACTGAGCGTACCCACCAGCGTCAGCCTCAAGCCGCTGGCGGCGAAGGGCGCGGCGGCCGACGAGAGCGAGATCCTCGACATCTTCCTCGAGGAAGCCGACGACCTGCTGGAGAACCTCGAACTGGCGCTCGGCCGCTGGGACGGCGGCAACGGCGACGCCCAGCCGCTGGACGACCTGCTGCGGATCCTGCACACCCTCAAGGGCGGTGCGCGCCTGGCCGGACAGACCGAGCTGGGCAACCTGGCCCACGACCTCGAGCAGCATCTCACCGATGCGCAGCAACAGGGCGCGCCGTGGCCGGACAGCCTGCTGCTGGATGCGCAGTCGGGGCTGGAAGGCCTGCAGCGGCAGGTCGACCTGTTGCGCGAGCGGCTGGCCGAGGACGACGAGGCCGGTGAGCGGCCCGAGCCCGCCCAGGCGCTGGTCCAGGCCGACGATACCGGCCGCGCGGTGGCCTCCGCGCTGGCCGAGCTGACCCGCCTGGCCCCGGCGGCTGGCGCGATCATGGCGGCCGAGGCGGCGCCTCCGGCCGCCCCGGCCACCACCCTGCCGTTCGTGCGCAAGGCCCAGGAGGCGGCCCAGGAGGCCGCTTCCCGACGTGCCCCGCAGGAGCTGGTGAAGGTGCCGGCGGAACTGCTGGAGAACCTGGTCAACCTGGCGGGCGAGACCTCGATCTTCCGCGGCCGGGTCGAGCAGCAGGTGAGCGACGTCGGCTTCACCCTCGGCGAGATGGAGTCCACCATCGAGCGGGTGCGCGACCAGTTGCGCCGCCTCGACACCGAGACCCAGGCGCAGATCCTCTCGCGTCACCAGGCCGATGCCGAACGCGCCGGCTACGAAGAATTCGACCCGCTGGAAATGGACCGCTATTCGCAGTTGCAGCAGCTCTCGCGCGCACTCTTCGAATCGGCCTCCGACCTTCTCGACCTGAAGGAAACCCTGGCGGCGAAGAACCGTGACGCGGAGACCCTGCTGCTGCAACAGGCGCGGGTCAACACCGAACTCCAGGAAGGCCTGATGCGCACCCGCATGGTGCCGTTCGATCGGCTGGTACCGCGTTTGCGGCGGATCGTCCGGCAGGTGGCCGGCGAGCTTGGCAAGCAGGTCGAATTCGTGGTCGGCAACGCCGACGGCGAGATGGATCGTACCGTCCTCGAACGCATCGTCGCGCCGCTGGAGCACATGCTGCGCAACGCCGTGGACCACGGCATCGAGTCCGGCGAGACGCGCCGCGCGGCGGGCAAGCCGGAGCACGGTACGATCCGCCTGAACATCGGCCGCGAGGGCGGCGACATTCTCCTCACCCTCTCCGACGACGGCGCCGGCATCCGCCTCGACGCGGTACGGCGCAAGGCCATCGAGCGTGGCCTGATGAGCGCCGACAGCGACCTCAGCGATCATGAAGTGCTGCAGTTCGTGCTCGAGTCCGGTTTCTCCACCGCCGAAAAGGTCACCCAGATCTCCGGGCGCGGCGTCGGCCTCGACGTGGCCAACTCCGAGGTCAAGCAGCTCGGCGGCTCGGTGAGCATCCAGACCGAGCCGGGCCAGGGCACCCGCTTCAACGTGCGGCTGCCGTTCACCGTGTCGGTGAACCGGGCGCTGATGGTGCTATCCGGCGAGGATCTCTACGCGGTGCCGCTGAACACCATCGAGGGCATCGTGCGGGTTTCGCCCTACGAACTGGAGGCGCTCTACGACCAGCGCGGCGAGGCGGGGCTGGATACGCCCAGCTTCGAATACGCCGGGCAGTCCTACGAACTGAAGTACCTCGGCGAGCTGCTGAACAACGGCCAGGAACCCAAGCTGGTCGGCCAGTCGCTGCCCTTGCCGGTGATCCTGGTGCGCTCCTCGGAGCATGCGGTGGCGGTGCAGGTCGACTCGCTGGCCGGTTCCCGCGAGATCGTGGTGAAGAGCCTCGGTCCGCAGTTCGCCGGGGTCGCCGGGATTTCCGGGGCGACCCTGCTTGGCGATGGCCGGGTGGTGGTGATCCTCGACCTGCTGGCGACCATCCGCTCCCGGCACGCGCTGCTCGGCCAGGAAAGCCGTCGCGAACGCCTGGCGCTGCGCCAGGAAATGGCGGCGAGCGAAAGCGAGCAGCAGCGGCCGCCGCTGGTCATGGTGGTGGACGACTCGGTCACCGTGCGCAAGGTCACCACCCGCCTGCTGGAGCGCAACGGCATGAACGTGTTGACCGCGAAGGACGGCGTGGACGCCATCGCCCAGCTCCAGGAGCACCGTCCGGACATCCTCCTGCTGGACATCGAGATGCCGCGCATGGACGGTTTCGAGGTCGCCACCCTGGTGCGCCACGACGAGCGCCTGGGCAACCTGCCGATCATCATGATCACCTCGCGGACCGGCGAGAAACACCGCGAGCGCGCGCTGGGCATCGGCGTCAACCAGTACCTCGGCAAGCCTTACCAGGAAACCGAGCTGCTCGAAGCCATCCAGTCCCTGGTCGGCCAGCATGAGTGAGCGCGTCACGCCACGGGTCGCGGTGATCGCCGACACCTCGTTGCAGCGCCACGTGTTGCAACAGGCGCTGCTCGGCCATGGTTACGAGGTGGTGCTCAACGCCGACCCGGCCAGGGTCGACGACGCCGCGCTGGAGTGCGCGCCCGACCTGTGGCTGGTGGACCTGACCCAGCAGGACGACTCGCCGCTGCTGGACAGCCTGCTGGAGCAGGACCGTGCGCCGGTGCTGTTCGGCGAGGGCCACGCGCCGGAGCGGCATACCGAACATTACCCGCGCTGGGAGCGGCGGCTGATCGGCAAGCTGAAGCGCTTGATCGGCGACCCCAGCGATGGCGTTGGCGACAGCCTCGGCGCATTGCTCGACGAGGAGCGTCCGCCGCGCCTGGAGATTCCCGGCGACCTCGCGGCGATGCCGCTGCAGGCCGGCGAAGCGGCCCGCGAGGTGTGGCTGCTGGCGGCCTCGCTCGGCGGCCCGGCGGCGGTGAAGGCATTTCTCGACGCCTTGCCCGGCGGCCTGCCGATCGGTTTCCTCTATGCCCAGCACATCGATGCCAGCTTCGAGCAGAACCTGCCGCAGGCAGTCGGCCGGCACAGCCAGTGGCATGTGAAGAACGTCCGCGACGGTGAAGCGCTGCGTTGCGGCGAGGTCATGGTGGTGCCGGTGCTGCACGAGCTCGGTTTCCACCACGACGGGCGACTGAAATGCAGCCAGCGTTCCTGGCCGGAACCCTACACCCCGTCCATCGACCAGATGATGCTCAACCTGGCCCAGCAGTTCGGCCCCGACTGCGGGGTGATCGTTTTCAGCGGCATGGGTAGCGACGGCAGCGCCGCTGCCGCCTACGTGCGGCGCCAGGGTGGCGAGGTATGGACCCAGCGCGCCGACAGTTGCGTCTGTTCGAGCATGCCGGACAGCTTGCGCGAAGCCGGTTACAGCAGTTTCAATGCCAGCCCCCGCGAACTGGCCGAGGCATTGGTCAAGCATCTGGCCGCACGCTGCGCGCCGACAGGAGTCGAAACATGAACCAGGCCGTGATCGAGCAGGATGGCATGAGCCGGAACACCCCAGCCAACCCGACCCCGGACAGCCTCACCGGGCTGCTCCTGCCGCTGAGCGACCGCACCCTGCTGTTGCCCAACGTCGCCGTGGCCGAACTGATCGCCTATCGCAACCCGCAGGTCGCCGCCGGCCTGCCGCAGTGGTACCTGGGCCAGGTGGCCTGGCGCGACCTGCGCCTGCCGCTGCTGTCCTTCGAGGCGGCCTCCAGCGGCGAACAGCAGCCGGTACTCGGCAGCAGCGCGCGGGTGGTGGTCATCAACGCCCTCGGCGGACGACCCCATGTGAAATTCCTCGCCCTGCTGGTGCAGGGCATTCCGCGCTCGGTGCGGCTGGACGCCAATCTCGCGAGCACCGCCGCGCCGCTGGCGGCGCTGGAACTGGCGGCGGTGGACATCGGCGGCGAAACCGCACGGATTCCGGACCTGGCCGGGCTCGAAGAGAAGCTCGCCGACGCCGGCCTGATCTGAGCCGTCCATGGCCGGCCTGCAGCACGCGCGGATCGGCGCCTCCCTCGAGGTCGCCAGCGCCAGCCTGGCCGGGCACCGCTTCGAGAAGCACAGCCACGACGAGTTCGTCATCAGCGCCAACCTCTGCGGATTGGAAGATGTCTGGCTGGATGGCCGTACCTTCCAGGCCGACAGCGGCGACCTGACCCTCTACAACCCGGGGCAGATCCAGGGCGGCGGCGTCCGCGACGGCCAGCCCTGGCGCTTCGCCAGCCTCTATCTGCCTGCCGCCGAACTGGCGAGCAGCCTGGATCTTTCCTCCGTCGAGTTCGACCGCCCGCTGCTGCGCAGTCCGGCGCTGGGCCGCGAGTTGGCCGCCAGCATCGAAGCCTTGCTGGCCAGCGACCGTTTCGCCCGCGAACGGGGCGAGGAGCGCCTGCTGGATTTCCTTGGCCGCCTGCTGGCGGCGAGCGGCACCCGCCTGCCGCAGAGGGCCGATCCTGGGCGCCCGGCTGTCGCCCGCCTGCAGGCGCTGCTCGCCGAGCGCCTGGCCGAACCGCCGGACCTGGATGAGATGGCGGAGCAGGTGGGCCTGTCGAAATACCACCTGCTGCGGGCGTTCAAGAAGGCCACCGGGCTCAGCCCGCGCCAGTGGAGCATGCAACTGCGCACCCGCCGCGCCCTCGGCCTGTTGCGCCGTGGCCTGGCGGTGGGCGAGGTGGCCCACGCCCTGGGCTTCGCCGACCAGAGCCACCTGACCCGTTACTTCACCAGCGCCTACGGCATTTCGCCGGGCCGCTACCAGCGCGCCGTGCGCGGCTGAACTGCGCAATCCGGTTCAAGTCGGCGGAGCCGCCGGCCGGGATAATCCGACGTCCCACCACGGAGTCGTCGTTCCATGCTCGCCATCTTCCTCGCCGCCTTGCTGTTCGGTTTCGCCTTCAATGTTTCCCCTGGCGCGGTGTTCAGCGAAACGCTGCGCCGCGGTTTGACCGGCGGCTTCCGCCCGGCGTTGCTGGTGCAACTGGGGTCGCTGATCGGCGATGCCGTCTGGGCCCTGCTCGGGCTCACCGGGCTGGCGCTGCTGCTGGGCTACGAACAGGTGCGGATTCCCCTGACCCTGGCCTGTGCCGCCTACCTGGCCTGGCTCGGCGTGCAAGGCTTGCGCGACGCCTGGAGTCCGCCGCTGGCGGCGGAGGATGCCGGCGAGCAGGGGCGCAACGCCTTCGGCGCCGGCGCGGCGATCTCCCTGTCCAATCCGAAGAACGTGGTCTACTGGGGTGCCCTCGGCAGCGCCCTGGCGGGGATCGTCGACGGCACGCCGAACCAGGCGCAGTCGCTGGTGTTCTTCGCCGGTTTCATGCTCTCGTCGCTGATCTGGTGCTTTTGCTGCGCGGCGCTGGTGGACTGGCTGCGGCGCAACACCTCGCTGTTCTGGCACCGCGTCAGCTACGCCGGTTGCGGCGTGCTCCTGCTCGGCCTGGCAGGACTGGCGCTGCGCGGGCTGTAGCCGCGCCTCAGGCCGGCGCCAGGCGCCGCCGCAGCAGGCGTTGGCGCAGGCTTTCGAACCTGCCGAGGTCGACATGCCGGGCATGGTCGCCGACGACGATCCGGCCGTCGGGCAGCTCCGCCCAGTGCTGTAGTCCGCCCTCCAGGTCCAGTTCGCCGTAGCGGATGCGCAGCGCCCGGCCGGATTCGAGGTGCCAGAGCTGGGCGAGGTCCCGCGAGCGATGCGGTTCCAGCCACGGTGCCAGGAGCAGCCAGCCTCCGTCCAGGGCCTGGAGCTTCAGGTAGGGACCTTCGGCCAGGCCGTCCAGCGAGTGGCTGCGGATCTCGCCGCTGTCGAGCCGGCCTTCGCAGAGCGTTTCACGCTCCAGCCAGACGATGGTCCCGGGCGCCGCCGAGGTCGGTTGCGCCGGATCGGCGGGCAGATCCTTGCCGACGGGGAACGGCAGGGGCTGGATGCGTGCCTCGCGCCATTCGAAGAACTGCCCGCGGGAGAGCAGGCAGACGCGCTGGTCCGGAGTGGTGAAGACCGCCGGCGGATTCTCGATGGAGCGCCGCGCTTGCGGCACCTCGAAGAGCAACCGCGGTTCGTCGTTGCCCTGGGCGAAGCCCGGATAGAGGAAGAACAGGCCGCGGTCGGCCAGGAGCAGGTCGTCCCCGGCCAGGCCGATGGCAAGTTCCGGGGTGCGGCGTTGGCGCAACGACTGCGCCGGCGGCAGCGGCAAGGGCGGTAGTTCGGGCGTCAACGAGGCGAGGTCGCGGGAGCGATGCAGCCAGGCGTAGGGGCTTCCCGAACGGGTCATCCTGACCCAGGCGTGCAGGCCGTCCGCCGAACTGGCCCGGCAGAGCAACGCGCCCTGGGTTTCCTCCGCGCCATCGGGCAGGCGTTGCAGCCTGGGCCATTGGCGCAGGTCCAGCAGGTCGCGGCTGTCCTCGCCCGGCAGGCGGGCGATGGCCAGGCCGGGCGCCAGGTGCTCGGCGTGTTCGAGGCAGATGTAGGCCGAAGCCGGCGCCAGGCCGGCCGGCGCGGCGGCGGGGAGGGCCGCCCGGGCGCCCTCGGGGGCGTTTTCCTGGCGCAGCGTGCGGGCGTTGTGGCCCTGCGCTGCGAGCGCATCGAGGAGGCGCTGGCTGTGGGGGGCGCCGACCACGTACAGGTTCAGGCTGTCGTCTTCGTCCAGGCGTTCCACCAACGCCAGTCCGAGGGATTCCAGCTCCTGGCCGAGGGCTGGCAGGAAATCCTCGGGAAGGTCGTCGCGCAGGCGCTCCAGCAGCGTCTCCAGTGCGGCGGAGGCCAACTGCGGGAAGCGTCCGGCATAGTCTCGGCGGAGTACGCCGAGCACGTCGGGCAGGCGGATCTTCCAATCGAAGGTAACGGGCGTGTCCATGCGTGCGATCCGTTGCGAAGTGGGTTGCGCAACGGTATTCACTGGCTGTCGCCGTTGTAAAGCGGCGGGAGGGATATCAGGCGAAGTCGCCCCAGAGTTGCTGGGCCACCGCCAACGCTACCACCGGCGCGGTCTCGGTGCGCAGCACTCGCGGGCCGAGGCGCGCGGAGTGGAAACCGGCCGCCTGCGCCTGCTCCACCTCGGCATCGCTCAGGCCGCCTTCGGGACCCACCAGGAAGGCCAGGCGCGACGGCGGCGCATGGCTGGCCAGGGGGGCGGCCACAGGGTGCAGGACCAGCCTGAGGTCATCGTCCCGCCCGCGCAGCCAGTCCTCCAGGGCCAGAGGCGGATGGATCAGCGGCAGGCTCGAACGGCCGCACTGCTCGCAGGCGCTGATCGCCACCTGGCGCCAGTGCTGCAGGCGCTTGTCGGCGCGCTCGTCCTTCAGGCGCACTTCGCAACGCTCGCTGACGATCGGGGTGATTTCCGCCACCCCCAGCTCGGTGGCCTTCTGGATCGCCCAGTCCATCCGCTCGCCGCGCGACAGGCCTTGCCCCAGGTGGATACGCAGGGGCGAGTCGGGCTGGCCGGCGAACTGCTCGCGGAGTTCGACGCGGACATTCTTCTTGCCGACCTCGACCAGCTCGCCGAGGTATTCCCGGCCGCTGCCGTCGAACAGTTGCACGGCGTCGCCCGTGGCGTGCCGCAGCACGCGGCCGATGTAGTGGGCCTGGGCCTCGGGCAGGTCGTGCTGGCCGAGGGAGAGAGGCTGGTCGACGAAGAAGCGGGACAGGCGCATGGCGATTCGAGGGTAGTGGCGACAGGCGCGCAGTTTACTGCCTGCCGCGGGGCGCTGGAACCGGCCCCCTCGGAACGAAGGGGCGGCGACGTTCAGCCCGGATCGCGGTGGTCCGGGTGGAAGTCGCTGACCGCCACGCTGACCGCGTCGCGGGTGGCGATGTCGATGCCTTCGCTGGCCACCTCGGCGAGGAAGTCGATCTGCTCCGGGGTAATCACGTAGGGCGGCAGGAAATACACCACGCTGCCCAGCGGGCGCAGCAGCGCGCCGCGCTCCAGGCCATGCTGGAAGACCTTCAGGCCGCGGCGCTCCTGCCAGGGGTAGGGCGTCCTGGATGCCTTGTCCTGGACCATTTCGATGGCCAGGACCATCCCGGTCTGGCGCACCTCGGCGACATGCGGGTGGTCGGCCAGGTGCGCGGTGGCCCTGGCCATGTGGGTGGACAGCGCGCGGTTGGCCTCGATCACCTTGTCTTCCTCGAAGATGTCCAGGGTCGCCAGGGCGGCGGCGCAGGCCAGCGGGTTGCCGGTATAGGTGTGCGAGTGGAGGAAGGCGCGCAGGGTCTGGTAGTCGTCGTAGAAGCCCCGGTAGACGGTCTCGCTGGTCAGCACCGCGGACATCGGCAGGTAGCCACCGGTGAGGGCTTTGGACAGACAGAGGAAATCCGGGGCGATGCCGGCCTGCTCGCAGGCGAACATCGTCCCGGTGCGGCCGAAGCCCACCGCGATCTCGTCGTGGATCAGGTGCACGCCATAGCGGTCGCAGGCTTCGCGCAGCAGCTTGAGGTAGACCGGGTGGTACATGCGCATGCCGCCGGCGCCCTGGATCAGCGGTTCGACGATGACCGCGGCGATCTCGTCGTGCCCTTCGGCCAGGGTGCGCTCCATATGGGCGAACATGTTCCGCGAATGTTCTTCCCAGCACATGCCGTCCGGACGCAGGAAGCAGTCCGGGCTGGGCACCTTGATGGTGTCGAGCAGCAGCGACTTGTAGGTTTCGGTGAACAGCGCCACGTCGCCCACCGACATCGCCGCGATGGTTTCGCCGTGGTAGCTGTTGGTCAGGGTGACGAAGCGCTTCTTGCGCGGCCTGCCGCTATTGAGCCAGAAGTGGTAGCTCATCTTCAGCGCGACCTCGATGCCCGCCGAGCCGCTGTCGGCGTAGAACACCCGGTCGAGCCCCGGCGGGGTGATCTTCACCAGTCGCTCCGACAGCTCGATCACCGGCTGGTGGCTGAATCCGGCGAGGATCACGTGCTCCAACTGGTCGACCTGGTCCTTGATGCGCTGGTTGATGCGCGGGTTGGCGTGACCGAACACATTGACCCACCAGGAACTGACCGCGTCGATGTAGCGCTTGCCTTCGAAATCCTCCAGCCAGACGCCTTCGCCGCGGCGGATCGGGATCACCGGCAGGCGTTCGTGGTCTTTCATCTGGGTACAGGGATGCCAGAGTACGTTCAGGTCGCGCTGCATCCAGTCGGCGTTAAGGCCCATGGGCTGTCTCCTCGGATCGATCGGCAAAGCCTATGCAATGGGGGTGAGATGAACAACCCGGCGGGTTGGGACACATCCGACAGCAGCCGCCGACGGACTCCTATGGTGGCCCAAACGGCTCTGGCGTATGCTGCGCGCCGTTGCGTCTTTGCTTTTTTCCTGGGGAGTCCGGTATGTCGTTAAGGTGGCTGCGCGCCGCGGCGTTTCTCATGTTGGGGGTGTTCAGCGCGGTGGCGCTGGGCAAGGATAAACAGCCTACGGCGATCGTCGTCGGCGCGGGCCTGGCAGGCCTGAGCGCGGCCTACGAATTGCAGAAGGACGGCTGGCAGGTCACGGTGCTCGAAGCGCGGCCGCAGGTGGGCGGGCGTTCCGGCCTGGCCACCAGCGAATGGGTCGGCAACCAGAAGGTCCAGCCCACGCTCAATGCCTACCTGGACACCTTCAAGCTGAAGCCGGTGCCGGCGCCGGACTTCGTCCGCACCCCCAGCTACCTGATCGACGGCCTGTACTACAGCAGCAGCGATCTCGCGCTCAAGCAGCCGAACGTCGCCGCCGACCTCAAGCGCTTCGAGTCGACCCTGGACGATCTCTCGGCATCGATCTCCGACCCGCTCAACCCTGCCTCGAGCAATACCCTGTTCGCCCTCGACCAGATGAACGCCGCGCGCTGGCTGGACAAGCTGAACCTGTCGCCGACCGCGCGCCTGCTGGTCAACCAGCGTATCCGTTCGCGCTACGACGAACCGTCGCGCCTGTCGCTGCTCTACCTCGCCCAGCAGGGCCGCGCCTACCGTGGCGTCGACGACCGCGACCTGCGCGCGGCGCGCCTGCCCGGCGGCAGCCAGGTGCTGGCGGAAGCCTTCGTCAAGCAGATCAAGACGATCAAGACCAAATCCAAGGTGTCGAGCATCGTCCAGGCCAAGGACGGCGTCGCCGTCAAGGCCGGCAGCGAGACCTACAAGGCCGACTACGTGGTTCTCGCCGTGCCGCTGAAGGCGCTCGGCCAGATCCAGATGACCCCGTCCCTGAGCGGTACCCAGATGTCCGCGCTGAAGGGCACCAACTATGGCTGGCGCGACCAGATCCTGCTGAAGTTCAAGCGTCCGGTGTGGGACGACAAGTCGCGCCTCTCCGGCGAGATCTTCAGCGACCAGGGCCTGGGCATGATCTGGGTCGAGCCGGCGCTGAAAGGCGGCGCCAACGTCCTGATCAACCTGTCCGGCGACAACGCCCGCGTGCTGCAGGCTTTCGGCGACCGGCAGATGGTCGATCAGGTGCTGATCCGCATGAACAAGTTCTATCCGAAGATGCGCGGTGCCTTCGCCGGCTACGAAATTCGTCGCTACAGCGCCGATCCGGGTACCGGTGGTTCCTACCTGGCCTACGGTCCGGGCCAGGTGACGCGTTTCTGGCGGATCTGGGAACAGCCGCTGTCGCGGGTCGCCTTCGCCGGCGAGCACACCGATGCGCTGTACCCCGGCACCATCGAGGGCGCGCTGCGTAGCGGCAAGCGCGCGGCCAGCCAGGTGCGCGACCTGTATGCCGGCAAGACGCCGGTGATCGAGGGCGCGCCGATGGTGGCGAAGGCCGAGAAGGTGGCCGCACCGACGACCGGCGGCGAGAAGAAGAACCCGTTCGCCTGGTTCACCCGCCTGTTCGATTGATCCCCTTCGCCGGCGCCGGAAGCTCCGGCGCCTTGCGCTTCCCGGTTCGCAGCGCAATCCGGGGTTTTTTCTTAGCCTGCGAACCTATCTTGTGAATCGATGTTTCAAAGCAGAATTTTCTGCTTTAACTCGATGGATTTGCCGCTAGTCTTGAGGCTTCGCTTTTCAAGGAAGTTTTTCATGCAGTGGCGCAATACCTCATCCCGTTACGGCGTATTCAGCCTGTTCCTGCACTGGGGCAGCGCGCTGGTGGTCTTCGGCCTGTTCGGCCTGGGCCTGTGGATGCGCGAACTGAGCTATTACGACCCCTGGTACCACCCCGCGCCGGCGCTGCATAAAAGCATCGGCATCCTGCTGGCCATTGCCCTGCTGGTGCGGATCGTCTGGCGTTTCGTCAGCCCGCCGCCGCCGGCGCCGGCCAACCACGGTCCGCTCACGCGGGTAGCGAGCAAGCTTGGCCACCTCGCGCTGTACGGGCTGCTGCTGGCGGTGATCGTCGCGGGCTACCTGATTTCCACCGCCGACGGCGAACCGATCAGCGTGTTCGGCTGGTTCTCCGTGCCGGCAACCCTCAGCGGGCTGCCCGACCAGGCAGACGTCGCGGGTGAAATCCATCTCTACCTGGCCTGGGCGCTGGTGGTCTTCGCCGTCCTCCATGCCCTGGCCGCCCTCAAGCATCACTTCGTCGACCGCGACCCGACCCTAAAGCGCATGCTCGGTCGCTCGTCGAATGATCAACAACCACGTTAAGGAGAATGTCCATGCTGAAGAAGACCCTTGCCGCGCTGGCGCTCGGCTCCGCACTGTTCACCGCCGGCCAGGCAATGGCCGCGGACTACAAGATCGACAAGGAAGGCCAGCACGCCTTCATCGAGTTCCGCATCAAGCACCTGGGCTATAGCTGGCTGTACGGCCGCTTCAACGACTTCGACGGCAGCTTCACCTTCGACGAGAAGAACCCGTCGGCCGACAAGGTCAAGGTGACCATCAACACCAACAGCGTGGACACCAACCATGCCGAGCGTGACAAGCACCTGCGCAGCGGTGATTTCCTCAACGTCAGCAAGAACCCGACCGCTACCTTCGAATCCACCGAAGTGAAGGCCAACGGCGACAGCGCCGACATCACCGGCAACCTGACCCTGAACGGCGTGACCAAGCCGGTCACCATCAAGGCCAAGCTGATCGGCCAGGGCGACGACCCGTGGGGCGGCTACCGTGCCGGCTTCGAAGGCAGCGCCACCCTGAAGCTGAAAGACTTCGGCATCAAGATGGACCTCGGCCCGGCATCCCAGGAAGTCGAGCTGCTGCTCTCCGTCGAAGGCATTCGCCAGTAAGCGGATACCTGAAACGAAAAACGCCGGCGATCGCCGGCGTTTTTCATTGTGCTTCGAAAAGAATGTTCTTAAATATCCTCAAGCGGTTGCGCGGCCAGGCACTGGTCGAGGAGATGCACCAGGGTGGCCTGTTCCACCGGGGTGAGCGGGGCAAACAACTCGTCATGCACGCGTGACATGATGGCCTCCGCATGCTGGTGGATGGCCAGCCCCTCGTCGGTGAGGAAGAGCTGGAAGCTGCGCTGGTCGCTGGGGTTGCGCTCGCGGCGGACCAGGTTTCTTCCCTCCAGCTCGCGGATCTTCCGGGTGATTAGTGCCTTGTCGCGGCACATCTGGCGTCCCAGGTCCTGCAGGTTCAGCCCGCGTTGTTCGTCGATAAGCTTCAATACATGGACGTCGGGCGGGGTCAGGTCGAGTCGCTGGCAATCGAGCTCGCTCTGGATGCGCGTCCGCACATGCTGGAAGACCGCCATCAGCGCGGGCATCAGGTCGGGATTCACGGGGTAGTTCATTGGTTTGGCCGAGTAAACCTAATGTAAATGTGGTTGATCCAGTCAACTATTTTGCTTATTTTAGTTGACCTTATCAACCTTGTTTCAGGTTCTGAATATGGGCCATGGCGCCGGGTGGATAACCGGCCATCGAGCTAAAACGTTTCAGGTGTTTTCACGCGAGGCTTTCGGACGTTTACAAACACCTATGAATGTAAGTATTTTGCCTGCCTTCTTCGAGCCGGTGCAGCGCCTTCACGCTGCATCGGCCGCTTTCGCTCATGAGGACAACGCTATGCAACGAACGCCAGCCATGCGTGTACTGGTTCCGGCCCTGCTGGTCGCGATTTCGGCCCTTTCCGGGTGCGGAAAAAGCGAGGCGCCGCCGCCGGCGCAAACGCCGGAGGTCGGGATCGTGACCCTGGAAGCGCAGACGGTGACCCTGAATACCGAGCTGCCGGGCCGGACCAATGCGTTCCGCATCGCCGAGGTGCGTCCCCAGGTGAACGGCATCATCCTCAAGCGCCTGTTCAAGGAAGGCAGCGACGTCAAGGCCGGGCAGCAGCTCTACCAGATCGACCCCGCCACCTACGAGGCCGACTACCAGAGCGCCCAGGCCAACCTGGCTTCGACCCAGGAGCAGGCCCAGCGCTACAAGCTGCTGGTCGCCGACCAGGCCGTGAGCAAGCAGCAGTACGCCGACGCCAATGCCGCCTACCTGCAGTCCAAGGCGGCGGTGGAGCAGGCGCGGATCAACCTGCGCTACACCAAGGTGCTGTCGCCGATCTCCGGCCGCATCGGCCGTTCCGCGGTGACCGAAGGCGCCCTGGTGACCAACGGGCAGGCCAACGCGATGGCCACCGTGCAACAGCTCGACCCGATCTACGTCGACGTCACCCAGCCGTCCACCGCCCTGCTGCGCCTGCGCCGCGAACTGGCCAGCGGCCAGTTGGAGCGCGCCGGCGACAACGCGGCGAAGGTCTCCCTGAAGCTGGAGGACGGTAGCCAATACCCGCTGGAAGGTCGCCTCGAATTCTCCGAGGTTTCCGTCGACGAAGGCACCGGCTCGGTCACCATCCGCGCCGTGTTCCCCAACCCGAACAACGAGCTGCTGCCCGGCATGTTCGTTCACGCGCAGTTGCAGGAAGGCGTCAAGCAGAAGGCCATCCTCGCTCCGCAGCAAGGCGTGACCCGCGACCTCAAGGGCCAGGCTACCGCGCTGGTGGTGAACGCGCAGAACAAGGTCGAGCTGCGGGTGATCAAGGCCGACCGGGTGATCGGCGACAAATGGCTGGTTACCGAAGGCCTGAACGCCGGCGACAAGATCATTACCGAAGGCCTGCAGTTCGTGCAGCCGGGTGTCGAGGTGAAGACCGTGCCGGCGAAGAATGTCGCGTCCGCGCAGAAGGCCGAGGCCGCTCCGGCGAAAACCGACAGCAAGGGCTGATCAAGGGGATTCGTAATGTCGAAGTTTTTCATTGATAGGCCCATTTTCGCGTGGGTGATCGCCTTGGTGATCATGCTCGCGGGCGGCCTGTCGATCCTCAGTCTGCCGGTCAACCAGTACCCGGCCATCGCCCCGCCGGCCATCGCCGTGCAGGTGAGCTACCCGGGCGCCTCGGCCGAGACGGTGCAGGACACCGTGGTCCAGGTGATCGAGCAGCAGATGAACGGGATCGACAATCTGCGCTACATCTCCTCGGAGAGTAACTCCGACGGCAGCATGACCATCACCGTGACCTTCGAACAGGGCACCGACCCCGACATCGCCCAGGTCCAGGTGCAGAACAAGCTGCAACTGGCCACCCCGCTACTGCCGCAGGAAGTGCAGCGCCAGGGGATCCGGGTGACCAAGGCGGTGAAGAACTTCCTCATGGTGGTCGGTGTGGTTTCCACCGACGGCAGCATGACCAAGGAAGACCTGTCGAACTACATCGTTTCCAACATCCAGGACCCGCTCTCGCGGACCAAGGGCGTCGGTGACTTCCAGGTGTTCGGCTCGCAGTACTCGATGCGCATCTGGCTCGACCCGGCCAAGCTGAACAGCTACCAGCTGACCCCCGGCGACGTGAGCAGCGCGATCCAGGCGCAGAACGTGCAGATTTCCTCCGGCCAGCTCGGCGGCTTGCCGGCGGTCAAGGGCCAGCAGCTCAACGCCACCATCATCGGCAAGACCCGCCTGCAGACCGCGGAGCAATTCGAGAACATCCTGCTCAAGGTCAATCCCGACGGTTCCCAGGTGCGCCTGAAGGACGTCGCCGATGTAGGCCTGGGCGGCCAGGACTACAGCATCAACGCGCAGTTCAACGGCAGCCCGGCGTCCGGTATCGCGATCAAGCTGGCCACCGGCGCCAACGCGCTGGATACCGCCAAGGCGATCCGCCAGACCATCGCCAACCTGGAACCGTTCATGCCGCAGGGCATGAAGGTGGTCTACCCGTACGACACCACCCCGGTGGTCTCGGCCTCGATCCATGAGGTAGTGAAGACCCTCGGCGAGGCGATCCTCCTCGTGTTCCTGGTGATGTACCTGTTCCTGCAGAACTTCCGCGCCACGCTGATCCCGACCATCGCCGTACCGGTGGTGCTGCTGGGGACCTTCGGCGTGCTCGCCGCGTTCGGCTTCTCGATCAACACCCTGACCATGTTCGGCATGGTGCTGGCCATCGGCTTGCTGGTGGACGACGCCATCGTGGTGGTGGAGAACGTCGAGCGGGTGATGGCCGAGGAAGGCCTGTCGCCAAGGGAGGCGGCGCGCAAGTCCATGGGCCAGATCCAGGGCGCGCTGGTCGGTATCGCCATGGTGCTCTCGGCGGTATTCCTGCCGATGGCGTTCTTCGGCGGCTCCACCGGGGTGATCTACCGGCAGTTCTCCATCACCATCGTGTCGGCCATGGCCCTCTCGGTGATCGTGGCGCTGATCCTCACCCCGGCGCTCTGCGCGACCATGCTCAAGCCGATCGAGAAAGGCGACCATGGCGAGCACAAGGGCGGCTTCTTCGGCTGGTTCAACCGGATGTTCCTTTCCACCACCCACGGCTACGAGCGGGGCGTGGCGTCGATCCTCAAGCATCGCGCGCCGTACCTGCTGATCTACGTGGTGATCGTGGCCGGGATGATCTGGATGTTCACCCGCATTCCCACCGCGTTCCTCCCCGACGAGGACCAGGGCGTACTGTTCGCCCAGGTACAGACCCCGCCGGGCTCCAGTGCCGAGCGTACCCAGGTGGTGGTGGACTCGATGCGCGAATACCTGCTGGAGAAGGAAAGCTCTTCGGTCAGCTCGGTGTTCACCGTGACCGGCTTCAACTTCGCCGGCCGCGGCCAGAGTTCGGGCATGGCGTTCATCATGCTCAAGCCCTGGGAAGAGCGTCCCGGTGGCGAGAACAGCGTGTTCGAACTGGCCAAGCGCGCGCAGATGCACTTCTTCAGCTTCAAGGACGCGATGGTGTTCGCCTTCGCGCCGCCGTCGGTACTGGAACTGGGTAACGCCACCGGCTTCGACCTGTTCCTCCAGGACCAGGCGGGTGTCGGCCACGAAGTCCTGCTCCAGGCGCGCAACAAGTTCCTCATGCTCGCCGCGCAGAACCCGGCGCTGCAACGCGTGCGCCCCAACGGCATGAGCGACGAACCGCAGTACAAGCTGGAGATCGACGACGAGAAGGCCAGCGCCCTCGGCGTGTCCCTTGCCGACATCAACAGCACCGTGTCCATCGCCTGGGGTTCCAGCTACGTCAACGACTTCATCGACCGTGGCCGGGTCAAGCGGGTCTACCTGCAGGGCAGGCCGGACGCGCGGATGAACCCGGACGACCTGAGCAAGTGGTACGTGCGCAACGACAAGGGCGAGATGGTGCCGTTCAACGCCTTCGCCACCGGCAAGTGGGAATACGGTTCGCCGAAGCTGGAGCGCTACAATGGCGTGCCGGCGATGGAGATCCTCGGCGAGCCGGCGCCCGGCCTGAGTTCCGGTGACGCCATGGCGGCGGTCGAGGAGATCGTCAAGCAATTGCCGAAAGGCGTTGGCTACTCCTGGACCGGCCTGTCCTACGAGGAGCGCTTGTCCGGCTCGCAGGCGCCGGCGCTGTATGCGCTGTCGCTGCTGGTGGTGTTCCTCTGCCTGGCGGCCCTGTACGAAAGCTGGTCGATTCCGTTCTCGGTGATGCTGGTGGTGCCGTTGGGCGTGATCGGCGCGCTGCTGGCGACGTCCATGCGCGGCCTGTCCAACGACGTGTTCTTCCAGGTGGGCCTGTTGACGACCATCGGCCTGTCGGCGAAGAACGCCATTCTCATCGTGGAGTTCGCCAAGGAGCTGCACGAGCAGGGCAAGGGCATCGTCGAGGCGGCCATCGAAGCCTGCCGCATGCGTCTGCGGCCGATCGTGATGACCTCCCTGGCGTTCATCCTCGGCGTGGTCCCGCTGGCGATCTCCACCGGCGCCGGCTCGGGCAGCCAGCATGCGATCGGTACCGGCGTGATCGGCGGCATGGTCACTGCGACCGTCCTGGCGATCTTCTGGGTACCGCTGTTCTACGTGGCGGTCAGCACGCTGTTCAAGGACGAGGCGTCCAAGCAGCAAGCGTCCGTCGAAAAGGGGCAATGATATGAAACGGTCCTTCCTTTCCCTGGCGGTAGCCGCTGTCGTTCTGTCCGGCTGCTCGCTGATCCCCGACTACCAGCGCCCCGAGGCGCCGGTAGCCGCGGCCTACCCGCAAGGGCAGGCCTACGGGCAGAACACCGGCGCGGCGGCCGTTCCGGCCGCCGACATCGGCTGGCGCGAGTTCTTCCGCGACCCGCAGTTGCAGCAACTGATCGGCTTGGCGCTGGAAAACAACCGCGACCTGCGGGTCGCCGCGCTGAACGTCGAGGCCTTCCGGGCGCAGTACCGCATCCAGCGGGCCGACCTGTTCCCGCGGATCGGCGTGGACGGTAGCGGCACCCGCCAGCGTTTGCCGGGCGACCTGTCGACCACCGGCAGTCCGGCGATTTCCAGCCAGTACGGGGTGACCCTGGGCACTACCGCCTGGGAACTCGATCTCTTCGGCCGCCTGCGCAGCCTGCGCGACCAGGCCCTGGAGCAGTACCTGGCGACCGAACAGGCGCAGCGCAGCGCGCAGACCACCCTGGTGGCCAGCGTGGCGACCGCCTACCTGACGCTGAAGGCCGACCAGGCGCAGTTGCAGCTGACCAAGGACACCCTGGGCACCTACCAGAAGAGTTTCGACCTGACCCAGCGCAGCTACGACGTCGGCGTCGCCTCCGCGCTCGACCTGCGCCAGGCGCAGACCGCCGTGGAAGGCGCCCGCGCGACCCTGGCGCAGTACACCCGCCTGGTAGCCCAGGACCAGAATGCGCTGGTCCTGCTGCTGGGCTCCGGGATCCCGGCGAACCTGCCGCAAGGCCTGGGCCTGGACCAGACCCTGCTGACCGAAGTGCCGGCGGGTCTGCCGTCGGACCTGCTGCAACGGCGCCCGGACATCCTCGAGGCCGAGCACCAGCTCATGGCTGCCAACGCCAGCATCGGCGCCGCGCGCGCGGCGTTCTTCCCGAGCATCAGCCTGACCGCCAACGCCGGCACCATGAGCCGCCAACTGTCCGGCCTGTTCGACGCCGGTTCGGGTTCCTGGTTGTTCCAGCCGTCGATCAACCTGCCGATCTTCACCGCCGGCAGCCTGCGTGCCAGCCTGGACTACGCGAAGATCCAGAAGGACATCAACGTCGCGCAGTACGAGAAGGCGATCCAGACGGCGTTCCAGGAAGTCGCCGACGGCCTGGCCGCGCGCGGTACCTTCACCGAGCAGTTGCAGGCGCAGCGCGATCTGGTCAAGGCCAGCGACGAGTACTACCAGCTCGCCGACAAGCGCTATCGCACGGGGGTGGACAACTACCTGACCCTGCTCGACGCGCAACGCTCGCTGTTCACCGCGCAGCAGCAACTGATCACCGACCGCCTCAATCAGCTGACCAGCGAGGTCAACCTGTACAAGGCCCTCGGCGGCGGCTGGAACCAGCAGACCGTGACCCAGCAGCAGACCGCGAAGAAGGAAGATCCCCAGGCTTGATCGCCTTCCGCGCCATGCAAGAACGCCGACCCTAGGGTCGGCGTTTTTTTATCCTCGCGGAAGTCGGCGGGTCCGCGTCACGGACCCGCTCGGCCTTAGCGGTTGCGGGTCAGCAGTGCGGGGCGCTCGCCCTTGCGCCGCGGTTCCAGCTCGTCGAGCTGCTCGGCGGTGGGGAAGCGATCCATGCGCACCAGGTCGCGCTTGTTGATCACCACCGGCTGGCGGCTCGGCTGCTTGCCGGTGCCATACTCGGACGGCTCGCGCAGCGGCGCGTCGCTCATCCGCGAGGCATTCTCGCGACCCTGGCCGCGCGGCTTGCCGGCGCGCGGTTTCTTCGCCTTGCCCTGGCCGGCACCCTGACCGCGAGCGCCGCCTTGAGCGGCGCCCTGGCTCTTGCCGCGAGCTTGGCCCTGGCCTTGGCCACGACCCTGCTGGCCGGTGCCGCCCTGGGGTTTCTGCTGGCCACCGCGGCGTCCGCGTCCCTTGTTTTCCTGGCCCTGGTAGGGGCTGACGTAGTCGGCGCGGTTGCCGAAATTGTCGAAGTCGTCGTCGAGGAACTCTTCCGGATCGCGATTACCGTCGACTTCCGGCGGCCGATTGGGCTTGGCCGGACGCGCTTCGCGGCTCTGCCGCGGCTGCTGCGCTTGGCCGGCCTCGCGGTTTTCCTTGTTCTTGCCACCGCGACGGCGGCGCTTTCCAGCCGGCTTCTCGGTACCGTCCTGGGCCGCAGCGACATTGCTGTCGGGGTTGCTCGCCTGGGCGTCTTTCGGCTTGCGCTCGCGGCTGCTGCGCCGTTCCTTGTCGCGGCGCGGCTGCTTCTGCGGCGCCTCGCGGGGCTCCGGCTGGGCCACCTCGGGCAGCACGGCCTCGGGGTCGAAACCCTGGGCATCGCCATCGGGAATACGCTGTCTGGTCATCTTCTCGATGGCCTTGAGCAGCTTCTCTTCGTCCGGCGCCACCAGCGAGATCGCCTCGCCGCTGCGTCCGGCTCGGCCGGTACGGCCGATGCGGTGGACATAGTCTTCCTCGACGTTGGGCAGCTCGTAGTTGACCACATGGGGCAACTGGTCGATATCCAGGCCGCGGGCGGCGATGTCGGTCGCCACCAGGATGCGCACGTCGTTGGCCTTGAAGTCGGCCAGCGCCTTGGTCCGCGCGTTCTGGCTCTTGTTGCCATGGATCGCGGCGGCCGGCAGGCCGTGCTTGGTCAGGTACTCGGCGAGACGGTTGGCGCCGTGCTTGGTACGGGTGAAGACCAGCACCTGTTCCCAGGCGCCGACGGTTACCAGGTGCGCCAGCAGGGCGCGCTTCTGCGGCGCCGGCAGGCGGAACACGCGTTGCTCGATGCGCTCGACCGTGGTGTTCGGCGGCGTTACCTCGATGCGTTCCGGGTTGTGCAGGAGCTTGTTGGCGAGGTCGACGATGTCTTTCGAGAAGGTTGCCGAGAACAGCAGGTTCTGGCGCTTGGGCGGCAGCTTGGCGAGAACCTTCTTCACATCGTGGATGAAGCCCATGTCGAGCATGCGGTCGGCTTCGTCGAGGACGAGGATTTCCACGTGGGACAGGTCGACCTTGTTCTGCCCGGCCAGGTCGAGCAGGCGGCCGGGGCAGGCGACGAGTACGTCGACGCCCTTGGCCAGGGCCTGGATCTGCGGGTTCATGCCAACCCCGCCGAAGATGCAGGTGCTGTTCAGCGGCAGGTCGCGGGCGTAGACCTTGAAGCTGTCATGCACCTGGGCGGCCAGCTCACGGGTCGGGGTCAGTACCAGCACGCGCGCCTGGCGCGGGCCGTGGCGGTGTTCGCGGTCGGGATGACCGGCGGGGAACAGGCGCTCCAGTACCGGCAGGGCGAAACCACCGGTCTTGCCGGTGCCGGTCTGTGCCGCAACCATCAGGTCGCGACCTTGCAACACGGCGGGAATCGCCCGCTGTTGCACGGGAGTGGGCTGGCTGTAGCCCGCAGCCTCCACAGCGCGGGCAAGCGCCTCGGAGAGTCCGAGGGAAGAAAAGGACATGCGGGTTTTCCTATATGGGCCGGGGCGAGGCCGGCTGCTGTGAAATCACCAAGTTCTGCGAACTCCTGTCTACCTTCGGGCCCTGTCGGCCAGGGCGGAAGGTCTGGCCGCGGCGCTGCGTATGCGCTCGGTGGCCGGTGTCGAACGGGTGCCCTCGCGGGCATGGCCGCGCACCTGGTTGGGGGCGCTGGCCGGTTCGCTCCCGGCCCTGGGTGGGGGGGCCGGGGGCAGCGTCAACGGAGGGCTGCGGTCAGAGCAGGTCACGCTGGCGCAAATGCTGGCGGATCTCGTTGGCCCGGGAGCCAAGGAGGTTGCGCAGCAAGCTGTGATTCAGCCAATCCTCGATTTGTTCCGCAATCGGTTCCTGCGGATAGCGTTCGATGGCATTGGTCGCGGCTTTCTCCCACCAGACGGGGCCGCAGGCCCGGTCGAACTCGTTACTGTATTCGTGGCAACCGTAGAGCAGTTCGATACTGAACTGGCGCATCGGAGCCGGCAACGGCAGGGTTCCCAGCTTGTACAGCAGACGCTTGGCACGCGGTGGGCGTGGCAGTCGATCGGTCACCTTGAGGGTGTCGTCGAGGGCTGCAGCGCTGAGAAGGGAGGAACCGTGCTTGCACAGCCAGGCCTGGATCTTCGCGCGGAACAGCTGTTTCCGGCTCCAGTAATGGTGGATCAGGTCGGTACAACCCACCAGCTCCAGCCGCTTGTGGGCGGCGACGGCCAGGACGAATTCCTCAAGAGTATAGGCACCGTTGGCAATTGGATAGAGTTCATCCATTAATTCCAACGAACGGTCGAGTATTTTCGCCTCTTCCCGAGGCAGGCCGATGACGCCGGAGTTGAGCTGGTGCATCTCGTCGTCGGCCCAGCCGCGCTCGAACAGGTAGGGCGAGAGGTCGCGGTAGAGCGGGAAGTTACGGTGTTCGCCATAGCGCGCGCCGATCGCGTTGCACAGCAGGCTGCCGGGCTGGATGCGGTCGAACAGGCGCAGGGGCGAACTGTGGAAGAAGGTATCGGTGTCGATCAGCAATGCCTGGTCGGCGTCTTCCAGGGCGTCGCGCAGGGCCACGTGCTTGGCGCGGAAGTGATAGCCGTGCGGTTGGCACCAGGCGACCAACTCCTCGGCCGTCACTTCGCGGACCTGCACCGGCAGGCCGGCGTAGGGACTGGGGTCGTCGGTATAGACCCTGACCGTCAGGCCATGCGCCGCCCCGTCGCGGAGGTGGGCGAAGGCGCTGGCGATGCTGAACAGGGCTTCCTGGTGGTAGGTCTGTCGCCCGTAGACCAGGTAGATCAGATGCTTGCGTGAGTTGGCCATGTCTGTCGTGGATCGCGTGAGAGGCATCCCTGCCGGTATACGCTGCCGGGCCGAACCGCGTGGGCGGTATCAGCGTGGCAGCTGGAGATTCTTCCAGATCGCCAGGCTCGGATCGGCCTGGTTCAAAGTATAGAAATGCAGTCCCGGTGCGCCGCCCTCCAGCAGGCGTTCGCACATCTCGCTGATGACCTGCTCGCCGAAGGCCTGGATGCTGCGGCTGTCGTCGCCGTAGGCTTCCAGTTGCTTGCGGATCCAGCGCGGCAGTTCGGCGCCGCAGGCGTCGGAGAAGCGCGCCAGCTTGGAGTAGTTGGTGATCGGCATGATGCCGGGGACCACCGGGATGTCCACGCCGAGCTTGGCGACCCGCTCGACGAAGTAGAAATAGGCATCGGCGTTGAAGAAGTACTGGGTGATGGCGCTGCTGGCGCCGGCCTTCACCTTGCGCACGAAGTTCGCCAGGTCATCCTCGAAGCTGCGCGCCTGGGGGTGGACCTCCGGATAGGCGGCGACCTCGATGTGGAAGTGGTCGCCGGTCTCGGTGCGGATGAAGTCCACCAGTTCGTTGGCGTAGCGCAGTTCGCCGCTGGCCATGCCCATGCCCGACGGCAGGTCGCCGCGCAGGGCGACGATGCGGCGGATGCCGGCCTCGCGGTAGCGGCCGAGCAGTTCGCGCAACTCGGCTTTCGAGTCGCCGACACAGGACAGGTGCGGCGCGGTCGGCACCTTCACCTCGCCGTCCAGTTGCAGCACGGTACTCAACGTGCGGTCGCGGGTGGATCCGCCGGCGCCGTAGGTGCAGGAGAAGAAGTCGGGCTTGTAGCCCGCCAGGTTGCGGGCGGTGGCCAACAGCTTTTCATGGCCGGCCTCGGTCTTCGCCGGGAAGAACTCGAAGCTGAAACGGCGTTCGCTCTGACTCATGATCGGTTCCTTGGACGCGACCACGGCCGCGCCTCTTCTTGTTGATTCCGACTAGCGCCGGGTACTTCAGTAGTACTGGCGGTAGTGCTCGATTTTTTCCCGCAGGCGTCGGGCCGTCGCGGCGTGGGCATGGCCGAGGCGAGCGAGGATCAGCTGCGACTCCTGGTGGTAGTTCGCGATCTTGTCCTGGTTCCAGGTCTGCGGCGGTGGCTGCAGGTTGGTGATGCGGTCGCACAGCTTGACCAGGGCGTACTGCGCCGGGCCCTCGGCAAGCGCCTGGAGATAGTCGTCGAGGGAACGCTTGGGGCCGTCGCCGACGCGCTTGCTCAGGGCCTGCACGCCGGCACAGACGAACTCGCCGAACTGTTGCCGCAGCTCCTCGGGTGAGGTCGCCGTGTCTTCCAGGGTGTCGTGCAGGACCGCGATCTGCAGGGTTTCCCCGAGCCGTTCGATGGCACCGTCGCGATCGGCGGCCAGCAGCGCGTTGGCGACCATGCCCAGGTGCACCAGATAAGGCAGCGGCGAGCCGCTGAGGGTCTGGTTGCGGTGGGCGCGGGCGGCGAACAGCCAGGCCTGGTTGTAGCGATCGGCGAGGTGCGTGGACATCGTGGGAGCGCTCATGCGAACGGGGCAGGCGCATGGCGCCTGCCCCGTGGTCCGCTTAGTAGCGATAGGTGTCCGGCTTGAACGGGCCTTCCACGCTCACGCCGATGTACTCGGCCTGTTTCGGGGTCAGTTGGGTGACCACGCCGCCGAAGCCCTTGACCATCTCCAGGGCCACTTCCTCGTCGAGCTTCTTCGGCAGCACTTCGACGCTCAGGCGCTTGGCCTTCTCGGCGGCCGGCAGGTCGGCGTACTTCTGCTCGAACAGGTGGATCTGCGCCAACACCTGGTTGGCGAAGGAACCGTCCATGATCCGGCTCGGATGGCCGGTGGCGTTGCCCAGGTTGACCAGGCGGCCCTCAGCGAGAAGGATCAGGTAGTCGTCGTTGTGCGCGTCGAAACCGTCCTTGCCGGTGCGGTGGATCTTGTGCACCTGCGGCTTGACCTCTTCCCAGGCCCAGTTCTTGCGCATGAAGGCGGTGTCGATCTCGTTGTCGAAGTGGCCGATGTTGCAGACCACCGCGCGCTTCTTCAGCGCCTTGAGCATGTTGGCGTCGCAGACGTTGACGTTGCCGGTGGTGGTGACGATCAGGTCGATCTTGCCCAGCAGCGCGGCGTCGATGCTGGCCTCGGTGCCGTCGTTGATGCCGTTCTTGTACGGCGAGACGACTTCGAAGCCGTCCATGCAGGCCTGCATGGCGCAGATCGGGTCGACTTCCGCGACCTTGACGATCATGCCTTCCTGGCGCAGCGACTGCGAGGAGCCCTTGCCCACGTCGCCGTAGCCGATCACCAGGGCCTGCTTGCCCGACAGCAGGTGGTCGGTGCCGCGCTTGATGGCGTCGTTGAGGCTATGGCGGCAGCCGTACTTGTTGTCGTTCTTGCTCTTGGTCACCGAGTCGTTGACGTTGATCGCCGGGACTTTCAGGGTGCCGTTCTTGAGCATGTCGAGCAGGCGGTGGACCCCGGTGGTGGTCTCTTCGGTGATGCCGTGGATGCGCTCGAGCATCTGCGGGTATTTCTTGTGCAGGATCTCGGTCAGGTCACCGCCGTCGTCCAGCACCATGTTGGCGTCCCACGGCTGGCCGTCCTTGAGGATGGTCTGCTCGATGCACCATTCGTACTCTTCCTCGGTCTCGCCCTTCCAGGCGAACACCGGGATGCCGGCGGCGGCGATGGCGGCGGCGGCCTGGTCCTGGGTGGAGAAGATGTTGCAGCTCGACCAGCGGACTTCGGCGCCCAGCGCGACCAGGGTCTCGATCAGCACGCCGGTCTGGATGGTCATGTGGATGCAACCGAGGATCTTTGCGCCTTTCAGCGGCTGCTGGCCGGCATACTTGCGGCGCAGGCCCATCAGTGCGGGCATTTCCGATTCGGCGATGATCAGCTCGCGGCGGCCCCAGGCGGCCAGGGTGATGTCGGCGACCTTGTAGTCGGTGAAACCGGCGGGCGTCATGACAGCGCTCATGCGTAACTCTCCATTCGTTGTCTGCGAATGGGCGCCGTTGGTGCGTTGACAGACCGGCGAGACCGGCCTGAGAGCGCGCTCCGTTCGAGCCTGACAGGCCTAGGCCTGCTGCAGCGCCCCTCGAACGGAAGGCGGGAGCGACCCGAAGGGCCGCCTGAGCGGGCGATTATAGCGGCGCCACATGAAACTCCCAAGTCACCCCTGATACGCCGCTCGTCGCCGTGCGTGGCGCCCTCGGCCTGCGGCGATGCACCGCAGCGCAGAAGCGCGGGGAATTTGCGGGTCAGGATGCTAGAGTGCGCGGTCATGAGAATCGCTCCCATCTCCCGCTCGCCGCTGCTGCAGTGGCTGAGCTTCGCCCTCTGTGCCTGCGTGCTGGTCAACGCGCTGGCTTGCGGCGTCCTGCACCTGCAGGCGCTGGGAGTGGGCAGCGACAAAGGGCAGAAGGCCAGCGTCGGGCTGTTCTGCGTCGCCGGTGCCAGCCAATGGCTATCCCTGGATCCCGACGACGGGTCCGCCGGCGATCCGGCACCGGTCAATCCCCAGTTGCCGATGAGCTGCCCGATGTGCAGCGCCCTGGTGCTGTTCGTCGCGCTCGGGGTGATCTGGTCCTGGCGCTTGCAACGGCGACGCCAGGCACGTTTCCGCCCGCCCGCCACGCGCGAGCCGGTGCCGCCCCGGTACGTCTGGCCGCCGGCCAACCCGCGCGCTTCCCCCGCCTGATCCTGAACGCCCGCCGCGCCGGGCATTTGCATCCGTCGCCCGTCCTGCCTCGTCCGCGCAGCGCTCGCCGCTGTCCATCCGGGCGAGGCGGGCGTGCCCACCATGCCTTGCTTCAGGATCGCTCGATGAAAAAGCACTCCACGGCCCGCCGCGTCCTCGCGCTGGGTCTCAACCTCACCCTGGCCGGCGTTCCGGCCTTGCTCTGGGCCGATGAGGAACCCACCGAACTGCCCGCCCTCACCGTCAGCGCCGGCGCCGCCGGGGAAACCCCGCCGGCCCTCGATCTCGACGACAGCGCCGGCGGCGGCTCGCGCCTGGGCCTGAGCCTGCGCGAGACTCCCGGCTCGGTAAGCGTGGCCAACCGTGCCAGCTTCGAGCGGCGCGGCCTGCGCAGCACCCAGGACATCGCCAACAGCCTGCCCGGCGTGAACGCCTCGGCGCCGCCCGGCTTCGGCGGCTTCGTCACCTACCGCGGCTTCAGCTCGAACCAGGTCAACCAGTTGTTCAACGGCATTCCGGTGCAATACAGCAGCGCCATGCGTCCGCTGGACGACTGGATCGTCGACCGCGTCGAGCTGGTCGGCGGTCCGTCCTCCTTCCTCAACGGCGCCGGTGCCGTCGGCGGCTCGCTGGACTACATCAGCAAGCTCGCCGACCGCTACGGCGATTTCATGGAAGGCCGGGTGCGCTACGGCAGCTACGACGATTCGGAAGTCACCTTCGGCTTCAACCAGGCCCTGGGCATCGGCCCCGAGCCGAAGCACTTCGTGCGCCTGGACGTCAGCCGCAGCGGCGGCAACGGCTACGTCGACCGCAATTCGCGCGAATCGTGGAACGTCGCTTTCTCCCTGCTCAGCGACCTGACCCCGGACCTTTCCCACACCCTGGCCCTGGAGTACCAGGACGAGCAGGAAGACAGCCCCTACTGGGGCACGCCGGTGCTCAATCCCTACGCCGGCGAGCTGAAGATCGACAAGAGCCGTCGCCGCGAGAACTACAACGTCGCCGATGGCCGCTACGAACAGCGCGTGCGCTGGCTGCGCTCGATCCTCGAATACCGGGTCAGCGACAGCACGCGCTGGCGCAACACCTTCTACCACTACGACGCCGAGCGCGATTACCGCAACCTCGAGACCTACCGCTACAACGCCGACAACAGCGGGGTGGTGCGCTCCAACGCATTCCTCCAGCGCCACGACCAGCAGCTCAACGGCAACCGCTTCGAGCTACAGCACAGCCAGCCGCTGTTCGGACTGGCCAGCGACTGGGCGCTGGGCTTCGACTACAGCATCAACAAGCAGACGCGCTTCCCGAGTACCGCCTCCGGGCCGTTCGGTACGGTCGATCCGGCCAGTTTCGAGCCGGGCCACTTCTACGACCTGCCGGGCATGCGTCCCGGCCACCGGAAGGACCGCAGCAACGAGGTGCGCACCAGCGCGTTGTTCGCCGAGAACCGCCTGGGCCTGACCGACGAGCTGTCGCTGGTCACCGGGCTGCGCTACGACCACCTCGACCTCGACGTGCGCAACCATCGGACGGTGACCGCCAGCGATCCCGCACACTTCGAACGGCGCTGGGACGTGGTCACCGGGCGCGCCGGGCTGGTCTACCAGTTCACCCCGCACGCCAACGTCTACCTGCAATACAGTACCGCCGCCGACCCGCCGGGCGGGGTGCTGACCAGCGCCAGCTTCGGTCAGGTCCGCGACTACGACCTGTCCACCGGCGACCAGTGGGAGCTGGGCAGCAAGTTCGATTTCCTCGACGGTCGCGGCAGCGCCACCCTGGCCGCCTACCGCATCGTCCGCCGGGACTTCTCGGTGGCCGACCCGAACAACCCCAACCTCAGCGTGCCGGTGGGCCAGCAGACCTCCAGGGGCATCGAGGCCGCCGCCTCCCTGCGGATCACCCCGAAGCTGCTGGCCGAGGGCAATTTCGCCTGGGTCGACGCGCAGTACGACGAGTTCACCGAGAACGTCGGCGGCGTCGCCGTCTCGCGTAAGGGCAAGACGCCGCCGAACGTGCCGGAGCGGGTCGGCAACCTGTGGCTGACCTACGACTTCGACCCGGCCTGGCAGGGCGGGGTGGACGCGCGCTACGTGTCCTCGGTGTACGCCAACAACGCCAACACCTGGCACGTGCCGTCCTACACGGTCTACGGGACTTTCCTCAGCTACCGGCTGGACGAGCGCACGCGGATCACCGGGCGCGTGCGCAACCTCACCGACGAGGTCTACGCGCGCTTCGTGCAGAGCACGCCGCTGTACTACGTCGGCGACCCGCGCACCTTCGAGCTGAGCGTGCAGACGCGCTTCTGAGGAGTCGTCGATGAAACGCTACCTGTACCTGTGGCACCGCTGGCTGGGCATCGGCTGCTGCCTGCTGATGGTGCTCTGGTTCGTCTCCGGCATGGTCATGCTGTATGTCGGCTATCCCAAGCTGACTCCGCTGGAACGCCTGGCCCACCTGCCCGAGCTGGACGGCTGCGAGGCCTGCGTACCGCTGCGGACGGCCCTCGCCGGCAGCGATGGAAAGACCCCGCGGAGCATCCGGCTGGCCAGCGTAGGAGGCCTGCCGACCTACCTGCTGGACGATGCCGACGGACGCACGCGTGCGCTGGCGGCGCGCGACGGCCGACCGCTGGCGGTGGACGCGGACAGGGTGCTGGCTTCGGCCCGTGCTTTCAGCGGCGAAGTACCGATGCAGTTGCAAGGGCGGATCGAGGAAGACGCCTGGACCCATACCCGCAACCTCGATCCGCACCGGCCGCTATGGCGGGTGCAGACCGCGGACGAGCAGGGCCGGCTGCTCTACCTGTCCTCGCAGACCGGCGAGGTGGTACGCGACGCCAGCCGCCGGGAGCGCGCCTGGAACTGGCTCGGCGCCTGGCTGCACTGGCTCTATCCGCTGCGCGGCGGCGGGTTCGACGGGCAGTGGGCGAACCTGGTGATCGGCCTGTCGCTGCTGGCGACCCTGGCGACCGTCCTCGGCATCCTCGTCGGCCTGCTCCGCTGGCGCTTCCGCAAGCCCTACCGCAGCGGCTCGCGCTCGCCCTATGCGGGCGGTTTCCAGCGCTGGCACCACCTCGCCGGCCTGCTCTTCGGCGCGCTGGTGCTGAGCTGGATCTTCAGCGGGCTGATGTCGATGAATCCGTGGAACCTGTTCGGCCGCGGTACGCCGCTCGACCTCGCGGCCTACCAGGGCGGTAGCTGGGACCGGGCGCTGCCCGCCGGACTGGAGGCGGACGCTGTCCTGCGGCGCTTGCGTGCCGCCGGGTTGCGGGTGCGCGAGCTGGAGTGGCGGGCGCTCGACGGCGAGCCCTATGCGCTCGGGCGCAGCGCCAGCGGCAACAGCCTGCTGCTGACGGCGGATGGCGAAATCCTCCGCGAGCTACCCGCGGATCGCCTGCTGGCGGCGGCTCGCGCGCTGCTGCCGGGCGTGCCGATGCAGGCCGAACGGTTGGAACGCTACGACTTCTATTACTACCCGCGCGAAGAACACAGCATGATGGGCTACCTGGAGCGGCGCCTGCCGGTCTGGCGCCTGCGTTTCGACGATCCCCGGCATACCTGGGTGCACCTGGATCCCTACAGCGGCGCGGTGGTTGGCGTGCTCGACGACGGTCGGCGCGGCAGCCGCTGGCTGTTTTCCCTGTTGCATAGCTGGGACTGGCTGCCGCTGCTGACCCGGCGTCCGCTGTGGGACCTGTGGATGCTCGGTTTCAGCCTCGGCGGCCTGGTGGTCTGCGCCAGCGGCTGCTGGATCGGCTGGCGTCGCCTGCGCGGCCGCCGTCCGAAGCGTCGCTGAGAGGGGCTACCTGGCAAGACTGGGCGTCGCCGCACGCCCGGATTTGCTGGTAGCCTTGGTTGAATTCGCAGTAATGGATCGCACATGGGCACACACAAGATCGAGATCCGCCGCCGCAACGTCGAGAAGATTCTCCTGGCCGCCGAAAAAGTCTTCGCCGAAAAAGGCTACGCCGGCACCTCCATGGGCAACATCGCCGAAGAAGCCGAACTGCCGCGCTCCAACCTGCACTACTACTTCAGCACCAAGGACGAGCTGTACCGCGACGTCCTCCTCGGCCTGCTCGAGGTCTGGAAGCAGGACGCCCTCTGCTTCGAGATGTTCGATGACCCAAGGGTGGTATTGACCAGCTATATCCGCGCGAAGATGAACCATTCGCGCACCCGCCCGCATGGCTCCAAGGTCTGGGCCAACGAAATCATGCATGGCGCGCCGCTGCTCGGCGCCACCCTCGACGACAGCCTCTACGAATGGGCCAAGATGAAGGAGGCGAAGATCCGCCAGTGGGTCGAGGAAAAGCGCATCCTGTCGATCGAACCGAGCAGCCTGCTCTACATGATCTGGGCCTCCACCCAGCACTACGCCGACTTCGGCTACCAGGTCGAGGTGCTCAACGGCCACCAGCCGCTCAGCGACATGCAGTTCGAAAGGGCGGTGCAGACGGTGACCAGCGTGGTCCTGCGCGGAATCGGATTGGAGCCCTGAGCAGCGGAGCCTTCGCTAGAAGGCTCCGGCGAAGGCTCAGCTGGCGCGGGTGAAGTCCACCGCTTCCGCCTGTTCGAGGAACACCGTGGTCTGCGCCGGGACCGTCTCGGCGAGCAGCCGTCCGCCGCGGATCGAGTAGCGCACCGGGACCTGCCGGCGCACCGCGTCGAAGCCGTCGCGGGCCGGCAGCACCAGCAGGTTGGCCGGATGGCCGACCTCGATGCCGTATTCCCGCAGGCCGAGGGTGCGGGCGCTGTTGCGGGTGATCAGGTCGAGGCCGCCGTCGATCTCGTCGTAGCCCATCATCTGCGTCACGTGCAGGCCCATGTGCAGCACCTGCAGCATGTTCGCGGTGCCCAGCGGGTACCAGGGGTCGAACACGTCGTCGTGGCCGAAGCAGGTGTTGATCCCGGCACCGAGCAGTTCCTTGACCCGGGTGATGCCGCGGCGCTTCGGGTAGTCGTCGAAGCGACCCTGCAGGTGGATGTTCACCAGCGGGTTGGCGACGAAGTTGATTCCCGACAGTTTCAGCAGGCGGAACAGCCGCGAGGTGTAGGCGCCGTTGTAGGAGTGCATCGCCGTGGTGTGGCTGGCGGTGACCCGTGCGCCGAGGCCGTCGCGATGGGCGAGCATGGCCAGGGTCTCGAGGAAGCGCGACTGCTCGTCGTCGATTTCGTCGCAATGCACGTCCACCGGCAGGTCGTAGCGCTTGGCCAGGTCGATGGCCTTGTGCAGCGACTCGACGCCCAGCTCGCGGGTGAATTCGAAATGCGGGATCGCCCCCACCACGTCGGCGCCCAGGCGCAGCGACTCCTCCAGCAGTTCCAGGCCGTTGGGGTAGGAGAGAATGCCCTCCTGGGGGAAGGCGACGATCTGCAGGTCGACCCAGGGCGCCACTTCGCCGCGCACCTCGAGCATGGCCTTGAGCGCGGTGAGGGTCGGGTCGGAGACGTCGACGTGGCTGCGCACGTGCTGCACGCCGTTGGCGATCTGCCATTTCAGGGTCTGCCAGGCGCGCTGCTTGACGTCCTCGTGGCTGAGCAGAGCCTTGCGCTGGGCCCAGCGCTCGATGCCTTCGAACAGCGTGCCGGAGCGGTTCCACTCCGGCTGGCCGGCGGTCTGGGTGGTGTCGAGATGGATGTGCGGCTCGATGAACGGCGGCACGGCAAGACCGCCGGCGCCGTCCAGGCGCTCGCCGGCGTCGTCGACGGCCTGTTCCATCGGCACCAGGGCGGCGATACGGCCATCGGCGACACGCAGTTGCCAGAGACCTTCGCGGCCGCGCAGGCGCAGGTTGTCAATCAGCATGGAGGACCTCTTCTGGTTTGTTCGGGCTGCGGCTCAGCAGGGGATTGAGCAACAGGTAGGCGATGGCGGCGCCGAGCACCGCGTTGACCGGCACTATCCCCGGCAGCCAGTGGCCGGCGGCGGTGCCGCAAGCGACGGCGAGGATCGCCGCCCAGTTGATCGCCTGGATGTCCGCGCAGGGGTGCTGGCGGTAGCGCCGGCGGCGACTCAGGTAGTCGGCGATGATCACCCCGCCGATGGGCGGGATGGCGGCGGAGAGGAAGGTCAGCCAGCCGACGAAGTGGTTGTACAGCCAGAGCGCGGCGAGGGTGCCGAGGGCGCCGTTGAGCATCGCCAGGAAGCGGCTGGAGAGGCCGGTGATGTTGGCGAAGCCGAGGCCGGAGGCATACAGCGCGTTGTCGTTGGTGGTCCAGATGTTCAGGCCGAGGACCAGGATCGCCGGGATCAGCAGGCCCTGGGCGATCATCACGTCGGAGATGTCCGACTTGCCCACCGCCGCCGCGCCGGCCGCGCCGAAGATGAACATCAGCGAGTTGCCGAGGAAGAACGCCACCAGGCACACCACCACGGCGGTACGCGCGCTGCGGCCGAAGCGGACGAAGTCGGCGGTGAGGGTGCCGGCGCTGACGAACGAGCCGACCACCAGGGCGATCGCGGTCGAGAGGCTCAGCGGCGCGCTCGGCGTCACCTGCTGCAGCGCCGCCAGGCCGCCGGCGTCGCGCACCGCGAGCCATACCGAGTAGCTGCCGAGAACGACGATCGCCGGGACCGCGATGGCCGACAGCAGGGTCAGACCGGCGATGCCGAAGAACACCGTGAGGGTCATAAGCGCTCCGGAAACCAGGATCAGCAGGTTGACGTCGAGGCCGGTGGCCTTGGCCACCGGGATGGCGAACATCGCTACGCCGACGCCGAACCAGCCGACCTGGGTGCCGCCGAGCAACGCCGAGGGCAGCCAGGAGCCCTTGCTGCCGAACGAGTAATGCGCCAGCAGGTGGGTGGAAAGGCCGGTGCGCGCGCCGATGAAGCCGAGGATCGCGGTGTACAGGCCGAGCATCAGGTTGCCCAGCAGCACGGCGAGGAAGAAGTCGTCGTAGCTCAGGCCGGTGCCGAGGGTGCCGCCGGTCCACATGCTGGCGGAAAAGAAGGTCAGGCCGAGCATCACCACGCTCAGGGCCAGCGCGCTCTTGCGCGCCGCCAGCGGGACCGGTTGCTGGCTGTAGTTGCTGTCTGCGGACATGCGCGAGTCTCCGTGGGGCGCCGGCCGTCCGGGAGCGTCGGCCGGGCCGCGGCGAATGGTAGTCGAAGGCGGGTCGATCCGACAGACGCCGTTGCGCGTCGTCGGACCGCAGCGGCACGCAGGAAGCGTGCCGGCGCGCGGCAGGGCGGCGTCCGCCGGGGATGCGGGCGCCGCCCTGCGTTCAGGAGGCTTCGCGGTAGGGGTTGCGCGGATCCTGGGTCCAGTTGAGATAGGGCTTGCCGGTGTCCTGCGGCACCATTTCGATGCAGTTCTCCACCGGACAGGTGATCTGGCACAGGTTGCAGCCCACGCACTCGGCGTCGATCACTTCGTAGCGGTGCGTACCGTCGGCCCGGGGCAGGCTGGCGATGGCCTGGTGCGAGGTGTCCTCGCAGGCGATATGGCAGCGGCCGCAACCGATGCAGGCGTCCTGGTCGATGCGGGCGATCACCTGGTAGTTGATGTCCAGGTACTTCCAGTCGGTGGTATTGCCCACCGCGCCGCCGCTGAAATCGGACAGCCGCTGGTAGCCATGGCTGTCCATCCAGCGCGCGAGACCGTCCTGCATGTCCTCGACGATACGGAAGCCGTGCAGCATCGCCGCCGTGCATACCTGCACCGCGCCGCAGCCGAGCGCGACGAATTCCGCTGCGTCGCGCCAACTGCCGATACCGCCGATGCCACAGATCGGCAGGCCGCGGGTCTGCGGGTCGCGGGCGATCTCGGCGACCATGTTCAGGGCGATCGGCTTCACCGCCGAGCCGCAGTAGCCGCCGTGGGTGCTCTGGGTGCCGACCACGGGCAGGGCGACCATGCGCTCCAGGTCGACGCTGGTGATCGAGTTGATGGTGTTGATCAGCGACACCGCGTCGGCGCCGCCGCGATGGGCGGCGCGCGCCGACTGGCGGATGTCGGTGATGTTGGGGGTGAGCTTGACGATCACCGGCAGCGAGCAGTGGGTCTTGCACCAGCGGGTGACCATCTCCACGTACTCCGGTACCTGGCCCACCGCCGCGCCCATGCCGCGCTCGGGCATGCCGTGGGGGCAACCGAAGTTCAGCTCGATACCGTCGGCGCCGGTGGCTTCCACCAGCGGCAGGATGTATTTCCACGACTCCTCGACGCAGGGCACCATCAGCGACACGATCAGCGCGCGGTCTGGCCAGTCCTTCTTCACCTGGGCGATCTCGCGCAGGTTGATCTCCAGCGAGCGGTCGGTGATCAGCTCGATGTTGTTGATCCCCTGCACCTGGCGGTTCGGTCCGAAGTGCGCGGAATAACGCGACGACACGTTGACCGCCGCGGGGTCTTCGCCGAGGGTCTTCCAGACCACCCCGCCCCAGCCCGCCTGGTAGGCGCGGACCACGTTGTAGGCCTTGTCGGTGGGCGGCGCGGAGGCCAGCCAGAAGGGGTTGGGCGACTTGATGCCGGCGAATTCGATAGACAGGTCGGCCATCACGCAGCCTCCACGTTGAGCATGAGTCGGGCGTGGATCGCTTCCGCCGCCAGTTTGCCGTGCTGCACCGCCTGCACGGTGAGGTCCTCGCCGAGCGCCACGCAGTCGCCGCCGGCGTAGATGCCGGGGATGCTGGTGCGCATCTGTCCGTCGACCTGGATGCGCTCGCCGTCGCGCCGCAGTTGCGCTGCCAGCGGATCGCCCAGGCTGGCGCCTTCGAAGGCCTGGCCGATGGCCTTGAAGATGGCGTCGGCGGCCAGTTCGAAGTGCTCGCCGGTGTCGCCCAGGCGACCGTTCTCCAGGCGCGTGCGGGCGAAGCGCATGCCGCGCACCCGGCCGTGCTCGTCAAGCAGTACCCGTTCCGGTCGGGCCCAGGTCAGCAGGCGCACCTGGCTGGCCTTGGCGATCTCCTGCTCGTGGCCGGTGGCGCCCATTTCCTCGAAGCCACGGCGGTAGACCAGGTTGACGTCGCGGGCGCCGAGCCGGCTCATCTGCACCGCCATGTCGATGGCGGTGTTGCCGGCGCCGATGACGATGCAACGGTCGGCGACGGGCAGGTCGAGCAGGTCGTCGCTCTGCCGCAGCTCGCGGATGTAGTCGGTGGCGGCGAGCAGGCCGGGGGCGTCCTCGTCTTCCAGGCCGAGGCGCTTGCTGGCGGCCAGGCCGATGCCGAGGAACACCGCGTCGTACTCGTCGTGCAGGGCGCCGAGCGCCAGGTTGTCGCCGAGACGCTGGCCGTGGCGCAGTTCGATACCGCCGATCTGCAGGAGGAATTCCACTTCGCGCCGGGCGAAGTCGTCCACCAGCTTGTAGCGGGCGATGCCGTACTCGTTGAGGCCGCCGGCCTTGGCGCGGGCCTCGAAGAGCACCACGTCGTGGCCGTGCATGGCCAGGCGGTGGGCGCAGGACAGCCCGGCCGGCCCGGCGCCGACCACGGCGATGCGCTTGCCGGTGGCCGGCGAGCGCTTGAACGGATGTTCGCCGAAGCCGGCGTGGTCGAGGGCGTAGCGTTGCAACTGGCCGATCAGCACCGGTGCGCATTCCTGGGCGTTGTTGCGTACGCAGGCCCGCTGGCAGAGGATTTCCGTGGGGCAGACGCGGGCGCAGCTGCCGCCGAGGATGTTCGCCGAGAGGATCTTCTGCGCCGCGCCCTGGACATTCTCCTGGGCGATGCTGCGGATGAACCCGGGGATGTCGATCTCGGTCGGGCAGGCGTTGACGCAGGGCGCGTCGTAGCAGTACAGGCAGCGGGCGCTTTCCAGGGCGGCCTGGCGGGCGTTGAGCGGCGGCGCGAGGTCGGCGAAGCGCTCGGCGAGCGTGTCCGCGCCGGCGTCCGGACGGGGGAGGTGGTTCAGGGAATCGATCACGGTTGTAGCCTCTCTTCTGGTTTCTTCTCGGGGCAGTCAACGGCAATACGGCACCGTCCGGCCTCTACGGGCCGGTCCGGTATTGCGGGAAGGATCAGCGCTCGACGGCGACCGGGCGCTGGCGTTCGGCGCGGCGGCCGAGCACTTCGTACACCGACGGGTAGGCCGGGCGCTCCACGTAGCGTCCGGCGCCGGGTTCGGCGCGCAGGTCGCCTGCGGCCCAGAGCAGCTTGCCCTGGCTGATGGTGTGGCTGGGAATGCCGCGCACGGTGCGACCTTCGAAGATGTTGAAATCGACCCGCTGGTGATGGGTGGCGGCCGAGAGGGTGCGGCTGCCCTGCGGGTCCCAGAGCACCAGGTCGGCATCCGCGCCGACGCGGATCGCGCCCTTGCGCGGGAACAGGTTGAAGATCTTCGCGGTGTTGGTGGAGGTCAGCGCGACGAACTCGTGCATCGACAGGCGCCCGCTGTTGACCCCGGCGTCCCACAGCAGCGCCATGCGGTCCTCGATGCCGGCCGTGCCATTGGGAATCTTGCTGAAGTCGTCGCGGCCCATGGCCTTCTGCTCGGCGCAGAAGCAGCAGTGGTCGGTGGCGGTGGTATGCAGGTTGCCGGACTGCAGGCCGCGCCACAGCGCTTCCTGGTGTTCGACGGGACGGAACGGCGGGCTCATCACGTAGCCGGCCGCGGTGGCCCAGTCCGGGTGGCGGTAGACGCTGTCGTCGAGCAGCAGGTGCCCGGCCAGCACCTCGCCGTAGACCGGCTGGCCCTTGGCGCGGGCATAGGCGATCTCGTCCAGCGCCTCGCGGCTGGAAATATGCACCAGGTACAGCGGCGTACCCAGCGTCTCGGCGATGCGGATGGCGCGGCTGGCGGCCTCGCCCTCGACTTGCGGCGGACGCGACAGCGGATGCGCCTCGGGGCCGGTGAGGCCCTGGGCGAGGAGTTTCTGCTGCAGGTGGAAGACCAGTTCGCCGTTCTCCGCGTGCACCGTCGGCACCGCGCCCAGCTCCAGGCAGCGCTCGAAGCTGGCCACCAGGGTATCGTCGGCGGCCATGATGGCGTTCTTGTAGGCCATGAAGTGCTTGAAGCTGTTCACCCCGTGCTGTGCCACCAGCTCGCCCATTTCCCGGGCGACCTCGTCGCTCCACCAGGTGATGGCGACGTGGAAGCCGTAGTCCGCAGCGGATTTCTGCGCCCAGCCGCGCCAGGTGTGGAAGGCCTCCAGCAGCGACTGTCGCGGGTTGGGGATGACGAAGTCGATGATCGAGGTGGTCCCTCCGGCCAGCCCGGCCGCGGTGCCGCTGAAGAAGTCCTCGCTGGCCACCGTGCCCATGAAGGGCAACTGCATGTGGGTATGGGGGTCGATGCCGCCCGGCATCAGGTACTGGCCACCGCCGTCGAGGACGTCGCAGCCGGAGGGGGTTTCGAGGTTCTCGCCGATGGCCTGGATGAGGCCGTTGGCACAGAGCACGTCGGCTCGATAACTCTCTTCGTGAGTAACCACGGTGGCGCCACGGATCAACAGGGACATGCCGTCTTTCCTCGCAGGCTGACCGGTCGTTGCCGGTTCTTGAAATTGTTTTTTCGCCATGCGCCGAGGACTTTTGTAATCCTGTCAGCGCTGACAGGATTCGAATCTAGATGCTGATCATCGATTGAGCAAGATTATTTTCAAATGGTTGTTTGAGTTTGTAACTTATTGATTTTAAATAATTAAAAATAAATATCACCAAAATGGTGAGGGTTCTCACCATTTTGACGCGCTTGACAAGAATTCAAAAAGGTCGAGATTTCCCATGCAAAATCAGCCGCTTGAAAGCCGTGTTCGAACGGTTGTGGGGAGATGAAAAAAGTTCGCCTGCACTCCTTTGGTTCCTGACCGGGGCGACAGGCTCGCGCATTTCCCCCGGTGACACGCCGGACTGCCCGTCGGCGTGTCACCGACGTTGTCGATGAAGTGTTTCAGATCAGTCGGTTACCTCCAGTAGACCGGCCTGCCCAGTGACGTCGCGGGGTTTTCGGCACGCTTATTGAGTGCCGCCCGCCACGGCATTGTCCGGACCGGAGGTGCAGTACTGGTGGTGCGGTACTCCGGCCATCGCATTAGCCCGATGAGCGAATAACTAAAAGAATTCTGGAGAGGCCCATGCAACAGAGCAGATCGGAAGTGACCGAGCGCGACGGCTTGGTCGAGCTGTCCGCCGGCAGCGACGTACTCGACAGCCCCCGCTACAACCACGACATCGCCCCGACCCGGGTGGAACAGCGTACCTGGAACAGGTGGCACATCACCGCGCTGTGGATCGGCATGTCCATCTGCGTGCCCACCTACACCCTCGGCGGCGTCCTCACCGCCTACTTCGGCCTCAGCGTCGGCGAAGCGCTGCTGGCGATCCTGCTGGCCAACCTGGTGGTGCTGATCCCGCTGACCCTCAATGCCTTCGCCGGCACCCGCTACGGCATTCCCTTCCCGGTGCTGCTGCGCGCTTCGTTCGGCATCATCGGCTCCAACGTGCCATGCCTGATCCGCGCCGTGGTCGCGTGCGGCTGGTTCGGCATCCAGACGCTGTTCGGCGGGCTGGCGATCCATCTCTTCCTCGGTTCGATCTTTCCCGCCTGGAAAGCCCTCGGCGGTACCGGCGAGGTGATCGGTTTCCTCCTGTTCTGGGGGCTGAACCTGTGGGTGGTGCTGCGCGGCGCGGAGTCGATCAAATGGCTGGAGACACTCTCGGCACCGCTGCTGGTGCTGGTCGGCCTCGGCCTGCTGGTGTGGGCGCTGCCGCACATATCGGTCAGCGAACTGCTGGCGCAGCCGCCGAAGCGCCCGGAAGGCGCCAGCGTCACCGGCTACTTCATGGCCGGGCTGACGGCGATGGTCGGCTTCTGGGCCACGCTGTCGCTGAACATCCCCGACTTCAGCCGCTATGCGCGTAGCCAGAAGGACCAGATACTCGGGCAGATCTTCGGCCTGCCGCTGACCATGTTCCTGTTCGCCGCCCTCGGCGTGGTGATGACCGCCGCCTCGGCTTCGCTGGTGGGCGAGACGGTTTCCGACCCGGTCAGCCTGATCGGCCACATCCCCAGCCCCGGCTGGGTGGCGGTGGCGATGGCGTTGATCATCGTCGCCACCCTCTCGACCAACACCGCGGCGAACATCGTCTCGCCGACCAACGACTTCCAGAACATCGCACCGAAACTCATCGGCCGCACCCGCGCCGTCTGGCTCACCGGTTTCATCGGCCTGGCGCTGATGGCCCACGAGTTGCTGAAGAAGCTCGGCTGGATCGTTTCCGACCTCAGCCTGGAAAGCGTCTACTCCAACTGGCTGCTCGGCTACTCCAGCCTGCTCGGGCCGATCGCGGGGATCATGGTGGTGGACTACTTCCTGGTGCGCAGGCAACGCCTCGACCTCGCCGGACTCTACCGCGACGACGTCTACCCGGCCTGGAACTGGCCCGGCTTCGCCGCCTTCGCGGTGCCGGTGGCGCTGACCGTCATGGCCCTCGGCAACCGCCAGTTCCACTGGTTCTACGACTACGGCTGGTTCACCGGCTCGCTGCTCGGCGGCGCGCTCTACTACGGCCTCTGCGGCCGCCGTGCGCGGAGCCCGGCGGCATTGGCCAAACCGCTGCCCTGATGGGCATACAGGCGGCCGGCGAGCCGCCGACACCTACTCCAAGCCTGAGGAGACGACAATGAGCACTGCCCGGAACGTCCTGCAATCCACCCAGCGACACATCGATGGCCAGCGCCTCTGGCAATCGCTGATGGATCTCGCCCGCCTCGGCGCCACCGCCAAGGGTGGGGTCTGCCGCCTGGCCCTGAGCGATCTCGACCGCCAGGCCCGCGATCTCTTCGTGCAATGGTGCGAAGCGGCCGGCTGCACGGTCAGCGTCGATCGGGTCGGCAACATCTTCGCCCGTCGTCCCGGGCGTAACCCGGACTTGCCCCCGGTGATGACCGGTAGCCACATCGACACCCAGCCCACCGGTGGCAAGTTCGACGGCTGCTTCGGGGTGATGGCCGGCCTCGAGGTGATCCGCACCCTCAACGACCTCGGGGTGGAAACCGAGGCGCCGCTGGAGGTGGTGGTGTGGACCAACGAGGAAGGCTCGCGCTTCGCGCCCTGCATGATGGGCTCGGGCGTATTCGCCGGGAAGTTCACCCTGGAGGAGACCCTGGCCAAGCGCGATGCCGACGGTGTCAGCGTAGGCGAGGCGCTGGACGCCATCGGCTACGCGGGAGCGCGCGATTGTCTCGGACATCCGGTGGGCGCCTATTTCGAGGCGCACATCGAACAGGGGCCGATCCTCGAGGACGAGGAGAAGACCATCGGCGTGGTACTCGGCGCGCTCGGGCAGAAATGGTTCGACCTGTCCCTGCGCGGCGTCGAGGCACACGCCGGGCCAACGCCGATGCACCTGCGCAAGGATGCCCTGGTCGGTGCCGCGGCGGTGGTCGAGGCGGTCAATCGCGCGGCCCTCGGCCATCAGCCGCATGCTTGCGGCACGGTCGGCTGCCTGCACGCCTATCCCGGTTCGCGCAACGTGATACCCGGCGAAGTGAAGATGACCCTGGACTTCCGCCATCTGCAACCGGAGCGCCTGGACTCGATGATCGCCGAAGTCCGCCAGGTGATCGCCGCTACCTGCGAGAAGCATGGCTTGCAATACGAGCTGGTGCCGACCGCCGATTTCCCGCCGCTGTACTTCGACCAGGGATGCGTCGGCGCGGTGCGCGAGGCGGCGCAGGCGCTGGGCATGCCGCAGATGGACATCGTCAGCGGCGCCGGCCACGACGCGATCTTCCTCGCCGAACTCGGTCCGGCGGGGATGATCTTCGTGCCCTGCGAGAACGGCATCAGCCACAACGAGATCGAGAACGCCAGCCCCGACGACCTGGCCGCCGGCTGCGCGGTGCTGTTGCGGGCCATGCTCAAGGCCTCCGAGGCGATCGCCGGCGGCCGCCTGGCGGCCTGAGTGGCGCTTCCATCGAGGCGCCGGCATTGACCGCCTTCTACACGGGGTCGGTAGGGCGAATAACGCCAGGGGCGTTATCCGCCGATGCGCGGCTGGGCGGCGGATAACCGCGCTGCGGTTATGCGCCCTACGTGGTGCTGCGCGGGGTACGGTGGGGCGTTGTCCGCCGATGCGTCGCTGGGGCGGGGCGCGGGGCTCAGATCACCTTGCCGTCGCGCAGCCTTTCCAGCGCGGTCGCGTCCAGGCCGAGGAGCGTCTCGAGGACCTCGTCGGTGTGCTGGCCGAGGGTGGGCGGCGGGTTGCGGTATTCCACCGGCGTCTCGGACAGGCGGATCGGGCTGGCTACCTGCGGCACCGTCCCGGCCAGCGGGTGCGGTAGCTCCACGCGCAGGCCGCGGGCCTGCACCTGCGGGTCGGCGAACACCTGCGCCAGGTCGTTGATCGGCCCGCAGGGCACGCCGGCGCGCTCCAGGGAAAGAATCCACTCGGCGGTGGTGTGCAGCACCGTGGCCTGGCGGATCAGCGGGATCAGCACCTCGCGGTTGGCCACCCGCGCCTTGTTGGTGGCGAAGCGCGGGTCGTCGGCCCATTCCGGGTGGTCTGCCAGCTCGGCGAACTTGCGGAACTGGCTGTCGTTGCCGACCGTGAGGATCATGTCGCCGTCGGCGGTGGGGAAGTCCTGGTACGGCACGATGTTCGGGTGTGCGTTGCCCAGGCGCCGCGGCGGCACGCCGGTGGTCAGGTAGTTGAGGGTCTGGTTGGCCAGGCAGGCGACCTGCACGTCGAGCAGGGCCATGTCGATGTGCTGGCCGATGCCGCTGACGTCGCGGTGGGCGAGGGCGGCGAGCACCGCGGTGGAGGAGTACAGCCCGGTGAGGATATCGGTCAGCGCCACGCCGACCTTCACCGGACCGGCGCCTTCCTCGTTGTCGGCGCGCCCGGTGAGGCTCATCAGGCCGCCCAGGCCCTGGATCATGAAGTCATAGCCGGCGCGCTTGGCATAGGGGCCGGACTGGCCGAAGCCGGTGATCGAACAGTAGATCAGCTTCGGGTTGACCTGCTTCAGCGATTCATAGTCGAGGCCATAGGCCTTGAGCCCGCCGACCTTGAAGTTCTCCAGCAGGATGTCGGCCTTGGCCGCCAGTTCGCGAACGATGCGCTGGCCTTCCGGCTGGGTGAAGTCCACCGTCACCGACTTCTTGTTGCGGTTGGCCGACAGGTAGTAGGCCGCCTCGCTGGTGTCGTTGCCTTCGGCATCCTTGAGGAACGGCGGGCCCCAGGCGCGGGTGTCGTCGCCGCTGCCGGGGCGCTCGATCTTGATCACCTCGGCGCCGAGGTCGGCGAGGATCTGCCCGGCCCAGGGGCCGGCCAGGACACGGGACAGGTCGAGTACGCGGATATGGGAAAGGGCGCCGGGCATGACGGTTCTCGCTGCTGGGGGCTGGAAACGGAAATGGCCGGGAAGACGGGTTCCTTGCCCGTCTCCCCGGCGGCCGGCGCGCTACCGTGAAAAAGCGCGCCGGGGTGTTGCTCGGTGGCTCAGAAGAATGCCTGGATGCCGGTCTGCGCGCGGCCGAGGATCAGCGCGTGGACATCGTGGGTGCCCTCGTAGGTGTTCACCACTTCCAGGTTGACCAGGTGGCGGGCGATGCCGAATTCGTCGGAGATGCCGTTGCCGCCCAGCATGTCGCGGGCCAGGCGGGCGATGTCGAGGGCCTTGCCGCAGCTGTTGCGCTTCATGATCGAGGTGATTTCCACCGCCGCGGTGCCTTCGTCCTTCATCCGCCCCAGGCGCAGGCAGCCTTGCAGGGCCAGGGTGATCTCGGTCTGCATGTCGGCCAGCTTCTTCTGGATCAGTTGGTTGGCGGCCAGCGGGCGGCCGAACTGCTGGCGGTCGAGCACGTACTGGCGGGCGGTGTGCCAGCAGAATTCGGCGGCGCCCAGGGCGCCCCAGGAGATCCCGTAGCGCGCCGAGTTCAGGCAGGTGAACGGACCGCGCAGGCCGCGCACTTCGGGGAAGGCGTTCTCTTCCGGAACGAACACGTTGTCCATCACGATCTCGCCGGTGATCGAGGCACGCAGGCCGACCTTGCCATGGATCGCCGGGGCGCTCAGGCCTTCCCAGCCCTTCTCGAGGACGAAGCCGCGGATCTGCCCTTCGTCATCCTTGGCCCAGACCACGAAGACGTCGGCGATCGGGCTGTTGGTGATCCACATCTTGCTGCCGCTCAGGCGATAGCCGCCGTCGACCTTCTTCGCCCGGGTGACCATCGAGCCCGGGTCGGAACCGTGGTTCGGCTCGGTCAGGCCGAAGCAGCCGATGTATTCGCCGCTGGCCAGCTTGGGCAGGTACTTCTGCCGGGTGGCTTCGTTGCCGAATTCATGGATCGGCACCATCACCAGCGAGGACTGCACGCTCATCATCGAGCGATAGCCGGAGTCGACGCGCTCGACTTCGCGAGCGATCAGGCCATAGCAGACGTAGTTGAGGCCGCTGCCGCCGTAGGCTTCGGGAATGGTCGCGCCGAGCAGGCCGGTCTCGCCCATCTCGCGGAAGATCTTCGGGTCGGTCTGTTCGTGGCGGAAGGCTTCGAGCACGCGCGGGGCCAGCTTGTCCTGGGCGAACTGCTGGGCGCTGTCGCGAACCATGCGCTCTTCTTCGGTGAGCTGCTGGTCCAGCAGCAGGGGATCTTCCCAGTTGAAGCTAGCTTTGGTGGCCATGCGTACATCCTCGTCAAGCGGTAGCGGAGGCTGGCGTGGGCCAGCCGGAATGGAAGCATCCTAAGAGCCTAGCGAATGGGGCGGCAAACGAGGAATTCGCACGCACTTGTGCTATTTTCTCACTCCGAGAAAATGAGTCTCGTATTTCATGCCCTTGAAGAGGCGCGAGGAATCGTGACCTGGGCGTCATAGATGCGAAACCGGCACTCCGGAGTCCTCCATGCGACGCAAGATCCCTTCCACCGCCGCGCTGGTCAGCTTCGAATCCGCCGCGCGCCACGAGAGCTTCACCAAGGCGGCGGAGGAGTTGTCCCTGACCCAGAGCGCGATCTGCCGGCAGATCGCCACGCTCGAGGAGTTCCTCGGTGTCGAGCTGTTCCGTCGCTCGCGGCGCGGGGTCAAGCTCACCGAGGCCGGGCTGTCCTATAGCCGGCGGGTGGCGGTACGCCTCGACGCGGTGGAGCGCGACACCCTGGCGGTGATGGGGCACCAGGGCGGCGGCGCGATCGAACTGGCGGTGGTGCCGACCTTCGGCACCCAATGGCTGTTGCCGCGGCTCAAGCGTTTCCAGCGGCTGCACCCGGAGGTCACGATCAACCTGACCAACCGCACCCGCCCGTTCCTCTTCGCCGACACCGAGTTCGACGCCGCGCTGTACTTCGGCGACGCCGACTGGTCGGGTACCGTCTCGCATTTCCTGATGCGCGAGAATCCGGTGCCGGTGTGCAGCCCGGAGCTGCTGGGCGGGCGTCGAACGCTGAGCGCCGAGCAGGTCGCCGGGCTGCCGCTGATGCAGCAGAGCACCCGGCCCTACGCTTGGCGCCAGTGGTTTCACTCCCAGGGACTGAACGTCGCCCACGACATGAGCGGGCCGCGCTACGAGCTGTTCTCCATGCTTGCCCAGGCGGCCATGCACGGCATGGGCGTGGCCCTCATACCGCCCTTCCTGATCCAGGACGAGCTGGCCGACGGAAGGCTTATCGTGCCCATGCAACATGCCTATTTGAGCGAGAATGCGTATTACCTGATCATTCCCGAGCGCAGGGTCGAATCGGCGATGCTCAATGCCTTCCGCGACTGGCTGGTGGAAGAGGCCAGGCAGTACCGCGAGGCCAACGGGCTGGGCTGAACGCGCAGGAACATCGGGTGGCGCAGGCAGGACGCGCCGCCCCGGGACCGGGCCGATCCGCCGGGTCCCGCGGAGCCGCGGCGGCGATACCGCCGGGCATCCTCCACGACGGCCAGGATGGCGGCCGTGGGGCACCACACCAGGAGTTCACATGAATTTCCACACCCGCAAGTGGGTCAAGCCAGAAGATCTCAACCCCAACGGCACCCTGTTCGGCGGCAGCCTGCTGCGCTGGATCGACGAAGAAGCGGCGATCTACGCGATCATCCAGCTGGGCAACCAGCGCGTGGTCACCAAGTACATTTCCGAGATCAACTTCGTCAGCTCGGCGCGCCAGGGCGACATCATCGAGCTGGGCATCACCGCCACCGACTTCGGTCGTACCTCGCTGACCATGACCTGCCACGTGCGCAACAAGATCACCCGCAAGAGCATCCTCACCATCGACAAGATGGTCTTCGTCAACCTCGGCCCGGACGGCCTGCCGGCGCCCCACGGCAAGACCGAGATCACCTACATCAAGGACCAGTTCAAGGAAGACGAAGTCCTGCCCTGATCGGCGCGACGAGCGGCCGGCACCCGTGCCGGCCGCCGTGTTTCAGAACAGCCGGGTGAGCAGCCAGTAGAGCGAGGCCGAGAGCAGGATCGCCGCCGGCAGCGTCAGCACCCAGGCCATCAGCAGGTTGCGGATGGTCTTCCACTGTAGTCCCGAACCGTTCGCCGCCATGGTCCCGGCCACCCCGGAAGACAGCACATGGGTGGTGGATACCGGCAAGCCATACAGGTCCGCCGCGCCAATGGTCAGCATCGCCACGGTTTCCGCCGAGGCGCCCTGGGCGTAGGTCAGGTGGGTCTTGCCGATCTTCTCGCCGACCGTCACCACGATGCGTTTCCAGCCGACCATGGTGCCCAGGCCGAGGGCGATGGCCACGGCGATCTTCACCCATAGCGGGATGAACTTGGTGGCGTCGTCGATCTTCCGCTTGAACGCCTGCAACTTGCCGCGGGTGTCGGCGTCGAAGCGGCCGACGTCGTCCTTGTCCATCAGGCGGATCGCCTCGGAGGTCAGGTACATGTCGTTGCGCACGTTGCCCATGGCTTGCGCCGGTACCCGCGAGAACGCGCCATAGCCTTTCACTTCCTGGCCGATCGAGCCGGTCAGGGCGGCCAGCGCCGGGATCAGCTCAGGCGATGCCTGCTTGCTGCGCACGTAGTCGGAGAGTACCTGGCGCGGATCGGCCGGCGCCGGTTGCGGCGCGCTCTTCACCAGCGCTTGCTGGGTGACCTCGGCGACGGCGGCGAACTGCACTGCCTGGTCCGCCGGCATGGTGCGGTTCAGGGCGTAGGCCATCGGCAGGGTGCCGACCAGGATCAGCATGATCAGGCCCATGCCTTTCTGTCCGTCGTTGGAGCCGTGGGCGAAGGACACCCCGGTACAGGTCAGGATCAGCAGGCCGCGGATCCACCAGGGCGGCGGCGCCTTGCCCTTCGGCGCCTTGTACAGCGCGCGGTTCTTCACCAGCAGGCGCAGCGCCAGGAGCAACAGGGCGGCGCAGGCGAAGCCGATCAGCGGCGAGAGCAGCAGGGAATAGCCGACCTTGGTTGCCTGGCCCCAGTCCACCCCGCTGGTGCCGTCGCGCCCGTGCATCAGCGCGTTGGCCACGCCGACGCCGATGATCGAGCCGATCAGGGTGTGCGAGGACGACGCCGGCAGGCCCAGCCACCAGGTCCCGAGGTTCCACAGGATGGCGGCGATCAGCAGGGCGAAGACCATGGCGAAGCCGGCCGAGGAACCGACCTGCAGGATCAGTTCCACCGGCAGCAGGGCGATGATGCCGAAGGCCACCGCGCCGCTGGAGAGCAATACGCCGAGAAAGTTGAAGCAACCCGACCAGACCACCGCGAAGTGCGGCGGCAGCGAGTGGGTGTAGATCACCGTGGCCACCGCGTTGGCGGTGTCGTGGAAGCCGTTGACGAACTCGAAGCCGAGGGCGATCAGCAGGGCCACGCCGAGCAGCAGGAAGGGCGTCCAGGTGGTGATCGCGGAACCGACGTCATCGACGTCCTGCATCAGGCCGTAGGCGCTGAACAGCAGTCCGGTGGCGAGCACGGCGAAGAATACGAAGGCGGTGAGGCGGCCGGGACGCTGCTCGAGATGGGGCTTGTGCGCGTTGCCGGCGGCACTGGCGACGGCGTCGGCGGGAAGGACATCGGAGGTCATGGTGCGGGTCCGCGCTGGGGATGACCGGCACATGATGGGCAGGCGATTGTGACAAGTTATGTCTTTCGCATACCGGCTTCGTCTGGCGAAGAAAGGACAAGGGCCGCGGGAGGCCGCCGGAAGCCGGATGGGGTCGGGCGCCAGGCGGCCTGCCCGCTGCGGCCGCGAAGATTAATGAATTCCTGTGGCGAGTGCCATAATTTCGTAGCTAAAAAGTTGGCATGTTGAGGGATTTGCCGATCCGGACACGCGCGGGGAAGGCGAGAGCCACTGGACTAGACTGAGAAGTGCGCGGCGGGGCCGGTCGCTTGCCGGCCCGGTGCGCGGGACGAGCGCCTTCGTCCCGGGGTGGCCCGGCCGGGCGGTCGGGGAGGTCGATATGCGGATGCCGTGCCGGCTCGCGCTGGCGCTGTTGCTGTGCTTCGCCGGCCCGGCCTGTCTCGCGGCCTCCGGACCGGTTCGGGTGCTCTCGGTGGATGGTGCGATCGGCCCGGCCAGCGCCGATTACCTGGTGCGCGGCATCGAGCGTGCCGCCGAGGACGGCGCGCAACTGGTGGTGCTGGAACTGGACACGCCCGGCGGCCTGGACGCATCGATGCGGCGCATCGTCAAGGCGATCCTCGCCAGCCAGGTGCCGGTCGCCGGTTTCGTCGCGCCCAGCGGGGCGCGGGCGGCGAGCGCCGGCACCTACATCCTGTATGCCTGCCATATCGCGGCGATGGCGCCGGGGACCAACCTCGGCGCCGCCACCCCGGTGCGCCTGGGGACGCCGGACAAGCCCGCAGAGAAGCCCCCGGCGCGGGACGCCGAACCCATGGCGCGCAAGCAGGTCAACGACGCCGCCGCCTATATCCGTGGCCTCGCGCAGTTGCGCGGGCGCAACGTCGAATGGGCCGAGCGCGCGGTGCGCGAGGCGGTCAGCCTGGCGGCGCACGAGGCGGCGGCGCAGAAGGTGATCGACCTGCAGGTCCGCGACCTGCCCGACCTGCTGCGCCAGCTCGACGGCCGCAGCCTGCGCGTCGGCGAGCGCGCGCTTACCCTGGCTACCGCCGGCGCCACGGTCGAGCGCCAGGCACCGGACTGGCGCGCGCGGTTGCTGGCGGTGCTCACCGATCCCAGCTTGGCGCTGATCCTGATGATGATCGGCATCTACGGGCTGATCTTCGAACTGGCCAATCCCGGCATGGCGTTGCCCGGCGTGCTCGGCGGCATCTGCCTGCTGCTTGGCCTGTACGCCCTGCAGATGCTGCCGGTCAACTACGCCGGGCTGGCGCTGATCGCGCTGGGCCTGGCGTTCATGGTGGGCGAGGCGTTCGTCGCCAGCTTCGGCGTGCTCGGCATCGGCGGAATCGTCTCGTTCGTGGTCGGCGCGCTGATCCTGATCGATACCGAGGTGCCCGGCTACGGCATTCCGCCCGGCCTGGTGGTGGCCCTGGCGTTGCTCAGCGCCGCGCTGATCGTCGGTCTGCTGGGCATGGCCCTGCGTACTCGCCGGCAAGCGGTGGTAAGTGGCACCGCCGGATTGGTCGGCAGCCTGGCGACGGTGGCGGCGGTGGATTCCGAACAACCCTGCGCAGGCTGGGTGCTGCTCCAGGGCGAGCGCTGGCGGGTGCTCGCCGCGCGGCCGCTGGCGGTGGGCCAGCCGGTCTGGGTGCTGGCGCGCAAGGGCCTGCTCCTGGAAGTCGCGCTGGCCGATGAAGGAGGTGGATGATGGGTATTTCCTATGGTTTGGCGATGTTGCTGGTGTTCCTCGCGCTGCTGCTGTTCAGCGCGCTGCGCATCCTCCGCGAGTACGAGCGTGGCGTGGTGTTCCAGCTCGGGCGGTTCTGGAAGGTCAAGGGGCCGGGGCTGGTGCTGGTGATCCCGGCGATCCAGCAGATGGTGCGCATCGACCTGCGCACCATCGTTCTCGACGTGCCGCCGCAGGATGTGATTTCCCGCGACAACGTTTCGGTGAAGGTCAACGCGGTGGTGTACTTCCGCGTGCTCGATCCGCAGAAGGCGATCATCCAGGTGGAGAACTACCTGGCCGCCACCAGCCAGTTGGCGCAGACCACCCTGCGCGCGGTGCTGGGCAAGCACGAACTGGACGAGATGCTCGCCGAGCGCGAGCGCCTGAACCTGGATATCCAGCAAGTGCTCGATGCGCAGACCGACGCCTGGGGCATCAAGGTGGCGAATGTGGAAATCAAGCACGTCGATCTCAACGAATCGATGGTCCGCGCCATCGCCCGGCAGGCCGAGGCGGAGCGTGAGCGCAGGGCCAAGGTGATCCATGCCGAGGGCGAGCTGCAAGCCTCGGAGAAACTCATGCAGGCGGCGCAGATGCTCGGCCGGCAGAGTGGCGCCATGCAGTTGCGCTACATGCAGACCCTCGGCGCGATCGCCGGCGACAAGAGTTCGACCATCGTCTTCCCGATGCCGATCGAACTCTTCGGCGGCAAGTACGCAGGTGCCGCGCCGCGGAACGAAAAGGCCGCCGGAGAGGATGAGGAGAGGTGAACGCGCGCGGTTTGTGATGGAAATATCATCGAGCCGCGACACGGGGACATGCGTGCCCGGGGTCGGGATGGCTATGCTGTGGCGATCCACTCCCGGGACGCTCCTTCATGCTGCGATGCGCACTCCTGCTGCTGACATTGCTCCTCCCTTGCGCGCTGCCTGCCGCCAACCTGCGCCTGGTCGGCGACTCCTGGCCGCCTTTCGTCGATTCGCGCCTGCCTGGCAACGGCCTGGCGGTGGAACTGGTGACCACCGCGCTCAAGCGCGCCGGCTTCGACTCGAGTTTCCAGCAGGTACCCTGGTCGCGTGCCCTGTACGGCGTGCGCAGCGGCGACTACGACATCGCCCTGAGCGCCTGGTACGAGCCCGCCCGCAGCCTCTACGGGCAGTTTTCCCGCGCCTACCTGAGCAACCGCATTCGCCTGCTGCAACGCAAGGGGCGGGGTATCGAGTTTTCCCGCCTGAGCGACCTGCGTCCCTACCGCATCGCGGTCGTGCGCGACTATGCCTACGCGCCCGAATTCGACCGTGACAGCCGTTTGCAGAAGGTCAACGTGACCAGCTTCGCCAACGCCGCGCGGATGCTCGAGGCGGGGCGGGTCGACCTGGCGGTGGAGGACGAGCTGGCGCTGGGGGTCGCCTTCAAGGGCGAGCTGGCCGATTTGCGCGACAAGCTGGAGGTACTGCCCACCCCGCTTGGCGAGAACGGCCTGCACCTGCTGGTGAGCCTGAGGAATCCCCGGCATGACGAGATCGTCGACGGCTTCGACCTGGCCATCCGCGGCATGCGCGACGACGGCAGCTACCAGCGCCTGCTGGAGCGCTACGGCGCGCGCTAGGGCTGGCCTGGCAGCGGCTGCGCGCCGGCCAGTTCCTTCTTCAGCAAGTGCGCGGCCAGGGTGCGCAGCGGGGCGAGCTGGCGACAGATGTGCGCCAGTTGGGTCTGTACCAGGCGATGGCTGTCGTCCATGTCCTCGGGCATCTGCTCCAGTTCCTTGGCCAGCGCTTCCTCCTCTTCGCTGTAGATGGCGACCGGGCGTTTCTGTTCCAGGCTCGCGGCGATTTCCTCGAGGCTGGCGGAGAGCCGCTCGGCGGCGCGCTCCAGGAGGCCGTCGCTGGCGTCCTCGGGCAGGCTTTCGCGGTGCGCGCCGAGGCCGGATAGATAGCTGAGCAGGGTGTGCGAGAGGACCAGGAAGCGGAAGCCGATCTCGGCGTCCTTCCTGAAGTGGCCGGGCTCCAGGAGCATGTTCGACAGGGTGGTCGAGAGCGCCGCGTCGGCGTTGTGCGCGTTGCGCCGGGCGGTGCGGTAGTCGAGGTCGTCGCGCTTGCCGGTGGCGTACTGCTGCATGATCTGCCGCAGGTAGCGGCTGTTGCAGGCGAGGGTGTTGGCGAGCATGCGGTTGAGCCGGCGGCCCTGCCAGTCGGGCAGCACCAGGAACACCGCGAGGCCGGCGATCAGGCTGCCTAGCAAGGTATCGAACAGGCGGGGCAGGATCAGCCCGTAGCCATCGCCGACCTGGTTGAAGCAGAACAGCACCAGCAGGGTGATCGCCGCCGTCGCCAGGGTATAGCGACTGCTGCGGGTGGCGAAGAAGGCGACCCCGGCGGCGACCGCGAACAGCGACTGCACCAGCGGGCTGGGGAACAGGTCGATCAGCGCCCAGCCGACCACCAGGCCGACCACCGTACCTAGGATCCGCTGCACCAGGCGCAGGCGGGTCGCGCCATAGTTGGGCTGGCAGACGAACACCGTGGTGAGCAGTATCCAGTAGCCCTGGGTCGGATGGATCCAGTGCAGCACGCCGTAGCCGGCGGTCAGCGCCAGGGCCATGCGCAGGCCGTGGCGGAACAGCAGCGAGGTCGGGGTGAGCTGCTGGCGCAGGCGCTCGAAGGCGTCCTTCAGGCTGCGCGGCGAGCGGTCGAGCAGGGCGCTGTCCTGTTCGTCGGCGATGGCGTCCGGGTTGCTCGCCCCGGCCAGCTTGCGGTCCAGCGTGGTGAGGTTGGCGGCCAGGGCGCCGAGCGAGCGCAGCAGGCCCTTCCAGGCCGGGTTGCTCTGCTGGCGCAGGTGTTCGAGCGAGGCCTGGAGGTCTTCCAGGGCCAGCTCGCGGTCGGCGTAGTCGAACGGCTGGCGCAGGCGGATAGCCCGCGCCAGGGCCTGGCAGGCCTTGCCCTGCTGGTTGAGCAGGCGCTGGCAGCGGAACAGCACGTCGCTGTGGAAGAACGCCTCGGCCAGCCGGTTGTACGGGTAGTGCGAGGAACTGGCGCGCTCGTGGACGTCCTGGGCGATGAAATAGAGCTTCAGGTAGCGGCTCACCTTGGGGCCCGGCCGGCCATGGCCGAGACGGTTGAGAATGGTCTCCTTGGCCTGGTTCAGCGCCACCACCACCTTGCCGTTCTGCCGTGCCAGGGCGAGGCGCTGGCCCTCCACGTCGAGCTGGCGCAACGGTTCGAACAGGCTCGACTTGATCCTCAGGTATTCGCCCAGCTCGAAATACAGGCGGGAAAGACTCTGCTGCACCGGCTGGTTGGAGAACAGCGCGTTCCACAGTACCGAGAGCAGCCCGTACCAGGCCGCCCCGGCCACCAGCAGCAGCGGTTCGTGCCAGACATCGGCGACCTCGCCGCCGCGCTGGTCCACGCCGATCATGGTGTAGATCGAGAGGATCAGGGTCGCCGAGGCGATCGCCGCATAGCGCTCGCCGAGGGCGCCGAGGAGGATCATGCCGAACGCCGACAGCGCCATCCCGGAAACGAACAGCCAGGGATAGGGGAACAGCAACTCGACGGCGAAGGCGGCGACGCTGAAGCACAGCAGGGTCACCAGCAGCGCTTGCAGGCGGCCGAGCCAGTTGTCGTCGGTCTCCGCCAGGGCGCTGGCGATGATCCCGAGGAACAGCGGGATCAGCAGCTCGATGCGGTCCTGCCACCAGCACAGCAGCAGGGCGCCGGCCAGGGCGATGAATACCCGCAGGCTATAGGCGAACTTGTCGAGGGCCCAGAGGCGGCGGAGCGTGTGTGTCAACGAAGAGGGCGGCATGGGGGCGGAGTGCTATCCGATGGTCCGTGGTTCAGCCTATGTGGCCTGTCCGGCTAATTCAATCGGCCGATTTCGCGCGACTGGAAGTCCGCTGCCCGCCGCAGTCGCAGGAAGCGCTGCCGTGGGCAACTCGGTCGAGCCGGGCATCTGGCGGATGCAGGCTTCGTGCCTGCGAACGCTAAGACGTCGTCGCCGCGCCGAACGTTACCCGGCGGCGATATCGCGCGCCGGAGCGGGCCCGGCGAGCGAAGCGGCGGCGCGCTAAAGCAGGCGGACCTTGAACGAGCGACCCTTGATCTTGCCTTCGCTCAGGCGCTTGAGGGCCTGGTGGGCGAGGCCGCGCTCGATGGCGACGAAGGCCTGGAAGTCGAAGATGGCGATCTTGCCCACCGCGCTGCCGGGCAGCCCGGCGTCGCCGGTGAGGGCACCGAGCAGGTCGCCGGGGCGCACCTTGTCCTTGCGTCCGCCGGCGATGCACAGGGTGCTCATCGGCGGCAGCAATGGCTCCGGGCTGGCCTTCAACTGGCCGAGGGCGTACCAGGCCAGCGGCTGCTTCTGCAGGTCCTCGATGGCCTGCGCGCGGCTGGCCTCGGCCGGCGCCACCAGCGACAGGGCCAGGCCTTTCTCGCCGGCGCGACCGCTGCGTCCGATGCGATGGATGTGGACCTCCGGGTCACGCGCCAGCTCGACGTTGATCACCGTTTCCAGGGCGGCGATGTCCAGCCCGCGGGCGGCCACGTCGGTGGCCACCAGTACGTTGCAACTGCGGTTGGCGAACACCGTCAGGACCTGGTCGCGCTCGCGCTGCTCCAGGTCGCCGTGCAGGGCCAGGGCGGAAATCCGCTGCGCCTTCAGTGCGTCGGCCAGCTCCTGGCACTGCTGGCGGGTCTGGCAGAAGGCCACGCAGGACTGTGGCCGGAAATGCTGGAGCAGGCGTACCACGGCGTCCATGCGCTGTTTCGGATCGATCTCGAAGAAGCGCTGCTCGATCTGGCTGTCGGCGTGCAGCGACTCGACCCTCACCTGTCGCGGATCGCGCATGAAGGTCTTCGCCAGCTTCTCGATGCCGTCCGGGTAGGTGGCGGAGAACAGCAGGGTCTGCCGGCGCTCGGGGAGCTGGCCGATGATCTCGGCGATGCTGTCGTAGAAGCCCATGTCGAGCATCCGGTCGGCTTCGTCGAGGACCAGGGTATTGAGCCCGTCGAGGACCAGGGTGCCCTTGCGCAGGTGCTCCTGGATGCGCCCCGGGGTGCCGACCACCACGTGCGCGCCGTGCTCCAGCGAAGCCACCTGCGGGCCGTAGGGGACGCCGCCGCAGAGGGTCAGGACCTTGATGTTGTCGGCGGCGCGGGCCAGCCGGCGGATCTCCTTGGCGACCTGGTCGGCCAGTTCGCGGGTCGGGCACAGCACCAGCGCCTGGCAGCCGAAGTAGCGCGGGTTCAGCGGGCTGAGCAGGGCGAGGCCGAAGGCCGCGGTCTTGCCGCTGCCGGTCTTGGCCTGGGCGATCAGGTCGTGGCCCTGGAGGATCAGCGGCAGGCTCTGCGCCTGGATCGGCGTCATCTCCCGGTAACCGAGGGAGTCGAGATTGGCCAGGAGGTCCGCGGAAAGCGGCAGCGAGGAGAAAGCGGTGGAGGTCACGGGGCAGGGCTCGGCAGGCGATACGAGCGGCTAGTCTAGCAGCCTGCGGCGGCTTGCCGCGTGCGATCGCCGCCGGAGCAGCAGCGACAGGCAATGTATCTTTGGCCAGTACCGTTCGTCCGAAAAACGAAAAAAGCGCGTTTCTGTATTTTTATACAGGTTCGCTTTCCTCAGTTTTTTGTCGTAGAGTGCTGACACTGTGTTTGCATGGGTCGCCGTCGATCGTGACCTGATGCGGTCGGAAATTCCAGCCCGTCCTGCTCGACTCCTTGTAACTCCTTGCAACTCAGTTACCGGCTACGATTTCGTGGCTAAATCAATACCCATAGTTCCAAGGAGAACTTGCAATGTCCCGTCAGAACGGCACCGTTAAGTGGTTCAACGAAACCAAAGGCTACGGCTTCATTACCCCGGAAAGCGGCCCGGACGTTTTCGTTCACTTCCGTGCCATCGAAGGTAACGGCTTCAAGACCCTGGCCGAAGGCCAGAAGGTCAGCTTCGAAGTCGTACAAGGCCAGAAAGGCATGCAGGCCGAGCGCGTTCAGGTGATCAACTAAGATCCCTGGGCCCCAGCCCGAAGAACCCGGATGGAAGCATCCGGGTTTTTTATTGCCCGGAGAAAACCGTCACACTGTCTTCGCCTGCCGTTCACCCTGTCTTGACGAGTTCCCGCCCAGAGTGGCCCGGTCCCGTTCGGAGTCGTTTCGATGAAGCCTGTGCAATCCCGTCGTCTGGCCTTCGCCGCGCTGTTGTCGCTGTCGTTCTCTTCCGCGTCCTGCCATGCCGCCACCGAGCACTGGGGCTGGATCGAGCAGTCCTGGCTGATGCCCGAGCGCATGCAGGCCAAGGCCAAGCTGGATACCGGCGCGCTGACCTCGTCGCTGGACGCGAGGAATATCCATCGCTACAGGAAGGACGGCGAGCGCTGGGTGCGCTTCGATGTCGTGCTGCCCACCGCCGACAGCAAGGCGCCGGTCAGCGTGACCTTCGAGCGCAAGGTGCTGCGGCTGATCAAGGTACGCGGCGCCGGCGGCAGCGACAGCCGTCCGGTGGTGGCGATGGACATCTGCCTGGGCGCCAAGCTGCTGCGCGAGCAGTTCTCCCTGCGCGACCGCGGCAACATGAACTATCCGGTGCTGCTCGGCCGCCGCACGCTCGAACACCTCGGCGCGGTCGACGTGTCCCGAACCTTCACCCGCAAACCTACCTGCAGCGCGCTCGCCGCTCAGTAGAAGAACCAGCGCAGCAGTCCAGCGCCCAGCGCCACCCAGAACAGCACGATCAGCGCAGCCATCCACAGGTTGCGCGGGTGCGTCTCGACCTCGCGAGCCCGCGCGCGGCACTCGGCGAGCAGCGTGGGTGGGGTGAGGCGGATCGCCAGCCAGATCCCCAGCGGCACCAGCAACAGGTCGTCGAGGTAGCCGAGCAGCGGTATGAAGTCCGGGATCAGGTCGATCGGACTCAGCGCATAGGCCACCACCAGCAGAGCCACCAGTCGGGCCAGCCAGGGCATGTGCGGATGGCGGCTGCACAGCCAGAGGACGATGACCTCGGTCTTCAGCTCGCGAGCCCAGCGCTTGAGCGTAGCGATCCAGGCCATCCTAGAGGTCCGGGTCCTTTTCCGGATCGACCCGGCGCGGGCTGGTGCGACCGTCCTCGCTGCCGAGCTGGAAGAAGATCGCCGCGGCCAGCATCGACATCAGGCCGACGCTGACATAGGTGGCGTGGAAGGCGCCGAGTACGGTGTCCTGCCCCGTATCCAGGTCGGTCTGGAAACCGCCCAGCAACGCCGCCGCGCAAGCCACGCCGAGGCTGATCGACAACTGCACGACCACCGACATCAGGCTGTTGCCGCTGCTGGCGTTGCTGTCCTGCAGGTCGATCAGGGTGAGGGTGTTCATCGCCGTGAATTGCAGGGAGTTCACCGCGCCGAGCAGGCTCAGGTGCAGCAGCAGCCAGACGTAGGGGGTGTCCTGGTCGACCAGGCCGAAGCCGGCGATCAGGCAGCCGAGGATCAGGGTGTTGCCGACCAGCAGCTTGCGATAGCCGAAGAAGTCCAGCAGTGGCTTGGCCATCGGCTTGGCGACCATCGCGAACAGCGCCAGCGGGATCATGGTCATGCCCGCGGTGGAGGGCGGGTAGCCCAGTCCCACCTGCAGCAACAGCGGGGTGAGGAAGGGCAGGGCGCCGCTGCCCAGGCGGGCGAACAGGTTGCCGAGGATGCCGACGGCGAAGGTCCGCGCCTTGAACAGGCTCGGTGGGAACAGCGGCTTGTCGATGCGTAGCGCGCGCAGCCAGTAGGCGGTGAGCAGGACCAGTCCGCCGATCAGCAGCAGGACCACGCGCAGGTGCGACAGGTGCAGCTCGCCGAGTCCTTCCAGGGCGATGGAGATCAGCACCATGGAGCCGCCGAAGAGCAGGAAGCCGATGCTGTCGAAACGGCTCGGCACCGGGCTGCGCAGGTCCGGCATCAGCTTCATCGCCACCAGGCAGCCGAGCAGGCCGACCGGCAGGTTGATCAGGAAGATCCAGTGCCAGGAGGCGTACTCCACCAGCCAGCCGCCCAGCGTCGGTCCCGCCAGCGGGCCGAGCAGGCCGGGAATGGTGACGAAGCTGAGCACCCGCACCAGGTCCTGGCGCGGGTAGACGCGCAGGATCACCAGCCGTCCCACCGGCATCATCAGCGCGCCGCCGACGCCCTGTACGATGCGCGCCCCGACCAGCAGTTCGAGGCTCGGCGACAGCGCGCAAAGCAACGAGCCGAGGCTGAACAGCAGTACCGCGCCGAGGAACACCCGGCGCGTGCCGAAACGGTCGGCGATCCACCCCGAGGCCGGTATCAGCAGGGCCACCGTGAGCAGGTAGGCGATCACCACCGCCTGCATGCGCAGCGGGTTTTCGTTCAGCGAACTGGCCATGCTCGGCAGCGCGGTGTTGAGGATGGTGCCGTCGAGGGCTTGCATGAAGAAGGCGACGGCAACCAGCCAGGGCAGTTGGCGGGCGATGCGGGGGGTGAGCTGGAACGGCTCGCTCATGGACGGGCTCCCTCGGGCGGACAGGGCCCAAGCATAGAGAAGTTCTCGCCGCGATGGGACGGCCGGCGACCGGATCGGGGCGAACAGCGGGCATTGCGGCGGAAGTCGCGGCCAGAGAGGTCGCCTTTCATTGTCCTGGGTCAAGCCGAAGCGCTGGCGCTCGCCGGCTGCTGTGCTAGTACTCAAGAGTCACCCCGTCAGTGGCTGCGGATGCGACGTCGGCGCTTCGTCATCGCACGGACATGTCCCGCGTTGCATGCTCGACGGCGCGTGCTTCACCGCCTTGTCGCGATGTTCTCCACGCAGCGCTCGGCGACCCCGGTCGCCGCTGCCGTCGCCGAAGCCCACCTTCCGTGGAAACAGGAGTCCTCCCATGGCCCAGGAACTTTGCGCTATCTGCCACGAACGTCCCGCCGTCGCCCGCGTCAGCCTGGTACAGAACGGCCAGCGCCGCGAACTCGCCCTCTGCGAACTGCACTACCGCCAGTTGATGCGCCAGCAGCGCATGCGCTCGCCGCTGGAGTCGCTGTTCGGTGGCGGCAGCCCGTTCGACGAGATCTTCTCCGGCTTCGGCGAGCAGAGCCCGGTCACCCCGGTGCGCGCCCGCGAGCCGGAGGCGGTGGATATCGCCGAGTACTTCAGCAAGCAGACCACCGAGTACCTGCAACGCGCCGCGCAGGTCGCCGCCGAATTCGGCAAGCGCGAAGTGGATACCGAGCACCTGCTCTACGCCCTGGCCGACGCCGACGTGGTGCAGGCGGTGCTCAAGCAGTTCGGCCTGTCGCCGGCCGACCTCAAGCAGTACATCGAGGCCAACGCCGTGCGCGGCGCCAGCAAGGGCGAGGCGAGCGAGGACATGACCATCTCGCCGCGGGTGAAGAGCGCCTTGCAGCATGCCTTCGCCCTGTCCCGCGAACTCGGCCACAGCTATGTCGGCCCCGAGCACCTGTTGCTCGGCCTGGCGGCGGTGCCGGACAGCTTCGCCGGGACGCTCCTGAAGAAGTACGGCCTGATCGAGCAGGCGCTACGGCAGAAAGCGGTCAAGGTGGTCGGCAAGGGCGCCGAGGACGGCCGCGTGGACGGCCCGAGCAACACTCCGCAACTGGACAAGTTCAGCCGCGACCTGACCCGGCTGGCCCGCGAAGGCAAGCTCGATCCGGTGATCGGCCGCTCGAAGGAAGTCGAGACCACCATCGAGGTTCTCGCCCGGCGCAAGAAGAACAACCCGGTGCTGATCGGCGAGCCCGGCGTCGGCAAGACCGCCATCGTCGAAGGCCTGGCCCAGCGCATGGTCCAGGGCGAGGTGCCGGAGGTGCTGCGCGACAAGCGCCTGGTCGAACTGAACATCAACGCCATGGTCGCCGGCGCCAAGTACCGCGGTGAGTTCGAGGAACGCCTCAAGCAGGTGATGGACGAACTGCAGGCGGCGCAGAGCGAGATCATCCTGTTCATCGACGAGGTGCACACCATCGTTGGTGCCGGCCAGGGCGGCGGCGAAGGCGGGCTGGACGTGGCCAACGTGCTGAAGCCGGCGATGGCGCGTGGCGAGATGAACCTGATCGGCGCCACCACCCTCAACGAGTACCAGAAGTACATCGAGAAGGACGCCGCGCTGGAGCGGCGCTTCCAGCCGGTGTTCGTCCCCGAGCCGACGGTGGAGCAGACCATCTCCATCCTCCGTGGCCTGCGCGACAAGCTCGAAGGCCACCACAAGGTGACCATCCGCGACGAGGCCTTCGCCGCCGCCGCCGAGCTGTCCGACCGCTACATCGGCAACCGCTTCCTGCCGGACAAGGCCATCGACCTGATCGACCAGGCCGCCGCCCGCGTGCGCATCGCCAGCACCTCGCGGCCGGCCGAGATCCAGGAACTGGAGGCCGAGCTGGCGCAGCTCAAGCGCGAGCAGGACTACGCCGCCAGCCGCAAGTGGTACGACGAGGCGAAGGTCTTCGAGAAACGCATCCAGGAACGCAAGGAACACCTCGAGCAGATCACCGAGCGCTGGCAGCAGACCCAGGGGTCGAAGACCGAGGAGGTGCGGGTCGAGGACATCGCCGAGATCATCTCCAGGCTCACCGGCATCCCGGTCACCGAACTGACCGCCGAGGAGCGCGAGAAGCTCCTGCAGATGGAAGAGCGCCTGCACCAGCGGGTGATCGGCCAGCAGGAAGCGATCACCGCGGTCAGCGACGCCGTGCGCCTGGCCCGCGCCGGGCTGCGCCAGGGCAGCCGGCCGATCGCCACCTTCCTGTTCCTTGGCCCGACCGGGGTGGGCAAGACCGAGCTGGCCAAGGCCCTGGCCGAGGTGGTGTTCGGCGACGAAGACGCGATGATCCGCATCGACATGAGCGAATACATGGAGCGCCACGCGGTGTCCCGGCTGATCGGTGCGCCGCCGGGCTACGTCGGCTACGACGAGGGCGGCCAGCTCACCGAGCGGGTGCGCCGGCGGCCGTACAGCGTGATCCTGCTCGACGAGATCGAGAAGGCCCACGCCGACGTCAACAACATCCTCCTGCAGGTGTTCGACGACGGCCGCCTGACCGACGGCAAGGGGCGCGTGGTGGACTTCACCAATACCATCATCATCGCCACCAGCAACCTAGGCTCCGAGCTGATCATGAAGAACGCCCAGGCCGGCGAGTTCGCCCAGCCGCCGGAGAAGCTCAAGCGCGAACTGATGACTACCCTGCGCGGACATTTCCGCCCGGAATTCCTCAACCGCCTCGACGAGGTGATCGTCTTCGAGTCGCTGAGCAAGGCGCAGATCGAGGACATCGTGCGCCTGCAACTGGAGCGGGTGAAGCGCGCCGCGCACGCTCAGGACATCTACCTGCACATCGACGACAGCCTGGTCGGCCACCTCGCCGAAGAGGCCTACCAGCCGGAGTTCGGCGCCCGCGAGCTGAAGCGGCAGATCCGCCAGCAACTGGAGACGCGCCTGGCCACGGCGATGCTCAAGGGCGAGGTGAAAGAGGGCGAGACGGTCACCTTCTTCTACGACGCCAAGGACGGCGTCGGCTACCGCAAGGGCGCCGCGCCGAAGCCGGCGGCACGCAAGAAATCCGGCGCCGGCGAGACGCCCAAGGGCCGCGCGACGGCGGCGAGGAAGCCGGCGGCGAAGAAAGGCGCCGCCGCCAAGGGCAAGGCCGACAAGCCGAAGGCCAAGTGACCCGACCAAGGTTGGGGAACAAGGCACCGGCCGGTCGGTCGAAATCTCACCCCGGCCTGCGAATGCGGCCGGGGCGTTCGATATCTCATGAGGAATTGCCGATGCGCGTCACCACCCACGCTACCCTGGCCGCGGCCCTGCTGCTCAGCGCCGCCTCCGCGTTCGCCTTCAATCTCGGGGATGCCGCCAAGGCGGTCGCCGGGGCATCCCAGGGCGACTCCGCCCAGGTAGCCACCACCCCGCAGACCAGCGGTCTGCTCGGCGCACTCACCGGCCAGCTCGGGGTCAGCCAGGAGCAGGCGGTCGGCGGTACCGGCGCCCTGCTCGGCCTGGCCAAGAACCAGTTGGCCGGCAACGATTATTCGCAACTGGTTAAGACCATCCCCGGCCTCGACAAGCTGGCCGGCAACAACGCCCTGGCCGGTCTCGGCGGGCTCGGCAACGTGCTCGGCAAGAGCGGCGGCGACAGCAAGGGCCTCGGTTCGCTGCTCGGCAATGCGGACAGCATGGGCGACGTGAACAAGGCCTTCGGCACCCTGGGCATGGATAGCGGGATGACCGAGAAGTTCGCCCAGGTGCTGGTCGACTACTTCGGCAAGCAGGGCGCCAACAGCGAGCTGCTGGGCAGCCTGAGCAATCTCTGGGGAGTGAGCAAGGCGGGCGGCTCGTCGCTGCTCTGATCTGCCGCCAGCGGATCGGCGGATAACCGCGCTGCGGTTATTCGCCCTACGAAGTGGGTGCGGCGCCCGGATATTCGTTGCCCGCACCGGTAGGGCGAATAACGCCCCCGGCGTTATCCGCCCTACGAGATGGGTGTGCTTCGGCCGGTACTTCAGCGCAGTTGCCGCAAGCGGGCGATGCGTTCGTCCTTTTCTTCCCACATGCGCGAGACCCATTCCTGCACGTACTGGCGGAACACCGGGTCGTTCTCGTAGTCGCCCTGCCACAGGGCGGGATCGATCGGCCGGGTCTGGATGTCGACGATCACCTTCGGCACCCGTCCGCAGAGCAGGTCCCAGAATCCCGGCACCTTGTCGCTCGGGTAGACCACGGTGACGTCGAGCAGGGCGTCCAGTTGCTCGCCCAGCGCGGCGAGGACGAAGGCCACCCCGCCGGCCTTGGGCTTGAGCAGGTGGCGATAGGGCGACTGTTGCCGGGCCTTCTTCTGCTCGCTGAAACGCGTGCCTTCCAGGTAGTTCACCACGGTCACCGGGATGCGCTTGAACTTCTCGCAGGCGGCCTTGGTGATCTCCAGGTCCTTGCCCTTGAGTTCCGGGTGCTTCTCCAGGAAGGCCTTGGAATAGCGCTTCATGAACGGATACTCCAGCGCCCACCAGGCCAGGCCGAGGAAGGGCACCCAGATCAGCTCCTTCTTGAGGAAGAACTTGAAGTACGGGGTGCGCCGGTTGAACACCTGGATCAACGCGGGGATGTCGACCCAGGACTGGTGGTTGCTCACCACCAGGTACGAGGTGTCCTGGCGCAGGTCGCCGGCGCCGCGCACGTCCCAGACCGTCGGCGTGCAGGTGGCGAAGATCCACTTGTCGATCTCCGCCCAGGTCTCGGCGATCCACATCACGCCCCTGGAGCAGAGGTCTTTCAGGCGCTGGCCGGGGAGCACCAGCTTGAGCAGTGCGATCAGCATCATCGGGCCGATCAGGATCAGCGTGTTGAGAAGCAGCAGAAGGCTGCTGGTCAGGCCGGTCAACAGTTCCCGCATGGTTGGTTTCCCTGTCCTGGGTGTGGGTCGACGCGGCCCATCATACGCATCCGCGCCGCGCCGCCCAAGCCGCCGGCGTGGCGAACGAAACCGCGCCGTGCTAGTCCTATGTGGACCTCGTATCACTTCAGGAGATGCCCGCGTGAAGCGTGCCCTTGCCTTGCTCTCGCTGTTCGCCCTGCCGGTCCTCGCCGCCGAACCCAACCTCTACGGCCGCTACGAATGGGTCTCCCTGCCGGAGTTGGACCGCACCCTGCAGGCGAAGATGGACACCGGCGCCTACACCTCCTCGCTGTCGGCCAAGGACATCGAGTTGTTCCAGCGCGACGGCGAGGAGTGGGTGCGCTTCCGGCTGGCCACCAAGGAGGCCGACGGCTCGGTGTTCGAGCACAAGCTGGCGCGCATCGGCAAGATCAAGAACCGCGCCGACAACCGCAGCGGCGAGGACGAGGATGAGGACCGCCTGAGCGAACGCCCGGTGATCGACCTGCAGGTCTGCCTGGGCGGAGCGATGAAGACCATCGAGGTCAACCTCACCGACCGCAGCGCCTTCAACTATCCGTTCCTGATGGGCACCAAGGGCTTGCGCAAATTCCACGTCGCGGTCGATCCCTCCGAGCGCTTCGTCGCCGACAAGCCCACCTGCAAGTAAGCGTCCTACGCCACCGGCGGCGCGATTGACGCGCGCGCCGGCTTGCGGCACCGTTCCGGCATTCCCGTCAGCCGCCGTCACGCCATGCCGCATATCCTGATCGTCGAAGATGAAGCCGCGATTGCCGACACCCTGCTCTACGCCCTGCAGGCCGAAGGCTTCGCCACCACCTGGGTGACCCTCGCCGGCGAGGCGCTGGCGTTACAGGAGCGCCAGCCGGCGGATCTGCTGATCCTCGACGTCGGTCTGCCGGACATCAGCGGTTTCGAGGCCTGCAAGCGCCTGCGGCGGTTCTCCGAGGTGCCGGTGATCTTCCTCACCGCGCGCGATGCCGAGATCGACCGCGTGGTCGGCCTGGAGATCGGCGCCGACGACTACGTGGTCAAGCCGTTCAGCCCGCGCGAGGTGGCGGCTCGGGTCAAGGCCATCCTCAAGCGCATGGCGCCGCGCCCGGCGGCGCTGGAAGAGGCCGCGCCGAGCGGGCCGTTCCAGGTCGACGAGGCGCGCGTGCGGATCCACTACCGCGACACCCCGCTCAACCTCACCCGCCACGAGTTCCGCCTGCTGCAGACGCTGCTCGGGCAGCCCGAGCGGGTATTCAGCCGCGAGCAGTTGCTCGACGCCCTCGGCGTCGCCAGCGAGGCCGGCTACGAGCGCAACATCGACAGCCACATCAAGAGCCTGCGCGCCAAGCTGCGCCAGGTGAACGAACGCGGCGAAGCGATCCAGACCCATCGCGGCCTGGGCTACAGCTACAGCCCGGACCACGCCTGATGCCGCTCGGCGTTCGGATCTTCCTGGTCTACTTCCTGTTCGTCGGTCTCACCGGCTACTTCGTGCTGAGCACGGTGATGGACGAAGTGCGCCCCGGCGTGCGCCAGTCCACCGAGGAAACCCTGGTGGACACCGCCAACCTGCTCGCCGAGATCCTCCGCCAGGACGTGAAGAACGGCACCCTGGCACAGAGCGACCTGCCGGAGATGCTCGAGGACTACGGCAAGCGGGTGCCGCAGGCGGATATCTGGGGCTTGCGCAAGGAGGCGGTGAACCACCGCATCTACGTCACCGACGCCAGCGGCAAGGTGCTGCTGGACTCCGCCGGGGTGGCCGTCGGCCAGGACTATTCGCGCTGGAACGACGTCTACCTGACTCTCCGGGGCCAGTACGGCGCGCGCTCCAGCCGCGAAGACCCGGACGACCCGGATTCCTCGGTGATGTACGTGGCGGCGCCGATCAAGGATGGCGGGAAGATCATCGGGGTGGTTTCGGTGGCCAAGCCGAACAGCAGCCTGCAACCCTACATCGACCGCTCGCAGCGGCGCCTGGCCTGGCTCGGTGCCGGGCTGATCGCCCTCGGGCTGCTGGTCGGCGGCCTGCTCTCCTGGTGGCTCAGCGGCGCGCTGCGGCGCCTCACCCAGTACGCACAGGCGGTCAGCGAGGGGCGCCGCGCCGAGCTGCCGCGCTATCGCGGCGGCGAGATGGCGCAACTGGCCGACGCGGTGGAACGCATGCGCACGCAACTGGAAGGCAAGGACTACGTCGAGCGCTACGTGCATACCCTGACCCACGAACTGAAGAGCCCATTGGCGGCGATCCGTGGCGCCGCCGAGTTGCTCGACGGCGAGATGCCGGCCGAGCAGCGGGCGCGCTTCGTCGGCAACATCGCCGGCGAGAGCGAGCGCCTGCAACAACTGATCGAGCGCCTGCTGAGCCTGGCCCAGGTGGAGCAGCGGCAAGGCCTGGAGGAGGTCGGCAAGGTCGACCTGCGGGAGATCGCCGCGTCCCTGCTGGAAGGCCAGGCGGCGCGTATCCAGCGCCAGCGATTGCGGGTGGAGAACCGCCTGGAAGGTCCCTGCGAGGTTCGCGGCGAGCAGTTCCTGCTGCGCCAGGCGCTGGCCAACCTGCTCGACAACGCCCTCGACTTCACCCCGCCCGGCGGCATCCTTCGCCTGCTCGCCGAGGCCGACGGCGAGGGTATCGCCTTGCGCCTGTTCAACCAGGGGCCGGCGATTCCCGACTACGCCCTGGCGCGCCTCACCGAACGCTTCTACTCGCTGCCGCGCCCGGCCAGCGGGCGCAAGAGCACCGGGCTGGGACTGAACTTCGTCGCCGAGGTGGCGCAACTGCATGGCGGCCGGTTGCAGGTCGGCAACCGCGACGACGGCGTCGAGGCGCTGCTCTGGCTGCCGCGCGGCTGAGGCGTCTCCACGGAAACTCCATCGACTCTCCACACGGCGACCCGAAGCCCGCCATCGCGGCGCCGCAGACTTTCCGCCATCACCCCGACGGAGAGTCCCCCATGAACCGCACGCTGGCCTACAAGCTCGGCGCCATCGCCCTACTCATCCTGCTATTGCTGATTCCCCTGTTGATGATCGACGGCCTGATCCGCGATCGCCAGGAGGTTCGTGACGGCGTGCTGCAGGATATCGCCCGCAGCTCCAGCTACAGCCAGCGCCTCACCGGCCCGCTGCTGGTGGTGCCGTACCGCAGGACGGTGCGCGAGTGGGTCACCGAGGAGAAGACCGAGAAGCGCGTGTTGCAGGAGCGCGAGCAGCGTGGCGAGCTGTACTTCCTGCCCGACCGCTTCGCCCTCGACGGGCAGATGCGCACCGAGCTGCGCTACCGTGGCATCTACCAGGCGCGCCTGTACCACGTCGACAACAAGGTCGCCGGCTACTTCCAGGTGCCTGCGCACTATGGCATCGAAGAAGACCTGGAGGACTACCAGTTCGAAACGCCGTTCCTGGCGATGGGCATCAGCGACATCCGCGGCATCGAGAATGCCCTGCGCCTGTCCCTCAACGGTGCCAGCGTCGACTTCGAGCCGGGTAGCCGGGTCGGCCTGCTCGGCAGCGGTGTGCACGCACCGCTGCAAGGCGTCGACGGGCGCCAGGCGCAGCGCCTGGAGTACGCCTTCGACCTGTCGTTGCTCGGCAGCGAGCGGCTGGACATCGTGCCGGTGGGCCGCGACAGCCAGGTCATCCTGAAGGCCGACTGGCCGCACCCGAGCTTCGGCGGCGAGTTCCTGCCCAGCGAGCGGGAGATCACCGCCGAGGGCTTCACCGCGCGCTGGCAGACCAGCTTCTTCGCCACCAACATGGAAGAGGCGCTGCGCAGTTGCGTGGAGGAGCAGCGCTGCGACGGTTTCCAGGCGCGCGCCTTCGGCGTCGGCCTGGTCGATCCGGTGGACCAGTACCTGAAGGCCGACCGCGCGATCAAGTACGCGCTGCTGTTCATCACCCTGACCTTCGCCGGCTTCTTCCTCTTCGAGGTGCTCAAGCGCCTGGCGGTACACCCGGTCCAGTACGCGCTGGTCGGCCTGGCGCTGGCGTTCTTCTACCTGCTGCTGCTGTCGCTGGCCGAGCACGTCGGCTTCGAGCTGGCCTACCTGGTCTCCGCCGGAGCCTGTGTCGGCCTGATCGGCTTCTACCTGTGCTTCGTCCTGCGCAGCGTGGCCCGAGGGCTGGGCTTCAGCGTCGGCCTGGCAGGGCTGTACGGCCTGCTCTACGGCTTGCTGAGCGCGGAGGACTACGCCTTGCTGATGGGCTCGCTGCTGCTGTTCGCGGTGCTTGCCGCGGTGATGGTGCTGACCCGCCGCCTGGACTGGTACGGGGTCGGCCGCAAGGACCTCCCGGCGGTACCCGCCAGGGCCTGACGACGAGGGCGGCGGCGCCGGCCGCCGCCGATTTCCAAGGAGGAAAAGCATGCGCCTGTTCTTCGAGTTCACCCTCTGTGCCGCCCTCGGCCTGCTGGTCAGCGGCGTGATCCTGATCTTTCTGCTGTTCTTCGGCAAGTTCGGCCTGATCGAGTACTGGATCGCCAGCGGCAAGCCCCTGGCCCACGCCATGCTGGTGCTGATGCCGGACGGATTCTGGGAAGGCCTCAGCGGCATCGAGGGCGCCGCCGGCAATCCGCACGTGCGCTCCTTCCTGGAGCTTTGCATGGGGCTCGGACAGAGCGCGCTGTTGCTGGGCCTGCTGCTGTTCCGCCTGGTGTGCTGGAAATGAATGGCTATGTCGGCCTGCGCGACGACCGTCGCGACGGCGAGCGCCTGGCGGCGCGGATCGGCCTGCTGTTCCCCGGCCCCTCGGCGGCCTGGCTGCAACGCGCCGAGCGCCTGCGGCGGCAGCAGGCGTCGGCGGGCCTCGGGGTCAGGCGCGGGTGGCCTGCATCGACGGGCGCTGGCTGACTTCGGCGAACCAGGCGGCGAGTCGCGGGTAGCGGCCGCGCCAGTCCCACTCCGGCTGGCGCAGGTCGAGATAGCCCAGGGCGCAGGCGACACCGATGGCGGCGATGTCGAAGCGCGCCTGCAGTTCGGCGATGCAGTCGCCCTCCAGCCACGCCAGGGACCGCGCGATCTTTTCCCGCTGTGCTTCGAGCCAGGTGTCCCAGCGCTTCTCCTCGGGGCGGACGAAGGTTTCGTAGCGGGACAGCACCGCGGCGTCGAGGACGGCGTCCGCCAGCGAGGCGATGGTCAGGCGTCGCCAGCGGGCGCTGCCTTCGCGGGGGATCAGCGGTTCGCCGACGTGCTGCTGGTCGAAGTAGTCGCAGATCACCCGGCTGTCGTGCAGCACCTGGCCGTCCGGCAGGCGCAGGGCGGGAATCTTGCCGGCCGGGTTGCTGGCGTTGAGCTGCCGGATGGGCGCGACCGGCGTCGGCGTGACTTCCTCGAGCGCCACGCGCTCGCGTTGGCCGGTTTCGTGGAGCAGGACCAGGACCTTGCGCACGAAGGGCGAGGCGGCGGCGTAGAACAGCGTATGGGTAGCGCTCATGCGGGCTCCTTGGAAGGATCAGTCGCGGACGACGCGCAGACGATCGGCGGCAGGCTCGGCGCTCCAGGTTTCTCCGGGGCGACCGCCGAGCAGGGCGTTGCCGGGCGCCGGCCGGTCGCTGGGCAGGACGCGGAATGTCGCCTGCTCACTGTCGAAACGCAAGAGCGCCCCGCTGGCGGCGTCGTGCAGCCAGACACGGTCCATGGCGTCGACCCGCAGGCTGTCCGGGCGGGCCTGGCTGTCCGGCAGCGGCCAGCTCTGCCACGAGGCATCGCTGGGATCGTAGCGGTACAGCCGGGCGCCACCGCTGTCGCTGGCCCAGAGCCTGCCGATGGAGTCGGCGCCGATCCCGCGCAAGGCCTTCGTGCCTTCAGGCGCGGGCAACCGCTCGGTGCTGCCGTCGAGCGGTTCGACATGCACCAGCGCGTCGTCCTGCGCGTACCAGACCTCGCCGTCCGGGGTGACGCAGATGCCGTTCGCCGCCTTGCCCTGGGGCGAGGGCCAGACCTCCACCAGGCGCCTGGCTGGGTCGAGGCGACCGTGGAAGCCGCGGCTGCCGGTGAACCAGAGGCGCCCGTCGTCGTCGAATACCGCGGACTCGAGCCCGGCCGGCGCGGCCTTGGCCGGTAGCGGGAAACGTTCGCTGCCCAGGCGCTCGCCGCCGATGCGAAGGATGGCGTTGAGGCCGCTGTCGAGCACCCAGGCGTTGCCGCTCTCGTCGCTGACGATGGCTCGCGGCCGCGCGCCTTCGCCGAGCGGCACCTGCACGCTCTCGCCGCTGGTCGGGTCGAGACGCCCCAGCGAATGCCCGCCGTCCGCGCCGTACCAGACCGCACCCTGTGCACTGGGCGCGACCGCGTAGGGCGCGGAGCCCTTGTCCAGCGGGTAGTACTGTTCGCCGGCCAGGGCGGCGCCGGTCGACGACAGGGCCAGGAACAGGCCCAGCAGCGGGTAGGGCAGGTGACGCATACGGTTCTCCCGGAACGACGAGCGGAACGTGGAAAGGCTCTGTCTTGCTATTCTGGCAGCGCATTGAGCATAGGAGGAACTGCGAATGGCCACAGTGGAAATACTCGGGGCGGAATGCCGCGCGGGGGGCGCGGTGAACGACGATGCGCTGGGCTGCACGGCGCAGGCCGCCTGGGTGATCGACGGTGCCACCAGCATCGGTCGCAGCGTGCTGGGCGTGGAAAGCGACGCGCGCTGGCTGGCCCAGGCGGTGGACCGGCACCTGCGGTTGCTGCTGGAAGTCGAGCCCGAGCAATCCAGCGAGACCCTGCTGCGGCGCCTGCTCAACGACATCCAGGGCGACTTCCGCGCCCAGAGCGGCCGCGACTGGCACGACCTCGAAGACATGCCGGCGGCCTGCCTGAGCCTGCTGCGGATTCGCGGCGGAGAAATCGAACTGCTCAACATCGGCGACAGCCGGATCCTCGTCGAAGGCGCCGACGGCCAGGTACGCAGCTTCGGCGATTCGGCCCTACACGAACTGGATCGGCAATCCCTGGCGCATTTCTGCCGGATGCGCGAGGAACATCCGCAGTGGGATCACGCCGAACTGTTCAAGGCCAGCCGCCCGCGCGTGCGGCAGAACCGCCTGCTGATGAACAAGCCCGAGGGCTACTGGGCGCTGGACATCAGCGACCGCTGGCTCGGCCAGGTGCAGCGCGAGACCTTGCCGCTCGCCGCGTTGCGTTCCTTCGTGCTGATGACCGACGGCTTCGACCGGCTGGTCGAGCCTTTCCGCCGCTATACCGACGAACAGTTGCTGCGACGCCTCGAGGACGTCGGAGTGAGCGCCATGCTCGACGAGTTGCGCGAGATCGAACAGGGCGACGACCAGGCCCTGGCTTTCCCGCGTTTCAAGATCCACGACGACGCCAGCGCGCTGTGGGGTCGGATCGCGGGGTGAACGATGATCTCCGGCGCCCGGAATGCAGGTCCTCCCCATTGCGCCGGCTGCCGATATCCCGGCCCTCTCCCTCAGGCGGGAGGAGGGCATCCGGTGCCCGGAAGGTACGTTCTGCGGTAGGGCGAATAACCGCGAAGCGGTTATCCGCCGTTACGCACCTGTGACGCGTCGCTCACCACTTGTAGCTGACGCTGCCCACCACGCTGCGCTGGTCGCCGTAGTAGCAGTAGTAGCCGTCGCAGGACGCCAGGTAGTCCTTGTTGAACAGATTGTTGGCATTGACCGCCACGCTGACGCCTTTCAGGCTGCCGTTCAATTGGCCCAGGTCGTAGCGCACGGCGGCGTCGTACAAGGTGTACGAGCCGGCGTAGCCGTCGTAGGTGTTGGCCTGGTCGCCGTAGGTCGAGCCTACGTAGCGGGCGCCGGCACCCACGCTGAAACCGTTCAGCGTACCCTCGTGCCAGGTGTAGTCGGCCCATAGCGAGGCCTGGTTGCGCGGCGCCTGTTGCAGGCGGTTGCCTGCGTACTGGCCTTTTTTCACTTCGGTGTCGGCGTAGCTATAGGCGCCGATCATCTTCAGGTTGTCGGTGACGTTGCTGGTGGCTTCCAGTTCTATCCCGGAGACCTTAACCTCGCCAGCCTGCGAGGTAGTGGGTGTCCCATTGACGTTGTCGGTGACCCTCACGTTCTCCTGGCGTAGGTCGTAGACGGCTGCGGTGAACAGCGAATCGGAGCCTACGGGTTGATACTTGACGCCCAGTTCCCATTGTTTGCCTTCGGTGGGTTTGAACATCTTGTTGGAGCCTATATCGTCGGCGCCGGTGCTTGGCTGGAATGACTCCGCATAGGAAAGGTAGGGCGCCAGGCCGTTGTCGAAGATGTAGCTCAGAGCTGCGTTACCGCTGAATTTCTTGTCGCGGCTGGTGTTGGTGGCATCGTTCTGATTGTAGAACGTGGCGCCGGCATGTACCCAGTCCTCGCGGCCGCCGAGGGTCAGGCGCCAGTTGTCGAGGGCGATCTGATCCTGGACGTAGAGCCCGGTCTGATAAGTCTTCTGTCGGTAGTCATAGAACGCACTAGAGCGCGATGGCTTGGGAATTGGCTGACCATAGATCGGGTTGTTGACGTTGGTCGGCGGCACACCGGTGAAGTTGTAGATCGAGGTGTAGTCGGTGCGGGTGCGGTTGTGATCGATACCCAGCAGGAGAGTATGGCGCAGCGCACCGGTCTCGAAGTCAGCCTGGAAATTGTTATCTACCACGAACTGACTGATGTCCTCGTCCACCGAGGTCGTCATGCGCTGTAAGGTGCCGTCGGCGCTGGCCGCATCGATACTGCTGGTTGGCGTAAGCGTCTGGAACGACAGGTCGTTGCGCAGGTAGCGCAGGTTCTGGCGGAACTGCCAGACATCGTTGATGCGCCGTTCGAAGGAGTAGCCCAACCAATAGTAGGTGCGGTCGTAGAAGTCCCAGTCCGGATCGCCGAGGTTTTTGTGATGGGAAATCTTTCCGAATGGAGCATCGTATTTGGTCCCGCGTAACGGCAAGAATTGGCTGGTGGCGGCTGTATCGTCGCGGTTGAATTGGCTGAGGAAGGTCAGCCGGGTATCGTCGTCGATGTTCCAGGTCAGGCTCGGGGCGATGTTGTAGCGCTTGTCGTCGATATGGTCGACCTGAGTGTTGCTGTCGCGCACCACGCCGGAGAGGCGATAGAGAAAGCGCCCCTCGTCGTCGATCGGGCCGGTGCTGTCGAAGCTGACCTGCTTGTGGTTGTAGTTGCCGATCTCGGCCTTCAGTTCATGGCTGGCGATGCCCTGCGGGCGCAGGCTGACCATGTCGAGCATGCCGCCGGGCGGGGTCTGGCCGTAGACCGAGGAGGCCGGGCCGCGGAGCAGGGCGAGGCGCTCCAGATTCCAGGTCTCCAGCTTCGGGTTGTTGTATGAGCCTGTCGCCATCGGCAATCCATCGAGGAACTGGGTCGGCTTGAAGCCGCGCACCTTCAACCAGTCGGAACGGGAGTCGCTGCCGAAACTGCTGGCGACGACGCCGGGCATGTAGCGCACCGCGTCGTCGAGGTTGTGCACGGCGCGGTCGGTCATCTGCTGGCGGGTCGCCACCGAGATCGAACGCGGGGTCTCGAGGATCGGCGTATCGGTCTTGGTGCCGGTCATGCTGCGCTTGGCCACGTAGCCGCTGGTCGGCCCCAGTGGGTCTTCCTCGGCGCCGCTGACCGTCATCGCCTGCAGCGACAGGGTGTCTTCCGGCACCTTGCGCAGGCTGTAGGTGCCGCCGGCATTTTCCACCAGTTCCAGGCCGCTGCCCTTGAGCGCTTCGCGCAATGCGCCGGGCGCGTCGAAGCGACCTTGCACGGCGTGGGCGCTGCGTCCTTCGGCGAGCGCCGGATCCAGGGTGAGGACCAGGCCGGCCTGGGCCGCGATGCGGTTCAGGGTGCCTGCCAGCGGCCCGGCGGCGATGCGGTAGTCGCGCACGCTGGCCTGTTCGGCCGGGGCGGCGTGGAGGAACGGTGCGGGAACGGCGAGGGCGATGGCTAGGGCGAGCAGGCCGGGACGGAACGTCGGGCGAGGCATGTGCGGGGCTCCTGGATGGAAACGAGTCTCAATGCCTCCTTGCCGGACGAGTCGGAAAAAGTGATAGGGCCGGCGGGAAAAATTTTTCGCCGGCCCGTTCGGTTCAGCGTGGCACCACTTCGAACCACCAGGCGTTGTGCCTCACGCTGCGCACCGGCAGGCTCGGCTCCAAAGCCTGAAGGGCGAGGCGGGTGTCCTTCAGCGGGAAACTGCCGGTGACGCGCAGGTCGGCGATGCTCGGGTCGACCTGCAGCAGCGCCGGCGAATAGCGCCCCAGTTCCGCCACCAGGTCGGCCAGCCGGGCGTTCTCCACCACCAGCATGCCTTGTGCCCAGGCGCCGGCCAGGGCCGGGGCCGCTTCGCTGGCCTGCAGGCCTTGCGGCAGGATCAGCACCTGCTGGCCTTCCTTGATCACACGCTCTTCGCTGAGCGTTTCCGCGCGCGCGGCCACCGCCGACTGCAACACGGTGAGGCGCGTGCCGGGTTCCTCGCGGCGCACCAGGAAGCGCGTGCCGAGGGCGCGCATGTCGCCATCGGCGCTGCTGACCACGAAGGGGCGCGGGTCGCCATGGGCGGTTTCCACCAGGATCTCGCCGGCCAGTAGCACGACCTGGCGGCGTTCGCCGTCGAAGCGGACGTCGATGGCGCTGCGGCTGTTCAGGCGCACATGAGTGGCATCCGGGAGGGTCAGCTCGCGCTGCTCGCCGGTGGCGCTGTAGGCATCGGCCAGCAGGTAGCGGACCGGGACGTAGCGGTTGGCCACGCCGAGCCCGACGCCTAGCGCCAGCACTAGCCCCAGGGCGCTGCCGCCGAGCCGGCGCAGGCGGCGCTTGAAGCGTGCGTTGCCGGACAGCAGGGCGTTGCGTGCCGGCCCGTTGGCGGCTCTCGCCAGGTGCCGGTCGAGGCCGCCGAGCTGTTCCCAGGCGCGTTCGTGTTCGGGATGCGCCGCGTACCAGCGGTGGAAGGCGCGGTGATCGTCGGGATGGGCTTCGCCGGAGTCGAGCAGCAATTGCCAGGCGATGGCTTCGTCGAGCACCCGCGCGCGTACCGGCGAATGACGATCGTCGGCGCTCACCGGGGCTCTCCGTAGAGGGCGATGTAGCACTGGCGCAGACCCTGGGCCAGGTATTGGCGCACGCGCGGCACCGAGACTCCGAGACGCTCGGCGATCTCCGCGTGGGGCATGCCGTCCAGGCGGCTATAGAGAAACGCGCTACGCGCCTTCAGCGACAGCGTGCCAAGCAGGCGATCGATCTCGCGGAGGTCCTCGAGAATCAGGTACTGCTCTTCGGCCGAAGGCTGCTCCGCTTCCGGAACCAGCGCCAGTTCGGCGAGATAGGCCTGTTCAAGGGCGGCGCGGCGGAAGTGGTCGATCATCAGACCGCGCGCCACCTTCGCCAGGAACGCGCGCGGTTCGCGCAGGCCGGGCAGCTCCGGGCGGCCGAGGAGGCGAACGAAGGTGTCCTGGCTGAGGTCTTCGGCGCGCTGGCGGCAGCCGAGGTTGCGGTTCAGCCAGGCAAGCAGCCAGCCGCGGTGGTCCCGGTACAGGCTACCCACGAATTCGCTGTTGCTGACGTCACCCGCCGACACGACCGCTCCCCATCCCGAAACGGGATTGAATGGAAAAACGAGAATTATTCGCAAATGATCGCAAAGTGCGACTATCCCTGCAATTGGCGTCCGTCGGGAAGCCACTTGAGTCGTCCCGCTGGTTTGCCGGAGGATCGGTGTTCCCATAACAAGAACAGGAGTCTCGCCGTGGCCGAACCTTTGCTGATCATCGGTTCCTATCTGTCCCCCTATGTGCGCAAGGTGCTGGTGCTGCTGGAACTGAAAGGCATTGCCTACCGCATCGACCCCATCGTGCCGTTCTTCGGCGACGAGGCCTTCGAGCGCCTCAGTCCGTTGCGCCAGATTCCGGTGCTGGTGGACGGTGACTTCGTCCTCAACGATTCCAGCGTGATCTGCCAGTACCTGGAGGAGCGCTACCCGCAGCCGAGCCTGTATCCCGTCGACATCGGCCAGCGCGCCCAGGCCCGCTGGCTGGAGGAGTACGCCGATTCGCGGCTGGGCCAGGTGATCATCTGGCAGTTGTTCCACCAGTTGGTGATCAACCGTGGCATCTGGCAGCGCGAACCCGACCAGGCGATCCTGCAACGCACCTACGACGAAGACCTGCCATCGATCTGCAACTACCTGGAAGGGCGGGTCCCGCCGAGCGGCTGGCTGTGCGGCGAGCTGTCCATCGCCGATGTCGCCGTCGCCTGCCTGTTCCGCAATGCCCAGTTGGCGCGCTACCAGGTCGACGGCGAGCGCTGGCCGCGCCTGGCGCGCCTGTTGGCTGACGCTTTCGCCCTGCCGGCCTTCCAGCATCTGGCGCGTTTCGAGAAGGCCACCGCGCAGACCCCGGTCGCCGAACAGCGCCAGGCGCTGCGTGAGGCCGGCGCGCCGCTCAGCGCGACCAGCCACGCCCGCGAGCGGCCGGTGCGCGGTCCGATGAGCCGCTGAGAGGGAGTGCGGGCGGCGCCCAGGGCGCCGTCCTGATGAAGCGCCATTCAGCGCCTCGATAAGACCTTCGCGACGCTGGTGGATCCAGCGTCCGGGCATATTTTATATAGACCAGTCTATATAAAGCGGAGGCCGCACCGTGATGAACGTCCCCGAAGGGTTCCAGCCGCTGTTCCGCAGCAGTCCGTTGCTCGACCTGCTCGGTCCTTTCTTCTGCCGGCAGGACGCCCAGCGCCAGTTGGTGGTGGCGCTGCGCATCGACGAAAAGCACTGCAACCACGGTGGCACCGCCCACGGCGGCCTGCTCTCGACCCTGGCCGACGTTGGCCTCGGCTACGCCATGGCGTTCTCCCGCGAACCGCCGCAGCCGATGGTCACCGTCGGCCTGCGCCTGGACTTCTGCGGGGTCGCGCGGGTCGGCGACTGGCTGGAGGTGCATACCCGGGTCGACAAGCTCGGCCAGCGCATGGCCTTCGCCTCGGCCCGGCTGCACAGCGGCGAGCGCCTGGTGGCCAGCGCCAGCGGCGTGTTTCATCTGCCCTGAGGCTCGGGCATGCTTGCCCGGTCGTCTGCCGTGAGTTGGGGAGTCAGGTTTGCCGAAGAAGTCCAATGCCGCCGAACGGATCGTCCATGCCACCGCCTCGCTGCTGGCCAGCCGCGGGTATTTCGGCACCGGGCTGAGCGACATCATCGCTCGCGCCGAGGCGCCGAAAGGCTCGCTCTATCACTATTTCCCCGAGGGCAAGCCGCAGATCGCCAGCGCCGCGATCGGCTTCGTCGCCGACGAGGTGGCGTCCTTCCTCGACCGCGCCGGGACCCAGGCCCCCCATGCGCGCAACGTCCTCCGCCAGTTCACCGCGACCCTGCGTGGCTGGCTGGAGCATTCGCGTTTCGAAGAGGCCTGCCCGGTGCTTTCCACCAGCCTGAGCATCGACGCCGAGCTGGCCCCGGTGCACGCTGAATGCCGCCGGGCGCTCCGCGCCTGGCACGCCAGCATCGAGCGTGCGTTGCGCGCCGACGGACTGGCGGAAAAGCTCGCCGCCTCGCGCGCCTGGCTGATCCTCGCGGCGCTGGAGGGGGCGGTCGCGGTGGCCCGCGTCGAGCGGTCGTTCCAGGCGCTGGATGCGATCGAGGAAGAATTGCAGGCGCTACTGCCGGCCTAGGCGGGTGTCGCGCCCAGGCCGGCCAGGTATCCGTCAGTGCTGCACGCTGTCCACCGCGATCGCTTCGCCGGAAACTTCGCGGTAGGCCGTGCGGCGCTTGGCCAGGGTGTAGTGGATCAGGCCGGCCAGGCCGGCGCCGAAGAACCAGGAGAACGGCGATAGCTCGGCGAATGCCGGCAACAATGCCAGCAGGGTGGAGATGATCGCCGCCGGGACGAACGCGGCGATGGCCCGCGGGTTCACCCCTCGCGCGTAGTGATAGGCGCCGGCGCGGCTTTCGGTGTACAGCTCCGGCAGGTTCACCCGGCCTTTCCGCACCAGGTAGTAGTCGACCATGATGATCCCGTACAGCGGGCCGAGCAGCGCGCCGAGGCCGCCGAGGAAGTAGAGGATCACCCCGGGGCTGTTGTACAGGTGCCAGGGCAGGATCAGCACTGCGATGGTCGCGCTGATCAGCCCGGCGCGGCGGAAGTTCAGCAGGTTCGGCGCCAGGTTGGTGAGTACGTAGGCCGGGGCGACGAAGTTGGCCATGATGTTCACCGCCACGGTGACGATCAGCAGCGCCAGGCTGGCCAGCACCAGGAAGAGGGTGTTGGGGATCGCGGCGACGATGTCGGTGGGGCTCTGGATGAGCTGGCCGTCGATCCTGAACTGGGCGCCGGCGAGGACCACCGCGAACAGGCCGAACAGCAGGATGTTCACCGGCAGCCCCCAGAAGTTGCCGACGCTGATGGTGCGGCGGTCCGGGCAGCCGCGGGCGAAGTCGCAGAAGTTCAGGATCATGGTGCCGTACAGGGTCACCCAGAACGCCGCGCCGCCGAAGATCTTCAACCACATCTGCGAACCGCTCATGGGTTCGCCGCTGGACCAGGCGATGGAGGCGCCGGCGCGCAGGTACATCCAGGCGGCGAGGGCGGCGACGGTGAGCAGGATCACCGGTCCGGCGAAGGATTCGTAGCGACGCACCATCTCCATGCCGTAGGCGAAGATCAGCAATTGCACGCACCAGATGGCGACGAAGGTCGCCCAGCCCAGGCTCGACAGGCCGAGGATGGCGTCCTGGTCGTAGGCTGCGAGCCCCGGCCAGATCGCCGTCAGCAGCACGCGCAGGACGATGGAGGCGAGATAGGTCTGGATGCCGAACCAGGCGATGGCGATCACTGCGCGGATCAGCGCGGGGAGTTGCGCGCCGTGGATGCCGAAGGCGATGCGGCACATCACCGGGTAGGGCAGCCCGGTCTTCTGGCCCATGTAGCCGGACAGGTTCATCAGCCCGTAGACCATCAGCGCGCCCAGGGCCAGCGCGGCGAGGATCTGCGCGCCGCTCATGCCGAGGGCGAAGAGGCCGATGGCGAAGGAGTAGTTGGCGATATTGTGCACGTCGTTGGTCCACAGCGCGAACAGGCTGTAGCGTCCCCAGCGGCGCCCTTCGGCCTTGGTCGGGGCGAGATCGGCGCTGTACAGGCGCGGGCTCAGCGGCGGCAGTTCGGGGCCGGCGTGATGGCTGGCGCGGGGCAGGCAATCGAGACTGGCGGGAGTGCCCAGGTCCAGGCGCGCCGCCGAGAACTCCGCTGCGCGCAGCCCGGCGCGTGGCAGGCAGTCGAGACTGGCCGGAGTGCCCAGGTCGAGCAGTGAGGCGGAGAACTCGGCGCTCCGCTGACCGGCGCGCGGCAGGCTGTCGAGGCTTTCCAGGGTGCCGAGGTCGAGCAGCGAGGGAGAAAACTCGCGGGGCGAGGCGGGCGGCTTCGGGGTGCTGGACATGGCGGTCTCCTCCGGCAGTCGGAAGAACTCGGCGCGAGGTCGGGTTCGTCTGTTGTTTTTGTATACAAGAATTTCGAAGATTTAAGCCAGTTATGTGCCAACCGATCCTCGACCGAATTTTCCGCGCTCTGCGGAAACCGGCCTTTCGGCGGCAAGCCCCTGAAACCGCTTGGGAAAAAGCTGTCGCTTCGATCAGGTAAGAATTTCGAACCGATTCATAGGCTTATGCGGACGGACGAGGGAGAGGGGAAAAAGCGGGACGCCAGGAGGCCGCATTGGGAAAATTGTGCACAATAATTGTGCCCAGTGTTACCGCCGCGCCCGTCGACGGTGCGCGGCGCGAAGCTCAGCCCGTCCGGGAAATATCCAGGCCCTTCAACTGCCCGATCATCCACGCATGGGCGTCACGCCCGACATGCTGGACGTGGCTGTAGAGCCGCAGCACGTAGGGCGGAATGTCGAACGGCGCGGGATACAGGGCGAGGCCGGCGGCTTCCGCCAGGGCCCGTGCGGCATGTCGCGGAGCGGTGAGCAGGAAATCGGTGGAGCCTGCTAGGAACAGCGCCGCCAGCACCGTCGGCAGTTGCACCGCCACTTCGCGACGCAAGCCGGAGCGGGCCAGCAGCCGGTCGATCACCCCGCTGTCCTCGTTCCACGGCGTCACCACCGCATGCCGTTCGGCCAGGTAGCCCTCCAGCGTCGGCGCCCCGGCGAGGCGTGGGTGGTCGCGCCGCGCTACCACCACGTAGCGGTCGGCGAACCAGTCATGGGCCTGGATGCCTTCGGGCAGGCGCTCGTGTTCCTCGTCGTAGCCGAGGGCGAAATCGATCCGCCCGCTGGCCAGGGCCTCCACCGACAGCTTGCGTTCCGCATTGACCAGGCGCAGGCGCACTCCGGGCGCGCTGTGCTGCAGGCGGTTCATCAGCGGCGGAAGCAGGGCGAAGGCGGTGTAGTCGGTGGCGGCGAAGACGAAGGTGCGCTGGCTCTGTCCCGGTACGAACGGCCGCCACTCTTCCAGCCCCTCGCCGAGGGCGCGCAGGGCGGCGGCCACCGCAGCGGCCAGGTGCTCGGCACGCTGGGTCGGCTGCATGCGGTTGCCCTGGCGCAGGAACAGCTCGTCGTCCAGCCCCTGGCGCAGGCGCCCCAGCGCATGGCTGAAGGCCGAGGCGCTGATCGCCAGTTCGCTGGCTGCGGTGCCGACGTTGCGGTGGCGATACAGGGCGTCGAAGACAAGCAGGAGGTTGAGATCGAGGCGGCGCAGCAGGGGATGCATGTTATTCAGTTGCCGATGAGAAGAATGCACTTCATGCATCTTAGCAGTCGCACTAGGATGGCCGGATCCCCCACCGGAAGGTTGCCCATGACTCTCGAAATCCGTCCCGCCGTACCGGCCGACGCCGAACAGATCCTTGCCTTCATCATCGAACTGGCCGACTACGAGCGCGCCCGCCACGAGGTGGTCACCGATGTCGAAGGCATCCGCCGCAGCCTGTTCGCCGAAGGTTCGCCGACCCGCGCGCTGATGTGCCTGAGCGAGGGCCGGCCGATCGGCTATGCGGTGTATTTCTACAGCTACTCGACCTGGCTGGGGCGCAACGGCATCTACCTCGAAGACCTCTACGTCACCCCGGAATACCGTGGCGTCGGCGCCGGTCGCCGGCTGCTCCGCGAGTTGGCCCGCGAGGCCGTGGCCAACGACTGCGGACGCCTGGAGTGGAGCGTGCTGGACTGGAACCAGCCGGCCATCGACTTCTACCGCTCCATCGGCGCGCTGCCGCAGGACGAGTGGGTGCGCTACCGGCTGGATGGCGAGGCGTTGCGCAAGATGGCGGAATAGCTGGCGGCAAGCCGACGTTGATGCCGGGGGAGTGTGTGGGGGTAGGGCGAATAGCGCCTGGCGATATCCGCCAGTTTCTCACCGAGGACGCCTGGCGCCTGCCGAGTCATCGCCACCGGTATCCATGCCGCTCTCCCGTAGCGCTGTAGCGTTGTCCCGCAGGAACGCCCACAGGCGTTCCGCTACCGGGCCCTGCGCGCGATCGCGCCGGCGCGCCGCCACCACCTCTTCGCTGCGTCCTGGCAGATGCGGCCCGGCCAGAGCGAGCAGGCGGCCGTCGGCCAGTTCCTCGTCGACCAGGAAGTCCGGCAGGTGCCCCCAGCCGAGGCCCTGGAGGATCACCTCTTTCTTCGTTCGCTGGTCCGGCACGCTGCACTGTCGCGCGCCGGCGAGCATGAAATAGTCCGTCGGCGGAGAATGGCGGGCGCTGTCGCGCATCACGCACTGGGCGAAGGGGCGCAGTTGTTCCGGGCGCACCGGTCGCGGCGGAGGATCGCCGAGCAGGCCCGGCGCGATGACCGGGACCAGCCCGACCCTGCACAGGTCGAGCCATTCCAGGCGTGGGTCGGACTTGTCCACGCGATGCAGGATCAGGTCGGCCTCGCCGTCCAGCAGGCGCTCCAGCGGGCCGCTGACGGTTTCGAACAGCAATTGCAGGCGGGTCTGCGGCTGGCTGCCGAAGAACCCTGCGAGCAGCGCCAGGGCCGGGCGCGGCGGGCAGAGGTCGCCCAGTACCACGCGCAGCTCGCTTTCCTCGCCCTGGGCCAGGTGCGCGGCGTGGCCACGCAGCCCTTCCAGTTCGTAGAGCAGGGCCTGGGCACGCTGGTGGAAGGAGCGACCGGCGGCGGTCAGGCCGACCCGGTAGCCGCCCCGTTCCAGCAGCACCAGGCCGAGCTGGCGCTCCAGCCGGGCAACGGCGGCGAACACCGCCGGATGGGAGCGGTGCAGGCGCTGTGCGGCGGCCTGGAAGCCGCCGGCGTCGACCACCGCGTCGAAGCATTGGAGGTCGTGGAGGGTGAAGTCGTGCATGTCAGCTTCCCTGACAGAGTCGTTCCATTCTTTGTAGTTTTTCCCAGGGACCGTCGCAACTAGCCTGGCGTGCATGGCAATCACCCTGACCCCGGAGGCTCCCATGGGCAACCTGTCTTTTCTCGCTACCAGCGACGGCGCCAGCCTCGCCTATCGCCTGGATGGTGCGGCAGAGAAACCGCTGCTGGCGCTCTCCAACTCCATCGGCACCACCCTGCACATGTGGGATGCGCAACTCCCGGCACTGACCCGGCACTTCCGCGTCCTGCGCTACGACGCCCGCGGCCATGGCGCCTCCAGCGTGCCGCCGGGGCCCTACACCCTGGCCCGGCTGGGCGAGGACGTACTGGAGCTGCTCGACGCGCTGGAGGTACGGCGCGCGCATTTCCTCGGCCTGTCCCTGGGCGGGATCGTCGGCCAGTGGCTGGCGCTGCATGCGCCGCAGCGGATCGAGCGGCTGGTGCTGGCCAACACCTCGGCCTGGCTCGGCCCGGCGGCGCAGTGGGACGAGCGCATCGCCGCGGTGCTGCAGGCCGAGGACATGAGCGAGACCGCCGCGGGCTTCCTCGGCAACTGGTTTCCGCCGGCGCTGCTGGAGCGCGCCGAGCCCGTCGTCGAGCGCTTCCGGGCGATGCTCATGGCCACCAACCGGCACGGCCTGGCCGGCTCCTTCGCGGCGGTGCGCGATACCGACCTGCGCGCGCAACTGGCGCGGATCGAGCGGCCGACCCTGGTGATCGCAGGGGCGTACGACACGGTCACCGCCGCCAGCCACGGCGAGCTGATCGCCGCGTCGATTGCCGGGGCCAGGCTGGTTACGCTGCCGGCGGTGCATCTGTCGAACGTCGAGTTCCCGCAGGCGTTCGAAGGCGCGGTGCTGAGCTTTCTCGGCGCAGACTGATTACGCTATCGTCGCGCCTTTTCCCTCGGCGCAGGAGCCGACATGAACGAGCCGGGCAGTTTCATCTGGACGTGGTACGGGCAGGATGAGCATCGATGGGTCCTGCTCAGCGCAGAGGCGTTCCTGGCGCTCGATTTCCTGGCCCTTGACGGTGCCATGCAGAGAGAGACCATCGGCAGTTGCCCGGGCTGCTCTACCTGGTCGGAGAAGGTCGTGCCGTTGCACGAGTGGCTCGAAGGCTGTCCGGGTCGCCAGGCCGGGAGTTTTCGCGATGCCTTGAGGCGTGTCTGGGCGCTGTGCAACGAGCTGCCCGAGGAAGCGCTGGGCTGCTTCGACTTCGACATCTATGCCCACCCCGGATGGCAGGCGGTACGTCGAGAGGCCCGGGAGGCGCTGCGGCAGAACGGTTGGGACAGCATCCGTAGCCACGCCGAGGAGCTGCGCGACGACTGTTGGGAGCGTGTGCATGGCTACCCGAAGAAATGAAAAAGCCGCCCCTCGGGGCGGCTTTTCGTTGCGCTGCGGCGAACGGCCTATAGCCCGTTCTTCGCCTTGAACTCACGGCGGCGGCGATGCAGGACCGGCTCGGTATAGCCGTTCGGCTGCCGGGTGCCTTCCACCACCAGCTCCAGGGCGGCCTGGAACGCGACGTTGTCGTCGAAGTTCGGCGCCATCGGCCGGTAGGACGGGTCGCTGGCGTTCTGCCGGTCGACCACCACGGCCATGCGCTTGAGGCTCTCGACCACCTGCTCCTGGCTGATCACGCCGTGGCGCAGCCAGTTGGCCAGCAGTTGGCTGGAGATGCGCAGGGTGGCGCGGTCTTCCATCAGACCGACGTCGTTGATGTCCGGCACCTTGGAGCAGCCGACGCCCTGGTCGATCCAGCGGACGACATAGCCGAGGATGCCCTGGGCGTTGTTGTCCACCTCGTTCTTGATCTCTTCCGCGGTCCAGTTGGTGTTCGGCGCCAGCGGAATGGTCAGGATGTCGTCCACCGAGGCCGGGGTGCGCTTGGCCAGCTCGGCCTGGCGGGCGAACACGTCGACCTTGTGGTAATGCAGGGCGTGCAGGGTCGCGGCGGTCGGCGACGGGACCCAGGCGGTGTTGGCGCCGGCCAGCGGATGGCCGATCTTCTGCTCGAGCATGGCGGCCATCAGGTCGGGCATGGCCCACATGCCCTTGCCGATCTGCGCCTTGCCTTGCAGGCCGGTGGCCAGGCCGACGTCGACGTTGTTGTTCTCGTAGGCGCCGATCCACTTCTCCGACTTCATGGCGCCCTTGCGCACCACGGCGCCGGCTTCCATGGAGGTGTGGATCTCGTCGCCTGTGCGGTCGAGGAAGCCGGTGTTGATGAACACCACGCGATCCTTGGCCGCCTTGATGCAGGCCTTCAGGTTCACGGTGGTGCGGCGCTCCTCGTCCATGATGCCGACCTTCAGGGTGTTGCGCGGCAGGCCGAGGACGTCCTCGACGCGGCCGAACAGCTCGTTGGTGAAGGCGGCTTCTTCCGGACCGTGCATCTTCGGCTTGACGATATACACGCTGCCGGTGCGGCTGTTCTTGCGGCTGGTGTTGCCGTTCAGGTCATGAATGGCGATCAGGCTGGTGAACAGACCGTCCTGGATGCCTTCCGGCACTTCGTTGCCGTCCTTGTCGAGGATCGCATCGTTGGTCATCAGGTGGCCGACGTTGCGCACGAACAGCAGCGAGCGGCCGTGCAGGGTCAGTTCGGAACCGTCGGCCCTGGTGTAGACGCGGTCCGGGTTCATGGTGCGGGTGAAGGTGCTGCCGCCCTTGCTGACTTCCTCGGCCAGGTCGCCTTTCATCAGGCCCAGCCAGTTGCGGTAGATCACTACCTTGTCGTCGGCGTCGACCGCGGCGACCGAGTCCTCGCAGTCCATGATGGTGGTGAGGGCGGCTTCCATCAGCACGTCCTTCACGCCTGCGGCATCGGTCTGGCCGACCGGGCTGCTCGGGTCGATCTGGATTTCGAAGTGCAGGCCGTTGTGCTTGAGCAGTACCGCTTGCGGCTTGGCGGCGTCGCCCTGGAAGGCAAGGAACTGGCCAGCATTCTTCAGGCCGGTTTCGCTGCCGTTCTTCAGCGCGACGACCAGCGCGCCGTTCTTCACGCTGTAGGAAGTGGCGTCGACATGGGAGCCGGACTCCAGCGGCGCGGCCTCGTCGAGGAAGGCGCGAGCGAAGGCGATGACCTTGTCGCCGCGAACCTTGTTGTAGCCCTTGCCTTTCTCGGCGCCGCCTTCTTCGCTGATCACGTCGGTGCCGTAGAGTGCGTCGTACAGCGAGCCCCAGCGGGCGTTGGAGGCGTTGAGGGCGAAGCGCGCATTCATCACCGGCACCACCAGCTGCGGGCCGGCCATGCGGGCGATCTCGTCGTCGACGTTCTGGGTGCCGGCCTGGAAGTCTTCCGCCTCGGGCAGCAGGTAGCCGATTTCCTCGAGGAAGGCCTTGTAGGCAGCTGCGTCGTGGGCCTGGCCGGCGCGAGCCTGGTGCCAGCCGTCGATCTTGGCCTGGAGTTCGTCGCGCTTGGCGAGCAGGGCTTTATTCTTCGGCGCCAGGTCGTTGATCACGGCCTCCGCACCGGTCCAGAACGTGTCGGCAGAGACGCCGGTTCCGGGGATGGCTTCGTTGTTCACGAAGTCGAACAGGACTTTGGCGACCTGCAGGCCACCGACTTGAACGCGTTCAGTCATTGTTTGCCTCACTCTGCTCTAGACCAGCTCTGGACCCGGGCCGCACGGCCTTGTAGTCCGAGCCGCGGCATACTACATGATGCCGCGGGAAAAATCAGTGGTTACGCGTCGCGTTACGACTGGATGACGCTTCACGGTCACGTTGGCCAGGCTCAATGTTCGCAAAAAAACTGTGCTTTGTTCCAGATAAATCTAAAAACAGTACACGATTTATCGCGAGCCCAACTGCGGCGCGGCGTCGCAGGATGTTTCACTGCGCTGCGAGCGCCTTGCCTATACTCCCGGAATCGCCCCAGGAGCCTCGCCATGCCCGTCCATGCCGCATCCCTCGCCGATCTCGCCGACCTGGTTCCGCTGTTTTCCGCCTACCTCGACTTCTACGAAGTGCCGGCGCCGGAAGAGCAGGTCCGCGCATTCCTCGCCGAGCGCCTGCGCCAGGGCGATTCGACCCTGTTCCTGGCCAGGGATGCCGAGGCGCGGGCGCTGGGCTTCGTCCAACTCTATCCGCTGTTCGCCTCCCTTGCGCTACGACCTTCGTGGCTGCTCAGCGATCTCTACGTCCGTCCGGAGGCGCGCCGCCAGGGCGTCGGCGAGGCCCTGATGAACCAGGCCCGGGGTTTCGCCGAAAGCATGGGCGCCTGCGGCCTGCAACTGGAGACGGCGAAGACCAACCACGCCGGGCAGTCGCTCTACGAGCGCCTCGGCTATGTCCGTAACGAACAGTTCTACACTTACTGGCTGCAGCTCTGAACTCCCATTCGTCCCAGCAGGAGGCAAGCTCATGGATCACCTGGTCCTGACCGTGATCGCCACCGACCATCCCGGCCTGGTCGAGCGCATCGCCCAATGCATCGCCTCCCACGGCGGCAACTGGCTGGAAAGCCGCATGTCGCGGATGGCCGGGCAGTTCGCCGGGATACTGCGGGTGGCCGTGCCGGCGGAAGGCTACGACGAACTGGTGGAAGGGCTACAGGGCCTGTCCAGCCACGGTATCCGCGTGCTCCTGGCGGAAAGCGGGATCGAGCCGGTATGCAACTGGAAGCCTATCCACCTCGACCTGGTGGGCAACGACCGCCCCGGTATCGTGCGTGACATCACCCGGCTGCTGGCCGAGCACGGGGTGAACCTGGAGAGCCTGTCCACCGAAGTGCGCCCGGCGCCGATGAGCAGCGAACCGCTGTTCCATGCCGATGCGCTGCTGGCGGTGCCGCTGACCCTGTCGCTGGACACCCTGCGCGAGCGACTGGAAGACCTGGCCGACGACCTGATGGTGGAGTTGGTGCTGGACGCGTCCTGAAGTTGTTCAGGAAAGCCGGGGACGGGCCTGTGGAAAAGCCTTGGGTGAAACCCTGAAGCCCAGGCGCCGCGAGGCTTGGAGGTCGTAGCGCGTTTTTTGACCAGCTGCGTTGCGGTTATTCCCAAACCAGGTGGACCAGCCTGTGGGTATTCTGTGTGGATAACCTTGCAGGCCTTTATCCATGGGCGATACAAGGGTTTGATCGTTTTCTGAGCAGCCTCTCTTGCGCTTTTGCTTGTGGATTAACCTTCGCCGCTATCGTTGCCCCTGTGCACAAATAACGTGGAGCAGTCTGTGGGTAAGCCGGGGAAAAATCCATGCAGGCCTTTATTCATCGGTATTACAGGTATCCGTACGTTTTTTGATCGATGGCTTTTCCGGTTCATCCACAGTTGCTCACAAAAGCCTTGGGCAGATTTGTGGATAAGCCTTGTGTATATCGTTGTAACCCTTGGTAAGCCTTGCATGCAGCGGTATGCTCAAAGACTGATCAGGCGCTTTGCAGGGCCTCTTCCGAAGAGTTATCCACGTGCCTGCGGAGAGGAGAAGGCAGGTATATGCACAAAGTGCGTGCATGATCCTGTGGAAAAGCCTGGGGTGGATCGCTGAGCGTCAGTATTGGCGGGGGATAGGAAGGAGTGCGTGTTTTTTCGCCAGGCTTGCGGAGTTCCGCAAGCCTGGGGATAACGTCAGCCCGGCTGGGGAAGGCGGCGCAGGCTGCGCCAGGCGTCGAAGCTGTAGACGGCCAGGGCGAGCCAGATGAAAGCGAAGGCGGTCAGGCGGCTGGAGTCCAGATGCTCGCCGAACAGCAGGATCGCCTGTAGCAGGACCAGCGTCGGCGCCAGGTATTGCAGGAAGCCCAGGGTGGCGTAGGGCAGGTGCCTTGCCGCAGCGTTGAAGCAGACCAGCGGAACCAGCGTCACCGGGCCCGCGGCGACCACCCACAGGGCTTCCGGGGTGCTCCAGAAAGCCGTTTCGCTGGTCGGCCCGTCGGCGAAAAACAGCAACCAGACCAGCGCCAGCGGCAGCAGCAGCCAGGTTTCCACCACCAGTCCGGGCAGCGCGGCGACCGGCGCCTTTTTGCGGATCAGGCCGTAGAAGCCGAAGGTCAGGGCCAGCACCAGCGACACCCAGGGCAGGCTGCCGAGTTGCCAGACCTGCTGCGCCACGCCCAGCGAAGCCAGGGCCACCGCCAGCCATTGCAGGGGACGCAGGCGTTCCTTGAGCAGCAACATGCCGAGCATCACGTTGATCAGCGGATTGATGTAGTAGCCCAGGCTGGCTTCCAGCATGTGGCCGTTGTTCACCGCCCAGACATAGGTCATCCAGTTGCTGGCGATCAGCAGTCCGCTGGCGGCCAGCACGACGAAGCGCTGCGGATTCTGGCGCAGCTCGCGCCACCAGCCCGGGTGCTTCCAGAACAGCAGCAGGACGGCGCCGAACAGGGCCGACCAGACCGCGCGCTGGACGATGATTTCCACCGCGGGAATGCGTTCGAGCAGTTTGAAGTAGAGCGGGAACAGTCCCCAGATCACATAAGCCGTCAGGCCGAGGACATAGCCCCGACGGAGGTTGGCGGTCGCCATGGAGAATCCTTGAAACGTCAGGCAGGTAAGAATGGCCGTGCACGGTATGCACGCGCGGATGACCTGTGAATTCTAGTAGGGGGGTGGCGAGCTTGTCTGCGCACAGTTCCCGCGGAAAAGCACCGGCACACTTGCCGTTCCCTCGCCTGCCACGCGGCGGGACGGATAGCGCCGCGCGCCATTCGCCCCGTCCGCAGGAGGCTCAGAACAGCCGCAGCGGTTCCTCGTCCAGCGCCGCCAGTTGTTCGCGCAGCACCAGCACCTGCTCGCCCCAGTAACGTTCGCTGCCGAACCAGGGGAAGCTCGGCGGGAACGCCGGGTCGTCCCAGCGCCGCGCGAGCCAGGCGCTGTAGTGCATCAGGCGGAGGCTGCGCAGGCCTTCGAGCAGCGGTAGCTGGCGCGGGTCGAAGTCGTGGAACTCGTTGTAGCCGTCGACCAGTTCGGCAATCTGCGCCAGGCGTTCGTGGCGCTCGCCGGCGAGCATCATCCACAGGTCCTGGAGGGCCGGGCCCATGCGGCAGTCGTCGAGATCGACCATGTGGTAGACCTCGTCGCGGCACAGCAGGTTGCCCGGATGGCAGTCGCCGTGCAGGCGGATCGGCTGGTAGGGCACCTCGGCGAACAGGGCGTCGAGGCGTTTCAGCAGGTCGCGGGCGACCGACTCATAGGCCGGCAGCAGGCTCCTGGGGATGAAATTGCCTTCCAGCAGGGTGGCCAGCGAGGCGTGGCCGAAGTTATCCACAGCGAGCGCCTCGCGGTGCTCGAACGGCCGCGTGGCGCCGACCGCGTGCAGGCGGCCGAGCAACTGGCCGAGGCGGTAGAGCTGGTCAAGATTGCCCGGCTCGGGCGCGCGCCCGCCGCGCCGCGGGAACAGGGCGAAGCGGAAGCCGGAGAATGCGAACAGGCTTTCGCCGTCGCGCGACAGCGGCGCCACCACCGGCACCTCGCATTCCGCCAGCTCGGCGGAGAAGGCGTGCTCCTCGCGGATCGCCGCGTCGCTCCAGCGGTCCGGTCGGTAGAACTTGGCGATCAGCGGCTCGCCGTCCTCGATGCCGACCTGGTACACGCGGTTTTCGTAGCTGTTGAGCGCCAGCACCCGTGCGTCGCTGAGATAGCCGAGGCTTTCCACGGCATCCAGGACGAGGTCGGGGGTCAGTTGGTCGAAGGGATGGGACATGACGGGGCATCCAAGGCTCGAAAGACCCCTAGTGTACGCAAGCCGGCGCGGGCCGGCAGGTTCACAGCGGCGTGCCGAGCAGGACCTGGGCTGGATCGAAGGAGGCGATCACCTTCTGGCCCTTCTTCAGCCCCAGGCTGGCCAGGCGTTCGCCGGACAGCAGCGCGCAGAGGGTAAGACCGCTGCCCAGGGCGATGCGCACCTCGCTGGGACCGGCCTTGGCCGCGAGGATTTCCTCCAGGGTGCCGTGCAACTGGTTCGGCTGGTCCTCGCGCGGTTCCAGCCCGACGTCCAGCCAGCCGGCCTTGATCAGCGCCAGTACCGGGCGGCCGCGACCGAGTTCGAGTTGCTCGGTGCTGGCGCGGGTGATCAGCGCCTCGATGCGTTGCTGGCCTGGCAGCTCGATGGCGATGCGGTCGTGGAAGCCTTCGCCATGGATCGACAGGACCCGCCCGTGCAATTGGTTGCGTGCGCTGGTGCGGAGCATCAGGCGGCCGATCAGGTTAAGGTCCTCGGCGTCTTCCGCGGCCTGCAACACCTGCGCTTGCAAGGCTTCCAGGCGCCGGTAGAGAGCCAGCAGGCGTTCGCCCTCGGCGGTCAGCCGGGCGCCGCCGCCGCCCTTGCCGCCGACGCTACGCTCGACCAGCGGACGCTCGGCCAGGTTGTTCAGTTCGTCGATGGCGTCCCAGGCGCCCTTGTAGCTGATGCCCACGGCCTTCGCCGCACGGGTGATGGAGCCCAGTTCGGCGATCTGCGCGAGCAGGGCGATGCGTTGCGGGCGACGGGTGACGTGCTGGGCGAGAGTGGAGAGTGCGGACATGGAGGCTTCGCTATGAGCGGACGTATACGGCGAAGGCTCCAACAGCCATGGGCAAAACGCAAGGGCGTCACTCGGCGGCCTGGTAGAGACCGTAGCCGGCGGCGGCGGCGGCCAGGTCCCAGGCGAGGTCCTTCCAGCTCCAGCCGCTGCCGGCGGAACGGCTGTCGTAGAACTCCTTGCCGACGCCGAAGGCGAGCGAGAAGCTCAGGCCGAAGCGTGCCTGGCGAGCGCCGCGCAGGCCGCGGTCGTGGGCCATCTGCATGCCCGCCGCGGCAAGGGCCGCGGAACTGGCGAAATGCAGGGCCTTGTCTTCGCCCAGCCAGTCGTCTTCGGCGAAATGGCTGCAACCGCCGAGCAACAGGCAGGCCGCGACCAGCAGTGCGCGCATGGATCCTCTCCCGTATCGGTTGCGAGGCAGTTTAGCCCAGCTCAGCCGGGCTTCGGCGTGCGCGCCAGGCAGTAGACGTCGACCCGCGCGGCGCCCGCCCGGCGCAACAGGCGGGAAAGGTGCTCGGTGGTGGCCCCGGTGGTGAGCACGTCGTCCACCAGTGCCAGGTGCAGCCCGCGAACATCGCTGGCGGGCGCCAGGGCGAAGGCGTGGCGCAGGTTGCGCCGCCGCACCGTCGCGTCCAGCCCCTGCTGGGCCGGAGTATCCAGCACTCGCCGCAGGCTGTGCGGATCGCAGTGCAGGTCCAGCTCGCCAGCCAGTCGCTCGGCGAGCTGTTGCGCCTGGTTGAAGCCGCGACGACGTTCGCGCCGAGGCGCCAGCGGGACCGGCAGCAGGCGTGCCGGGCGCGGCAGGCCTTCGGCGTAGCGTTGCCGCAGGTGTTCCGCCAGCAACTCGCCGAGCAGCCGCCCCAGCGGCCAGGCCGCCTGGTGCTTGAAGCGGTTGATCAGGCTGTCGAGCGGAAAGGCGTAGCGCCAGGGCGCGATCGCCTGTTCATAGGCCGGCGGGCGGCGCAGGCACTCGCCGCACACCTGGCCGTCCAGCGGCAGGGGCAGGGCGCAGCGCCGGCACTGCTGGCGCGACCAGGGCAGGTCGGCGGCACAGGCGCGGCACAGCGGGCGGGGCGGCTGGTCGCTGCGGGCGGCGCAGAGCAGGCAGGCCGGCGGCGGCAAAAGCCAGCGCGTGAGAGGACGAAGCGGGAACGACATGGCGGGACTTCCTGGCGGATGTCGCACCATGCAACCGCAGGCGCGCGCCGCCGACCAGCCGTTGCCAGCGGGTTCGGAACTCGCCTGTGGATAACCGAAACCTTCCTTCGCTCCTTGCGGAAACGGCCGACACGTGGATCAGTGGATGAGCCAGCTCATGACGATCAGGCCGAGCACCGTCCAGATCACCCCGCCGACTATCGAGCGGCGCATGAAGGCGCGTATACCGCTGTAGAGCAGCAACAGGCCGAGCACCAGGAAGACGAAGCTGAACAGCGATGCGTCCATGCCGATGGCCCTGGCCAGGCCGTGGAGGAAGTCGTCCATGGCGCCCCAGATGCCGCCCAGCAGGCCGGAGAGCAGGTCCACCACGAAGCGGATCGCCCTGCCCAGCATCTCGCCCAGTCCGTCGAAAAAGCCTTCTGTACCCATGAGTGTCCTGTCCTGAGTGTTCCCAGCGTTGGATCAGAGATTAGCCGCCGGGTTCAGCGCCGGCTGCTGCTTTGCTGCGGAGCGAGGAACGACTGGCGGAAGTATTCGCGGAACGCGCGCATCCCGGCGCTCGCTTCGGTGTCGCGGCGCCAGGCCAGGCCGACGCTCATCGACGGCACCGGGTCGACCAGCGATAGCGTCTCGATGCGTTTGCCTTCCAGCGACCAGGGCCGGTACACCAGGTCGGAGAGGATGGCCACGCCGGAGCCGTTGGCGACCATGCTGCGCACCGCTTCCACCGAACTGGTATGGAGGATCACCTGTGGCCGGTGGCCGCTCTGTTGCCAGTAGCGCAGCGCGCTCTGCCCGGCCTCGTCGACGGTGAGCATGATGTAGGGCTCGCCGGCCACGTCGGCAAGGCCCAGGTCGGCCTTCTCGCCCAGCGGATGGCGGCTGGGCAGCCACAACCGGCGCTCGGAGTTGAACAGGGTTTCGGCGGCGATCCCGGGCTCGGTGAGATTGCCGGTGAGCAGCACGGCGATGTCGTAGCGACCGTCGAGGAGGCCGCGCTCGATGCTGGCGCGCTCGTCCTCGAACAGTTGCAGCTCCAGTTCCGGGTACCACTGCGCCAGGCGTTGCAGGTGGTGGGGGAGGAAATAGCCCATCACGGTATAGCTGGCGGCGACCTTCAGGGTGCCTTCGACCCGGGTGTCCGGTTGCGGGCTGTTGAGCGCGTCGTCGACGCTGCGCTGGATCGAATAGGCGTGGTTGAGGAAGTGCCGGCCGCTGTCGGTCAGGTTCATGCCCTGGGCCGTGCGGGTGAACAGGGCGACGCCGAGCATGCCCTCCAGTTCCTGGATCGCGCTGGTCACCGCCGACTGCGAGATGTTCAGGTGGATGGCGGCCTGGGATATCTGGCCGAACTCGGCGGTGGCGATGAAGTAGCGAACCTGGCGGAGGGTCAGGGCCATGGGGAGCATCCGGAGGAGGTATCTGTTTTTCAGAAACCAGTCTATCGAATAATAAATCTACCCAATACCTTTTCCGGCTTTTACCGTGGCTCCATCCAACAACAAGACAGATGAGGCCTGCGGGCAATGACTGAAGTCGACCTCAATTCCGACATGGGCGAAGGCTTCGGCCCATGGACCATCGGCGATGGCGTGGACGCGGCGATCATGCCGCTGATCAGCAGCGCCAACATCGCCACCGGTTTCCATGCCGGCGACCCGAGCAGCATGCGCCGCACCGTGGAGATGGCCGCCGAGCATGGCGTGGCCATCGGCGCCCATCCGGGCTTCCGCGACCTGGTCGGCTTCGGGCGTCGGCACATCGCCGCGCCGGCCATCGAGCTGGTCAACGACATGCTCTACCAGCTTGGCGCACTGCGCGAATTCGCCCGGCTGCAGGGCCTGTCGCTGCAACACGTCAAGCCCCACGGCGCGCTCTACATGCACCTGGCGCGGGACGAGGTCGCCGCGCGCCTGTTCGTCGAGACCCTGCAACGCCTGGAACCGGAACTGCTGCTCTATTGCATGCCCGGTTCGGCCACCTGGCGCATCGGCCGGGAACTGGGCCAGCCGCTGGTGCGCGAGTTCTACGCCGACCGCGACTACGACCGCAGCGGCTCCATCGTCTTCACCCGGCGGGTCGCCGCCCTCGATCCGCAGCAGGTCGCCGACAAGGTCCTGCGCGCCTGCCGCGAGGGCAAGGTGCGCACCGTCGAGGGCGAGGACCTCGACATCGCCTTCGACTCGGTGTGCATCCACAGCGATACCCCCGGTGCCCTGGAGCTGGTCGCCAGCACCCGTGCGCGCCTGGAGGGCGCCGGCATCCGCATCAAGGCGCCGCGTTGAGCGCCGCTCGCCTCGGCGAGCCTCGCGACAAGCTTTTCTGCCATTTCCTACAACGTTCGAATAATGAGGATTCGTCATGGCCGAACATAACGTGCAGTCCCCCTTGCCCGGCACCTTCTATCGCAAGGCCAGCCCCGACGCGCCGCCCTACGCGGAGGTCGGGCAGGCGGTCGAGGCCGGCAGCGTGATCGGGCTGATCGAGGTGATGAAGCAGTTTTCCGAAGTGCAGGCCGGGCAGGCCGGCATACTCCAGGCGTTCCACGTGGAAGATGGCGAGGCCATCGAGCCGGGCCAGGTGCTGGCGGTGATCGCCAGCGCTATCTGAGGAGGATGCCATGCACAAGCGACTGAACAAGCTGCTGGTGGCCAATCGCGGCGAGATCGCCGTGCGCATCATCCGCGCCGCGCAGGCACTGGGCATTCCCACGGTAGCGGTGTGCAGCGAGGCGGATCGCGATTCGCTGGCCGCGCGGCTGGCCGATGAGGTACGCCTGATCGGCCCTGCGCGGGCCGACCGGAGCTACCTGGATATCGAGGCGATTCTCATGGCGGCGCGGGAAACCGGTGCCGACTCGATCCATCCCGGCTACGGTTTCCTCTCCGAGAACCCCGCCTTCGCCGAAGCGGTGCAGGCGGCCGGCCTGGTCTTCGTCGGTCCGGATGCGCAGACCATCCGCCGCATGGGCGACAAGGCCGAGGCGCGGCGTACCGCGATGGCCGCCGGGGTGCCGGTGGTGCCGGGCTCGCCCGGCGAGCTGGGTGACCTCGACGCGGCGCTGGCTTGCGCCGAAGAGGTCGGCTATCCGCTGCTGGTCAAGGCCTCCGCCGGCGGCGGCGGGCGTGGCATCCGTATCGCCCACGACGCCGACGAACTGCGTCGGGAATTCCCCATCGCCCAGCGCGAGGCGCAGGCCGCCTTCGGTTCGCCGGCGGTGTACCTGGAGCGCTTCATCCGCCAGGCACGGCACATCGAAGTGCAGATCCTCGGCGATGGCGAGCGCGCGGTGCATCTGTTCGAACGCGAATGCTCGCTGCAGCGGCGGCGCCAGAAGGTCTTCGAGGAGGCACCTTCGGCGGCGCTGGACGGCGCGCAGCGCCAGGCCCTCTGCGAGAGCGCGGTGCGCCTGGCGCAGAGTCTCGGCTATCGTGGCGCGGGCACCCTGGAATACCTGTTCGACGCGCACAGCGGCGAGTTCTTCTTCATCGAGATGAACACCCGTATCCAGGTCGAGCATCCGGTCAGCGAGATGGTCACCGGCATCGACCTGGTCCAGGCCATGCTGCGCATCGCCGCCGGCGAGGCGCTGCCCTGGCGCCAGGAGGACATTCGCCTGAACGGCGCGGCGCTGGAGATGCGGATCAACGCCGAAGACCCGGCGCGCAATTTCTTCCCCAGCCCCGGCACCGTGGAGCGCCTGGAATGGCCGCAGGGCGAGGGCGTGCGAGTGGACAGCCACCTGTATCCCGGCTACCGGGTGCCGCCGTACTACGATTCGTTGCTGGCCAAGCTGATCGTCCATGGTCGCGACCGCGACGAAGCGTTCGCCCGCGCGCGCCAGGCGCTGGAGCGCACCGTGCTGGCCGGCATGGCCACTACCCTGCCGCTGCACCGCTGGCTGCTCGCCGATGCGCGGGTACAGGCCGCGCAGTTCGATACCGCTACCCTGGAAACCTGGCTCGCCGAGCGGACCGCCGCCGCGCAGGAGGTTTGAGATGCATGCCAACATCCGCTACAGCTTCGGCGGCGACGAGCACCTGTTCGCCGAGGTCGCCGAGTCCATGTCGCTGGAAGCCTTCTTCCGCGGCATGGCGATCACCCGCGCCATCGAGACCCTGCAATTGCCCGGGGTGCTCGACGTATGCCTGGCCAACGCCTCGTTCCAGGTCCGCTTCGACCCCGACCGGCTGGCCCCGCAGGCGCTGCTGGAGACCGTACGCGGCCTGGAGGTCGAGGCGGTCGCCGCGCGCAGCATCGAGACGCGTATCGTCGAAGTGCCGGTGTTGTACAACGATCCCTGGACCCACGAGACCCTGATGCGCTTCCGCGACCGTCACCAGGACCCGGACTCCACCGACCTCGAGTACGCCGCGCGGATCAACGGCTACGCCGACGTGCAGGCGTTCATCCAGGCGCACAGCGGCACGCCGTGGTTCGTCTCGATGGTCGGTTTCGTCGCCGGCCTGCCGTTCATGTACCAGATGGTCGAGCGCGAACGGCAGTTGCAGGTGCCCAAGTACCTGCGTCCGCGCATCGACACGCCGAAGCTGACCCTCGGCCACGGCGGTTGCTTCGGCTGCATCTATTCGGTGCGCGGTGCCGGCGGCTATCAGATGTTCGGCGTGACTCCGGCGCCGATCTTCGATCCCCGCCAGGGCCTGCCCTATCTCGAGGAATCGATGGTGTTCTTCCGCGCTGGCGACATCGTCCAGTTCCGCCCCATCGAGCGGACCGAATACGAGCGCATGGCGGCCGAAGTCGAAGCGGGCACATTCGACCTGCGCATCCGCCCGGTGAGTTTCGATCTCGACGCGTTCCTCGCCGATCCGCGAGGCTGCACGCAACATCTGCAGGAGGTGCTGTATGTCGATTAAGGTGCTCAAGCCCGGCCTCGCCACCTCGGTGCAGGACGCCGGCCGCGAAGGCCACTATCACCTGGGCATCCCGCCGTCCGGCGCGCTCGACCAGTATGCCCTGCGCGCTGCCAACTTGCTGGTGGGCAACGCACCGACCGCCGCCGTGTTGGAGTGCGCGCTGCTGGGGCCGCAGCTGGAGTTCCAGCGCGACGCCCTGGTGGCCGTGTGCGGGGCGCGCATGACGCCTCGCCTGGAGGGCGCGGAGATGCCGCTGGATACTTCCTTCCGGGTTCGCGCCGGCCAGGTCCTGGGGTTCGATTTCATCCGTGCCGGCGCCCGTGGCTATCTCGCCATCGACGGCGGCATCGCGGTACCCGAGGTGCTGGGCAGTCGTTCGACCTACGGTCTGGGGGCGATCGGTGGCTTGCAGGGACGACGGCTGGCGGAGGGCGACCTGCTGCCTCTGGGGCCTGCCTCGCCCTCTGCCGTGGAGGGCTTGGCGCTGCCGCGTTCGCTGCAGGTGGAGGTCGGCGGCGAGGTGAGCTTGCGGGTGGTTCCCGGACTCTACGTCCATCGCCTGACCCCCGACGCGGTCGAGCGTTTCTTCGCCGAGACCTGGACCGTCGGTTCGGAGGCGGACCGCACCGGCTACCGCTTCAAGGGCGGCACGGCGCTCCGGTTCGAGCCGCGCGAACAGCCATTCGGCGCAGGCTCGGACCCGTCCAACATCGTCGACGCCTGCTATCCCATCGGCTCGATCCAGGTACCGGGCGGGCTCGAACCCATCGTCCTGCATCGTGATGCGGTGTCCGGTGGGGGATATGCCACGCTGGGTACGGTGATCAGCCCCGACCTGAACCGGCTGGCGCAGATGCAACCGAACCAGAAGGGGCGTTTCGTCGCCGTCAGCCTGGAGGAAGGTCTCGAGGCGCGTCGCCGTTACAACTGGCAAGTGCAACGACTCCAGCACTTCTTCCTGCGCTGAGTCGTCGATACCGAGCCGCTTCGGTCTGCGAAGCGGCCCCGGGCGGTCACTTGTAGTAGACCTCTATCGTGGCGGTGGCGTTGAAGGGGCCTGGCGTTGGAGTGCCCGTCATCCACCTCACCTGGGCGAGGAAGTTTCTTATGACCACCAATTGGTTCTGGCTATTGGGCACCAGTACGAACTCCTTGCCGATATCGATGATGCTGCGGTCTTCCTGCTTGAGAAGTCGGATTCCCACGGACTTGTTGTTGTTATCCAAAAGAGTGTCCGAACCCCACAGGGAGGTGCTGCCGGAGGGGAGGAACATCGCGTTCAGGCCATAGGCGCTACTGCAGTTCTTATTGGCGGTGACGCTGAACGGAAGTTCCTTGAGGATCTGGTCCCGGCTGGCGAAATAGGCCTGCAGGCTTTGGAAGTCGACGGTTTTCGGAGAAAGGCTGATTGTGGACGCGCAGGCGACGTAGCGAAGGTTATTCAAGCCGTGGAGGGTCATGCGGAAGTTGTACCCCCCTATGTTATTGATAGCGCTCTCGCCATCGAACTGGAAAATCGGGTAGGCGTTTACCCCTGTGATAGGACCTTCCTTACCGGTACTGGGACCTGCCCGCTTGGAGAGAAAGAAGTTGAAGTTGACGGTCATCTTCTTCGCCCTGCCTTCGCAACCTCGTCCCGTCCAGCAACCATCGAAGTGCATGCCGATCTCCTTTCGGCACTTGTCGAGTGTCGAGCAGCGCAGGTCTTCGCCGTTCAGGTTGATGCCCACCTCCAGGTCCGAACCCAGCGCGCCCTGACCGGTTGGACTCAGGTAGAAATAGACCTGCTCTGGCCCCCAGTCGCGATCCTGGAAGCAAGTGATCGATATGGAGTAGTTCGGAGACCGCCAGAGTACGGTGTCCTTGGGGAGGACCGATGGAACAGCGATGCTCGTATCGATGTAGACATAATCTTCGGTTTGCTTGTTGTCCGATTTCCAGCACATCAAGGCGAAGCTTTTCTGCGACAGGACGAGCAGCATTGCGACAAGCATGTAACGGATGAAGGCATTCATGGGGTTCTTCTGCAGGTTGTTAATCGATTCTTGTTTTTGCAGAGCATGCCGCGCCTGTTGCAGGTGCGGCCTAGCGGTCACTTGTAATAGACCTCTATCGCGGCGGTGGCGTTGAACGGGCCTAGAATGGGTCTGCTCGTCATCCACCTCAGTTGGGCGAGAAAGTTCTTCGTCACCGTCGTCTGGGTTGGGGCGTAGGGAATGAACTCGAACTCCTTACCGATACTGATGACGCTGCGATCCTCATTGAGGAGCCTGATGCCCACTGTTGGATTGTCCTTGGCCAGCAACGTATCCGTGCTCGACAGGGTGGTATTGCTGGCGGGAATGAACATAGCGTTCAGGCCATAGGCGCTGTTGCAGCTCTTATTGGCGGTGATGCTGAAGGGAAGTTCTTTGATGACCAGATTCTGTGCGGCAAATTGCGATTGCAGTATCTGGAAGTTGAGGGTCTTTGGAGAAATGCTTAGCGTGGAGGTGCAGGCGACGTAGCGGAGGTTGTTCATGCCAAGGGCATACATACGTAGGTTCCGGCCCCCCAGGTTGTTGATGCCTCCCACTCCATCGAACTGGAACAGTGCGTAGGAGTTTACGCCCGTGATGGGACCTTCCTTGCCGGGAGTGGGGGCGGCGAGTTTGGAGAGGAAGATCTGGAAACGGACCTGCTTGGTCTGAGCCATGCCTTCGCATCCCCCTCGTCCTCCTGTCCAGCAACCATCGAAATGCATGCCTATCTTCTGCCGGCAGCCGGGGAGCGAGGAACAACGGAGGTCCTCGCCGTTCAGGTTGATGCCCACCTCCAGGTCCGAGCCCAATGCGCCCTGGCCGTCCGGACTGAGATAGAAATAGACGTCCTCAGGTCCGGTGTTTTCGCGCTCCTGGTAACACCTGACGGAGAAATCGTAGGTTGGAGAGCGCCAGAGCACGGTGTCCTTGGGCAGAGCCGAAGGCACGGCGATGCTCGTGTCGATGTTGACATAGTCGATCGTTGCCTTGTTGTCCGCTCTTTCGCAGGTCAGCGCATAACCTTTCTGCGCCAACGCAACCAGCATTCCCACAAGTAGTGTTCGGGTAATTGCATTCATGGTGTATTCCGGGCCTCATGGGTGTTTGGCGTTGGTCTCTACGCCTGATTTCAATGCGCCGTGATAAGGGTGGAGGTTCCCTCCGTCGCTGACGATCGCGTAACGCACTTTGTCGGGATGGCAGGCGGCGATGTCGAACTGGTGATTGGAGAAGGGCGCCAGCATCAGGTGTTCGATGGCTTCGCCGCAGCTCCGCTCCGATGCGTCGAGGAACTCCAACTGGCTGAAGGTGATGTGGTAGGGCGAAGGATTGTGTGCCTTCGGATTGCCGCTGGTGCCGAGCGTCCACGTCACGCCCTCGTTCGCCTGCTCGACGGTGGCTTCCAGGGGCGGCCGATAGAACAGCTTGAAGCGATGGCGTAGGGCGATCTGCAGGGTCTCGGGAGTACTGGGCGCGTGCGGCACGTCCAGCACGCTCAACAGCAGGTAGGTCTCGCGGTCGGTGGGCAGGCCCTGGCCCTGGTAGAGCACCTCCACCTTGGCCCGCTGGCCGGCGCCCAGGCGGAGCAGCGGCCTGGACACGGCGAAGGGCAGCGCCTGCCCCTTGCCGTCGGTACCCCAATCCAGGGAGATTTCTGCCAGGGCCGGCTCCTTGCCCTCGTTGACCAGCGTGATCGGCAGGCGCTTGCCTTTCATCACGAAACGGTTCTGGCCGTCGAACGAGAGATCGGCATGGGCGGACATGCACAGCCAGGCGAATATCGATGCAAGAACCATCCGAAGCCAACTTCGGACCTGGAAGAGGCGCTTTCCATTCATATTCCTGAATGTGCCCGAATGAAACCCGTATCGTGTTTTGGAAAGTGGTTGGTCGGAAGGGTCGAATATATTTTTCGTTATACTTCCGCTGCGCTTTGAATGGCTATATTTAGGGTGGTTGGTTGCGTTCATGGTTCAAGTCTGGATAACTTGTTTTCGTTGCGCACCGCTAGGGTGGCAAGAGATTCAATGTTTCTCCATGTTAGAAACCTGCCAGGGAATATATAAATAAGATATTTCCTATTTCTTGTAGGAAATATCCTAAGCATTACTTGTAGTTTTCCGAGGTAGTTGCGCCGTTTCTTCTAGGGAGCCGAATGCCACATAGAGGACGAGGCCGATTGGAGCAGTCGATGACTACTGGCTTCTACATGAATGATCAAATATTGATCAGATGTAGTCCTGTGTCCTGGGTTGGGTTGACAGCGTCATACAGCCACTTATGATGCCCTTGAGCCTGACCCCCGGCGTGCCGGGGCTCCCCGACAAAAGGCGCCATACAAGCGTCGAAGGAATCTTCCCCATGAGTGCAACCGCTTCCGTCGCCACCCGTCACGACTGGTCCCTCGCCGAAGTCCGTGCCCTGTTCGAGCAACCGTTCAACGACCTGCTGTTCCAGGCGCAGACGGTGCATCGCGCGCACTTCGACCCGAACCGCGTGCAGGTCTCGACGCTGCTGTCGATCAAGACCGGCGCCTGCCCCGAGGACTGCAAGTACTGCCCGCAGTCCGGCCACTACAACACCGGCCTGGACAAGGAGAAGCTGATGGAGGTGCAGAAGGTCCTCGAGGCGGCGGCCGAGGCCAAGGCCATCGGTTCGACCCGCTTCTGCATGGGCGCTGCCTGGAAGCACCCGTCGGCCAAGGACATGCCCTACGTCCTGGAGATGGTCAAGGGCGTGAAGAAGCTCGGCCTGGAGACCTGCATGACCCTCGGTCGCCTGACCCAGGAACAGACCCAGGCGCTGGCGGACGCCGGCCTCGACTACTACAACCACAACCTGGATACCTCGCCGGAGTTCTACGGCAACATCATCACCACCCGCACCTACAGCGAGCGCCTGCAGACCCTGGCCTACGTGCGCGAGGCGGGGATGAAGATCTGCTCCGGCGGCATCCTCGGCATGGGCGAGTCGGTGGACGACCGCGCCGGCCTGCTGATCCAACTGGCGAACCTGCCGGAGCACCCGGAGTCGGTGCCGATCAACATGCTGGTGAAGGTCAAGGGCACGCCCCTGGCGGAAGAGAAGGACGTCGATCCCTTCGACTTCATCCGCACCCTGGCGGTGGCCCGGATCATTATGCCGAAGTCCCACGTGCGCCTGTCCGCCGGCCGCGAGCAGATGAACGAGCAGATGCAGGCGCTGGCCTTCATGGCCGGGGCCAACTCGATCTTCTACGGCGAAAAGCTGCTGACCACGAAGAACCCGCAGGCCGAAAAGGACATGCAGTTGTTCGCCCGTCTCGGCATCAAGCCGGAAGAGCGCGAAGAGCACGCCGACGAAGTGCACCAGGCCGCCATCGAGCAGGCGTTGGTGGAACAACGCGAATCGAAGCTGTTCTATAACGCCGCTTCCGCCTGACCATACTGGAAGGGAGGGCGCCGCCGTCCCTTCGTTGCAGCCGCTGATGTCGGCCCTGCGTGGACGGGTGCGCCTGCGTCCGTCCAGCAACACGAGCGACCTGCCATGTCCTTCGATCTCGCTTCCCGCCTCGCCAGCCGGCGCGCGGAAGACCTCTACCGCCAGCGGCCGCTGCTGGAGTCGGCCCAGGGCCCGGACGTCGTGGTCGACGGCCAGCCGCTTCTGGCCTTCTGTTCCAACGACTACCTCGGCCTGGCCAACCATCCCGAGGTGATCGCCGCGCTGCGCGCCGGCGCCGAGCGCTGGGGCGTGGGCGGTGGCGCCTCGCACCTGGTGGTCGGCCACAGCGGCCCGCACCACGAACTGGAGCTGGCCCTCGCCGAATTCACCGGGCGGCCCCGTGCGCTGCTGTTCTCCACCGGCTACATGGCCAATCTCGGCGCGGTGACCGCGCTGGTCGGCAAGGGCGACACGGTGCTGGAGGACCGCCTCAACCACGCTTCGCTGCTGGATGCCGGATTGCTCTCCGGCGCGCGTTTCTCGCGCTACCTGCACAACGACCCGGCAAGCCTCGCCGCGCGCCTGGACAAGGCCGAGGGCAATACCCTGGTGGTCACCGACGGGGTCTTCAGCATGGACGGCAATCTCGCCGACCTGCCGGCCCTGGCCGCCGTCGCGCAGGCCCGCGGCGCCTGGCTGATGGTCGACGACGCGCATGGCTTCGGCCCGCTGGGCGCCAGCGGCGGCGGGATCGTCGAACACTTCGGCCTCGGCCAGGAGCAGGTGCCGGTGCTGATCGGCACCCTCGGCAAGGGTTTCGGTACCGCCGGCGCCTTCGTAGCGGGCAGCGAGGAACTGATCGAGACCCTGATCCAGTACGCCCGGCCCTACATCTACACCACCAGCCAGCCGCCAGCGGTGGCCTGCGCCACCCTGAAGAGCCTGGAGCTGCTGCGCCGCGAAAGCTGGCGGCGGCAACACCTGGCGGCGCTGATCGCCCGTTTCCGCCATGGCGCCGAGGCGCTTGGCCTGACCCTGATGGACAGCTTCACGCCGATCCAGCCGATCCTGGTCGGCGGCAGCCGCCAGGCCGTGGCCCTGGCCGGCATGCTTCGAGCCCGTGGCATCATGGTCGGCGCGATCCGCCCGCCAACCGTGCCGGCCAACAGCGCGCGGCTGCGCGTCACGCTGTCCGCCGCGCACAGCGAAGCGCAGGTCGACCGCTTGCTCGAAGCCCTCGGCGAAAGCTGGCGACAGCTGTCGTCTAGCCTTCTGGCAGAGATCGAAGCTGAGGAGGGAGACGATGCGTGACCACTTGATCCTGTTGCCGGGCTGGGGCCTGGGTAGCGCACCGCTGGAACCGCTGCGCGACGCGCTGCACGAGCGCGAGCCGCACCTGAACGTGTTGATCGAGCCGCTGCCGTCGCTGGACGACGCCGCCGACTGGCTCGACGAACTCGACGATAACCTGCCGCGCGATAGCTGGCTGGCCGGCTGGTCGCTGGGAGGCATGCTCGCCGGCGAACTGGCGGCGCGCCGCGGCGACGATTGCCGGGGACTGCTGACCCTGGCCAGCAATCCGTGCTTCCGCGTGCGCGAGGACTGGCCGAACGCGATGCCGGCGGAAACCTTCGAGGACTTCTTCGAGGCTTTCCTGCTCGAACCGCACCTGACCCGCAAGCGTTTCACCCTGCTGGTCAGCCAGGGTGCGCGCGACCCTCGGACCCTGGCGCGGCAACTGCAGGTGGCGCTGCCGCAGCTGGAGCGCGAGGCGCTGGTCGCCGGCCTGCAGTTGCTCGGCCAACTGGATACCCGGGCCGCCCTGGAAAACTTCCGCGGGCCGCAATTGCACCTGTTCGCCGAAGCCGATGCGCTGGTGCCGCTGGCCGCCGCCGAGGCCCTGCTCGAGTGGCTGCCGGACGTCGAGGTCTCGACCCTGGCGGCCAGTCACGGCCTGCCGCTGGAATGCCCGGACGAGGTGGCCGGCGCAATCCTGAGATTCCTTCGCGAGGGTGACGATGCCTGACGATTCCTCGCCGCTGCTGGCGCCCCATGGCGTTGCCGCGCTGCCCGACAAGCGCCAGGTCGCCGCGTCGTTTTCCCGCGCGGCGGCCAGCTACGACGCGGTGGCCGAACTCCAGCGCGGCGTCGGTGAGAGCCTGCTGTCGGCATTGCCGGAAGGCTTCTCGCCGCGCCGCTGGGTCGATCTCGGCTGCGGCACCGGTTATTTCAGCCGGGCCCTGGAACGACGCTTCGGTGCGGCCGAGGGCCTGGCCGTGGATATCGCCGAAGGCATGCTGCGGCATGCCCGCGCGCGCGGCGGCGCCAGCCATTTCATCGGCGGCGACGCCGAGAGGCTGCCGTTGCGCGACGGCAGTTGCGACCTGCTGTTCTCCAGCCTGGCCATCCAGTGGTGCGCCGACCTCCCGGCGGTCCTGGCCGAGGCGCGGCGGGTCCTGCGGCCGGGCGGCGTGCTGGCGTTCAGCAGCCTGTGCGTCGGTACCCTGGGCGAGTTGCGCGACAGTTGGCGGGTGGTGGACGGCTTCGTCCACGTCAATCGCTTCCGCGCCTTCGCCGACTACCTGCAACACGCGGCCGGCAGCGGCCTGCTGCCGCTGACCCTGCGCCACGAGGACCGGCTCCTGCATTTCCCTGACCTGCGCAGCCTGACCCACGAACTCAAGGCGTTGGGCGCGCACAACCTCAACCCCGGGCGGCCCGACGGCCTGACCGGGCGCCAGCGCATCCGCGCGCTGGTCGCCGCCTACGAGCGTTTCCGCCAGCCCGAGGGGCTGCCCGCTACCTACCGCGTCGTCTTCGGCGTGCTGCGCAAGGATTCCTGAACCATGCCGGCGTTCTTCGTCACCGGTACCGACACCGAGATCGGCAAGACCACCATCGCCGCCGGCCTGCTCCACGCGGCCCGGAGTGCCGGCCTGAGCACCGCCGCGGCGAAGCCGGTGGCCTCCGGCTGCGAGCCCACGGCGCAAGGCCTGCGCAATGGCGACGCGTTGGTGTTGCTCGGCCAGTGCTCGCTGGCGCTGGCCTACGAGCAGGTCAACCCGCTGGCCTTCGCACCGGCCATCGCCCCGCACCTGGCGGCGCGCGAGGCTGGCGTCGAACTGAGCGCCGCACGCTTGCACGAGGCGGTGCGCGAGGTGCTGGCGCTACAGGCCGACTTCACCCTGGTGGAGGGCGCCGGCGGATGGCGCGTGCCGTTGCTGGGCCGCGAGAACCTATCCGACCTGGCGCGCCTGCTGGCGCTGCCGGTGGTGCTGGTGGTCGGCGTGCGCCTGGGCTGTATCAACCATGCGCTGCTCAGCGCCGAGGCGATCCTGGGCGACGGCCTGGCGCTGGCCGGCTGGGTGGCCAACGTCGTCGACCCGGCTACCTCGCGCCTGGAAGAGAACCTGGCGACCCTCGCCGAACGCCTGCCGGCGCCCTGCCTGGGTCGGGTACCGCGCCTGGAGGAAGCCACTCCCGCGGCCGTGGCCGCACACCTCGACCTGCGGCCCCTGGGTATCGGGCTATAAACAGCGGGCCGTCCATAACCAACGGGCGGTACCCAGCGCCGGCCAAGTCTGCTTGAATAGAAGCCACTTGCTATCGCAGTGGCGCATGCGCGTCCCCAGGAGTAGAGGGTGGAAATTTCCGGCAACGCTTTCGTCAGTGGCCTCAACGCGGTGCAGTCGGGCAGCGCCCGCGTCGCCCAGGCCGGCAGCGAGATCGCCCGCAATACCGTGGAGGCCCGTTCGGCCCAGGCCGAGCAGATGGTCGAACTGACCCGCGGCAAGCTCGAGGCGCAGAGCGGCGCCCGGGTCATCGAGGTAGCCGACGAGACCCTCGGTACCCTGATCGATACCCACGCCTGACTTCCTGGCGGCCGGCAGCGGCCGCCCCGACCCTTCCTTTTCCGACTGTCACCCGGCGGCCCCTGAAGCCTGCCGGGCGCTTCGCCATGGGCTTTACTGAGAGAGACGAAAGTGCTTTGGAAGGACGTGGCTGCCAGTGATTTCGGGCATGACCGAGCGGTCGGTTCGGATGCTTGACAAGGGATTGGCGTAAACGTATGTTTCAAACGCCTGTTTGAGAGTCGGGACGCATGAGTGCGTCCGGCAAGGCGACCGGGAGCGATCCCGCACTGCGACCGCAGACTCTGGACATCCGTCCGGTCGCCGATTAACCAGAACCCTTCGTAGAGGTTGACTGCTATGCCTGATTACAAGGCCCCCTTGCGTGATATCCGTTTCGTTCGCGACGAGCTGCTGGGCTACGAAGCGCACTACCAGAGCCTGCCGGGCGCCGAAGACGCGACTCCCGACATGGTCAACGCCATCCTCGAGGAAGGTGCGAAGTTCTGCGAACAGGTGATCGCTCCGCTGAACCGCGTCGGCGACCTGGAAGGCTGCACCTGGAGCGCCGACGGCGTGAAGACCCCGACCGGCTTCAAGGAGGCCTACCAGCAGTTCGTCGAAGGCGGCTGGCCGAGCCTGGCCCATGACGTCGAGCACGGCGGCCAGGGTCTGCCGGAATCCCTCGGCCTGGCCATCAGCGAGATGGTCGGCCAGGCCAACTGGTCCTGGGGCATGTACCCGGGCCTGTCCCACGGCGCCATGAACACCCTGCATGCCCACGGCACCGCCGAGCAGCAGGCAACCTACCTGACCAAGCTGGTCTCCGGCGAGTGGACCGGCACCATGTGCCTGACCGAGCCGCACTGCGGCACCGACCTGGGCATGCTGCGCACCAAGGCCGAGCCGCAGGCCGACGGTAGCTACAAGGTCACCGGCACCAAGATCTTCATCTCCGCCGGCGAGCACGACATGGCCGACAACATCGTCCATATCGTCCTGGCCCGCCTGCCCGACGCCCCGCAGGGCACCAAGGGCATCTCGCTGTTCATCGTGCCGAAGTTCCTGCCCAACGCCGAAGGCAACGCCGGCGAGCGCAACGCGGTTTCCTGCGGTTCCATCGAGCACAAGATGGGCATCCACGGCAACGCCACCTGCGTGATGAACTTCGACGCCGCCACCGGCTTCCTGATCGGCCCGCCGAACAAGGGCCTGAACTGCATGTTCACCTTCATGAACACCGCTCGCCTGGGTACCGCGCTGCAAGGCCTGGCCCATGCCGAAGTCGGTTTCCAGGGCGGCATCGCCTATGCTCGCGAGCGTCTGCAGATGCGCTCGCTGACCGGTCCGAAGGCGCCCGAGAAGCCCGCCGACCCGATCATCGTGCATCCTGACGTGCGCCGCATGCTGCTGACCATGAAGGCCTTCGCCGAAGGCAACCGCGCGATGCTGTATTTCGCCGCCAAGCAGGTCGACATCGTCCAGCGCAGCCAGGACGAAGAGCAGAAGAAAGCCGCCGACTCGATGCTGGCCTTCCTCACGCCGATCGCCAAGGCGTTCATGACCGAAGTCGGCTTCGAGTCCGCCAACCACGGCGTGCAGATCTTCGGCGGCCACGGTTTCATCGCCGAGCACGGCATGGAGCAGAACGTCCGCGACAGCCGCATCTCGATGCTGTACGAAGGCACTACCGGCGTTCAGGCCCTCGACCTGCTGGGTCGCAAGGTGCTGATGACCCAGGGCGAGGCGCTGAAGGGCTTCACCAAGATCGTGCACAAGTTCTGCCAGGCCAACGAAGCCAACGAAGCCGTCAAGGAATTCGTCGCTCCGCTGGCACAGCTGAACAAGGAGTGGGGCGACCTGACCATGAAGGTCGGCATGGCCGCCATGAAGGATCGCGAGGAAGTCGGCGCCGCTTCGGTGGACTACCTGATGTACTCCGGCTACGCCTGCCTGGCCTACTTCTGGGCCGACATGGCGCGCCTGGCCGCCGAGAAGCTGGCCGCCGGCACCGGCGAGGAAGCCTTCTACAAGGCCAAGCTGCAGACCGCGCGCTTCTACTTCCAGCGCATCCTGCCGCGTACCCGCGCCCACGTCGCCGCCATGCTGTCCGGCGCCAACAACCTGATGGAGATGGCCGAGGAAGATTTCGCCCTCGGTTACTGATGGCACGGGCCGCTGGCGGCCCGTTCCCCAGGTGAGAAAGAGCCCGCCCTTCGGCGGGCTTTTTCATGCCTGCGATCCGCTGCATCCTGGCCTTCCGACCTCGGGGTTATGGCGTTGCATTCAGCGTCCGCAGCGTGATTGTAGGCGCCCGCCCGGCGCAGTAGCTTCGAGGGATTCGCGCCTGTGGGGCGCCCCTGCCGAGGAGAACAGAGATGCCGGAATACAAGGCTCCGCTGCGCGACATGCGCTTCCTGATCGATGAGGTATTCGACTTCCATGGGCGCTACCAGGCGCTCGGCGCCAGCGACGCGACCCCGGACATGGTGGCGGCGATCCTCGATGAAGGGTCGAAATTCTGCGAACAGGTTCTGGCGCCGCTGAACCGCTCCGGCGACGAAGAGGGCTGCCACTTCGACAACGGCGTGGTGACCACGCCCAAGGGTTTCAAGGAAGCCTATGCACAGTACGTCGAGGGTGGCTGGAACGGTGTCGCCAGCGATCCCGCGTACGGCGGCCAGGGCCTGCCGCACTCGCTGGGTCTGCTGCTCAGCGAGATGATCGGCGCCAGCAATGTCTCCTGGGGCATGTACCCGGGCCTGACCCGCGGCGCCATGTCGGCGATCCACGCCCACGGCAGCCAGGCGCAGAAGGACCTCTACCTGGCGCGGATGACCGCCGGCACCTGGACCGGCACCATGTGCCTGACCGAGCCGCACTGCGGCACCGACCTGGGCATCATCAAGACCCGCGCGGTGCCGAACGCCGACGGCAGCCATGCGATCAGCGGGACGAAGATCTTCATCTCCGCCGGCGAGCACGACCTGAGCGAGAACATCGTCCACCTGGTGCTGGCCAAGCTTCCCGATGCGCCAGCCGGGACCAAGGGTATCTCGCTGTTCATCGTGCCGAAGTTCCTTCCCGACGCCGAAGGTAACGTGGGCGCGCGCAATGCGGTCTCCTGTGGCTCCATCGAGCACAAGATGGGGATCAAGGCCTCGGCCACCTGTGTGATGAACTTCGACGGCGCCACCGGCTACCTGATCGGCGAGCCGAACAAGGGCCTGCACTGCATGTTCACCATGATGAACCACGCCCGCCTGGGCACCGGCATGCAGGGCCTGTGCCTTGGCGAGACCAGTTACCAGGGCGCCGTGCGCTACGCCCGGGAGCGCTTGCAGATGCGCTCGCTGACCGGGCCGAAGGCGCCGGACAAGCCGGCCGACCCGATCATCGTGCACCCCGACGTGCGGCGCATGCTGCTGACCATGAAGGCGTTCAACGAAGGCAACCGCGCGCTGGCCTACTTCACCGCCCAGTTGCTCGACACCGAGCACCTGTCGCAGGACGCCGCCGAGCGCGAGCGGGCCGCCGACCTGCTGGCCTTCCTGACACCGATCTGCAAGGCCTTCATGACCGAGACCGGGCAGGAGGTGACCAACCTCGGCATGCAGGTCTACGGCGGCCACGGCTACATCCGCGAGTGGGGCATGGAGCAGTTGGTCCGCGATTGCCGCATCGCACAGATCTACGAAGGCACCAACGGCATCCAGGCCCTCGACCTGCTCGGCCGCAAGGTACTGGGCAGCCAGGGCAAGCTGTTGCGCGGTTTCACCAAACTGGTCCACCAGTTGTGCCAGGCCCAGGCCGAGCATCCGCAACTGAAGGGACAGGTCGCGCAACTGGCGGCGCTGAACGCGCAGTGGGGCGAACTGACCCAGCAGGTGGGCCTGGCGGCGATGAAGAATGCCGACGAAGTGGGCGCCGCCTCGGTGGACTACCTGATGTTCTCCGGCTACGTGACCCTGGCCTATTTCTGGTTGCGCATCGCCCTGGTGGCGCGCGAGAAGCTGGATGCCGGCAGCGGCGAGGCCGCGTTCTACGAAGCCAAGCTGGCCACCGCCGACTTCTACTTCAGTCGCCTGCTGCCGCGCACTGCGGCGCACGCCGCGGCGATCCAGGCCGGCGCGGCGGGCCTGATGAGCCTGTCGGCGGAGCAGTTTTCGCTCTAGCGGCTGCCGGGGCAGGGGCGCGGCGCTTCTTCCCCCGGTTTCTCCCGCACCCGCCGGGCCCGTCGGACTCCCGGCGAACTCGCTCGAGCCCGCGAAAAGCGGGCTTTCTCATGCCTGTCGCATAGAAGACCGATATAGACTTTCAGGTCACGACGTGACGCTACAAGTCCGAAATGTTGGTGGTGTAGACTCGGCCGCGGCACGCCTTTCGTGCCTCCATTTTGTTGCCGCTGGCCCCCGGCCGGCGATCGGTACGATCGAGGATTCCCCACATGGCTGATTACAAAGCTCCGCTGCGCGACATGCGCTTCGTCCTCAATGAGGTGTTCGAGGTCTCCCGGCTCTGGGCGCAACTGCCGGCGCTGGCCGAAGTGGTCGACGCCGAGACCGCCGCGGCGATCCTCGAAGAGGCCGGCAAGGTCACCGCCGGTACCATCGCCCCGCTGAACCGTCCGGGCGACGAGGAAGGCTGCCAGTGGAACGCTGGCGCGGTGAGCACCCCGGCCGGCTTCCCCGAGGCCTACCGGACCTACGCCGAAGGCGGCTGGGTCGGCGTCGGCGGTGATCCGACCTACGGCGGCATGGGTATGCCCAAGGTGATCTCGGCGCAGGTCGAGGAACTGGTCAACTCGGCCAACCTGTCGTTCGGCCTGTATCCGATGCTGACCGCCGGCGCCTGCCTGGCGCTCAATGCCCATGCCAGCGACGAACTGAAGGACAAGTACCTGCCGAACATGTACGCCGGTATCTGGGCCGGTTCCATGTGCCTGACCGAGCCGCATGCCGGCACCGACCTGGGCATCATCCGCACCAGGGCCGAGCCGCAGGCCGACGGCTCCTACAAGATCAGCGGGACCAAGATCTTCATCACCGGCGGCGAGCATGACCTGACCGAGAACATCATCCACCTGGTGCTGGCCAAGCTGCCCGACGCCCCGGCCGGGCCGAAGGGCATCTCGCTGTTCCTGGTACCGAAGGTGCTGGTCAACGCCGACGGTTCGCTGGGCGAGAAGAACAGCCTGGGTTGCGGCTCCATCGAGCACAAGATGGGGATCAAGGCCTCGGCCACCTGCGTGATGAACTTCGACGGCGCTACCGGTTGGCTGGTGGGCGAGGTCAACAAGGGCCTGGCGGCGATGTTCACCATGATGAACTACGAGCGCCTTGGCGTCGGCATCCAGGGCCTGGCCACTGGCGAGCGCTCCTACCAGAGCGCCATCGAATATGCCCGCGAGCGTATCCAGAGCCGCGCGCCGACCGGCCCGGTGGCCAAGGACAAGGCCGCCGACCCGATCATCGTGCACCCCGACGTGCGTCGCATGCTGCTCACCATGAAGGCGCTGAACGAAGGCGGCCGCGCCTTCTCCAGCTACGTCGCGATGCAGCTGGACACCGCCAAGTACAGCGAAGACGCGGTCACCCGCAAGCGCGCGGAAGAGCTGGTGGCGCTGCTGACCCCGGTGGCCAAGGCATTCCTCACCGACATGGGGCTGGAAACCACCATCCATGGCCAGCAGATCTTCGGCGGCCACGGCTTCATCCGCGAATGGGGCCAGGAGCAACTGGTGCGCGACTGTCGCATCACGCAGATCTACGAAGGCACCAATGGCATCCAGGCGCTCGACCTGGTGGGGCGCAAGGTGATCGGCAGCGGCGGCGCCTTCTCCCGTCACTTCACCGACGAGATCAAGGCCTTCGTCGCTTCCGCCGACGAGGCCCTGGGCGAGTTCAGCAAGCCGCTGGCGGCCGCCGTGGAGAACCTGGAAGAGCTGACCGCCTGGCTGCTCGACCGCGCCAAGGGCAATCCCAACGAGATCGGCGCGGCGTCGGTCGAATACCTGCATGTGTTCGGCTACACCGCCTATGCCTACATGTGGGCATTGATGGCGCGCACCGCGCTGGCCAAGCAGGGCGAGGACGACTTCTACGCCAGCAAGCTGGGTACCGCGCGCTTCTACTTCGCCCGCCTGCTGCCGCGCATCCATTCCCTGAGCGCCTCCGTGCGCGCCGGCAGCGAGTCGCTGTACCTGCTGGACGCCGAGCAGTTCTGAGGCCTGGCGCCTGAGACGGAAAGCCCCGCGATGCGGGGCTTTTTTCTGGGCGCCGGGGGCTCGGCGCGCGGGACGGGTGGGGGGATATCCGCTTGCGGCTATCCGCCATTCCCAGGGTTTTCTCGGGGCCGTGATGGGACAGGGTGATCGGCGGATAACGCCGTTGGCGTTATGCGCCCTGCGGCTCCTCGCGCAGGGTGGGCGGTAGGGCGAATAACCGCTTGCGGTTATCCGCCATTCCCGTGGTTTTCTCGGGGCCGTGATGGGACAGGGTGATCGGCGGATAACGCCGTTGGCGTTATGCGCCCTGCGGCTCCTCGCGCAGGGTGGGCGGTAGGGCGAATAACCGCTTGCGGTTATCCGCCATTCCCGTGGTTTTTCTCGTGCCGTGAGGGGACAGGGTTGTCGCGGTCCGTCGCGGAGGATACGGGGATATCCGTTGATGGCGTCTCGACCGCCTCAGTGCGAGGTTCCCTCCGCATAGCCGATCTTGTTGCCGACGTTGTACTTGCCCGACGGCTTGTGCATCGGCAGTCGCTTCACTTCCTCCAGGCTGTGCGCGTCGTAGACCACCAGCGCGCCGTCGCGGTCCCAGACGCTGAGCAGGGCGTAGCGGCCGTCGCGGGTGAACTCGACGTGGCCGGCCACCTTGCCCGGGCTGGGGCGCAGGCGATGGGCGATTTCCAGGGTCTGCTTGTCGATCAGCAGGATCTCGTCGTGTTTCTTGCCAAGGAAGGTATCGGTCCAGGCGTAGGGCGAGTCGGCATGGCTGCGCATGAAGAAGCCGGGGCCGTCGGTGACGATTTCCTTCAACGGCTTCCAGTTTTGCAGGTCGATCACCGAGATCACCCCGCGGCTGATGTTCGGCGTAGCGAACACCCAGCGCCCGTCGCGCTTCCAGTAGATGCCCGAGCCGAGGTGCGGCATGCCCGACAGCGGGATCGAGGCGACCCGCGCGCCGCTGTCCAGTTCGATCACCTCGCCGCCCCTGGCCTGCCGCGAGCTGCCCAGCAGGTAGCGGTAGTCGGGGCTGAAGGAGAAGTCGTCGAGGTAGTCGGCCACCGCCAACCGTTTCGGCGCGACCGGCTTGCCGTTGGCATAGGGCAGCTCCCACAGCTCGTGGACGTCCTTCAGGGCGACCACGAAGCTGTGTCGCGGCGGTGCCGTGTATACCGCGCTGACCCGCGAGGCCTGGCCCTGGGCGTCGGCCGCCGGGATGACCTGCACCAGGGACAGGTCGCGGGCGTCCAGCAGCACCAGGTTGCCGGGCAGGTAGTTGCCCACCAGGACCCAGCGCCCGTCGTCGCTGACCGCCAGGTTGCGCGTGTTGAGGCCGGCGCGGACCTCGGCGACCACCTTCAGGTTGTACAGGTCGTAGAGGGTTACCCAGCCGTCGCGCGAGGCGAAGTACACCAGGCGCCCGTCCGGGGAGAACTTCGGACCTCCGTGCAGGGCGTAGCGCGAGGGGAAGCGGGCGATGGGCTCGAAGCGATCGCCGTCGAGGATGGTCACGTGGTGGTCGCCGGACTCCACCACCACGAACAGGTTCAGCGGGTCGGCCTCGAAGCGGGGCCTGGACGGCAGGGTGGCGAGGGGATGCGGCTGAACCTGGCTGGCCCGGATGTCCTCGGCGCTCCACTGCGGTTCGCGCGGCGGCGCCTGGTAGAGATAGGCGACCAGGGCGTCCGCCGCGGCGTCGTCCAATTGACCGGCAAAGCCGGCCATCTGGGTTGCCGGGCGACCGTGCAGGATCACCTCGCGGGCCTGCGCCGGCTTCAGCCGCGAAAGGCTTTCCGGGAGCAGGGTCGGGCCGCTGCCGCCGAGCCGCCCGGCGCCGTGGCAGGCCTGGCAGTGCTGGCGGTAGAGCGCTTCCCCCGGCGCTTCGCCGGCCTGTGCGAGGGCGCCGAGGAGCAGGCCGAGGGCGAGGCCGATCAGGCGCATGCGACGGCCTCGCGGCTGATCGGCGAGCCGGCGCCCAGGTATGAAGGATGCGCCATCGCGCGCTCGGCGAAGAGCGCCACCACCTGGCCGACGACGATCAGCGTCGGCGGCTTCAACTGGTAGCGCCGCGCCAGCGCCGGCAGCTCGGAAAGGGCGCCGCGGGTCACCTGCTGGCCCGCCTGGGTGCCCTGGCTGACCAGCGCCGCCGGGGTGTCGCTGGCGAGGCCGTGCTCGACCAGGCGCGCGGCGATCTCGGCGAGGTTGCCCAGGCCCATGTAGAACACCAGGGTCTGCTTGCCGCGCGCCAGGCCGGCCCAGTCGAGGTCGAGGCGGCCGTCGTTCTGCAGGTGGCCGGTGACGAAGGTGCAGGACTGGGCGAGGTCGCGGTGGGTCAGCGGGATGCCGGCGTAGGTACTGCAACCGGAGGCGGCGGTGACGCCGGGGACCACCTGGCAGTCGACGCCGGCCTCGAGCAGGCGCTCCAGCTCCTCGGCGCCGCGACCGAAGATGAACGGGTCGCCGCCTTTCAGGCGGACCACCCGGCGTTGCTGCCGGGCCAGGCGCACCAGCAGCTCATTGATTTCTTCCTGCGGCAGGCTGTGGTGGCCGCAGCGCTTGCCGACGTAGATGCGCTGGCAGCTTTCCGGCAGAAGGGCGATCAGCTCGCGGGCGACCAGGCGGTCGTAGACCACCACCTCGGCCTGTTGCAGCAGGGCCCAGGCGCGCAGGGTGAGCAGGCCCGGATCGCCGGGGCCGGCGCCGACCAGGGCGACGCTGCCGGCAGGGAAATCGACATCGAGGAGGGACGGCGGAATCACGGTAGTGTTCATGAGGCTTTCCTTAGACGGCGTGCAGCGCGATGCGCTCGAGGCCGATTTCCTGATCGCTGAGGTAGCAGCCGGGGTCTTCGCCCCAGAGTTCTCCGCCGGCCCAGGCGCGGGTGCGGGTGTTGCCGTTGCAGATGTCCAGCCAGCGGCATTGGCTGCAGCGCCCGACCACCGGTCGCGGGCGCTGGCGCAGTTGCAGGAGCAGCGGGTCGGGGCGCTCGAACCAGAAGTCGGCGAAGCGCTGATGGCGGATGTTGCCGACGCTGTGGTGCCACCAGTAGCTGTCCGGATGCACCTCGCCGGTGTTGTCGATGTTGGCGATGCCCTCGCCCGAGGCGTTGCCGCCCCAGTCCAGCAGCAGCTCGCAGAGACGCGCCAGTTGCTGCGGGCGGCGGCGCTTGAGCCAGTCGAGGAGAAGGATCGCGTCGGCGTCGTTGTTGCCGGTGACGAAGTCGCTGTCGCGCCCCTGCCGGATGTCCTCGTCGGCCCGTTCGAAGAGCAGCGCGAGGGCCTCGCGGGTGCGCCGGTGGTGGGCGTCGAGGGCGCGGCTGCGGCGGCCGCGGCCACTGTAGTTGAGGTGCGAGAGGTAGAACTTCTGCACGTCGAGTTCGCGCATCAGGTCGAGCAGTGCCGGTAGTTGCGCGGCGTTCTCCTCGGTCAGGGTGGTGCGCATGCCTACGCGGATATCCGCCTCGCGGCACAGGCGCATGGCCGCCAGCGCGGCGTCGAAGCTGCCCTGCTTCTGGCGGAAGCGGTCGTGGGTCTCGCGCAGGCCGTCGAGGCTGATGCCGACGTAGTCGAAGCGGGCCTCGGCGACGCGCTGGATGTTGCCTTCGTCGATCAGCGTACCGTTGCTCGACAGCGCCACGAACATCCCGGCCTGGCGCGCATGGGCGGCGATCTCGAAGAGGTCCGGGTGCATCAGCGGCTCGCCGCCGGAGAGGATCAGCACGCGCACTCCGGCGGCGCGCAGGTCGTCGATGCCGCGAAGGATTTCCGCGGTCTCCAGCTCGCCACGGAAGTCGCTGTCGGCGGAGGTGGAGTAACAGTGCTTGCAGGTCAGGTTGCAGCGCCGCAGCAGGTTCCAGATCACCACCGGGGCGCGCCTGCCGCCGGCGCGGCGCGGCGTCGGCGCGTCCTCGGTGAGGCTGCGCAGGTAATGGCTGATCCTCAGCATGGACGTTCCTCCTTCTGCGCCAGGCGCAGGCCGGTCTTCTTCAGGATGCGGCTGCTCACCAGCATCTCGTCGGCGCGACAGTCCTCGCCGAGCAGCAGGCGGATCTGCTGGCGATAGCCTTCGATCTCCGCTTCGCTGCGGCCGTGAACCATGGCGAACAGGTTGTAGCGCCACTGCGGCAGATGGCGCGGGCGCCGGTAGCAATGGCTGACGAAGGACAGCCCGCCGACCAGCCGGCCGAGGCGTTCGATGCGTTCGTCGGCGACGTCCCAGACGGTCATGCCGTTGTGCCGGTAGCCAAGGCGATAGTGGTTGGGCACCGCGGCGATGCGCCGGATCACCCCGGCGTCGCGCAGGCGCTTCAGCAGCGCCAGGGTCTCCGCCTCGCTCAGCCGCAGTTGCGCGGCGATCCACGCCCAAGGGTCGGCGACCAGCGGCAGGCCGGCCTGGGTCAGTTCGATCAGGCGGCGGGCGAGCAGGGCGTCAGAGGGGGAAATGCAGGCCGACATGGTAGGTCGCCTCCTTGGGCAGGTCGAGTACCGCCAGCCCGCTCTCGCGCTCCAGCCGTGCGAGAGTCTCGGCGACCTCCGCCGGGCCGTCGCAGGCGACCACCAGCCACATGTTCAGGGCGTGCTCGCGACGGTAGTTGTGGGCGACCTGCGGCCAGCCAGCGAGCAGCGCGGCGATCTCTTCGAAACGCGCCTCCGGCACGCTCATGGCGGCCAGGGTGAAGGCACCGCCGAGGGGCTCGATATCGAACAGCGGACCGAAGCGGGTCAGGGTGCCGTCGTCGAGCAGGTCGTCCAGGCGGCGCAGGATGTCTTCCTCGCGGCAATCCAGCTCGGCGGCGAGCAGCGCGTAGGGATGCGGCTCCAGCGGCAGGCCGTGTTGCAGGCGGTTCAGCAGGCGCCGGTCGAACTCATCCATGGCGGCGCTCCAGGTCGGCCGGCGGCGCGGTGTAGCGGCCGCCGCACTGCTTGTAGGCGCGCAGGCTGAACAGCCAGCGGTGCGGTGTCTGGCGCAGGGCGTGGCGCTCCAGCAGGGCCTCGATCTGGCGTTCCACTTCGCCGCGCTCGCGGCCGTGGATCATGCAGAACAGGTTGTATGGCCACATCGGCAGGCGACGCGGGCGGCGGTAACAGAGCGAGACGATCGTTTCGTGGGCGAGGGCGCGGCCGACGGCGTCGACCTCCGCGTCGGCGACGTCCAGCACCAGCATGGCGTTGGCGGTATAGCCCAGGGCGCGGTGGTGGAGGATCACCCCGAAGCGGCGGAACAGGCCGTCTTCGTCCCAGCGGCGGACCTGTTCCAGCACTTCGTCTTCGCCGGCGCCGATGCGTTCGGCGAGCACCCGATAGGGCCGGCTGGCCAGCGGCAGGCCCTGTTCCAGCAGGTAGCGCAGGTGTTGCCGCTGCGGCGCGGCGAGGGGTTCGACGGGGTTCATCGGCTGGCCTCCAGGGGAAACGCGAGGTCGATGCAGTAGGCTTCCTGCATCGGCAGGTCGAGGGGTTGCAGGCCGGTGTCGGCGGCGATCTCCGCCAGTACCCGGTCGAGTTGCGCGCGGTCGCCGGCGGTGAGCACGAACCACAGGTTGTAGCGGTGTTCGCGCTGGTAGTTGTGGTTGACCTCGGCGTACTGGCTGATGCGCTCGGCGACCCGTTGCAGACGCTCCTCGGGCACCGCCAGGGCAGCCAGGGTGCTGGCCCCGGCGCGTTGGTGGCGGAGCACCGGGCCGACCCGCGACAACGCGCCGTCGGCTTCCAGGCGACGCAGCCGTTCGAGCACCTCGGCTTCGCTGCAACCCAGGGTCTCGGCCATCCGCCGATAGGGTTCCGCGCAGATCGGCAGGCCTTTCTGGTAGCGGGCGAGGAGGCGGCGGGAGAGGTCGTCCATGGTGCCTCCTAGAGTCCGATGTGCTGGGCGCGGTGGCTGAAGAAGATGCCGCTCGGGCTGCGGGCCGGAAGGCTGCCGATGCGCTTCAGGCGGTACGGGTCCCAGACCTGCAACTGGTCGGCGTCGCGCACCGAGATCCAGACCTGGTCGCCGCGCCCGCTGAATTCCATGTGCAGTACGCCGGGGCCAGGACGCAGGGTTTCGATCACTTCGTGGGTCTCGCTGTCGATGACCTGCACCTTGTCGTTGTCCGGGTAGGCGAAGTTGACCCAGATCTGCCGGTCGTCCGGTCGAGTCATGACGAACACCGGCTGGCCGGCGACGTCGATGGCGTCGGTCTGCTTCCAGTCGCGCGCGTCGAGCACCAGCACCTGGTGATGGCCGACCGCCGGGACGAAGGCCTGGTCGCTGGCGATGGTCCAGCCCTCCAGGTGCGGCATCTTGTACACCGGCAGCTTGCGTTGGCCGCGGCCGTAGTCGCCGAGTACGCGCCTGACGCCGCGCTCCGGGTGCCAGAGGTCGAGCTGGGCCATGCCGTCCTCGCCGAACAGCCCGGCCATGTAGTAGCGCCCGTCGGGGCTGATGAGGGCGTCGTAGGGTTGCTTGCCGATATCGCGGAAGCGGGTCAGGTGCGGCGTGTCGCCCTGGCTGAAGTCGGCGATCCAGATCTCGCCGCTGTCGAACAGGCTGAACACGAAGCGCTGCCCGGGCGCGTCGACCAGGCCGACCACCCGGGAGTTCCTGTCCTGGCCGGGGAGGCGGGTGGCGGGAATCTCGGCGACCAGCTCCAGGGTGCGGCTGTCGAACACCTTGACCCCGCCCGGCTCGTAGTTGGATACCGCGACCAGCCGACCGTCCTGGCTGATCGCTCCGCCGATGCTGTTGCCGCCCTGGATCAGGCGCTTGTCGATGCGCTGGGCCAGCAGGTCGAGCTTGGTCAGGCCGCCGTCGCGACCGAATACGTAGGCGTAGCGCTGGTCGCGGGAGAACACCAGGGAGGCGTGGGACAGGTCGCCGAGGCCTTCGACCCGCGCCAGCGAGGTCTTCGCCGTGCCGTCGAGGATCTGCACGCTGCCGTCGGCGCGTTCGATCAGCACGCCGAGGTCGCCGCTGCCGCGCAAGGGCGGCTGCTGGCTACAGCCGGCGAGCAGGGCGAGGAGAAGCGGCGCGAGGGGACGCAGGTTCATGGGGCGATCTCTCCTTCGATCAGGCGGTCCACCAGCCAGCCGGCGTCGTCTTCGCTGAGCAGGCCGGCCCAGGGGGGCATCGGGGTTTGCGGACGGCCCATGAGCACGGTGGCGACCAGCGATTCGCGCGGCTTGCCGCGCAGGGCCTCGGGGGTCAGCGCCGGGCCGAGGCCGCCGGTCAGGCGCAGGCCGTGGCAGGAGCCGCAGTCCTGCAACAGCAGGTGACGCAACTGGGCCTGGCGACGGGCATCGGGATGCTCGTCGGCCAGGCCCGGAAGAGGACAGGCGAACGTCAGCGCGAGGGCCAGCCACAAGGCGTGGCTGGCGGCGCGCCGGAAGTCCGGAGGGGCGTTCATTTCTGCGACAGGACCCACTTCGCCAGGGTCTGCGCCTCGTCGTCGCTGACCGCGTTCGGCGGCATCGGGATCGGGCCCCAGACGCCCTGGCTGCCGTTCTTGATCCGCTGCGCGAGTTCCGCTTCGGCGCCGGCCTGGCCGGCGAACTTGGCGGCGACGTCCTTGTAGGCCGGGCCGACCATCTTGGTATCGATGGCATGGCAGGCCACGCAGCCCTTGTTCTTGAACAGCACTTCGGGGTCTTCGGCCCAGGCGCCCTGGGCGAGCAGGGTGCCGGTGGCGAGCAGCGAAAGCAGTGCGTACGGTTTCATCACGGTTCCTCGTAGGGGGGAGCGTGCGGGGCGTGCCCCGCACGCGGGTCTCAGTACACGTCGTGCTGGGTGTTGTAGACGTTGAACTTGCCGGTCGGGGTGATCAGCCGCGGGTCCTTGACCACGGCCTTGAGCTTCAGGGTCTTGTCGTCCACCACCACCAGCGCGGAGCTGTCGTTCTTGCCGTTCCACACCGAGAACCAGACTTCATCGCCGCGCTTGTTGTACTCGGGCTGCACCACCCGCTTGGCGCCTTCGCCGAGATCGGCCCATTCGGCGATCGGCAGCACCTGGTACTTGGCGTCGAGGTTCTTCAGGTCGAACACCGCGACGCTCTGGCTGATCCTGGCGTCGGGGTTGAAGGTGGTGTCGACGTAGAGGTGCGAGGACTTCGGATGGGTCTTGATGAACAGCGAGCCGCCGCCCTGGCCCTGTAGTTCGGCGACTTTCTTCCAGGCGTACTGCGGATGGTTCTTCGGATCGGTGCCGATCAGCGAGATGCTGCCGTCGCCCAGGTGGCTGGTGCTCCACACCGGGCCGTACTTGGGATGCACGAAGTTGGCGCCACGCCCCGGGTGCGGGGTCTTGCCGACGTCGACCAGGGCCGACAGGCGACGGTCCTTGGAGTCGATCACGGCAACCTTGTTGGAGTTGTTGGCGGCGGTCATGAAGTAGCGGTGGCTGCTGTCCCAGCCGCCGTCGTGGAGGAACGGCGCCGCACCGATGCTGGTGACGGTGAGGTTGTCGATATCCTTGTAATTGACCAGCAGGACCTTGCCGGTCTCCTTCACGTTGACGATGAACTCGGGGTGCTCGTGGGAGGCGATGATCGCCGCCACGCGCGGTTCCGGGTGGTAGGTCTGGGTGTCTACGGTCATGCCGCGGGTGGAGACGATCTGCTTCGGTTCCAGGGTCTCGCCGTCCATGATCGCGAACTGCGGCGGCCAGTAGGCGCCGGCGATGGTGTAGCGGTCCTCGTAGCCCTTGAACTTGGAGCTTTCCACCGAGCGCGCCTCGATGCCGATCTTGATCTCGGCGACCTTGGTCGGCTCCTTGGCCCACAGGTCGATCATGTCGATCCGCGCGTCGCGGCCGATCACCAGCAGGTAGCGGCCGGAAGCGGACATCCGCGAGATATGCACGGCATAGCCGGTATCGATGACCTTGACGATCTTCTTGCTGTCGCCGTCGACCAGGGCGATCTGCCCGGCGTCGCGCAGGGTCACCGAGAACAGGTTGGGCAGGTCGAGGTCGTTGAGCTGTTTCTTCGGCCGGTCCTCCGGCTTCACCAGCACCTTCCACGATTCGCGCATCTCCGGCATGCCCCACTCCGGCGGTTGCGGCGGGGTGTGCTGGATGTACTTGGCCATCAGGGTGATCTGTTCCTTGCTCAGCTCGCCGGAGCTGCCCCAGTTCGGCATGCCCAGCGGGGTGCCGTAGGTGATCAGCGCTTCCAGGTATTGCTGGCCGCGTTGCTGGGTGATGTCCGGGGTCAGCGGCTTGCCGGTGGCGCCCTTGCGCAGGACGCCGTGGCAACCGGCGCAGCGTTGGAAGTAGATCTGCTTGGCCTCGTTGAACTCGCTTTCACTCATGTCGGGGGCACCGTTGGTGCGCACCACGTGAGCGGGATCGACGGCGGAAGCGGCACCCTGGTATTGCTCGGCGGCTTTCATGTCGTCCTTGGCGTGAGCGGTGGCCAGGCCCAGCAGCGTCAGCGAGGCGAGCAAGGTGCCCACCAGTGGCTTGCCAAATGGCATGGTCTATCTCCTCAGGAGCCCTGCGAGGCGCTCCCTTAGCAGTGTTTTGGGGGTGGCTGCGTCGGGAACTCCCGGGAATTCATGGCGCGAAAGGATCATAGAAAGCAGGGTCTTTACCCTTGCTTGACCGGAATCAAGATTGCGTTGCTTTGCGCTTGTGGCACCTTCCAACTGTGAATAGCGTGCGGTCCTAATCCCTAGCGCAGGAGTAGGACATGCGGGACGCGACACCCTTCTACGAGGCCACCGGCCATGAGATCGAGGTCTTCGAGCGCGCCTGGCGGCACGGCCTGCCGGTGTTGCTCAAGGGCCCCACCGGTTGCGGCAAGACCCGCTTCGTCCAGTACATGGCGCGGCGCCTGGAACTGCCGCTGTACAGCGTCGCCTGCCACGACGACCTGGGCGCCGCCGACCTGCTCGGCCGCCATCTGATCGGCGCCGACGGCACCTGGTGGCAGGACGGCCCGCTGACCCGCGCGGTGCGCGAAGGCGGTATCTGCTACCTGGACGAAGTGGTGGAGGCGCGCCAGGACACCACGGTCGCCATCCACCCGCTGGCCGACGACCGCCGCGAGCTGTACCTGGAGCGCACCGGCGAGACGTTGCAGGCGCCGCCTTCGTTCATGCTGGTGGTGTCCTACAACCCCGGCTACCAGAACCTGCTCAAGGGCCTGAAGCCCAGCACCCGGCAGCGTTTCGTCGCGTTGCGCTTCGACTACCCGGCGGCGCAGCAGGAGGCACGCATCCTGGTCGGCGAGAGCGGTTGTGCCGAGGCCCTGGCGCAGCGCCTGGTGCAGTTGGGCCAGGCGCTGCGGCGGCTGGAGCAGCACGACCTGGAGGAAGTCGCCTCGACCCGCCTGCTGATCTTCGCCGCGCGCCTCATCGGCGACGGCATGGACCCGCGCGAGGCGTGCCGGGTGGCGCTGGCCGAACCGCTCTCGGACGACCCGGCGACGGTGGCGGCGCTGATGGACATCGTCGATCTCCATGTCGCCTGATACCGTCGAGCGGCGCCTGCCCGGCGACCTGGCGATGTGGTTCTTCATCCTCGCCGAACTCAGCGTGTTCAGCCTGCTGCTGCTGGCGTTCGCCGGCGCCCAGGCCTGGCAGCCGGAGCTGTTCCGTGCCGGCCGGGAGCAACTGGATAGCCGCTGGGGCCTGTTGCTGACCGTGGCCCTGCTCAGCTCCGGCTGGCTCGCCGCGCTGGCGGTGCATGCGGTGCGCCGCGGACGGCCGCGCCAGGCGAGCGGCTGGTTGCTGGCGGCGCTGCTGCTGGCGCTGGTCTACGTCGGACTGAAGCTGCACGAGTACGGGCGGCTCGCCGATCTCGGCCTGGACATCGAGCACGACACTTTCTTCACCCTCTACTGGTGCCTGACCGGCTTCCATTTCCTCCACGTCCTGCTCGGCCTGCTGATCCTCGGCTGGCTGGCGCAGGCCTGCTGGCGCCGGTGTTATACGCCGCAGGCTTGCTCGGGACTGGAGTCGGGAGTGCTCTACTGGCACATGGTCGACCTGGTCTGGGTGCTGCTGTTCCCGCTGGTCTACGTCCTGCAATGAGGTGCCGATGCGAACCCTGACCCTCTGCTGGCTGGCGTTGCTGGCGCTGGCCGTGACCGGTGTGCTGCTGGGCGGCGCCGGCGACTCTCCCTGGCTGCTGGCGGCGGTGCTGGCCTGCGCGGTGGCCAAGGGTTGGCTGATCGGCGAGCGCTTCATGGAGCTGGCCCATGCCCCGGCGCTATGGCGCCGCCTGCTGCTGGCCTGGCCGCTGCTGATGGCCCTGGCGGTGGGCGCTGCGCTGTACCTGGCGCGGATGAATAACTGAGTAAATCGTTCGGGAATCTTGATTGCCATCAAGCGGGTTCGCCGCCACCGCTTCCTAGAATCGCCGCACCACCCATTCCAGGAGGCCGCATGTCCGAGACCTTTACCAAAGGCATGGCCAGGAACATCTATTTCGGCGGGAGTGTGTTCTTCATCCTGCTGTTCCTGGCCCTGACCTACCACACCGAGAAGACCCTGCCCGAGCGCACCAACGAGGCCGCGATGAGCGCCGCGGTGGTGCGCGGCAAGCTGGTCTGGGAACAGAACAACTGCGTCGGCTGCCACACCCTGCTCGGCGAGGGCGCCTACTTCGCGCCGGAGCTGGGCAACGTGGTCGGACGCCGTGGCGGCGAGGAGGGCTTCAACACCTTCCTCCAGGCCTGGATGAAGATCCAGCCGCTGAACGTGCCGGGCCGCCGCGCCATGCCGCAGTTCCATCTCAGCGAGGGCCAGGTCGACGACCTGGCCGAGTTCCTCAAGTGGAGCTCGAAGATCGATACCAACCAATGGCCGCCGAACAAGGAGGGTTGATGATGTCGCCCAATGGCTCCCTGAAATTCGCCTCGCAGGCGGTCGCCAAACCCTACTTCGTGTTCGCCCTGATCCTCTTCGTCGGGCAGATCCTGTTCGGCCTGATCATGGGCCTGCAGTACGTGGTCGGCGACTTCCTGTTCCCGGCGATCCCCTTCAACGTCGCGCGCATGGTGCACACCAACCTGCTGATCGTCTGGCTGCTGTTCGGCTTCATGGGCGCTGCCTACTACCTGGTGCCGGAGGAGAGCGACTGCGAGCTGTACAGCCCGAAGCTGGCCTGGATCCTGTTCTGGGTATTCGCCGCCGCCGGCGTGCTGACCATCCTCGGCTACCTGCTGGTGCCCTACGCCGGCCTGGCCAGGCTCACCGGCAACGAACTGTGGCCGACCATGGGCCGCGAGTTCCTCGAACAGCCGACCATCAGCAAGGCGGGCATCGTGATCGTCGCCCTGGGCTTCCTGTTCAACGTCGGCATGACCGTGCTGCGCGGGCGCAAGACCGCCATCAGCATGGTCCTGATGACCGGCCTGATCGGCCTCGCCCTGCTGTTCCTGTTCTCCTTCTACAACCCGGAAAACCTCACCCGCGACAAGTTCTACTGGTGGTGGGTGGTGCACCTGTGGGTGGAAGGCGTGTGGGAACTGATCATGGGTGCGATCCTCGCCTTCGTGCTGGTGAAGATCACCGGAGTCGACCGCGAGGTGATCGAGAAGTGGCTCTACGTGATCATCGCCATGGCGCTGATCAGCGGCATCATCGGCACCGGCCACCACTACTTCTGGATCGGCGTGCCCGGCTACTGGCTGTGGCTCGGCTCGGTATTCTCGGCGCTGGAGCCGCTGCCGTTCTTCGCCATGGTGCTGTTCGCCTTCAACACCATCAACCGCCGCCGCCGCGACTATCCGAACCGCGCGGTCGCACTGTGGGCCATGGGCACCACGGTGATGGCCTTCCTCGGCGCGGGAGTGTGGGGCTTCATGCATACCCTGGCGCCGGTCAACTACTACACCCACGGCACCCAGCTCACCGCCGCCCACGGCCACATGGCCTTCTATGGCGCCTACGCGATGATCGTGATGACCATCATCTCCTACGCCATGCCGCGCCTGCGCGGGATCGGCGAGGCGATGGACAACCGCTCGCAGGTCCTGGAGATGTGGGGCTTCTGGCTGATGACCGTGGCGATGGTGTTCATCACCCTGTTCCTCTCCGCGGCCGGGGTGCTGCAGGTCTGGCTGCAACGGATGCCGGCGGACGGCGCGGCGATGACCTTCATGGCCACCCAGGACCAGCTGGCGATCTTCTACTGGCTGCGCGAAGGCGCCGGGGTGGTGTTCCTCATCGGCCTGGTCGCCTACCTGCTGAGCTTCCGGCGCGGCAAGGCGGCCGCCTGAGATGGCCTTCGCCGTCGAGCTGGAGGAATGGGTCGGCGCCCACTGGCACCGCTTCATCACCCGCCATGCCAGCGGCGAGTTCGAGGCGGCGCGGGTGACCCTGGAGAGCATGCGGCGTCCGCTCGGCATGCTCTTCCGGGCGCTCGGCGGCGCACCGGGGGTAGCCCTCGAGGCGACCCCGGCGCGCCGCCTGCTGCTACGCCGCACCTGGTTGCAGCGGGTCGCCGGGACCTGCGAGCAGGCCCCGGTGTCCTGGTTCAACGGCGACAGCCTGCGCCTGCCGGAATCCCTCGCGGTCTATCCGCAGGCCGAGCTGAACCGCGAACTGTATCGCTGGCTGGCGCTGCTGGCGGCCAGCGCCGGGCCGCTGCGGCACTGGGCCCAGGACAACCAGCGCTGGGCGCGGCAGTTGCTCGATGCCTATCCGGCGCTGCGCCCGCGCTACGCCCGGCTGGTCGCCGCGCATCTGCGCCAGCGTCCGTCGCTGGACGATTGCCCGGCGGCAGACGCCGAACTGGAAATCGCCCTGCGCCGCGCGCTTGCCGAGCCGGGCAGCGTCGAGCGCTTCCCGCGAGTCGAGCGGGCGCCCTGGCCGGTGCCGCTGTGGCTGTATCCCGGCGAGCGCTGGACGCCTTCCGCCAGCGCGGAGGACGGCGAGGAAGCGGCCGCCGGCGCCGGCAAGCGCCAGGTCGCCCGCAGCGGAGCGCGCAAGCGCGCCGAGCGCGTCGAGGAGCGCGACAGCGAGCGCAACCTGCTGCTGTTCCGCCTGGAAAGCCTGCTCAGTTGGTCGGAGCACCTGGCCCTGGACCGCTGTAGCGACGACGAGGACGACCCGGACGGCGCGCGCGTCGCCGAAGACCTCGACTACCTGTCGCTGTCGCGCCAGCGCACGCAGAAGGGCGGCGGCCTGCGCCTGGATCTCGACCTGCCGGCCGCCGACTACGATGACCTGCCGCTCGGCCCCGGGCTGAAGCTGCCCGAGTGGGACTATCGGCAGCAGCGCCTGCTGAGCGACCACGTGCTGCTGCAACCGATGCGGCCGCGCGGCGCGACCAGCGCCAGCCTGCCGGCGCACCTGGAGAAGACCGCGCTGCATCTGCGCCGCCAGTTCGCCTGCCTGCGCGACGGTCGCCAACGCCTGCGCCAGCAGCCGCAAGGCGACGAGATCGACCTCGATGCCTGGCTCGACTTCCAGGTCGAGCGGCGGCGCGGCGGTTCCACCCAGCCAGGCCTGTTCCTCGAACAGCGGCCGCGCCGGCGCGACCTCGCCTGCCTGTTGCTGGCGGACCTGTCGATGTCCACCGAAGCCTACCTCGACGACCAGCGGCGAGTGATCGACAGCATCGTCGACAGCCTGCTGCTGTTCGGCGAGGCGTTGCAGGCGCTGGGCGACCCCTTCGCGCTGTACGGGTTTTCCTCGGTGCGCCGGCAGCAGGTGCGCTGGCAGGTGCTGAAGGACTTCGACGAAGGCTACGGCGGCGAGGTCCGCGGTCGCGTGCTGGCGCTCTCGCCGGGCTACTACACGCGGATGGGCGCGGCGATCCGCCGGGCCAGCCAGGTGCTCGGCGGGCAGCCGCAGAAGCGTCGCCTGCTGTTGCTGTTGAGCGACGGCAAGCCCAACGACCTGGACCGCTACGAGGGCCGCTACGGCATCGAGGACACCCGCCAGGCGGTGATCGAGGCGCGCAGCCAGGGACTGGTGCCCTTCTGCATCACCATCGACAAGGAGGCGGCGGACTACCTGCCCTACCTGTTCGGCGCCGACGGCTTCGCGCTGGTCGAGCGCGCCGGGCAGTTGCCCGAGCGCCTGCTCCAGCTCTATCGGCGCCTGCGCCGCTGAGATGCCTCAGGGAGCATCGCGCGGCAACCAGAGCATCATGCCCAGGCAGAACAGCGCCAGCCCGACGCAGAACCAGGCGAAGCGCCGCTGCCGGCGACCCTGGAGCTGGTGCTGGGAAGCGCTGGGCAGCGGCATGCCGCACTGTTCGCAGGCGCTTTCCGCGCCTTCGGTTTCATGGAGGCAATACAGGCATTGGCGCATGGGCGTTCTCGCGGGCTCGACCCCGCCAGCTTGCCGGCGGACGGGCCGTGGCGCGCTTGACCGCGATCAAGCGGCGGCGCTGTTCACTCGAAGCACTCCAGGCGTTCGCGGTCGAGGATGCTGATTTCGCGGCCGTCGAGGTGGATGATGCCCTCGTCGCCGAGGCGGTGCATGATTCGCGAGAAGGTTTCCGGCTGGATCGACAGGTGACCGGCCACCAGTTGCTTGGCCACCGGGATTTCCACCCGGCAGTTCTCCCCCGGCGCGTGGGCGGCGAGGGTCAGCAGGTAGCGCACCACGCGGTGGGTGGCGTTCTTCAGGGAAAGCGTCTCGATCTCGTCGATGCGCTGGTGCAGGCGGGTGCTGAGCTTGGCCAGCAGGGCCAGGGCCAACGGGGTGTTGTCCTGCAACTGGCGCAGGTAGGCCTTGTTGGAGAAACGGAACAGCTGGCTGGGCACCACGGCCTGGGCGGTGGCCACGTAGTTCGGGGTGTCCATGAACATCATCGCCTCGGCGAAGGTGTTGCGTTCGTTGGTCACTTCGAGAATCTTCTCCTGGCCTTCCGGGGTCAGCCGGTAGATCTTCACGCAGCCGGAAATCAGGTAGTAGAAGGCGTGCGCCGGCTCGCCCTGGCGGAACACGTAGGCGCCCTTGTCGAGGTTGACCAGGTCGCTGCTGGCGAGCAGTTCCTGGAGCTGGACGGGAGAAAGCGGTTCGAACAGGTGGTGGCTTTGCAGCAACTGCTGGTGGACGCGCTGGAATTCCATGCTGGGAAGGCTCGCGATGATGAGGGGACTGCCCACTGTAGCGGGCCCGGCGCAGGTCATCTTGATGCACGGCAAGCTCGCGGCGGGTGGGCGCTGCCGTCGGTCCGGCGAGCGGAACTATTACAGCGTGTAAGCCAAGGCTTACAAACGGCGGTGGTTTTGGCTGCTTTCTCCCCCTCGCGGAGATGCGTAATCTTCAAACCGTCAGGACATTGCGCAGGAAGCGCCAAAGACAATACGGAAACTCAGGGAATCCACCATGGATGGTGGCGTAGCACGGATGTCAGGATAGAGGTCTGCAAAACCCCGCCCAAAAGGCGGGGTTTTTTATTGCCCGCGAAAAACCGCGTCGCTCAGACCACGCCTTCCAGCAGCGAGCGCAGCAGCTCGACGCTGGCGTGCTGGCGCTGCGCGTCGCGGTAGACCAGGCCGACCTTCAGCGGGATGCGCGGTTCGCTGAGCGGTTTCCACAGCAGCCGCTGGTTCGAGTGCATCTGCCGTGCCTTGCCCGGTAGAACGGTGGCGAAGCGGGTCTGCGGCAGGCTGTCGAGAATCCCGCTCATGTGGTTCAGTTCCGCCTGCACCCGCGGCCGCCGGCCGATCGCGGCGAGTTGCTCCTGCCAGATCTGGCGCGCACGGAACTCCTCGCCGAGCAGCAGCATCGGCAACTCCGCGGCCTGGGCCAGGGACACCTTCCTGAATTCCTTCAACGGGTGTTCCTCGGGGATCACCAGCTGCAATTCGTCTTCGTACAGCTCGACGCTGTGCAGGCCCGGCTGGCGCGGCGGCAGGAAACCGATGCCGATGTCCAGGTTGCCGGTGAGCAGGCGCCGCTCGATGTCGATTCCCGACAGTTCGTAGATCTGCACCCGCAGGTGCGGCTGCGCGGCATGCAGGCGTTCGACCATGTACGGCACCAGGCTGGCGTTGACCGTCTGCAGCACGCCGATCGCCAGGCTGCGCGGGGTCTGCCCGCGGAATACGCGCATCGCCTCGCGGGCCCTTTCCAATCCCTCCAGCAGCGGTACCGCATGGTTGTACAGGGTGTGGGCGGCGACGGTCGGCAGCAGGCGCTTGCCGCTGCGCTGGAACAGCGAGACGTCGAGGTTCTGCTCCAACTGGCGGATCTGCTGCGAGAGGGCCGGTTGCGACAGGGCCAGGCGTTCGGCGGCGCGGCCGACGTGGCCTTCCTCGTAGAGCGCGACGAAATAGCGGAGTTGGCGAAAATCCATAAGCTGTTCTTATCGATGAAACTGGAAAATCGAAATGGAGTGGGTCCCGCGTGAGGCACTAGTCTAGCTGCATTGGCGGTACATCGGGTGGTCGCGGAGCAATGGAGCAGATAGTCGTAAACGGTGTTTTCATAGGTAAAGTCGAAGAAACCTGGGGCGGATTGGTCAGCGCGATCGACAAGCTGCCGGTCGAGCAGGAGTTCTGGCTGGGCCACGATGGCCTGCCCGGCGACGAACAGGCCGACATCCGCCACCACGGCGGCCTTGAGCGCGCTCTTCATCACTATCCCGCCGAGCACTACCGCTACTGGCGCAAGCGCCACCCGCTGAACCGCTGGCAACTGCCGGCGTTCGGCGAGAACATCTCGACCTACGGCATCACCGAAGCCGAGGTCTGCATCGGCGACCAGTTCCATTGGGGCGATGCCCTGCTGGAAGTCAGCCAGCCGCGTTCGCCCTGCTATCGCCAGGGCCAGCGCTGGAATCTTCCCGAGCTGCCCGACGAATTGCAGAGCGGCGGCCGCTGCGGCTGGTTCTATCGGGTCCTGCGCAGCGGCATGGTGACTCCCGGGGACGAGCTGAAGCTGGTCCAGCGGCATTACCCTGAACTGACCGTCGCCCGCCTGTTGCAGTGGTATTTCGGCGATCCCCTGGAGCCTCTCGGGTTGCGCCAGATGATGGCCTGCGACGCGCTATCCCAGCGTTGGCGCAAGACAGCGGCGAAACGCCTGTCCAGCGGCGTGGTGGAAGACTGGGGGCCGCGCCTGCGCGGACCGTCGGATTACCGGGAGCATGCCTCTTGAGCGACTACCTGATCACCCTGAGCCAGTCCGGCCGGCTGTTGGCCAGCATGACGGTGAGCGCCGCGCGCTTTGCCGAGGTGCGCGAGCTGATGCGCCAGCGCTTCCCCGCCGGCGACGGCTTCGAACTGCGCATCGAAACGCGCCGGGAAAGCCGCCGGCTGCTGGAACAGGGGCCGCAGGGCGTGCGCTTGCTGGCGGTGGAGTACATGACCGAGGAACTGAAAGATGGCTGATGCGCTGGATAGCCTGCGCCTGATGCGCACCCAGGAACGGCCCGAACAGGTGTTCGTCCGTGGCCAGGGCTCGTGGCTGTGGGACAGCGACGGACGCGCCTTCCTCGACTTCACCCAGGGCCTGGCGGTGAACTGCCTTGGCCACAGTCCCAGCGTGCTGGTCCAGGCCCTGGCCCGGCAGGCGCGGGAGCTGGTCAGCGCCGGCCCCTGCCTGCTCAACCGGCCGGTGCTGGCATTGGCGCAGCGCCTGTGCCTGGCGACCGGCAGCGACCAGGCCTACTTCCTCACCAGCGGCGCCGAGGCCAACGAAGCGGCCATCGCCCTGGCGCGCAAGTGGGGCCGCCTGCATCGCGGCGGCGCGCAACGGATCGTCAGCACTGTCAACAGCATCCATGGACGTACCTCGGGCACCCTGACGGCTTGTGGCAAGCCGGCGCAGCATGGCCTGGAGGGATTCGCCAGGGTGCCGTTCAACGACCTCGACGCCATGGCCGCGGCCATCGACGAAGAGACGGTGGCGGTGATGCTGGAGCCGGTGCAGGGCGATGCCGGGGTGATCCCGGCGACCCTCGACTACCTGCGTGGCATCGAGCGGCTGTGCCGGCAGCGTGGCGTCCTGTTGATCCTCGACGAGGTGCAGACCGGCATCGGCCGCTGCGGCGCGCTGCTGGCGGAGGAACTGTACGGGGTACGCGCCGACATCGTTACCCTCGGCAAGGGCCTCGGCGCCGGGGTGCCGCTGTCGGCGCTGCTGGCGCGTGGCAACGCCTGCTGCTTCGAACCGGGAGACCAGCTTGGCACCCACCACGGCAACGCGTTGATGACCGCTGCCGGGCTGGCGGTACTGAATACCGTGCTGGAGCCGGGTTTCCTGGAGCAGGTGCGCGAGCAGGGCACTCACCTGCGCGATGGCCTGGCCCGTGTCGCGCGTCGCTATGGGCATGGTCCGCTGCGCGGCCAGGGACTGTTCTGGGGGCTGCCGCTGATCGGCCAGCGCGCGCCGGCGGTGGTTCGCGCGGCGTTCGGCGAAGGCCTGCTGATCAACGCGCCGCAGCCGCATTGCCTGCGTTTTTCCCCGGCGCTGACGGTGAGCCGGGCCAACGTCGACGAAATGCTGCGGCGACTGGAGCGGGCCCTGGCCCGGGTCGCCAACCGACACGAGGAGGTGGCCTGATGCGCGCCCTGGTATTGCAACACGTTCCCTTCGAAGGCAGCGCGCGGATCGGCGACTGGATCGGCCGCCACTGCGAGCACGAGCACGTCTGCTACCTCTACGCCGACGCCCACCTGCCTGCGCTGGACAGCTTCGACCTGCTGGTGGTGATGGGCGGGCCGATGAGCGTCCACGACGAAGCGCAATATCCCTGGCTGGTGGCGGAGAAGCGTTTGATCCGCGCGGCGCTGGATGCCGGCAAGAAGGTCCTCGGCATCTGCCTCGGCGCGCAGCTGCTGGCCCAGGCGCTGGGGGCTGCGGTACGCCCGGGACGCCAGGCGGAGATCGGCTGGTGGCCGCTGCACAGGTACAGCCAGGCGCTGGGCTCGCCGCTGGGCGAGCGCCTGCCGGAACGGCTGATGGCGTTCCACTGGCACGGCGAGACCTTCGACCTGCCAGCCGGCAGCGTGCCGCTCTATGGTTCGGCTGCCTGCGCCAACCAGGGCTTCATCTGGAACGAGCAGGCTATCGGCCTGCAATGTCACCTGGAAAGCACCGCGGAGAGCATCAAGGCGCTGCTCGATGCCTGCCCGCAGGACCTGCAACGGGAAGGGGCGGTGCAGAGCGCCGGGAGGATCCGCCAGGGTGTCGCGCATTGCCGCGAGGTGGCGCCGGTGCTGTTCCTGTTGCTCGATTACCTGGCGCATCGGCCGGCGGAGATCGCACGCCGGGCCTGATCGCCAGAAAGATTCCTCTGTCCTCGCATGCGCCTCCGGACGTCGTTTGGGTCCTGTGGGGCGCTTTTTTTATTCTAGGCTGCGTGCTTTCCCAACCAGGGCTCCAGTAGTGCCAGGTCGCGACGCAGGCTTTCGGCGAACAGGTGCAGGCGGGTGGGGTTGTCCAGCTCGCCGGGCTGGATGCCGACGAAGGTGAAGGTTTCGTCGTGCTCTCGGGCGGCGACATTGATACTGACGGTGCCGTCGTAGTGCATCCGGCACTGGCAGTCGTAGCCTTCCAGCGCCTGGTTCAGGCTGCGCTGGATCTCGCCGAGATCGGGGTGCTTGTTCTTGCTCATCGCATCGCTCATGCAAGGGGATGGGGCTTTCTTCTCGTGCAGGGCGAGTCGGGTGGATGCGTCGACGACCTCGGGACCGAGGGGCGGCGTAGCCTCCCGGCCGGCGCGGCGTCTGGGCTTCCCGCCCGGACATTGCTTCCTGTATCGCCAGGGTAGGGGTGCCTCCGCTATCGTTTCGCGATGCAAATGCACTAGCACCGCTAGTGCAATCGTCACGCGTGCGCGGTCAGGGCGGGCGGGCATCCTTGCTGCCCCCGGAAAATCGCTCCATCCAAGAGGAACAGCATGAACGACCAGGTACTGCGTACCCAGACCGACCGCCGCCAGTTGCAGCAGATCATCGCCGGTCTTACCGAAGGGGTGATCCTGATCGAGCCGGACCAGCGCATCCTCTGGGCCAACGAGGCGGCCCTGGCGATGCACGGCGTCGATTCGCTGGAAGGCCTGGGCGCCGATACCGGCGAGTATCGCGAGCGCTTTCGCCTGCGCTACCGCAACAATCATCCGCTGCAGGAGGGCCAGTACCCGGCCGAGCGCCTGGTGGCTGGCGAGTGCTTCAGCGACGTGGTGGTGGAAGTGTTTCCCGCCGCCGACGAGGACACCCGCTGGGTGCACCGCGTGCGCGGGTTGGTGCTGACCACCCCCGAGGACAAGCCCGACTGCCTGGTGCTGATTCTCCACGACGCCACCGAGTGGGCCAGCGCCGAGCAGCGCTTCGAGAAGACCTTCAATGCCAACCCGGCGCCGGCGGTGATCTGCCGGCTCAGCGACTACCGCTACGTGAAGGTCAATGTCGGTTTCCTGGAAATGACCGGCTATGCCCGCGACCAGGTGATCGGCCGTTCGGTGTACGAGCTGGACGTACTCGACCAGGCCGAGCGCCGCGAACTGGCGGTGGAGCGCCTGGGCGCCGGCGAGACCATCCCGCAGATGGAGGCGAGCCTGCGGGTGGCGGAGGGCGGACGCAAGTGCGTGGTGGTCGCCGGGCAACCGATAGAGGTCGGCGAGGAGGCCTGCATGCTCTTCACCTTCACCGATCTCGAACCGCGGAAGAAGGCCGAGGAGGCCCTGCGCAAGAGCGAGGAGCGCTTCGCCAAGGCCTTCCGCATGGCACCGGTGCCGAGCCTGGTGCTGTACGGCGACGACCTGCAGGCGCTGGACATCAACCAGGCCTTCAGCGAAACCTTCGGCTACCAGGCCGAGGAACTGCTCGGCGAGTCCACCGTCGCCTGCGGGCTGTGGCAGGACGGCGGCGCCGAGCGCCTGGGCGAGCTGCTGGCGCAGAGCGGCAGCGTGCGCAACGTCCAGCTGCGCCTGCAGCACAAGGATCGCAACGGCCTGGACTGCCTGGTCTCGGCCGAGGCGGTGAGCCTCAACGAGCAGGACTGCGTGCTGGTGGCCTTGCTGGACATCAGCGACCGGCGGCGCACCGAAATGGAGCTGGTGCACGCCATCGAGACGGTGATGCAGGACGCTTCCTGGTTCAGCCGCACCCTGATCGAAAAGCTCGCCAACGTGCGCCGCGCCAACGCGCCGGGCACCGGCGCCGAACTGGCCGACCTGACTGCGCGCGAGCGCGAGGTGTTCGACCTCATCTGCCAGGGCCTGGCGGACAAGGAGATCGCCAAGGAACTGGGCCTGGCGCCGAACACCGTGCGCAACCACGTGGCGACCATCTACGCCAAGCTCGATGTCCACAGCCGTGGCGAGGCCATCGTCTGGGCACGCGAACGCGGATTCGCGCCGGAGCCGCGCAACGGCAACGGGCGCAAATAAACGAAGAGGGTACGAATGCACCAGGGCGGCTGGTGCATTCGTACCTGTCGCCCGCTCCCGTCGGCGCCGACACTGGCGCAGCACGCCCGGCATGCCCCCGCCCGTGGTCGTGCACCTTTTCTCTGCGGCGCGAGCCGCGCCGTCCGCACGTCTGTTCCCCTCGCCAGTTTCGCTCTGGCGGGGGGCTTCCCGCGTCCTTTCGAATATTTGCCCCTCTGCCTCTGCTGGTGCGCGACGGCATCCTGCCGGCCGTTTGCGAATGCTCGGGACTGGTGTCGTGAAATTTTAATTGTTATTTTTCATGAAAAATGACCAATATAATTTCACGGAGGTCGCGATGTTCCTGCAATCCAACGAGCATGTCGGCACTTACTACGCCGCCGTCAATCCCGAACTGATCCAGCCGCGCCAGTCCCTGGAGGGCGACCTCGACTGCGAGGTGCTGGTGGTCGGCGCCGGTTTCAGCGGCTTGCACACGGCGCTGCGGCTGGTCGAAGGCGGACGCCAGGTATGCGTCATCGAAGCCAGCCGGATCGCCTGGGCGGCCTCCGGGCGCAACGGCGGGCAGGCGCTGCCCGGCTGGTCCAGCGACCTGCCGCCGCTGGAGGCCGACCTCGGCTACGAAGGCGCACGCCGTCTCTGGGACGGCATGCTCTGGGCGGCCGGCGAGATGCGCGAGTTGCCGCAGCGACATGGCTTCGACTGCGACTACCGGGTCGGCCACCTATGGACGGCGATCCTGCCGCGCCGGGTCGGCCTGCTCTACGACTGGCAGGCCGAGGCCAACCGTCGCTGGGGCTACGAGGGGCTACGCTTCGTGGCGAAGGACGAGTTGCCCGAATGGATCGCCAGCGAGCGCTACCTTGCCGGTCTCTACGATCCCCACGCCGCACACCTGAATCCGCTCAAGCTGGCGTTCGGCCTGGCCGCCGCCATCGAGCGCGCCGGCGGGCGTATCCACGAGCGGACCCGGGCCCTGAACTATCGCGAGGAGGGCGACGGCTACCGGGTCCGTACCGAGCACGGCGAGATCCGCTGCGCGGCGCTGGTGCTGGCCTGCAACGCCTACATCGACGGGCTGGACAGCGAGCTGTCGCAACGGATGCTGCCGGTGGGCACCTATCAGGTCGCCACTGAGCCGCTCGGCGAGGAACGGGCGAAGTCGTTGCTGCCGCGCAACTGCTGCGTGACCGACAACCAGTTCGTCCTCGACTACTTCCGCCTGACCCCGGACCACCGCCTGCTGTTCGGCGGCGGCTGCACCTACCTGGGCGGCATGCCCAGCGACATCCGCGCCGCCACCCGACCCTATCTCGAACGGGTGTTCCCGCAGTTGCGCGGGGTGGCGCTGGAATACGCCTGGGGCGGGCATATCGACTGCAGCATGCGGCGCACCCCGGACATCGGCCGGCAGGGCAACCGCTACTGGCTGCAAGGCTACTCCGGCCACGGCGTGCTGCCGAGTCTGGCGGCGGCCAGGGCGGTCAGCGACGCGCTGCTCGGCGACGACGAGACCCTGGCGCTCTACCAGCGTCTGCGCAATCCGAAGTTTCCCGGTGGCCAGCGCTTCGCCGCGCCGCTGGAAGCCCTGGGCAAAGCGTATTACCGTTTGCGCGACCTGTTCTGAGAGGGCCCGGAGCCGAGATGAGCGAAGTAGCCGACGACCTGGCGGAGATCGCCAGCCTGGTGCGCGAATTGCGCAAGCGCAAGGGCATCACCCTGCAGGCGCTGGCCGACGGCATTCGCCGTTCGGTGGGCTTCGTCTCCCAGGTCGAGCGCGGCCTGTCGCGGCCGGCGGTGGACGACCTGGTCGCCATCAGCCAGGTGCTCGGGGTGCCGGCGACCTACTTCTTCTGCTCGCCGAAGACCCAGGCCTCGCCCTGGGTGACCCGTCCGGGCGAGCGTCGGACCCTGGCCTACGCTCGTGGCGCCAGCGACAACCTGGTGTCGCCGCGTCTTGGCGGTGCCTTCTTCATGCTCGAAACCTGCCTTGAAGCGGGTGCCGACAGCGGCGAGCGCGACCTGCTGGACAGCTCGGAGCAGGGCGGCTACGTGCTCGAAGGCGAGCTGACCCTGTGGCTGGAGGACGAGGAGCTGCGCCTGCAGGCCGGCGACGGTTTCCAGATTCCCAGCCATATGCGCAGCCGCTACGCCAACCGCAGCCAGGCGCCGGTCAGGGTGCTCTGGGTATACGCCTGACGAAGCGCGTTACCCGGTCGTTTGCCGGATAGCGGCGAAGACTTCCGGCATCGGCGAGAACCGTCGCCGACCGATGAAAAAAGCCCGAGGCACAGGCCTCGGGCTTTTCGTCACCAGCGTCCGGAGGCGCCGCCGCCGCCGCTGGAGCCGCCGCCACCGCGGAAGATGCTGCCACCGCCGCTGCCGCCTCCCCCACCGCCGCCGCGACTATTGAGGATGGCGCTGAGGATGGCCATCAGCACTTCGCCGGGAAGCAGGAACAGGGCGTAGATGAACAGGGTCGGCGCCAGTACGCCGAGACTGTCGTCCGCCGCGCGGTCGACGTTCTGCCACAGGCCCATGCTCAACAGCCAGGCCAGGCCGGCGACCGCCGCGCTGCAAAGCAGGAAGCGGCCGATGCTGCGCCGCCGCATCCACTGCAACGGCAGCAGGCGTCCGAGTAGGGCCACGGCGAGCAGGACCGCCACATAGACACCGAGGTAGACCGGGTTGCCCCAGAGCTGTCCGCTCAGGCCGCTCTTCTTTTTCGGCTCCGGCGGGGCGCTGTCATACACCTCACCCTCGTCGACCGGTGCCGGCAGGGCCCGCGGCGGCGTGGCCTCGGGAACCGCCGGCAAGGCGTCGACGGGAGCGCTGGCGGTAGCGCTTTCCGGGTTCTTCTCGGCATCGATCAGTTGCACCAGGCTGTCCACGCCGGCCTGGATTCCGCCAGAGAAATTGCCCTGGCGGAACTGCGGCGTGATCCGCTCGCTGATGATCCGTCCGGCCTGGACGTCGGTGATGGCCCCTTCCAGGCCGTAGCCGACCTCGATGCGCAGGGTGCGGTCGTTCTTCGCCACCAGCAGCAGGACGCCGTCGTCGACCTTCTTCTGGCCCAGCTTCCATTTCTCGAAGGTACGCACCGCGTACTCCTCGATGGAATCGTCGCCGGTGGTCGGGACCAGCAGCACCGCGAGCTGCGCGCCGCTCTTGGCTTCCAGGGCGGCGAGCTGTTGCTCCAGGTGCTGGCGCTGGTCGCCGGAAAGGGTCGCGGTGAGGTCGGTGACCCGCGCCGTCAACGCGGGTATCGGTGGCACATCGGCCCAGGCGACCAGGCTGGCGAGCAGCAGCCCGGCGCCCAGTAGCAGCCGGCGCATGGCTTACTGCGCCGGTTGCGGGTTGCCGAAATCGACTTTCGGCGCGGTGGAGATGGCCGCTTCGTTTTCCACGCTGAAGTTCGCCTTGGGCTTGTAGCCGAACAGCTTGGCGGTGATCACGCCGGGGAACTGGCGCAGCAGCACGTTGTATTCCTGTACCGACTTGACGTAGCGGCCGCGAGCGACGGCGATGCGGTTCTCGGTGCCTTCCAGTTGGGTCAGCAGGTCCTTGAACAGGCCATCGGCCTTCAGTTGCGGGTAGTTCTCGGTGACTACCAGCAGGCGCGAAAGCGCCGAGCTCAGTTCGCCCTGGGCCTTCTGGAAGCGCTGCACGGCCTGCTCGTCGTCCAGTTGGTCGGCGTTCAGTTGCACGCTGCCGACCTTGGCCCGGGCCTCGGTGACCTGGGTCAGGACCGACGCCTCATGGGAGGCATAGCCCTTCACCGTGCTGACCAGGTTGGGTACCAGGTCGGCGCGCCGCTGGTACTGGTTGAGCACTTCCGACCAGGCGGCTTTCACCTGTTCGTCGCCGGCCTGCATGGCGTTGTAGCCGCAGCCGCTGAGCAGCAGGGCGAGGACGGGAAGGAGGGCATTTCTGAGGAATCGAGGCATGGTGGTACTCATCCGGGTTGAGAAAGCTCGATTGTAGACCAGCCAATGGCCAGCACGTTCCTTGTGCCGGCACGGATATCGGCTCTGTCAGGCGGTGCGGCGGCCGAACGCCAGCTTGGCCGCCAGGACCAGCAGGCAGAACACGAACAGCGCCAGCGACCAGACCGCCATGGACTGGCCGAGCAGGGTCCAGACCACTTCGCCGCACAGCCCCTCGGGCTGGAAGACCTGCGGCAGCCAGCTATCCAGCGGTATCCATTCTGGGAAGCCCATGAACATCTTGCAACTGCCCATGCCCTGGGCAGCCAGTTTCTCTTCCGCGACCAGCGACCAGGCGTGGTAGATCCCGCCCAGGCTGGCGGCGAGCATGCCCAGCGCGGCGATGCCGCCGGCGATCCGCGAACGCGGGGCGAGGCTGCCGACGATCCCGGCGAGCACCAGGCCGAGCACGTCCAGGCGAATGAAGATGCATAGCGAGCAGGGCGCGAAGCCGCGCACGTGCTGGAGGTAGAGGACGAAAGCGAGGATCAGCAGGCCGCCGATGGCGACCGCGGGCCAGAACAAGCGATTGTCGAGGGGCTTGAGGAGAGCGCTCAAGGCAGGGATTCCTGTGTCGTTGATAAGGGAGGCCGGGCCGGCACTGTGCGGCGCTGGCCGATGGTAGTCCATCAGGATTGTCCGAAGATTAAGCCGTTTGACGTAACGATGTCTGCTGCATGTTTCTCCGCTTTCGTAGGAGCTTTCAGGGAAAAACGCCGCAACGAGGCGAGCATTTGGAGTCTCCACCGGGATAGACTATCCTGGTCTATACCAATAAGGCCCGTCATGCTAGCCACCAGCCTGGTGCTATGCGCCGCCGTTCTCCACGCCACCTGGAACACCCTGGTCAAGTTCAGCAGCGACCGCTTGCTGGTGGTCGCCTGCATGGACGTGGTCGGCGTGCTCTGCGCCATCCTGCTGTTGCCCTTCGTCAGCCTGCCGCCGGCCGAAGTCTGGCCCTGGCTGCTCGGCGCCACCGTCCTGCAACTGCTCTACCGGGTACTGTTGATCGAGGCCTACAAGGTCGGCGACCTGGGCCTGGTCTATCCGCTGATGCGCGGGCTGTCGCCGCTGGTGGTGCTGGGCCTGACCCTGGCGTTCGGCGGCGAGCAGCTCAGCGGCCGGCAGATCCTCGGCATCCTGTTGATCCCCTTCGGCATGCTTTGCCTGCTCTGGGGCGGCGGCGGTTCGCGGCTGCCCTGGCGGACCCTGCCGGTGGTGCTGCTGATCGGCCTGTGCATCGGCGGCTACACCTGGAGCGACGGCAACGCCTTGAAGCGCTGGCCGTTGGCGCTTGACTACCTGGTCTGGCTGACGCTGCTCTCCGGCCTGCCGTTCCCGCTGATCGCCGTCGGCGCGCGAACTCGCGCCTTCGCCCGCTTCTGGGCGCTGGAGTGGAAGCTCGGCCTGGCGGTCGGGGTCTGCGTGCTGGCCAGCTACGGCCTGGTGCTGTGGGCCATGCAGTTGGGGTCGATCGCCGAAGCGGCAGCGTTGCGCGAGACCAGCGTGCTGCTGGCGGTGCTGTTCGGCATGCGCTTCCTCAACGAGCCGTTCGGACTGCCACGCCTGCTGGCGTGCGGCCTGGTGCTGGCCGGAATGCTGCTGATGAAGCTCTGAAGGAGCTGTGCCTTTACAGAACGAGCGGCGCCAGCTTGAGTTGCAGTTCCACAACTACAAGGAACTGCCATGACCATCGCTTTCTGGTGCGTGCTGATCGCGATCTTCCTGCCTTACGTCTGTACCTCCATCGCCAAGTTCGGCGGGGAGGGCTACGGCGGTCGGGCCAACGCCGACCCTCGGGCGTTCCTCGGTTCGCTCGAAGGCTTTCGCCGGCGTGCCAACAACGCCCAGTTGAACGCTTTCGAAGTGACCCCGGCGTTCGCCGCGGCGGTGATCATCGCCCATCTGGTCGGCAACGCTTCGCAGGCGACCCTGGATAGCCTGGCCATTGCCTGGATCACCAGTCGCCTGCTCTACGTCATCTGCTACCTCGCCGACTGGGGGCCGTTGCGCTCGCTGGTCTGGTTCGTCGGCATGCTGCTCATCGCCGCGTTCTTCGTGGTTTCCGCCTGAGCAGCCCGCTGCGGCCTATGGCCGCAGTGCGGGCGCGCGGCTCTGGATCAATCGGCGGTGGCGGCGGATAATCCGCCGCTTCCGTGATCGACCCTGAAAAAAGAGCCTTGCCATGAAGCTGAAGTCCCTGCTCGTCGTGCTGCTGGCCGGCGTCGCCCTGAGCGGCTGTCACCGTATGGATCCCAATTCGCCCGAGGCCAAGCGCCAGGCGATCTTCAAGGAAATGCTACGGACCAGCGAGGACATGGGCGGGATGCTCCGCGGACGCCTGCCCTTCGACGCGGAGAAGTTCCGTGCCGGATCGGCGAAGTTGCACCAACTGGCCGACCAGCCCTGGCAGTACTTCCCCAGTCCCAAGGCCGGCGAGGAGGGCGAGGACACCCGCGCCAAGGACGAGGTCTGGCAGCGCCAGCAGGAGTTCAAGGCCGCCACCCAGGTCTTCATCGACGCGATGAACCGTCTCCAGGACAACACCCGCCAGGCCACGCCGACCCCGGATGGCGTACGCAAGGACTTCGCCGCGGTGGAAGACGCCTGCGAAGCCTGCCACAAGAAATTCCGCGCGCTCTGAGGCCGGACCGGGCGTCATACGCCGTGCCTGGAAGGCGCGAGGGGTAGGGCGAATGAGCGCTGGCGCTCATTCGCCGTTGCGGCAGCGCTGGGCGGCACCTGGTGTCCCGCTGCGGCGCGGATGGCGGATAACACCATGGGCGTCATACGCCTTGCGTGGGAGGCGCGAGGCGTAGGGCGGTACCTGGTGTCCTACTGCGCCTGGGCCTGTTCCAGGCCTTTCTTGGCCTCTTCCAGTTCGGCGCGGGCCTCGGCCAGCTTGGCCTTGCGTTTCTCGATCTTCTCCGGATCGCCCTTGCCCATGGCCTTGCGCAAATCCTTCTCGCGTTCGCTGACCTCGCGCTCGCTGTCGATCACCTTCTGCTTGTTCTCCCTCAGCAGGCCGGCTTCGGTGCAGTGTTCCTTGACCTCGGAGAGGGCCTTTTCCAAGCCGGCCACCTGGCCTTCGTTGGCGAACGAGCGGGCCGTTTCCAGCTTCGCCTCGATGGCGGCCTGCTTGGCGGCGCAACCGCTGAGCGGGGCGCCTTTGGCGGCGCCCGGCTGGGCGGCGGAGAGCGGCAGGGCGACGGCGAGCAGCAGCCCGGCCAGCGGCAGTGAAGGACGAATGGACATCGGTTGGCTCCTTGATCGAACGGCCGGTGCGGTTGCCGGACGACGGCTCGGCCGAGCGTCCTGGCAGGCGGATGAGGCAGGCGGCAGCCGGCGTGACAAAGGCGCAAGTGTGCCAGCAAACGGCACGGTTGTGGTTGTCCGGGAGCAAAGTACGCCGCCCCGGGGTCTCTGGAGAAGGGCCATGGTTCGGGCATTCCGGCACAACCCGGCCTAACGTTGTCCGAAGACACCGAGAACGGGAGAACCGCGATGCGTACGCTGATCCGCCTGGTTCGCACGCTTATCCTGCTGCTGGTCCTGGCGCTGCTCGCCGGCGCCTGGTGGTGGTTGCAGGACGAGGCCCTGCGCCCCCCCGCGCTGGCCGGCCACAGCGAGGACTCGAGTCTGAAGGTCGCAGGCCTGCGCCGGCATTACCTGCTCTACGTGCCGCCGGGCGTGTCCGAGGGAGCGCCGTTGCTGGTGGTGCTGCACGGCTCACGGGGCGACGGCGCGCAGATGCGCCGCATCAGCGGCTACGGCTTCGACCGGCTGGCGGCGCAAGAAGGTTTCCTGGTGGCCTACCCGGACGGCTTCGAGGGCCACTGGAACGATTGCCGCAAGGCCGCCAGCTATTCGGCGCGGCTGCGTGACGTCGATGACGTGGCTTTCCTCCGCGCGCTGGTGGCGCGGCTGGCCCAGGAATACCGCGTCGATTCGCAGCGGGTATATGTCGCCGGCTACTCCAATGGCGGCCAGATGGCTTTCCGCCTGGCCGCCGAAGCGCCGGGGTTGCCGGCGGCGATCGCAGCGGTGGCGGCGAGCCTGCCGACCACGGGGAACGATGCCTGTCGGCCGGTCGAGCGGCCGACCGCGGCGTTGCTGATCAACGGCACGCGCGATCCGATCAATCCCTATCTCGGCGGCAAGGTCAGCCTGTTCGGCTTCGGCGACCGGGGCGCGGTACGCTCGACCCTGGACTCGGCACGCTGGTGGGCCGGCCTGAACGGCATCGCAGCGCCGCCGGACGTGGCGCCGCTGACCCGTCCCGGCCCGGTCTGGACCGAGCGCCAGCGCTGGCAGGAAGACGGCCATCCGCCGGTGGAGCTGCTCAGCGTGCATGGCGGCGGCCACGTGCTGGCGCAGCCGGACTATCGCTTCCCGCGGATTCTCGGCAAGAGCGACCCGGAACTGGACGCGCCAGTGGAAATCTGGCGCTTCTTCAGCCAGTTGCCGCGATGAGGCTCAGACCTCGAAGACGAATTCCGGACGGAACCCGCCTCTCTCGTGGGGATAGCCGCCCGGATTGGCCAGCACCCGTGCCCGGCCGATGCGGTAGTCGAGGGCATCGTGGACGTGACCGTGCAGCCAGTAGTCGGCCTGCGCCACCAGTTCGTCGAGGTTGGAAGCGAAGGCTGGCGACAGCGGGTTGCCGACGAACTGCGGCGGGATCGACAGCGCACTGGGCGCGTGGTGGCTGACCACCAGCGTCGGGCCGTCGTGGGGCCGCGCCAGCTGTTCGGCGAGCCAGTCGCGCGAGGCCTGGTGCAGGGCGATGCTCTGCTCGGGGGTGAAGTCGCCACCGAACCAGTCGATGCAGCTGAAGTCCGGCATCGATTGCAGGGCCAGCTCATGGGCGGGCGCATAGCCGTCCGCGCCATAGAGCTGGAAGTCGGTCCACAGGGTGGCGCCGAGGAAGCGCGCCGGGCCGATCCGCGCTTCGTCGTTTTCCAGGAAGTGGATCTCCAGCGCCCGGGCGATATTGCGCATCGCCTGGGTCAGGTCGGTCATTTCCGAGGAGTAGAACTCATGGTTGCCGGCGACGTAGACGATCTCGCTGTCGGCGAAGGTCTCGCGGGCCCAGTGCAGGCCTTCCAGGTGGCTGTGGATATCGCCGGCCAGCACCACCACGTCGGCCTCGACCTCTGGCAGTTGGCGTCGCCCGTCGAAATGTTCGTGGTGGAGGTCGGACAGCAGGCGGATCTTCATGGCACGGCTCGGCGGTAGGCGCGGCGGACCAGCATAGCTCCGCCCACCCCGGGGTTGAAGGCCGACAACGATTGACGCAGGTCATGGCTGTGCGGGAAAACCTCGCTGGCCTCGCTAATTCCCCCATGAAGTTAAGGGACAATTAAGACTGGACGCGCAGGGTTCATTCCAGCGATTCGCGCGTTCTGTCGGGGAGTGGTGCCAATGAAACTGTTATGGGGAGTTCTCGCCGCCGCGCTGGCGGCCTGGGGCCTGACGCTGGCCGTCGATCCGCCGGCGAGCCTGGACATCTGGGTGGTGCGCAAGCAGGCGATCCTGCTTACCGGGGTAGCGTCCTTCGCCCTGATGTCGTTGATCATGCTGCTGGCGGTGCGTCCGGTCTGGCTGGAGAAGCCGCTGGACGGGCTCGACCGCATGTACCGCCTGCACAAGTGGGCGGGCATCCTGGCCATCGTCCTCGGCCTGTTGCACTACCTGCTGGAGTTGGCCGGCCCCTGGCTGGCGGGTATCGTCGGCAAACCGGTGAAAGGCCCGCGGGTGGAAACCTTCCTCGATGTCTTCCGTGGCTCGGCCAAGGAGTTGGGTGAATGGTCGGCGTGGATTCTCGGCGGGATGCTGCTGGTCACTCTCTGGCAGCGCTTCCCGTATCACCTCTGGCGTTATGTGCACAAGGCGTTGGCCCTGGTCTACCTGGTACTGGCCTTCCATTCCGTGGTGCTCGCCCCGGCCAGCTACTGGAGCCAGCCGGCCGGTTGGCTGGTGGCGGCCTGCGCACTGCTCGGTTCGGCCTGCGCACTGTTGTCTCTGAGCGGGCGGATCGGTCGCACGCGTCGCCATGCGGGCGTGGTCACCGCCGTCGAGCGGCACGGCGAAAGCCTGCTCGAGGTGACCTGCCGGCTGCAGGGCGACTGGTCGCACAGGGCCGGGCAGTTCGCCTTTCTCACCTGCGACCGCCTGGAGGGTGCCCATCCGTTCACCATCGCCAGCGCCGACCGCGGCTGCGGCGAGGTGCGCTTCAGCATCAAGGCGTTGGGCGACTACACCCGGCGCCTGCAGGACAACCTGGAGGTCGGCGCCAGGGTCGAGGTGGAGGGGCCATACGGCTGCTTCGACTTCCGCCGTGGCCTGGCCGGGCGGCAGGTCTGGGTCGCCGCCGGGATCGGCGTGACGCCGTTCATCGCCTGGCTGGAGTCGCTGCAGGCCGCGCCGGAAAGCGCGCCATCGGTGGAGCTGCACTATTGCGTGCGCAATTCCCAGGAAGCGCTGTTCGCCGGGCGCTTGCGCGAGCTTTGCGAACACCTGCCCAGCGTGACCCTGCACATCCGCTATAGCGACGAGCAGGGCAAGCCGCAGGCGGCGCAACTGGGCGTGCTGAAGAGCGCCGAAGGACGCTGGCCGAGCGTCTGGTTCTGCGGTCCGCAGGGGCTGGCCGACAGCCTGCGCCGCGATCTGCGCCGGCAGGGCATGCCGCTGCGGCTGTTCCACCAGGAAGCCTTCCGCATGCGCTGAGCCTGCCGGAAACGAAAAAGCCCCGCCGAAGCGGGGCTTTTTATCGCGCGGTCGCTCAGAGGCCGGCGGCGTCGCGCAGGAGAGCGGCCTTGTCGGTCTTCTCCCAGGTGAACGCGGTGAAGGTATCGCCGTCCACGGTCAGCTCGAACGGATGACGACCGAAGTGGCCGTAGGCCGCGGTCGGCTGGTACATCGGGTGGAGCAGGTCGAGCATCTTGGTGATCGCGTACGGGCGCAGGTCGAAGTGCTCGCGGACCAGTTGCACGATCTTCTCGTCGCTGACCTTGCCGGTACCGAAGGTGTTGATCGAGATCGAGGTCGGCTGGGCCACGCCGATGGCGTAGGAAACCTGGATCTCGCAACGCTCGGCGAGGCCGGCGGCGACGATGTTCTTCGCCACGTAGCGGCCGGCGTAGGCGGCGGAGCGGTCGACCTTGGACGGGTCCTTGCCGGAGAACGCGCCGCCGCCGTGGCGGGCCATGCCGCCGTAGGAGTCGACGATGATCTTGCGTCCGGTCAGGCCGCAGTCGCCGACCGGGCCGCCGATCACGAAGTTGCCGGTCGGGTTGATGTGGAACTGGGTGTCCTTGTGCAGCAGCTCGGCCGGCAGCACCTGCTTGATGATCAGCTCCATCACGCCGTCGCGCAGGTCGTTATAGGAGACTTCCGGGTTGTGCTGGGTGGACAGCACCACCGCATCGATGCCGACCACCTTGCCGCCTTCGTAGCGGCAGGTCACCTGGGACTTGGCGTCCGGGCGCAGCCATGGCAGCAGGCCGGACTTGCGCGCCTCGGCCTGGCGCTCGACCAGGCGGTGGGAGAAGCAGATCGGCGCCGGCATCAGCACGTCGGTCTCGTTGCTGGCGTAGCCGAACATCAGGCCCTGGTCGCCGGCGCCCTGGTCTTCCGGCTTGGCCCGGTCGACGCCCTGGTTGATGTCCACCGACTGCTTGCCGATGATGTTCAGCACGCCGCAGGTGGCACCATCGAAGCCGACGTCGGAGCTGTCGTAGCCGATGTCGATGATGACCTTGCGCACCAGCTCTTCCAGGTCGACCCAGGCGGAGGTGGTGACTTCACCGGCGATGATCGCCACGCCGGTCTTGACCAGGGTTTCGCATGCCACGCGAGCGTACTTGTCCTTGGCGATGATGGCGTCCAGCACCGCGTCGGAGATCTGGTCCGCGATCTTGTCCGGATGGCCTTCGGACACGGACTCGGAGGTGAAAACGGAATATTCGCTCATCAATCGGTTCCTACATTACCGGTGGGTGAGGCGGCTTTCGGATGCATCCCTGGCGAAGTGCCGGACCTGGATCTGGAAGCCATTGCGTAAACCAATGTAAAGACTCTCGCCGGGCGTGAGCCCTGCGGCGTCGGCCCACTGGGCCAGGTCCTCCTGTTCGAAACCCAACCAGAGGTCGCCGCAGGCCTCCCTGGCCCAGCCCTGGTTGTGCCGGCACAAGTCCGTCACCAGCAGGCTGCCGCCCGGATGGACCAGGCGGGCCAACTGTTTCAGCGCCTCCGCCGGCGCGGCGAAGTGGTGCAGGACCATGTTCAGCACCACGCAATCGGCCGGTTCGGCGGCGTCCTGCAGGGCATCGGCCAATTCCAGGCGGACGTTGCCCAATCCTTCTTCCTTGCAGCGCTGGCGCGCCAGTTCCAGCATCGCCGCGCTGTTGTCCAGCGCCGTGACCTGGCGGAAACGCCTGGCGAGTTCCGGCAGGAATCCGCCGTCCCCCGGGCCGACCTCCAGCGCCGTGGCGCCGGGGGCGAAGGCCAGTGCGTCGAGCAAGGCCAACACGCTCTCACGGTATTGCGGCAGTCCTGCGATCAGGTCCTGCTGGGCCTGGAACTTGTCCGCCGCGCGGGCGAAGAAGTCCTGGCTGACCGCCGCGCGCTGGGCGTGCACGGCATCGATCCGCGCCCGCACGTCGTCGGGTAGCGCCCGTTCGTCCACTTCCTCCAGCAGCGCCGCGTGCAGCGCGCCGCCGGTGCGTTCGGCCAGGGGCAGCGAACGTCGGTAGAAGATCGCGTTGCCCTCGCGGCGCGTCGCCACCAGCCCGGCCTGGGCCAGCACCTTGAGGTGGTGGCTCATGCCCGACTGGCCGATGGCGAAGATCTGCGCCAGCTCCAGCACGCCGAACGAATCGTTGGCCAGGGCGCGCAACACATTCAGTCGCAGCGAGTCGCCAGCCGCCTTGCACAGCGCGGCGAGCGGGTCGTAGTCGTCTGGTCGTATCGAAGGCACGCGAAGGCTCATGGAGGCGCAGTCTAGTACCGGCTCCGAACCCCGGCAATGCCTGTATCAAAAATTTTTGATATTGATGACGGGTGGCCGTCGCGCAATTGCAATCCGGCTGCGCCAGGCTTCTGGCAAAACCGGTCGGCAGCGACATACTGTCCCCCTGCCGATCTGTCATTGCCCCTTGGGCCTTCGGTGGGCGAAAATGGCGCCCTTTTTTTCACTCCTGGTCTTCCGACCAGCAACCCCCGTAGGAGAATTGCGATGCCCAGCCGTCGTGAGCGAGCCAATGCCATCCGTGCACTGAGCATGGATGCCGTGCAGAAAGCCAACAGCGGCCACCCGGGCGCCCCGATGGGCATGGCCGATATCGCCGAGGTCCTCTGGCGCGACTACATGCAGCACAACCCGAGCAACCCGCAGTGGGCCAACCGCGACCGCTTCGTGCTGTCCAACGGCCACGGCTCGATGCTGATCTACTCCCTGCTGCACCTCACCGGGTACGACCTCGGCATCGAGGACCTGAAGAACTTCCGCCAGCTCAACTCGCGCACCCCGGGCCACCCGGAGTACGGCTACACCGCCGGCGTCGAGACCACCACCGGTCCGCTCGGCCAGGGCATCGCCAATGCGGTGGGCATGGCGCTGGCGGAGAAGGTCCTGGCCGCCCAGTTCAACCGCGACGGCCACGCGGTGGTCGACCACTACACCTACGCCTTCCTCGGCGACGGCTGCATGATGGAAGGCATTTCCCATGAGGTCGCCTCGCTGGCCGGCACCCTGCGCCTGAACAAGCTGATCGCCTTCTACGACGACAACGGCATTTCCATCGACGGCGAGGTCCACGGCTGGTTCACCGACGACACCCCGAAGCGCTTCGAGGCCTATGGCTGGCAAGTGATCCGCAACGTCGACGGGCATGACGCCGACGAGATCAAGACCGCCATCGATACCGCGCGCAAGAGCGACCAGCCGACCCTGATCTGCTGCAAGACCGTGATCGGTTTCGGCTCGCCGAACAAGCAGGGCAAGGAAGAGTGCCACGGCGCGCCGCTGGGCGCCGACGAGATCGCCGCGACCCGCGCCGCGCTGGGCTGGGAGCACGCTCCGTTCGAGATCCCGGCGCAGATCTACGCCGAGTGGGACGCCAAGGAATCCGGCGCCGCCCAGGAAGCCGAGTGGAACAAGCGTTTCGCCGCCTACCAGGCTGCCCATCCGGAACTGGCCGCCGAATTGCTGCGCCGCCTGAAGGGCGAGCTGCCGGCCGACTTCGCCGAGAAGGTCGCGGCCTACGTCGCCGATGTTGCCAACAAGGGTGAGACCATCGCCAGCCGCAAGGCCAGCCAGAACGCGCTGAACGCCTTCGGCCCGTTGCTGCCGGAGCTGCTCGGCGGTTCCGCCGACCTGGCCGGCTCCAACCTGACCCTGTGGAAGGGCTGCAAGGGCGTCAGCGCCGACGACGCCGCCGGCAACTACGTGTTCTACGGCGTGCGCGAATTCGGCATGAGCGCGATCATGAATGGCGTCGCCCTGCACGGCGGTTTCATTCCCTACGGTGCGACCTTCCTGATCTTCATGGAATACGCGCGCAACGCCGTGCGCATGTCCGCACTGATGAAGCAGCGCGTGCTCTACGTGTTCACCCACGACTCCATCGGCCTCGGCGAGGACGGCCCGACCCACCAGCCGATCGAACAACTGGCCAGCCTGCGCCTGACCCCGAACCTGGACACCTGGCGCCCGGCCGACGCGGTCGAGTCGGCGGTGGCCTGGAAGCATGCCATCGAGCGCGCCGACGGTCCGTCCGCGCTGATCTTCTCCCGCCAGAACCTGCCGCACCAGGCGCGCGACGTCGCCCAGGTGGCCGACATCGCCCGCGGCGGCTACGTGCTGAAGGACTGCGAAGGCGAGCCGGAACTGATCCTGATCGCCACCGGTTCGGAAGTCGGCCTGGCCGTGCAGGCCTACGACAAGCTCAGCGAGCAGGGCCGCAAGGTCCGCGTGGTATCGATGCCATGCACCAGCGTCTACGAGCAGCAGGACGAGTCCTACAAGCAGTCCGTGCTGCCGGTGGAAGTCGGCGCGCGCATCGCCATCGAGGCCGCCCATGCCGACTACTGGTACAAGTACGTCGGTCTCGACGGGCGCATCATCGGCATGACCAGCTTCGGCGAGTCGGCGCCGGCCCCGGCGCTGTTCGAGCACTTCGGCTTCACCCTGGACAACGTCCTGGCGGTGGCCGAGGAGCTGCTGGAAGACTGATGCACACGCTCTACTGGCGGGACCTCGAAAGCCCCGCCAATGGCGAATGGCTGGGCCTCGCGGTCCAGGTGGAGGGCGCCCATCGGGCGCCCTCTTTCCTTCATCTGCAATCCGGCGGCCAGGCCCGCATTCGCCTGATGCGTGGCGATCAGCCGCTGCTCTGGGCCACCCAGTTGCCGTACCACGATGGCATCTGGCTGGTGAAGAGCCTGGTCGCGGCGAGCCCGGCGCAGGCCAGCGTGCCGCCCATCGACTCGCCGACCCTGGAAGCGTTGCGCGGCCTGCGCGGCGAGGCCCGCTACAAGGCCTGGAGCCGCTATTTCGTCGAGACCCTGCGTACCAGCCCGGGCAGTTGCCTGGAGGCCGGGCGCTGGTTGCTGCGCCTGTCGCTCGCCGAGCAGGTGCCCGCCTGGCAGCCACCGCAGAGCCACGATCCGCGCGAACGGGTGCTGGAACGCTGGCGCTACCGCAGCGTCGGGCGCGACGCACTGTTGCCGGACTGGCGCTTCTACAGCCTGGAGAAGGTCCTCGACGACGACTGGGTGCAGTGGCTCGACTGGTGGGGGCGCGACAACGACGCCCTGATCGCCCTGCGCCGGGTCGAGGATGACGAGGGGCGGGTCAAGTGGTGGCGCAAGAAGGCCCGCGAAGGCGAGCTGCCGCCGGTGCTGGCGCTGCGCCTGAACTGCCTGGATGCCTGCGTGATCCTCGATGGCCACTGCCGGCTGCGCGCCGGCCTGCTGGAGAACGTCGCGCCGGAGATCCTGGTGCTCTGTGCCTACGACGAGCAGCCGATGCCGGTGGATACGGCGCAGCGCGAACGGGTGCTGCAATCGCTGGCGCAGCGGGTCGACGCGCCGGTGCGCCGTGGACGCCGGCCGCTGGATAGCGAACAGCTCAACCAGGTGCTGCTGCGCCTGTTCGACGACCGTCCCTGGCCGCGAGTGCTGACCCGTGCCCGCGCGGTGCTGAAGGAAGAACAGTGGTGCGCGGAAGTGCGCGACTGGCTGGCCGCCCGCGAGCGTCTGGACGCGCTGGAGCCGATCATCCGTCGCGTCGAGTAGCGCGCCAGCGCCGCAGCCATTCCAGGCCTGCCGAGGTGTCGCCGCGCGGACGGTACTCGCAGCCGATCCAGCCCTGGTAGCCGAGCCGGTCGAGTAGCTCGAACAGGTAGGGGTAGTTCACTTCGTTGTCGTCATCCGGTTCGTGGCGGTCGGGTACCCCGGCGATCTGGACGTGGCCGATATTGCCGATGTCGCGACGCAGGGTGGTGGCCAGGTCGCCCTCGACGATCTGGCAGTGGTAGCAGTCGAACTGTACCTGCAGGTTGTCCGCGCCGACCTCGCGGCAGATGGCCTGGGCGTCGTCCTGGCGGGTGAGGAAGAAGCCCGGCATGTCGCGGTTGTTGATCGGCTCTATGAGCACCGTCAGCCCGGCGCCGGCGGCTTCGCGGGCGGCATGGGCGAGGTTGTCGAGGTAGGTCTCGCGGTGGCGGATGCGGTCGGCGCCGGCCGGCAGCAGTCCGGCCATGACATGGATGTGGCGGTTGCCGAGGACCTGGGCATAGTCGATGGCCTGGGCGATGGCGCGGCGGAATTCGGCCTCGCGCCCCGGCAGGCTGGCCAGGCCGCGCTCGCCCTTGTCCCAGTCGCCGGGTGCGGCATTGAACAGCACCTGGCGCAGGCCGTGGTCGTCCAGCCGGGCCTTCAGTTCGGCCGCAGGGTAGGCATAGGGGAACAGGTACTCCACGCCCTCGAAGCCGTCCGCGGCGGCGGCGGCGAAGCGTTCGAGGAAGTCGTGGCGGGGGTAGAGCATGCTGAGGTTGGCGGCGAAGCGGGGCATCTGGCGCTCCTGGCGGTCGGTGAATGCGGGCGAGCCTTGCACAACGGAACGCGGTCGCGCCAGCCAGGTGTCGCATGAATCGTTTCAGCGCCTGCACGCGAGCCGTTGCCGCGGCGCACGCCGCGCCGCGCGGGTCGCGGACGGTTCCCAGGCGGGCCCATCCCCCGCATAATTGGCGCCTTTCACTGGCCCCTTGCCGGAGCTATCCCTGCCGATGTCCACCCCGCCTTTTCGCGTCGCGCTCAATGGCTATGGCCGTATCGGCCGCTGCGTCCTGCGCGCGCTGCACGAGCGCCCGGAGCAACTGGGCTTCGAGATCGTCGCGCTGAACGACCTGGCCGACCAGGCCAGCGTCGAGTACCTGACCCGCTTCGACTCCACCCATGGCCGCTTTCCCGGCGAAGTGAAGGTCGACGGCGACTGCCTGCACATCAACGGCGATTGCGTGAAGGTGCTGCGCAGCCCGACTCCGGAGGCCATCGACTGGCAGGCGCTGCGGGTCGACCTGGTGCTGGAGTGCTCCGGCCAGTACACCAACCGCGCCCAGGCCGAGCGTTTCCTCCGCGCCGGCGCGCCGCGGGTGCTGTTCTCGCAGCCGATGGCGAGCGAGGCGGACATCGACGCCACCATCGTCTATGGGGTCAACCAGCAGGACCTCAGCGGCCGCGAAACGCTGGTCTCCAACGCCTCCTGCACGACCAATTGCGGGGTGCCGCTGCTCAAGCTGCTGAACGAGGCGATCGGCCTGGAATACGTGTCGATCACCACCATCCACTCGGCGATGAACGACCAGCCGGTGATCGACGCCTACCACCATGAGGACCTGCGCCGTACCCGTTCGGCGTTCCAGTCGGTGATCCCGGTGTCCACCGGTCTGGCGCGCGGCATCGAACGCCTGTTGCCGGAACTTGCCGGGCGCATCCAGGCCAAAGCCATACGCGTGCCCACGGTGAACGTCTCGGCGCTGGACATCACCCTGCAGACTTCCCGCGACACCTCCGCCGCCGAGATCAACCGGGTGCTTCGCGAGGCTGCCGAAAGCGGCCCGCTGCGCGGACTGCTGGCTTATACCGAGCTGCCGCACGCCAGTTGCGATTTCAACCACGACCCCCATTCGGCCATCGTCGATGGCAGCCAGACCCGCGTTTCCGGGCCTCGCCTGGTCAACTTGCTGGCCTGGTTCGACAACGAATGGGGATTCGCCAACCGTATGCTCGACGTCGCCGGACACTACCTGCGCGCCGCCGTGCCTGATCAACAAGTACCCAAGGACTGATTGTCATGACCGTGTTGAAGATGACTGACCTCGACCTCAAAGGTAAGCGCGTGCTGATCCGCGAGGACCTCAACGTGCCCGTGAAGGACGGCCAGGTGCAGAGCGATGCACGGATCAAGGCCGCCCTGCCGACCCTCAAGCTGGCCCTGGAGAAGGGCGCGGCGGTGATGGTCTGCTCGCACCTGGGCCGACCGACCGAGGGCGAGTTCTCCGCCGAGAACAGCCTGAAGCCGGTGGCCGAGTACCTGTCCAAGGCCCTGGGCCGCGAAGTGCCGCTGCTGGCCGACTACCTCGACGGCGTCGAGGTCAAGGCGGGCGACCTGGTGCTGTTCGAGAACGTGCGCTTCAACAAGGGCGAGAAGAAGAACGCCGACGAGCTGGCGCAGAAGTACGCCGCGCTGTGCGACGTGTTCGTGATGGATGCCTTCGGTACCGCCCACCGCGCCGAGGGGTCGACCCACGGCGTGGCCAGGTTCGCCAAGGTCGCCGCCGCCGGCCCGCTGCTGGCCGCCGAACTGGACGCGCTGGGCAAGGCGCTGGACAACCCGGCGCGGCCGATGGCGGCGATCGTCGCCGGCTCCAAGGTTTCCACCAAGCTCGACGTGCTGAACAGCCTGGCCGGCATCTGCGACCAGCTGATCGTCGGCGGCGGCATCGCCAACACCTTCCTCGCCGCGGCCGGACACAAGGTCGGCAAGTCGCTGTACGAGGCCGACCTGGTCGAGACCGCCAAGGCCATCGCCGCCAAGGTCAAGGTGCCGCTGCCGGTGGACGTGGTGGTGGCCAAGGAATTCGCCGAGAGCGCCGTGGCGACCGTCAAGGCCATCGCCGAGGTCGCCGACGACGACATGATCCTCGACATCGGCCCGCAGACCGCCGCGCAGTTCGCCGAGCTGCTGAAGACCTCGAAGACCATCCTGTGGAACGGTCCGGTCGGGGTGTTCGAGTTCGACCAGTTCGGCGAGGGCACCCGTACCCTGGCCAATGCCATCGCCGATAGCGCGGCGTTCTCCATCGCCGGCGGCGGCGATACCCTGGCGGCGATCGACAAGTACGGCATCGCCGAGCGGATCTCCTATATTTCCACCGGTGGCGGCGCGTTCCTCGAGTTCGTCGAGGGCAAGGTCCTGCCGGCCGTGGAAATCCTGGAGCAGCGCGCCAAGGGCTGACGCAGACGGGGCAAACCATTCGCCGTCCTCGGGGGTCACACCTTTGAGGACGACGAAAAAAGGAGGTGCCCCATGCGTTCCGTAACCTTGCCACTCCTGATGTTCTGCCTGGGCCTGGCCGCCTGTAGCGGCGATGGCGGTCGACGCCCGAGCACCTGCGAGGTGATCAGTCCGCCGGACGTGATGGTGCCGACCGAGCAGAACCGCCAGCGGGTCGAGCAGCAGAGCAGCGGCGATCCGACCGCCGGACAAAAGCCGGTGGAATGCCCGTAGTGCTTTTCTGCCAGTTTCTACGGAAAGGGCTGGGGATTCGCCAGCGTACGCAGTAGCATTGCGCCTTTCCTGTGACAGGCAAGGCCAGCCGGCCGCCGCGCGGGCCGCTTGCGGCCCGGCGAGGTGCGGCGGAGCGTTCCGCACGGATGGAGGATGGACATGAACTACTCGCGTATCGCCCTGTTCGGCGGCTTCGCCGCCGCGGCGCTGCTGGCCGGCTGCTCCGCTTCCTCCGGCAAGCCGGGCGGCAAGGACTGGACCCGCTGGACCTGCGACAGCAAGGCGGTGATCGAATGGCGCTATATCGACGGCAGCAAGAACATCGTCGACCTGCGCCTGAAGGACGAGGACGACGTGGTCCACCACTTGGAGCAGGAACCTGCGGCCGTCGGCGCTTTCTATAGCGACGGACGCCTGGGCTTCCACCTGGAGAACGACGAAGGCCTGGTGTACTGGGTCGAAACCGACGACCTCATCGGTCGCGGTTGCAAGGCGCGCTGAGTCGCGCCGGCAGGGGCGCGGCGCCGCGACCGCTCCTCGCAAGGAACTTGAACCGGGCCTGCCCCTGCGGCAGGCTTCTGAATCACTGAACGACCCCGCGATTGGGAGATACGAGAACCATGGCACTCATCAGCATGCGCCAGATGCTGGATCACGCCGCCGAATTCGGCTACGGCGTGCCGGCCTTCAACGTCAACAACCTCGAGCAGATGCGCGCCATCATGGAAGCGGCGGACAAGACCGATTCGCCCGTGATCGTCCAGGCTTCCGCCGGTGCTCGCAAATACGCCGGCGCGCCCTTCCTGCGCCACCTGATCCTCGCCGCGATCGAAGAATTCCCGCACATCCCGGTGGTCATGCACCAGGATCACGGCACCAGTCCCGACGTCTGCCAGCGTTCCATCCAGCTGGGCTTCAGCTCGGTGATGATGGACGGCTCCCTGCGTGAAGACGGCAAGACCCCTGCCGACTACGACTACAACGTCCGTGTGACCCAGCAGACCGTGGCGTTCGCCCATGCCTGCGGCGTGTCCGTGGAAGGCGAGCTGGGCTGCCTGGGTTCCCTGGAAACCGGCATGGCCGGCGAGGAAGACGGCGTCGGCGCGGAAGGCGTGCTGGACCACAGCCAGTTGCTGACCGATCCGGAAGAAGCCGCCGACTTCGTGAAGAAGACCAAGGTCGACGCCCTGGCCATCGCCATCGGCACCAGCCACGGCGCCTACAAGTTCACCAAGCCGCCGACCGGGGACACCCTGTCGATCCAGCGCATCAAGGAAATCCACGCGCGCATCCCGGACACCCACCTGGTGATGCACGGCTCTTCCTCGGTACCGCAGGACTGGCTGGCAATCATCAACGAGTACGGCGGCGAGATCAAAGAGACCTACGGCGTGCCGGTCGAGGAAATCGTCGAGGGCATCAAGTACGGCGTGCGCAAGGTGAACATCGACACCGACCTGCGCCTGGCCTCCACCGGTGCCATCCGCCGCTTCCTGGCGCAGAACCCGAGCGAGTTCGACCCGCGCAAGTACTTCTCCAAGACCGTCGAGGCCATGCGCGACATCTGCATCGCTCGCTACGAAGCCTTCGGCACCGCCGGCAACGCTTCCAAGATCAAGCCGATCTCCCTGGAAGGCATGTTCCAGCGCTACGCTCGCGGCGAGCTGGATCCGAAGGTCAACTAAGCGCCTTCGTTCGAACGGGAGCCCCGCTGGTCGGGGCTCTTGCACATCCGCCCCGGGGAAATCCGATGCGCCGCTGGCTCCTTACCCTGCCGTTCCTGCTGCTGGCCGGTTGCGCTGGCCTGCACGCGCCGTCCCGCGACGTCGAGGAGGCCGCGTCGCCGAGCGTAGCGCGCGATCCCGCCGACCCGCAGGATTGCCTGGCGCGCAGCGACTGCACGACCAAGACTTCGCGCACCCTGCTGTTCGTCTTCGACTATGCAGAGGCCGGCGGCGAACTGGTGGTGCGCGACGGCCGCCAACTGGAAACCCCGCCGGCGCCGCAACGCTCCACCTGGCCGGCGTTGCGCATCCAGCTGGCCGAGCCGGTCAACGGTCGCTTCGAGTTCGAGAGCCCCTGCCTGCGCAAGAGCGGCAAGGGTTGCCGCTACAGCCAGGCTATGCTGCTGAAGGTCTACCGCAGCTACCTGGTCGGCAAGCCTTGCTCGCTGCTCAGTCCTCGCGCAGTGAAACGCTGCGTCGACCCGGCGGCGACCGCCGCGCGGCGCTGAGTCAGGGCTGCAGGTCGAACAGCGCCTTGCCGTCCATGTCGAACGGCGCCGAGAAATGCTCGTGGATCACCTTCCAGCCGTCGCCGTGCTTGCGGTAGCCGGCGCTGACCCGCATCCACGAGGAGTGCGGCTGGCCGTCCGGGCCGGTGCCGCCGCAGTGGCAGAGGTAGTGGGCGAAGGCGACCTGCGGGTCGGCATGGATCTGCAGTTCGGCGATATCGAAGGTCATCGGTCCTTTGCACATCTCGGTGCAGGCCTGCCAGTGCTTCTGGTAGGCGTCGCGCCCCTTGAATTGCAATTGCAGGATGGCGTCGAAGGCGACGATGTCCTCCGCGTAGTACGAGACGATGCGCGGAACGTCGCTGGCGCGGACGGCGGCTCGCCAGTCTTCGATCAATTGGCGGATGGCGCTGACTTCGCTGCTCATGGCTGACTCCTGGTTGTGGCGGGGGACGCCGGCGTGTGCCGGGATGCTTTTACCCTGGTCGTCGGGTGGGCCTTCGGATCGACAATAGCCTCTTCCCCGAGAGGTCCACGAAGCCCCTGACCAATGGCTGCGAGCCACGCCGCGCAAGGCTTTGAACCGTTCGTCTGGAATTCGTGGGAAAACCGCTGTGCTATACCTCGGGCTTTCCCTGCCGCCCAGGAGGTCCCTCATGTCGTCCGTACACAGCGCCGCCCAGCAAGGTTTCAGCGCCGAGGCCCAGCGTTACGCCCAGGGCCGGCCCGAGTATCCGGAAGCGCTCTCCGACTGGTTGCGCGATGCCCTTGGCCTGCGTCCGCAGACCGTCGCGGTGGATCTCGGCGCCGGTACCGGCAAGTTCACCCGCCTGCTGGCCCGTACCGGCGCGCGAGTGGTCGCGGTGGAACCGGTGGATGCGATGCGCGCCCAGCTCGCCGAAGCCTTGCCGCAGGTCCAGGCGCTGGCCGGTAGCGCCCAGTCGATTCCGCTGGCCAACGGCTTCGCCGACGCCCTGGTGTGCGCACAGGCCTTCCATTGGTTCGCCACCGTGGAGGCGCTGGAGGAAATGCGCCGCGTGCTGACGGCGGAAGGAGGCAGGCTGGGGCTGGTGTGGAACGTGCGTGACGAGTCGCTGGATTGGGTCGCCGAGATCACCCGCATCATCACCCCCTACGAAGGCGATGCGCCGCGTTTCTACAAGGGCGACTGGCGTCGGCCGTTCGAGCGCGCGCCCTTCGGACCGCTGCGACTTTCCACCTTCGCCTACGAGCATGTCGGCCCGCCGGAGCAGGTGATCGTCTCGCGCTTCCTTTCGGTGAGCTTCATCGCCGCCTTGCCGGAGACGGAAAAGAACGCCGTGGCGGCGCAATTGCGCGAGCTGGTCGCCAGCCATCCGGCGCTCAAGGGGAGGGAGCAGGTAGCGCTGCCCTATCGCACCGAGGCCTATCTGGCCGAGGCGCGCTAGGCGTACTGCCCCGCCGCATAACCCGAGGCCCAGGCCCACTGGAAGTTGAAGCCGCCGAGGTGGCCGCTGACGTCCAGTACTTCGCCGACGAAATACAGCCCCGGCGAGCGCTGCGACTCCATGGTCTTCGACGACACTTCGTCGGTGCTCACCCCGCCCAGGGTCACTTCCGCGGTGCGGTAGCCCTCGGTGCCCGAGGGCGTGACCCGCCAGGCCGAAAGCTGCCCGGCGATACCCGCCAGTTCGGTCGGGGTGTACTGTTTCATCGGCTTGGAGACGAACCAGCGGTCGGCCAGCAGTCCGGCGAGCTTCTTGGTGAACAGCTCGGCGAGCAGGGTCTTCAGCTCGCTGTTGGGACGCTCGCGCTGTTGCTGCGCCAGCCATTCGCTGGCGTCGTGGTCCGGCAGCAGGTCGATTTCCAGGGTATCGCCCGGTTGCCAGTAGGAGGAAATCTGCAACATCGCCGGGCCGCTGAGGCCGCGATGGGTGAACAGCAGGTTCTCGCGGAACACTTGGCCGTTGCAGCTCACCCGGCAATCCACGGAGGTGCCGGAAAGCTCGGCGCACAGCTCCTTCAACTGGTCGGTGATGGTGAACGGCACCAGCCCGGCGCGGGTCGGCAGCACCTCGTGGCCGAACTGGCGCGCCACCTGGTAGCCGAAACCGCTGGCGCCGAGGGTCGGGATCGACAGGCCGCCGCTGGCGATCACCAGCGACTCGCAGCGCATCTCGCCGGCGCTGGTACGCAGGTGGTAGCCGGCGTCGTCGCGGGCGATCTCTTCGATCGAGGTGTCCAGCAGGATTTCCGCTCCGGCCTCGGCGCATTCGCGCAGCAGCATCTCGAGGATGTCGCTGGACTTGTTGTCGCAGAACAGCTGGCCGAGTTTCTTCTCGTGGTACGGCACCTGGTGCTTGGCCACCAGGCCGATGAAGTCCCACTGGGTGTAGCGGGCCAGCGCCGACTTGCAGAAGTGCGGGTTGCGCGAAAGGAAGTTGGCCGGCTCGGTGTACAGGTTGGTGAAATTGCAGCGCCCGCCGCCGGACATGAGGATCTTCTTGCCGGCCTTGTTGGCGTGGTCGAGTACCCGCACGCGGCGCCCGCGTCCGGCCGCCGTCATCGCACACATCAGCCCGGCCGCCCCGGCGCCAACGATCAGCACATCTGTACTTGCCACTGTCCCACTCCGCTCATCGGAAACGGCGCGCATCTTACCCGAAGCGGCGGTCGGCCGCCGGAGCTCCCGACGCGGTACACTGGGCGTTTTCCGCGAACCGCCGGACCCGTGCATGATCCCCCTCAAGTACCTCCAGGCCTATCCCGCATCGCTGCAGGACCAGGTCCGCCAGTTGATCGCCGAGAACCGCCTGGGCGAGTACCTCGAGCGCCGCTACCCGGGGCGTCACGATGTGCAGAGCGACAAGGCGCTGTACGCCTACACCATGAACCTCAAGCAGGAACACCTGCGCAACGCGCCGGGCCTGGACAAGGTGCTCTACGACAACAAGCTCGACGTGGTCCAGCGCGCCCTCGGCCTGCACACCGCGATCTCGCGGGTGCAGGGCGGCAAGCTCAAGGCGAAGAAGGAAATCCGCGTGGCTTCCCTGTTCAAGGACGCCGCCCCGGAGTTCCTGCGGATGATCGTCGTCCACGAACTCGCCCACCTGAAGGAAAGCGAGCACAACAAGGCGTTCTACCAGCTCTGCCAGTACATGCTGCCGGACTATCACCAACTGGAGTTCGACCTGCGGGTGTACCTGACCTGGAAGAGTCTCTGACGCCCGGTTACGGCGTTCCCAGCGTCACTCGGCTCTCGCGGCGCAGGCGCGCCACGGTCTCCGGCAGTTCGCGCATGTGCTCGACGATGGCGATGGCGCCCAGCTCGCGCAGTACCTGGGCGTGCCCGGCGGGAATGTGCCCGGCGCCGACGAAGCCGATCACCCGCATCCCCGCGGCGAGGGCGGCGCGGGTGCCGGTGCTGCTGTCTTCCACCACCAGGCAACGCTCGGGGGCGACGCCGAGCAGGCTGGCGGCGTGCAGGTAGACGTCGGGTGCGGGCTTGGGCAGGGCGACCATATCGGCGCTGGCCAGGCGTTCGCCGATCAGTTCGCTGAGCCCGGCGCGCGCCAGCGAGCGCTCCAGGCTGTGGCGGCGGCTGTTGGAGGCCACCGCGACGGGCAGGTCCAGGGCCAGCAGCGCCTCGCGTGCGCCGGGAATGGGTTGGACCTGGGCGACCATCTCCTCGCTGCGCTGGCGCACCTCGCGGTTGAAGCTGTCGGGGATGCGCAGGCCGAAGTGCTTCTCGACGCGATCGAGGATGTCGCGGCTGGTCAGGCCGAAGGTGCCTTCCAGCAGGCGCTGCAGCTCCTCCAGCGGCGCGTAGGCGCTGAGCGCCTCGTACATCACGCGCTCGGCGATGACCTCGCTGTCGACCAGGACGCCGTCGCAGTCGGAAATCAGTGCGTCGATGGGATGGGGCATGGGCTACCTCGCTGCGGGCGTTGGCGCAGGGCGCCGGAGTGGGAGCGAGGCATTCTAACCCCGGTCAGGGGCGGGAAGGGAAACAGGGAGCGGGAGAACGCCGGGCCGTGCGGCCCGGCGGGAAGGAATCAGGCGATGCCTTTCGGGTTCTGGCCGTACTGGTTCTGGCCGGCGTCGCTGTCCTTGGCCAGCAGGTAGATCAGGTACAGGCCGACGATCGGGATCAGCGCGATCAGCATCCACCAGCCGCTCTTGTTGATGTCGTGCAGACGCCGGGCGGTGACGCCCAGGGCCGGCAGCAGCACGGCGAGCGAGTAGAGATTGGCGATCGGCAGGAGCTTTTCACTGATCAGGCCGAGCACGACGCTCAGCGCGACGGAGATGATGATGTTCACCAGGGTGAACATCCAGTATTCCTTGCGACGGGCACGCCCGTTGAAGTCGAAGTAGTGTTCCTTCACGCATTTCAGAAACCATTCCATGTTTGCCTCCTGGGCGTACTGGTAAAGCGGGAGAGTGGGTGCCGCGACAAGTACCCCCGCGCCTCCTTGCCGGGAAAGCACAGTGTAGCCGTACTGTCAGTGAATTCGTACAGGATGTTGCGAAAATCATTCACATTGCATAGCAGCGGATCGCCGAAATGTGCGCCGGTAGCGCTTTCAGCGAGCGGGGTCGGCCTGGCGGCGGAAACGGCCGGGCGATTCGCCGAAGGCCTGGCGGAAATTGCGGGAAAACGCCGCCTCCGACTGGTAGCCGGTCTCGGCGGCGATATCCAGCAGGCTCTTCTGCGTTTGTCGCAGCAGGCCGCGAGCCTTCTCCATGCGGATGCGGGTCAGCAGGTTCCACGGCGAGGTTCCGCCGAGGGCGGAGAAGGCGCGGACGAAACTGGCCCGCGACATCGCCGCCTGCTGGGCAAGCTGTTCCAGGGTCCAGGCATGCTCCGGGCGTTCCAGCATGGCCCGCAGGGCTCGTCCCAGGCGGGCGTCGCCCAGCAGGCCGAACAGGCCGTCGCCCAGCGGTTGGCGGTCCAGGTAGGCGCGCAGGGCCAGGGCGAACAGCGCGGTGGCCAGCGCGTCGATGATCGAGCGGGCGCCGCTGCGGGTGCTCTCGGCTTCCTCGCGCATCAACCCGATCAGCGCGCGCAGGGGCTGCTGGGTCGACTCGTCCATATGCACCAGCAGGCGCTCGGGGAGCGCGCCGAACAGGCTGGCGCCGGCGTGATAGCGGTAGCTGCCGCAAAGCATGTCGAGGGCCTCGCCGGGGCCGTTCAACTGGTACAGCGGGATGCTGCCGCGGTGCTCTACGGTGGGTTCGCAGGGTTGCGCCGGGCTGTCGCTGCGCAGGAGGTGCGGGGTGCCGCGTGGCAACAGGATCAGGTCGCCGGGATGCAGGTCGAGGCGACCGCCATCGAGGAATTCGCAATAGCAGGTGCCGGCCATGACGATATGGAAGGTCGCCTCGCCGGGCACCGCTTGCGGGTGCTCCAGCGCCCAGCTGCCCTGTAGCTGGCAGCGCTGGTCGAGGCGGCCCTGCAGGTTGGCGAGCTGGATGAGCCGGTCGAGTGGGTCCATGGGATGAGCCGATCAGGTCGAAAGTAGAGACGCATGGGCAGGCGGCGCGGTCCAGACTGGTCGAGACTGGTAACCCGACGCGCCACTCCCGGCGCGAAAGCAACGGAGAATATCACCATGCTGAACAACTGGACCGAGTTCGTCCCCGCCGTGAAAAAAGCCTTCGGTGCCCTGGGCAAGCAACACCCGAAGATGCTCGCCGCCTATGGCGCGCTGGAGGAAGCCAGCGCCGAGGGCGCCCTGGATGCCAAGACCCGCGAACTGATCTCCATCGCCGTGGCCATTACCACCCGTTGCGACGGTTGCATCGGCGTGCACACCGAGGCCGCGCTGAAGGCCGGCGCCAGCGAGGCGGAAATCGCCCAGACCCTGGCTACCGCCATCTCCCTGAATGCCGGCGCCGCCTATGTCTATTCGCTGCGCGCGCTGGAAGCCTACGACCAGTTCAAAAAGTGAGGCCGTACAGGCGCTGCAGGTAGAACAGCAACCCCAGCCAGGCCACCAGGGCCAGCCAGCCCAGCCCCAGCAGGCCCTTGCGCAGCAGCGTCGAGGGCCTGCCGTGGAGCAGGTCGACCAGGCTCAGCACGCCGCCGAGCAGCAGCAGGCCGAGCAGCGCCTGGGTGTACTGGGCGAAACTCGGCGACAACGCCTCGTCGCCGTGGGCGGCATAGTTGTACAGGTTCCAGGCGCAGATCAGCGTCGCCGGCAGCAGCGCCAGCAGCGCGCCGAGCCAGCGCCCGCGGACATGCAGGAGGAAGCCCGCGAGCAGGCCGACCAGCCCGGTACCCAGCGGTAGCAGCGCCAGGCCCTGGCTGAGGTAGACCAGGTCGACGCCGTCGGCGAGCGCCATCGGGGTGACGAAACGGTAGCTGCCGCTGGCGCAGAGCAGCACCGAAAGCAGCAACAGGGCGTAGCCCGGCAGGTACGGCCAGAAGGCGGGACGCGGGGGCAGGTCGGACATGGATGTTCCTTGCGGGTTGTCCGCTCGCATGAGCGTAGGCTCAAGCGTACCGCTGCGCGTGACAGGCGGCGAGTACCGTTGCGGTTGAACCCTCCGCGAATGGCGGGAGTCAGTCATAGGGTGACGCGAAAAAACGCCGGCTCACGCGCCGGACACCGTATCGACCCTGGACCAAGGAGTTCCGTTCATGGACCTGATCCGCATCCTCATCGCCATCCTCCTGCCGCCGCTGGGCGTGTTCCTGCAAGTCGGCTTCGGCGGCGCCTTCTGGCTGAACATCCTGCTCACCCTGCTCGGCTACATCCCGGGCATCGTCCACGCGGTGTACATCATCGCCAAGCGTTGAGGCCCCTGCTCAGGCGTAGTTCCATGGTTCCTTCACGGTGAAGTCCCGCCACGGGTCTTCGCCGTGGAAGGGGCCGACATAGAGCACCTCGCCGCCCCGGACGATCCATTCCATACCGTGTTCGCGGTCCCATTCGCAGTTCAGCGACAGGTGGATCACCGCTTCGTCGCCCTGTTCCGGGTCGGGCACGATCAGCTCGCCCGGTTCGATCCGTTCCAGCACCCCGCGCGCCGGCGCGACTTCCTCCGCAGACTCGCCCAGCCGCTCCAGGCGCGCGGCGCGGTAGCGCAGGCTGGCGGCACAAAGCCGCTCGACCACGGCGTCATCCAGTTCGTCGAGGGCTCGGGCGCAGCGCCAGGCGTAGGCGTCGTCGGCCTCGTTCTCGATGAACAGGCTGATGTAGCGCCGGTACAGGCGCCAATACACTTCGCCCATGTTCGCATCGTCCAGGTTGCGGATCAGTTCCATGCGTGGTCTCCCTGTTCAGCAGCGTTCGGTGAGGGCGATGCCACGGCCGTCGCCGAAGCCATCGTGTACGTGCAGCCATAGCGGGATCGGCCAGGCCCAGCCGCCGGCCTTCCACCAGCACTCGGCGAACCAGGCTTGCAGCGTATCGGCGAGCAGGTCGACGCCGCCGAAGCCGTCGGCGAAATAGGCTTCGTCGAAATCCGGGGCATGTCCCAGGCCGAGCGCCAGGTCCAGCGCCTTGCCGGGAAACAGGCGCGGGTCGCTGGCGTCCACCCGGTTGCTGGCGCCATTCAGGTACAACCACGCTTCCGCTGCGTCGCGTCCGTCCTCGCCGAGGAACAGTTGGATCTCGCCGTCGCGCAGTCCTTCCTCCAGGGGTTGCCGGAGCAGCTCGCGCAGGCGCTGGATCACGCCCGGCGCGGCGCGTTGCAGGTCGCGGCGGTAGCGCTCGCGGAATTGTTCGGGGCTGAGGCCGAAAGGAATCATGGGCGTTTCTCCGTCATTCGGGCAGGCAGGGCCCGGCTTCCAGCCAGGCCTCCAGGCTGGGTGCCAGGGGTTCGAAGCAGTCCGGCGTCATCGCGCCATGGTCGACCAGGAACAGCGCCTGCCGGTGATCGTCCAGGGCCATCACCACGGCGCGGCCGCCGCTGTCGTCGCCTATGGCCAGGTAGCCGGGGCAGTAGAGAGAGGTTTCGAAGGCCCGGTTGCGTTCCAGCAACTCGTCGGCGGCGTAGAGCAGCAGGCCCGGCTCGACGAGGCGGCCGCCGTGCTGCTCCAGAGCGGCGACGAAGGCAGCCGGCAGCGGTCGTCCGAGCCAGGCCTCTAGGGCATCCAATTCAGGCTTCATCGGGCTCGTCCAGGGCGAACAATGCATGGTGGCGGGCATGGGCCAGCAGGCGTTCGCCCAGCGCGTCGGCCAGGGCGTAGAAGCGCGTGTCCAGCGCATCCAGGGCCGCTTCGCAGTCGCGGTCGGGTTCATCGGCCCAGGTCGGCATGCGCAATTGGCGTTCGGCCTGGGAGACTGGCACCGGACCGTCGCCGAACAGCAGGGCGGCGGCTCGCTCCAGCAGGGCCAGGGCGTCCTCCGCCTCCAATTCGCGAAGACCCGCGCGCGCCGCCTGGTACTGGTCGCCGGAGGAGTTGCCGAAGTACTGGTCGAAGCCGCCGTTGTGCACTTCGCCGCTGAGCACGCTCACTGCGTAGTAGCTCCGTTCGGCCGGCGACAGCCCGGCGAATCCCTCGCGGCCATCGTAGACGCGATTCACCAGCGCGCTCCAGTACAGCGCCTGCGGACTCGCCAGGTAGCGCCGTCGCTCCGCGTGGAAGTGCTTGCCATCCTCGATGTTCTGCCGGTAGCCGCCCTTGCAGGGCATGCACAGTCCGTCGTTCCTCGCCGCCGTGGTCGGGAGGATGAGATGGCCGCAGGCGCGGCAGGGAAGGCGGTCGGTCATGAGCGGTCCTTGCTGGTGGAAGGGGCTCATTATTGCGCAGGATCGTTCAGCTTGAACGACAGTTTGGCTTGCCAGCCTGGCACGGCATTGCCCGCTGGCATGGCCGACCCTCTCTCCCTTCGGGGAGAGGGGCATGAGGACCGGCGCGGAGCGAGAAGCATCACCCCGCGCCAGCCCCCTCAGCTACGACTCACGGAAACGGCCACGCCGGCGACCCCTGGCTCATGTCCAGAAGCTTCACCGTGCTGTATTCGTTGGTCCGGTTGTTGGCATAGAAGAACGCCGGCTGCTCGGCGAAACCGTAGGCCGCTACCTGCGCCTGGGCCGCTGCCGAGGTACGGATGCCCCATAGCGCGAAGGTTGGCCGCTGGTCGCGCTGGGTCAGCCAAGACAGGCCGAGCAACAGGTTGTCGTTGCCGTCCGTGCTGCTGGCATCGCCGCTGTTTCCCGGGCGCTGGGCGTAGGTGCCGTAGCCGAGAGCGGCCTTGTTGGCGTCCCAGTCGGACTTGTCCACCTGGCGCTGGTGCAGGTAGAGCAGGGTCCAGATATCCCAACCCTGCAGCGGATCGTTCTTCAGGTCGGCCCAGTAGTGCACCCACTGGGTATAGAAGGCCATTCGCTCGCCGTTCAGCGCGTAGGTGCCCGGGTCTTCCCACAGGCGCTTGTATACGCCTGCCAGCGGATCGGCCTCGGCGCGTCCGGCGACGATCAGGTTGTAGGCGTTGCGGTAGTTGACCCGCGTATCGTCGAGGTTCTGCCCGAACTCGCGGAGCACGCGCCAGTCCTTGTGCAACGGGAATATCTGGTTGGAGATTTCGCCCGAGCGCCCGCCGTAGACCTTCAGTCGATTCACTTGCAGGTTGTGTGGCCCAGCTCATGGCTTTCGCCCCAGCCACGCGGGTTCAGGCCCCAGGTCTGGTCGTAGGGGTTGCCGCTGCAACCGCCGCCGCACTGGGCGTACTGGTCGACGTTGATGTGCTGGGTGCCGGGCAGCTTGTGCAGGGTCTCGCTGTCGCAGTCCCAGCCGCGCACCGCGCATTCCTGCTGGATTGCCGGAGTCTTCGCCTGGTTGGGAATGGCGAAGCCGGCCAGGGTGTAGGCGTCGTCGATGAACACCTCGTTCAACTCACGGATGAAGCGCTGGACGTCGCCGCCATAGTCCTTGTCGATCGAGCCACGGACCTTCTCCACCTTGGCGTGGACCTCTACCGAGCCGCTGCGCATCTCCAGCCAGTCGGCCTTGTCGGCGTCCAGCGCCTGGATGAAGTCGGCAATCGCCTGGCTGCTGTCCTCGCCCGGCTGGATGTCGAGGAACGGCTGGCTGGCCGCGCCGGTTACCTTGACGGTTACCGTCTGTCCCGGCGTGGCGCCGCTGTAGACCAGTTGCAACAGGCCGCCGTAGGGCGATACCAGCGCCACCGACTGGTTTGCCTGGAGCTTGATGTCCGGGCTCTTGAGGAAGCGCGGGCGGTCATACTGGCGGGTATTCCACAGCCGCGTCGAGCCGATGCGCTGGGTGTTCAGGCCGACCGCCAGGCTGGCCTGGCCAGCGTCTTCGATGCGAATGCTCAGGCGCTTGCCCGGCGCCGCCATGCGGCCGATGGCGGTGAAGCCCTGGGCCGACGGCAAGGTGAGGGTCAGGGTTTCCTCCGAGCCCGATACCGGCATCGACTGTTGGCGCTGGCCGGCGTAGCTGCCCAGTTCCTTCTGCGCCGCGCCGGCCTCGCGCACGTAGCCGACGATGGCGTCGGCGACGAAGGTTTCCTGGAAGCGCGCCGTGTCGGCGGCCTTGTCCATCGGGTAGCGGATGTTCTGCCGCACCGCGTCGGCCCACAGCAGCCAGAGCCGCAGCGAGGTGGTGCCGGGCAGGGCGAAGAGGTTCTGCGCCTTCTGGTTGTAGGCGTCGAGGGCGCCTTTCAGTACATCGACGCGCTTGCTGAAGTCGCTCAGTCCCGGCACGTCGTCGCAGGTGGTGCGACCGACGTAGGAGGTGCATTTCGACCAGTCGTAGTCCGTGCGCCAGCTACCGTCGACGATCTGCTGCACCAGCGCCGGATCCTGGCCGTAGGCACCGCCCAGCTCGACCGAACGCGCCCGGGTGCGGCTGGATGGCACCGTGTCCTTGTCCCAGTAGTTACCGCCGTAGGGGCCTTCCTGCAGGCCCAGGCCGGCGAGGATCTGCTGGCCGGTGCTGCTCTGGTTCCAGCCATTGGTGTGCACGAAGAGGATCGGCAGCCCGGCCTGTAGCCGTGCGCGCACCGTGGCGCTCAGGCTAGCGGCGCTGGCGCCGTTGCCCAGTACCAGCAATTTGCTGGCGCTGGCGCAACTGGCGTCGGTCAGCGCGTTGCAGGCGGCGTCCGCCGGTTGCAGGCCGGCGCTCTTCAGGCCGTTGAGGGCGGCGGTCTTGTCCACCCCGACCACGCTGACCTTGAAGTCCTTCGCAGTAGCCGCGCCCGGGTCGCCGTTCACCAGCCACTGCACCGCCCGCTTCAGCAACGGCGCGTGGGCGGCATTGGTCCCGCTCAACTGGGTGAGCACGTTGGTGCCATAGGCCAGCCCGCGGCCGCCGGCCTCCAGGCTCAGGCTGGCGAGCACGCGGCCCTTGTCGCCGATGAGGAAGGGCAGGGTATTGTCCGGGTTGGCCGGCAGGACCCACATGCTGGCGGCGCCAGGATCATAGGCTTGGCTGAGGTTCTGGTAGAGACCGTCGAGCAACTGGGTGCGGGTCTGGCGGATGCGCTCGACCTGCTGCTGCAGGCGCAGGGCGACCAGGTGGCTGTCGGTCAGTTGCGAGGAATCCCCGCTGACCAGTGCCGCATCGAGGATTTCTTCCTGGGTGGCCGCCTGGGCGGACAGCGCGCCAGCCAGGCAGAAACCGGCCAGCAACGCTCGGTGGCGAGGGATGGGTGAGCGACTCATGTTCTCTCCTTGCAGTGAGGGAAATGCAGTGGTGGACAGGCTCACAACTGGCGCTATCGGCCCGTGGAGGGCGGCATATTGTTATGGGTGCGCCGGGTATCGCGTCGAACAGGGAATGGGCCTCGGACAATGCCGGAAATACGCATGGGCGATCCGCTGCATCGAACGAGTCAAGGCGAGAGGAGCATGTTGGGAAAGGCGGAAAAACTATCTGTTCTGGTTGTTTTTGAACTACGTCTGATTATTTTGATTTTATTTTTACCGATTGTTCGAAGCGCTCTGGAATAGGCGCTCCAGCGTTTCCTGTGACGAAACGATCCAGACTTTGGTTAGGGGCTTGGAAAATACCGAGGATGTACTTCCAGAGCTGTCGATGGAGTTGGAAGTTGCAGTTTCATGAAGGTTTAGGTACTTCGAAGTTACCGCGTTGGCGATGGAATCGATATCGTCCGGTAGTGCCTTCGGAAGTGCCTGATAAGTGCTTTCCCACGCTCAGGCGGCGAACAGAGCCGCCACGTCCATCGGATTCCGCTCCGCCAGCGCCAGTTCGCCTTCGCCGAAACTTGCGCTGCTGCCGCCGACACCCTGCGATTGATCGCGCAGTGGCGGGCGATTCATGCCAAAGCCTGTGACCTGCAGCACGGCTCGCCGGTGCAACGGTAGAGACCTATCGGCAGGTGCTGGAAACCTGCCGTTTCCAGCACGAAGATGCCGTAGGGTGAGAGAAATACGTGGTCGATCTGTGTCGTGCCGTCCGGCGTGTTCAGGGTGACGTTGTGCAGGCGGCGGTAGGTGTGCCTGTCCAGTTGCCAATGGGCGAACAGGCGCACCAGCAGTTCACCGATCTGCCCCTTGGCCCAAGGCGATTTGAGCAGGCCGATCAGCAGGGCTGCCGGGATAAACCAGGTCAGCATGCCCCAGACCTGGGCGACTATCGGGCTGTAATCCACTTTCTTCCTTGAGCCGAGCTGCTTAATGGAGAGGCGACCATTGTCCTATGGCGCGATGACGCATCAAGGACTGGTGAGCCCGGTGCAGGCGCTCAGCGTGCTATCTGGTAACGGGTGCTACGCCCTCTGCCGGGCAGTCGCTCGATGCAGCCCTTTTCCAGCAGGTCGCTCAGGTGGCGGGTCGCTGTGGCTTTGGAAACCTTGGCCACAGCTTGGTATTGCGCCGCACTGATGCCCTCCTCGAACCCCCTTTCGCCGCCATCGAGCAGGCGGTTAAGCACTTTGATCTGCTCCGCCGATAGCGTTTGGCTGCGATGTGCCTGCCAGAAGCGCGCCTTGACCAGCACGCGGTCTATACGGGCAAGGGCTTGCTCCAGGCTCTTGAGCAAGGTTTCGAGAAACCACTGCAGCCACTTGGTGATATCCAGCCCGCCTTTCTGACTGGCTTCTAGGATGCGGTAATAGCCGGCGCGGTCGTCGAGGATGCTCGCAGACATGGCGTAGAAGCGAATGGCTTGCTGCTCACCCTGAGCCAATGCCAGATCGGTGATAGCGCGGGTGAGGCGACCGTTGCCGTCGTCGAAGGGGTGCAGGGTAACGAACCAGAAATGGGCGATGCCGGCGCGCAGAAAGGGATCGAGGCTGGCATCGCGGCGGCTGCTCTCGAACCAGGCGAGAAAGTCCGCCAGTTGCGCTTCCAGCCCCGCGCGGGGAGGGGCTTCGAAATGGACTGTCGGGCGGTCGATGCGACCGGAAACCACCTGCATGGGCTCTTCGCCACGCAGTGCACCGATGTGTAGCGGTCGAGTCAGCAGTTGCTCATCAGTGGGGAATAGCCAACGGTGCCAGGTGAACAGTCGCTGTTCGTCTAGCGGCTCTTGATGTGCGTGGGTGGCATCGAGCAGCAGTTCCGCCAGGCCTTCGGAGCGAGAGGTGGTTCGACCTTCTTCGTGCAATCCCAGTCGCCGTGCCAGTGATGAGCGCACCGAACCGACATTCAGTTGCTCTCCCTCAATGGCTGAAGAGGTGACGATGTTCTGCAGCATGGCATCCAGGCTGCTCTGCACTTCGGTGTCACTCCCCACGGCACCGAGCATTCCTAACAAACGACCCTGAGCCTGGCTACAGGAGCGCAGCAGTGGTGCAAGCGCTTCGGCTTGCCAGTTGAACTGCGGCCAGTCGGGCTGCTGCCAGATCCAGAGTGGGTCGTTCATAAGGGATATTCATGAGCCGATTAGAGAGCCTATTCGGCTCATTTTGTGAGCCGATAATGGCAACTATTCGGCTCACTGTCTAATTCTCAAGCTGGGTTGATAGCTTGATGAGCATGCCTGTTCAGGGTGACTGAGTCAGCTAAAGCGCCTGTTTCAGCACGTCAAAAACCTTGTGGACAGAGGTCGGCCGTACCCCTTGGGCATCGATAAAATTTGATGCAGGGACATGTAGCTCTCGGGCTACAAAATGGGGGCAGGTCACATGCGCTCGGAGCCGCAGTGCTGGATGTACACGCCGCGTACCATCTCGTCTTCGGTGCGGCGTGCCCAGTCTTCGGCGTCGCGCTTGGTGCGGAAGGTTTTTTCGTTGGTCGGCCAATCCGTTTTGCGGCCCACGGGAAGGGGGGACGACTGTTGCCATCAGATAAGGACTCCAAAGGCAGACTGGCTAACCAGTACTGTACCGATTTTGTACCTTTTGGCCATGGAGTCGTTTATGAGGCCACTACCCTAGAAAGCGCAAAGCCGCGCAGTGCGCGGCTTTGAAGGTGGTGGGCCCACACGGACTCGAACCGTGGACCAAAGGATTATGAGTCCTCTGCTCTAACCGACTGAGCTATAGGCCCCCAGAAGGTCGGCGGATTATACCGGCGCTTCTCGGGGAGCGCCAATCGGCTGGCGCGGTTTGAGGAATTTGCTGGCGAACAGCTCGGCGGGCAGCGGCGGACTGAGGACGAAGCCCTGGATCTGCTCGCAGCCTTCGTGGGTGAGGAAGCTCTGCTGGCCTTCGGTTTCCACGCCTTCGGCAATCACCGTGAGCTGCATGCTGCGACCGAGGGCGATGATGGCACGGGTGATGGCGGCATCGTGGGGATCGTCGGGGAGGCCGCGGATGAACGACTTGTCGATCTTCAGGATGTCCAGCGGCAGGCGCTTGAGGTAGCTGAGCGAGGAGTAGCCGGTGCCGAAGTCGTCGATCGCCAGCTGTACGCCGAGACGCTTGAGGCCGTGGAGGACGGCGAGGGCCTCCTCGGTCTGGTTCATGATGAAGCTCTCGGTGATTTCCAGTTGCAGCCGCGACGGTTCCAGGCCGGACTGCTCCAGCAGTTGCTCGAGGCGTTCGATCAGTTGCGGCTGGCCGAGCTGGGCGCCGGCGAGGTTGACCGACAGCGGGCCGAACGGCGCGTGCAGCTTTTGCCATTCGCCCATCTGCTGGCAGGCGTGTTCCAGCACCCAGTCGCCGAGGGGCAGGATCAGGCCGCAATCCTCGGCGAGGGGGATGAAGCGCTCCGGGGAAATCTCCCCGAACAGCGGATGGTACCAGCGCACCAGCGCCTCGGCGCCGACCAGCAAGCCGCTCTCCAGGCTCAGCTTGGGTTGGTAGTAGAGCTGCAACTCGTCGCGCTCGAGGGCGCGGCGCAGTTCGGTTTCCAGCGCCATGCGCTCGGTGGCCAGGTAGGTCAGTTCGCGGGTGTAGTACTCTATGCGGCTGCGGCCCCGCGACTTGGCGCGGTACATGGCGGCGTCGGCGTTCTTCACCAGGGTCGGGGCGTCGTCGCCGTCCTTGGGGAACAGGGCGATGCCGACGCTGGCGCTGACGAAGAATTCATGACCGTCGGCCTGGAACGGCGCGGTGAAGGCATTCAGCAGCTTGCGCGCGACGTGCTCGGCGTCGCTTTCCTGGTGCAGGCCGGGGAGCAGGATGATGAATTCGTCGCCCCCCAGGCGGGCCACGGTATCGACGTCGCGCAACTGGTCGCGCAGGCGTTCGGCGATGGCCTTGAGCAGCAGGTCGCCGATGGGATGGCCGAGGCTGTCGTTGATGTGCTTGAAGCGGTCCAGGTCGATGAACAGCACGGCGCCGAGACGACTCTCTTCGCGGGCCTCGTCGAGGGCGTGATTGAGCCGGCTCTCGAACAGCAGGCGATTGGGCAGGCCGGTGAGCGGATCGTGGTGGGCCTGGTAGTCGAGCCGGGCCTGGGCGTACTTGAGGGTGGAGATATCGGCGAAGACGCCGACGAAGTGAGTGATCTCGCCCTGCGGATTGTGTACCGCGCTGATGGTCAGCCATTCGGGGTACAGCTCGCCGGTCTTGCGTCGGTTCCAGATCTCGCCCTGCCAGTGCCCGTCGCGTTCCAGCTGGTTCCACATGGCGAGGTAGAAGCTGGAGTCGTGTTGTCCGGAGGAGAGCAGGCTGGGCGAGCGTCCCAGCGCCTCCTGCTCGCTGTAGCCAGTGATCTCGCTGAAGGCGCGGTTGACCGCGGTGATGCGTTGGCGGGTATCGGTGATCATCACGCCTTCGGCGGTGCTTTCGAAGACGGTGGCGGCCTGCTGCAGCTTCTCCTGCATGAGCTGGCGCTCGGTGATATCGCGGGCGATGGTCAGCACGCAGTCCTCGCCATCGATGCTGATCCGGTGGGCGGACATCTCGCACTGGCGGATGCCACCGTTGCGGTCCCGTACAGGGGCGGTGAAGCCCTGGGTCAGGGTGTGGTGGCGTACCAGCGAGATCAGGCGCTTGCGGTCCTCGGTGTCGACCCACAGGCCGAGTTCGAGCGTGGAGCGGGAGATGACCTCGTCGCGGCGGTAGCCGGTGAGACGGGTGAAGCCTTCGTTCACGTCGATCAGCGTGCCGTCTTCGAGGCGGCTGATCAGCAGACCGTCGGGGTAGGCATGGAAGGCGTTGGCGAACTTCTCCTCGGAGATCCGCAGCAGTTCCTGGGTCTCCACCAGGTGGGTGATGTCGCGGATCACCACCACCAGCGCCGGGGTCTGGTCGAGGGCCACGTGCTGGGCGCTGAGCAGCGCGCTGAAGGTACTGCCATTGCGGCGCCGCAGGGGCACCTCGAGGTTGGTCAGGTTGCCGTGGCCGAGCTTTTCCAGGACCTGCGGGCCCAGGCCGGGGAGTGCCCAGATGCCCAGTTCGGTGGCGGTCTTGCCGATGGCGTCGTCGGCGGCGATGCCGATCTGCTGCTCGAAGGTGCTGTTCACCGCGAGGAAGCGGCCGTCGGCGCCGTTGGCCAGTACCACCATGTCCGGGCAGTGGTGGAACACCGAAGCGAACTTCTGTTCGGACAGGCGCATGGCCTGCTCGGTGAGCTTGGCCTCGGTGATGTCGATCATCAGACCGCGCAGGAGCAGGTCCCGGCCTTGCGTGATCGGGGTGACCAAATCGCGAATCCAGACTACCCGGCCGTCGGCGGCGAGCATCCGGTAGTCGAAGCTGTGGTCGCGTCCGGCCTGGCTTTCGCTCATGCAGTAGTGGATGGCGTACTCGGCGTCCATGGGGTGCAGGGTCCGCTGCCAGAAGCCCGGCTGCAGCCATTCGCCGAGGGGATAGCCGAGCAGGCGTTCGGCGTGGGGCGAGACGTAGGTGAAGCGGTTCTCCTCGAGGCGCATTTCCCAGGCGATGGCATTCAGGCTTTCCACCAGTCCCCGGTAGTGCTGTTCGCTGTCGCGCAGTTCGCGCTCCAATTGCCGCCGGCGACTCACCTCGCGGCGCAGGCGGCGGTTCATGGCCAGCAGTATGGCGACCGAGACCAGGATCAGCAGGACGATGGGAAGACCGTAGGTCGCCATCTCGCGCCAGGCCGGACGTCGGTCGAGCAGGCCGCCGACCCAGGGGGCCTGGAGTCGCTCGATCTCCTCGGCGCTGAGGTCGGCGAGGACCTTGTCGACGATCCCGGCGAGGATCGATTGTCCGCGCGGCACGGCCATCGCCAGTTGGTAGCGGTATGGCGTCTCGCCGCTGATCTCCAGGCCGTTGAGCTTGAGCTGGCGGAGGTTCCATACGCTGGAGGCGAAGTCGCCGACGAAGGCGTCGGCCTGGCCGGTGGCCAGCGCCTGCAGGGCTGCCGCTACCGAAGGCAGCGGCAGCAGGGTGAGGTCGGGATGCTGGGCGATCAGCAGTTCGTGAGGAGCATAGTGGTCGACCACCGCGACCTTGAGCCCGTAGAGCTCGTCGATGCGCTTCGGCATCGGGCCGTTCTTGCGTGCCAGGATGATGATCGGGAAATCCAGGTAGGGCCGGGTGAAGCTCAGGTACTCCTGGCGCTCCGGGGTAGCCATGCTGCCGGGCAGCAGGTCCAGCCGACCGTCCTTGGCCTGCTCCAGGACCTGCGTCCAGGTCTTCGGTTCGACAGGCGTCAGGCTGACGCCCAGGCGTTCCTGTAGCAGGCCGATGTAGCCGGCGGCGAGTCCCTGGTAGCGGCCCTGTTCGTCGCGGAACTCGAATGGCGGCCAGGAGGTGTCCACGCCCAGGCGGATGCTCGGGTGCTCGGCCAGCCAGGCCCGTTCCTCGGGCGTGAGCGTGAGGGCGCCGGCCAGCCCCGGCCAGCAGCAGGCCAGACACAGGAGAAGCACGGCCTGCAGACGCTGCATGAGGCGGTCTCGCGGTGGACGGGAATATAAGCGGAAGTGTAGACGCCGGGCGGTGGGGCAAGCGGCAAAGAAAAACCCCCGGTTTTTCAGGCCGGGGGTTCGTTCGTCACTCGTCGAGGAAGGAGCGCAGGTGCTCGCTTCGCGACGGATGGCGTAGCTTGCGCAGCGCCTTGGCTTCGATCTGGCGGATCCGCTCGCGGGTCACATCGAACTGCTTGCCGACTTCCTCGAGGGTGTGGTCGGTGTTCATGTCGATGCCGAAGCGCATGCGCAGCACCTTGGCTTCCCGGGCAGTGAGGCCGGCGAGGACTTCGCGGGTGGATTCCTTGAGGCTCTCGCTGGTCGCCATCTCGATCGGCGACTGCATGGTGGAGTCCTCGATGAAATCGCCCAGGTGCGAATCTTCGTCGTCACCGATCGGGGTTTCCATGGAGATCGGCTCTTTGGCGATCTTCAGTACCTTGCGGATCTTGTCCTCAGGCATGTCCATGCGCTCGCCAAGCTCTTCCGGGGTGGGCTCGCGACCCATTTCCTGGAGCATCTGGCGGGAGATGCGGTTGAGCTTGTTGATCGTCTCGATCATGTGCACCGGGATGCGGATGGTGCGTGCCTGGTCGGCGATCGAACGGGTGATCGCCTGGCGAATCCACCAGGTGGCGTAGGTGGAGAACTTGTAGCCGCGACGGTATTCGAACTTGTCCACCGCCTTCATCAGGCCGATGTTGCCTTCCTGGATCAGGTCGAGGAATTGCAGGCCGCGGTTGGTGTACTTCTTGGCGATGGAAATCACCAGGCGCAGGTTGGCCTCGACCATTTCCTTCTTCGCCCGGCGAGCCTTGGCTTCGCCGATCGACATCGCGCGGTTGATTTCCTTGATCTCGGCGACGGTCAGCTCGACCTCGCTTTCCAGGGCCGCCAGCTTCTGCTGGTTGCGCAGGATGTCGTCGCGCAGGCGCTCGATGGCCTCGGCGTACTTCGGCTTGCTCTTCAGGACGCTGTCGACCCACTTCTCGTCGGTCTCGTGGTTCGGGAACAGGCGCAGGAAGTCGGCACGCGGCATGCGCGCATCACGCACGCAGAGCTGCATGATGGCGCGTTCCTGGGCGCGCACGCCTTCCAGGGCGGAGCGCACGCGGGCGACCAGGGCGTCGAACTGCTTGGGCACCAGCTTGATCGGCATGAACAGCTCGGCCAAGCCGGTGAGTTCGGCGGTGGCCTGCTTGCTGCCGCGACCGTGCTTCTTCAGGGCCTTCTTGGCCTTGTCGAGTTGCTCGGAGACCGCGGTGAAACGCAGGCGGGCTTCTTCCGGATCCGGACCGCCGTCGCCTTCGTCGTCGCTGTCGCTGCTGTCGTCGCTTTCTTCTTCCTCGTCGTCCTTCTCTTTCGAGTCGGCGGAATCGTCCTTCAGGTTGACCGGCTCCACCTCTTCGGCGGGCAAGCTGCCGTCATCGGGATCGATATAGCCGCTGAGGACATCGGAGAGGCGACCGCCTTCGGCGACGATGCGATTGTAGTCGGCCAGGATGCTGTCCACCGTGCCCGGGAACTGGGCGATGGCGCTCATCACTTCGCGGATGCCTTCCTCGATGCGCTTGGCGATTTCGATCTCGCCTTCGCGGGTCAGCAGTTCCACGGTACCCATTTCACGCATGTACATGCGCACCGGGTCGGTGGTGCGACCGATGTCGCTTTCCACCGCGGCCAGGGCCGCTGCGGCTTCTTCCGCTGCGGCTTCGTCGGTATCCGCCTCGGCCAGCAACAGGGCATCCGCATCCGGGGCTGTCTCGAATACGTTGATCCCCATGTCGTTGATCATGCGGATGATGTCTTCCACCTGTTCCGGATCGGAAATATCCTCCGGCAGGTGGTCGTTGACCTCCGCGTAAGTCAGGTATCCCTGCTCACGGCCTCGGGCGATCAACTCTTTCAGACGAGATTGCTGTTGCGCTTTTCCGGACATAACACCCTATCCACTGAAGGTCTTGGCGGGCAAAAAATAAGCAGAGGATTATACCTGATGCCTGGGCTGAGGCGCCAGTTCAGCTCTGGGAAGGCGATGAAGCGGCAACACTGTAGTGCTCTCTGAGCAAGGCTTTCTCTTCATCGGTCAGTTCACTGTAGCTCTTCTGCATGACGCTGCGTAAACGCTCCTCCCGCTCGCCGAAACGCTGGCTCTCGGAGAGTTTAGTAATGGTGTCGAAGAACTGCTTTTCAAGGTTCTCCTGGACGATCAGCCACTCCTTCTCGCCCAGGGCCTGCAGCAGGCGGCCCTGGGGCGTGCCGTGCCAGCGCGCGATGAGTTGCATCGAGCTCTGCCGCGGGTTCTTCTGCAGGGCTTCCAGCAGGGACACCAGCAACTGGGCGTAGGTATCCTGCTCCCTGGCGAGGGTGCCCGCATCGTCGACCTTCAAGGCCAACTGCGGATGATGCAGCAAGGTGCGCAGGGCGTTGAGGGTGGTGGACTCCACGCTGACCGGCGTTCGTTGCGGAGTCTTGAAGTCGCCGCGGCCGCCTTTGTCCCACTTCTTCTTGCCATCCCACTTCTTGCCGTCCCAGGGCTTCTTGTCCTTGTTCCAGCTCTTGCGCGGTTGCGCCTCGCCATAGCCTGGCGCAGCGTCGAACGGCGCATGGGAGGGCTCGTTCTCGTAGTAGGCGCTGGCGGCGAAATAGTCGTCGCCGTCCAAGGCGCCGCTCGCTCCGTGATCCATGGACGACGGTGGCGGGCTGTGGTGCGCCAGTTGTCCGATGTTTTCGCCGGACAGGCCGGTGATTTCCGACAGACGTTGCCGCATCAGCAGGCGCAGGTTGTTCCCGGGAATCTTCTCCAGCAGCGGCGCGGCGAGGGTCGCCAGGTGGGCCTTGCCTTCCAGGGTGGCGGGGTCGGCCTCCAGCATCAGTTGCTGGAAGAAGTACTCCGCCAGCGGCTGGGCCTGCTGGGTGATGCGTGCGCGGAAGGCATCCTCGCCCTCGGCGCGTACCAGGCTGTCCGGGTCCTCCCCCTCGGGGAGGAACAGGAAGCGCACGCGCTTGCCGTCCTGCAGGTTCGGCAGCACCGACTCCAGGGCGCGCCAGGCCGCCTTGCGGCCGGCCTGGTCGCCGTCGAAACAGAACAGGATGCTCGGTACCAGGCGGAACAGGCGCTTGATGTGTTCCTCGCTGGTCGCCGTGCCGAGGGTCGCCACCGCGTTGCGGATGCCTTGCTGGGCCAGGGCGATGACATCCATGTAGCCCTCGACCACCATGATCTCGTCGAGGTCGCGATTCTTCTGCCGGGCCTCGTAGAGTCCGTAGAGTTCCTGGCCCTTGTGGAAGACCGGAGTCTCCGGGGAGTTCAGGTACTTCGGCTTGTCGTCGCCGAGCACCCGGCCGCCGAAGGCGATGATCCGCCCGCGGCTGTCGCGGATCGGGAACATCACGCGATCGCGGAAGCGGTCGTAGCGCTTGCCGGTGTCGCTGTTCTCCACCAGCAGGCCGGCGTCGAGCATGGCCTTGAGTTGCAGGTTGTCGCCACCCAGGTGCTTGAGCAGGTTGTCCCAGCCGGGCGGGGCGAAGCCGAGGCCGAAGTCGCGGGCGATCTCGCCGGTCAGGCCGCGGCCCTTCAGGTAGTTCACCGCGGCTTTGCGCGCCGGGTGGCTTTTCAGCGCCTGCTTGTAGAACTCGGCGGCGGCGCTGAGCAGCGGGTAGAGCGGCGAGTCGGTCGGCTGGCGCGGCGTGTGCCCGCGTCCGCCGCGTTCCTCGCGCGGCACGTCCATGCCGGCGCGCTTGGCCAGTTCCTCGACCGCCTGGGGGAACTCCAGCTGGTCGTGGTCCATGACGAAGCCGAGCGCGTTGCCGCCGGCGCCGCAGCCGAAGCAGTAGTAGAACTGCTTGTCCGGGCTGACGGTGAACGAGGGAGTCTTTTCCTTGTGGAACGGGCAGCAGGCGCTGTAGTTCTTGCCGGTTTTCTTCAGTTGGATGCGTGAACTCACCACCTCGACGATGTCGGTGCGGTTCAGCAGGTCATCGATGAAGCTTTGCGGTATCAGGCCGGCCATGGTGTTCTCGAAAACGACGGCGCGTGGGCGCAGAGCGGCAGCATAGCAATTATCGCCGGGCCGATCAGGCCGGCGCGGTGTTTCAGGAGGAGAGGCGCGCCTTCAGGCGCTGGCTGACCTGTGCCATGTCGACGCGACCCTGGACCTGCGGTCGCAGCAGGTTCATCGCCTTGCCCATGTCCTGCGGACCCTGGGCGCCGCTGTCGACGATGCTGCGCTCGATCAGGGCGTCGATCTCATGGTCGTCCAGGGGCTTGGGCATGAAGTCCTGGAGCACGAGGATCTCGGCAGCCTCGACCTCGGCGAGGTCCTGGCGGCCGGCGTCGCTGAACTGGCGCTGGGCGTCGCGGCGCTGCTTGATCATCCGGTCGAGGATCAGCAGGGCTCGGGCGTCATCCACCTCGATGCGTTCGTCGACTTCGACGCGCTTGATGTCCGCGAGGGCCAGGCGCAACGTGGTCAGCCGCGGCTTGTCCTGGGCGCGCATGGCGACCTTGACGGCGTCGAGGAGGCGGGATTTGATTTCGCTCATGGCGGAAAGCCGAAAGCCCGGCCGGGGCCGGGCTGAGGCACGATCACTGACGCGTGGGCGTCGAGTGGATCAGTACAGGCGCTCGCGACGGCGCTGTTCGCGCTGTACTTTCTTCGCGTGGCGCTTCACTGCGGCAGCGGCCTTGCGCTTGCGCTCGGCAGTGGGCTTCTCGTAGAACTCGCGGCTGCGAACTTCAGCCAGTACACCTGCTTTTTCGCAGGAGCGCTTGAAACGACGCAGGGCTACGTCGAAGGGTTCGTTCTCTTTTACTTTGACGGCTGGCATCCAGGTCGTACCTTCACTGATTACCGGGGGTTGAACGTACTCCGGCAAGGTGGCGCGGATACGTCGGTTTTCAAGGGTTGCGGATATTAACGGTTCGGCCGGAGGAATGCAAAGCCTCCGATCGAAAAACACTGGTCTGGCGCAAAGCCGCCGATTATCATGCGCGGCTTCGTATTTGCCAAGCTCTAAGGCTCAAGCCCATGCGCGTGCTGGGACTGGAAACGTCCTGCGACGAAACCGGCGTCGCCCTTTACGACAGCGAACGCGGCCTGCTGGCCGACGCGCTGTTCAGTCAGATCGACCTCCATCGCGTCTACGGCGGCGTCGTGCCCGAGCTGGCCTCGCGCGACCACGTCAAGCGCATGCTGCCGCTGATCCGCCAGGTGCTCGACGAGTCCGGCTGCACGCCGGCGGATATCGACGCGATCGCCTATACCGCCGGTCCCGGCCTGGTCGGCGCCCTGCTGGTGGGGGCTTCCTGTGCCCAGGCGATGGCCTTCGCCTGGGGCGTGCCGGCGGTCGGCGTGCACCACATGGAAGGGCACCTGCTGGCGCCGATGCTGGAAGAGCAGCCGCCGCGGTTCCCGTTCGTCGCCTTGCTGGTTTCCGGCGGTCACACCCAGTTGGTGCGGGTGGACGGCATCGGTCGCTACCAGTTGCTTGGCGAATCGATGGACGACGCCGCCGGCGAAGCCTTCGACAAGACCGCCAAGCTGATCGGCCTGGGCTATCCCGGCGGTCCGGAAATCGCCCGCCTGGCGGAGCTCGGCACTCCTGGCCGCTTCGTGTTCCCGCGGCCGATGACCGATCGCCCCGGCCTGGACTTCAGCTTCAGCGGGCTCAAGACCTTTACCCTGAACACCTGGCAGCGTTGCGTCGAGGCCGGCGACGACAGCGAGCAGACCCGCTGTGACATCGCCCTGGCGTTCCAGACCGCGGTGGTCGAGACCCTGCTGATCAAGTGCCGTCGCGCCTTGAAGCAGACCGGCCTGAAGAACCTGGTGATCGCCGGCGGCGTCAGCGCCAACCAGGCGCTGCGCAGCGGCCTGGAAAAGATGCTCGGCGAAATGAAGGGGCAGGTGTTCTACGCCCGCCCGCGCTTCTGCACCGACAATGGCGCGATGATCGCCTACGCCGGCTGCCAGCGCCTGCTCGCCGGCCAGCATGACGGCCCGGCGATCAGCGTCCAGCCGCGCTGGCCGATGGAGTCGCTGCCGGCGGTCTGAGTGGCCGCCAGGTCGCAGTCAGGCAGGTGTCGATGACGCAGCTGGGCCAGACTGCATGAAGTTTTTTCCTTTTATGGATTAGAAATGCCGTTCGCGGCCGGCGAACAGATCGCGTAAGTTGGCGCGGTGCCGCCAGACGATCAGGCCGGTCAGCACGGTCATCGGCAGCAGCGCTCCGGGCTGCTGCCAGGCCAGCAACGGCAGGGTCAGCGGGGTGGCCACCAGCGAGGCGAGCGAGCTGGTGCGCGACAGCTTGAAGGTCAGCAGCCAGGCCGCCGCGGCCAGCAGTACGGCCGGCGGATAGAGGCCGAGGAGCATGCCCGCGGCGGTGGCGACACCCTTGCCGCCGCGGAAGTTGAAGTACAGCGGGTACAGGTGGCCGATCACGGCGGCGATGCCGACCCAGGCCTCCTCCATCACGCCGAGCCCCAGCCAGCGGGCGACCAGCACCGGCAGCAGGCCTTTGCCGACGTCGCCGAGCAGGGTCAGGATGGCGAGTTTCTTCCCGGCGACGCGCAGCATGTTGGTCGCGCCGGGGTTGCCGGAACCGCTGGCGCGCGGGTCCTGGGTGCCGAACCAGCGGCTGAGCAGGACGGCGAAGGAGAGGGAACCGAGCAGGTAGGCGAGGATCGCCAGTAGCCAGACCATGGATTCCACCGAGGACGAGGATGTCCTCGATTCTAACGGGGCGGCGCACGCTTGTCGTGGCATCCCTTGGAGCGGGTAGCGAAGTGGACAGAGTTTTTATCGAAGGCTTGGAGGTCGATACCGTCATCGGCGTGTACGACTGGGAGCGCGGCATCCGTCAGTGCCTGCGCCTGGACCTGACCCTGGGCTGGGACAACCGACCGGCCGCCGCGGGCGACGATCTCGCCCTGGCGCTGGACTATGCCGCGTTGTCCGAGCGGGTGCAGGAGTTCGCCCGGGAATCGCATTTCCAGTTGGTGGAAACCTTCGCCGAGCGCCTCGCCGAGGTACTGATGGGCGAGCGCGGCATTCCCTGGCTGCGCATCCGCGTGACCAAGCCCGGCGCGGTGCCGGCGGCCCGTGGCGTTGGCGTGGAGATCGAACGCGGATGTCGCTGATCCCGGTCTACCTCGGCCTCGGCAGCAATGTCGAGCGTGAGCGCCATCTGCATGCCGGCCTCGATGCGCTGGCCGCTTTCCTTCATGACCTGCGTTGTTCGCCGGTATTCGAGAGCGAGCCGGTGGGTATCAAGAGCGGGCCGTTCTTCAACCTGGTGGTGTCTGCCCGCACCGATCTGCCGCTGGCCGAACTGAGCCTGCGACTCAAGCACATCGAGGCCGACAATGGCCGCTATGCGCCAGAGCGCAAGGGGCTGCCGCTGGATATCGACGTGCTGTTCTACGGCGACCTGGTGGGCGATTTCGATGGCCTGGTGCTGCCGCGCGCCGAAGTGCTGAAGAACGCTTTCGTGCTCTGGCCCTTGTCCGAGCTGGCGCCGAACCTGGAGCATCCGGTCGCCCGCCAGCCGCTGGGCGATCTCTGGCGCGAGGCGAGGATCCAGCAGAAGCTCTGGCCGGCGCCATTCGAATGGCGTGGCCAGGCGTTGACTCCCGAAGCGCTGCTTCAGGCCTTTCCGCGTTCTTCCTTGTAGGCCTTGAGTGCGGCGAGGCGCGCACGCTTCAGCGCCTCGCCCAGTTCCGCGCCCTTCAAGCCCTTTTCCACCAGCGGCTTCACGCTGACTGCCCGCGCTGCCTGCGCCGCGCCGAGCAGGTAGGCGGCCTGCGGATAGTCCCGCTGTTCCAGGCCGAGGCGGCCGCGCGCGTCCATCTCGCTGGCGGCGACGAACTCCTCGAAACGCTGCGGGCGGCGATACACGTCGAAGCTCTGCAACAGCTCCAGCAGTGTATTCGGGCGCAGCTCCAGCGCCCGATGGGCGTGGGTGTGGTACTCGCCCACCAGGCGCGCCAGTTCCTGGCAGTCGCGCGGCACCCTGAAGCGCTGGTTCACCGCATCGATCAACGGCACGCCGCGAGCCTCGTGGGCGATATGGCGGGGCCAGTCCGCTTCGCTGGTGAGTCCCTTGCCCAGGTCGTGCAGCAGGCAGGCCCAGCGTACGCTGAGCGGCTGCCGGTGGCGGGCGCATTGCTGCAATACCGACAGGACATGGACGCCGGTATCGATTTCCGGATGGTGGGCCGCCGGCTGCGGTACGCCGAATAGCGCCTCGACTTCCGGGATCAGTTCGGCCAGGGCGCCGCAGTCGTGCAAGACCTGGATGAAGACCTCGGGGTTGGGTTCCATCAGGGCTCGGGAAATTTCCTTCCAACTGCGCTCCGGGGTCAACGCCTGCAACTCGCCGGATTCCGCCAGTTGGCGCATCAGGGCGAGGGTTTCGGCGGCGACCCGGAAGCCCAGGCCGGCGTAGCGGGCGGCGAAGCGCGCTACGCGCAGGACCCGCAGGGGATCCTCGGCGAACGCCGGGGAAACGTGGCGCAGCAGGCGCGCCTCGAGGTCGGCCTGGCCGCCGTAGGGGTCTATTACCCGGCCCTGTTCGTCCTCGGCCATGGCGTTGATGGTCAGGTCACGGCGAGTCAGGTCTTCCTCCAGGGTCACCTCGGGGCTGGCATGGAAGGTGAAGCCGCCGTAGCCGCGCCCGCTCTTTCGCTCGGTGCGCGCCAGGGCGTATTCCTCGCCGCTCTGCGGATGAAGGAAGACCGGGAAGTCGGCGCCCACCGGGCGGTAGCCGCGGGCGAGCATCTCGTCGCTGCTGGCGCCGACCACCACCCAGTCTATATCGGTGACCGGACGGCCGAGAAGGCGATCGCGCACGGCGCCGCCGACCTTGTAAATCTGCATGGGAATCCTCCGCGTGATAGGCGGAAGTCTACCCCAGGGTGTCCTAGCGGGCGCGTGGAAGCAGCCGGAGCAGGGCGCCGACCGCCAGTTCGAGCTGTTCCGGATTGGCCCTGGCGGGGCTGAGGCCGGTGCTTACCATGCCTTCCCAGAGAACGCGCTCCTCCAGGTCGACCAGGCGCACGCGCAATGTCCCGGTTTCGTCGCGCAGGCGGTGGATCGCCAGATAAGGCCCCATGCCGGAGGTGGGCGGAAGGTCGGGGCGGAATTCCAGCGGTGCGTCGCGCAGCGCCAGCCAGTAGTAGACGCGGAATTGCGGGGTGGCGCTCTCGTGGTAGCCGTGGGCCGCCAGTCCCTGGCGCAGCTCTGCGTTTATCAGCGGATAGCGGTTGCGGTAGGGCAGGGCGTCGACCGCCTGTTCCGGCGGCATCAACTGGAAACCTTGCAGGCCGGGCAGTCCGGCGTTGGCCGGATGGGTCACCCGGGCGCTGGGGATGTGGCTGGCGCAGGTGGCCAGGACGAGGCAGAGCAGGACGATGGCGAACAGGCGCATGGCGGCTCCCGTGGACGGCCGGCTTCTTGTTCTGCTGTGGGCGGCCCGACCGTGCCGGCATGCTGGCCGGCGGTCGGGGCGGACGTCAACCGATCAAATGGGCGGGATGATCAGGTCCAAACGCGGGTAGCCTTCCTCGCCCTCGCTGGCGCCCTTGGGCGGCATGTGGTGGGTCTGCACGAGCTGGTCGCCCTGCAGGGTCTCCAGGTGGATATCGAAGCCCCACAAGCGATGCAGGTGCTTGAGCACGTCGGCGGTGGAGTCGCTCAGTGGCTGGCGGTCGAACTGCTGGTGGCGCAGGGTCAGCGAGCGGTCGCCGCGACGGTCGACGTTCCAGATCTGGATGTTCGGCTCGCGGTTGCCGAGGTTGTACTGCGCCGCCAGGGTCTCGCGGATGGTGCGGTAGCCGGCTTCGTCGTGGATCGCCGCGACCAGCAGGTCGTCCTTCTGGTCGTCGTCGAGAATGCTGAACAGCTTCAGGTCGCGAATCACCTTGGGCGAGAGGAACTGCAGGATGAAGCTTTCGTCCTTGAAGCTCTTCATGGCGAACTTCAGCGTGGCCAGCCAGTCGCTGCCGGCGATATCCGGGAACCAGCGGCGGTCCTCGTCGGTAGGTTCCTCGCAGATGCGGCGGATGTCGCGGTACATGGCGAAGCCCAGGGCGTAGGGGTTGATGCCGCTGTAGTAGGGGCTGTCGAAGGACGGCTGGTAGACCACGCTGGTGTGGTATTGCAGGAACTCCATCATGAAGCCGTCGTTGACCAGGCCTTCGTCGTAGAGGTCGTTGAGCAGCGTGTAGTGCCAGAAGGTCGCCCAGCCTTCGTTCATCACCTGGGTCTGGCGTTGCGGGTAGAAATACTGGGCGATCTTGCGCACGATGCGGATCACCTCGCGCTGCCAGGGCTCCAGAAGCGGCGCGTTCTTCTCGATGAAGTAGAGGATGTTCTCCTGCGGCTCGCTCGGATAGCGCGCCATGGATTGTTCCTTGTCCTTGCCGCCGACGCGCGGGATGGTCCGCCAGAGGTCGTTGACCTGGCGCTGGATCAGTTCCTCGCGCTCCTTCTGCCGCTGCCGCTCCTCTTCCGCGGAAATCGGGTAGGGACGCTTGTAGCGGTCGACACCGTAGTTCATCAGGGCGTGGCAGGAGTCGAGCAGGTCTTCCACCGCGTCGATCCCGTAGCGCTCCTCGCACTGCATGATGTACTGCTTGGCGAACACCAGGTAATCGATGATCGAACTGGCATCGGTCCAGGTGCGGAACAGGTAGTTGCCCTTGAAGAAACTGTTGTGCCCGTAGCAGGCGTGGGCGATGACCAGCGCCTGCATGCACTGGGTGTTTTCCTCCATCAGGTAGGCGATGCAGGGATCGGAGTTGATCACGATCTCGTAGGCCAGGCCCATCTGGCCACGCTTGTAGTTCTTTTCCGTACTGAGGAAGTGCTTGCCGTAGGACCAGTGGTTATAGCCGATCGGCATGCCCACCGAGGCGTAGGCGTCCATCATCTGCTCGGCGGTGATCACCTCGATCTGGTTCGGATAGGTATCCAGGGCATAGCGCTCGGCGATCCTGCTGATTTCCCGGTCGTACTGCTGGATCAGCTCGAAGGTCCATTCCGAGCCGGTGGCGATGGGCTGGCGCTTGCTCATGCGACGAGCCTCCTCTGGAACAGCTCGCGGAACACCGGGTAGATGTCCGATGCCGAGACGATCTGCTGCTGGGCGAAGCTGTCTTCGAAGGCTTCGCGCACGCGCTCGTACTCGAACCACAGGGCCTGGTGTTCGCGCGGGGTGATCTCGACGTAGGTGTAGTACTGGACGAACGGCATGATCTGCTTGAGGAGGATGTCCCGGCACACCGGCGAGTCGTCGTTCCAGTTGTCGCCGTCCGAGGCCTGGGCGGCGTAGATGTTCCACTCATGGGTCGGATAACGCTCGGCCATGATCTCCTGCATCATCTTCAGCGCGCTGGAGACGATGGTGCCGCCGGTCTCGCGGGAGTAGAAGAACTCCTCCTCGTCGACCTCGCGGGCGCTGGTGTGGTGGCGGATGAACACCACTTCGATCTTCTCGTAGTTCCGCTTGAGGAACAGGTAGAGCAGGATGAAGAAGCGCTTGGCGATGTCCTTGGTCGCCTGGGTCATCGAGCCGGAGACGTCCATCAGGCAGAACATCACCGCCTTGGAGGTGGGGTTGGGCTGCTTGACCAGCAGGTTGTACTTGAGATCGAAGGTATCGAGGAACGGCACCCGGTCGATGCGCGCGCGGAGCTTGGCGATTTCCAGCTCGAGTTCCTGGATATCGCCGAGGTTGTCCGGCTCTTCGCGCTTGATCCGCTCCAGTTCCTTCAGCGCCGCGCGCAGCTTGGCCCGGCTGCCGCCGGACAGCGCGATGCGCCGCGCATGGGCCGAGCGCAGGGTGCGGACGATGTTGATGCGCGACGGGTTGCCGTCGTTGCTGATGCCGGCGCGGACGGTCTTGAAGGTGTCGGTGCCGGTGATGTGGCGCTTGACCAGGTTGGGCAGCTCCAGGTCCTCGAACATGAAGTCGAGGAATTCCTCCTGGGTGATCTGGAAGACGAAGTCGTCCATGCCTTCGCCGCTGTTGCTGGCCTTGCCGCCGCCGCGGCCGCCCCCGCCGCCGGATGGACGGGCGATGTGCTCGCCGGCGGTGAATTCCTTGTTGCCGGGGTGGACGACGGTCTGCCGCCCGCCACGGCCATGGTGCAGCACCGGTTCGTCGATATCGCGCCCGGGAATGCTGATCTGCTCGCCGTGCTCCATGTCGGTAATGGAACGCCGGCTGACGGCCTCCTCGACGGCCTTCTTGATGTGTTCACGGTAGCGCCTCAGGAAGCGCTGGCGGTTCACCGTGCTCTTGTTCTTGCCGTTCAGACGCCGGTCGATGACGTAGCTCATGAATGCTCCTCAGGGCCTGTGGCGCCCCGCCGGAGCGGAGGCGCCGAGGTCCGAATGCGACGGCGACCGGTACGGTCGCAGCGACCGTACCGATGGCAGACTACTGCGACTTGCGAACCCGCAGGTACCATTCCGACAGCAGGCGGACCTGCTTCTCGGTGTAGCCGCGCTCGACCATGCGTTTGACGAAGTCGTTGTGCTTCTGCTGGTCCTCCTTGCTGGCCTTGGCGTTGAAGCTGATGACCGGAAGCAGGTCCTCGGTGTTGGAGAACATCTTCTTCTCGATCACTACGCGCAGCTTCTCGTAGGACAGCCAACTCGGGTTCTTGCCGTTGTTGCCGGCGCGGGCGCGCAGCACGAAGTTGACGATCTCGTTGCGGAAGTCCTTCGGGTTGCTGATGCCCGCGGGTTTCTCGATCTTCTCCAGTTCCTCGTTGAGGGCGGCGCGGTTGAGGATCTCGCCGGTTTCCGGGTCGCGGTATTCCTGGTCCTGGATCCAGAAGTCGGCGTACAGCACATAGCGGTCGAAGATGTTCTGACCGTATTCGCTGTAGGACTCCAGGTAGGCGGTCTGGATTTCCTTGCCGATGAACTCGACGTAGCGCGGCGCCAGGTATTCCTTGATGAAGCGCAGGTAGCGCTCGCGGGTTTCCGGCTGGAACTGTTCCTGCTCGATCTGCTGTTCGAGGACGTAGAGCAGGTGCACCGGGTTGGCCGCTACCTCGTGCGGGTCGAAGTTGAATACCTTGGAGAGGATCTTGAAGGCGAAGCGGGTGGAAAGCCCGGCCATGCCTTCGTCGACCCCGGCCGAGTCGCGGTATTCCTGGATCGACTTGGCCTTGGGATCGGTATCTTTCAGGTTTTCGCCGTCATATACCCGCATCTTCGAGTAGATATTCGAGTTTTCCGGCTCTTTCAGCCTCGACAGCACGGAGAACTGCGAGAGCATCTTCAGGGTGTCCGGCGCGCAGTGGGCATGCGCCAGCGAGCTGTTGACCAGCAACTTGTCGTAGATCTTGATCTCGTCCGCCACGCGCAGGCAGTACGGCACCTTGACGATGTAGATGCGGTCGATGAAGGCCTCGTTGTTCTTGTTGTTGCGGAAACTGTGCCATTCCGATTCGTTGGAGTGAGCCAGGATGATGCCGCTGTAGGGCAGGGCGCCGAGACCTTCGGTGCTGTTGTAGTTGCCTTCCTGGGTCGCGGTCAGCAGCGGGTGCAGGACCTTGATCGGGGCCTTGAACATCTCGACGAATTCCATCAGGCCCTGGTTGGCCCGGCAGAGGGCGCCCGAATAGCTGTAGGCGTCCGCGTCGTTCTGCGGGTATTCCTCCAGCTTGCGGATGTCGACCTTGCCGACCAGCGCGGATATATCCTGGTTGTTCTCGTCGCCGGGTTCGGTCTTGGCGATGGCGATCTGGTTGAGGATCGAGGGGTACAGCTTGACCACGCGGAACTGGCTGATGTCGCCGCCGAACTCGTTGAGGCGCTTGGTTGCCCAGGGCGACATGATCGAGCGCAGGTAGCGCCTCGGGATGCCGTAGTCCTCCTCGAGGATGGCGCCGTCTTCGTCGGGGTTGAACAAGCCCAGCGGCGACTCGAAGACCGGTGAGCCCTTGATCGCGTAGAAGGGCACCTTCTCCATCAGTTGCTTGAGTTTTTCCGCCAGGGAGGATTTACCGCCGCCGACCGGGCCGAGCAGGTAAAGGATCTGCTTCTTCTCCTCCAGGCCCTGGGCCGCGTGGCGGAAGAACGCGACGATCTGGTCGATGCATTCCTCCATGCCGTGGAAGTCGGCGAACGCCGGGTAGCGGCGAATCACCTTGTTGGAGAAGATCCGCGACAGCCTGGAGTCCACCGAGGTGTCCAGCAACTCCGGCTCGCCGATCGCCATCAGCAGGCGCTCGGCGGCGGAGGCATAGGCTGTCTTGTCTTGCTTGCAGAGGTCGAGATATTCCTGGAGGGAATATTCCTCTTGACGGGTCGCTTCGAAGCGTTCCTGGAAGTGACTGAAAATGCTCATGACGTCTCCTCGCTCGATGCAGTGAGCCGGCGCGGGATCGGTCGTGCGGGTGCGGGGGGGCCGCCAGCCAGGCCGGCGAGAATCCCCCAGACTCCGTCGCTGCACGGTGCTTCCCTTTCCGCCAGCGCTCCTAACGGTCACAGCCGATGGCCCGGAAGCCGGTGTGCCGGCTCTCCCCTGTTTTGGATGGCCTGAGGAAAAGAATAGTTCGTTCTGGACGGAGTAAAGGAAGAAAGGCGAGAGAAGTTACAGTTTTTTTGGCGGGGTAGCGGCGCGGCCTACTCCGCTTCGCCGCTGCTGGTATCCGCGGGATAGACGCTGCGCCATAGCTCGAAGCCGCCGTCGAGGCTGTAGACGTCGCTGAAGCCCTGCTGGATGAAATAGGCGGCGGCGCTCTGGCTGGAGTTACCGTGGTAGCAGACCACCACCAGCGGAGCGTCGAGGTCGGCGGCGGCGATGAAGTCCGCCACCGAGTGGTTGTCGATGTGCCGCGAGCCGCTGATGTGGCCGACAGCGAAGCTCTGCGGGTCGCGGATGTCGACCACCTGGGCGCCGTTTTCGCGGAGCTGGCGGGCCTGTTCGGGGGCGATGCGCTGGAAGGTGTCGCTCATGTCGGGGTACCTGTGTACAGGGCGTCCACCGGACGCCGGGGATTCATGCGGGCGTGGCGGCGGGTCTGGCCGGCGCGCGCTGTTCGGCGCAATCGCAGCTCAGGCGTTCGCCGCTGTCGACGTTCAGCAGGGTCATCCGCGCGCCCCAGACGCAGCCGGTGTCCAGGGCGAACAGGCCGGGCTCGTCGCAGTGGCCTTCGAGGGCCGCCCAGTGGCCGAAGATGATCTTCTCACCGCGGGTCTTGCGCGAAGGGAAGCTGAACCAGGGGGCGTAGCCGGGCGGCGCGGTGTCGAGGCCTTCCTTGCTCTTCAGGTCGAGCTTGCCATCTTCGGTGCAGAAACGCATACGGGTGAAGTAGTTGGTGATCACCCTCAGGCGGTCGATGCCATGCAGCTTCTTGTCCCACTTGGCCGGCTCGTTGCCGTACATGCCGTCGAGGAACAGCGGCAGGCGCTGGTCGTCGCGCAATGCTTGCTCCACCTCGGCTGCGCGCAGGCGGGCTTTTTCCAGGCTCCACTGCGGGGGGATGCCGGCATGCACCAGGGCGACCTTGCGTTGTTCGTCGTAGTGCAGCAGCGGCAGGCGACGCAGCCAGTCGAGCAGTGGCTCGCGGTCCGGCGCCTCGAGGATTTCCCGCAGCGTGTCGGACTTCTTCAGGCGCTCGGACTTGTGCGCCACCGCCAGCAGGTGCAGGTCGTGGTTGCCCAGGACGCTGACCACCGACTCGCGCATGGCATAGAGGAAGCGCAGCGTCTCCAGGGACTGCGGGCCGCGGTTGACCAGGTCGCCGACCAGCCACAGGCGGTCCTTGGTCGGGTCGAAAGCGACGCGCTCCAGCAGGCATTTCAGGGGATCCAGGCAACCCTGCAGGTCGCCTACCGCGTAGACCGCCATCAGTGCAGCGCTCCCGGTACGGCCAGGCGAAACACCGGGATCGCGGCGTCGAAGGCGATTCCGTCGCTGCCGAGCATCTGATAGCTGCCGCGCATGCTGCCGACCCGGGTCGCCAGCACCGTGCCGCTGGTGTAGGTGTGTTGCGCGCCGGGGGCGATCAGCGGTTGCTCGCCGACCACGCCGGCGCCGCGAACTTCCTGGGTACGGCCGTCGCCGTCGGTGATGATCCAGTGGCGCGACAGCAGTTGGGCCGGAACCTCGCCCTGATTCTCGATGGTCACCGTGTAGGCGAAGGCGAAACGGTTCTGCTCCGGGGCGGACTGTTCCGGAAGGTAGCGGGTGTCGACCCTGACGTTGACCTGGTGCTGGGTATCGCTCATACGGCTTGCCTGATTCCTGACGAGTGTCTCACCAGACTAACGATTGCCTGGCAGCTCGGCCAGCCGGTTGGCCAGGCGGACGAATGCGGCCAGGTCGAGTTGTTCGGGACGAAGGGTCGGATCGACCTCTGCGGCCTCGATGTCCTCGACGCTCAGGAGAGGCTTGAGGGTGTTGCGCAGGGTCTTGCGGCGCTGGTTGAAGGCCTCGCGGACCACCCGTTCGAGCAGTTTCGGGTCGCGTGCCGGATGGGGCGGCTCGGCGAAGGGGGTGAGACGGACGATGGCCGAGTCGACCTTGGGCGGCGGGTTGAACGCGCCGGGGCCGACGTTGAACAGGTGCTCCACCCGACAGTGATACTGGACCATGATCGAGAGCCGGCCCCAGTCTCCGCCGCCCGGCGTGGCCGCCAGGCGCTCGACCACTTCCTTCTGCAGCATGAAGTGCATGTCCTCGATCACCGGCGCGTGCTCCAGCAGATGGAAGATCAGTGGCGTGGAGATGTTGTAGGGCAGGTTGCCGACCACTCGCAGCTTCTCGCCGCTCTCCACCAGCGAGGTGAAATCGAACTTGAGGGCGTCGCCCTGGTGCAGGCTGAAGCGCGACTCGAGGCCGAATTTCAGCTTCAACAGGGGGATCAGGTCCTGGTCGAGCTCGATCACGTCCAGGCGTGCGCCGCTGCCCAGCAGTCCCTCGGTCAGGGCGCCCTGGCCCGGGCCGATCTCCAGCAGGCGCTGACCCTCGCGGGCATGGATGGCACGGAGGATGCGGTGAATCACCCCGGCATCGTGCAGGAAGTTCTGGCCGAAGCGCTTGCGCGCGCGGTGTTGGTAAAGCTCGGACATTGGAAACGGTTCCAGGCTGCGGGCCCCAGGCCAAGGCGGGAGGCGCGGATGCGAAAGGGCGCCATTTTAACAGCGAAGCGTCGGGCCGGCAGGGCTAAACGATGGCCGACCGCCGTCAGCAGCGGCTGGCCGCCATCTGGTAGGCGGTTTCCAGGGCGACCTGCAGGCTGCCGCTATCGATGCGGCCGCTTCCGGCCAGGTCGAGCGCGGTACCGTGGTCGACAGAGGTGCGGATGATCGGCAGGCCGAGGGTCACGTTCACGGCGGCACCGAAGCCCTTGTACTTGAGCACGGGGAGACCCTGGTCGTGGTACATCGCCAGCACCGCGTCGCAATGCTCCAGGTGCTTGGGAGTGAACAGGGTGTCGGCCGGCAGCGGACCGATCAGGTCGAGGCCTTCGCCACGCAGGCGCTCGAGGCAGGGTTCGATCACCTCGATCTCTTCCCGGCCCAGGTGACCGCCTTCGCCGGCGTGCGGGTTGAGTCCGCAGACCAGGATGCGCGGATGGGCGATGCCGAACTTGTCGCGCAGGTCGGCGTGGAGGATGCGCGCGACCCGGGACAGGCGCTCGTCGCTAATGGCGTCGGCGACCTCGCGCAGCGGCAGGTGGGTGGTCGCCAGGGCCACGCGCAGGCCGCGAGTGGCCAGCATCATCACCACCTGGGCGGTGTGGGTGAGGTCGGCGAGGAATTCGGTATGGCCGGAAAAGGGGATTCCGGCTTCGTTGATCACGCCCTTGTGTACCGGTGCGGTGATCATCCCGGCAAAGTGCCCGTCGAGGCAGCCCTGAGCGGCGCGGGTCAGGGTTTCCAGGACGTAGGCGGCGTTGGCGCGGTCCAATTGCCCGGGGCGGACCGGGGCGGCCAGCGGCGTATCCCATACGTACAGTTGGCCGGCTTTGGCCGGTCGCTCTGGCCAGGCGGCCGGGGAAACGTCCTTAAGGTCGATCGCCAGGCCCAGTTGGCCGGCGCGCTCTTGCAGGAGCGTGCAGCTGGCGATGGCGATCAGGGGGTGGGGCTGGGCGGAGCGGGCGAGCAGCAGGCACAGATCGGGTCCGATACCTGCCGGCTCGCCGGGAGTGAGCGCGAAGCGCAGGCTCACTGCTTGATTTCCACGTAGGCCTCGTCGCGGATCTGCCGCAGCCAGGCTTGCAGTTCCTCGTCGTACTTGCGGTTGCGCAGTACGCTTACCGCCTGCTGCTCGCGGAACTTCTCGCTGCTGTCGGTGGCGCGACGGCCGAGGACCTGCAGGATGTGCCAGCCGAACTGCGAGCGGAACGGCTTGGACAGCTCGCCCTGCGGGGTATCGTTCATCACCTGGCGGAACTCGGGCACCAGGGCTTCCGGGTCGATCCAGTTCAGGTCGCCGCCGTTGAGGGCGGAACCCGGATCTTCGGAGAAGCTCTTCGCCAGTTCGCCGAAGTCCTCCCCGGACTGGATGCGCTCGTACAGCTTCTGCGCCAGCTTCTCGGTCTCCGCTTCGCTGCGGATTTCGCTGGGCTTGAGCAGGATATGGCGGACATGCACTTCGTCACGGACCATCTTGCTGCCGCCGCGCTTCTCTTCCAGCTTGAGGATGATGAAGCCGCCGGGGGTGCGGACAGGCTCGGTGACGTCGCCGACGGCCAGGGAGCCGATCATGCTGTCGAACGGCTGCGGCAACTGGGCGGCCTTGCGCCAGCCGATCTCGCCGCCTTCCAGGGCGTTGTCGCCGGCCGAGCGGGAAATCGCCAGTTGGCCGAAGTCGGCGCCCTGCTTGAGCTGCTGGTAAAGCTCCTGGGCCTGCCTTGCGGCGGCCTGGATCACGTCCGAGGACGCGGCTTCCGGCACCGGGATCAGGATATTGGCCAGGCGATACTCTTCGGAAAGCTGGATCTTGCCCATGTCCGAGGCGAGGAAATTCTTCACCTCCTGCTCGCTGACCTGGATGCGCTCGGCGACCCGGCGCTGGCGCACACGGCTGATCACCATCTCGCGACGGACCTGCTCGCGGGCGTCGGCGTAGGACAGGCCGTCGCGGGTGAGGGCGGCCTGGAACTGCTCCAGGCTCATGCCGTTGCGCTGGGCGATGGTGCCCATCGCCTGGTTCAGCTCCTCGTCGGAGATGCGGATGCCGGAGCGGTCGCCGATCTGCTGCTGGATGTTCTCGATGATCAGGCGTTCCAGCACCTGCTGGGTCAGCACGTGCTCGGGCGGCAGCGGCGCGCCGCGCTTGAGCAGCGTCTGGTGCACTTCACGCAGGCGCTGGTCGAGCTGGCTCTGCATGATCACATCGTTGTCGACGATGGCGACGACCCGGTCCAGTGGTACCACTTCGGCATGCGCGAAGGAGCAAAGGAGTGCTGCGCCCAATGCAAGGGGGCGCAGCCGGTTACATAGCTTGATCTTCACGTTGACGATAACCTTGGATGCCTTTGTCGAGGAACATTTCCGTCTTGTTGCCTACGATGCCGCCGAGGCCCTTCAGGACGATCTGCAGGAAGATGCCGCGGTCGGCCTTCTCGCTCTGCACGAGGAAGGCGTCATCGTCCACATCCAGCCAGTAGCGGTTGATCAGGCGCAGCTTCCAGCAGCAGCTGTCGTATTCGAAGCCGCCGAAGGCCTCGAGTGTGCGGTTCTTGTTGTAGTCGTACTGCCAGCGGGCGAGCACGGACCACTGCGGCACCAGCGGCCAGATGACCGAGAAATCGTGCTGCTTGATGATGTCGTTTTCGTTGCCATATCGGAATGTGCCGCGGGAGGAATCAAAGCGCCGAGCATCTGCACGATAGCGATAGCCAACGTTGACCACCTTGCCCGGATCGACTTCGGGCTGGTAGTGGAAGATGGCGCTACCGGACTCAGTACGACTGGTGTTGGGGTTCCAATTGAAGTCGGAGTTGATGCGCCAGTCGCGGTTGAAACGGTACTGGCCGGCAAAGGCGTAGGGAGAGCGCCAGCTGTCATTGTCCAAGCCGCTGGGATCTAGGTTGAGTCGCTTCAGATCCTTCTCGGTTAGGCCTGGTAGTTGGACGCGACGATCACGGAAGTAGTAAATCTGGCCGGCACTGATGCTGGCGCGTTCGAAACCGTTCTCTTCGATGAAACGACTGGTGACGCCCAGGGACAACTGGTTGGCATCGCCGATACGATCCTTACCGGTAAAGCGGTTCTCGCGCCACAGAGAGTCGTAACTGAAGGACGGTTCACTGGTATCGAAGACCGGCAGGCTGTCTTGGTCCTTATATGGAACGTACAAGTACATGGCACGCGGCTCGAGAGTTTGGCGGAATGGTGTGCCGGCAAAGGTGGTGTCTCGGTCGAAATACAGGCCGCTGTCGACCTTAACCAAAGGGAGCGAACGGTCCTGATTGCTGTCAAAGGACTCATCTCTTTTATTCAGGTCGGTCTTGCCCTGGCTATCCAAGTCTAGATCGTACTTGGTATACAAATATTTCAATGTGGGTGTCACATAACCCCAGCTGCGCGTCATTGGCAAACTCATGCCCGGCTCCAGGTGCATACGGTCTCCCGTTGCTCGGGCAAGGCCTTGAAGTGACGCATCTGGGCGTTTGCCGCGGATGCTGCCGTCGTCATTGAAATAGATATTTTCGTCTAGATCTCGATCGAATCGAACGAACTCGGTGCCATAGGTGAATTGCATTCCACCTGGGTTGTAGGGCAGGAAACCGTCGAAGGTAATCTGTGGCAGCCGGTCGTACGGGGTTACATCGGTGGTGGTCGCCAACTGGTACGCCTGCGCATTCAAACGGCCAGTAAAGGTGTCCCCGCGATAGGTCAGAGTGCCCCGTTGGTTGACGTACGTAGTGCTGCCTACGCCAAGGTCAGTATCCAGATCCTGGAAGTAATAGGGATCACTGATCCGCGTGTAGTCGACCTCGGCCAGCCAGCGCGAATCGAGGCCGGTGGTGTTCTTGAGACCGTACAGCCAGCGGTCCTTGCTGTAGTCCGGGAAACCTTCGCGGTGATCGTCCTTGTCGTTAAGGTAGGCAGCGTTGACGATACCTTCGCTGCTGTGGGTCAGGTAGCGGAACTCGCCTTCCAGCATCATGCCGCGCTTGGCCATGTAGCGCGGGTACAACGTGGCGTCGTAGTTCGGCGCCAGGTTGAAGTAGTACGGGGTGACCAGGGTGAAGCCGGTGTCGCTGGTGCTGCTGAAGCTCGGCGGCAGGAAGCCGGACTGGCGGCGGTCGTCGATCGGGAAATAGATGTACGGGGTGTAGAACACCGGGAAATCTTTGACCCGCAGGGTCGCGTTGGTCGCGGTGCCGAAGCCGGTGGCCGGGTTCAGCTTGACGTTGTTGCCCTTCAGGGTCCAGGCGTTGCTGCTCGGTTCGCAGCGGGTGTAGGTGCCATCCTTGAGCATGATGATGGCGTTCTCGCTGCGCTTGGCGTAGAGCGCGCTGCCGCGGGCATGGGCCTTGTGGATCACGTACTCGGCGTTGTCGACCTGGGCCTCGCCGTTGTCCAGCTGGACCTGGGCGTGGTCGCCGACCACCAGCATGCCCTTGTCGCGCAGCTTGACGTTGCCGACCAGTTCGCCGCGGTTTTCCAGCTGGTGCAGGTTGGCCTCGTCGCCTTCCACCTGCATGCTTCCCTGGCGCAGGACCACGTCACCGGCGAGGGTGGCGATCTGTTTTTCCTGCTCGTAGCGCGAAGCCTTGGCGGATACGTAGGTCGGGCTCTCGTCGCTGGGCGCGCCGTCATCCATGCCCGGACGCACCGGCTCGATGTAGGAGCCGCCGCAATAGGGGCCGATTTCCGCCAACTGGGCGGCGGTCAGTTTTTCCCGAGGAATCCAGTCGAGGTGCGAATAGTCCGCACTGCGGGATTTCAGCGCGCGACCGCCGGACTCGGTGACCAGGCGCTGGGTCGGCTCTGCCTCGACGGTTTCGCCTCCGCTGCCGGACACGCTGCTGCCCGCCGCGGCGGTGCTGACCGAGGTCGCGGTATGCGCCGGGCGCGGTGGCAGGTTGGCATTGGCGTTCTGCAGCGGGGAGCAATCCCAGCCGCCGGTGGCCGACACCTTGCAGTCGAACTGATCGGCGGCCTGTACAGTCAATGCTGCGACCGGCTGCAGAGCCAGCAGGCTGCCGGTGACCAGCAGGGGAAACTTTCTTCGAAACACGAGGGATTTCACTGCCATCTTGTTAATCCGGGCTTCCTGCGCGCCATCGGCCCGGTGGGCCGCACGCCTCTCGATGGGCTGAAAAAGATGCTGGATAATAAAGCATGACCTGCGCAACGGCTAGGGCCGTGGAGAACCCCGTAAATGTCTGATGATGCCCGTTTCCAGCAGCTGAATCGCTGGTTGGACTCTTGTTTGCCCGAGTTGTTCGTTGCCGAAGGTTGGGGGGAAGTGCCCCCCGCCGAACTGATCCCGGCCAGTAGCGACGCCAGCTTCCGTCGTTATTTCCGCTGGCAGGGAGGGGACCGCAGCCTGGTGGTGATGGACGCGCCGCCGCCCCAGGAAGACTGCCGACCGTTCGTCAAGGTCGCCGGACTGCTCGCCGGAGCCGGCGTGCATGTGCCGAGGATTCTCGCCCAGGATCTGGAGAACGGTTTCCTGCTGCTCAGTGACCTGGGCCGGCAGACCTACCTCGACGTGCTTCATCCCGGGAATGCCGACGAGCTGTTCGAACCGGCCCTGGATGCGCTGATCGCCTTCCAGAAGGTCGATGTCGCCGGTGTCCTGCCTGCCTACGACGAAGCGGTGCTGCGCCGCGAGCTGCAGCTGTTCCCCGACTGGTACCTGGCCCGCCACCTCGGCGTGGAGCTGGAGGGCGAGACGCTGGCCCGCTGGAAACGGATCTGCGACCTGCTGGTACGCAGCGCGCTGGAGCAACCGCGGGTGTTCGTCCATCGCGACTATATGCCGCGCAACCTGATGCTCAGCGAGCCGAACCCGGGTGTCCTCGATTTCCAGGATGCCCTGCACGGCCCGGTCACCTATGATGTCACCTGCCTGTACAAGGACGCCTTCGTCAGTTGGCCGGAGCCGCGCGTGCATGCCGCGCTGAACCGTTACTGGAAGAAGGCGACCTGGGCCGGTATCCCGCTGCCGCCAAGCTTCGAGGACTTCCTCCGCGCCAGCGACCTGATGGGCGTGCAGCGCCACCTGAAGGTGATTGGCATCTTCGCCCGTATCTGTCACCGCGACGGCAAGCCGCGCTACCTGGGTGACGTGCCGCGCTTCTTCCGTTATCTGGAAACCGCCGTGGCGCGCCGTCCCGAGCTGGCCGAACTGGGCGAGCTGCTGGCCTCGCTGCCGCAGGGAGCCGAGGCATGAAGGCGATGATCCTCGCCGCCGGGCGTGGCGAGCGCATGCGGCCGACCACCCTGCACACGCCCAAGCCGCTGATCGAAGCCGCCGGCGTGCCATTGATCGAGCGTCAGTTGCTGGCGCTGCGCCAGGCCGGAGTCGACGACTGGGTGATCAACCATGCCTGGCTTGGCGAGCAGATCGAGGCCTATCTCGGCGACGGTTCGCGCCTGGGCGGGCGGATCGCCTATTCCCCGGAGGGTGAACCGCTGGAAACCGGTGGCGGAATCTTCCGCGCCCTGCCGTTGCTCGGCGAGCAGCCGTTCCTGTTGCTCAACGGCGATGTCTGGAGCGACTTCGACTACTCTCGGCTGCATCTTGCCGACGGCGATCTGGCGCATCTGGTGCTGGTCGACAACCCGGCGCACCATCCCGCCGGCGATTTCCACCTGGATGCCGGCGGACGGGTGGGCGAGACCCGCGAAGCGGGCGGCAACCTGACCTACAGCGGGATCGCCGTACTGCATCCCGCGCTGTTCGAGGGCTGCCAGCCGGGCGCCTTCAAGCTGGCGCCGCTATTGCGCAAGGCCATCGCCGCGGGGCGGGTCAGCGGCGAACACTATCGTGGGCAGTGGGTCGACGTCGGTACCCACGAGCGCCTGGCGGAAGTCGAGCGATTGCTGGCGGAGCACGCCTGAGATGCTCTGGCCCGCTACGCTGATCGGAGCCGGAGCCGGCTGGGCCCTGGCCAGCATCCCCGGCGCCCTGCTCGGCGGCCTGCTGGGGCAACTGCTGGACCGCAGGTTGCGCCTGGAGTCCTGGCGCGGCCTGCTGGCGCGCTTGCGCGGGCGGGCGGTGAACGATGAGGACGACCTGCTGTTCCAGTTGCTCGGCTATCTGGCCAAGAGCGGCGGGCGGGTGGAGGAGATGCATATCCGCCAGGCGCGCGAGGAGATGGCGTTGCGCAAGCTCGATAGGCGAGCCCAGCGGCGTGCCATCGCGTCCTTCGGCAAGGGCAAGGCCGGCATCGCCCATCTGCAGGCGGAGGTCGCGCGTCTGAAGGGCGAACGTGCGGAGGCAGTATTGCTCGCCTGCTGGCGGATGGCCTGGGCTGGCGGCGTGCTCAGCCAGTCGGCGCGACAACTGGTGTTGCAATGGGGGCGCTGGCTGGGTTGGTCGGCGGAGCGAACGGAACGCTTGTCGGCGCGGGTCATGCCGAAGCGGACGCGCGCTGTCGCCCGGGATAGCTACCGTGAGGCCCTGCTGCTGCTCGGCGTGGAGGCCGGAAGCGAGCCGGCGCTGATCAAACGCGCCTATCGCAAGCTGATCAGCCAGCACCATCCGGACAAACTGGCGGGAGCCGGCGCCAGCGTCGAGCGCGTGCGTGCGGCTACCGAGAAAACCCGTGAATTGCAGGCGGCCTACGCCCTGGTCCGAGAGCGTGAGGGGTTCCGCTGATCACTCCGCAGGTTTCTGCGCATCGGCCTGCAGGTGAAGGCTGAGCCAGCCGCGGATTCGTCGGTACAGTTGCTCCTGCTCCGCCTTGGGGTCGGCCGGTAGCGCCTGCATCGCGATTTGTACGTAGGCCGGGTGTTTCTGCCGCTTGCCGGCCTGCATGCGCAGCCTGGCCGCCTCGCGGTCGGCGCGGGCGTCGCGGTAATAGAAGTCGCCGGTCGCCAGTTTCAGCTTCGGCACCATATCTTCCAGCGCCGGGCGAAAATCGCGCGGTACCTCCGCGGCAACCAGCAGCAGGTTGTGGATTTCCGCAGGCTCCTTCTCCGCCAGGTAGCGTGCCGCCCAATAGGCGCCCGTGCCATGACCGAGCAGGACGACGCTTTTCGGTTCGTGCTGCAGGGCCAGGTCGATGCTCGCCTGCAGGCGCGCCATGACCCGTTCGGCGTGCGCCTTGCGCTGCTCGACCGGATCGATGGCTGGGGGAGGGGCCTGGTCCTCGCTCTGCGCCGGTTCGCCGCTGCCGGCTTCGGCGGTGCTTTCCGGCGCCGGCGCGTTGCCGCTTTCGCCTTTCACGTCAGGCTTGCTTGCGCTGTCCGCGGTGCTGGCGTCCTTGTCGGCGCTGGCGCTGGCGGCGGATTCCGCAGGGCGGGTAACCGGCGCGGTGCTCTGCGGGTCGGGCAGGGCCAGGCTCAGGGTCTGCCAGCCGGCATCCGGCAGTTTGCGCCTTAGCGGGCCGATGGCTTGCGGCCAGTCCGGACTTTCGCCATCACCGGGAACCAGGATCACTACACCTTCGGCCTCGGCGGTGTTGGCTGGCAACCAGAGGGTGAGGAAACTTTCGTCGCCGGCCTTGAGGATCTGCTGGCCGTCCTCCGGCAACTGGCGCTCCAGCCCCTTGGCCTCGTCCTGGCTGCGCTCGCTGACCGCCGGGCGTTCCACGGGGGCCTGCGGCTGGTCCTTGGCGGCCTCCTCTTCGGCATGAACGAAAGCCGGCGGCAGGAAAGCGGCGGCCAATAGCAGCGGCAGCAGGGCGGAGGGCTTCGGCAGTAGAGAGAAGGCCGGCATTGGAAATTCCCGATAGACAATCCAGAAGGCAGCCTAAACCCAGAGCACTTCTTTGTCAGGCCGAGCCTTCGCATGGTTCGCCGGTCGCGCTCGCGGTAAGGTATGCCCGCTTTTCCTTCCGTTGCGGTGTATTCCGTGGAGTGTCGCCGGCATGTTGCGTCGTTGCTGTCTGCTCTTCTTCTGTCTGCTGTTGAGCCTGCCCGTGCGAGCGGAGGAGTCGGTCGCCTTGCCGCTGACGGCGGAGTTACGGACCTGGCTGGCGGAGCATCGGGAATTGCGCGTCGGGGTGGTCACCGAAGCGCCATATGCCCAGTACGACCGCCGCCTGCAACAGTATTCCGGGGCCAACGTGGAGCTGATGGGCTGGCTGGCCACGGCAATGCAGGTGACCTTGCGGTGGCAGGGCTATCCCGACCAGGCGGCGCTCGACGATGCCCTGCGCGCTGGGCGCGTGGATATCGCTCCCGGCCTCAGCCAGACCCCAGCCGGGCTGCGCTTGTGGCTGTTCTCCGATCCCTACCTGCGGGTTTCCCGGCTGGTGGTGGGGAAGCGCGATGGCAGCGGCAGCGTCGAATTGGAGCAACTGGAGCGCGATACCCGGGTTGCCGTGCGGGCCGGCAGTTCGGTAGCTGACTACCTCAGCAGCACCTATAGCGGCCTGCAGTGGGTGTCGGCCGATTCCGAACGCGAGGTGCTGCGCGCCGTGCTCGCCGGACAGGCACGCTACGCGGTGATCGACGAAGCGCAACTCAGCCGCCTGACCCGCGAACCGGAGTTCGCCGAGCTAGCGGTGGTTGGCGATATCGGCTACCCGCAGCTGCTGCGGGTGGCGACCCGTCGCGACTGGCCGGAACTGGCGATGGTGGTCGACCAGGCGTTGCGCTCGCTGCCGCGCAAGTCCCTGGACCAGTTGCACGAGCGCTGGTTGCAACCCAAGTATCCGCGCCTCGGCGAGTCGCCGGGGTTCTGGCAGAACCTGTCGATCCTCCTCGGCCTGCTGCTGGCCGGCGCGCTGGCGGCGGTGTTCCTCCAGCGGCGCCAGCAGCATGCGCTGGAAGCCCGGCTGTACGGCGCCCGCCGCGACCTGGAGCTGCGCCAGGCGGCCGAGGAGGCGCTGCGCCTGACCCAGTTCTCCATCGACAACAGCACCCTGGGCATCCTCTGGGTCAACTGGGACAGCCGCGTACGCTACGCCAACCGCGCCGCCGAACAGATGCTCGGCCATGCCGACGGTCAACTCGTGGACCGTCCGCTGGCCGACTTCGAGCCCGGCCTGGACATGGACCGCTGGTTGAATCTTTGGCGTCGTGCGCGCAATAGCGAGGAGGGCCCGCTCAGCTTCGAGACCCGCTGCCTGCGCGCCGACGGCAGTTGGCTGCCGGCCGACGTCTCGCTTAGCTTCCTGCGCTTCGGCACGTCCGAGTATCTGGTGGTGTTCCTCAGCGACGTCACCGAGCGCCGCCGTGCCCGCGAGGCATTGCAGGAAAGCGAGGCGCGGATGAAGGGCATCGCCTCCAACGTGCCGGGCATGGTCTTCCGCCTGGAGCGCCCGCGGGCCGGCGCGTTTTCCGACTTCGCCTATATCAGCGAGGGCAGCGAGGCGCTGGTCGGCTACAGCGCTCGCGAACTGATCGAAAGCGGCCGCGGCATTCGTGGCCTGGTCCATCCCGACGACCGCGAGCGCTACTGGTCGAGCCAGATGGCTGCCCTCGACGAGAATCGCGACTGGCATTGGCAGGGCCGCATCCTCACCCGCCAGGGCGAATTGCGCTGGGCCGACATCAAGGCTTCGGCGCGCTGTTTCGAGGATGGTCGTGCGGTCTGGGACGGGGTGGTCTGGGACATCACCGCGAACAAGCAGATCGAACTCGAACTCGGCGAGTCGCGCGCCCAGCTCCGCGAGCTGTCGGCGCACCTGGAGTCGGTGCGGGAGGAGGAGAAGGCGCGTATCGCCCGCGAGGTCCATGATGAGCTGGGCCAGGTGCTGACGGTGCTGAAGCTGGAAACCTCGATGTGCGAGCTGGCCTATGCCGATGCCCAGGAGGGCCTGCGCGAACGCCTGGGCAACATGAAAAAGCTGATCGCCCAGTTGTTCCAGCTGGTGCGCGACGTGGCTACCGCACTGCGCCCGCCGATCCTCGACGCCGGAATCGGCTCGGCGGTGGAGTGGCAGGCGCGGCGCTTCGAGGCGCGCACGCAGATTCCCTGCCTGGTGGAGGTGCCGGAGAACTCGCCGCAGTTGGTCGACGCCAAGGCTATCGGCCTGTTCCGCATCCTCCAGGAGGCGTTGACCAATGTCATGCGGCATGCCGAGGCGCATACTGTGCAACTGCGTCTGCTGCGCGAGGGCGACGAGCTGTGCCTGAGCGTCAGCGACGACGGTCGCGGGTTCGATGTTGCCACGGTGGGGCGTGGCAGTTCCTTCGGCCTGGTCGGCATGCGTGAGCGGGTGCTGATGATGGGCGGTACGCTGGACATCGACAGTGCCCCCGGCGAGGGCACCACGCTCAGCGTGAGGATTCCGCTGGGCGTCGCGGGCCCGTGACAAGAACAACCGCCGGCAAGGCGGAACAGCGTGAGGCAGCAAAGAGTGGTGATCCGAGTCCTGGTCGCTGAAGACCACACGATTGTCAGGGAAGGCATCAAGCAACTGATTGGCATGGCCAAGGACCTGCAGGTGGTCGGCGAGGCCACCAATGGCGAGCAGTTGCTGGAAACCCTGCGCGGAACGCCTTGCGAGGTGGTCCTGCTGGATATCTCCATGCCCGGCGTCAATGGCCTCGAGGCGATTCCGCGGATTCGCGCGCTGAACGAGCCGCCGGCGATCCTGGTGCTGTCGATGCACGACGAGGCGCAGATGGCCGCCCGCGCCCTGAAGATAGGTGCTGCCGGCTATGCCACCAAGGACAGCGATCCGGCATTGCTGCTCACCGCGATCCGCAGGGTCGCCGGCGGCGGACGCTACATCGACCCGGACCTTGCCGATCGGATGGTCTTCGAGGTCGGCCTGACCGATTCGCGTCCGCCCCATGCGCTGCTTTCCGAGCGCGAGTTCTCGGTGTTCGAGCGGCTGGTGCAGGGCGCCAACGTCAACGAGATCGCCCAACAACTGGCGGTCAGCAACAAGACCATCAGTACCCACAAGGCACGCCTGATGCAGAAGCTCAACGCGCATTCGGTAGCCGACCTGGTGCGCTACGCGATGGAGCACCGCCTGCTCTGACAGGGGCGTTCGCCCAGGTTTTGCTCGCGGCTTGTGCGCCAGGTCCGGTTTTCGCGATCTGCTGTCTACCTGGCTTCCGCGCGGCAGGGAATGATGCTTGCCGGCCAACACGATAAGGAGAAGAAACGATGTTGCCAGCCATGAGGACGGGCCTGTTGTGCGCCCTTCTCGGAGTTACCGCGCCCGCCTGGGCGGAATACGTGACCGTGATTTCCTTCGGCGGCGCCAACAAGGAAGCCCAGGAAACCGCGTTCTACAAACCCTTCAAGAGCGCCACCGGCAATCGCGTGGTGCATGGCTCCTACAATGGCGACCTGGCCAAGCTCAAGCGCATGGTGGAGATCAGCCACGTCTCCTGGGACGTGGTGGAAGTCGAGGCGCCGGAGCTGGCGCGCGGTTGCGAGGAAGGTCTGTTCGAGAAGCTGGACATGGCGAAGGTCGGCGATCCCGCGGATTTCGTTCCCGGCGCGGTACAGCCCTGCGGAGTCGGCATCTTCGTCTGGACTACGCTGCTTGCCTACAACCCCGGCAAGGTTGCGGGCAGCCCGCAGGGCTGGGCGGATTTCTGGGATGTGAAGAAGTTTCCCGGCAAGCGCGGCCTGCGCTGGGGCGCCAAGTACAGCCTGGAGTTCGCCCTGATGGCCGATGGCGTGGCGCCGAGGGACGTCTACCAGACGCTGGCGACGCCCGCCGGTGTCGAGCGGGCGTTCCGCAAGCTCGACGAGCTGAAGCCCTATATCCATTGGTGGAAGTCCGGGCAGGACCCTGTGCGCGACCTGGCCGATGGCACGGTGGTGATGAGTTCGGCCTACAACGGGCGGATCGCCGCGGCGCAGGCCGAGAAGCAGCGCCTGGCAATGGTCTGGAGCGGCGGCGTCTACGATTTCGACTTCTGGGCGCTGCCGGTCGGGGTTTGGAAGAAGCAGTTGGCCGAGGAGTTCATCCGTTTCGCCAGCCAGCCGGAGCAGCAGAAGGCTTTCGCCGAGAACATCGCCTACGGCCCGGCCAACCGCAAGGCGGTAGGCCTGCTCGATCCGCAAGTGGCTGCCAACCTGCCGACCGCGCCGCAGAACATGCAGAACGCGGTGGGTATGAACGTGGCCTTCTGGGCGGAGCACGGCGAGGCCCTGGAGCAGCGTTTCCAGAACTGGGCCAAGCGCTGAGGAGGCCGTTGCGCGCCAGCCGGAGAGCGCTGGCGCGCAAACCTTTGCTCTTCTCGAAAGCCCCTTCCCAGAGCGGTTCGGCCCATTCCGGGATGCATCTTTTTTGTAGGGCGATTCCTACAAAGAGCTTTCCTTTCCCCTGATAGAAAACTCTCTTGCCGGCCGATTTGCGTCCTGCGCCGGGTTCTCTAGGCTGTTCGCACAGCATCCATAAAACGAACAAAGGTGCGGTTATGGCCGAGACTCAAGGCGGCGATGTGCTGGTCAGCTTCCGTGGCGTGCAGAAGAGCTACGACGGCGAGACCCTCATCGTGAAGGATCTCAACCTGGACATTCGCAAGGGCGAATTCCTCACCCTGCTCGGCCCCTCCGGGTCCGGCAAGACCACCAGCCTGATGATGCTGGCCGGTTTCGAAACCCCCACCGCCGGCGAAATCCTCCTGGCCGGTCGCTCGATCAACAATGTCCCTCCGCACAAGCGCGACATCGGCATGGTGTTCCAGAACTATGCGCTGTTCCCGCACATGACCGTGGCCGAGAACCTGGCCTTTCCCCTCAGCGTCCGTGGCATGAGCAAGACCGACGTGAAGGAAAGGGTCAAGCGCGCGTTGTCGATGGTCCAGCTCGACGCCTTCGCCGGGCGTTATCCGGCGCAGCTTTCCGGTGGCCAGCAGCAGCGCGTGGCGCTGGCCCGCGCGCTGGTCTTCGAGCCGCAACTGGTGCTGATGGACGAGCCCCTGGGAGCGCTGGACAAGCAACTTCGCGAGCACATGCAGATGGAAATCAAGCATCTGCACCAGCGCCTCGGTGTCACCGTGGTCTACGTCACCCACGACCAGGGCGAGGCGCTGACCATGTCCGACCGGGTGGCGGTGTTCCACCAGGGCGAAATCCAGCAGATCGAGCCGCCGCGCAATCTCTACGAGCAGCCGCGCAACACCTTCGTGGCCAACTTCATCGGTGAGAACAACCGTCTATCCGGGCAGCTTCTCAGTTGCGACGGCGAGCGCTGCGTGGTCGGACTGCCGCGCGGCGAGAAGGTCGAGGCGCTGGCGGTCAACGTCGGCCAGCCGGGCGAGCCGGTAACCTTGTCGATCCGCCCCGAGCGGGTGCGCCTGAACGGTGCCAGCGAGTCTTGCGTCAACCGTTTCTCCGGCCGCGTGGCCGAGTTCGTCTACCTGGGCGACCACGTGCGTGTGCGCCTGGAGGTTTGCGGCCGCGACGACTTCTTCGTCAAGCAGCCGATCGCCGAGCTGGACCCGACGCTGAGCGTCGGTGATGTGGTTCCGCTGGGCTGGCAGGTCGAGCATGTGAGGGCGCTCGACCCTCTGCCGGCGGCGTGAGCGCCGGCAGTCCCGAACCGTACCGAAGCAACCCTGCACTGTGGAGAGAACAATAATGTCGAAATCCCTGAAAGCGGTCAGCCTGAAGTTCGCCACCCTGGCGGCCGGCCTGGCCTGCGCGGCCCAGGCCATGGCGGTGGACCTGACCGTGGTGTCCTTCGGCGGGGCCAACAAGAGCGCCCAGATCAAGGCGTTCTACGAGCCCTACCAGAAAGCCACCGGCAACAGGATCGTCGCCGGCGAATACAACGGCGAGATGGCCAAGGTCAAGGCCATGGTCGATACCAACAGCGTGTCCTGGGACCTGGTGGAAGTGGAGTCGCCGGAGCTGTCGCGCGGCTGCGACGAAGGCCTGTTCGAGGAACTCGACCCGGCGCAGTTCGGCAAGACCGAGGACTTCGTGCCCGGCGCCATCCAACCGTGCGGCGTGGGTTTCTTCGTCTGGTCCACGGTGCTCGCCTACAACGCCGACAAGCTGAAAAGCGCGCCGACCAGTTGGGCGGACTTCTGGGACATCAAGAAATTCCCCGGCAAGCGCGGCCTGCGCAAGGGCGCCAAGTACACCCTCGAATTCGCCCTGATGGCCGATGGCGTGGCGCCGAAGGACGTCTACGGCGTGCTCGCCACCAAGGAAGGCCAGGATCGTGCCTTCAAGAAGCTCGACGAGATCAAGTCGAGCATCCAGTGGTGGGAGGCGGGCGCCCAGCCGCCGCAGTACCTGGCTTCCGGCGATGTGGTGATGAGTTCTGCCTACAACGGTCGGATCGCCGCGGTGCAGAAGGAAAGCAACCTGAAGGTGGTATGGAACGGCGGCATCTACGATTTCGACGCCTGGGCCATCCCGAAGGGGGCGAAGAAACGGGAAGAGACCCTGAAGTTCATCGCCTTCTCGGTGCAGCCCCAGCAGCAGAAGACTTACTCGGAAAACATCGCCTACGGTCCGGCCAACAAGCAGGCGGTGCCGCTGCTGGACAAGGCCCTGCTGAAGGACATGCCGACCACTCCGGAAAACATCCAGAACCAGGTGGCAATGGACGTGACCTTCTGGGCCGACTACGGCGAACAACTGGAACAGCGCTTCAACGCCTGGGCGGCCAGGTAATCCTCGCCTGACCCTCCAGAGAGGGCCGGAGGGGCCGCCGCGCGGCGGCTCCTCCTACCGTTCCACACTTTCCAGGGTCGCCCCCGACGGCCCGCTTTTTTTCCGGAGTTCGCTATGGCCACAGCTGTGCCCATGTCCCAGGCCGCCGGCAGCACCCTCAAGCAACGCCTGGCGCGCGCCGAGCGGATGAACCGCCTGAAGTCCCAGGCGCTGATCCTGCCCCTGCTGGCCTTCCTGGTCCTGACCTTCCTGGTGCCGATCGCCGCCCTGCTCTACAAGAGCGTGTCCAACCCGGAAGTGGTTCGCTCGTTGCCGCTGACGGTAGAAGCCATCTCCGCCTGGGACGGCAAGTCGCTGCCGGCCGACGCCGTCTACAAGGCGCTCAGCCAGGATCTCGCCGAGGCTCGTCGCAACCAGACCATCGGCGATCTCTCCAAGCGCCTGAACATGGAACTGGCCGGTTATCGCAGCCTGATGGCGAAGACCGCGCGCAAGCTGCCGTTCAAGGAGGAGCCCGCTTCCTACAAGGACGCCATGGAGCAGCTCGACGAGCGCTGGGGCGACCCCGCCTACTGGCAGGTGATCCGCCGCAACGCCAGCAGCTATACGCCCTATTACCTGCTCGCAGCCCTCGACCACCGGATCGACGATCTCGGCGAAGTGGCGCGCGCCACCCCGGACCAGGCCATCTACCTGGACATCTTCGCCCGCACCTTCTGGATGGGTGCGGTGATCACCGTCATCTGCCTGCTGCTGGCCTATCCGCTGGCCTACCTGCTGGCCAACCTGCCGACGCGCAAGAGCAACCTGCTGATGATCCTGGTCCTGCTGCCGTTCTGGACCTCGATCCTGGTACGTGTCGCCGCCTGGATCGTCCTGCTGCAATCGGGTGGCCTGATCAACGGCGCGCTGCTCAAGCTCGGCCTGATCGACCAGCCGCTGCAACTGGTGTTCAACCGCACCGGCGTATACATCGCGATGGTGCACATCATGCTGCCGTTCATGATCCTGCCGATCTACAGCGTGATGAAGGGCATTTCGCCGAGCTACATGCGCGCCGCGATTTCCCTCGGCTGCCACCCGTTCGCCAGCTTCTGGCGGGTGTATTTCCCACAGACCGTCGCGGGCGTCGGCGCCGGTTGCCTGCTGGTGTTCATCCTGTCCATCGGCTACTACATCACCCCGGCGCTGCTGGGCAGCCCGAACGACCAGATGGTCAGCTACTTCGTCGCCTTCTATACCAACAGCACCATCAACTGGGGCATGGCCACCGCCCTCGGCGGCCTGCTGCTGCTCGCTACCCTGGTGCTCTACGTCGTCTACAGCTGGCTGGTGGGCGCCAGCCGCCTGCGCCTGGGATAGAGGGCCTTCCGAGAAGGCCAACCGATTCCCCTCTGCCTTCGGAAAAAAGGTTGCCCGGAGGGCGGGGAGAGGGGGATCCGCACGAAACACATTGGAGAGCGAGTCATGCTGAGTCCCTACATGTCCCCGGTCGAGCGCCTGTGGTTCTACTCCCTGCGCATCCTCTGCGGCCTGGTACTGCTGTTCCTGGTACTGCCGGTGCTGGTCATCGTGCCGCTGTCGTTCAACTCCGGCACCTTCCTGGTCTACCCGCTGCAAGGGTTCTCCCTGCGCTGGTACGCCGACTTCTTCCAGTCCGCCGAGTGGATGCGCTCGTTGACCAACAGCATGATCGTCGCTCCGGCGGCGACCCTGCTGGCAATGGTCTTCGGCACTCTGGCAGCGATCGGCCTGACCCGCGGCGAGTTCCGCGGCAAGGCACTGGTGATGAGCCTGATGATTTCGCCGATGGTGGTGCCGGTGGTGATCATCGGCGTGGCCAGCTACCTGTTCTTCGCTCCGCTGGGGCTCGGCAACAGCTACCTGTCGCTGATCGTGGTGCATGCGGTGCTCGGCGTGCCGTTCGTGATCATCACCGTCTCCGCGACCCTGCAGGGGTTCAACTACAATCTGGTGCGCGCCGCCGCCAGCCTCGGCGCGCCGCCGCTGACCACCTTCTTCCGGGTGACCCTGCCGCTGATCGCTCCGGGAGTGATTTCCGGCGCGCTGTTCGCCTTCGCCACCTCGTTCGACGAAGTGGTAGTGACCCTCTTCCTCGCCGGTCCCGAGCAGGCCACCCTGCCGCGGCAGATGTTCAGCGGCATTCGCGAGAACCTGAGCCCCACCATTGCCGCCGCGGCGACCTTGCTGATCGGTTTCTCCGTACTGCTGTTGCTGACCCTGGAATGGCTGCGCGGGCGCAGCGAGAAGATGCGTACCGCACAACCCGGCGGCTGAGGCGCAGGGCGCGCCCGGCTTGGTCCGGGCGTCGGCTGCTGCGGCGAAAAGTCGTCATTTTCACCGCCAAAAACCGATAACGGCTACAATGCGCGCCTTCCGTGATCCCCTTTGAGGTGCGCCATGCAACCCTTCGCCATCGCTCCGTCGATCCTTTCCGCCGATTTCGCCCGCCTGGGCGAGGACGTGGACAAGGTGCTCGCCGCCGGTGCCGACATCGTTCACTTCGACGTGATGGACAACCACTACGTGCCGAACCTGACCATCGGCCCGATGGTTTGCTCGGCGCTGCGCAAGTACGGCGTGAGCGCGCCGATCGACGTGCACCTGATGGTATCCCCGGTGGATCGCATCATCGGCGACTTCATCGAAGCTGGCGCCACCTACATCACCTTCCATCCGGAAGCTTCCCAGCACATCGACCGTTCCCTGCAACTGATCCGCGACGGCGGTTGCAAGGCGGGCCTGGTGTTCAACCCGGCCACTCCGCTGGAGGTGCTGAAGTACGTGATGGACAAGGTCGACATGGTCCTGCTGATGAGCGTCAACCCCGGCTTCGGCGGGCAGAAATTCATCCCCGGTACCCTCGACAAGTTGCGCGAGGCACGCGCCCTGATCGATGCCTCCGGACGCGAGATCCGCCTGGAGATCGATGGCGGCGTCAACGTCAAGAACATCCGTGAGATCGCCGCGGCGGGCGCCGATACCTTCGTCGCCGGCTCGGCCATCTTCAACGCCCCGGACTACGCCGAGGTCATCCGCGCCATGCATGCCGAACTGGCCCAGGCGCACCAGTAATGAGCGCTGCGGAGCCGTTCTTCGCCACGCGCCTGCCGCGTCTGGTGATGTTCGACCTGGATGGCACGCTGGTCGATTCCGTTCCCGACCTCACCGCCGCGGTCGACAGCATGCTCGCCAGCCTCGGGCGGCCGCCGGCGGGCATCGAGAAGGTCCGCCAGTGGATCGGTAACGGCGCACGCGTCCTGGTGCGTCGCGCCCTGGCCGGAAGCATCGAGCACGACGGCATCGGTGAGGAGGAAACCGAAGCCGCGCTGGCGTTGTTCATGGAGGCCTATGCCGACAGTCATGCGCTCACCGAGGTCTACCCCGGCGTCGTCGACACCCTCAAGTGGCTCAAGCGCAACGGCGTGGAAATGGCGCTGATCACCAACAAGCCGGAGCGCTTCGTCGCTCCGCTGCTGGATGAGATGAAGCTGGGTCGCTATTTTCGCTGGATCATCGGCGGCGACACCCTGCCGCAGCAGAAGCCCGACCCGGCGGCGCTGCTGTTCGTGATGAAGATGGCCGGCATCGAGCCCGAAGATGCGTTGTTCGTCGGTGACTCGCGCAACGACGTGCTCGCCGCCAAAGCTGCCGGCGTGCGCTGCGCGGCGCTGACCTATGGCTACAACCACGGCCGGCCGATCGCCGAGGAAGCGCCCACCCTGGTCATCGACAACCTGCGCGACCTGCTGCCTTGCGCCGACCAGGCCGCTGAGATAGTGTTGCCGGACGACTCCCTTTCCCCCTCCGACCAGCGAGATCAAGCCGTGGCGGTCAGCAAACTCTGGATGAAGGTCATCAAGGCCCTGGCGCGTTGGCGCTGGCGCGCCTGACATCATCCTCCGCCGGATAGCCGGCGCGCGTTTGCACCCTGTTGACCGTTCTCTCCTCCGATGAGGCTGATCATGAATCGCGAAGAATTCCTGCGGCTGGCCGCCGATGGCTACAACCGCATCCCGCTGTCCTTCGAGACCCTTGCCGACTTCGACACGCCGCTGTCGATCTACCTGAAGCTGGCCGACGCGCCGAACTCCTACCTGCTGGAGTCGGTGCAGGGCGGCGAGAAATGGGGGCGCTATTCGATCATCGGCCTGCCGTGCCGCACGGTGCTGCGGGTCTACGACCATCAAGTACGGATCAGCATCGATGGCATGGAAACCGAGCGCTTCGATTGCGCCGACCCGCTGGCTTTCGTCGAGGAGTTCAAGGCGCGCTACCAGGTGCCCACCGTGCCCGGCTTGCCACGTTTCGATGGCGGCCTGGTCGGCTACTTCGGTTACGACTGCGTGCGCTACGTGGAAAAACGCCTGGCCACCTGTCCGAACCCGGACCCGCTGGGCAACCCGGATATCCTGTTGATGGTGTCCGATGCCGTATTGGTATTCGACAACCTGGCCGGGAAGATCCACGCCATCGTCCTCGCCGATCCCTCCGAGGAAAATGCCTACGAGCGCGGCCAGGCACGTCTGGAGGAGCTGCTGGAGCGTCTACGCCAGCCGATCACCCCGCGTCGCGGCCTCGACCTCGAGGCGGCCCAGGGTCGTGAGCCGGCGTTTCGTGCCAGCTTCACCCGCGAGGACTATGAAAACGCGGTAGGAAGGATCAAGGACTACATCCTGGCCGGCGACTGCATGCAGGTGGTGCCGTCGCAGCGCATGTCCATCGAATTCAAGGCGGCGCCCATCGACCTGTACCGCGCGCTGCGCTGTTTCAATCCGACGCCCTACATGTACTTCTTCAACTTCGGCGACTTCCATGTCGTGGGCAGCTCGCCGGAGGTGCTGGTACGGGTCGAGGATGGCCTGGTGACGGTGCGCCCGATCGCCGGTACCCGTCCGCGCGGGATCAACGAAGAGGCCGACCTGGCGCTGGAGCAGGATCTGCTGTCGGACGCCAAGGAGATCGCCGAGCACCTGATGCTGATCGACCTGGGGCGCAACGACGTGGGGCGGGTGTCCGATATCGGCGCGGTGAAGGTCACCGAAAAAATGGTGATCGAACGTTACTCCAACGTCATGCACATCGTGTCCAACGTCACCGGGCAATTGCGCGAGGGGCTCAGCGCGATGGACGCGCTGCGGGCGATCCTGCCGGCGGGCACTCTATCCGGCGCGCCGAAGATCCGCGCCATGGAGATCATCGACGAGCTGGAGCCGGTCAAGCGTGGAGTCTACGGCGGCGCGGTCGGCTACCTGGCATGGAACGGCAACATGGACACCGCCATTGCCATCCGCACCGCGGTGATCAAGAACGGTGAACTCCACGTGCAGGCCGGCGGCGGTATCGTTGCCGACTCGGTGCCCGCGCTGGAGTGGGAAGAAACCATCAACAAGCGCCGGGCGATGTTCCGCGCCGTGGCGCTGGCCGAGCAGAGCGTCGAATAAGACGGCGCGAGGCGGAAGAAAAGAAGGCGGATGGCGTTTGCGTCATCCGCCTTTTTTGTGCCCGGCTGGACCCACGCATTGGCTTCGCCCTACGCGGCACCGCTTTCGTAGGGCGAATATCGCGGCGCGATATCCGCCAGGGAGCAGGACGCCGAACCCGCCTCAAGGTGAAGTGATCGATATGTCCGGTTGGCGGATGACGCCTTCGGCATTACTTGCCCACGCAGAAGGCGCTTTCGTAGGGGGGACATCACCACGCGATATCCGCCAGGCGGAGCATGGTGTCGCTCCCTACGATGCTGGCAACGGCGGGCCGCTCAGGATGCGATGCTGTCAGCGCCCGGCTGTGCTCGACGGGCGCTTCCGGCTTGGTTCGCGCGCTGGTCGACGTAGGCGGCGAGGTGATCGAGGGCCACGAACTGCATGGCCTTGTGACTATCGTCGAGGGTTGTCACCGGCAGGGCGATCCGCCCGCATGCCAGGGCCTTGCTGAAGTTTTCCTTGTTCAGGTTGCGAAACCAGCGTTCGCGAACCTGCTCCAGCGGCACCAGGACGTCGCCGAAGATGCGGTAGACCAATTCCACGGTTTCCTGGCGTGGAATCGGAGTGCTAGGGGCGATGGATGGCTGCATGGTATTCCCTCCTGCGGCTACACGTCGTTGAGGGAAATATAGCTCAGGTTGTTTTCTTGTTCAATAGCTGAAGTTGTAGAGCGGGCGAGCGCCAGGCGCTCACCGCACCAGGGACGGGCCGCGCCGGTGGCGTACGGTGGACCACCAGAAGACCCAACCGATCATGCTGATCTGGCGGCTGCGCATGTCCTCCGGCGAGTACTCCTCGTCCGGATATTCCTCGCGGTTGAAGCTGCGCAGGCGAATGCCGCCGCCGGGCAGGCGATAGACGAACTTCACCCGCAGCATGCCGTCATGTTCGAGGGCGTAGATCTCGCCATCGGTGATATGGGTGGTGGCGGTGTCCACGCCGATGGTGGAGCCATCCATGATCAGCGGTTCCATGCTGTTGCCGGTGAGTTGGGCGCAGATCGCCGCCGACGGATCGACGCCCGAGGCACGCAGCGTGGCGTAGGAAAAACGCAGCTTGCGCCCCTCTATCTCGCGCACCGCAGTGCGTCCGGCGCCGGCGGACATCTCCACTTCCTTGTACAGCGGCAGTTCCACTTCGTCTTCGTCCAGCGGTGTGTCGCTGTCCCACGGATGCAGCGGTTCCAGCACCAATGGGCTGCCATCGGCCACGGACACGGCACTGCGCGCGGCTGGAGCGCCTTCGCCGGTCTGCAGCCAGACCGGCGAGACGCCCAGGGCCGCCGCGATCTCGATCAGCTTGCGGGTGCTCTGGGCCTTGCCCGAGGTCAGCTTGTGAATGGTGTTCTGCGAAACCCCTGCCGCTTCGGCGAGGGTTTCCTGCTTCAGGTTGCGCATCGCCATGGCCTGCTTGAGGCGAGCGGCGAAGCTGTCGGGCGGGATCTGGGTGCTCTTGTCCATGCTCGGCAATCTACAGACCGATGGATTTTCTGTAAAGAGCCTAGGTGTTGACGATAAATAGCTTTGGTTGTAATTTCTCTTCCATCAGAAAGCGGAAGGGGTGAGTTCCACAACTTCCCACCCGCCTTTCAGAGATTTCACATGGGTGCAGGGACGCACCCGGTTGTCGGCGACCGACGATGCAAGTGCCGACTGCTTGGTGCCGGGGCCATGGGAAAGCGCTCCGGCACCTGGAGGGCCGGAGCGCCGTCCATGCAGACGCTCCGTCCCGCTCATTCATTCTGTCGCCGACCTGCTTCAGGTACGGCGGCGTCGTACAGGGAGTCATTGCCATGTCGCGAGATACGCACTCGCCATTTCCGCGCAGAGGAACGCAGGTCGCCGAACCGGCGCCGCGCATCTGTCATGTTCCATCCATTCGGCCGTCGGGCGTCGGGCACGCCAGGGAGGCTTTCCATGGCTGACCTTGCCGATCACGCCAACGAACTGGTCCTGGCTCGCCTCGACGGCCTCCTGGCGGCGCGCCCGGCGCTGGCCATCCGCGAGTCCGCGGAAGACTGCGAGGACTGCGGCGAGCCCATTCCCCAGGCGCGCCGCCGGGCGGCACCGGGCTGCAGTCGCTGCATTGACTGCCAGGACCGCCACGAGCGCCGTTGAACCGACCTCATGCCGAGCCCTCGCGGGCAGTGAAAGGAGACACGACCGTGATCAAAGCCATCGATGAAATGCTCAAGCTCTGGGCCGAGGAAATGCACGCGCCAGGCAGCAACGGAGGCGGCTACGCCGGCGGCAACCTGATCGCCATGCTGATCGCCAGCAAGGGCGAGGTGGTCCGCGGCCACCGTGGCAGCCGGGTGATCCTCGACCGTGTGGCGGAGGTCGATCGCCTGGTAAATCGCCTACCCGAGGAACTGAAGAACGTGGTGGTGGAGCACTATCTCAATCGCGACAGCTTCCCCGAGCAGAAGTACCGCCACTGCGGTTGCAGCCGCAACACCTTCTATCTGCGCCTGCATGTGGCGCACCAGGGTATCCAGGACGGCCTGCTGCGGCGGGTGGCCTGAGTTCCTGGACCGGATACCGTGTCCCCCCTGGAATTTTCCAACCGGCCTTCGAGCCGGTTTTTTTATGCCTGTCGCCCATGGAGGCGGCGAGCCCCATGCACAGCAGCGGACCCTGCACGGTAGAGGCGGGGTCGGGCTGGCGGAGCCATCCTTTTCGTCAGTCGATGCCGGGCTTTTCCATATCGGAAGTGGGTACGCGCTTGCCCGGATGCCCGGCGAAGTTTCTCAGGGCGGTATATCACCCTCATATCGTGGTGCGTCTCCCTCCTATTGCAGTGGATTGTCGAGAAGGCATTGCCGGGCTGGGAATCGGGCGGTAAAAAGTAGTCATTCTTGTAAAGGTGCGTCCCCAGGGAGGCACTCGTGAAGCACCGGAACCCGGCCCTGGCGCCGGGTTTTTTATTGCCCGGGAAAACGTTCGTGCGGACGTGCCCGGCGCTGCCTGCCAAGGAGGGACCCATGGGCAACGAACAGCAGACACTGACGGAAATGCCGCTCTGGGTACTGATCCTGCTCGCCGCGCTGGGCGGCGTCAGCGGCGAGATGTGGCGTGCCGACAAGGCCGGTCTCGGCGGCTGGGCCTTGTTGCGGCGCCTGGCGCTGCGCTCCGGCGCGTCGATCGTCTGCGGCGTGGCGGTGATGCTGCTGGCGTTGGCTTGCGGCGCCGCGCTGCTGTTCGCCGCGGCGCTGGGCAGCCTGACCGCCGCGGCCGGCGCGGAGATCGCAGTCGGTCTCTACGAACGCTGGGCCGCCCGGCGCCTGGGGGTTTGCGAGCTGCCCGAGGAACAGTCGGACGACCGTGGCCCGCATTGAAACTGATCGAAGGAGTCAACCATGCCTGAACAGGCTGTTACGCTCGAGGCTCTGTACGCGGCCATCGAGCAGGTACTGCGTGAGCGTCTGCCGGAGGCGCAGTTGATCGGCTTCTGGCCAGGCGTGCCGGAAAATACCCCGGCGGTTTCCCTGGAGATAGCCGAGCTACTGCCCGAGCGCGATCCCGGTACCGGCGAGAGTGCCCTGCTGTGCCGCCTGCAGGCGCGGATAATGGTGCCACCTGGTGCCGATCGCCAGGCGGTATCCATTGCTTGCGGAATCGTTCGGACATTGCGCGAGCAGACCTGGAACCTGTCTCTGCAGCCGGCGCGCTTCGTACGCTCGGCCGTCGACGGCAGTCGCGAGGAGCTGAAGAGCCTGCGTGTCTGGCTGGTCGAGTGGACGCAGTCGCTGCGTCTCGGAGACCCGGAGTGGGCCTGGGAGGACCAGCCGCCGGGCAGCCTGATGCTGGGCTTCGACCCGCAGACCGGCCCCGGCCATGAGCCGGACTACTTCGCTCCGGAGGCGTTGGCATGAGCTATGTCAGTGCGGAGCATGACCGCATGCTCGCCGCGATGATCCTGCCCTGCGTGGTGGTCGCCGTGGACCTGGCAGCGGCGCGGGTACGGGTGCGCTCCGGCGACTGGACCAGCGGCTGGCTGCGCTGGCACTCCCTGGCAGCCGGCAAGGTTCGCCACTGGCGTGCGCCGAGCATAGGCGAACAGGGGATACTGCTCAGCCCGTCGGGCGGAGTGTCAATGGGCACCTTTATTCCCGGTCTGTACGGCGATGCGGGCACGGCGCCGGACAACAGCGCCAGCAGTGAGACCTGGCGTTTCGACGACGGCGCCTCGTTGAGTTACGACTGGGCTGCGCATCGCTACCGCGTCGAGCTGCCCAGCGGCACCGTGGAAGTGAGGGTCGGCGCCAGCGAGGTGCGGGTCAGCGACGGGGCGGTCAGTCTCAAGGCGCCGAAGATCAGCCTGGAAGGACCGGTGGAGATCGCCGGGACACTGACGGTCAGCGGAGACATCCTCGGCGGCGGCTCGATCATCGACACCGCCGGCAACAGCAACCACCACACCCATTGAACATACGACGGGGCTGCCGAAGGGCGGTCCGTCGAACATTCAACCGGCCCGCGCGAGCGGGCCTTTTCGTTTGCGGAGTTCGCCATGGGCAACACTCACAGCCATTCGGAGCCAGGCGCGGCCTGTCTCTGCCGGAGCGGGAGGGCAGGGCGATGATCGGGATGGATCGCCGTAGCGGGCTGCCCCTGTCCGGCCTGGCTCATCTTAAACAGTCCGTCGAGGACATCCTGACCACCCCGTTGGGCAGCAGGCGCATGCGCCCCGAGTACGGCAGCAAGCTGCGGCGGATGGTCGACATGCCGGTGAGCGAAGGCTGGAAAAGCGCCGTGCAGGCCGAGGTAGCCCGTTCCCTGGGGCGCTGGGAACCGCGCATCGCATTGTCTGCCGTGCGAGTCGTCGCGGTCGTCGATGGCCGCGTGGATCTGCTCCTGAGCGGCGTGTTCGAGGGCGAGAACATCAATATGGAGGTCTCGGCGTGATCATCGATCTTTCCCAGTTGCCGGAGCCAGAGGTTATCGAAAACCTCGATTTCGAGACGATTTACCAAGAGCTGTTGGGCGACTTCCGCGAAGCCATGGCTGGCGAATGGACAGCGGAGGTGGAGTCCGATCCGGTTCTCAAACTTCTGCAACTGGCGGCCTATCGAGAACTGCTGCTGCGGGCGCGGATCAACGATGCGGCGCGGGCGGTGATGCTGGCATACGCCAGCGGTGCCGATCTCGACCAGATCGGTGCCGGCTTCAATGTGCAGCGTTTGCTGATCAGGCCCGCTCAGCCCGAGGCGGTACCGCCGGTGGAGGCGCAGTACGAGAGCGACAAGTCGCTGCGCAATCGCATCCAGCTCGCGTTCGAGCAGCTATCCGTCGCAGGACCGCGGAACGCCTATATAGCCCATGCGCTGGGCGCGGATGGAAGGGTGGCGGATGCCTCTGCGACCAGTCCGGCGCCCTGCGAAGTGCTGATCAGCGTGCTCGGGGTGGAAGGCAACGGGCAGGCACCGGAAACGGTGTTGCAGGCAGTGCGCCTGGCGCTGAACGCGGAGGACGTGCGTCCTGTCGCGGATCGGGTAACGGTGCGCTCGGCAGGAATCGTTCCCTATCAGGTCAAGGCGCAGCTCTACCTGTTTCCCGGCCCCGAGGCCGAGCTGATCCGTGCCGCCGCCGAGGCTTCGCTGCGCGACTACATTTCCGCCCAGCGCCGCCTGGGCCGCGACATCCGGCGTTCGGCCCTGTTCGCCACCCTGCATGTCGAAGGCGTGCAGCGCGTCGAACTGCAGGAGCCTGCGGCCGACGTGGTCCTGGATGAAACCCAGGCGGCCTATTGCACGGGGTACGCGATCACCTTGGGAGGCGTCGATGAGTAGCCGCCTGCTGCCGCCAAACAGGAGTTCTCTGGAACGCTCTCTGGGTGATGTATTGCCTGCCGAGCTGCCGGTGCCGCTTCGTGAGCTTAACGATCCGGCACGCTGTGAGGCGGCCTTGCTGCCCTACCTGGCCTGGACGCGCTCGGTGGACCGCTGGGACCCGGACTGGAGCGACGAGGCCAAGCGCAATGCGGTAGCGACGTCCTTCGTCCTGCACCAGCGCAAAGGCACGCTGACCGCGTTGCGCCAAGTGGTCGAGCCGATCGGTGCGCTGAGCGAGGTCACCGAATGGTGGCAGCGAAGCCCGCTTGGCGTGCCGGGGACCTTCGAGATCACCGTGGACGTCAGCGACCGTGGCATCGACGAAGGCACCGTACTGGAGCTGGAGCGCTTGCTCGATGACGTCCGCCCGGTGAGCAGACACCTGACCCGGCTGGACCTGCGCATTACCCCGGTAATCCGGTCCCGTCACGGACTGGCCGTGACCGACGGCGACACCCTGGAAATCTTCCCCTGGAAACAGTGACATGACGACCAATACTCCGAAATACGGTGGCCTGCTCACCGACATAGGTGCCGCTGCGCTGGCTGCGGCCAGTGCAGCAGGCAAGAAATGGCAGCCGACTCATATGCTGATCGGCGATGCCGGCGGTGCGCCGGGCGACACGCCGGATCCATTGCCTTCTGCGGCGCAGAAGAGCCTGATCAACCAACGCCATCGGGCTCAGCTGAATCGGCTGTTCGTTTCCGACAAGAACGCCAATACCTTGGTTGCCGAGGTGGTGCTGCCAGTTGAGGTAGGTGGCTTCTGGATCCGCGAGATCGGCCTGCAGGATGCCGACGGCAAGTTCGTCGCGGTATCCAACTGCCCGCCCAGCTACAAGGCTGCAATGGAAAGTGGCAGTGCGCGGACCCAGACCATTCGGGTGAACATCGCGCTCTCCGGCCTGGAGAATGTCCAGCTGCTGATCGACAACGGCATCATCTACGCCACTCAGGACTGGGTGAAGGAAAAGGTCGCTGCCGATTTCAAGGGCCGCAAGATTCTGGCTGGCAATGGCTTGGTCGGTGGGGGCGATCTTTCTGCCGACCGCAGCATTGGTCTGGCGCCTTCCGGCGTGACGGCGGGCAGCTATCGTTCGGTCACGGTGAACGCCAACGGGGTGGTCACCCAGGGCAGCAATCCGACCACCCTGGCCGGCTATGCGATCGGAGATGCCTATACCAAGGCCGATACCGATGGAAAACTGGCGCAGAAAGCGAACAAGGCCACCACCCTGGCCGGCTATGGCATTACCGATGCGCTGCGAGTCGATGGCAACGCCGTGTCATCCAGCAGGCTGGCCGCACCGCGTAGCCTGGCAGCCAGTGGCGATGCCTCCTGGTCGGTGACCTTCGACGGCAGTGCCAATGTTTCTGCGCCGCTGAGTCTTTCCGCTACCGGTGTGGCGGCGGGCAGCTATCCGAAGGTGACCGTGGATACGAAGGGAAGGGTGACTGCTGGAATGGCGCTGGCGGCGACGGACATTCCCGGGCTGGATGCTTCGAAGTTGGTCAGCGGGGTGCTGGCCGAGCAGCGTTTGCCGGTATTCGCGCGCGGGTTGGCTACTGCTGTCTCGAACAGTAGCGATCCGAACACCGCGACCGTGCCGTTGATGCTGACCAATCATGCGAACGGACCTGTTGCCGGACGATACTTCTACATCCAGTCGATGTTCTATCCGGATCAGAACGGCAATGCTTCGCAGATTGCAACGAGCTACAACGCTACATCCGAGATGTATGTACGGGTGTCCTACGCGGCCAACCCTAGCATCCGGGAGTGGTTGCCCTGGCAGCGTTGCGACATTGGAGGTTCCTTCACGAAGACGACTGACGGATCCATTGGAAATGGCGTCAATATAAACAGCTTCGTCAATTCCGGATGGTGGTTGCAATCGACATCGGAATGGGCGGCGGGTGGAGCTAACTATCCCGTGGGGCTGGCCGGTTTGCTGATTGTCTACCGCGCACATGCAGACCATATCTATCAGACCTACGTAACACTCAACGGAAGCACATATTCGCGCTGCTGCTATGCGGGCTCTTGGCGTCCGTGGCGGCAGAACTGGGACGATGGAAACTTCGATCCGGCCAGCTACCTGCCAAAGGCGGGATTTACCTGGGCGGCTTTGCCGGGTAAGCCGGCAACTTTCCCGCCCTCAGGGCATAACCACGATACCAGCCAGATCACCTCCGGCATCTTGCCTCTCGCTCGTGGTGGCCTTGGCGCCAATACAGCGGCCGGAGCACGCAACAACATTGGTGCCGGAGTGCCGGCCACGGCGAGCCGGGCGCTCAATGGTTGGTGGAAGGACAACGATACCGGTCTGATCGTCCAGTGGATGCAGGTGAACGTAGGAGATCATCCCGGTGGAATAATCGATCGTACCTTGACGTTCCCGATCGCGTTCCCTAGCGCCTGTCTGCATGTCGTACCGACTGTCAAGGAGGTGGGGCGACCAGCGACGTCCGCGTCGACCGTTACGGTCGCCGATGTCAGCGTCAGCAACACGGGATGTGTGATCGTTTCCTCCGAGTACTACGGACTGGCTCAAAACTATGGCATCAGAGTGATGGCCATCGGCTATTGAGGTGAAAATGATTTTTTTCCATGCCGCCACGGGCGGCTTTTATTCGAAGGAAATTCATGGGTCCCGCATGCCTCTGGAGGATGAAATGCATCCTCTCGAAGACGCCGAGTACCAGGCTCTTCTTCGTGCGCAGAGCGAAGGGAAACGAATTGTCACGGACCACACCGGTCGCCCTATCTGCGTCGATCCACCGGCTCCGGCCAAGGACATTCTGGTCCAACGGGAACGCATCTGGCGCGACCGGCAGTTACAGCTCACCGACGGGCCTCTCGCTCGGCATCGTGACGAGCAGGACCTGGGAAAAACTACGACTCTGAGCCAAGAGCAGCTTCGTGAGCTAACTCTCTATCGCGCCGTTCTTCGCGACTGGCCTATTGCCGCGGAGTTTCCCGACCTGAACGCAAGGCCCGAGCCGCCTGCCTGGCTCCAATCGCTCATCACCCCCTGAACCCCGCCTTGTGCGGGGTTTTTCATTAATGGAGATCTACCTATGAGTTTCTTCCACGGCGTTACGGTAACCAACGTCGATATCGGTGCGCGCACCATCGCGCTGCCGGCCAGTTCCGTCATCGGCCTCTGCGATGTGTTCACGCCGGGGGCGCAGGCAAGCGCCAAGCCCAACGTCCCGGTGCTGCTCACCAGCAAGAAGGACGCCGCCGCGGCGTTCGGCATCGGCTCGTCTATCTACCTGGCCTGCGAGGCCATCTATAACCGTGCCCAGGCCGTGATCGTGGCGGTGGGCGTGGAAGCCGCGGAGACTCCCGAGGCCCAGGCCAGCGCCGTCATAGGTGGTATCAGTGCCGCCGGCGAGCGCACCGGGCTGCAGGCTTTGCTCGACGGCAAGAGCCGCTTCAATGCCCAGCCACGTCTACTAGTTGCGCCGGGTCATTCGGCCCAGCAAGCGGTGGCCACCGCCATGGACGGGCTGGCCGAGAAACTGCGGGCCATCGCCATTCTCGATGGTCCCAATAGCACCGACGAGGCGGCCGTCGCCTACGCCAAGAACTTCGGCAGCAAGCGCCTTTTCATGGTCGACCCGGGCGTTCAGGTTTGGGACAGCGCCACCAATGCCGCGCGCAACGCCCCGGCTTCGGCCTACGCCGCCGGCCTGTTCGCCTGGACCGACGCCGAGTACGGCTTCTGGTCCTCGCCGTCGAACAAGGAGATCAAGGGCGTCACCGGCACCAGCCGTCCGGTGGAGTTCCTCGACGGCGATGAGACCTGTCGCGCCAACCTGCTCAACAACGCCAATATCGCGACGATCATTCGCGACGATGGCTATCGCCTGTGGGGCAACCGCACCTTGTCCAGCGACAGCAAGTGGGCTTTCGTCACCCGTGTTCGGACCATGGACCTGGTAATGGATGCGATCCTCGCCGGGCACAAGTGGGCGGTGGACCGCGGTATCACCAAGACCTACGTGAAGGATGTCACCGAGGGCCTGCGCGCCTTCATGCGCGATCTGAAGAACCAGGGAGCGGTGATCAACTTCGAGGTCTATGCCGACCCGGACCTGAACAGCGCCAGCCAGCTGGCCCAGGGCAAGGTGTACTGGAACATCCGCTTCACCGATGTGCCGCCTGCCGAGAACCCCAATTTCCGTGTCGAGGTGACCGATCAGTGGCTCACCGAAGTTCTGGATGTCGCCTAAGGAGCGCCCGTGATGATTCCGCAAACCCTGACCAATACCAATCTGTTCATCGACGGCGTGAGCTTCGCCGGTGACGTGCCATCCCTGACCCTGCCCAAGCTGGCTGTGAAGACCGAGCAATACCGTGCCGGCGGCATGGATGCGCCGGTATCCATCGACATGGGCCTGGAGGCGATGGAAGCCAAGTTCTCCACCAACGGTGCCCGCCGAGAAGCGCTGAATTTCTTCGGCCTGGCCGACCAGAGCGCTTTCAATGGCGTGTTCCGTGGCTCCTTCAAGGGCCAGAAGGGCGCCAGCGTGCCAGTGGTGGCTACCCTGCGCGGCCTGCTCAAGGAGGTCGACCCGGGCGACTGGAAAGCCGGCGAGAAAGCCGAGTTCAAGTACGCCGTTGCGGTCAGCTACTACAAGCTGGAAGTCGATGGCCGCGAGGTCTACGAGATCGATCCGGTCAACGGTGTCCGCGCGATCAACGGTGTCGACCAGTTGGCCGGCATGCGCAACGACCTCGGCCTGTAAGAGGAGCTCCGGACATGACCCAAGAGAATCGACTGCCGGGCTGGCTGACGCTGGATGCCGACGCCGCCCTCGTTCGTCTCTCGCGTCCGGCACAGTGCAACGGGGTCAGCGTCGACACGCTGACCCTGCGTGCACCCACCGTGCGTGATATCCGCCTGGCCGGCAAGGTGGCCGGCGACGATGCCGAGGAGCGCGAACTGCAACTGTTCGCCTCGCTGGCGCAGGTCAGCCGCCAGGACCTGGAGGGGCTGAAGCTGAGCGACTACCAGCGGCTGCAAGGCGCCTACTTTCGCCTGGTGCAAGACGACACGGACGACACCTTCGCGTATGCGTCAACTGGCGAGGCGCCTGGCCATTGAGCTGGGCTTCCAGGCCAGCGAACTGGAGCGCATGACCCTGGGCGACCTGCTCTGGTGGCTCGCCGAGGGCGAGGAGTGAGCGACGGCGCCGTCCGCCAGGCGAGCGGCGCCCGCGCTACTTCAGTAGGTCCGCGGAGGCGGACATCGATAACAGACGAGACGAACCGTCATGAGTAAAGACATGGACCTGGTGGTCTCCATCGGCGGCATCGCCGACCCCTCCTTGGGCAAGGCATTCGAGACCGTCAAGGCACGGCTCGACAGTCTCCAGGAACGTGCCCGCCAGGCTTCCAGCCTGAGGGATGTGCTGGGAGACGCCATACGCCTGGAGCGAGAGCTCGCCGATATGCGCAAGGTCGGGGATCGCGGCGTTGCTGAGCATGCCCGGCAGCTTGGCGAACGCCAGGAGCAACTGAAGCGACTCGGCATCGAGGCCAGGGCCGCGGGCGATGCCTACGCTCGACTGGGCGAGATGCAGCGTGGCCTGGATATGCAGGTCCGCGGCCTGCAACGGCTGGAGCAGGCCAGCCAGGCAATGCCATTGGCTAGCGCATTTTCCGGACTGGTCGTGGAAGCCAGCAAGACGGCTGCCGGTTATCAAGCGCGGTTGCGCGACCTGGCGATCCGCAACGGCCTGGACGCCGGCCGGGAGCCAGCCTTGGCATCCCTGATCCAGGACAGTGCAAGCCAGAGCGGCCTGGGACGCACGGCGACGCTGGACATGCTGGAGCACTTGAACGCCACCGGCATGGGGTTCGCCGCCGCGCAAATGAATCTGGGACTGGCGGGCCGCTTCGGCTTTGGCCAAGGGATTGCTTCAGCCGAGGCTGCGGGGCTGGTTCGAGCGTTGCAACTGGCCCAGGGTTCGGACTCGCCAGAGCAATTGTCCGCCTCCCTCGACCGCCTGGTCGTCCTGGGTAAAGGCAGAGTCGGCAGTGAGGCCCTGGCGCGTCGCCTGCCTGCCTTGTTGTCAGCGCTGGGCAATGCGGGAGAGGCCACGGCCGGCGATGTCGGTGCACTGGGTGCCTTGCTGGAGATTCAGGCAAAGAACACCACGCCAGACAAAGCGGACGTGCGGATGAAGGCCTGGCTGGAGTTCGTCGGCAGCGGCAGCTTGAAACGCGCTTATGGCCAGGACTACGACCGGGACCTGGAAGCGCTGCGCAAGGACGGAGCGAGTCTGCTGGAGGCCAACCTGGAGCTGGCTGCGCGCTATCGGGATAAGGGCGGCAAGCTCAGCGCCGGCGTGGCGTCGCCGGCGCTTGAAGCCTATCGAGCGTCGCGCGGCGAGTTCCAGGGCTTGCTCGAATCCCAGCAGTCTTCCGTAGGCTCTTCGGAGCGCGATGCGCAGCGTCGCAAGGGGATGTCCCAGGAGCTGTGGAAGGCTTCCAGCGACAGTTGGGAGAGGGCGCAGACCGCTTTGGGCAGCGCCCTGAATCCATATCTGGACAACCTGGCCAAGGGGAGCAAGGCACTCGGCGAGTCGACTGCGGAGCTGCTCGAAGCCTATCCGCGGACGACGGCCGGTCTTACCGCCGCCGCAGGTGCGGTGTTATCCGGGTATCTCGCCTACAAGGGAGGGCGCGGCGCTATCGACGTGCTGCGTGGCGGTCGGCTCGGTCGGCGAGGGACCGCTGCCGTCGGCGACCTGATCGAACGGGGTGCAGGCCGGGTATCGGGTGGTAGCGAAATACAGCGCGTGTTCGTTACCAACTGGCCGGTGCCGGGAGGCGACTCTACGCTGGAGTCCGCGAGGAGGCCAGCACAACGAAAGCGCGGTCAAACACCACGCAGGAAGAGAGGTAAGGGCGGTGGGCTGAAGGCCCGCTCCCTTCCATCCCTTGGCTTCTCGGCTGGAGGAGGCTTGGGGGCGATGGCAGGAAAGCTGCCGCGCCTGTCGCGGTTGCCCATACGCAACGCGCCGCTGCAAGTGGCCTCGTCGTTGATCGATGTTGCTGAGGTCTACTCCAGCGACCTGTCGGAGAGCGAAAAGACCATCGCCTATGGCGAGGCCGGTGGCTCCCTGGCTGGTTCCCTGGCTGGCGCCGCTCTGGGAGCGAGCATCGGCTCGGTGGTGCCGGTGGTCGGTACGCTGATCGGTGGATTGGTTGGCGGCGCTATCGGCGCCTGGGGCGGTAGCGAACTGGGGGGGCGTCTGGGACGCAGTCTGGCTGGCGATCCGCCGGCGGCCTCGGACAACAAGCCGGCGGTGCCCGCACCACAGGCCGAGCCCGTCGCGGCTGCGCCCAACTGGACCTTCGCGCCGCAGATCAACCTGACGGTGCAAGGCAACGTACACGAGCCGCAGCGCCTGGCCGACGAGTTGCTGCCCTACCTGCAACGCATGCTTGTCGACTTCGCCGACGAGCGGCAGCGGCGCAGCCTCTACGATCCGGCGATGGTCTAAGGAGTCCCCATGGCATATCTGGAACAATTGCAGGCCGGCCTGAGGTACCTGGGTCGCGCCGGCGAGTCCGGACGCAAGAGTCTGGACAAGGTGGTCGCTCCGGTGAACGGCGCGATCAGCGAGATCCGCGGCGCAGCCGCGGAGCTGGAGAACCTGCCCGGCGTATCGCCGGAAATGGCTGCCCGGCTGCAGCGTGCCATGCGCGGCATCGGCCAGGCGCAGGGCAAGGTGAACCGCGTGGTCTCCACCTATGACCGGGCGAGCCGGGCGTTGCTTGGTATCGACGAACGCCTGGATGCGCTGAAGGTCCAGGTGAACAGTGCCGCGCAGGCGGTCGGCAAGGTCGCTGGCGACATCAGTCCGACGCTGGCGGGGGTGCTGCCGTCGTGGCTGCTGGCACCCTCGGCGACGCCCCCGAGCGAGGCCGCAGCGCCCTTGCCGCACCTGCTGGTACTGCAACCGCTGACCGCCAATGCCCAACCGTTCTACTTCAACCTGAATACTGCCGCCTTCGACGCCCTGCAGCGCAACAGTGCCTACAACTGGAGCGGGCAGGTGCGCCTGGGTCGGCGGCCGGCGCTGCAGAGCGTCGGCATGGGCGAGGAGAGCATCCTGCTCAAGGGTGCGGTATTCCCGCTGCGTCGACAGGTAGGTAACCAGGAAAAGGTCGTCGGTTTGGAGCAGCTCGAAGCGCTGCGCAGGTTGGCGGAGCGGCGTGAGCCGCTGATCCTGAGCAGCGGCTACGGCGAGGTGCAGATGGGCCTCTGGTGTCTGGTGCGGATCAGCGAGAACCAGAGCGCCCTGCTGGGCAACGGCGCTCCCCGCAAACAAATCTTCGACCTGGAGTTCAAGCGCTATGGCGACGACCTGCCGAACCGCTGACGGCGACATGCTGGACAGCCTCTGCTACCACGTCTATGGCCATCTGTTGGGCTGCGTCGAGGCGACCCTCGACGCCAATCCCGGGCTGGCCGATGAGCAGCAGCCATTCCGCGCCGGCTTGCTGATCAGTTTCCCTGACATGCCGGTGGTCAATGTCGAACAGGTGCGCCTGTGGGATTGATCGACCGCTCACCCGCAACCCCGCCTTGGCGGGGTTTTTCTTTTCTGGAGAAACCAGGTGCAACCGAGTTTCCGTATCGTTGCCGACGGCACCGACGTCACCCAGCGGCTGAATGACCGCCTGCTCAAGCTGACCCTGCTGGACAAGCCGGGCATGGAGTCCGACAGCCTGACCTTGAGGATCGACGATCGCGATGGACAGGTGGCCTTACCCAGGCGCGGTGCGGTGCTGGAGGTTCATCTCGGCTATGCCGGCGAGCCACTGATGCGCATGGGACGCTTTACCGTGGACACCTTGCAGTGGGCTGGTCCGCCGGACTGCCTGACCGTCACTGCCAAGGCCGGCGACATGCGCGGCAGTGGCAAGACGATACGCAGCGGAGGTTGGGAGGGCACTACCCTGGCTCAGGTCTGCCGCGATGTTGGCGCACGCAACGGCTGGCGCGTGGAGTGTCCGTTGCGGGTGGCGATCGCCCGGGTCGACCAGGTCAACGAGTCCGACTACCACTTCGTCACCCGTCTGGCGCGCCAATACGACTGCACCGCCAAGCTGGCCGAGGGCATGCTCATGGTGCTGCCGCGACAGAGCGGGCAGAGCGCCACGGGGCGTCGGATCGAACCTTTGGTGTTGGGACGTGCTGACGTCGGCAGCTTCGACGTTACCTACGACGACCGCAGCCTGATGAGAACGGTGAAGACCCGCTACCAATTGCCCGGCAGCGGCGAGGTCAAGAGCGTCGAGCTGAAGAACCCGAAGGCACCGGCTACGGCTACGGGCGAGCATGTCGACCGGCATCTCTATGCCAGCCGTGGAGAGGCCGAGCAGGCGGCGAAGGCTCGCCTGGCGAGCTTCAGCCGCTCCAGTGCCAGTGTGCGCCTGGAGCTGCCAGGGCGTGGCGACCTGTTCGCCGAGCGCAGCCTGCTGCTCCAAGGCTTCAAGGCGGGAATCGACGGCGAGTTCCTGATCGACTCGGTGGAGCACACCTACAGCTCCAGCGGATGGACCACTGTCGTGCAATGCAACGGCGGCCGAGGCGGCAAGGGGTGACGCCTGAAACCCATCGGAGTGCAGGAGGATCGATGAAACTGACCGAGCAGCAATTGCTGCGCATTTTTCCCAACGCCCGCCTCGTCGCGGGCGTTTTCGTTGCGGCGTTGCAACGGGCCATGGACGAGAGGGAGATCGACACACCGGCGCGGCGTGCCGCGTTTCTCGCCCAGGTCGGCCACGAAAGCAGCCAGTTGACCCGGCTGGTGGAGAACCTCAACTACAGTGCCCAAGGCTTGGCGGCGACCTGGCCGGGCCGCTATCTCGGCCCCGACGGGCAGCCCAACGCGTTGGCCTTGCGGCTGGCGCGCAATCCGCAGGCGATTGCCGACAACACCTACGCCACGCGCAACGGCAATGGCGACGAAGCGTCCGGCGATGGCTGGCGCTTCCGCGGGCGTGGCTTGCTACAAATCACCGGGCGTGCCAACTACCGGTTGGTCGGCGAGGCCCTCGGCGAGCCGCTGGAAGCCGAGCCCTGGCGCCTGGAGCAGCGCGTGCCGGCGGCCCGCAGCGCCGCCTGGTGGTGGGCCGGTCACGGGCTCAACGAGCTGGCCGACCGCGGCGAGTTCGCTGCCATCACCCGCCGCATCAACGGCGGCCTGAATGGCCAGGCGGAGCGCCTGGCGTTGTGGCAGCGGGCCAGGGCGGTGCTGTCATGAGCCGGCTCGCTCTGCTCCTGCCGGCCGTGTTGCTGGTCCTGCTGGCCGGCGCCTTGCTCGGCGGCGGCCTGGTTGCCCGCCATTATCGTCCGCAACTGGAGGAGGCCCTGGGCCAACTCACTGCCAGCCGCGTCGCCAGCGGCCAGCTCGAGGCTTTGCTCGATGAGCAGCAACGAGCGCTGGCGGCGGTGCGGGCGAGCGCCGAGAGGCGCGCGAAGGATGCCGAGCAGGCACTCGGCGAGGCCAGGGCGCAGGCCGTGGAGCAGTATGCCGCGGCCGTGCGTCTGCTCCAGGAACCCGACATTGGCACGGACTGCCAGGCGGCAGGTGCGGCGATCGACCGGGAGCTGGGACTATGACTCGTCTCCTGCTGGGGCTTTGTCTGCTTTTCGCGGGCTGCGCAGCCTCGCCGACGACACCTCGCCCCGTGCGCGTCGAGGTTCCCCTGGCAGTGCCTTGCCGTGTACCTGACGTGCGCCCGCCGAGCTGGGCCAGCGCCACGCTGAAGGCCGGCGATTCGCTGCAGGCCAAGGTTCGCGCATTGCTCGCCGAGCGCCGCCAGCGGCAGGGCTACGAACTCGAATTGCAGGCGGCGTTGCGTGCCTGCCGCTGAGACACTGGGCGCATATGGACGTCGATGGACGTGTGTCCGGCGCATATTGCCGTGTATTGATTCCGCAGCGTTGTCGAGCCAGGAATCGGCCGGTACAACGTAGTCATGCTTGTACAGGTGTGTCCCCCCAGGGATGCCACCTGCAACCTCAGAGCCCGGCCCGTGTGCCGGGCTTTTTCGTTTGCATCCGACAACGGCTCGGGACGTGGAGGCTCCTCGCCGACCGCGTACCGCGCCACGGCCGACCGTCCTGGGGACGGGGCCAGACGACCCGCCTGGTGCGGGTCTTTTCATGTGCATAAAGGAGAGTTTTCCATGTCCATCCTGACTCAAGGTACCCAGATCTACGCCCTGGTTCCGCCGGTATCCGGTACCGGTGCCGCTACCGTCCTGGAGATCGAAGGCGTGACCTCGTTCAACCCGGGCGGCAATCCGGCCGACCAGATCGAAGACCCGTGCCTGAGCGACACTTCGCGCAAGTACAAGAAAGGCCTGCGCACCCCTGGCCAGGCGACCCTCGGCATCAACGCCGATCCACGCTTGGCCAGTCACGTTCGGTTGTTCCAGCTGTCCGAGAAAGATGGCGAGACGAGCGTCAAGTGGGCCATCGGCTGGTCCGACGGAATCGATGTAAAGCCGACCGTCAGCACCGAAGGCGACGATTTCGTGCTGCCGCCGGCGCGCACCTGGTTCACCTTCGAAGGCTACGTCAGCGACTTCCCCTTCGATTTCGCCAGCAACACGCTGGTCGCTACCCAGGCCACCATCCAGCGTTCCGGCGCCGGCAAGTGGACGCCGAAGTCGGCTTGAGGAGCGCGTAGATGAATCTCAACGAACTTCGTGCGGCGGGCGGCTTCATCGAGTCGGCGCTGGTGCGCAAGGAGATTACCTGGACCCGCGTTCCCGCCGGCAGGAAGAAGGCGGTCAGCGACACCTTCCAGGTGTTCGTCCGACGTAACAGTTTTGGCGCGGTGGAGCGCCTGTTCTCCGCCGAAGGCGACCAGCAGAGCCGCAACGCACGCTACCTCGCCGAATGCATTCGCCTGGGCGAGACGGGAGAGGAAAGCCTGACCTACGAACAGGCCTACGACCTCGACCCGGCGCTGGGCTTCCTGCTGCTGCAGGCGGTCGGCGAGGTCAACCGGGTCGAGGACGCGGAAAAAAACTGACCCCCGCCGACGAGGTTTGGCACGAACTGGTGCTGAACGGCGTCGGCGGGTCGACCATTGCCGAGGCCAAGGAGCGGCTCAGCTACGCCGAGTACCGCGCCTGGGTCGCCTATCTGAACAAGCGCGGCTCGCTCCATGCGGGACACCGGCTGGAGCTTGCGCTGGCTCGGATCGCTGCGTTGCTCGGGCATGCGCTGGGAGCGGACGCCGATCCCGACGCGTTCCGTCCGCATATGGCTCTCCAGCCCCTTTCGCTGCATCAGGCGATGGATCAATGGGCATGACAGGCCACCCCGCTGCGGCGGGGTCTTTTTCTGGAAGACATGAATCATGGCCACGAATACCGACGGCAGCCTGACGCTCGACCTGGTCCTTCGCAGCGAAGGGTACAGGGCCGGGATGGACAAGGTTGGCAGGATCAACGATCAGAAAATGCGTGCCATGGAGGCGCGCGCGGAAAAGGCTGGCAAGGCTATCGGCAAAAGCCTGGACAGTTCGGCGCTGATTGCCAGCAGCGTGCTGGACCAGGCGCTGGACATGCTGGGCAGGACCAGTCGCCAGGCGGGTCAGGCCAAGAAGCCTGTGCAAAGCGCCCAGGACAAGGTACTGGCCGAGTGGAAGACCCGGCAGAAGGAGCTGGGCGAAGCCTGGAAGAGCTATCGCGAACCACTCCAGGATCTGTCCAAGCTCAACGAAGCACTACTGAAGAACTCTTCCGACAAGCTCGACAAGGCGCTGCTCAATCTCAGCGAGACCGGCAAGCTGTCGCTTGCCAACGTGGGCAAGGCCGCCTACGCCGATGCCGCGCGTCTCGCCTCGCGGCAGATGACCCTGATGCTGCTGGACGGGCTGTTTGGCTGGGTCGCCAGCGTCGGTACCGAGAAGCCCAAGGTCGACGACAAGGCGGGCAAGGGACAGGCGAAGGCTGGCGGCGACGAGAAGGAACAGCCGTCGCTCCAGTCGCAGGTCTTCAAGCAGTGGCTGTTGCAGATGAACAGTGTCTGGGGCGCCTACCGCGCGCCGCTGCAGGATATCTCCGGGATGACCGACGAGCTGTTCAGGAATGCGTCGGAGAAGCTCGAGAAGTCGCTGTTCAATTTCGCCACTAGCGGAAAGCTGTCCTTGAGCAACTTCGCCAAGACGGTGATCGACGATGTCGCTCGGATCGTCGCGCGGCAGCTTTCAATGCTCGCGCTGGACGGATTGTTCGGCTGGATGAATGGCAAGGCCGGCATCACCGAGGCGCAACTGGCCAGCCAGAAGCCCTATACCTCGCTACTGGAAAAGGCCCGAGCAGATGCGGGACAAGCGGCTGCGGGCGCTCCCGCGGCCCAGGGTGCCGCGCCAATGCCGGCAGCGGCGATGGATGTCGGCGCGATGGTGGCCACTGCTTCCGGGCAGACCGGGGACGGTTCCAAGGTATCGGCTGGAGGGGCTTCGGCGAGCGCTGGCAAGCCGGTGGGCAGTTGGGTCGAACAGATGGACGCCTCCTGGGCGAGCCTGCGCGACCAGGCGCAGGACGTCTCGGGAATGATGGACATGCTGTTTACCAACGCTTTCACCAATATGGAGAACGCCCTGTTCACCTTTGCCACCACGGGCAAGCTGTCGTTCAAGGATTTCGCCGACTCGGTGATCCAGGATATGGCGCGGATCGCCGCGCGGCAGGCGACGCTGCAGATCATCGGCGGCATCGTCGGTGCGGTCAGCGGGTTCTTCGGTAGCGGCGCAACGGCGGGCTCGCGGATTTCCGACTATACCGGCTCGGACATGGCCAATTGGGTCAGCAAGCAACGCGCCGGAGGCATGCCTGGGTTCGCCAGGGGCGGTGCCTTCAACGATGGCATCCAGAGCGCGCCGGCGCTGTTCAGCATGGCCGGCGGTCGTCCGGCGCTGATCGGCGAGCGTGGGCCGGAAGCCATCATGCCGCTGAGTCGCGGTTCCGATGGCGTGCTCGGCGTGCGCGCGCTCGGCGGCGGCGAGGGGGGCAACGTCTTCAATTTCTCCACCAGCGTCAGCCTGGGCGGCGGCCGCGAGGGCGCGGCGACGGCCAGCGGCGACGACGGTACGGGACAGCAGCTGGCGGGAATGATCAACGATGCCGCGCGCAACGTGGTGGCGCAGGAGCTGCGCCCCGGCGGCCTGGTATGGAGGATGGTGAATGGCTGATCTGGAACGCTTTACCTGGGACATCTCGATCGATTCCGCCGGCCAGGCGAACCAACTGGTACGCCAGGTGCAGTACGGCGGCGGCTACAGCCAGGCGCTCGGTGACGGGCTGAACAACCTCAGCGAGACCTGGCAGGTTTCGCGTACCGGCGATCTCGCGCTGATCGGCCCGATCCGCGATTTCCTCAAGCGCCACGGCGGCTACCGCTCGTTCCTCTGGACCTTGCCCACTGGCGAACCGGTACGGGTGCGCGCCCAGGGCTGGCAATTGCGGCCGCGCGGCAACGGTGTGTTCACCCTGAACACCACCTTCCAGCAAGTCTTCAATCCGTGAGGTAAGCATGACCATCACAGCCGATGACCAGGCCCTCGAGCCTGGGGCGCTGGTGCGCCTGTTCGACCTGGATTGCACCGGGTTCGGCGGCGAGATGCTGCGCTTCCACGGCCACCTGCAGCAGGGGCCGATCCACTGGCAGGGCAACGCCTACCAAGCTTGGCCGCTGGAGGCGCGCGGCTTCGAGCAGCGCGGCGACGGCCGGGCCAGTTCGCCGACCCTTAGCGTGGGCAACATCGACGGCAGCATCAGCGCGCTCTGCCTGTTCTTCGATGGCCTGGTAGGCGCGCGCCTGACCGTGCGCGAGACCTATGCGCACTACCTGGATGCGGCCAACTTCGCCGAAGGCAACCCGCAGGCCGACCCCTCCCAGGAGCGCCTGAACATCTGGTTCCTCGAGCAGAAGACCGCCGAGAACAGCGTCCAGGTGACCTGGGAGCTGTCCGCTCCGCCGGACTTCCAGGGCCAGCAGATCCCGGCGCGCCAGATCACCTCGCTGTGCCACTGGTGCATCACCAACGAGTACCGCGGGCAGGACTGCAACTACACCGGCACGGCGATGTTCGATGCCGACGGCAATCCGGTGGACGATCCGGCGCTGGACCGCTGTGGCGGCCGGGTCAGCGATTGCAAGCTGCGCTTCGGCGCGGACAACCCGCTGTCCCACGGCGGCTTCGCCGGCGCCGGCCTGGTCAGGATGTGAGCATGGAACTGAGCCGCAGCTTGCAGCGGGCCATCGCCGCACACGCCGCCCGCGAGCATCCGCGCGAATGCTGCGGGCTGATCGTTCGCGGTGCGCGTCAACGCCGCTACGTGGCCTGTCGCAACGCAGCCGGATCGCCCAGCGAGCACTTCGTGATCGATCACCAGGACTGGTGCGCCGCCGAGGACCAGGGCGAGGTCCTGGCCATCGTCCACAGCCACCCGGACGTTCCGGCCACGCCGAGCATGGCCGATCGGGTCAGTTGCGAACTGCATGGTCTGCCCTGGGTGATCCTGTCCTGGCCGGAAGGCGATGTCGCGCATCTAGCGCCGGAGGGCTATCGGGCGCCGCTGCTCGGCCGCGAGTTCGCCCACGGCGTGCTCGACTGCTGGAGCCTCTGTCGCGACTGGTACCGCCGCGAGGCAGGTCTGGAGCTTCCGGACTATCCGCGCCGCGACGGTTGGTGGGAAACCGGCGAGAGCCTCTACGAGCAGCACTATGCGGCGGCTGGATTCCGGCCGGTGCCGCTGGCCGGAATCCGCCGCGGCGACATGCTGGTGATGCAGGTCGGGAGGGCGCTGCACCCGAACCACGCGGGCATCTACCTGGGCAATGACTGGCGTCTGGACAGCGAGCCGGTCCAGGCGCTCGGCGGCGACGGACCGTTCCTGCTGCACCACCTGTACGGACGGCTGTCGACCCGCGACGTGTTCGGCGGACCCTGGATCGAACGCACGCGCCTGGTCTTGCGGCACACGCGGATGCCGCAGTGAACGACATATTCAAGCGAGCCGTCGGAATCGGCTCTTCACGAGAGGAACAGGTCCATGAGTGACACCCTGAGTCAGGGCCTCACCACCATCCGTCTGTACGGGGTTCTGGGCAAGCGCTTCGGCCGCATGCACGGCCGATTGTTGGAAAGCGGCACGGTACGCGAGGCGATGAGTGCCTTGAAGCACACCATGGAGGGATTCGAGACGTTCATGCGCGAGGCGGAATCGAAAGGGCTGACCTTCGCCGTGTTCCGTGGGCGTACCAACCTGTCCGGCGAGCAACTGGACATGCGCGGACGCGAGGATATCCGCATCGTGCCGTTGGTGATCGGGAGCAAGCAGGCGGGGCTTTTCCAGACGATTCTGGGGGCTGCCTTGATTGTCGTGGGTGGATTCACGACGTTCTTCTCCGGTGGAACCAGTTCGTTCCTGGTAACCGCTGGAGTCAGCATGTTGGCGGGCGGCGTCATGCAGATGCTCAGTCCCCAACCCAAGGGCCTGAAGGGCCGCGAGGCCCCCGAGAACGCCCCCAGCTATGCCTTCGGCGGCCCGGTCAACACCATCGCCCAGGGCCATCCGGTCGGCGTGCTCTACGGCAAGCGCCGCATCGGCGGCGCGGTGATCAGCGCCGGCATCTATGCCGAGGACCGGCTGTAGCCGGCAACGCCGTAACAGGCCCGCCATGCGCGGGCGTTTTTTTGCCTGAAGGAACGTCATGAACAAGACCATCACGGGCCACAAGGGTGGCAGCAAGAAGCCGCGCCAGCCGGTGGAGATGCCGGACTCGGTGCGCTCGATCGCGCGGGCGAAGATTCTCCTGGCACTGGGCGAAGGCGAGTTCGACGGTGGCGTCGACGGCCGTTCGATCTACCTGGACGATACGCCGCTGCTGGCGGCGGACGGCTCGGTGAACTTCCCCGGAGTGACCTGGGAGTTCCGTCCGGGCTCGGTGGACCAGGAACACATTGCCGGTGTGCCCGCCGTGGAAAACGAACTGGCGGTCGGCGTCGAACTCAAGAGTGACGCGCCCTGGGTCCGCGCGGTGAACAACACCCAGCTCTCGGCGGTGCGCCTGCGCCTGTCCTGGCCGGCCATCCAGCGCCAGCAGGAAAACGGTGACGTGGTCGGCTACCGCATCGACTACGCGATCGACATCGCCGTCGACGGCGGTGCCTGGCAGGAAGCGCTGAAGGCTTCGCTGGACGACAAGTCCACCAGCCGCTACGAGCGCTCCCACCGTGTCGACCTGCCGGAGGCGCGGAGCGGCTGGCAGGTGCGCGTGCGCCGCCTGACGCCGAACCAGAACAACAACCGCGTCGCCGACACCATGCGGGTGGAGGCGATCACCGAGGTGATCGACGCCAAGCTGCGCTACCCGAACACCGCGCTGCTGTTCGTCGAGTTCGATGCCAGCCAGTTCCAGAGCATTCCGCAGATATCGGTGGAAGCGCGCGGCCGGCGGGTGCGGGTGCCGAGCAACTACGATCCGCAGACCCGTAGCTACAGCGGCACCTGGGACGGCTCGTTCAAGTCGGCCTGGACCAGCAACCCGGCCTGGCACTGGTACGACATCGTGTTGCACAAGCGCTTCGGCCTCGGTCGGCGGATCGACGCGAGCATGGTCGACAAGTGGTCGCTGTACCGCATCGCCCAGTACTGCGACCAGTCGGTGCCCGACGGCAAGGGCGGCCAGGAGCCGCGCTTCAGCTGCAACCTGTACCTGCAGAGTCGCGCCGAAGCCTGGACCGTGCTGCGCGACCTGGCAGCGATCTTCCGCGGCATGTCCTACTGGTCCGGCGCGGAAATGGTGGCGGTATCCGACATGCCGGAGGACGAGGCCTACACCTTCTCGCCGTCGAACACCGTGCGTGGCGACGACGGCAGCCACTTCAACTACAGCAGCAGCCGCCAGCGCGATCGCCACACCCTGGCCCTGGTCAACTACGACAATCCGGGCAACGGTTACCAGAGCCAACCGGTAGCGGTGAACAATGACCGCGCGCAGCGCCGCTACGGCATCAGCCAGTTGGAGATCACCGCGATCGGCTGCACCTCCGAGGGCGAGGCGCAGCGTCGTGGCCAGTGGGCGCTGCTGACCGAGGAGCTGGAGCAGGACGCGGTGACCTTCCGCACCGGCATGGATGGCCGTGGGCTGGCGCCGGGGAAGATCATCGCCGTAGCCGACCCGGTCAAGTCCGGCAAGCAGATCGGCGGACGCCTGAGCGCGGTGGATGGCCGCGCGCTGACCCTCGACCGCGACGTCGAGGCCCGACCCGGCGATCGCCTGCTGGTCAACCTGCCGAACGGCAAGGCCGAGGCGCGCAGCGTCCAGTCGGTGGTAGGCCGCGTGCTGAGCGTGACCGCCGCCTATTCGGAGACGCCTCGGCCCCAGGGGCAGTGGGCGCTGCAGAGCAACAGCCTGACCACCCAGCGCTTCCGCATCATGAGCATCACCCGGCCGGAGGACAATCTTTTCGAGATCACCGCGCTGCAACACAACGCGAGCAAGTTCGACGCCATCGACAACGGTGCGCGCATCGAGCTGCCGCCGGTCACCAGCATTCCGCCGGGCGTGCAGGCGCCGCCGCAGAACGTGCGGATCAAGGCTTTCACCAAGGTCGACCAGGGGTTGGCGGTGACCAGCCTGTCGGCCTCCTGGGATGCCGCGCCGAACGCGGTGGCCTACGAGGCCGAATGGCGCAAGGACTCGGGCAACTGGGTGCGGGTGCCGCGAACCTCGGCGCTCGGTTTCGACGTGCCGGGCATCTATGCCGGTCGCTATCTGGTGCGGGTACGCGCCTTGAACGTGATGGAGGTCGGTTCGGTCTACGCCAGCAGTGTGGAGACCGCTCTTGAGGGCAAGACCACGCCGCCGCCGGCGCTGGCCTACCTGCGCTGCGTGGCCGGCCCCTGGCGCATCGGCCTGGAGTGGGGGTTCCCGACCAGCGGCGCAGCGGACACCGCCTACACCGAGATCCAGCAGTCCGCCACGCCCGGCGGCAGCGAGGAGACCGCACGGGCGCTGGGCCTGTTCGCCTACCCAGGCAATACCCACCTGGTATCGCCGATACCGGCCGGCGAACGGCTGGCGTTCCGCGGTCGCTTGATCGACCGTAGCGGCAACGTCGGCGCCTGGTCGAACTGGGTCACCGGCACCAGCTCCAGCGACGCCAGCGAATACAACCAGTTGATCACCCAGGAGTACGTCGAGTCGGCGCTGGGCCAGCAGTTCTTCTCCGATATCGAACGGATGCAGGTGGATATCGGGGGCTTGCAGAAGCAGGTCGGCGACCTCGCCGACGTTCTGCTGTACGACCCGGCCAAGGTCTACGCGAAGAACGACATGGTGCGACAGGGGCAGCGGTTGTACCAGGCACTGAAGGCTGTGCCGGCGAAGACGGCGCCGCCGAACGCGGCCTACTGGTCCGATATCGGCCAGTCGCTGGAAACCGCCAACGGGCTGGCGCAGCAGGTGGCGAGCCATACCGCTGAAATCAGCGAACTCGACGGCAGCCTTACCGCCCAGGCATCGCGCCTTGGCGTACTGCAGGCGGCGACCCGTGACGACGCGGATGACGGCAATGGCGCCATGGCCGATGCCCTGCGCGGCTGGAAGACCGTTGCCCGGGCAGCCCAGGAGGAAACCGTACGGGCCACCGAAAACGAGGCCCAGGCCACTCGCACGACGCTACTGGAGGCGCGCACCGCCGATGCCGAAGGGCGAATCGCCACGGTGGAACGGGTCGCGACCAGCGATCGCCAGGCCACCGCGCAACGTCTGGACCAGCTCTCGGCCTCGATCGGTGGCACCGCCGCCAGCCTACAGAGCGAACAGACCGCCCGCGCTAACGCCGACAGCGCCCTCGCACAGCGGATCGACACCGTGCAGGCGCGTACCGACACCAACAGCGCGGCGATCCAGACCACCTCCCAGGCGGTCACCTCGCTGGATGGCAACGTCAAGGCGATGTACAGCGTGAAGCTCCAGGCGCATGCCAACGGACAAAAGTATGCGGCGGGGTGGCAGCTGGGGTTCGACAGTGGGACCAGTGTGTCAACCATGGCGTTTCAGGCGGATCGGTTTATCTGGTTCGACAGTTCGAGTGGGGCAACGGTAGCGCCGGTTTCAATAGTTAACGGGCAGATGTTTATCAAGAGCGCCCTGATTCAGGACGGAGCGATAGATAACGCGAAAATTGGAAATGTCATTCAGTCAAATGCAATATCAAATAATGGTATGCCGATATGGAGGCTGGATAAATCAGGTACTTATACAGTGCGAGACAGTGCAGGCCAAGTCAGAGTTGAGATGGGGCTTCTACAGTCATGAGTATCTATGGGTTACGTATCTATCGAGAGAATGGGGATGTCGCTGTCGATATAACTGACAGGGCGTTGCGGGTTGTATATTCCAGGCGGGTCGATGCAGTTTCGAAAGGAGAAGCTGCCACACCCGGCTTTGGCCCGAACAATGCTTCAGTCTATGTGATTGGTGATCAGTACAATAAGCGTCCGGTCTGGGCCCGAATGGGTGATGGCGTTGTTCAATGGGGCTACGAGGATTGGTGGCCCTCACTATTTCACACTTCTGGAACCTTATATGTGGTGGCCAAGGTATGAGTGAGTATGGGGTCTTGGTAAGGAATGGCCTGGGGCAGACTGTAATAGATGGAGAGTTTCATAATCTTTCTCTTCTGTTGGAAAGAAATATTGAAGTCGAGACAAGTCAGTGGTTCTCACTGGATTTTCCATATGCGGTTACCTCAGCTGCACCTCCTGTTCTAGCAGTTCAAGCTTGGAAGAATAAATTTCTTTACTTCGACTCAGTACAGTATCGAGGCGGGCCAGGAAACTGGACAGGCGCCAGTCTGAGTTTTTCGGGGTATGGAGCACATACATCCGGCTCCGTAAGAGTTCGAGTCTATGCCTATGCATTGCCTTTGCTGAGAGGATATGGGCTTCGTGTTCGAAACTCGGCGGGAAGTGTCGTTTTCGATTCTCTAAGACTTCCCTTGGTTTTTAGTGCGGAACTGGGCGGGGCGCCAGAAGATTGGGTTAGGGTATCTGGGGAACCGATTATAGGAGCTGGCCGCATAGACATATATCGCCCAGCGACATGGGGGCAGCCTGCCGATAGCTACATTGCAGTAGGCATGGCGCTTGACGTGGAATTTGGCAGAGTGGCGGTATCTGGTGGCACGGCCAACGCAATTATTTATATACGCTGGGGTTTCACTGAGGAGGGAGTGCCAAGGCTTATGCAGCATGCATATACCGGGCTTCCAAGTTCTTATCCTGGAATTCCAGCTGCTGTTTATTATGCTATGCCTTCAATTCCAATAATAAAGGCTTGAGTTGATTTTTGGGAGATAATGCTATGGCTTGGCATTCGAAAGGTTCGGTTTCCGTCACGCTGAATTCCGAAGCGGTGTTAGGAAGCGCTACTGATTTTATCGCCAATGTGCGAACCGGCGATGCGTTCCGTGGCCCTGACGGCCGGTGGTACGAAATCACCAATGTGACCAGTGCAACGGTTATTTCTATCAAGCCCAATTATCAGGGCGCGACCGCTAGCGGCCAAGTTTATGCGGTTGTCCCAGTACATGGTTATTCAAAAAACTTGGCAGACCAATTCCGCGATATCAACAACCAGTGGGGAGCCACCCTGGCAGGGATCAAACCCTGGGCGGTGTCCTCGACGGGCCAGCAGGCGCAGGCCGACATGGGAATCTCGGCTGTTGGTCGGGCCCTGAACAATGCCTCGACGCCGGCCAACGCCTTGAGTTACCTGGGGGGCGTCGCGCCCAATCAGATGGGCTGGGCTGGCAACGCGATGAATACGGCGGACCTCGATTTGCTGACCGTCTCGGGGCTATACGCTCATGGCACGGCGGTGCCTTCGCCGGTGAACAATGCCCAGGGCTATGTCTTGCATATGCAGCACGGCAACCCGGACTTCGCCGTCCAGCAGTGGTACCAGTTGAATTCCGCCACTGGCCAGTACATGCGGATCAAGGCCGGGGGTAACTGGTCGCGCTGGGTGTTGCAGTACAGCCAGTTCAACCTTGTCGGACTGGCGAGCTTCGATGCATCGAACAATCCATCCGGCGCCATCATCCAGCGCGGCGGGACTGTCGGTTTCAACGAGTATGTACGCTACGCCGACGGAACCCAGATCTGCTGGGGCAACACCACTACCAATGTGGGAGCCACCATGGCCTACCAGCCGGCTGGTACGTTGTCGTTCTATATCACTCCGGTTGCTTATTCGTGGGGGTTCCCGGTCTCGTTCTCCCGGCCTCCGTCTGTCATGGTCAACCCGATGAGAGCAGCAGGAAACAACGCTTCCCGTCCCTGGGGTTCGACGATGTCGGTCACCGAAACGCTGTTTTCCTGGTACGGCTACGACACCGCCAGCGTGGCCAGCGGGATGGCCGCCAGCTATGTCGCCATGGGGAGGTGGAATTGATGAAGCTGTTGTTGAAACCTTTGTTGCAGCAGGGCATCACGCCTGACAGGGAACGTCTCAGCGATGTCCAGGTGCGAGGGTCGGTGTTTATCCTGGATGGCGTCGAATACGATTTCGGAAGAATGCAGCCTGGCGGGTACCTGCCTCCGGAGGCATACCATGGTACGCCATTCATTGATATTCGCTTCGTGGACGGCGACCGCCTGTACCTGCACTACATCCACCAGGTGACCTCTGAAGTGATGATGCAGTTTCCCAGGGAGGTCGAGTCAATTCCGGTCGACCAGGATGGAAAAGTCGAGGTAGCGTTCAGCTATGAACATCCAATGGGATAAGTACGTCAGCCCTGCAAAGGCCGCGGCAGATGTGCGCGATCAGGCCTTGGCCAGTGCTCAGGCCAAGCGCCTTCTGGCCTATCGGGAAGAAAGCGATCCGCTCAAGACCGAAGCCGAGTTCGATGCGATCAAGGCCGGCGTCGAGCCGGACTATGGCGCCTGGATCGCCAAGGTGGAAGAGATCAAGTCACGATACCCGATGCCTGAATAGCCGAACTCCAGGCTCGCCTGGGCGTCAGCCCTGTGGTTCCGAACTAACCCTATCAAGCCCGCCGACTGCGGGTTTTTCATTATCTGGAGAACGTCATGCCTTGGTATTCCACAGGCACGGTTTCCGTCGTCCTCAATTCGGACACGGTGACCGGCAGCGGCACCGCCTTCAGCGCCAATGCGCGCGCCGGCGATGCCTTCAGAGGGCCGGATGGCCGTTGGTACGAGATCGGCAACGTCACCAGCGCCACCGTGTTGACCATCAAGCCCGCATATCAAGGAGCTACCGCCAACGGGCAGGCATATTCGATCACCCCGGTGCAGGGGTACTCGAAGACACTGGCGGATCAGTTCCGTGACCTCAGCAATCAATGGGGTTCCCTCCTGGCGGCAGTGAAGCCTTGGGCGATAGCGTCTACCGGTTCGCAGGCGCAGGCTGACATGGGGATCACCGAAGTTGGCCGTGCTATCAATGGAGCCTCTACCGTAGGCAATGCATTGGGGTTTTTGGGAGGTGTTTCCAAGACCCAAGCCCCCATGGCCCTGGATATGGACACGGTGAACGAAAGCGGATGGTTCTCGATAACCCCCAATACTTACAACGTGCCTCTCGGAAACAACAATATCAGCGGTGTGAACGGCCATGTCGCTCTGTCGATGGTATTCGACGCCAGTACCCGCTATCAGCTGTTCTTCGTGAGAAATACCAACCTCCCAGAGGTTTGGTACAGGAGCTGTACCAATGGAACCTGGAAGGAATGGGTCAGGTTTTATACGACAGACAATATCGTGGGGACCGTAACGAGGCGACTTGTTACGGGTAAGCCCACCGGGGCTGTGATGGAGAGCGGGACAACTTCCAACGGCTGGTACGTTCGCTTTGCGGATGGTACCCAGATGGCAGCGGCAAGATCCGAACCGGGCCTTTCGTTTGGAGCTAACGTGATACAGCTACCAGCTGCCTTCGTTACGGGCTTCAATACCGGGGTGACCTGCAATTGGATTCCCTCCAGCGGATGGCCTGCCACTGCAGGGCAGGGGGTTCGTGGAGCCTATCTCAACGGTAGCAGCTCTGTTTCTTTCGCGACGGCGCAGGCACTGGGGGCTAACGACACCATTACGGTGATGGCTGTGGGGAGGTGGTACTGATGCGTATCGAACTCAGTCCGGTTGTAGTCCTGCCCGAGGACTCGACTGATATGGATGTCATGGTTTCCGGAGATTCGATAGCCGTCTCGGGTGTCATGTACGACTTCTCGCAGTTACCGGAGGGGGGATATCTGCCAGCCTCTGCCATCCATGAGGGGCCTTTTTCCGGGAGGGTTACCAGGGCAGGCGGAGAGATATGCCTGACATTGGTGTTTCCCATCCGGGGGAGCTACAGCGAAGCTGCCAAATTCCCTGTCCCCATCCATATCGTTGAAGACGGAACCGTGGAGTTGCCCAAGTGATCGATTGGAAAATGATGAAAACACCGGATCAGGTTTCCAGAGAGCGGGTTCAGCAAGAATATGATGCTGTGTTGGCCAGACGTGCCGAGGCCTACCGTTTGGAAAGCGATCCGATCAAAACGGAAGTGGAGTTCGATTCGATCCGTGCAGGTGTGGAGACGGATTACGCCGCCTGGCTTGCCAAGGTCGAAGAGATCAAGGCCAGATATCCGCTCCCGCGCATCTGACCTAGCTGATGGACGCAAGCCTGCCTCGTGTAGGCTTCGCCATTTTAGATCGCTACTGTCGGGCCTCTGCTTGGTAAACAATTTCCGCTTCTTAAGCCTCTTTCTTCCGACATCCCGCTGTTGCACCCATCCTCCCCACTGGGCTATGTTCCCCAACATGGCTCCGTGAGACCGCTATCGTGATCCACCTCAGCAGCATCATCACCTCCCTCATCAAGGCATTCGCCCGTTGGCGCTGGCGCGCCTGACTTCTTCTTCGCCGGCCTGGCCGGTCACGTCTCCCTGCGTCCCCCGTTTTCCACAGGCATAATGCCGACGATCCACTCCCCCTTCCTCCGCGAGCGCGCCGGGAACCGGGTGTGGCGAAAGCCGGGTGATGCGATTCGCATAAGAATGAAATCAAGAGGTTACAGCCAGCATGCTGCTGATGATCGATAACTACGACTCCTTCACCTACAACCTGGTGCAGTACTTCGGCGAACTCAAGGCCGAGGTCAAGGTGGTGCGCAACGACGAACTGAGCGTGGAACAGATCGAGGCCCTGGCGCCCGAGCGCATCGTCCTTTCCCCCGGTCCCTGCACCCCCAACGAGGCCGGCGTCTCGCTGGCCGTTATCGAGCGCTTCGCCGGCAAGCTGCCGCTGCTCGGTGTCTGCCTTGGCCATCAGAGCATCGGCCAGGCCTTCGGCGGCGAAGTGGTGCGGGCGCGGCAGGTGATGCACGGCAAGACCAGCCCGATCCACCACAAGAACCTCGGCGTGTTCGCCGGCCTGGCCAATCCCCTGACGGTGACGCGCTACCACTCGCTGGTGGTGAAGCGAGAGAGCCTGCCGGAGTGCCTGGAGATCACCGCCTGGACCCAACATGCCGACGGATCGCTCGACGAGATCATGGGTGTACGCCACAAGACCCTGAATGTCGAGGGCGTGCAGTTCCATCCCGAGTCCATCCTCACCGAGCAGGGCCACGAGTTGCTGGCAAACTTCCTCCGCCAGCAGGGCGGTGTGCGTGGGGAGGGCAACTGAGATGGATATCAAGGGAGCCCTCAATCGCATCGTCAACCAGCTCGACCTGACCACCGAGGAAATGCAGGCGGTCATGCGCCAGATCATGACCGGGCAGTGCACCGACGCGCAGATCGGCGCCTTCCTGATGGGCATGCGGATGAAGAGCGAAACCATCGACGAGATCGTCGGCGCGGTGGCGGTGATGCGCGAACTGGCCGACGGTGTGCAGTTGCCTACGCTGAAGCATGTGGTCGACGTGGTCGGCACCGGCGGCGATGGCGCGAACATCTTCAACGTATCCTCGGCGGCGTCCTTCGTGGTCGCCGCCGCTGGCGGCAAGGTCGCCAAGCACGGTAACCGCGCGGTCTCCGGCAAGAGCGGCAGCGCCGACTTGCTGGAAGCCGCCGGCATCTACCTGGAACTGACCTCCGAACAGGTGGCGCGTTGCATCGACACCGTCGGCGTCGGGTTCATGTTCGCCCAGGTCCACCACAAGGCGATGAAGTACGCCGCCGGTCCGCGCCGCGAGCTGGGCTTGCGGACTCTGTTCAACATGCTTGGCCCACTGACCAACCCGGCGGGAGTCAGGCACCAGGTGGTCGGGGTGTTCACCCAGGAACTGTGCAAGCCGCTGGCTGAAGTGCTCAAGCGTCTCGGCAGCGAGCATGTGCTGGTGGTGCATTCGCGCGACGGGCTGGACGAGTTCAGTCTGGCCGCGGCGACCCACATTGCCGAGTTGAAGGACGGCGAGGTACGCGAGTACGAAGTGCGTCCCGAGGACTTCGGGATCAAGAGCCAGACCCTGATGGGGCTGGAGGTCGACAGTCCGCAGGCCTCGCTGGAACTGATCCGCGACGCTTTGGGGCGGCGCAAGACCGAGGCTGGGCAGAAGGCCGCCGAGCTGATCGTGATGAATGCCGGCCCGGCACTGTACGCTGCCGATCTGGCGACCAGCCTGCACGAGGGCATTCAACTCGCCCACGATGCCCTGCACACCGGGCTGGCACGGGAGAAGATGGACGAACTGGTGGCCTTCACCGCCGTTTACAGAGAGGAGAACGCACAGTGAGTGTGCCGACGGTTCTGCAGAAGATCCTCGCCCGCAAGGCCGAGGAGGTCGCCGAGCGCCGTGCGCGCGTCAACCTGGCCGAGGTCGAGCGGCTGGCGCGTAGCGCCGATGCGCCGCGCGGCTTCGCCAATGCCCTGCTGGAGCGGGCCAAGCGCAAGGAGCCGGCAGTGATCGCCGAGATCAAGAAGGCATCGCCGAGCAAGGGCGTGCTGCGCGAACACTTCGTCCCGGCGGAGATAGCCCGCAGCTACGAGGCGGGTGGCGCGGCGTGCCTGTCGGTGCTCACCGACGTGGACTTCTTCCAGGGCGCCGATGCCTATCTGAAGGAAGCGCGGGCCGCCTGTGCGCTGCCGGTGATCCGCAAGGACTTCATGATCGATCCGTACCAGATCGTCGAGGCGCGGGCGATCGGTGCCGACTGCATCCTGCTGATCGTCTCGGCGCTGGACGACGTGCTGATGGCCGAACTGGCGGCGACTGCCAAGTCGGTCGGTCTCGACGTACTGGTCGAAGTGCATGACGGCACCGAGCTGGAACGTGCGCTGAAGACCCTGGACACGCCGTTGGTGGGCATCAACAACCGCAACCTGCACACCTTCGAGGTGAGCCTGGAAACCACCCTCGACCTGTTGCCGGAAATTCCCCGCGACCGCCTGGTGGTCACCGAGAGCGGTATTCTCAACCGGGCCGACGTGGAGCTGATGGAAGTCAGCGAGGTCTACGCCTTCCTGGTTGGCGAGGCGTTCATGCGGGCCGACGATCCTGGCCTGGAGTTGAAGCGCCTGTTCTTCCAGGAGCGTGGCGGCGTGGTGCTGGGCGCCGATCCTGACTGATCCGCGCTGTCGAATCCCATGAAAAAGGCCGGTTGCGACCGGCCTTTTTCATGGGTGCTGTTCAGCGGGTGCCGAAGACCACCATGGTCTTTCCTTTCACATGCACCAGGCCCTGCTCCTCCAGGCTCTTCAGCACGCGTCCGACCATTTCCCGCGAGCAGCCGACGATCCGGCCGATCTCCTGGCGGGTGATCTTGATCTGCATGCCGTCCGGGTGGGTCATGGCGTCCGGTTGCTGGCACAGGTCCAGCAAGGTGCGGGCGACGCGTCCGGTGACGTCGAGGAAGGCCAGGTCGCCCACCTTGCGGGTGGTCTTGCGCAGGCGGTCGGCCATCTGGCTGCCGAGGGTGTAGAGGATCTCCGAGTCCTGCTGCGACAGTTCGCGGAACTTCGCATAGCTGATCTCGGCGACTTCGCATTCCACCTTGGCGCGAACCCAGGCGCTGCGTTCCTGTTCGCTGCCTTCCTTTTCGAACAATCCCAGCTCGCCGAAGAAATCACCGCTGTTGAGGTAGCCGATGATCATTTCGCGGCCGTCGTCGTCCTCGATGAGGATGGTGACCGAACCCTTGATGATGAAGAACAGCGTTTCGCAGCGATCGCCGGCATAGATGATGGTGCTCTTTGCGGTGTAGCGGCGGCGGTGACAGTGTGCGAGCAGCTTGTCTAGGTGTTTGAGTTTGGGTGTGTGGGTAATAGCTACCATGCCCGAGTCCCGAAAGAATAAAGAATATGCCTGACGTACAAGGCGATGTTTTTTTGAGTTCTTATGGAGAGACCTGCCAGGGCCCGGGAGCTCAGCGGAGAGCTCCCCCCAACCGGGCAGATCAGGAAGTGTGCCAGTAAACCGCGTCCAGCTTAACAGACGGGCCATGAAGGTCGATGTGATTTTGCGACGCAGCTATCAGGACTGTGATCCCGTACTGTCCTTGGGCCCTGTGCTAAGCTGGCGCCCTTTGCCGGCGGGAGTCTGAACGATGAAAGCGCGTATCCAGTGGGCGGGCGAGGCGATGTTCCTCGGCGAGTCCGGTAGCGGCCACGTGGTGGTCATGGACGGTCCGCCGGACCATGGCGGACGCAACCTCGGGGTGCGCCCTATGGAGATGGTCCTGATCGGCCTCGGCGGCTGCACCAACTTCGATGTGGTCAGCATCCTGAAGAAGGCGCGCCAGCCGGTGGAGAGCTGCGAAGCCTTCCTCGAGGCCGAAAGGGCCGACGAGGAGCCCAAGGTGTTCACGAAGATCCACGTGCACTTCGTGGTCAAGGGCCGCGGTCTCAAGGAGGCCCAGGTCAAGCGCGCGGTGGAGCTGTCGGCGGAGAAATACTGCTCGGCGTCGATCATGCTCGGTCGCGGCGGGGTGGAGATCACCCACGACTACGAGATCGTCGAACTCGGCTGAGACGACATCCGGTCATCATAAAAGGGGCGCAAACTCTGGCGGAGGCTTGATTGGCTCTGCATAATGCGCCCCTTTTTTCGTGCCGCGCGATTCCGTCGGGCGGCCGTTCAGTTCGGAAGATTCTTCCGCTCTGATAGACGTTTCCCGAGCCATCCCGGTCGGGTGACCAATGGCGCCAGCCGGCGCCCGTGCAACTCAACAAACCACAATCGCCATCGCGAAGAGGTGTTAACCGTCCTACGCAGGTGCGTCGTTCGCATCTGACGGGCATGCCCCAACCCTGCGGCAGAGCCGCAAGCAACCGAGAGAGTTCCCCACGGTGAAAAGCAAACTCAAGCTCCACGGGTTCAACAACCTGACGAAGACCTTGAGCTTCAACATCTACGACATCTGCTACGCCGAGACGCCCGAAGACCTCCAGGCCTACGTGCAGTACATCGACGAAGAGTATGACGCGGAGCGTCTGACGCAGATTCTTACCGATGTTGTCGACATCATCGGCGCCAATATCCTGAACATCGCGCGTCAGGACTACGACCCCCAGGGCGCCAGCGTGACCATCCTGATCTCCGAGCAGCCGGTCACTCCGACCGACAGCCAGATCGAAGAGTCCCCGGGCCCGCTGCCGGACACCATCCTGGCGCACCTGGACAAGAGCCACATCACCGTGCATACCTACCCGGAAATCCATCCGGTGGACGGCATCGCGACCTTCCGCGTGGACATCGACGTTTCCACCTGCGGAGTGATCTCCCCGCTGAAGGCCCTGAACTACCTGATCCACCAGTTCGACTCGGACATCGTCACGGTCGACTATCGGGTCCGCGGCTTCACCCGCGACATCGAGGGGCGCAAGCATTTCATCGACCACGAGATCAACTCGATCCAGAACTATCTCTCCGACGACACGCGCGAGGCCTACCAGATGACCGACGTGAACGTGTACCAGGAGAACCTGTTCCACACCAAGATGCTGCTCAAGGACTTCGAACTGGAGAACTACCTGTTCGGCGACGCTACCCGGACGCTCTCGGCGGAACAGCGCGAGCAGGTCACGGAACGGCTCAAGCACGAAATGCTGGAGATCTTCTACGCGCGCAACATGCCGCGCTGATCGCACACGAGAAAGAAAAAGCCCGCTTCGAGCGGGCTTTTTCATGCGTGCGATTCAGATGCGGTAGGTGCTCTTGGTCATCACCTTCGCCAGCAGGCTCATGCCCAGCTTCACCGGTGCCGGGAAGCGCAGGCCGCCGGCGGCCAGGGCGTTGCTCGAATGCTGTTCCTCGTCGATACGCATCTGCTCGAGGATGGCACGGGATTTCCGATCCTCTTGGGGAATCTGCGCCAGGTGTTCGTCCAGATGCTTGCACACCTGGTCTTCGGTGGCGGCGACGAAGCCCAGGCTGACCCGGTCGCTGACCAGCCCGGCGGCGGCACCGACGCCGAAGGACAGGCCGTAGAAGATCGGATTGAGGACGCTGGGACGGCTGCCCAACTGGCGGATGCGTTGCTCGCACCAGGCCAGGTGGTCGATCTCCTCCTCGGCGGCTTCCTCCATCGCCTCGCGGACCTCGGGCAGCTTGGCGGTCAGCGACTGGCCCTGGTACAGCGCCTGGGCGCAGACCTCGCCGGTGTGGTTGATGCGCATCAGGCCGGCGATATGGCGGGTGTCTTCCTCGCTCAGTTCGCCATCGGGTTCCACGATGGCCGGCGACGGTCGCGCCGGCTGGCCGCTGAACGGCAGCAGGGTGCGCAGGGCGGAGTCGGCCTGCAGCAGGAAACGGTCGATGGGCGAATAGTGGCGGTCGGCGGACATGGCGCACCTCCGGAAACGAAAGATCGCACCAGTTTACCGGAAGTGCGCTGATAGCAGGATGTTGCGGACGGGCTGCGATGTCGCAGCGCCAGCAGGGATTCAGCCCGGCGGCCAGTGCATCTGGCGTTGACCCAGCACGTGCATGTGGATGTGGTGCACGGTCTGCCCGCCAAGGTCGTTGCAGTTCATCACCACACGGAAGCCTTCCTCGCAGCCCTGCTCCCGGGCCAGGCGCTGGGCGGTGAAGAGGATATGGCCTGCCAGCGGCCGGTCGGCCTCGGTCAGGTGCTCGAGGGTGGGAATGTGCCTTTTCGGGATGACCAGGAAGTGCACCGGCGCCTGCGGGCCGATATCGTGAAACGCGACAACTTCCTCGTCTTCGTAGAACTTGCGCGCGGGAACTTCCCCCGCCACGATCTTGCAGAACAGACAGTCCATGGGCGATTCCTCCGGCCTCGGGTGCTTTCCCGAGTGTAGCGGTGCCCGTCGCGACCGCCCAAGCGTGAAGGAGCCGCAGTGAAGAACGACATACACGACCTCGGCCTGGTCCTGGATTCCCGGGTCAAGCTGATCCTGATCGAGTCCTGGGACGAGCCGAAGGTGATGGAAACCCTCACCGGCCTGGCGGTCAGGCGCGGCCTTGGCCTGTATGCCTGGTCGGTGACCGAGGGCGTGCAGCGCCTGGGCTTCGGCGGCGAGCCGCTGGGCGGGGAGGAGAGCCGCGACCCGGTCGCGGCGTTGCGCTTGATCAAGCACGATCAGCAGGCGAATCTCTACGTGCTCTGCGACCTGCATCCTTTCCTTGGCGACAGCCCGACCCTGGTGCGCCTGCTCAAGGAAATCGCCATGGCCGAAGGCAATCATCGACCGACCGTGGTGCTGGTGTCCCATGCGCTGAAGCTGCCGGCCGAGGTGCAGCGCTTCGCCGCGCGGTTCTCGCTGTCCCTGCCCAGCGAGGACGAACTGCTCGGCATCGTCCGCGAGGAAGCGACGCGCTGGAGCGAGCGCAACCGTGGTGCCCGCGTGCGCACCGACAACCGCACCCTGCAGCAGGTGGTGAAGAACCTGCGTGGGCTCAGCCATGCCGAGGCGCGGCTGCTGGCGCGCAACGTGATCTGCAACGATGGGGCGATCACCCAGGAGGACCTGCCCGAGCTGAACCGCACCAAGTTCCAGCTACTCGACCTGGAGGGCGTGCTGAGCTTCGAGTACGACACCGCGCGCTTCGCCGAGGTCGGCGGGCTTGCCGCGCTCAAGCGCTGGCTCGGCGAGCGTCAGTCGGCGTTCCTCGCCGGCACGCCTGGCGACCAGCCGAAGGGCATGATGCTGGTCGGCGTGCAGGGCGCCGGCAAGAGCCTGGCGGCCAAGGCGGTGGCCGGCCTCTGGGGCTTGCCGTTGCTGCGTCTGGATTTCGCCTGTCTCTACAACAAGTACTTCGGCGAAACCGAGCGCAACCTGCGCGAGGCGCTGCGCCTGGCCGAACAGATGGCGCCCTGCGTGCTGTGGATGGATGAAGTGGAGAAGGGCATTTCTGGCGGCGACCAGGACAACGGCGTCAGTCAGCGCGTGCTGGGTACCCTGCTGACCTGGATGGCCGAGCGCGAGGCGCCGGTCTTCATGGTCGCCACCGCGAACGCTATCGACCGCCTGCCGCCCGAACTGATCCGCAAGGGACGCTTCGACGAATTGTTCTTCGTCGACCTGCCGACGCCGGAGGTTCGCGCCGAGATCTTCCGCATCCACCTGCAACGCCGCGAGCTGGAGCCGGCACAGTTCGACCTCCTTCTGCTGGCGGCTGCCAGCGAGGGTTTCAGCGGGGCGGAGATCGAGCAGGCGGTGGTGGCGGCACTGTACGCCGGGCAGGCGCGACAGCAGGCGGTGGATCAGGAGCTGTTGCTCAGGGAGCTGTCGCGAACCTCGCCGCTGTCGGTGCTGATGGCGGAAAAGCTCGCCGCGCTGCGGACCTGGGCCAAGGGGCGGGCGGTGCCGGCAGACTGAGCCGACGGCTAACCTCGTTGCCCTGCGAGGAGAGGCCGATCAACCCCGTGGGGCGGAGGGTACCGCCGAGGCGTTGATCCGCGCGGCGAGTCGGCGCACCAGCCAGCGTGGCGCCAGGCGTGGGCTCAGCGCCAGCAGGCGATTGCGCCAACCGGGGACGATCAGGGCGCGGTTCTTGTCCAGCCCGCGCAGGGCCAGCAGCGCGACTTCCTCCGGGGTCATCATCAGCTTGCTCCGGTCGAGCCTGCCGAGCCGCATCCCGGCTTCCCGGAAGAATGCCGTACGGGTTGGCCCAGGGCACAGCACCGAGACCTTGACGCCGCGCCCTTTCAGTTCTTCCCGCAAGCCTTCCGAGAAGTGCAGGACGTAGGCCTTGCTGGCGTAGTAGTTGCTCATCCAGGCGCCGGGCTGGAAGGCGGCCACCGAGGCGATATTGAGTATCTGGCCACCGCCCTGTGCCGCCATGCGGGCGCCGAGGGAGTGGCAAAGGCGGGCCAGGGCCAGGATGTTGAGTTCGATCAGCTCCTGTTCCCGCGCCCATTCCTGGTCGATGAAGGGGCCGGAGGTACCGATCCCGGCATTGTTAACCAGCAGGTCGATCTGTCGTTCGCCCTGTTCCAGTTCGTGCAACAACCCTGACAGTTGCAGCGGCTCGGAAAGATCGCAGGTGCGGAACAGCACTTCCACGCCGAAACGCTGCGCCAGCTCATAGGCGATGCTCTCCAGCGCGTCGCGCTGGCGCGCCACCAGGATCAGGGCGCGACCGCGCCGGGCCAGGGCTTCGGCTAGGGCCAGGCCGATACCGCTGGAAGCGCCGGTGATCAGGGCATAACGGGGCATTCGAGACTTCTCCGAAACGGACGGGGAATTGGACCCCGCCCGTCGCGAGGGGTTGCGTGGCTACTGTTGGTCGTCGTCTTCCATGGCCTCTGCCGCCGCCGTGGCGGCTTCATCGGCTTCGGCCGCCGCTGCGGCGGCCTGCTCGTCCGTGGTGTACGGGTCGGCTGGAGCGCTGGCGCCGCCGTCATAGTTCGCGCGCTCCAGGTAACCCTGGTAGGACGGCAGGGCGATGGCGGCGATGATACCGACTATCGGCAGCAGGATGATCAGACTGGCCAGGACTTTCACCCCGGTGCTGTTCGCCGGCGGCGGCGGACCGTAGCGGTTGGCGCCGGTGCTGCCGGGCAGGACCAGCATCAGGATGCCGAACACGCTGCCGACGAAGGGGACGAAGTTGAGCAGCCAGAGCCAGCCCGACCAGCCGAGGTCATGCAGGCGCTGCACGCCGATCATCACGGCAATGACGATGAAGGCGATCGAGGCCAGGGCGGTGACGGCCACGCCGACGGTTTCGCCGAGCAGGAAGCCCAGGCCCATGATGACGAGGAAACAGAGCGTCATCGCCATCGACCAGCCGAGATAGCGCAGGCGTCCGATCCGGCCGTTGGTGGTGAACACGTTCAGCTCGCCGAACTCGGGGAGGGCTTCGCCGACCTGGGCGCTGGGTGGTGTGTAGGGAGACGCGCCCGCGCCCGCGGCCGCGGAGGCCGCAGGCGCGGCGTTTTCGCCGAGCTGCGCCTGGCGCGCCAGGTACTTCTCGATGATGATGCCGCAAGCCGAACATTCCGCTCCGCTGGGCTGTTCATGGCCGCATTTCGGGCAGGTCATGGGAGGCAGGTCTTGCGCTGGGGTTTCCTCCGCGACCTGGGGGTTGTGATCGGGCGTTTCCACCAGGCTCAGGCTGGCCGCCAGGTCGACTTCCTTGTAGGCATTGGCGCCGGCCTGGCGCAGGGCGGTCAGGTAACGCTCCGCCTCGGCCTCTGGAAGTTCGCGTTTCAGCACCACCGGGCGACCGCCGAAGAGGGCGTCGATCTTGCCCGGTTCGCTCTTGAACAGGCGGGCGAGATTGTCCTTCACGGTTTCGAGCGATGCGTCGGGCATCAGCTCGCCGGAGAAGACGATCTTGAAGCGTTGGTCGGTCATGCAGGCATCCTTGTCAGCTGGGGTGAGAGAAATGCAGCCGACAGCCTAATCGGCGGCCTTGGCGCCCACAAGCGCGAGATGAGAACTCCCGCACAAGCCGGGGCGCCGTGACCCGGCGGTTTCAGCGCGGCCAGCGGTTGGCCAGGCTATCCATGTTCCGCAGGGCGTCTCGATATTCCCGGTCGAGGCGGGCGACCAACTCGTCGACGCCGGGCAAGTCGTCTATGTTGCCCGCGCCCTGGCCGGCGGACCACACGGTCTTCCAGGCCTTGGCCTCGTCGTTCACCGGCTTGAGTTTCTCGCCGTAGTTCATGTCTGCCTTGTCGGTCAGGCGCTTCAGATCGTAGCCGGCGGCCTCCAGGCTTTGCCGCATGAAGCTGGCCGGTACGCCGGACACCGCCGGGGTGTGCACGATGTCGGCGGCGCGTGCCTCCAGGATCATCTGCTTGTAGGCGTCGGAGGCATTGCTCTCGCGGGTGGCGATGAAGCGGGTGCCGAGATAGGCCAGGTCGGCGCCGAGCATCTGTGCGGCGAGAATCTCGTGGCCGTGGTTGATGCAGCCGGCCAGCAGCAGAGTCTTGTCGAAGAACTGGCGGATTTCCGCGACCAGCGCGAAAGGGCTCCAGGTCCCGGCGTGGCCGCCCGCGCCGGCCGCCACCGCGATCAGGCCGTCGACCCCGGCCTCGGCGGCCTTTTCGGCGTGGCGGCGGGTGGTGACGTCGTGGAATACCAGGCCGCCGTAGCTATGCACAGCGTCTACCACTTCGCGCACTGCGCCGAGGCTGGTGATGACGATCGGTACGCGGTGCTCGACGCAGATCCGCAGGTCGGCCTGCAACCGCGGATTGGTGTTGTGGACGATCAGGTTCACCGCATAGGGCGCGGGATTGTCCAGCGCTTGCAGGCCGGCCCCGATTTCCTCCAGCCAACCCTCGAAGCCGCTGCTCTCGCGCTGGTTGAGCGCCGGGAAGCTGCCGACGATGCCGCTGCGGCAGCAGGCCAGCACCAACTGCGGGTTGGATACCAGGAACATTGGCGCGGCCACCATCGGCAGTCGCAGGCGTTGGTCGAGCAGGGCGGGCAAGGACATGGACAGGACTCCTGGGTCAGAAAGGTTTGAGCACCACCAGTAGGACGATCAGCAGCAGGAACAGTACAGGCACTTCGTTGAACCAGCGGTAGAACACATGGCTGCGCCCCGGCTCGCCGCGGGCGAAGCGCTTGAGCATGGCGCCGCAGGCGTGGTGGTAGCCGATCAGCAGGACCACCAGGGTCAGCTTGGCGTGCAGCCAGCCTTGGCTCAGCCAGCCGGGGGTGAGATAGAGCATCCAGAGGCCAAGGACCAGGGTGGCGAGCATCGAGGGCATCATGATCCCCCGGTAGAGCTTGCGCTCCATGACGCAGAAGCGTTCCCGGCTGGTCTGGTCCTCGCTCATGGCGTGGTAGACGAACAGGCGCGGCAGGTAGAACAGGCCGGCGAACCAGCAGACTACGGCGATGATATGGAAGGCTTTGAGCCACAGGTACATCAGGACATCCTCTTGATCACGGTGCCCCGATAGTAGAGGGATGGCTGGAACGCGTCACCCTGGCGGCTTGCCGCTGTCTGATTTGCCGGCAGATATGGCCGCATAACAGGTAGGAACATTCGGATAGGGCCTCGCAGCAATTTCTGCCCGACGACCCCGCGGGCTAGACTGCCGACCGAAGGGCCGAACCGGTCGCAAAGCCGGACGCCCAGCGCTGTTCATGCCGGCGCTCGGCTCTTATCATTGGCCTCTTTTGGCTAGCTTGCCTCAGCGCGCGGAGTGATGGACAGATGATCAAGGTCGGCATCGTTGGCGGTACGGGTTATACGGGCGTGGAACTGCTGCGCCTGCTGGCGCAGCATCCGCAGGCCCGGGTGGAAGTGATCACTTCGCGTTCCGAGGCGGGGGTGAAGGTCGCCGACATGTACCCGAACCTGCGAGGTCATTATGACGACCTGCAGTTCAGCGTGCCGGACGTGCAGCGCCTCGGCGCCTGCGACGTGGTGTTCTTCGCCACGCCGCACGGCGTGGCGCACGCGCTGGCTGGCGAACTGCTGGACGCCGGGACCCGGGTCATCGATCTGTCCGCTGACTTCCGCCTGGCGGACGCCGAGGAGTGGGCGCGCTGGTACGGCCAGCCGCATGGCGCTCCGGCGCTGCTCGACGAGGCTGTCTACGGCCTGCCGGAAGTGAACCGCGAGAAGATCCGCCAGGCCCGCCTGATCGCCGTGCCGGGTTGCTACCCGACCGCGACCCAACTGGGCCTGATCCCGCTGCTGGAGGCCGGCCTGGCCGACGCCTCGCGGCTGATCGCCGATTGCAAGTCCGGGGTCAGCGGCGCCGGTCGGGGCGCCAAGGTTGGCTCGCTGTTCTGCGAGGCGGGCGAAAGCATGATGGCCTACGCGGTCAAGGGGCATCGGCATCTCCCGGAAATCAGCCAGGGCCTGCGTCGGGCCTCCGGCGGCGACGTCGGGCTGACGTTCGTACCGCACCTGACGCCAATGATCCGCGGTATCCATGCAACCCTCTATGCCCATGTCGCGGATCGCTCGGTCGACCTCCAGGCGCTGTTCGAGAAGCGCTACGCCGACGAACCCTTCGTCGACGTGATGCCGGCCGGCAGCCATCCGGAGACCCGCAGCGTGCGTGGCGCCAATGTCTGCCGAATCGCCGTGCATCGCCCCCAGGGCGGCGACCTGGTGGTGGTGCTGTCGGTGATCGACAACCTGGTCAAGGGCGCCTCGGGTCAGGCGCTCCAGAACATGAACATCCTGTTCGGGCTGGACGAGCGCCTGGGCCTCTCGCATGCGGCCCTGCTCCCCTGATGTCCGGCTGGGAACTCCAGTTCCGTGATCCACGGCGGGCCTGGCTGGTCCGCCTCGGGGTGGGTGCGCTGCTGCTGGCGGTTCCGCTGGCGTTTCTCGGCGGTCGCTGGTCGACCGGGGCGGACGCCGCTCGCAGCGAGGCCGATGCGCAACGCCAGGAAACCCTGATCGGCGAGCAGAAGGCCGAGCTGGAGCGCCTGCGTACCGAAATCGAGGTGTTGCGCAGCGGAGAACGCCTCAGCCAGCAGGCCACCGAACAGAGCCGGCAGACCATCAAGCTGCTTGAGGACCAGGTGTTCAAGCAGCAACAGGACATCGCGTTCTACAAGGGGGTAGTCGCGCCGGCCAGCAAGGCGGATGCGCTGGAAATCCGTGCCTTTGAGGTGCAGGGCACGGACGACCCGCAGCGCTTCCGCTATAAGGTGATGCTCAGCCGCCTGGGCAGGGACGACCGCAAGCTGGATGGGCGGCTGAAAGTCCGCATCAGCGGCAAGCTGGCGCGCAAGGACGCTACCTACGACCTCGAACAGCTCTCGCCGGAACTGGGCAAGACAGGGCTGTCGATTTCCCTCCGGCATTTCCAGTCGATCCCAGAAGGGGGGCGTTTCGCCGAGCTGGAGCTGCCGAAGAACTTCATCCCGAAGCTGATCGACGTACGTGCGGAGCTAAATGGCCAGTCCAAACCGCTACAGCGCCGTTTCGATTGGCCGAAGCAGTGAGTGAGCATTATGTGGAGCAAGAACAAAGGCCGGGCCGACGTCCAGCGTTTCACCGGGCAGACCAGCCTGATCGCCAGCGGCGCCGAACTGGTCGGTGACATGAACCTCAAGGGCGCGGTGCAGATCGACGGCACCGTCCGCGGAGCGTTGCAGGCGCACGAAGGGCTGGTGCGGGTCAGCGCCGGCGGTCGAGTCGATGGCGAAATCCGGGCCCCCCATGTGATCATCGACGGTCAGGTGGATGGCGACATCCATGCCATCGAACGCCTGGAGCTGGGGGCCCAGGCCCGGGTGAAGGGCAATCTTCACTATGGGCTGATCGAAACCGCCATGGGGGCCCAGATCGAGGGCCGCCTGTGCCCGATGACCGAGGCCAGTCCGCGCCCGCTGGAACTGCCTGCCAGCGTGGAAACTGTGGATTAGTTGACCATTTTTCTGGGACAAGAGGATAATGGGCGTAATGTTGTAACGCACGGCCTCAAGCCGGGAGATTCGGAAACATGAGCATCGAGACCTTCACCCCTACGCCCCTGCTCTTTACCCCAGGCGCAGCCAACAAGGTGAAGACGTTGATTGACGAAGAGGGCAATCCTCGCCTGAAACTGCGTGTATTCGTCACCGGCGGCGGTTGCTCGGGCTTCCAGTATGGCTTCACCTTCGACGAAGATATCGCCGATGACGATACCGTGATCGAGCGCGATGGTGTGGGCTTGGTGGTGGACCCGATGAGCTTCCAGTACCTGGCGGGCTCGGAAGTCGACTACCAGGAAGGCCTGGAAGGTTCGAGGTTCGTCATCAAGAACCCGAACGCCGCCACGACTTGCGGTTGCGGACAGTCGTTCTCGATCTGACGTCGATGGGGCCGCTACGAAAACGCCGCGCTTATATGCGCGGCGTTTTCGTTTCAGGCGGGATACAGCGCGCCCAGAGTTCTGGGACCGAGCGCACCGGTCACATCAGGGCAGTTGCCGGGCAGGCGCTCGAGAAACCGATGGGCTAGCCAGGCGAATGCCATGCCCTCCATCCAGGCAGGGGGAATGCCGTATTCGTCGGTACTGGCGACCCGAGCTTCGGGCATCAGCAGGGCCAGGCGCTTCATCAGCGCCGTATTGAAGGCGCCGCCGCCGCATACCAGCACCTCTTTGCAGTCCGGCTGGGCGTCCAGCAGCGATTCGCTGATGCTGCGCGCGCTCAGTTCCAGCAGGGTTGCCTGGATATCCGCTGCCGGCAAGGCAGGGTGACGAGCCAGGTGCTCCTGCAGCCAGGACAGGTTGAAGCGCTCGCGCCCGGTGCTCTTGGGGCCACGCGCGGCGAAGAACTCATCCGCCAGCAGGCTTGCCAGCAGTGCGTGGTTCATCTGGCCGCTGGCGGCCCACGCACCGTCCCGGTCGAAATGTTCGCCGCGTTGGTGATGAATCCAGGCGTCCATCAGCACGTTGCCCGGGCCGCAGTCGAAGCCGCGTACCGGCTTTCCGGGGCTGAGCAGCGAAACGTTGCTGAAGCCACCGATGTTCAGGACCGCCCTGGAGGCGTCATCATCGCCAAACAGCGCCTGATGGAAGGCCGGTACCAGCGGGGCGCCCTGGCCGCCGGCTGCGACGTCGCGGCGGCGGAAGTCGGCGACGACATCGATGCCGGTCAGCTCCGCCAGCAGGGCGGGGTTGCCGATCTGCACCGTGAAGTGGCGAGCGGGTTCATGTCGGATGGTTTGACCGTGACTGCCGATGGCACGGACTTCGTCGGGGCTCATCTGCTGCTGGAGCAGCAGTTCGCGCACGCCCTGTGCTGCAAGGGCGACCCAGCGTTGCTCGACTTCGGCGGCGCGGGCGATTTCATCGGGACCGGGGACGCACAGGGCGAGGATGTCTTCGCGCAGCCCGGCCGGCATGGGTAGGTAATGGGAAGCGAGCAAGGTGGTGCGATCACCTTGCTCGATCAGGACGATGTCCATGCCGTCCAGGCTGGTTCCGGACATCAACCCCAGGTAGCGCGGCACGATCAGCGCTGCTTGTTCAGGGCCAGGAGGGTTTTCTTCTCCTGATCCATGCGCGCGATCATCGGCTGGGTCTGCGCCATGAAGCGCTTGCGATCTGCGCCACCGAGCGGGTCCGCCATGGGCAGCTTGGCACTCAGCGGATCGACGTGACGGCCATTGATCTGGAATTCGTAGTGCAGGTGTGGGCCGGTGGCCAGGCCCGTCATGCCCACGTAACCGATGATCTGGCCCTGCTTCACGCTGGTACCGGCGCGGATACCCTTGGCGAAGCGGCTCATGTGTCCGTAGATGGTCCGATAGCGCTGGCCGTGCTGGATCACCACGGCGTTGCCGTAGCCCCCCTTGCGTCCGGCTTCGAGGATCTTGCCGTCTCCGGTGGCCTTGATCGGTGTGCCGATGGGGGCAGCGTAGTCGACGCCCTTGTGCGCGCGGATCTTGTTCAGGATCGGGTGGCGGCGGCCCAGGGAGAAGCGCGAGCTGATGCGGGCGAAATCCACCGGCGTACGGATGAATGCCTTGCGCATGCTGGAGCCGTCGGCGCGGTAGTAGCTGGTATTGCCCTGCTTGTTGGTATAGCGCACGGCGGTGTAGGTCTTGCCGCGGTTGACGAAGCGGGCGGCGAGGATATTGCCGGTCGCCACTTGCTTGCCGTTGACCTTGTGTTGTTCGTAGATCACGTCGAACTCGTCGCCTTCTCGCAGATCGAGGGCGAAGTCGATGTCGTAGCCGAAGATGTTCGACAGCGACGTGACCAGGTTATAGGGCAGGCCGGCGTTACGACCGGCAACGAACAGCGAGCTGGTGATGCGGCCATGGGCATAGGCGGTATGCAGGTCGATCTGGGCTTTCTCGCGTTTGAAGGAGTAGCCCTTGTCGGTCTTGTCCAGGCCGATGGTCTCGAGTTCGCTCTGCTTGACTCGCAGCGCCTGCAGCTCTCCTTTGGGGTCGAGCTTGAGCTTGACCTCCTGGCCGACCTTCAGATGAGTGAAGCGCTTGGCATCCTTGCTGCTGGTCAGCATGTCGTGCATGGCCGAGGTGGAAAGGCCTGCCTTGGTGAATACGGTCGACAGCGTATCGCCACTGGCGACGGTGATGGTCTTCCACTCGGGATCGACGGGCTTGGTGTCGGCATCGGCTACAGATGTGCCCGGTTTGTCCGAGTCTTGCTCGGCGGTGTTGTCGTCGGAGGCGCCTTCTACCTGAGCGAAAGGCGTGCCTTCGTCGCTGGAATTGGTGACCGATTGCGGCAGGAGGTCGTCTTTCTCCTGAAGGAGGCGATCGGTGTTGCTTTCAAGCTCCAGATTGAGCGTGGTCCTCTTGGCCTCGACTTCGCTCGAGGGGAACACCAGTAGTGCCAAACTGAGGAGCGCTGCAACACCGCTGGCGGCCAACAAGTGGCTTTTCGGGTAATACGGCGGCGCTTTCTGATCGGATTGCGTCATGGCGTGATTGGTGTTTTTGGATTGTGAATAAATAACTGCCTAAAATATAACCAAAATCTCCTTGAATCAAGCCAAAAGTCGCGTCTGGCCTGGCTCCGTCCCCCTGACGGTCGGCAAAATTTGTTTTTAGTCTGCGATCTTGTATGGTTGGTTCCCTTTCGATTTTGGCAATTGGGCAGAACCTGTAAATGAAGTCGGTTGAAGAGCAGCTGGCGCTGATCCAGCGCGGTGCAGACGAGATCCTGGTAGAGGCGGAACTGGTGGCCAAGCTGAAGCGTGGCCAGCCCTTGCGGATCAAGGCCGGCTTCGACCCGACCGCTCCCGATCTGCATCTTGGCCATACCGTGCTTATTAATAAGCTGCGCCAGTTCCAGGACCTGGGGCATCAGGTGATCTTCCTCATCGGCGACTTCACTGGGATGATTGGTGACCCCAGTGGGAAAAGTGTTACCCGTCCTCCCCTGACGCGCGAGCAGGTTCTGGAGAATGCGGAGACGTACAAGTCCCAGGTCTTCAAGATCCTCGACCCGGCCAAGACCGAAGTAGCCTTCAATTCCACCTGGATGGACCAACTGACCCCGGCTGACTTCATTCGTCTTGCCTCTCAGTACACCGTTGCGCGGATGCTGGAGCGTGATGACTTTAGCAAGCGCTATGCCAGCAATCAGCCCATCGCTATCCATGAGTTCCTCTATCCGCTGGTCCAGGGCTATGACTCCGTCGCGCTGAAGGCGGACGTCGAGTTGGGTGGCACCGACCAGAAGTTCAACCTGCTGATGGGGCGCGAGCTGCAGCGTGCCTATGGCCAGGAGGCCCAGGTGATCCTGACCATGCCGTTGCTGGAAGGGCTGGATGGCGTGAAGAAGATGTCCAAGTCGCTGGGCAACTATATTGGTATCCAGGAAGCGCCGGGTGTCATGTACAGCAAGCTGGTCTCCATTCCTGACACGCTGATGTGGCGTTACTTCGAACTGCTCAGCTTCCGTTCCCTGGATGAGATCGATAGCTTCCGCAAGGACGTCGAGGCGGGCGCCAACCCGCGTGACATCAAGATCAAGCTGGCCGAGGAGATCGTCGCCCGCTTCCATGGCGAGGAGGCGGCGGCGAGCGCACACAAGTCGGCCGGCAATCGCCTGAAGGATGGCGAGCTGCCGGAAGACCTGCCGGAGATCGAGCTGTCGTCCCCCGAGGATATGCCCGTTGCCTCTGTCCTTAATAAGGCGGGGTTGGTGAAGAATGCGGCTGCGGCTCGCGATCTCCTGGGTGCCGGCAGCGTCAAGGTGGATGGGCAGGTCGTCGACCGCACCTTCATGCTGGCGCTGGGTGAGACCCGTGTGTTCCAGGCAGGGAAGAAGGCTTTCGCGCGCATCACGCTGAAGGCTGAATAATTCTTTCAAATAAGTGTTGACGCCAGTTTCTATCTCCCTATAATGCGCACCACTCCCGGCGACGACGAAGAGTAAATGCTTGAAAATCAAGGATTTACGGAT